>ERZ1292633.4-Hain-H41-02um-R1-4-length-470002-cov-202_pt1 | contig 470002 bp, 484 predicted proteins | sample MGYA00564406_ERZ1292633 | MGnify/ENA primary metagenome ERZ1292633 (study PRJEB36523, sample SAMEA6512639) | groundwater metagenome | collected 2019-01-08 | study: AquaDiva: Metagenomics assemblies of 32 groundwater samples
TGCCTCAGGTCACAGACGTGCTGGTGCGACGAGGCGTGCCGAACTATTTCGGCCCACAACGGCAAGGGCGGAGCGGGCAGAACTACCAGACTGGAGCCGAACTATTGGTAGATCCTGCACGCCGAAACAGGCTGAGTCGATCCAAGCGCATGTGGTACCTCAACGCCTACCAATCGCATTTCTTTAATGACATGTTGGCCAGACGACTGGATCGACTCGATCGTATCTTGGTTGGAGACTGGGCCATGAAAATGGAGAACGGCGCCTGTTTTCTGGTTGAGGATGCCGAGAAGGAACAGCCACGGGCCGATCGGTTTGAGATCAGTCCCACCGGTATTCTGTTCGGGTCGCGCGCCTCATGGGCCGTCGGTGAACCGGGCGAGATCGAACGAGCCGTAGTTGCTGAAAGCGGGGCCACGCCGGAAGGTCTTACCGAAGCTGCGAAGGCCTGCGGGTTTCGCGGTGAACGGCGCTCGCTCCGAATTCCTCTCAGAGATTTGGAATGGGATATGGAGGGTGCAGTACTCACACTTTCTTTTTCACTTCCTCCCGGCGCGTATGCGACGAGCGTCTTGCGCGAACTCATGAAGCTCGACTAAGCAGGTTGCTGAAAATGTCCGCTAGCTTCGTTCTCGGGTCGTGAACATCCTCAGCGTACCGCAGAGGGTACGCTTCCGGTGTTCACTCGCCTGCGGCCTTGCTATCGGAGCATTTTGAGCAGCTTGTACATGGTTGAGCGCTCTGCGAGTTTTTCGCGCCGGAGATCGGCAGCGATTGAATTGGGTGGTAGAATCTGTGCAGAGCCTCTCCATATAAGAGTGGGAGTCTGACTTATGATGCATGATCAAGAAACTGTCCTGCTTCAAGGCCATATCATCGATTCACTGATCCTGGCGAAGGTCCTGGACCGGATTCTGATGATGGGCGGAACATTCGATCTTCAAGATGTGCAGATTGGCAAGACCCGCGAAGAACCGTCGCGCGCAAGAATTATCGTCCAGGCCTCATCTGCAAAACTGCTCAGCGAGATTCTGCATGCCATTCAACCCCACGGCGCGTCGGTCGAGAGTGAACGGGATTGTCGGCTGAGCGCCGCTCCCGCGGACGGCATCTTTCCCGACGAGTTCTATGCAACGACCCATTTACCCACTCAGGTGCGGCTGCATGACCAGTGGGTGGAAGTAGAGGGGATCGAGATGGATCTGGGCATTCGGGTGGACCAAGTTCGTCTGACCGCGAGGACCGTTCCGATGGGAGAGGTGAAACGGGGAGATCAGGTTGTGATCGGTCGTGAGGGCGTGCGAGTGACCCCTCTCCAACGGCCGCGAGATCGCGATGTGTTCAGCTTCATGGAGTCTCAGGTCTCGTCCGAGCGTCCCCACGGGCGCGTCATCAGCGATATTGCCAAGCGTCTCGTGCAGTTGCGCGTAGGATTTCGGGAAGGGAAAGTTGGCAGTAAGGTGCTGCTGGCAGGGGGGCCGGCGATCGTTCATGCCGGCGGGCGTGAAGCGCTGGCATGGCTTATCGACGAAGAGTTCATCCATGTCTTGTTCTGCGGCAATGCGCTGCCGGCTCACGATATGGAAGTCGATCTCTACGGCACGTCCCTTGGCTATGGGCATGCGGCTGGTCGGGCTGTGCCGCATGGACATGAACACCATCTGCGAACCATTAATCGGATCAGAGCCATCGGCAGCATCGAGGCAGCGGTGAGGTCGGGAGTCGTCAAGACCGGAATTATGGCGGCCTGTGTCAGGCGGGGTGCCCACGTCGTGATGGCTGGCACGATCCGCGATGACGGTCCGTTGCCCGGCGTGATCACGGATTCGCTGGAAGCCCAGACAGCCATGCGTGCGGCGATCCCCGGTATCGGACTAGCTCTGCTTGTTGCTTCGACGCTGCACGCGGTAGCAACAGGAAATTTGTTGCCCGCTACGATCCCATCCGTCTGCGTCGATGTCAACCCAGCCGTCCCGACAAAGCTTGCGGACCGAGGAAGTTTCCAGGCTGTCGGGCTGGTCATGGATGCCGCGTCATTTCTGAGCGAGCTGGCGCGTGAGTTGGGGTGGAAGCGATGAGTCGTCTATTAGTCTGTCCCCCTGACTATTTCAGTATCGACTATGAAATTAATCCCTGGATGCGCCGTTCGAACGCCGTCAATTCTGACCAGGCCGTCCGTCAGTGGCATCACCTTATGCAGGTGCTCGAACAGGACGTCGGCGCGGTTCTTGAGCGAATGAAGCCGGTGCCGGGACTGCCGGACCTGGTCTTCACAGCGAACGCCGGCATCGTCGTGGAAGGCAAAGCGGTGCCGAGCCGTTTTCGTTATGCCGAGCGGCGGAAGGAAGAGGCATATTTTGAAGAATGGTTTCGTGGGCAAGGGTACGAAGTCGTCACACTGGATCCAGGCCGTTTCTTCGAGGGAGCCGGGGATCTCCTGGGATTTTCCGACACCTGGTTCGGCGGCTATCGACAACGATCGGATATCCGTGTATTCCCGACGCTCAGCGAGTGGTTTCATCAAGAGATCATTCCACTCGAACTAGTCGACAACCGGTTCTATCACCTTGATACCTGCCTGTGTCCCTTGAGCGGGGGTGAACTCCTGTACTTTCCTCCCGCCTTCGATCACTACGGGCAAGAAGTTCTTGCCGAACGGGTTGCTCCTTCCAGACGTCTTGTGGTGCCGGAAGCTGAGGCTCTCAGGTTTGCTTGCAATGCCGTCTGTGTCGGGAAACACGTTGTGCTCCCCGCTGGCTGTCCGGAAACAGAGTCTCTCTTGACCTCGCGCGGCTATATCCCCCATCCAGTCCCGCTCGATGAATTCATGAAGTCGGGTGGCTCGGCGAAGTGTCTGACGCTGGCTCTCGACTGATCCTCACGGCTGCTGAAAATGCCCGCTCACTTCGTTCTCGGCTCGTGAAAATCCTCAACGTACCCCTGAGGGTACGCCTCCGGTGTTCACTCGCCTGCGGCCTTGTTGGGCGGCCATTTTGAGCAGTCTCTTGGTCCGTACATGCGAAATCAGAACTATGAGGGAAATTCCGTTTGACGGATGACTGTTGACTCGATAACACAGGATGCTCAAAAAGTTCGTCCAGCCAGGCCGCAGGGAGTTCGGCGACCGAAGCGTACCCTTGCGGTACGTTGTAGGGAGACGAGCGACTGAGAACGCCGCTGGCGGGCTTTTTCAGCATCCTGTTCAGGGTTTTTGGCGGAAGAGGAACGAGCTATACAACCCGGCAATGGCAATCGTGACGAGTTCGATGGTCAGCAACAGTCGGCTCACGATGGCTTCGGGTGTCGGTGGGTTCAAGATAAAATGCAGGCCGAGGAATTCGGGAGCCTGTGACGGCGGGGTTTCCCAGGGTGGGAAGAGGATTGCGAGGGAGAGCGTGGCGACCATGCAGTACAGGATTTCGACGTTAAGCTGTCCTGGTTTCGCTATCACACTTGGTGGTGATGGCTTCGGTGGCGGGGAGGCGTCGACGTGGTCTGCGTGAAGCCGTTGTCCGCACCGCGAGCAGTAACGGCTAATCTCCGGGAGTTCGCGTCGACAGGATGGGCAAATTTTCATAGGCGGTTCCGTGTGTAAGCTACACGGAACCGAGCGGGTTTACTAGATGTAAGCGGGAGCGGCGGGTTTATTGATCAGAAGTTGTAGCTCAATCCAAAGGCGACATGAAACATATTATAGGTGCTGTTGAAACCAAATAAATTGAAGCTGGACCCAGGGGGCGTTTCGGGAAAGTTGAATCGCGCATGATTGAACTTGCCCTCAGCGAATACTGTGAAATGTCTGGTGATGTAGTATCGGAGGCCTACTTGAGCGTTGAGCCCGAATGCCGTATCAGATTGGGTGTTATCAGAAGTAAGAGCGGGATCTTTCAATCGAGCAAGGAATATCCCAGGTCCAATGGCAATGTACGGTTGAAGTCGTGTTTTGTGGTAACGAAACGTCACATTCAGCGGTGCGAGCGTAAGTACTCGAAAGTTCGCACCAGTGACGTTTGCAGAGCCAACGCTTGCTCCTGACGGTGCAAAAAACTCCAGCGACTGCTGCTTGATGTGAGGCGTTGTATTGTAGACCTCGGCTTCCAAGCCTACCCAAGGTACAGCAGTGAAGTAGTGCCCTACTTTTGCTCCATAGAGGATAGAGGACGTGAGTGCCTGATCGGAAAGTGTGGACCCCTGGATAAAGACCCCCGTCAAGTCGGTATTACTGAGTCCGGAACCGATTGAAGGCAACGTGACTCCTACCTGCCCTGCCACGTAGGTTTCTGCATAGGCGTGAGGTGCGAAGAGCATAATCGGAGTCAGCAGAGCCAGTAGGATTTTGAGCGTGAAACACCGTGTCGATTGGATGGTGTTCATAGCGGTCTCCCTTGCGTGTCATTCTCAAGAGGCTGTACTTCATACTAATTGTCCAGTGCGGCTGGGCGAAGGAAATTGTGAAATCTAGCAGGCCGTTGAAAAATCCCGCCAGCATCGTTCTCGCATCGCTTAGAGGCTCGACGGGGACCCGGCCGCCTCACCACTCGGCGGCACGCACAGACGTGGTGCTCCTTATTCGTCGCACCGTGCGCCCCAGAGGGTACGCCTCACCTCTTCTCTCGCTGCGGCCTTGCCTGCGGAACGGTGCGTCTTGGCGCGCCGGGGTTGGGTGGGGAGACGTCGGGCACTTTTGAACAACCAGCTGGCGTTGCTGGAGCCGTGCATGACTTCCTTCAGTGCTACATTTTTTCGTACAAGAAGAATTTTCAACACCCTGCTAGCGTCAAGGGGAACAGGACGATGGAGCCTGGTTGGCGTGATACATGTCGAGGATTGTCTCTCCTTCATTGACAGGTGAAAGAACTGCTTCCTATAATCTGGGAGGCAGAACACATCCAAGTCATATATCCCTTCCGTCGCACACACGTTTCATTCATGCCATCCATCCATCGCATAGGAGTCATCGGAGCCGGTGCGTGGGGCACAGCTCTGGCGAAACATCTCGCGGAGAAAGGTCTCAGAACTCTGCTCTGGGCCTATGAACGAGAGGTGGTGGATGCCATCAACGGGAAACACGAGAATCCGGTCTTCTTGCCTGGCGTCTCACTCCCTGCCTCGCTCGTGGCTACCGGGTCGTTGGTCGATATCACCCAACAGAGCGAGGGTCTGCTTTTTGTGGTCCCGTCACACGTTGCACGTCCCGTCTTGCGCGAGCTGGTCCGATCGCTCTCCACTCCAATCCCATTCGTCAGTGCGACGAAGGGGGTTGAAGAAGATACGTTGAATTTGATGACTCACGTCATGACCGACGTCCTTCCTCCGGCCATGCACCAGGGTCTTATGGTGTTGTCTGGCCCGAGCTTCGCCGCAGAAGTCTGCGCGGGGAAACCCGCGGTGGTCTGTTTAGCCGGAAAGAATGTGGAATTGGTCAAGACATTCCAAGCGGCGTTGATGACACCGTCCTTTCGGGTATATGCCGACAGCGATGTCTTGGGTGTTCAACTCGGCGGAGCACTCAAGAACGTGATGGCGCTTGCAGCCGGCGTGGTGGATGGATTGGGGCTCGGTCACAATGCGCGGGCGGCGTTGATCACGAGGGGATTAGCGGAGATGGTGCGATTGGGTGTCGCGATGGGCGCGGATCCGCGAACGTTCTACGGACTATCCGGAGTCGGCGATTTGATGTTGACCTGCACGGGAGCGTTGAGCCGAAATCACACGGTCGGTGTTCGATTAGGGAAGGGTGAGCGGCTGGAGATGATCCTCGGCAGCATGCAGGCCGTGGCCGAAGGCGTGCGGACGGCGAAGGCGGCGTTAGGACTTGCGCGACGCCATCGCGTCGACATGCCGATCGTGCAAGAGGTCAATGCGGTGTTATTCGAGGGGAAGTCGTGCCGCAAGGCGGTGACCGATTTGATGGAGCGCGATGCCAAGCCGGAGAAAGGCCAGCCATGAATCCTGAGGCGCTTGAACGACTGTTGATGGAGGTACAGAAGGGTACCTTGCCCGTGAAGGCAGCGATCGGGCAGCTCCGCACCTTGCCCTATGAGGATCTTGGATTTGCGTCCGTCGATCACCATCGGTCATTACGGCAGGGGTTTCCCGAGGTCATCTTCTGCGAGGGAAAGACGTCGGCCCAGATTCGCGCGATCGCGAAGGCATTGTTGAAACACCATCGTCCGCTGTTGGCGACGCGGGCAACTCGCCAAGTGGGCAGGCTCATCAAGCAGCTAGACCGTCGAGCGGTCTATCATGACGAGGCGCGCATTGTGTCGATCCGTGACCCAAAGCGGCGGCTCCAAGGGCACATCTTGGTGATCACCGCCGGTACCTCGGACATTCCTGTCGCAGAAGAAGCGAGAGTGACGGCGGAAGTGATGGGGAGCCGGGTTGAGACGCTCTATGACGTGGGCGTGGCCGGCATTCATCGGCTGCTGGAGCGTCAGAGCCGGCTGATGCAAGCCCGAGTCGTGGTGGTAGCCGCAGGGATGGACGGAGTCTTGCCGAGCGTAGTCGGTGGGTTGGTTCCCTGCCCGGTCGTGGCTGTGCCGACGAGCCGGGGCTACGGCGCAAGTTTCGGTGGACTCGCTGCCTTATTGACGATGCTGAATTCTTGCGCGGCAGGGGTTGGGGTGATGAATATCGACAATGGCTTCGGGGCCGGCTGTCTTGCGCATCGCATCAATGTGCTGGGACAGGCGTGAGAGGTAACACGTGAAAAGTGAAAAGATAAGAGGTGAGGTCTTGATGATCACCTCTCACGTGTAACAGTTCACTTTTTACAATTTGTTACTTCACTTCGATCATTCCCCGTTTCGGCCAGGAGACTATCTGCGTTCTGGGACCCTTCTCGCCGTTTGCCAGCAATTTGGCTCGCACTTCGAACTGATAGGGGCCAGTTCCCGCCTGGATTTTCTTCTGGTCCAATCCGTCCCATGTCAGGAGAACAGAGACTTGCGGAGGGGTGGCACCGGAGGCCGAAGCCTGGTGCGGCTGCAGTGCAGTGCGCGTGGTCAGAAAACGGAGCGAGTTTTTCGACGGTGACGTGATGAATGAGGAGACTTCTAGCAGGGTGGCGCCGTTCAGTTCTTTGGGCAGCTGGACGACGGCAGAAAACTGTAATGAGCCGGATGCAATCAGATAAGGGTCGGGTGAAACATCCAGGTTGAGAATTTTCAGTTCCGGAGCGGGGCGTGGAGCCCGTTGAGGCTTCGATTTTGCCGAAGCGTCAGCCGGAGCCCAGAGTACCAGCGCGATGCAGAGCAGCATCCAGGCCTTCCGACCAATTGAGGATTCGAACAGCCTTGAAGGGAGTGCGATCAAGGGTCGGCAGCTTGTCATAGGAGATTCGCGCGTCACGAGTTTGTTGGTGCGAAAGATCAAAACGTAGGTGAGTCCATTCGGGATAACATAGCGTTGATGGGCTGTCAATGTATTCGACCAAAGATACATGAACGTGTCTGATTCACTGATGAAATTGATCAATCGTCAATGATTCAACAGGATCCGTTTCACGAGAAATACTTGTGCATGTGCGATCGCGACGCACGATCCTGAGCCTTCAGACCTTCTGAGCCGATTGCCGTTCGCAGGCCGCTTGGGTAAGATGAGCGCGGTCAAAACTGAGTAGGGGAAAGGACGCATATGGGCGCGCATCTCCATTTCGATTGTTATTCGGGTATCAGCGGCGACATGACCCTCGGTGCGCTTGTCGATGTGGGAGTCCCATTTTCTGACTTGGTGGGCGGGTTGAAGCGACTCCGGCTTTCAGGGTTCACGCTGCGGAAGCGGCGGGTACATCGCGCAGCGATCCATGCTACGAAAGTGGACGTGGTGATCATGTCAGGATGGAGTAAGCCGCTCTCTCTTCATCGGATTCACGCCATCCTCTCTGCGAGTCGGCTTTCCGACAAGATCAAGCAGCAGAGCCGATCGGTGTTCGATCGGTTGGCTGAAGCGGAAGGGCATGCCCACCGTGTCGCCAAGGATCATGTCCATTTTCATGAAGTGGGGGTATTGGATTCGTTTGTCGATATCGTCGGCGGGCTGATCTGCTGCGATCTGTTGGGCGTGACGCGTGTGACGTCTTCTCCCGTCAATGTTGGAGCGGGGACGCTGCAATCCGCTCACGGGATATTACCGGCGCCTGGTCCGGCAGTGGCCATTCTGGCAAAAGGGATTCCGATCTACAGCGCCGGTCCTCCTCGCGAGCTTACCACGCCGACCGGCATGGCCCTCTTGCGCACGCTGACGTCTGAGTTCGGCCCCATGCCGGTGATGACGCCGACCGCCATCGGCTATGGAGCAGGCGATGCCGATCCCGACGGCTGGCCAAATGCTCTGCGGGTGTTTCTCTCCAACCCGCCGTCCCGAGGAGTGCGCGAGCGGGATACCGTGCTGCAGCTTGAAACGAATCTTGACGATGTGAATCCGCAAACGTACGAATATGTGATGGAACAGCTCTTCGCATGTGGGGCGCTCGATGTGACGCTGGCGCCGGTCATCATGAAACGTGGGCGCCCCGGAATTGTACTGACCTGTCTTGCAGCCCCGGCACAGCAGGATCAGATTCTTGACGTCCTGTTTCACGAAACGACGGCATTGGGAGTCAGGATTCGTGAAGTGGTGCGACAGATTCTCCCGCGGCGATTTGTCTCAGTGAAGGTGCGAGGGGGAGTCGTTCGGATGAAGATAGCCGATGTGAGCAAGACAACGGCTAAAGCGGCTCCGGAATATCTCGATTGCAAGCGGATCGCCGAACGAACGGGCCGCCCCATAATGGAAGTGCTCGAAGACGCGGCCCTCACCTATGCCAGACAGCGGGTAGCTAGGTCGACGGGCCGGGGATGACGGTCCTACTCTATACCCTCCTGTTTCTTGTCTCTGTTGGAGTGACGCTGGGCGCCTGTACACTCTTTACGAACGCCATTGAGTGGGTGGGCAAACGATTTAATCTGTCCGAAGGCGCCGTTGGCGGTGTGTTGGCGGCCATCGGCACCACACTTCCCGAAACGTCGATTCCCGTCATTGCCATTTTTTTCGGGGACAGCCGGGCCGAAGCAGAGGTGGGGTTGGGTGCGATCCTTGGCGCGCCCTTCATGCTGACCACCCTGGTGATCCCCATCTTGGCCGTCTTGCTGATGGTGTATGCAGGATTGGGGAAGCGAACCGCCTCTTTTCACTTGAACTATCGCGATGTAAGGGGTGATCTCTCCTTCTTTGTGGCGGCCTACATCGTCGCGCTGGTCTGTGTGTTTATTCCATCTCGACTGATGCATGCTGTCGCTGCCGTCGGGTTGATAGGGCTCTATCTCTATTACGTCAAGTTGAAGTTCAGTGAGACTGATGAGGAGGGGGGTGAAGGGGGACTTGAGCCGCTGCTTTTTGCCAGGAAGTCGGCAATTCCGTCGTTTGGAGTCATCGGTCTTCAAGCCATCATCGGCCTGGCCGGGCTCGCGCTCGGCGCACATCTCTTTGTGCTCGCCGCAGAAACAATAGCGAATGCCTTGTCGATTTCTCCGTTGATTCTGGCTCTCCTTGTCGCTCCCTTAGCGACCGAGTTGCCTGAGATGTCGAACAGTTTTCTCTGGCTTTACCGGAAGAAAGATCGCTTAGCAGTAGGGAATGTCACCGGTGCGATCGTCTTCCAAAGCACCATTCCGGTCTCGATCGGGCTGTTGGGGACGGACTGGACCCTCGCACCAACGGCATTGATTACGATGGTGCTCGCGGTGACCGCTGCCACGTTCTTGTTGGCACAGGCGGCGTGGGGTGCTCTCTGGCGGCCCTGGTTGTTGAGCGGGAGCGCCATCCTTTATATAGGGTATGTGGTGTACCTGTACTGGGTCTAAGTAGGATGCTGAAAAAGGGGGATGGGGTAGCTGGGACGATCCCCGTGCTCGCGCAACGCGCGGTCTCAGAAGACCCTCGTTGGACGCGCGCAGTTGGGATCATCCCACCCACCCCTTTAAAGTGACAGCTCGCTGCGGCCGCGCTGAACGGCCTTTTTGAGCATCCTATGTAACGAGTGATTGGTGAAGGGTATGAATGTGAAGAAAAACATGACGAGATCGAAAGACAAACCGCTTCTTGGCATCACGATGGGAGATCCGGCGGGGATTGGCCCGGAGGTGATTGCAAAGGCTTTGGCAGGCCAATCGTTGTGGCGACTGTGTCGTCCGATTGTCATCGGTTCGTTCCCGGTGATGCAACAGACGGTTAAGAAGCTGAAACTCAAGATGGACGTGATCCGCGTGGAGGGTCACGAAACGGTGCCTCCGCGGTCCAATCAGCTTGCTGTGCTGGATCCGCTCGATCGTCCCCTTGGGCGGTTTTCGCGTGGAGTCGCGGCGCCTGAAACCGGAGCGGCGTCCGTACTGTTTATCAAGAAAGCCGTGGAGCTTGCGCAGCTGACTTGTATCGACGGCATCGTGACCGCGCCGATCAACAAAGAAGCGATCAACCTGGCAGGCTGCCATTTCCCCGGCCATACGGAATTGCTCGCAGATCTGACTGCGACACCGGAATCCGGCATGATGATCGTCGGCGGCCCGCTACGGATTATGTTTGTGACGACCCACGTCGCGATCAAGGATTTACCGGCACTCCTCACTCAGGCCAAGATCGAAAAAGCGATCAGGTTGGCTCATCTGGCATTACAAGATTTGTTCGGAATCAAAAACCCGAGGGTTGGTGTTGCCGCGTTGAACCCTCATGCTGGAGAACATGGACTATTCGGGGACGAAGAGGCGCGGGTCATTCTTCCGGCGGCTCGTGCGGCGCAAGCCCAGGGCATTCGTGCCAGCGATCCCTTGCCGGCCGACACGCTGTTCGGCAAGGCGGCGAGAGGCGACTACGACGGTGTGGTGGCTCTGTACCACGACCAGGGGCTCATTCCTCTAAAGCTTGTCGCCTTCGGCACCTGTGTCAACTTGACCGTGGGGTTGCCGATCATTCGCACCTCTGTCGACCACGGCACGGCATTCGATATTGTCGGGAAGGGTGTGGCGGACCCCGGCAGTCTCATCGAGGCGATCACGCTGGCTGCCAAGCTAGCCAAAAAACGTTGATGAAAGGTTTGTTTGGTTTGTCTTGTTTGTTTGGTTGACGGAAACTTCAACGAAACAAACCAAATAAACAAATAAACCAGACGAACCAAATAGACCAGAGTAACAGGAGTCTATTGATGACCAACCAATCAGAAGCCACGCGTGACATGATTCTGAGGCAGTTGAAGGAATTGGATCAGATTTTTCAAGAGACCATGGAGACACTCAATACCGTTGCCGGAGCCGAACGAGTGGCCAAATGGAAAGCGAGAACGAGCGCGCTCATCACTGAGTCTCTGGGCCAGAAGGAAGGGCAGAAGTTTGCCGCCCTGCAGCCGGGGCCTTCTTTTACCAATGACCTCGTGGAGGAGTTTACCGACCTCACCGACTATTTCAGAGTCCCGTTGGCAGATCTGGCGAAACGACTGGCGCAAGCAGCGCTGCCTCCTTCCAGCGGGAATTGACTTGTGTCCATTACCGACCTCCCTCCGCCGAACAAACGACTCGGCCAAAATTTTCTGATCGATCCCAACATCGTGCGCAAAATCGTCGCGTTGGCAGAACTGCGACCCGGTGACCATGTATTGGAAATCGGCCCAGGACGCGGCATTCTGACCGAGGCCCTCAGCCGCGCAGCCGGTCATGTGACGGCGGTCGAAGTAGATCCACGACTCCATGCCTATCTCGAAACCAGGCAGGCGGAGTTTCCGAATGTGGAGTTGGTCTGTGATGATGCGTTGGCGTATCCGGTCGAGAACCTGCCGATGGGGACGGTCGTCGTAGCCAATCTACCCTACTATATTTCAACCCCGTTGCTGTTTCGATTACTCGATCAGCGGGGCCGGTTTCCGCGGATGGTGCTGATGTTGCAGGACGAAGTGGCTGATCGATTGGTGGCACAGCCAGGCGGGTCCGACTACGGCGTGCTCTCCGTCATGGCGCAGTACGCAGCAGACATTTCGAAAGCGTTTCGTGTCTCGGCCCAGTGTTTCCGCCCCAGACCGGACGTGGCTTCTGCGGTGGTGCGGTTGGGCATGAAAGAAGGCGCGAGGCTCAGCCGGCAGGAAGCCGTCGCATTTCGCGCGTTGGTGAAGGCCGCCTTTGCGCATCGAAGGAAAACCCTTGTGAATTCCCTTCGCGACGAAGGGTATGCTCTTCATTCTGTGACTGAAACATTGCAGCGATTGGATATTGCTCCAAGCCGCAGAGCAGAGACGTTGTCAGTTGATGATTTTCTTCGGCTCGCTCTCGCTCTCGGTTGATGAGCTGTAAGTGTATTCTGTGGCGTGGTCCAACGGCGTCTTCGTTTGAAATGACCAATTCCCTGTGCTAGCATCCGTTCTATGGGTGCATCCACTTCGGCCAAGCGGGGCGAGGCCCGCAGCGCCGCTTCCCCCTCTTCACACATCAAACGAGAAGTGATCGGAGTCGTCCTGATCGCGTTGGCGCTCTTGACGCTGCTCAGCATGCTGTCTTTTGTTCCGGGGGAACTCAAGGCCGGGGCCACTGCAGCCATTCCATCTAAAAACCTCATTGGTTCGGTCGGTGCGTACTTCGCGTCTGCCCTATTCTGGTCGATCGGCGGGGCCGCCTACTTATTCCCCATTCTCCTCGGTTTCTTAGGTGCTCGGTGTTTTACACAGAGCGATCTGTCGATTCGTCTGCGGAACGCCGGCGCCTCGCTGGCGGTATTGTTGTTTCTCAGCGGCCTGTTCCATCTCGAAGTCATGGCAGTGCCGACCGTCGCCAGCGGCCTTATTAATCGAGGGATGGCGGGAGGCATCTTCGGACAAGTGCTGGCCGAGAGTTTACGAGCCTATTTTGCCAGTACCGGCGCCCACATATTGATTGTGGCAGGATTGCTGGTCTCTCTCCTCTTCACGGCGCCCATCTCTCTGGCTGAGATCGCCCGGCGGATTCCCGGGTGGGGTAATTGGATGTTCAATCGGGCACGGACGTTGATCCCGGATCGGCCGGAGGAAGAAGAAGCTGTTCGCGAGTCTCCACGGAAAACGAGACAGAAATCGTCTTCTGCCATTCGCGCGGTGATCGAAGAGACGCTTCCAGAGGCCATGGCAGAACCGGAATTGAATTGGCCGGTCATTCAGCCGTCACGGCAACCGATTCCCGAACCGGCTGAGCCGATTGAGTCTGAGTCGGATAAACAGGTCATGACCACCCACACGAAGGCGGGGGACTATATCTTGCCGGATCCGGCTGTCCTCTTGAGCGATCCGTCAGGCCCGCTCGGACGTGTCACGGAGGAAGAAATCAAGGCGCAATCCGATGTACTGACCCGAGCCCTACTCAGTTTTGGCATTGCAGGAAAGGTGACGGAAGTTCGCCCTGGGCCAGTTGTGACGATGTACGAGTTCGAGCCTGCGCCGGGGACCAAGGTCGCGCGCATTGTGAATCTTGCCGATGATTTGGCGTTGGCGCTGAAGGCGATCAGCCTCCGGATTGTTGCGCCGATTCCAGGGAAGTCGGTGGTCGGGATCGAGGTGCCGAACCTCTATCGCGAGACGGTGTCGATGAAGGAAGTGATGACAAGCGAAGCCTTTTCGCGCGCCAGATCAAAGCTCAGCTTGGCATTAGGGAAGGACATCTTCGGGGCCCCCATGATCGCCGATCTGAAAACGATGCCGCACTTGCTGGTCGCTGGTGCCACGGGGGCCGGGAAAAGCGTCAGTCTCAATACGATGCTCTTGAGCCTGCTGTTTTCGGCGCGACCCGATGAGGTCAAGCTGCTCCTGATCGACCCCAAGATGCTCGAATTCCAAACGTACGACGGCATTCCTCACCTGTTACGGCCGGTCATCACCGATGCCAAGTCGGCGGCGCGTGGGCTCGGTTGGGTCGTGGCTGAAATGGAGCGGCGCTATAAATTGCTTGCCGAGGCAGGGGTGCGAAATATCGAGACGTATAATCGGAAAGTTGCGGGGAAGCAGGGTGTGCTGGAGACGGACCCGGCGGCTAAGGTGGACCAGCCGGAATTGCCCATCCAGTTTTTGTCTGAAGAAGAGCGGCTCTCTGCCGGAGAGACGGTCGTCCAGGATGGCAGCCCCGGATCGTTCACGCCGCCTCCGACTCCGCCGGAGCCGTTGCCCTATATCGTGGTGATGATCGATGAATTGGCCGATCTGATGATGGTGGCGCCGAAGGAAGTCGAAGACAAGATCGCGCGTTTGGCGCAGATGGCTCGCGCATCGGGCATTCATCTGGTGCTGGCGACGCAACGCCCGTCGGTCGATGTGCTGACCGGTTTGATCAAGGCCAACTTCCCTGCCCGCATCGCCTTCCAAGTGTCATCGAAGACCGATTCACGTACCATCCTGGATGCCAACGGCGCAGAGGCGCTTCTTGGTCGTGGGGATATGCTCTATATGGCTTCGGGAACCGGACGTGTGATGCGGCTGCATGGGTCGTTTGTGTCGGATGACGATGTCCGTCGCGTGGTCGAGTTCGTGAAGGATCAAGCCAAGCCTACGTACAATCAGGAACTGCAGACCGCGCTGAAACAAGAAGTGGCGAAAGAGGAAGATGGACTGGGAGAAGTATACGAACAAGCCAAAGAGTTGGTATTATCTAGCGGTTCAGCCTCTGCGTCGCTGATTCAGCGCCGGCTGCGGGTGGGCTATCCTCGGGCGGCTCGGATGATCGAGCAAATGGAGGCGGATGGCATTGTGGGCGCGGCTGGTCGGGATGGACGGAGAGAGGTGGTGGGGCGGCGAGGGCCGGTGGGAATAGGAGAGGGGGATGGAGGAGTGTGAGGAGAGTGGAGGATCACTGCTGTGCTCGCAGAACGCGCACGATAAGAATGTGCTCGTTCGATGCGCGCAGTGGCAGTAACCCTCCACCCCCCTCCCCTCGCGATTGATATGATAAAAAAAATAGACTGGAGATGTTTTATAGCAAGTGTAATCATTTGTGCATCGATTCCCTTCTCATTGCCGATTCTTGCCGCTGAAGAGAGTGATGAGAATGCGGTCAAGGAAGTGCGTGAGGTGGTGAAGCAGCTCCAGGCGCGGTATGAGAAAACGAAAGACATCCAGGCAGACTTTGCGCAGAAGACCATGATCGAGGGGTTCGAGCGGCCCATCGCGTCTTCGGGGAAGGTCTATATCAAAAAGCCAGGTCGGTTACGGTGGAATTATCTCGACCCGTCGATCGAGGACATCTACGTCAATCGTGACGATGTGAAAGTGTATGTGCCGGAGCATAAGCAAGTGCTGGTTGGGAAGCTCACACAAATGGCAGCTTCCAAGGCTCCGTTAGAACTGTTGCTGGGGGCCGCCAAGCTGGATGAATCGTTCGACATTGAGCCGACGTCGGGGAAGAGCCGTGGTGTGGGAGGAATCCCGTTACTCACCCTCCTGCCGAAATCGCATGAAGGTGAGGCAGGGAAATCGTTGCAGCGGATCGTGATCGAAGTATTTCCCAAGACCTACTTTATTCGCACGATCTCGCTCTACGAAGCCAGTGGCAATGTCGCGAGTTTTGAATTTTCGTCGCTCCAGTCCAACATCGGTCTCGCCGACTCATTCTTCGACCTGAAATTGCCTGCCGATGTGGAAGTGGTGAAGGCTCCAGTGTTCAGTGTCCCACAGTGAGTGCGGCTGGAGATTCGTGAGATGTGAAAGGTAAAATGTGAGGGGTCTGAAATGAAGAATCCCCGTCAGTCCCGCGTTTCACTTTTTACGTGTAGCCTTTCACAGTTCCTAGGAAAGACTTTTTCAGCATCCTGAAGGTTGAGCGAGAATAAGGTGAGCATATGAATCAGTCGATGATCGGTTCCTTCGTTGACAGGGTCGATGAGGCAGTCAAACAGTTGGATCTCGACCGGGTCTCGCGTGACTATTGGGACCAGAACGAGTTCCTGTTTCTTCCACAGTTTCTCCCTCGGTCAGTCGTGGAAGAGTATCTCGTGCCTCAGGCGCAAGGGGTAAAGGGCGAACTGAATCGCAACTACATTCCCGGCCACAAAAAGGGCGGGAGTGTGAGTTACTATACGGTGATGGAGAAGGCCCCGCGCTTTCTCGATCTGTACCGATCCGAAGCCTTCATCGATTTCTTGAGCCGACTGGTGCGGGCCAAGCTCAGCCTCTGCCCGGAGAATGATCCCCATTCCTGCGCGCTCTACTACTATACGGAGCCGGGGGACCATATCGGGTTTCACTACGACACGTCCTACTACAAAGGGGCTCGCTATACCATTCTGATGGGGCTCGTTGACAAGTCTACGCAATGCAAACTGGTTTGCGAGTTGTTCAAAGACGATCCGGTGAAACAACCCAAGCACCTTGAGCTCATTACACAACCAGGCGATCTCGTTATCTTCAACGGAGATAAGCTCTGGCATTCGGTGACTCCACTCGGTGAGGGGGAAGAACGAATCGCCCTCACGATGGAATACGTCACCAACCCGGATATGGGAACCTTCAAGCGGCTCTATTCCAACCTCAAAGATTCCGTTGCCTACTTCGGCCTACGCACGGTGTTTAAGCAGGCCATCTCAGGTTCCAGCCGACCTCGCTCATAGCAGGATGCTGAAAATGTCCCCCAGCTTCGTTCTCGTCTCGTCGAAATCCTCAACGTACCCCTGAGGGTACGCCTCCGGTTTCGACTCGCCTGCGGCCTTGCTGGGATGCCATTTTGAGCATCCTGCGGGAGGGCTTTCCTGTTGCCCTAGCCTACACTTCTCATGAGCGCTTCTGTTGTAATTGATGATCTGCTGCGCTTGCGCTAAACCGTCGGTGGTCTTATGCTAGTCCGCATAAGATGCCGTGATAAACCGCGGGGCAGGGAGCAAATAATTGAAAGCAAAGGGGTTAACAGTTCTTCGGCAAGAAATTCCAAGGCGTGTTATACGGACAGAGAATTAAAACTTCGCATCCTATCCAAATCAGTCTAATTATTGTTAGGTCCCTACTTGTGACGAAATGAACTTTACTGTACGTGCTGAAGATATCATGACACCCCGGAAGCTTCTCGACCAACGCAGTCGCGACGCGGATGCCGAGAAAGTTGCTGCTGCGATGGGTTTCGACGCCATTCCAATCAGTCGTTCGGACGGCAAAATCCTGGAGTTCTGGAGCCGGACCGACGGGCAAAGGATTCGAATCCGAAGGGCTCATCGCACTGCACACGATGCGTCAGTCGAATCCCTTCTCGCTCCGCTTGGCGCGCACTTGATTCAGTTTGTATGTTACCGATCCGAAGTCGTCGGTCTTATTGATGCCAGCGACCTCAACAAGCCTATCGCCAGGATAGCTTGGCTATATCCGATGTTGGAACTTGAACGGGCACTGCTGGATGCGGCCCGCGCGTTCAAGATCAGTGAGGTGGAGCAGGCGTCGGCTTTGGGCGGGCACGCGATCGTTACCCGACAGCGGCAGACAAGCGCAAAGCGACACGATCTCGAGATGCCCCTACTCGAATATGCACAGTTCCCTAATCTCCTCCGCGCCGGCCGGTATCTCGGGCTCCTTGACCTCGACGACTCCACGATCGACGATCTGAACACCGTCCGAAAGCGTGCCGCTCACTCCGGCGACGTCGTGGTTGGAAACAGGGCTGAGTGCGCCCGTCTCAGTAGGGTGCTGGAGACTGCTCGGAAAGCTGCGTGCCATACGCAAGGCTTGCGTCGCCGAAAGCTGGGATAGCGATTCATGCACAAAGCGAGCCCAGGCGTAAAGTAGGGTCGCGTCTTGTAATCATATATTCCATTCCTCACACCCTGGTGATCGTCCTATCCCTTCTCGCTGAATCAGCTGCTCACCCTGCGAGTGCTTCTGTCTGGTTCGTTGATTTCATGGTTGCTGCCGTCTATAGTTTGCTGGGCTGGTACAGGCCTGGAAAGGGCAAGTCTCAACTGACTATGAATCAGCTTCTTCAACATCGCGCCATGGTGTGGGTCATCCTGTGCCTAGCCGTAGTTGCTTCTTTTGTCACGGTCCCGGCGGGGGCAGAGCAACCGGATGTTGCGCAGCAGCACTACGAGCGAGGCGCTGCGCTGCTGAGAAAAGGAGACCTTGCCGCGGCATCTGAGGCCGTCGGGAAAGCCATCGAGTTGAATCCCTCCTCAGCTGAGGCCCACCATCTGCGCGGCATGATCTATTTCAAAGAGAAGAAGACGGCTCAGGCTGTCGATGCCTTCACCCAGGCGCTCAAGCTGAAGCCGGCTTATCCCGACGCATTGAAGGATCTCGCCAAGGTCTATCGGATCCAGGGGAAATCGACTGAAGCGGAACAGGCTCTCAGGCGGGCGATTGAGACCGATCCACGCCATGCTGATGCGTATTTCGACTTAGCCAAGCTGTATGAGCAACGTCGCGATGCCGCCTCAGCTATCCAGGCCTATCAAACATTGTTGGCCGCCCATCCGAGCCACCGTGATGCCTTCTATAGTCTCGCAGTATTGTATGCGGCGCAGGGCGACAGTCATAGGGCGCGAGAGACGGTGGGGCGATTGCTGAAGCTCGATCCCAAGCATGCGGATGGGTGGTACCTCGCCGGGCGAATGGCGGAGAAGGACAACGTGCTCGCGGAAGCGGCCGATTCCTACAGAAAGGCCATCGCGGTGAAGCCGGCGTTTGTGGATGCGCATTATAACCTTGCGTTCATTCATCGGGGTCAGGGCCGGCCCGTGGAGGCTGAGCGGGAATTCCTTGAGGTCTTGCGGTACCGCCCTCAATATGCCGAAGCGCATATGAACCTGGGTGTCATCTATACCGGTCTCAACAGGCTTGATGAGGCAGAGCAGTCCTATGAGCGAGCCGTCGCGCTGAAACCGAACTATGCTGAAGCGCACTACAACTTGGGAGTCTTCTATGAGTTGCATCGGAAAGACCTACCAAAAGCGCTGGCCCATTATCACCAGTACCTCAATCTCGGTGGCCGCGACGATCGTGTTGCGCGGATCGTCGAATCTGGAGGTCAATGATGATGAGAGAAGTAGGATGAAGAGGAGAAACGTATTGATGAAATAGCGGACTGTTGTAAAGATCGCCAGAATGCCTCGGAAGTCCAGAATAATCCGAGGCGAAATTGTTTTATGTCGGCTGTTGCAGAGCTAATTGGGGTCGGGAGAGCTTGGATGATTGGCCTGCGATGCGCACAGTTCCCCACTGCAGCCTGCTCACCAGTAGTAGGGCCAAGGCCCCCAGTAGGGCCCCCAATAGGGACTAGGCCCCATATAGGGATAGGGGCGGATACGGGGGGCCAGGTTTTCCACCGCGCTCCACACTTGCACACGACTGATAGTAAGAACGGGGTAGGTATAGTCCGTTTCATCCAATGGCAGCGTCACGGAGCCAGAGACCTGGCCGGTCACGGTGACTCTGGTTCCCGGCGGGATAGTCGCAGGGTCGAGGAATTCCCGGTAGATCGCGATGAAGCGGCCCTGTGATTGAGTCAAGTCGTACCCGGGCCGCATAGATCGATCGAGCGGCAACTGTAGGATTTCGATCTTCGTCCCGTCTTTCTGTCGTCGGGCCGTCAAGACTTTTCCGCCGAAGACCGCCGGTTGGCCTTGGAAGGAGTCCGGCGCTGCCTTGACTTGGAGAAAGTTGAATCCCTGCCTTTCATCGGCCTCTTGCGTCGAGGCACAACCCGCGAGCATGACGAGCAACGCCATGAGAGAGAGCAGCGCACGTGCCGGGAGGCTGGCCCTCGTTGGCCGCAGGAGAAGGGGCACTATCGCACAGGTTCTTTGCATAGCCACAGTCTAACACAGGAGAGTAAGTTCTCGGCACATTCGCTATAATGATCGATCAGCGTCGATCTAAGAAAGGAGTCGATTATGGGGGACAGACAGTGTACGGAATGGGGTGCAGTGATTTGCGCGGTGATGATCTGGAGCATGGTCGCCTTGTGGGGCTCACCGGCCCTCGCGGTGCCTCTCGATATCCAGGGCAAGTTCGAAGTGGTGACGGGTGAAGTCTCCACACATACACCCGGTAAGGTGAAGGTGATTGAGTTTGCTGACTTTTACTGCCCGCATTGTCACCAGTTTGACGAGACAGGATTGCCGTTGCTTGTGAAAGAGTTCGGCAGCAAGTTGGAGGTGACGATGGTCGGGTTCCCCGTCATTCGCGGAAAGCTTCCGACGCCATTCGATATGTATGAGCAGGCCAAGATGATGGGTAAGGGCAATGAAATGAAGACGGTCTTGTTCCGCACGATCCACAAAGACAAAATTGACGGCGTGTTGGATCGCTCGATTCGGGACGTGCTGATTCGGGAAGTCGGCCTCGATCCGAAAGCGTTTGAAGACGGGATGGCCGGCGGAAAACCGGCCAAAGCCGTTGAGGACGGTAAGCGGTGGGGAGAGCGGATAAAAGTGTCGTCCACTCCATCGATCTTGCTGGACGGTAATATTAAAGTCGATGGCCCAAACATGACTCCTGACAATGTCATCATGATCATTCGGAGCATTCTTGAAAACGATCGGAAGAAGTGAGCAGTGATGAGTGATCGGTGATGTGTAGGGAGCAAGGAGTGATCACCGAGGTTTCTCCACAGGTCACTCATCACCCATCACCATTCACGGAGTTGTGATGGCGATCGATCCAATCTGCGGAATGACGGTTGATCCGGCTACGGCGGCCGGCAGTCACGACCATCGAGGCCTGAGTTACTACTTCTGCGGGTTGTCTTGCCTGGAACGGTTTAAGGTCGATCCGGAGCGAGCGTTGCAACCACGAGCGACGAGTTCCGCTAAGCCGACCACACGACGGCCCCTTCCGATGATGCAGGCTGCTCCGGTTGCAACGGACGCTGCGGCGATCGATCCCGTATGTGGAATGACGGTGCAGCAGGCTACGGCAGCCGGTTCCTATGAGTACCAGGGGAAAACCTATTATTTTTGCGCCACGAGTTGCCTTACCAAGTTTCGGATCGATCCGATCCACTATCTGACTCCTTCTGAACAGCGCGCCTCACGAGTCATGCCGGTTCCTTCCGGCGGGGTGGTCGAGTACATCTGTCCGATGGATCCGGAGGTGCTTGAGACTCAGCCGGGGGCTTGCCGGATTTGCGGGATGGCGCTGGAACCCAAAGTCGTCTCACTCGAAGATGAGCAGAATCCCGAGCTCGAAGATATGAGCAGGCGGTTTTGGATCTGTTTCGGGCCATCCCTCTTGGTCATGTTTCTGGCCATGGTCGATATGATTCCTGGTGTGTCGTTTCCAGAAGTATTCACCGGTTCGGTAAGGAACTGGGTGCAATGGGCGCTGGCGACGCCCGTGGTGCTCTGGGGCGGCTGGCCGTTTTTCCAGCGAGGATGGGCTTCGGTGGTGAACCGGGCTCCCAACATGTTCACGCTGATCGCGATGGGAACAGGCGCAGCCTATAGCTACAGCGCGGTGGCCACCGTTGCACCATCGCTCCTTCCCAGCTCATTCCATCTGCATGATGGCTCGATCGCTGTGTATTTCGAGGCTGCGGCCGTGATTACGGTGCTTGTCCTGCTCGGCCAAGTTCTTGAGTTGAAGGCTCGAAGCCAGACAAGCTCCGCGATTCGATCCTTGCTCCGGCTTGCCCCAAAGACGGCCAGGCTGATCACGCGAGATGGACGGGAAGAAGATGTGCTGCTTGAGCATGTTCAGGTGGGTCATCGACTACGCGTGAGGCCTGGAGAGCGAGTGCCGGTCGATGGGAAAGTCCAAGAAGGGGCGACCTCTGTCGATGAGTCTATGATTACGGGGGAATCGTTCCCGGTGGAGAAAATAGTTGGAGCACGGGTGACCGGAGGCACCATCAACGGGACAGGCGGGATTGTGATGGTCGCTGAACGAGTTGGACGAGACACGATGCTTGCCCGCATCGTGCAGATGGTCAGTGAGGCGCAACGGAGCCGAGCGCCGATCCAGCGGCTGGCCGACGTGACGGCGGCGTATTTTGTCCCGCTGGTTGTGGCTGCGGCGCTGATGACAGCGGTGGCCTGGGTGATCTGGGGACCGGAGCCGAAGTTGGCCTATGCGTTGGTCAACGCCGTGGCGGTCTTGATCATTGCCTGTCCCTGCGCATTGGGATTGGCGACGCCGATGTCCATCATGGTAGGGACCGGTCGTGGAGCAACCGCCGGCGTCTTGGTGAAAAAGGCCGAAGCATTGGAGGTGTTCGGTAAGGTGAATACCCTCGTGCTTGATAAGACAGGGACCCTCACGGAGGGGAAACCAAAACTGCTGTCGATCCGGTTTGCGCCACCCGGGTCCGATGTCGAGCTGTTGCGCCTCGCGGCGAGTGTTGAGCGGAGCAGCGAACATCCGTTAGCTGCAGCGGTGGTGGCTGGAGCGGAAGGGCGGGGGATCGTCTGTGCTCCGGTTGAGCAGTTTCGTTCGGTGACGGGGAAAGGGGTGACCGGGTTGGTCGACGGCCATCGTGTCGCCATTGGGACGGTTGCGTTTTTACAAAACGATGTCGGGGTATCAGGCCAGAGTCTCAAGCCGTTGGATGATGACGTGGCCTCGCTTCGTGGTGAAGGGCAGACGATCCTGTTTGTCGCCATCGATGAGCAGGCTGCCGGTATACTCGGGGTCGCAGATCCAATTAAGGCCTCGACGTATGATGCTGTACAGGAGCTCAAAGCCGAAGGTATTCGCATCGTCATGGTGACCGGAGATCATCGCGATACGGCGGAGGTGGTGGCCCGGCAACTCGGCATTGAAGAGGTCATGGCTGAGGTCTTGCCTGAAAAAAAAGGACAGATCATTGCACACCTCAAATCGCAAGGCCGAGTAGTGGCGATGGCCGGTGACGGGGTGAATGATGCCCCGGCTCTGGCATCGGCCGATGTTGGGATCGCGATGGGAACGGGAGCGGACACGGCCATTGAGAGCGCGGGGATGACGTTGGTGAAGGGGGATCTGCGCGGGCTGCTCCGTGCGCGGAGATTGAGCCTGGCCACAATGCGGAATATTCGCCAGAATCTCTTGTTTGCCTTTCTCTACAACGTGATTGGGGTGCCGATTGCAGCCGGCGTGCTCTATCCGGTCTTGGGAATACTCTTGAGCCCCATGATCGCCAGCGCCGCGATGACGCTCAGTTCTGTGTCCGTCATTTCGAATGCCCTCCGATTGCGGCATGTGAAATTGTAAGTGTGCCTTCGCCCAACGCATGCTAGGCTACACCCGTTTGCCGTCAATCGGGTAGGCCCTCTGTTCAGAAAGGATTGTGGCGTGTTTCGACCTGCACTTCTCTTGCAAATTATGATCGGTCTGAGTCTGGGAAGTTTGATCTTCGCCGGAACGGTCTTCGCCGAGAGTCGCGTGGTTCCTGTGGCAAGCGGCGGTGAACTCCAGGCGCAAATTAAGGGTGCCGCGACCAAAGTGATTCCTGCGGTCGTCAGCATCGCTTCCACAGTGATGGTTCGCGATCAAGCGTTCAGCGACGAAGCGTTGCCGTTCGGGCTATTTAAAGATGCCCCATCGCGGCGACAATATGGCCAGGGTTCCGGTGTCATTGTGTCGTCGGATGGCTACATCATGACGAACAACCATGTCATTGCCGATGCGGTCGATGTGGAAGTGATTCTCGCCGATCGGCGGCAATACAAAGGGCGAGTGGTGGCCACCGATCCGAAAACCGATGTGGCGGTGGTAAAAATTCAAGCGACGAATCTGCCGACGGTCACGTGGGGAGATTCGAGTACGCTTGCCGTCGGCGAATTTGTGTTGGCGATCGGGAATCCACTTGGGTTGAGTCGCAGTGTGACGTTCGGCATCGTCAGTGCCGTTGGTCGCGCCGACGTCGGGGTTGCCGATTTTGAAGATTTCATTCAAACCGATGCCCCCATCAATCCAGGCAACTCCGGCGGGGCATTGGTGACTCTCAATGGAGAATTGGTGGGGATTAATACGGCCATTGCGAGCCCTACGGGCGGGAGCGTCGGTGTGGGCTTCGCCATTCCGAGTAATATGGCCCGGGCTGCCATGCAGAGTTTGCTCAAGACCGGCCATGTGGTTCGTGGGTTTCTCGGTGCTTCGACGCAAGATGTCTCACCCCTGCTTGGCAAGATCTTTCGTCTCCCCGACGTGAAAGGTGCGATCGTAACCGATGTGCAGGCGAAAGGGTCCGCTGAGAAAGCGGGGCTCAAGCGCGGCGATGTGGTCGTGCGATTCGACGGGCGCGATGTGATGGATAGCGGGCATCTTCGGAACCTCGTGGCCGCCTCGACGATCGGGAGTAAGCATCGGCTGGACCTCATGCGGGAAACCAAGCCCTATCAAACTGAGCTGGTTGTCCAGGAGGCGCCGCGCGAGCGAACCAAGAAGAACCAAGCCGCATCGGCTGCATCTGCCACGGCTCATCCCCTCGCCGGCGTCGTCTTCGACGATGTGACTATGCCGTTGGCTCGGCAGATGGATTTAGCCGTCACCAGCGGAGTGGTGGTGACCGATATTGAAGAAGGAAGTCTGGCCGAGTCCTCCGGTCTCCAGCCGGGCGATGTGGTGTTGGAGCTCAATCGCCAACCTATTCCCAACTTCGATGTGTTTCAGCGACTGGCCGATCCAATTAAGCCCTCCGATCTGGCACTTCTATTGGTCAATCGGCAGGGGAACGTCATGTATATTCCCGTGAAGGGCGAGTAGCGGAATGACACCCGTGCTGATCCCTTGCTCCCGGAGCGCGCACGATCAGAATGTGCTCGCTCGACGGCCGCAGTGGGACCAACACGGGTGCCATTCCAAGGGAAAGAGGCAAGCGAGCTTGGAAGGAGCTTTGAGATGAAGGCTGAAGTGCATCCGATGCGGGCAGTATGAGACATCCCGCGTCCCCTCACAGGAAGAGAGAGCGGGGCGAGATTTGAAAACCCTAGAGCCCCAGAGACTATAGGTTTTGATTCCATCTCATCGTTTCGTTCGCAATCACTTATAGCGGAGTTCAAGGCGGGGAATAGCTTGGTCAAACCCGATCGGGCACGATAGCTCTGCCACAGTGTAGCGCCCGCGGCTTAAAAAGCAGGGTGGTCAAAAACTCTGAAAGCGATTCCCTAGGTTCCACCCCGATTTTAGCGAGAAATACGCGTATCCTTCCAGGGGTTCAAAAACAAATGGTTATGAACCGGCTAGACATGGCGCCCAAACATTGGCTTTTACTAATATCCCCCTGGCACTCTAAAAGGTGGAAGCGCGTGACACAACAGGTCTTGACCGCCGTGTGTTGCATGCTGCTTCCAGCTTGTACAGGCTTCATGAGCAACAGGTACGCTGCGGAACTAGTTTCACCTCTCGATGCAAACGCAGGGATGGGGCTCGTGATTCTATCTGTAGGATCACGGGAATCCTGTCAACCCGGGATTTACATGGCCACATTTTTAGCGATTTATCCGGACAGCGATTCATTATTCCGAAGCGATGCAGCCAATCTTGATGTCAATTCTACTTTCATGGACAGCGAGTTCAGTGACCACCACGGGCATCTCTACATCCTGAAGCTACCAACAGGCAGGTATTATCTTATTCCACATTTAGCCGGCGGCTACTATGTCGCCCCGCCCCGAGCATACTTTACAGTGTACGCCAATGAAACAACGTACCTCGGCGAGTTCTATATGGCTAACCAGTGCAATGAGCTAGCTAGGTTCCTCCTTCGAGACCAAGAAGGCCGAGACCGCGCAATGTTGCTCATGAAGAACCCTGCCTTTAACGATGTCCGGGTCACGAAACGATTGGTTACGCTTACTGAATGTGCTCTCTTCTCTAGTAGCTGCGATAACAAACCTTGACATAGCCTACGCAGGTGGTCCGTGTGTGTGTAATTCCATGCGTCACTTCGATGTGCTTGATCATTTTCTCAAACAGAGTTATCGATATCCTATTCGGCATTGAATAGGATTGTGCAATTTTGTTGTACGAATTTCATACCCGGTCAGTTCGAAGATGCTTTTGGCGACAATATCTAGCAGTTTATTGCTGACGCGAAGCGAGATATTGCAGATCAGAATTAGTTCTATTTGACCCCTTCGACAGCTACCATGGATCCTCAACTCAATCCAAGAAATAAGAGCTAGTTCTTCACGACTTATTTGACCCGCCTCCAGACAGCCAGTCTTGTTAGTCAAAAGTTTTGCCATTCTTCAATTTTTAGGATAACGGTATAGAAAGCCAGGGTTCGCGGCTTCGAGTCCTTTATCCACTATATCGCACTACTCACTTGATCATAAGTACAGGCAGGCTTTAAATGGTGACGCGTTTCACAACATGGTTGTTCACGAATCCGCAAGAGCCCCGCTCTTTGTGGAGCATAATCGCGTGGTGGGAGCTTCGTCGGGTTCCATTTAATATCATCGTTATAGCGTACGGCGCTCTCGGCTTGGTGATCTTCCTCTGGGCAATCACGACAAGTGGTCATCTACAGCCTGGTGAGGACGCGGTGGAGCCCCTCGCGCTGCTGGCAGCACCGTTCGTGATCAACCTCCTCTATACGCTTGGATGGCTGGTAGAGATCCCGACCCGCCACCTTATTCCTGATCTGTCGTCCGGTTTTGGCCCAATGCTCCTAAAGCTGGGCCTTGGCTTTGGGCTGTTCTTGATCACTATGCCCTGGGTGGTCTGGAGTGGCTATTGCCTCCTTCAGTTGGTCGGGGTCGCGTCGTGACACCTGAGACCTGATAGTCGGCAGTGAATTATTCAAGCTCTGGTCGCTGTGGTTTTGGGAAAGGATAATACATAGGTAAGCAGCTTATGGAAGTCCTTACCGTCAGACTATCCTGGCAAGAAATCGCTCTATTGATGGGAGTTGGTTTTCTGGGGGCCACCGCTTTGGCAGCGCTCGAACATGGGCTTGGATTCATTGCGTACGTCTGGTCAAGTCCTCTCAATATGGGCCTGATGATCTTTTTCTATTGCTTGTGCGGTTTAGCTCTTTGGGCTATCCCGGTCGCTCGACTCTCTCACGAGAACATCAGCACATACTCATATCCATTCAAGATCGAATGGCGTGAAATAAGGCAATTTAAAGTTTCTTCATACTTCGGCTTTACCTGGCTCAACATCTATGGCGTAAAGTCTCGATTCCCCTTACGCATCCCGATGCCGAGAAAGAGAATTCACAGCATTTACTTATTCATGCAAAGAACGAGCGGGGCCGAGACGGTCCTCCCCGCCTTTGCAGATAAGCGACTTAGCAGAGCGCTTCCAGGGGACGGTCCTAGCCCAGCGGGTTCGGCCCGCCCCTGAGCATGGCGATTGCCTGTAATCCGACTCGGAGCCCCTTGCCGTCCCGAAGGAGGTCCTATGTTTAGTAAAGGACAGCGCGGTTGTGCATTTTGTGCTCAACTCCAACTCACTCCAGCCTATTCCAGCCTACTCTAGCCAAAGTTCGCTTTTCCCTTAACTCTTGGCTGCACTTGGCCTGGATGAGCCAGAGTGGGCTGGAGTAGGGCAGGGGAAACGCTTTCCTGAACCGCTTGTCTGCTGCCGCCGGTAGCTGGCTCTTTGCTCCAGGCGCGTATTTCTGATAACGCTAAGTATGGCAAGAATGCCGCTGGCGGGTCTTCGAGCATTCTTCTAGAGGGGGAGTAGTTTGAGATCGAGCGCTCGCTCGATGAGCCAGGCTGAGGCTAAAGCTGCGATGCCTAGGGACCCGGTCACGAGCACCAGACGCTGATAGGTCCAGGACTTTCTTAAACCGTAAGCCAGTGGCAAGAACATGGCGACGATCGCGAGCTGCCCCACCTCTACTCCCAGGTTGAAACTCACCAAGCTCAGTGCCAGCGATCCTCTCGGCAGACCGAGGTCGCTGAGGACGCTCGCAAAACCGAACCCATGGATCAGGCCGAAGAGAAAGGCTACCACCCGTCGGCGTTGGACAAGGGCCGGATAGAGATTGGAGATGCCCGCGAAGACGACCGATGCGGCAATCGCCGATTCGACCAGCCGCGATGGAAGCGCAATCAGACCGAGAGTGGCCACGCCGAGGGTGATCGAGTGGGCAATCGTAAAGGCTGTGACGATTGCGAGGACTTCCCAGAACGCTGACAAGAAGTCCGGGGTCGGCTCCCACCGGCCTGCCACCCTCCGCAAGACGGCGGGCAACAGCAACGCGAGCAGAAACAGCACATGGTCGTAGCCCATCCAGATATGCCAGATACCTTCGTGCGCGTATTGTTGAACCTGATTCCACATCGAGGTTTCGCTGATTGTGAACTGTCGGGTCGGCGATTCTTGGCTGAAGATGGCGGTCGTAGTGTCTCCCTCATGAGTCAGACGGAGGAGTCCTTTGTGTTGAGCGTCCAGATCGAACAGCAGTCGATAGTCGGCCTGAAGCGTCTCGATGGCGCTCGGACAGGTCATCGTAAAGAGCAGGACGGCGTAGGCGCCGTCCGTGTGGTTGTCGATCAGCTGGTGAGGCGCTTGCGCGGGGCAGTGTGTCTCGCCGGATGTGATGGTGAGGCGTGAGAGCGCGTACGCGGCAATCTCGTCGTGTGTAGACCGGACTTCTCCCCATGTGATCGCGCCGTCCCCGTCGGCATCTAATCCAATCGCATCGTCCAGGTCTCGCAAGGCAATATCCCAGCGGCCTTCAATCCGATCATGCTGAACGGTGAGCGAGAGTAGACTGTCGCTGGGCTTGTGCGCCCAGGCGGGAGTGCTCAGAAGAAAAATCGCAAGTGCGAGGATCAGGCGCATCAGGATTGTTCCTCAGGAAACTGAACGACCAGTTGTTGCAGCCGCATGTCTTCCACATGATTGGTGTGAAGCCAATCGATGACCGGTCTGGCTGCGTTCCAGCTGCCGGCAGCCAACGCGCTTTCAAGCAGAAGCCGGGCGTCCCAGGGCTCTTTTTGGATCTTCCAATTGGCTTGCGCGAGGGTGAGTGCCGCCTGCGGATCGTGAAGCAGCGCGAGGGTGAAGCGCGCCTCCTCTCGCACATGCACGCGGGTGCCTCGTTCTCGACCGGCGGCAAAGCGGGCTGCGAGTTCGGCGGTATGGTTCTTGGACACGGGAAGATGAAGCGCCTGCTCAGCCAGAGTCAGGCGCAAGAGCAATCCGTCGGCTCTGGTCTCATGTTGCAAGAGTGTGACAACCTCTTGTGTGCGCCCTTGATCGAGAAGAAAATCGGCATAGGCGCCTATGAGGTAGTGATCCTTTACGCCGAGGCTTTGCGCGTCGAGGAAATGTTTCTCTGCAGCGTTCGTGTCTCCTGTGCGCGCGGCCATTTCTGCCAGGATGGTCAGAATCCAAAGTCGTTCACGCGCTGAGATCCCTGGACGATCCAGGCTTGCGGTCAACGTTTCGCGGCTTGTGATCGCCTGGCCGCTCAAACCGGCAATGTCACCTAAACAGGTGAGCGCCACATGTCGCCCTGCCAGGCGAAGCAACGGTTGGCAGGCGCGCCGCGCCTCGTCATATCGTCCCTGGACCTGATAGATCGATGCTCTCGTGAGCCAGGCCTGGGCATTCGCAGGTTGCATGTTCAGGACGGCATCGAGGTCGGCGAGCGCTAGATTGAACTCGTGTGCATGTTGACGGATCATGGCGCGCAACAAGAGCGTGGATGATGGGGGTGTCGGGTGATCCAACCAGGGAGCCAAGACCGCTTGCGCTTGGCCGAGAAACCGTGGATCTCCTTCCGATCGTGACTGCTCGATGAGCGTAGTCGCAAGAGAGACGGCCACATCCATGTTCTGCGGGTCACGCAACAGGCTTGCGCGTAAGGCTTTGATCTCCCGCGCGACAGGATCGGCTGCTTTGACCGTGAGGCGTTCGAGGACCTGTGCGTCCTGTTGAGGGAGAAAGGGTTCGCCTGACGTGAGAGAAGGGGCGCTCAGTGCGAGCCATCCCGTTGTAATCATCCAGCCGAGTGTTCGTACCCTCTTCATAGCATTCTCTTAGCAGGCTAAAGGAAAACTATGTTGGCCCTGAGCATATCAATGGTTCGCCCTTGTGCACCACGGGAGAACACTCACCTGGGATGCTCAAAATGGTACCGTCGTCGTTCGTGAAGCGTGAAACGTCCGAATCCGGAAACGAACGACGCTTCACGAGATACGTTTCACGGATGTTGAGAACGCTGCTGGCGGACTTTTTCAGCATCCTGTTAGTCGCGCGAATAGGTGATGGGAATGCGCATCACAACCTGACGACGATCCAAGGTGTGATCGAGCAGCATAGGGAATGCACGTTGCACAAGTCTCATGGCCTCCTGATCTATCCGATCCAATCCAGAGCTCTTGACCACTTCGGCCTCCATCAACTCTCCCGTACTGGACACGACGGCTTTCACCAGGACTTTGAGTTGGCTTGAATCGTCGAGGGATGGCCGCGACGATCGCTTCAGGTCTTCCAGCCGACGGGACACAGCACGTTGCAGCCAGCTGTAATCTGTTTGTGGCGCAGAGGGTTGATCGGAGACTACAGCTGGAGTAGGCGAGGAGGAAGCAGGGGGTGCATCCATAGACTGCGTTGGAGCCATCGCCGTATCGGTTGCTGATGTCGGGGGAGCCGGTATTTTTTGCTCGACTGGAGCCTCGGGTTGTGCAGACGGCTCATTGCTGACGGGTGATGCGGTTATGTGTGTGCTGGGCTGTTCGCCCAGCAGGGTTTCTTCTGTGGCCGGTGCTGTCTGTGTGGTGGAGGGTGTCGGTGGTGCAGCCAACTGAGACCTCGTGTTGCTGGATTCTTTTGCGAGGTGAGCCCTGTGTTTCTTGGCCTGCGTGGGAGAGCTGTGTGCGTCCGTTGGCGAAGAAATGGAACCGAGGGCTTCGATTTCGGCCGTTCGAAGGGTCTCGTCTGAGAAAGCCGTGTTGGTACCTGGCTCCTTGGGTGTGGTCTGTTGCGACAACTCCGTGAATATCACATTCCATTGAAACGGCTCCGAGTAAGTTGGGGTGGGAAGATGGCGAAAAGCCGGGACGATCGTGCCTAGAAGGACTCCATGAAGGATAAGCGAGAATCCCCATCCTTCCATCCAGCGTCGTTCAACGATTCTTGCCTGCATGTGTGTTCTCTGGATTGTCGTACAAATTGCTCAACTGTAGGGTGCCGCGCTCATGCGCGACACCCCCGATGGTTCCTACTAATTGATCGCTTCTCCTGGATCGATATGGCGGCGGTCTCGTCCGTCGAATGGCGTTGGGAGGAAGGGGAAGGCCGTGGCAATGCCGTTGGCGGTCTTGCTTCCACCCACCGAACCGATGTTGAAGTTCACTCCATCGCCCAAATTGGGGGTAGCTGGATTCGTCAAAATGCCACCGACGACTCGCAAGGCGACATCCGTGACGTCGTCGTTCGGCCGCCGTCCGTTTGGCCAGCCTGCTTTGTCGGGAGTCGCGTTCCCACTCGGGTCATGAGCGAGAGGCCCCAGTCGTCTCTGACTGTCTGCTGCCGTTGGAGGCACGTTCAAATCCACTCGCAGGAGGTCAGAGAGGGTTTCGTTTCCCTTGCCCCCACCGCAGACCGGTGGGCCCGGGCTGTATCGGAGGAGTGCGTTGACGAGGTCTTCTCTGTTCGTGGTCGGGAAGCCGGTGGCGAACACCGCGTTCAGCGCAGTCGCCAGTGCCGAGTTGCAGTAGGACGAGACGAAGTCGGCTTCGTCTTCGGCATCCGTCGCGTTCCATTTATCTTTCATGTTCGTCGGAATGACCAATTCGTTCACCAACGGATTGCCCATTCGAGCCACTTGGACAAACCGGGATGAATTGTCCCGATCGCCATTTTTCTTGATGACCGTTACCTTGGGGCGGCTGGTCGAGGCGTATGCGCCGATGAGTGTATTGCCTTTTGGCCCCATCAGGTCGCTGATCGGGATTTCCAAGGCAATGGTGTTGACGTTGAAACCGCTGAATGTATCGCGCGCGGCGCCGAGCAACAGCGCGTCGTTCGCGTCATCAGCTGGTGAGAGGATTGGAGACACATGGAGATTGAGCGTGTCGAAGGTTCCCCCGAGGTCGATGTAGAACGTCTCATCTCGCTGTCCAGCAAATACCCGTCCGCCGTTCTTCAAGGGGAAGATTCCTTTGGCCGCCAGCTGCTCATAGTTCGGCGTGGTCCGATTTCCGACGTTCGACGGTACCGCAAACATCGGACCGGTGCCTAAGTCCCTTGGCTGTTGGCCGAATCGTACCTCAGTTACTGTATAGCTCTGCCGGACCAGTAATCCCTCTGACCCCGAGCCGGAGAGTGCTGTGATCGGTGGCAATGCGACATAGGCCAAGGGAAATACATCCCCCGGTTGCCTGATCTCGGTCTTGAAGCGGATTTGATAGACGATGTTCCCCGCAATGTTGTTCTTGTTGTTGTCGACATGGATCTCGTAGAGCACATCGTCGGCAAAATTGAAATAGTTGGGGCCCGATCCCGGCTCCTGACCCGGAATCACATTCATGATCACAATGGCCTTATCTGAATCCTGCCAACTCCTGAATAGATAGAAGTCGGTGATGTCTGCTGCAGGGTCGTTCGCGATCAACGGGGCTTCGCGATGGCTAGCGGCGAAGACCGGCGTACTGATGCACAGCGCCAGTATCGCCAGGGTGAGTAGTCGAATCTGTCTGGACATGGTCGTCTCCTTCTGAACAGCGCCGCCTTCGGAAGCGGCATTTGGTTACAGATCTGGTAATGGTGTCGGCGCAGGTTCCGAATTGGCCTGATTCACCAAGCCAACCTCAGCCGCTGTCAGCGCGTCAGATTGTGCGACTCGCTGGTCTTCCTCGACCGCGGCCGTCGGCGGCCCACTGGATACGAGAGATGGGTTGTCGCCCCCACTCCCGTTACAACCGGGCAGTATGCCGATGGCAAGCGCGAGTCCCAGAGCCGATCGTGCAAAGAATTTCATAGATGCCTCCTAGGAACGATGTGCCTTGCTGCCGCCAATTGTTGTGACTACCTGTCAGTGCATAGAGGCCATTGGCTTCTCGACGATGTCGCCCTTCATCGGACCTAGCGCACCGAGCAATTCGCTTTTCTCCCGCTCAGGGACCTTGAACTTGTTGAGCGTGGCGACCAGATCGCCGACCAGCGCATCGAAGTCGCTGCTGCTGACGCCCATGCCGGTGTGAGTAGCTTTCATGCTGCGGCCGGTATAGGTGCAGGGGCCGCCCGAGGCCTGGCAAATCTGTTCCACCAACAGCATCTTCAAGCGGGGGATGTCCGTGTTTGCAAACTTGCCGTTGATACGGTTATCAGCGGCGACGCGCCCGACGAAATCATCCACGACGGCCGTGATCGCCGGTTTGCCTCCCAAACGATCGTAGAGCGGCTTCTCCGCCATGGCCGTCGATTTGGACATGGTGGAACCGGGGGTCGATTCCATGGTGTTGCAGCCCGTGACGCTGAGCGCCAATCCACTGATGATGAGATACGAGGCGATTCTAGTTTTCATGGCCCTGCCCTCCTGGTGAATGAAAGATGAATGTTGAATGACGCGCGATCTTGTCGATACCTGTCGCGTCTTGATCTTACTTACGAGGCTCGACCGGATTTGGATGTGTCTGTCTGTTGCCGGGCTCATTTAGTTGGTGCGATGAGGTGGAATTCCGAAGGGGGCAAAAAAACATCCAAACGAGAAATCCAATCTTCCCTATCCACTCGTACAAGTAATGGGGGGCTTTATGTTGGTGATGCCTCTGTCCACGACGCGGCTGGTTCGGTGCGTTTCTCTGCTCGCGAGTACGTAGCTCTCTCCGTCGCCACCATGGGAGTCTTCCATCGCGCCCCAAACTCACCCAACGCATGAATCCATTTCGCCTGTTGGCTTCGTATGATGCTAGGAATCATGGCGTTCTGTTGATCGCATGCCCTGAGAGTGCTATGAATACAAAAATCGTGCTATCACAAGGAGGATTCCATGAATCAACTTGTCCGGTTCGGCGTCTCCCTAGACCAGCGGCTGCTTGAAGAATTTGATCGCCACATTAAACGACGCCGCTACACAAACCGATCGGAAGCGCTTCGTGATCTGATTCGAGACAATCTGGTTGGACAAGAGTGGGATGAGAACAAGGAGACTGTGGGCACGATCACCTTTGTGTATGACCACCATGTGCGTGACCTGGCCGGAAAATTGACCGACATTCAACATGACTATCAGGGGCAGATCCTTTCCGGCATGCATGTCCATCTCGACCACGACCACTGTCTCGAAGTGCTCGTCGTGAAAGGCAAGGGGTCGGAGATCAAGAAGGTGGCGGATGCGTTGGTGTCGGTTAAGGGTGTGAAACACGGCAAATTGACGATGACGACAACGGGTAAATCGCTTCGATAGAACAAGCACACACCCTATCCATACCATGATGGCAAAATGTGCATCCTATTGGCCCGCGGTGTTGTTCGTGATGATGTGCCTCCTGATGGGAGAAGTCGCACACGCGCATGACCCAGATCTGCCTGAGCTCGATCTGCCTGAAGTCTCGGTGACCGGCGAACGACCGGTTGCGGCATCATCCCAGCAGTTCATCCCGGACAAAGAAATTCTTCTCCAACCGCAGGGACGTCCCTCTCAAGTATTACGTCTGATTCCCGGGTTTATTGCTGTCGAGCATTCGGGGGGGGCAGGCAAGGCCGATCAATATTTTCTGCGGGGCTTCGATGCGGACCACGGCACCGACGTTGCCTTCTTCACAGACGGGATGCCGATCAATCTCCGCACCCATGCGCATGGGCAAGGCTATACCGACCTAAATTTTATGATTCCCGAAACCATAGAGGGAGTCGACGTCTACAAAGGGGCCTATCTTCCTGAGTATGGTGATTTCGCCACGGCCGGCGCTGTCAATTTCAGAACGCGACAGGTGGTGCAAGAGGGAGTCGTTCAGGTGTCCGGAGGGCAGTTCGATACACAGCGACATCTGCTCATGTTCTCTCCTACCAAGGAGAAGGTGCGCACGCTGTTCGCTGCTGAGGGCTATTACACGAACGGCCCGTTTCAGAACGACAATCGTTATCTTCGAACCAATCTTATGGGGAAGATGACGACCAATCTGTCCGGTCGCGATGAACTCAGTCTCACGGCAACCTTTCACAAATCTCAGTGGAATGGATCAGGCGAAATCCCGTTACGCGCGCTGACGGACGGCACGATCGGTCGTTTTGGAGCGATCGACCCCTCGGAAGGAGGCAACACTCTCCGCAGCACCGCCAATATGAACTACCATTACGACACGACATCGGGTGGTCAGTTTTTTGCGAACGCATACGGACAATATTATCGGCTCGACCTGTTCACAAATTTCACGTTCTTCCTCAACGACCCGGTCAACGGCGACGGGATTCAACAATCAGATCGCCGCGTGATGTATGGAGGCGACCTCGGATACAAGCAGCAGGGTCACGTACTGGGTCTGCCGAGCATCGGAACGGTCGGGTTTCAAACCAGAGTCGACAACATCCATGCAAGGCTCGGAACTCACAGGACGAGAGTGCCGATTGGGACCACGGCAGACAGCGATATTCTTGAGGCGTCCTATGCTCCGTTCGTGAAGGCGGAGGTGCAGCCTACGTCATGGATGAGGCTTGTGGGCGGATTACGCGCAGAGACGTTTACGTTCGATGTGCGTAACCGTTGTGCGGCCTGCGCGGACCAACCAGCCGGACGGACAAGCTCCGGCGTCGTTCTTCCGAAAATGAACCTCATCCTAGGCCCCTGGGCCAATACGGAAATCTTTGCGAACTATGGCGAAGGCTATCACAGCAACGATGCACGATCGGTCGTCCTGCAGGGAGCCTCATCGCTTGCGCGAGCCAAGAACTATGAAGTAGGGATACGCTCTAAGCCGTGGGGGCCGGAGGGCGTAGAGTTGATTGCGACGGTATGGGCGTTAGATCTCAAGCAGGAACTCGTGTTTGTCGGCGATGAGGGGACCACCGAGATTCGCGGGGCCAGCCGGCGGCGAGGTGTCGAGGTCTCAGCGCGCGGCCAAGTGTGGGGGCCACTGTCGTTCAACGGCAGCGTGACCTATACCAAGGCGGAGTTTCGCAATGGCGATGCGATTCCGTTAGCTCCTGAAGTGACGGCCTATGGAGCCTTGCTCTTGAAATGGCCGGAAGGACTCACGTCGCAATTGCAGGCGACCTATCTGGGGGTCCGTCCACTCAATGAAGATCGAAGCATCAAGGCTCCCTCGTGGATCGATGTCGATCTGACCGAACGGTATCAGTTGCCGATCAAGCTGTCTCACGGTCGGATGGAAGCCTTCCTCTTTGTACAGAACCTGTTCAATACGAAATGGGAACAGGCCACCTTTGCTTTTGCCTCTCGGCTCCGCAACGAGCCGGCTTCCGTCACCGACATTCACTTTGTGCCGGGGAATCCGCGGACGTTCTTGGGCGGCGTGGCCTGGTACTTCTGACGGCTGCTGAAAACGACTTCCAAGTGCGTTCTCGTCTCGAAAGCATCCTCAACGTACCCGAGAGGGTACGCCTCCGGTGCTTTCTTCGCCTACGGCCTTCTTGGAAGATCGTTTTGAGCAGCCTATAGTTAGCTCATATGAAAACAAAGCCAAGAATTCTTCCGCGTGCCTATTTCAATCGCCCCACGCTCACCGTGGCGCGGTCGCTTGTGGGAAAATATCTCGTCCGGTGCATTGATGGTAAAGAGATAGCGGGAAAAATAATTGAGGTGGAGGCTTATGTCGGCTCACAGGACAAGGCTTGCCATGCGTCGAAAGGGAGAACGCAGCGGACGGAGGTCATGTTTGGCCCGGCAGGGGTCGCGTACGTCTACCTCATCTACGGCATGTACCATTGTCTGAACGTCGTGACGGAGGGGGAAGAGTTTCCTTCAGCGGTGTTGATCAGGGCGATTGAACTCAATGGAGAGTTGATCGATGGACCGGGACGGCTCTGTCGTGCGCTTCAGATCGATCGCCGTCTCAACCGCGTAGATCTTACAATCGGCGAATCCCTCTGGTTCGAGGATCGAGGGGAAGTGGTGGGAAGGGGAACGGTAGGCGCGTATCCCAGAATCGGTGTCGATTATGCTGGCATGTGGGCCAAGAAACTTTGGCGATTCAGATTGAGTAGGATCACAGGCCCCACACGGACGGGACAGACAAAAAAATAGGGAGGCCCGGATAGGTCCAGTACCTCCTTCACTGTATCTCGTTGAGCGGCTCGCTCAACAATCTGGGATCATGTCTGAGGTGCAGCAGGCTGTTCAGAAAGGCCGTCCAGCAAGGCCGCAGCGAGCGAAGAGGCGAGGCGTACGCTTCAGTACGTTGAGTCTCTGAGCGACGCGAGAACGCCGCTGGCGGACTTTATCAACAGCCTGCTACTCGATTTTCCGATCGCCGGTGATCTTCGTCGCCGAAGTTACTGGTGGGGCGATCTTGATCTGAGGTCCCTGCACAGTCGGGAGCTGATTCGCTCCCTGGCCTGTGGTAATCCGCGCATTGTCCGTCTTCATGAGATTCTGCTGGGCGCTCTTAAAGGAGTCGGCCGACTTATTCAGCGTACTCTCGCCACGCGCATCCGACTGGCCAGGATCGTTGGCGGTCGGCTGGCCCGTCACAGGGCTTCCGCTGTTCTTCATCGGGTAGCCTTCATGCTTGGGGAGAAGCGATGGATTCGCCGAGGCCATCGACAGCGCAAACAAGACACCGGAGACGGTCGCAACAGTGCCAATTACGAGTTTCATACGCCCACTCCTTTGAATAAATGATAGTGGCTGGAGACCATAAGTGTTCAAGTTCAAGGTTGATTGAAGTGGTGGGAATCATAGACGGGAGGGGGTGGGTCTGTCAAAGGAGAAAAAGGAGGAAGGACACCCACGTTGGTCCTGTGCTCCCGGAACGCGCGCCCTGAGAAGGGCCTCGTTCGACGGCCGCACTTGGACCAACATGGGTGCCCTTCCAAGAGAGGGAGCACGAGCGAGCTTGGAAGGAACATGTATATCGTTCGATGCGCGCAGGGAAGGACAGAGGGAAGAAAAATGGGGTCACATCTTGTTGTATGACATTATCTTGGAGCAGGATAGACGATAGGGTCGCAGAAATGAGTCGGGAGTCTTAACTTCTCATAAGCCTTCCAAGAAATATTCCCAATCCCTCGCCTCCTTATATTCCCTCCCGATCGCTTGGTTCGCGGCTGAGTGGTGGAGCGTTCAGCGTCTCAGTAATGGAAACGCAACTGCGCGATCATGAGCGCATCCCCCTCTACGCGATAGACCATTCGATGCTCATCATTTATTCGACGTGACCAGTACCCCGAAAGCGCATGTTTCAAGGGCTCTGGCTTACCCACTCCTGCGAAAGGCTCTCGTTGTGTCTCGCGTATCAGCTTATTGATTCTCTCAACCATGCGCTTGTCTTGTTTTTGCCAATAGACGTAGTCGTCCCATGCATCGTCAGCGAAGATCAGTTTCACTTGGCTAGCTTCCGCTCAATGCCTTTGCCGGCGTTCAGTTGTGCCGCAGCTGCAAGAAGACGTTTGGCGTTAGCGGGAGTGCGCAAAAGGTAGGCGGTTTCTTCTAGCGATTTGTAGTCTTCCAGCGAGAGCATCACGACCGACTGTTCTCCATTGCGCGTAATGATCAGGGCTTCGTGGTCGTCGCAAACGCGGTCCATTGCGCTTGCGAGGTTTGCGCGAACGGTCGTGTACGTAATAGCATCCATGGCAGGCCTCCAAATATGTACGCGTTACTGTACATCTTTGTCTGCCAATTGTCTAGCGCCGTCGACTTTGAGAATGGACGGAAATGCGAGGTCAGGTGTGGCGGCTGCTGGTGGCCTTGTGCGACCGCGTCCGCGGTAAGACGGACCATGGTTGAGCCTGGGAGGCGGATGGTGAAGGGGATTCCCTCGTTCGCTCGCCTGAAGAGAGGCATAGGGGCAGATCTCACTGGTTGCTACAGTGCCGTCAAGACAGCAATGATATATATTCATGTCCTCAACCACGGCTCTGGAGACGTTCGTACGAGGGTGACGACCTTGCGACCTCTATGATAGACAACTAGGTGTATGAAGTATCGGCTGGCAATTTTTGATTTTGATGGAACTCTAGCGGACTCATTTCCCTTCTTTGCTCAAGTATTCAACCAACTCGCCGAACAACATGGTTTCAAGAGAATTGATCCGGATTTAGCACCTACTTTTCGGCACTACAACGCCAGGCAGATCATGAAACAGGTAGGAATGCCTGCGTGGAAACTCCCTTTTGTGGTCAAGAGCTTTACCTCTCTCATGAGGCAGAATGCGGCGAGCATCTCACTGTTTGAGCAGGTTGATGATCTGTTGCTGTATTTGGCGAATCGTGACGTGACTCTTGCTATTGTTTCGTCGAACTCCCATGAGAATGTCAGTCGGATTCTGGGGCCTGCCAACACGAAACTGATTAGCCAATTTGAGTGCGGCGTGTCGATGTTTGGCAAACCAGCCAGAATACAGAAGGTGCTCAGAAAAACTGGCATTCCCTGTCATGAAGCCATCTCTATCGGCGATCAAGTTGCCGATCTGGAGGCAGCGCGTAAGGAAAAAATTGCTTTTGGAGCGGTGTCATGGGGGTACGAAACGATTGAATCTCTCAGAAAACATTTTCCTGAAGAGGAGTTCGATTGTGTGTCCGCCATTAGAAGAATCGCCTAAGCGGCACAGGCGTACGCTCTGGGGTACATTGAGGGTCTGAACGATGCGATAACGCCGCATGGGTAAAGGCGCGTCTCGGCTCGCTAGGGTTGGGCGGGTGAGAAGAGCGGATTATTTAGCATCCTGCAATGTTAGGCTGGGCGGCGTGCAGGAGGCCGGCGACGGCCGCGCCCGCGATAGGATGGACCGTGGCTCAAACCGGGAAGGCGGATGGTGACGGTGGTGCCTTCGCCGGGCGCACTACCGATGGCAATTGATCCACCATGTTCTTCAATGATCTTCTTCACCGAGGCAAGGCCCAGACCAACGCCGGTCCGCTTCGTGGTGAAAAACGGCTCAAAGACCTTGTCGACGATTTCTTCCGGGATAGGGGCACCATCGTTCTTGATGAGGATCTGATCTTCCACGCCGCGACCCGCGCGATGCTGGGTGACCTGAATGTGGAGATGCCCACCGGGGTTCATCGCTTCACTCGCATTCCTGAAAATGCTGAGAAAGACCTGCTGGAGTTTGGCTTCATCGCCGCGCACCGGCGCGATCATTGTGGCATAGTCCTTGGTCACCTGTATTCTGGTGACTTCGAGGTCGGTTGCGACGACCGTGAGCGCGCTTTCGATCACTTCCGGGATGCGGAGGAGCCGACGAGTCAGTTCGAGTGGTTTGGCAAAGTCCAAAATCTCGTTGAGGATGGCTTCGATTCTGATCATGTCACGCATTGCGTTCTCGACGCGTGTCTGCGGGTCGAAGTCGAGGATGCCTTCCCCCGTGACTTCCTCCAATTGAGCGCGGATCGAGGCGAGTGGCTCACGCACTTCTGTGGCCAGGAACATGCTGAACTCGCCGATCGCGGCCTGCCGCTCTTGTTTTCTGATGCTGGGTTCCGAAGGACCAGGGGCAATGGCTGTCCCAGGTGCGCCGGTTTGCCCAGTAGCGGGGGCCTGGCTGGTCGATACCGGTGTCGGAGCTTGGAGAATGTCTGCAATTTTGACAATTGTGGGCTCAAGTGTGCGGGCATCGGTCTGTTGGTATCGTCCAGCTTCTTTTGAGGCCAGGGTGATGGTTCCACCCACTTGTCCTCGAACGAAGAACGGGATGACGAGCGATGAGAGAAGCCGATCCTTAAAGAGGTATTTGTGGTCGAGGAATCGTCCCTGTGTGGAGGCGAGATCATGATCCACGCGTGGCTTACGGTGGCGAACCGCCCACCCGGAAGCTGAGCTATCGAGCGCGAGGCGGTGACCAGGCTTGAGATCTTTCTTCCCGTCTTTCTGCTCGCCCTTCAGATCGCCGGCCAGTCCCAGGACTTCGACATTGCCCGCAAGCGGATCGTAACGGCAGGCCCAGATGCGATCGTAGGCAACGTATTGGTTGGCGTCCGTCAACACGGCAATGATTTTGTCTTGGAATTCCGGTGTCAGTTGCGATGCCGGTGCTGTGAACATCTCCGTCGGAGAAGGCGGTGGAGGGACTGGCTCGTGTGCGACTAACGGGCGGCTGAGCACGACGTTCATATCGAAGAGACCTTCGCGCTCCAGTGCTTTTGTCACGTCGTCGCCGGCCTGCTCCATCAAGCTCTTCTCTTTTTTCGCGAACGTGACGCTCTCTTTTCTCCCGATGACGAGGAAGCCGTACGTTTTGTTTCGATAGTGGAGGGAGACCCCAAGTAATGACTTCGTGCCCGGCGTAATCAAACGGAGACGAATGGTGCGGCCGCTCTCCTGGTCGCTCACAGGGGTGGATGCAGCGATGGTCGATGCCGACAGTGTTCTGAGGATGGCTTGAATATCACGAGGGGTAAAGCCTCGTACGGCATGGCTAACCAGCGGGCCTTGGTCATGGTGGAATACGGCAGCGAGCGCCGCGTCGACCGGCAGTTCGTTGATGACAGAAGTCAAGGTCCGTTGGAGATGCGTCTCGGGAAGAGGTTTGCTCTGTGGTGGAGATGTCTGTGTCATTCGTAGTTTTGCCCAGCCAAAGGAGCGCATTGTAGCAATGCACGAGGGGCAATTCAATGAGAACTGGTTCATTTGGTTGGTCTGGTTTGTTTTGTTTATTTGGTTGGCTTGGTTCTTCTGACGAGTTTCGTTCAACCAAACAAACGAGACAAACCAAAGAAACCAAATAACGGTCTTATATTATTCTCCTTCGCCGAATACCCCGTAGCTTGCTACGGGGATGAAGGCGAGGAGAACCCTCCGTAGCCTTGGCGAAGGGGGGTAATGGCTTCGGAGAATTTCGCAAGATACCCCGCAGCTTGCTGCGGGGAGCTTCATTCGCCAGGATTGATAATCTTCGGCGGCCGTTGGGGGAACGAACGATGTTCCGTTGGGCGGGTGTCGGAGGTCCACCAGTTGAGGATCATGGTGACGAAACTGATCACGATCGCACCTCCGACTGCGGGCCAGAATCCTGTGACGGAGAATCCGCTGACCAGATAGGCAGTGAGTCCCAGAAGAAGCGCGTTGACCACAATGAGAAAGAGTCCCATCGAGAGAACGATCAAGGGAAGGGTGAGCACAAAGAGAATGGGCCGGACCAAGAGGTTGAGAATGGTGAGCACGAGGCCTGCGGCGAGCCCGGCGGGGAGCGAGGCCACTTCGAGGCCTGGTACGATCAGGACCGCTAGAAATACCGCGGTGGCTGTGATCGCCACGCGAATCACTGCCGCGCGTACTCCACCGCCCAAAAAAGAGTGAGTGGGCTCAGATGTCATGTGAAGTGGCGGCATCGTTCATCCTCACAGGCTGTTGAAAAAGTCTGCCAGCTTCGTTTTCGCATCGCTCAGAGGCTCGGAAGTACTGGAGGATATGTTCCGTTCGCCAAGATCCATTTTGCGGGCGAACGGCCACACAAAGTGCGGTTGGTACCTCCTCGCCTCTTCGCTCGCTGCGGCCTTGCTGGGCAGCCCTTTTGATCAGCCTGCACTCGATTCTGACCCTGAGTCAATGACCGTTTGCTGCCTTACACATTTCGACAGGGCAACAGTCGTCTGTCTGTAACCTGCTTAGTGAACAGGAGCCGGCGGTGTGGGGGCCGGTACACGCTTGGCCGAGGAAAAATGAATGGCGGTGGCCGCTAGCACGTTGCCGCCTTTTTTTTCAATTTTTTCAGCCATGATGACGACTCGGTTGCCCACTTCGGGCATCGTGACCTTTTTCGAGTTGCTCTCATCCTTGTAACGGGTTTTTTTGTCCACCTGCACATTCACCAATTGGCCCATGGCCGTTTTGATTTCGACATGGGTCGCGTCAATCGCCGTAATCGTCCCGAGCACATGTTGGTCGGCGCTGAGGGCGGCGTTTGGCGCCAACATGAAGAGACACGTGAACGTGACAATCAGGCGTAACCACATGGTGAATCTTCTTTCCTCTATCCACGTCGATGCGTGAGTGATGGCCACGATGGGCCTATACTGCTGCCACATTGTTTTCCTACAGGAGCTGAACGAAATCGGCTTCTTCTTCCAGCTCGTTCTGTGTCTTGGGATTGAGTGCCTTCATCTGGTCGAGTTCGTTCGGGATCGCCTTCTCCCTAGGCCGGCATCGCGGTGAAGCGGGGATACCGTTTGGATCACCCAGTGCCGATCGGAATCTGGCCGCTCGCGTCCTCTGCACAGCGACCGCTATTCACTATACAAATTCTCTTGTCTGATTGCCACCGGGCTATCCCGATGAAGTGGCCACGCGCGGTCCTACAAGACGATACAACAGTAATGCGATGACAGGGAGGTGCATCAGCAGTCCGCTCATGCCCATGAACGATTCTCCGATCCAGAACGTCACGCTGAGATTAAAGGCGAGAACACCGTAATAAAGGCCAATTCCAAGGAGGAGGCGTGGTGTGACCGATGGAGGAAGCGAGAGAGCCGGGAGCCGGCGCTCAAGTGGAAAATAGATCGCGAGGGAGATGAGTCCGACGACGGCCCACCCGATATAATTCGCGAAGGGGACGCCGAAGTGAACGCCTGGGTCGGGGTAATAATAAATCTTTCCCAGGAACCAACGGTCGCCGCGGAGTGCCACCGGATCGATGACCATGTCGATGAAGGCAAATAAAAATGCTGTGAGGAAAAGTACGGACCAGCTTGTTCGTACGGTCATATCAAGATGGAGTGGTTTGAGCAGTGAGTGGGTAGAAGCTGAGGATGGCCTGATTGGAAGAACAAGGCAGAGGGCTACGCAGTAGGCGGCGTACAGGAGAAAGCTGAATGAGATCGAGTCCATGAATGGGACGTCGAAGAAGTAGAGTTCCTGGCCCATGGTCGAGCCGTTATAGTGGTACCACCCGAATGGGATACCGGTGCGTGTCGAAGAAAATTCGCAGACAAAGGCGGTGCCCCAGCTAATCATCCAGAATCGCCAGGTTCTGGGCCAGCCGATCAGCATAATCGCGGCGAACAAAAATGCGGCAAGAAAGGCGAAGACGTAGGGACGAAAGAGGATGGTCTTATAAAACAGGATGATCAGGTCCATCAGTTCTGAGTTCTGAGTTATGAGTTCTGAGTTAGCGGGGTCTCAGAAGGCGAATTTAGCAAGGTTTTGACAGTCGAAATATTGATTTGATTGGTGCATCGCACTCAGACCTCGAAGCGCATGCTTTGGAGTTGCTATTTTTCTGGCAACTCAAAACTCAGAACTTTTAACTCAGAACTTTCATGGTTATGCATAGCCGTGATCCCTGAACCACTTCACGGCTTTCCCCAGTGCGACCTCTGGCGGCGTGCGGGGGATGCCGAGTTCACGGATGGCTTTGCTGCAGTCGTAGTGCATCTTGTATTTTGCCATCTTTACCCCTTCCAGCGGAATACGGGGAGACTGGCCGGTGAGGTTGGCGATCCATAGATTGGCATAGGCTAACGGGAGAATTGCGAGTCTGGGCAGCTTGATCGTGGGCGCCTTCACACCGGTCAATCGACTCAGGATCTCAAACACCTCGTGCAGCATGAGGTTTGCGTTGCCCAGAATGTACCGCTCGCCGATCCGTCCCTTCTCCATCGCAAGCAGATGACCGGTGGCCACGTCATCGACGTCCACGATATTCATCCCGGTTTCGATATAGGCGGGCATGCGGCCTTTCATGAAGTCCACGATGACCTGTCCCGTCGGGGTGGGTTTCACATCCCCTTCGCCGACAGGGGCACTCGGATTCACAATGACGACCGGTAGCCCTGCCTTCGCGAGCTTCATGACCTCTTGTTCAGCCAGGTACTTTGATCGTTTGTAGTGGCCGGCCATCTGTTCAAGCGAGACGGGTGTCTCCTCTGTGCCGAGACCTCCGCCGGGCGGAAGGCCGATGGCGCCGATAGTGCTGCAGTAGACAATCCGTTCGACGCCGACATCGCGGGCCGCCCCCAGCAGATTTTTCGTGCCGGTGACGTTGATATCGTAAAAGATCGAGGGATCTTTGGCCCAAAGCGCATAGTGCGCTGCCACATGGTAGAGCTGTTGGCAACCGGTCAGTGAGGCGCGCAACGAGACCAGATTGCGCAGATCGCCTTCGACCCGCTCAACGGCCAGATTCTGAATATTCTGGAGGTCGGCTCCGGCTCGGGCCAGAACGCGAACGTCAACACCGGTATTGACCAACGCGCGTACTACTGCGCCGCCAACGAATCCGGTTGCCCCGGTGACGAGAGCCTTCATTGCGAGGAAGTGACGGGTGATGGGTGATGGGTGATGAGTTGAGTTAGGAGGCAGGCGCTGGGTTTCATCCGATCTCGTCACCTATCACTGATCACTCATCACATCAGTTCTTCCGCGAAGTGATATAGCGCGCAATTTCACGAAGCGGGTCTGCTCCTGGACCGAACAGAGAGAGGCGCGCGATGGCGCGGGCCACACGGTCATCTGCTAATTTCCTGGCTCCGTCGGCCCCGTAGAACGTCGGGTAGGTTTTTTTCCCTCGTTCTGCATCGGTGTTGGGATTCTTGCCCAGTTCCTCGCGTGTCCCCGTCACATTGAGCACGTCGTCCGCAATCTGAAAGGCCAGTCCGACATCTTCGGCATAACTCGTGAGGTCGTCCAGTTGGCGATCGCCTGCGCCGGCGGCAAGGGCACCCATCCGTACTGCTGCGCGAATCAACATGCCGGTCTTATGCTTGTGGATGTTCTGAAGCATTGGAAGATCAATGTCTTTGTTTTCAGCCTGGATATCAAACACCTGACCACCCACCATCCCCATATTCCCCGAGCCATAGGCCAGTTCTTGAATCAAACGGACTTGGCGCGCCGGGTCGCAGCCTTTCATCAGATCCGGATGGCTGCAGAGATCGAACGCCATCGTCAGCAAGGCGTCGCCGGCCAGGATCGCCATCGCATCGCCGTAGACCTTGTGATTCGTGGGCTTACCGCGCCGGAAGTCGTCGTTGTCCATTGCGGGCAGGTCGTCGTGAATCAAAGAGTAGGTGTGGATCAGTTCCAACGAGCAGGCGATTGGCATCAATCCCGGCGCCGACTGACTCACTGCTTCTGCTGCGGCAATGGCCAGGATCGGGCGGACGCGCTTCCCGCCCGCCATGAGACTGTACCGCATGCTTTCGTGGAGGGTGGTAGGCGGTGTGACTGTGCTGGGCATGACGGAATCGAGGAATCGATCCACGTCAACCCGCTTCTGTTCGAGGTAGTCCTTAATATTCATAGAGTTTGGTCTTGCTGACTTCGGGGCCAATCGGAGCGGAGCGTAACAAACAGCTTTGGGAGGTGTCAAACCGTGGGATGCGAGGCGAGATGGGTCAGGCGTGAGGGGAGGGGAAGGACGACCTCCCCCCATTCGCGGACACGTGGTTGGTTAAGCCACAGCCGTCCCGCCCATTCCTTTTGGCGTTGGCTGCATCAATCTCTGCGACCGCGATCCGTCTCCTGCTCGTGACCTTGAAGGGAGGAGTCGTTTGTGTGGCGGACGATTGAGGTGTCGGACGTAGGGGCGGCACATGAGCGGCTACTGCAACTCGGCCTGCCGATCGTCGTCTCGCTCCGCAACGAAGCCTGGGGCGACGGCTATTTCTCCATTGTCGATCCGAGCAGGGGTTCGCATGGAATAGTTCTAGGAGTTCAGTCGATTCAACAGGAACGCTGAGGTTTAGGTCCTACTTCTGCTCAATCCCATTCTTCTCTGCAATCACAGGCAGCGCCATCCCATTCCAATCCTGGTCTTGGAACCGCCGGAGCTACGCGAAGGTGATGCCGGAATGGCCGAAGGCCTCGATGAGAGCACATTCCCACTGTCTTGGCCGACGAGGTTGTCGGGAATGAAGAAGATGGATGCGGGTAGAGAGAGCCATGCAGGCCCTCCCTCATGCCAAATGATAACGTTAATTTCCAGCGCTTCCGCTATTCAACCAAGGAAGAAGAGCAACGTGAGTTTGTGGGGGGGGATTCCCCGATCGCTTGATCCAGAGACCGTAATCGTTCCTGGCACCCTTCAGGATAGGCAATCTTCAGCGTGGGTCAGGACAGACGGTCTCATTGCCCAGAAATACGACCGGCGTCAGGAGCTATTCCTTAAGTCGTCGGCGCGCCCTTCTCGAATAGCCGCTGCGCTCCCGCCGGCGAGGGCTAAGCACAGTAGCCCGACTCCGATCCACACCAACTCGCGGAACCGCCGGAGCAACGCGAAGGTGATGCCGGTGACGTCGGAATAACCAAAGATACTCAGCAAGAGCATGTTCCCGCCGTCTTGGGCGCCGAGGCTGCCGGGGATGAAGAAGGTGCCGCCTTTAATAAAGACGGAGAGGGCGCCGATGGAGATGGCGGAGAGCGCCATGGCCGGACCGCCGAGGTAATAGATGATGACGTAGACTTCCAATGCCTCCGCCATCCACCCAAGGAAAAACAGCCCGGTAGAGGAATAAAAGGCCGGACGGTTGTCGCGGTAGAAGGCTAAGATCGTTCGATCCAATGACCGTAATTGTTCTTCACGCGCTTCGAGGTAGGCAATCTTCAGCCCGATCTTCCTCAGAAATCCCAATAACCACGTAAAGAGGCCTTGCCGTTGCACGAATAGGAAGGCCGCAGTCCCGAAGGCCAGCAATCCCACACTGACGAGTGCCGCGGCCACGGTTTGACCGGATGAATCGTTCCCGCCTAACAGCCACACGGCCAACGCAATGCCGAGCAAAATAAACAACACCTCGGCAATCGTCATCGTCGTTTTTGCAATGATTACTGAGGCGAGCCCTTCCACTATCGGCACGTTCTGTTTTTTGAGGAGATAGGCTTTAAGCGGCTCGCCTCCGACGTAGGCGGTTGGCGTGGTCATGTTTACCACTTCACCGGCAGTTCGAATCGCTAGCACACGCCAGAAAGGAATACCTTTCGCCGACGGCCCCAATGTGACTTTCCACCCGTACGCTTCGACGACATACATAATGACGGAGGGAATCAGCATCACGAGGAGTGCGATCGGCCCGAGTTGCGCCGCCGCATCGAAAATCTGTCCAGGGCCGATATGCCAGACGATGAGTACGAGGGTCAGGAGGCCGACAAAAAGGAAAAGGAGTTTAAACACGGATCCTGGCAGACGGTCTGATAACCCAGAGCATCAGAAGCGAAAACACCACAGAACCCATCGCAGCCATACCGAGAAACCAATCAAGCTTGCCGATGACGGCGAATATTAGCACGACGACGGAAAAATCTCGGCTCGCGACGTTCTTGAGCATGAAGTCAGACCAGGCGGCCTGTGTCGGGGTCTTCCATCCATTCGATGACTTGATTTTTTGCGCGCGGGTGACGAGCCAAAATGAGAGCCCATTTCCAAGGACCGCAGACGAACCCAGTGCGAGAGGAATCCAGGCACCGTCGCTTCCAGCCATGCGCAGGTAGGAGCCCACGGCAATGCCGGCAAAGATTGCCATGTGCACCACATTGTCCATTGTGATATCGAGCCAGGCTCCGAACGGCGATTCGGTGAACGTCAGCCTCGCGACTTCACCATCGCAGCAATCGATGATCGCCGCCAGTTGGAACAACAGCGCGGCGATGATGCCGGCGCTATAGGTCCCGACGCCAAAACTGGCGGCTGCGACCAGCCCAACCAGGGTCGCCAGGACTGTAATCACATTCGGGGAGAAGCCTGCGGCGAGAAAGAGACGTGTGAACCAGTGGGAGACCTTCCGGTTGAAGAACCGGTCGACGAAGCCTTCGAACTCGCCCTTGAGGGAATTAAAAAGCTTTCTTTCGGCGACCTTGACATCCGAGGCATCGCGCACGTTCTGATACCAGTGGGACGGGTTTGTCTCCGTAGACAATACCCGTACATGCCCATCCACTGCAGCCCGTTCAAGCCATCGACGGATCGGTACTGTGCCGGTTTCGACTTCGACATGACCGGCCGAGCTCATGAAACCGGCAGGAAGCACCACCAAGTCTGTTGCCACCAATGCGGCATCATCCCCTTTTGATGTAATCGAGAGGAGTCGCCCCGCCTGGACCTTCAGGCGCAAGCTCGAACGGCTCGATGGTCGGCTCCGAGCGTTATCGGCTCGTGCCACGACGATTGCCTGGCCTTCCTGCACCTCATGCCGCAGGCTCTCGATCAAGGGACTCGCAAACACTCCTTGTACACCGGACAGGAGACAGAACCCTCGAATTTCAGCAGCCAGCGTGTCCCACGTGCGTGGATCATCCAGTGGAAACTCTCGGATCGGCAACCAGCGCACGGGAATCGTCACCCGTGACCCTTTTCCCAATGCCTGTCTGAGCTGGTCTTCTTCCGGCCCCACCAACACCATGAGCTGTCGAATACCGGCGCGCTGCAGCGTCAATACCGTTCGCTGAAACAGGCCGATACCTACCACGCTGGTGAGCGGGCCTGCCTCGTCGGCATACAATTCGGCCGGCTCGCCGAACAGGCTCACTGACGGCAGGAGAATCGCCGTGCTCAACCCTTGGAGGTCTGTCTGTTTCTCAACGATACTCTCGCTCATGACCTACTCCGTTTCTCACTTCTTGAAACACCGGTCAGCAATGTGCAGACGACATCGCTATAGTTTTGGCAAGATATCTCGTTCCGCTTTCGTCACATCTTCAATAAAATCGATTTCTGTCCAAGGAAGTCCGCCGATCTTCTCGTGCCCCACTTTGACGTCGCGAAAAAATCCCACGAGCGCGTCCTCGTATTCCATGTGCCAGTCGTCGCGATCCACATGGGTCTTGAGCGACGCCACCACGTGTGGTGCATCGGTATGCCGGACCTTGAGGAACCCCACGCCTTCCCCAGCGTAGTCGTAGTGTAACGGCATCGTCTTTGTCAGCGCTATCACGCGCCCGCTTTCGACCACGACCATGCATTCCTCGCCAGTCTGCTTGACGGTCTCGTCCATGAGCAGGGCGTTCTCATAGGGAGATTGTACCAAACGGCGCAAGATTTCTTGATGAAAAAGTACATCTGCATCCATGACGATTGCGTCGTCATCCAATGCCATGCGGGCGATCCAGAGTGAGGAAATACTGCCGCGATGGAACTGTTCATTCACAAGGAAATTCACGCGTATCCCACAATCGTTCGCTGCCACAGCCGTGCGAATCATCTCCTGTTTATAGCCCACGATGATATCCACGCAGTGAATGCCGACGCTTCGAAGCGTCGTGAGATAGCGGTGTATGAGGGTTTCTCCGCCGATCTCAATGAGGCACTTCGGGCGATGTTGCGTGACCTGCCATAGGCGTTTCCCGACCCCGGCTGCAAGAATGATGGCTTTCATGCTGTGCCGATGATTCGTTCGAATGCGTCGAGGAATCCGACCAACTGCGTCTCAGTCAGAGCGCCCATGTTCGCGACGCGGAATATTTGGCTCTGGAGTTGGCCTTGCCCCGCATAGATCACATAGCCATTTTTCTTGAGTTGATCGTGCAATGACTGATAGGTCATGCCCTCTGGAAGATAATAGGCCGTAATTGTGTTCGATAGTTTGTCAGGAGTCAGGAGCGGCTTCACGCCGAGTCTCGCCATACGGTCTCGGATTAAGGTTGCGATTTTCTTGTACCGTAGGATCCGTTTGGCAACCCCTTCTTCCATCAGTTCATTCAAGGCTTCGTCGAACGCATAATAGACCTGGACAGCCGGCGTGAATGGAATGGTTCCACGACCCTGATCGTCCACGTATTGAGTGAGGTGGAGATAGATCGATCGTCTGGGATAGCTACGCATCCGTTCCAGAAATCCCTTGCGGACGAGCACGAAGGACACACCCGGGAATCCCTGAATGCATTTTCCTGCCGTGCCCGCCAGCATGTAAATGTGCGACCCGGCGATATCCAGCGGTTCCCCGGCCAAGGCACTGACCGCGTCGAGAATGAACACCCGGTTCTGGCTATCGACGACATCCGCGATCTCCTTGACCGGATTGATAAGCCCTGTGGTCGTCTCATGATGGACCATGGCGACCGCATGCGCTTCCGGATGTTGTCGGAGTGCGAGTCGCAACCGCTCAGGATCCGGCCTTGTCGTCCAATCATATTTGAGTTCGGATACGCCCAGACGATAGAGGCCGACCATCTGGGAAATGCGCTCGCCATACACGCCGTTGTTGAGCACCAGCATCCGCTTGCCGTGCGGGAGCGCCGACATGACGGCGGATTCCACCGCCGCGGTGCCCGATCCAGTGAGCACCACAGCGGCATACTCTGCTTCCGCTCCCGGCACAAAGAGTTTCAGCAACTTCGCCTGAATCCCGTGCAACAGTTCGGTAAACTCCGACTCACGATGGCAGACATCGGGACGTATTAGCGCCTGACGTACCCGCTCCGACACATTCACCGGCCCTGGATTCAATAAAATCATTTTGTCGTTCTTCCCCTTGCTTCTTAGCCCTCACGCGTCATGTGATTGCCTGCATGAACCGCTTCGTAATATCAGGCGGATCGAGTATCACGCGCCCGGCATCTTCTACCATCTCGTTGACTTTCACCAGCAACATGCTTGGCCCGTCTTTGCTCAGCATATCTTTGAACTCATAGACGAGGTCTTCACGTTCGCGTACCCGTTCGACGTGCACATACCCGGCTGCCTTTGCGACTTTTTCAAGCGGAACGACATTGGAAATCGTCGGCTGATTGCCGGTCGTGCCGTAGACTTCGTTGTCGAACACCACATGAATGAAGTTCTTTGGCTTTAGTGCTCCCACTGTTGCGAGTGTCCCCATGCCCATGAGGACGTTCCCGTCGCCATCGAAAACGATCACGCGTTTATTCGGCTTCGATAAGGCGACGCCCAGGCCAATTGCCGCTGCCGATCCCATCGACCCGATCATATAGAAATGGGTCGGCCTGTCCGCAATCTTTTGCGCCTCGCGAGAGGGAAATCCATTGCAAATGATGACGGGCTGGTCGGTGAGCAACTCTAACAACGCAGCCATCGCCATCGCCCGGCTCTGCATCGTGCCTTCTTCCGGCCTCATGGATGCAACCCCCTCACGACACCCTTTGTAATATTCAATGCCACGGGAATCCGTTTCTTCATAAACGTCTCGGCTACCCATTTCAGATCGTCGATGGCTGTCTTTTCCGTCAGCGTCCGATGAGGAATCTTCATGGTATCGAGAAACTGCGGCATGACTTCACCCATGACGAGATGTTCCGGAGCATCATTCCCACCATGCCCACGCCAGGACACGATCAGGATACAGGGCTGGTGATAGATATAATTGAGCGAGATGAGTGTATTCAGGGAAGTTCCAAGTCCGGAGTTTTGCATCAAGACAGCGGGAATCTTGCCGGCCATGTAGGCCCCGGCGGCCATGGCCACCGCTTCATCTTCCCGAACAGCCGGAGTGTAGAGCCGTCGTTCCATCAATTCGGCAATGATGCCGCCCAGGATCGAATCCGGAACCCCTGTAAAGAAATCCACCCCAATATCTTGGAGGGCTTGGACAAAGGCATCACTTTCAATCATCAAGTCGATTCCTTATCTCGATCCACATGGAAAAACGCGCGCATTATAAGCTATGCCTTCGGACATTCTCAACAAAACTGCGGGAGTTGCACCATGCGATCGGCCATGGTAGCGTTCTGCCATGATCGGACCACAGCGAAACCATATGGCTCGATACCGTGCCCTGCTGGGGCTTTTGTTCTATCTGACCTATTCCCCTATTCTCGCCCATGCTGTGCCGATGCAGAACGATCCGAATGGTTTCCAGAGCTTAGCCTGGGGAGTTGCCTTAACAGCGAGGCCGGACTTAGAAATCGCTAGAGCTGGCCCGCATGTGAATGAATACCGATTGAAAGACCGTCCGCCATCATATGCCGGAGTTCCAGTCGAGAGTCTTCATTTCTTATCGGTTGACGAGCAATTTGCTCGCGTGACCATTCACTATCAGGGTGGCGATCGGCACAAACAGATACTTGCCTACCTTGAGCAACAGTTCGGTTCCCTCGATCGTGTTCCAGGGCAGATGATGCGAGGACTGAATCAGCAGTATACGTGGCGCGGGGCTGATACCGAAATTAGCGTAACCTACCATGCGGATACGGAACGGGGATTTGTGTTTATCGATAGCCGTACCCTGGCTCCTCGGTTCAACGACCATATCACCGATTCAGCGGAGTAATATGCTTCGCCGCCTCTGCTGCGACCCTCTGATCTGGTGTACTTCTTTCGCCTGCCTGTTCATTTCACTCCATCTGCAGGGTGTCCCGGCGTTCGCCGTGCCGATGCAGAATGACCCGAATGGGTTTGAGGGGATACCCTGGGGTGCTTCCTTTTCAGACACTGACACCCTCGTGAAAATTGAGGATACTGGCCGCTCTCAAACTTATGAGCCGAAGGCTGGGTCTCCTTCGCTTGGCGCAGTACCGGTTGACTCCATGCGATTCGTCACCTCCGAAGGCAAGTTCGCTCGTGTCATTGTCCGCTACCAAGGCAGCGTGACCCACGATCGGATTCTTGCTTATCTTCAATCTCTCTATGGCCCACTCGATCGCACACCTGGCCAGTTTGCCGGCGGCCCCGTCAAATTCTTTAGCTGGACAGGGTTTGAAACCGATGTGAATCTTCGGTACGAGATGGGCACTGATCGTGGCATCATCTTTTTCGAAAGTCAGGATCTCCGTCGAAAAATGACCGAAAGTAATTCAGCCACCGTGTTCTAGCCCGCATTATTCACGAAAGTTCGTGACGAAACCACCGCGACGCCACGCGAGACGGGTGCGCGGAGCCGCGAAGGAGGGAAGCATACTTGAAACAGTATGTTGACTGACTGAGCGGCGAGCCCGCCCGCCGTCCAGGTGCGTCGTCACCGCGCTTGCGAGGTCGAGCGCCCTTTGTATGATCCTGGCGCGAAGAAAGAATACCGCAATGGTTCTGATTTTCGTATCGGAGGTTGCAGTAGAAGTCTTCGTGAATCATGCGGGCTAGGACGTATCAACGACCAGATTCACGATCGCGACGGTCCTTTTTGTAGTCCCATCCCTTCCGGAATTCGATCGTCACGAGCGACTTCAGGATCCCCCGTTGTCGGCGCCGCTGGATAAATTCTGTCAGGGCTTGCGTGACGGTTTCCTTCTTGGTGCGGAGCTTTCCAACCCGGCGCGCGCGCTCCAGTAACACATCATCAATGGCTAGATTCGTTGCCATGCAATCTTCCATGTGTAACGGCTACACAAAGCGTACGCCAAACACGAATGGCGGTCAAACCGTTTTTGACGACGCCAGCTTGCAGAACAGAGGAGGGGATGGAGCCTGATGTCTTCTGTGCTCGCGCAACGCGCGGCCTCAGCAGACCCTCATCCTGGCTACTGGCACGTCTCGGCGTTACCAGTGGGTGAGTGAGCCGCTGTTTGAATACTTCCCCATGAGGTTGTAGAGGGTATGGGATCTTACCAAAAATCTGTGCTGAAGGTAGGATGCAGAGTCACGGAGGCTTTGCAGGTGGACACTCTCCAGAAAATGTTCGAGTCTGCTCTGGTGGAACGGAGCAAGAAAGCAATGATTGATCGCACGATTCAGATTGTCGAAAGGAAGGTAAAGAGAAGAGGCGTCTCTCTGACGAAGTCTCAAAAGTTTCGACTCCGAAAACTGTTGCTGTCAGAAAGATTTTCTTCAATGGCGTTGCGTTTCAGGGGGAAGCCCAAGTCATTTTCGCAGCCCATTACATTCACAAAGAAAGATGTGCAGCAAGTTGAGCGGTATTCCAGATCCCTCTTTAGTAATCTTCAAGGAATTATCGAGGAGGTCTCAGCGCCCCAGGCTCACCTTCTGCTAGACACGCTTCGAAAAAGCTGGCCGAGCCAGAGAGCACGAGATCGTGGATTTATTAAGGGATTCGAACGGAGACTCATCGCAAGCTGGAAAACTCCCTTAGATCTTCTAGAAATGCATGTCCACATTGCCCTTGAGTTGGGAACTGGATTCAATGAACAGCATCGGCAAGTAGCGAAACTAAAAAAGCCGCTACTGATCGAAGTGCTCAATCGTCTTCATGCTAGGTCTTGCCAAGTGGCAGCTGAGGTTCTCGTCCTTTTGAAGTGCGGTTTTTCTGATGGGGCTAGGCACGGTGGAGAACGCTACACGAAATCGCCGTGACGTCTCTCTTTATCAGGAAGCATGGCGAGAAAATGGCAAGAAGGTACCTATGTTATGAAGCGATAGAGTCTTACAAGGGCGCGCAGCAATACCAGAGGTATTGCAGGCGACTTGGACATGAGTCATTTTCTCAAGCTGAAATGAAGGAAATTGAGGATGCACGTTCCGGAGCCATCAATGAGTTCGGTAAATCCTTTGGGGAGAACTACGGTTGGGCTGCCTCTGTACTGAAACACTCCAATCCCACATTTGCTCAAATAGAAGAGAACATTGGCCTAAATCATCTACGCCCCTACTATAAGATGGCTAGCCAAAATGTTCATGCAGATCCAAAAGGGGCAATCTTTAGATTAGGTCTGAATGGAGAGAGATTCCTTCTGGCTGGCCCAAGCAACATGGGCCTGGTAGAGCCTGGGCACAGCACTGCAATATCATTGCTTCAGGTGACCTCGTGCCTACTCTTTCTCCAATCCACACTAGACAACGTCGTATTGGTAAAAGTTATGATGATTTTAAGTGATGAAATAGGAACAGCTTTTTCTAAGGCTCATGAAAAGATTGAGGCTAGGGAAAAGAAGCTTAGACCGAAAGAGGAAATAAAAACGAGTCCAGAAACTGTCTAAAAATCAAGTCGCTGACTCGCCATGACCCGAGATGGCATCCCACGAAGGTATTTGAAGGCTAGGTCTTGTAATCCAGCATCACATACTGAATGAATGCCTTAGCTCCCTTCTGATGGGACTATTCTCTCACCATTCACTTCCTCCAATAAGTCATTAGCTTCATTTCGGCAGATCGTTTTCATGGAACCGGAGACGAATGATCTGCGGAGAAAATGTGTGTCACGGACACTAATGGAAAAAACTCTGGCAGATGGCTGACCATCCGACCGTTCTCAATAAAATGGTGTGCAACCAAGGGAAATGACTCCTCTGGTAAAGGGGTTTTCGCATTGGGGTTGTGAAAAATCGAAACGCCTTCGGACCATGTTTCTTTCACCCCCTCATTTATCTCGAAAGAGAAATCTGTGGGTTCAATAATTCCTTCGCCATGATCATACCGCTTACCAGTCCGAAACATTTTGACGCTCTGATCCCCAAAACCCGCGATCTTACCCATTCGATGGAACTTGGAAATTGTACCTGAGTTGCTAAACAGAACCGCGCTAATATTTTCCGAGTATGGTTGTTGAAAGAATCCTGACGGAATTATCTTGTTGCCGTACGCGTGCTCTGTAATTGAAACCTCTTCAACCGTAGTTCCTGCGGTTGTTATTACTTTACGGCTGCGCATTCCATAGAGATATTCTGCCAAGGCCATATGGGTCCATAACATAGACTGTGGCGCATGGAAGTCGGCGATAGCGAATACAAGTTGATGATTCTTAACATGATCTAATTCCCAATATTTCTTTTCCAACTTTGAGAACAATGCGCTGCCGAATTTAATCGCGGCATAATCAGCTAGTTTTGCTGGATCCGGTTCTGTCTCCGGCGTTACTGGAAAGGAATCTCCTCCTTGAGTAGGATTAACTGTGACCGCTTCAATGAAAATATTGAGATCGAATTTTACACACAGATAGTCAGGGGCCGCAAAACGACGGTCAATCAGGAAATCATTCTCGTGGAAAAGCGCATACAAAAATAGTTCCCATAATCGAGCATCGAAACCATTTGTCTGGAATTGCTGGATATAATTTCCGTCGGGATCTACAAATGAGTACGCGATCTCAGCGATTAATTCCTTGGCCGATGAATACCCGTTGCTGTCAGATAGAAATAGGAAGTTAGGATTGAGTGCTTCTTCACGAACAGCTCGACTGAACAGTTCAAATTTTTTCCTTAAATGCTCATCGCCTTGAGGAAAAACTTTCTCGCCAGTAATCACATAGAATGAGAGCCTCAGGTGTAAGGCTTTTCTTGCGCTTTCTACGTCTGGCATGCTGACTTTGGTATCAATGCCCCTAAACAGTGACCTTTCGTCTCGCCCCAAGATTACATATCCCCAATCATGATCATGCCGATCGAGTAATAGGATTCCCAACACGTTTTCGTCTTGATCCGAATACCACTCCACCACCTCAGCGAATACCCAAACGAAGGGCTGTGTCGAAAAGGTGAGTGCTTCAAATCGAGCCCTGGAAATCCTTTTGGAGGCCATGGCTTCATAAGACATCATCGCTATAGTTCCTGGCAACTCTAAAAGATGAAATGTTAGCAAACGGGTGGGTATTTGCCTCCGGTTGCCCGTTTGATGTAATCCTGTGATTCTCGTTTCACGGCGCGCGGCGCTCCGCCTCTGAACACCACCCTCCGAATTTGAGCACAACAATCGGATAGTGCCTCGACCTGTTCTGGCGGTATGATTTCCCAACAACAACATGGGAGGGGCTCATGCCGCTAGTCAATGCAGAACATGCATGGGAGGCCGTGCTGAACCATGATCGTCGCGGCGATGGCCGGTTCGTCTATGCAGTGTCCTCCACGCATGTCTATTGCCGTCCCTCCTGCCCTTCGCGCCGTCCGAGTCGCAACCATGTGACGTTTTTCGATTCGCCGCAGTTGGCAGAGTCGGCAGGATATCGCCCCTGCCTGCGCTGCCGTCCACAGTCGTCTGCTGGCTCCGAGGCAGAAGAATGGGTTGAACGTGCGCGACGCTATCTGGATGATCATGCGGGCGAACCCATCACACTTCGACGACTGGCGGCTCACGTCGGACTCAGTTCGTTTCATCTGCAACGGACCTTCATACGTGTGGTCGGGCTCTCCCCGAAAGCGTACCAAGACGCTAAGAGAATGGAGCGGTTTACCACGTCATTGAAACGAGGTGAGACAGTGACGAACGCAACTTATGAGGCCGGCTTCGACTCCAGCAGTGGTTTGTATGCACGAGTACATGAGACTCTCGGCATGACGCCTTCTGCATTTCGCTCCGGTGGAATGGGAGTCACGCTTCGCTATACCACCGTGCCGACGGTTGTCGGTCGGATGCTGGTGGCGGTCACGGAACGGGGTATCGCGGCTGTGAGTCTTGGAGAGACTGAGGTGGCATTGGTCGCATCGCTTCGCAGCGACTATCCGAAGGCGGTGCTTCGTCGAGATAGAAAGGGATTAGAGCAGCCTGTCTCTTGTCTTCTCCAGTGCCTCAACGGAAGCGCAGCCGTAGGCCGCCTCCCGCTGGACGTGAAGGCGACGGTCTTTCAACGCAAAGTGTGGCAAGCACTGCAACAGATTCCTCGCGGACAGACCAGGTCCTATCAAAAGATCGCGCGGGCAATCGGGCAACCGACGGCAGCGCGCGCTGTGGCCAGAGCCTGTGCCCGCAATCCCCTCGCGGTTGCCATTCCATGCCATCGAGTCGTTCGAGGCACTGGACAACTTGCGGGCTATCGCTGGGGCCTGGAGCGGAAGCAACGGCTTCTTGCGCTGGAAAAAACATAAACCGGAAAGCAGAGCTCTAGCAGTCTGCTGAAAAACCCCTCGCAAAGTGGGGCGTAATATGAATCTCTGTTTTTAGGAAGAATGGAGAGGCAATTATGCGCCGCCCATTTGACGATCAGGGACAGCTATTTTCATATATTTCTCCGGAGCAACGGGTGCCGGCGCAACATCCGCTCCGGACCATACGCGAGCTGGTGCGCAAAGTGTTCCGCGATCTAGACCACGATTTTCGCATACTGTATTTCACGACCGGGCACCCGTCGATCCCGCCTGAACAGTTGCTGAGTGCGCTGCTGCTGCAAATGTTTTGTGGTGTACGAAGTGAACGGCAACTGATGGAACAACTGGACTACAATCTGTTGTACCGCTGGTTCGTGGGGCTTGCGTCGGACGACGCGGTGTGCAGAGGGGATAGAGGTGTCCGAAAACGTGAAACCCTTCCGATACGGTACAGAGAATCCACTCCCTCTCAAAATACCAACGCGTCGCTATCTCAAAACACAGAAACTCCCGTCAGAAAAGAGGGTTTTTCAGTAGACTGCTAAGTGGCTTCAGTACAGGAACCGTCGAACAGCCGACGGAATCGTTCCCCCCCCGCGTATTCTCTCAGCACAGGCAGTGGAATAGTTCTCCCTGTAAGCAATTGTAAAATTGTGAGTTTTTAGAGCCAAACCCCACTCAGCATGATATCCAAGAGATGGGAAGACCTTCATTGTCCTAAAGAATAGCTCGTTATTGCCGATAGTTAGTCATTGTGATGATAGATGATTCGATTTTGCAGATCTGTATCTATGGGTTGTGTGTCGGCGTGGTGATTGCCGTCATGCTGGGACTTCCACCTTTGCTTGGCGAGCGTCACTGGAAAAAGACTGAGCGTCGATCTGAAAGCGCAACCGGCGTTCCCTATGAATGTGGGATTCGGCCAACTGGCAACGCTCAAGTCCGCCCACCGGTGCAATATTATTTGATCGCCATGTTCTTCGTTATTTTCGATGTGGAGGCGGCGTACCTCTATGCCTGGGCAGTTGCAGTGCCGGAGACTGGATGGCTTGGCTTTATTGAAGTCACGATCTTCGTGGCCATTTTGTTGGCATCCCTTGCGTATTTGTGGCTCACCGGAGCGCTCGACTGGCATGCACAGTCTCAACGTCCACGAGTCAGTCACCGCCAGAAACTAAACATGCAGGAGTCAAAGGAGTTCTACGATGACCGAGTGGCGTAATGGACGACTGGAGGGTGTGCGGATTACCAATGGCGGTGATGGTTCGTTGACCTCTGTCGTTGGGGACTCGGTCCTTTTTGCGACACTCCAAGACCTCTTAGCATGGGGACGAAAGAATTCACTCTGGCCGTTGAACTTCGGCTTGTCGTGCTGTTTTGTCGAAATGGCCACGAGTTTGACCAGTGTCTATGACGTCTCTCGATTTGGCGCAGAAGTCCTCCGTGGTTCACCACGGCAGGCCGACGTGTTGGTCGTATCAGGGACGGTGTTTCTCAAGGTGGCGCCTGTCATCAAGCAGCTCTACGAGCAGATGCTGGAGCCGCGTTGGGTCATTTCGATGGGGTCCTGCTCAAACTCTGGCGGGATGTTCGACGCCTATTCTGTCGTGCAAGGCGTCGATAAATTCATTCCCGTGGATGTGTATATGCCAGGATGCCCACCGCCGCCCCATGCTTTTATGGAATGTTTGCTGCTCCTCCAGAACATGGTTGGGTCAGAACGCCGTCCCTTGAGTTTGCACTTCGGTCCACAGGAGGTTCAGAGACCCATTATGCCCTCGCTGCGTGATGCAAAACGAGCCGAGCGGATGAGTCAACGTGAATATCCCGGTATCGATGTGCTTCCGCGGACCGATCTTCTCTCGCCCCATTTTGCAGGGCAGCCGGACGGTCGCCCGAAAGGCAAGTCATGACTCCACGACCTTCGGCTGTACGAGATTCCTCAATCGGGGAACAGACTGGACTCGTGGGGGAGCTGACGGCCCACTTTGGTTCTGAGGGATATCTGACCGCTGTGCAATCCACCAAGGATGAGATTCCAACCATCTGGGTTGAGAAACATCGACTTCATGAAATCCTCCGCTATATCAAATCTGATCTTCCTCGTCCGTTTCCCATGCTGTTTGACCTGAGTGCGACCGACGAACGGCTTCGTCGCCATCATGACGGATTACCGATCGGAACCTTTACCGTCTTCTATCACCTCTTCTCATTTGATCGGAACCAATCACTCCGCATCAAGGTAGCGCTGGATGATGACGCACTCTCGCTGCCGTCGAGCAGAGACTTGTGGCCAAACGCCGATTGGTATGAACGAGAAATCTTCGACATGTTCGGAATTCGTTTCGATGGACACCCCTTTCTCCGCCGCCTACTCATGCCTTCGTGGTGGGAGGGGTATCCGCTTCGAAAGGATCATCCCTCGCGTGCGACAGAAGTCGGGCAGTTCCAAATGCCGCCGGAGAAGCTGGTCATGGCACAGGACGCGCTGCAATTCAAGCCTGAGGAGTGGGGGTTAGCCCGTTCCCACCACGATCAGGATTCAGATTTCGACTATATGTTCATCAACCTTGGTCCAGCCCATACCGGCACGCACGGGGTGCTCCGACTCGTGGCGCAACTCGCGGGTGAGGAAATTATCAATATCGTCCCGGATATCGGCTTCCATCATCGTTCTCAGGAAAAGATCGCCGAACGGCAAACCTGGCATTCTTTCATTCCTTACACCGATCGTGTGGACTACGTCCAGGGTGTGTTGAACGAGATGCCGTATTGTCTCTCGGTCGAACGATTGGCGGGCATCACTGTACCGCCACGGGCACAAGTCATCCGAGTCATGATGTCTGAGTTCTATCGGATCGCCAGTCATCTTGTCTGGTATGGCACCTTTGCAGGGGACATTGGTGCCTTGTCACCGGTCTTTTACATGTTCAACGATCGAGAACGCATCTTCTCGATCACCGAAGCCATTTGTGGTGGCCGTATGCATCCGAATTGGCTCCGGATCGGTGGAGTTGCACGAGATCTTCCGATTGGGTGGGACAAACTGGTTCGCCAGTTTGTCGATTGGTTTCCTAGCCGACTCGATGACTATGAGGGCCTTGTGATGGACAATCCGATTCTCAAGCAGCGGACCGTCGGGATCGGGGTCTTGTCTCTCGATGACGCCATCGCGTGGGGTGCCACTGGTCCGATGCTGCGTGCCTGCGGCATGCCGTGGGATTTGCGCAAGGTCCGTCCGTACTCCGGCTATGAGCAGTTCGACTTTGAGGTCCCGGTTGCTTCAAACGGCGATTGTTATGACCGAGCGCTGGTGCATGTCTTGGAGTTGCGTCAGTCGCTGCGGATTATTCGCCAATGTCTCGATTCCATGCCATCCGGTCCCTATACGTCACTCGATGCTCTTGCGACTCCGCCGCTGAAAACACATACGATGCATGACATCGAAACGCTCATCAATCATTTTGTCGGAGTGAGTTGGGGCCCGGTGCTTCCTCCCGGTGAAGCGGAAGTTCCCACCGAATCGTCGAAAGGCCAGACCAGTTATTACTTGACGAGTGATGGGTCGCAGCTTTCGTACCGGACGAGAATCCGCACCCCCTCGTTCGCTCACATTCAGATGGTGCCATTGATGGCGCGTGGCGAACTTCTCTCGGATCTCTTGGCTGTGCTTGGGAGTATAGATTACGTGTTGTCGGACGTGGATCGATGAGCGGTCATGTTTTGGAGGTCCGGATTTCGAGTTTCTCGTTTTGAAATAAGGTGAAACCGGAAACTCCAAACGCGACACATTTGACAGGTGAGAGACGAGGAACGTGATGCTGAGCGAGATCGAACGCCGAGAACTAGAAGACGTAGTCAAACATTACCCTGACAAACGAGGGGCGGCCATCGATGCCCTGCTGTCCATCCAGCGACGACGTGGCTGGATCTCGGATGACACGCTCCTCGAGATTGCCCAATTTCTTGAGATCACGGCCGAGGATCTGGATAGCGTCGCCACGTTCTACAACCTCGTCTTTCGGAAACCCGTCGGTCGGCATGTCGCATTCATGTGCGACAGTATCAGTTGTTGGATCAAGGGATGCGAGCAAGTGCAAGCGCAGATCAAGACACTCTATGACGTGGATCTAGGTCAGACAACGTCTGATGGACGTCTGACTGTCTTGCCGATTGCGTGCTTAGGGCAATGCGAACGGGCACCGGCCCTGATGATCGATCAGGATGTATACGGCGACGTCACGCCCGAAAAGATTGAACAGATCGTGGAGAAATACAAATAGTCCAAGATATCCGTCATCGACTTAACATGGAACGACCACTGACTCAACATATTCATCCGGATGGTACGACGCGCACATTGCGTGAGTACGTCAAAACAGGTGGGTATAGCAGCTTGCAACGGCTCTCCAGCGGGCTAGCCCCCAAAGACCTACAGCGCCTGGTGACCGATGCCGGATTGCGCGGCAGGGGCGGAGGTGGGTTCCTGACCGGTACGAAGTGGAGCTTCGTGCCAATGGGGCCCGACGCACATAAACCCAAGTATATCGTCGCCAATGGCGATGAAATGGAACCGGGCACATTTAAGGATCGTGTGCTGATGGAGGGCGATCCTCATGGCCTGGTCGAAGGAATGATCCTGGCTGGCTATGCCATTGACGCAGAGGTTGGCTACATCTTTCTGCGTGGGGAATACCATCTGTCGGCCCAACGACTGACCGAGGCGATTGCAGAGGCCTACGCAGCCGGGTATTTGGGTAAGCCTCTTCCTGGAACGGGATTTCGCTTTGACCTCCATCTGCATGCCAGTGCCGGCCGGTATATTTGTGGCGAAGAAACCGCGTTGATTAATGCACTGGAAGGCAAGCGAGCAGTGCCCCGCGCAAAGCCTCCCTTTCCGCAGACGGTCGGCTTATGGGGGAAACCGACGGTCGTGCAGAACGTCGAGACTCTCTACAACGTCCCACATATCGTCAATCAGGGATCTGACTGGTATCACCGGTTGAGTCGGACTCAAGACGGTGGCACGAAGATCTACGGTATCAGTGGCCGCGTCGTCAATCCTGGATGGTGGGAATTGCCGCTCGGCACCACTGCGCGTGAGGTCTTGGAGCGATATGCCGGAGGGATGGCTGATGGCGTTCGCTTTCGGGGCTTGTTGCCAGGCGGTATCTCCACGGCATTTATGACTGAAGAACACTTGGATCTCCCCTTAGATTTCTCTTCCATCCCGCCTGAGGTCGGTCGTCTTGGTACCGCCACGATGATCGTATTAGACGATCACACCTGTCCGGTTGGGTTTGTACTGAATCTCGAAAAGTTTTTTGCCCGTGAGTCCTGTGGCTGGTGTACGCCTTGTCGGGAAGGGTTGCCGTGGGTCGCGAGAATTTTAATGTCCTTCGAGGAGGGCCGCGCGACCAGCGAGGATTTGTCGCTTCTGAAGATGCATGCCAAGTGGCTGGCACCAGGACACACCTTCTGCGGTCTCGCACCAGGTGCAATGGCCCCGTTGCAATCGGCCTTGAAATACTTTCACGATGACTTCGAGCGGCACATCTCGACGGGAGGATGTCCCTGGAGCAAGAAGTCGTCACAACAGAGGGTGTTGGTCTAGACCTATGGCAACCATTATCGTCGATAACAAGTCATATACTGTGGATGAGCAACAGAATTTGCTCGCCGCCTGTCTGGGACATGGGCTGAACGTGCCCTATTTCTGTTGGCATCCGGCCATGGGATCGGTCGGAGCCTGCCGCCAGTGTGCGGTCAAACAGTTCAAAGACGATCGAGATCAGTCTGGTCGACTGGTGATGTCCTGCATGACACCAGCGACGAATGGCACTCGGATCTCCATCGATGATCCAGAGGCCAAGGCCTTTCGCGCATCAGTCATTGAATGGCTGATGGTGAACCATCCACACGACTGCCCAGTCTGTGATGAAGGAGGGGAGTGCCATTTACAAGACATGACGGTCATGACCGGGCATGTCTACCGGCGCTACCGCTATCAAAAACGAACCCATCGCAATCAGTCTCTCGGCCCATTCATTCGGCATGAGATGAATCGGTGTATTCAATGTTACCGCTGCGTACGATACTACCGAGACTATGCGGGCGGACGTGACCTCAACGTGTTTGGCTCGCATGACGCCCTCTACTTCGGCCGGGAACAGGATGGCACGCTGGAGAACGAATTCAGCGGAAATCTGGTGGAGGTCTGTCCGACCGGAGTCTTCACCGACAAAACCTTCTTTCACCACTACACGAGGAAATGGGATCTACAAGCAGCCCAATCGATCTGCCCACATTGTAGCCTTGGCTGCAATACCACCGCCGGTGAACGGTCTGGGACTCTGCGTCGGATCACCAATCGGTTTAACAGTCAGGTGAATGGCTACTTTTTATGCGATCGGGGACGATTTGGGTATGAGTATGTGAATAGCCCGCATCGCATCAAGCGGGCTGTGGTGAGGCAGGAACGTCATGCATCCAAGTTGGGAACGACGGAAGAAGTATCGCAGCCCCTCGAGTTCGCAGCGGACTGTGTACGAAAGGCTCGTGGGATTGTGGGCATTGGGTCACCTCGCGCGTCGCTCGAGGCCAATGTGGCCCTTCGATCTTTGGTTGGTCCGCAGCACTTTTATCAGGGGATCGATGAGCAGGAACGCCAGCTTCTCTCCACGATACTCAAGGTTCTTCAGACTGGACCGGTGCCTTCGGCGTCTATTCACGATGCCGAACAGTCAGATGCAGTGTTCGTTCTTGGATCGGATCTCTTGAACGAGGCGCCACGCTTGGCGCTTGCTCTTCTCCAGTCAATTCGGCAACAGCCGATGGAACAGGTCGATGAATTGAAGATTCCTCGATGGGATGAGGCGGCTGTGCGGAACGCGATGCAAAACCGACGAGGCCCGTTGTTCCTCGCTGGGTTTCAGCGTACGTGGTTTCATGAGTATGCGACTGACACCTACTTCGCCGCGCCGGACGATATTGCCAGGTTGGGATTTGCCGTGGCTGGATCCATCGGTGAAGGGGCACCCTCTGTTCCGGATCTCAGTCCCGAGGTCAGGGACCTCACACAGCGTATTGCTGAGGCCCTGACCCATGCCCAACGCCCACTCATCATTGCCGGAACAGCAAGCGGCTCCCAGGCGACGATAGAGGCAGCAGCCAATGTGGCCTGGGCCCTGCAACAACAAGGGAAGCAGCCACGACTCAGCTTTGTGCTTCCAGAGTGCAATAGCGCCGGCCTCGCCTTGCTCGGTGGCGGAAGCTTGAATGACGCGTTCGATGCGATCCGTCAGGGAAAGGCCGATACCGTGATTGTGCTGGAGAATGACTTGTATCGTCGCGCAGATCAGGCGAACGTCGATGCCTTCTTTGAGACAGCGCAAACGGTTGTTGTCATCGATTCCATTGAGCATCGCACGACGGCGCATGCCGATGTGCTGCTTCCGGCTGCCACAGGTCCGGAATCCGATGGGACATTTGTCAATCAAGAAGGCCGAGCCCAGCGGTTTTACCAGGTGTTTATCCAGGACGGTGACATCAAAGAGAGCTGGCGGTGGCTGAGTGACCTTGGCCGTGCCACTTCACAGGAGAGTGGGAGTGAATCCGGAGTGGCGGCCTGGCGCAACTTCGACGATGCGGTCTCCGCCACGGCGATAGCGGTTCCTGAGCTGGCACGCATCGGAGAGGTCGCACCGTCAGCGAGTTTTCGTATGGTTGGTCAAAAATTTCCCAGACAGTCTGAGCGATGCAGTGGGCGTACGTCACTGACCTCTCATCTGACCATGCACGAACCGCCTCCTCCCGTTGATCATGATTCGCCGCTTGGTTTTACGATGGAAGGATATCGAGGACCACTTCCTTCACCGCTGATTTCCCAATTCTGGGCTCCTGGCTGGAATTCTATTCAGGCTGTGAATACGTATCAAGACGAAGTCGGTGGGCCATTGCGCGATGAAATGCCGGGAGTCCGGCTCATCGAACCAGTTGCCACGAAGGCAGCCGATTGGTTCACCACCATTCCACGTGCGTTTCAGCCAACCGCTCATCAATGGTTGCTGCTTCCTCTATCCGCCGTGTTTGGAAGCGACGAACTCAGCAACCGATCTCCGGCGATTGCCGAACGGATTGGCAAGCCGTTCCTGTCCTTGCATCCATCAGATGGAGCGCAGTTGACTCTTGAGGACCACAGCACGATTGATCTGGTGTTGCAGGGGACGACCTACTGCCTTGTTGTGCACCTCGATCCTTCTACACCAGTGGGGACGGCAGGGCTCTCCCTTGTGCCTGAGGTATCTGGCGTCAGAGTGCCGGCTTGGGTTGATCTGTTGAAGGCAATCCAGACGGAACACAAGCGGAGGGCTGCATGATCGATTGGAGCCACACCGCACTCACCATCTCCGTCATTCTTGGCGGCTGCCTGACCGTGGCCGGGATGCTGATCTGGGTCGAACGTCGACTCCTCGGACTCTGGCAAGAACGATACGGCCCCAACCGTCTGGGGCCAGGCGGGTGCCTGCAATCACTGGCGGATATGATCAAGATCTTTACGAAAGAAGACTGGATCCCGCCCTTCGCTGACAAAGCGGTGTTCGTCATTACGCCGGCCATCGTCGTGATCACCGCACTCATGTCGTTTGCCGTCGTGCCGATCGCGCCCAACTTCGTGGTCGCCGATCTCAATGTGGGCGTCCTGTTCTTTTTGGCCATGTCGAGTCTTGCCGCCTACAGTGTCATCATTGGAGGATGGGCTTCCAACAACAAATTCGCGTTTCTCGGCAGCCTTCGGGCGATCGCGCAATTGTTGAGCTACGAAGTCTTCATGGGGATCTCGCTGATGGGAGCTGTAATTTTGGCAGGCTCGTTCAACCTGAGCGATATTGTGAACGCACAACAGCATCAATGGTTTGTGATCCCTCAGTTCTTGGGGTTTCTTGGGTTTTTCATGGCGGGACTGGCTGAAGCGCACCGCACCCCGTTCGATATGCCTGAGGCGGAAGCGGAGCTCGTTGCCGGCTACCATACCGAGTACAGTGGGATGAAATTTGGGATGTTCTTTGTCGGCGAATACCTGAGCATCCTCCTCCTTTCAGCTATGACCGTCATTCTTTTCTTCGGTGGATGGCACGGACCCTGGTTGCCGCCGGTGGTGTGGTTTGGCTTGAAGATGTTCGGCTTCATCGCCTTGATCATCCTGATTCGCGCGGCCTGGCCCCGATACCGTTTTGATCAGCTCCTGTCATTCGGGTGGAAGGTCGTGATGCCACTCGCGTTGATCAATCTGTTGGTGACGGGCGGGGTGGTGTTGTGGAGAGCAGGATAGCAGGGATTCAGGATGCGGCAGTGAGCTTGGATCGGATGTGATGCAAAGGGGAATCATCCCTGTAGAACGGCTGTACGTATGATGAACACGTGGATATACGCCCGGAATCTAGTCGTGGGGTTATGGATCGTCTTTAAACGGACCTTCACGAAGCCGGTTACGGTTCAGTATCCGGAAGAGCAACCCTATTTGCCACCACGTTGGCGTGGACGCATCGTCCTCACCAGAGATCCCGACGGAGAAGAGCGGTGTGTGGCTTGTTACCTCTGCTCTGCGGCCTGTCCTGTCGATTGCATTTCGCTTCAGGCTGCAGACAATCCAGAGGCTCACGAGCGCCGCTATCCGGAGTTCTTCCGGATCAACTTTTCGCGCTGCATTTACTGCGGCATGTGTGAGGAAGCCTGTCCGACCAATGCGATCCAACTTATTCCAGATTTTGAACAGAGTGAATATGCACGTCGGAATCTGGTCTATGAGAAAGAAGACCTCCTCATCAGCGGGACCGGTAAGTATCCCGACTATAATTTTTATCGAGTGGCTGGCGTAAGGACTCGCGACAAAGACAAGGGACAAGGTGAGCACGAACTTCCACCGGTAGATGTGAAGAGTTTGATGCCGTAAGGAAGGGTTGAGTAGCACGTAGACGAGTCCTGACAGTCACAAGTCAGGACTTAGCACAGAGAGAACGATTATGGAGATGCTCTTCTATATCGCTGCCGCGGTGACTGTCTTGGCGACGTTACGCGTCATCACACATGTGCATGCGGTCCACGCGCTGCTCTATTTGGTCGTCGCACTGATCGCGTTGTCACTGATTTTCTATTTACTCGGTGCACAGTTTGCCGCCGCGCTTGAAATCATTATTTACGGCGGTGCCATTATGGTGCTCTTCATCTTTGTCGTGATGCTCTTAGGACCACTCGCGGTTGAACAGGAACGGACGTGGTTCTCACTTAGTGCATGGGTAGGGCCTAGTATCCTGGCCCTGGTGCTTCTGGGAGAAGTGGGATATCTCATTGCTTCCGGGGACCATCCCACGATGGCAGTCGCAGAACCTAGGCAGAAAGCGATCTCTATCGCCCTCTACGGACCCTATATCATTGGGGTGGAATTGGCGTCCATGCTGTTGTTGCCTGGGTTGATCGGCGCCTATCACTTAGGGCGCCGTCTATCGAGTGAGGCCCGTTCATGTTGAGTACGCCTGCGCTGGTGTTGGCCATCATGTTGTTTGGTCTCGGATTGATCGGCTTATTGAGTCGACGGAACATTCTGTACATGCTCCTGTCGCTCGAAATCATGTTGAATGCTGCCGCGCTCGCGTTCATTGCCGGAGGGGCTCGTTGGGGACAAGTCGATGGGGAGATCATGTTCCTGTTTATCCTCACCCTGGCGGCAGCCGAAGTGTCTGTGGCACTGGGGATCGTGCTGCAGCTGTCGCATCGGTTCCGGACATTGGACGCTGATGCATTCTGTGAAATGAGAGGGTGATGAAGACATGGTCCCGAGACGTTTTCTCGCATCAGACGCTTGCAGGAAACTGATATTGAACCTGTATTTGAGAGAGACGAGATGATCAGCTTACTTTGGCTTATCCCAGCACTTCCGCTCGCAGGCTTTCTGGTGTTGGCCATCTTCGGAGGGCGGTTCACCAGGCAACAGGTCGCGTGGGTCGGTTGTGGTTCGGTCGGCACGGCGGCCTTCACCACTGCGCTTGTCGGCAGGGAGTTTTTTCAAGGCTTTCCCGATCGTGAGTCCTACCAGCAAACGTTATGGAACTGGATCGACACGTCCGGAATGACGGTCGGCATCTCCTGGTCTCTGGATGCGTTGTCACTCTTGATGGTGGCGGTGATCACCGCCATCGGTTTCTTGATCCATCTGTACTCCGCTGAGTACATGGCCCACGATGATGGCTACGCCAGGTTTTTCGCCTACATGAATCTATTTGTGGCCGCCATGCTGACGCTGGTGTTGGCCGACAATCTCCTTTTGCTCTATCTGGGCTGGGAAGGGGTAGGACTCTGCAGCTATCTGTTAATCGGATTTTGGTATCGCGAACCCGAGTACGGCACGGCCGCGCAGAAAGCCTTCATCGTGACTCGCATCGGAGATACGGCGTTCGCCATCGGGATCTTCATCCTCTTCACGCAATTCAAAACCTTGTCGATTCAACAGGTCCAGAGTCTTGCGACGGAGACCTGGCCAGTGGGCTCGAACGTTGCCATGATCGTGGCCGTGCTCTTCTTGATCGGGGCGGTTGGAAAGTCAGCGCAATTGCCGCTTCAAGTGTGGTTGCCGGACGCGATGGCAGGCCCCACTCCGGTCAGTGCGCTGATCCATGCGGCGACGATGGTGACAGCAGGTGTCTACCTTATTGCCCGCATGCATCATCTGTTTGAGCTCGCGCCGATGGTGCAAGAGGTTATTGCGGTGCTTGGCCTCGTGACGTTGCTGCTTGCAGCAACCAGCGCCTTGGTGCAGCAGGACATTAAGCGGGTGCTCGCCTATTCGACGATGAGCCAGATCGGCTACATGTTTCTGGCACTCGGCGTCGGAGCCTGGCCTGCTGCGCTCTTTCATTTTCTCACCCATTCCTGCTTCAAAGCCTTGCTCTTCCTGGCGGCTGGATCGGTCATTCACAGTCTCCACCATGAGCAGAACATCTTCAAGATGGGTGGCCTTCGGCGGCACTTGCCCTGGACCTTTTGGACATTCTTAATCGGCGCTGCAGCCATGTCCGGCGTCCCCCTGATTACATCCGGGTTTTACAGCAAAGATTGGATCTTATGGTCGGTCTGGTCTTCACCTTTAAGCCACCGGTGGATCTGGTTCGGCGCACTCCTCGGGGCCATGTTGACTGGCCTCTACAGTTTCCGGCTGATCTTTCGGGTCTTTTTCGGAGAGGTTCGTACACAACCGACCGGCGAATCAGGTCTGGCCATGCGCCTGCCTCTTGTGGTGCTGGCGTTCTTGGCACTCACAGTCGGTTTTCTCGAGATGCCCCATACACTCGGGAATGTCACTCTGTTTAGCCACTACCTGTCGCATGCGCTCCCAGCGACAGCAGTGCTTCCTGGGATAGATGAATCGAGCGAGGTCCGTGAACAGCTGGCTGTCACCGTCGCGGCGCTGCTCGGGATCGGCCTTGCCGCGCTCCTGTTCCTGCCTGGCTCCCTCTTTGGTGCGCGAGGGACAGATCAATCCACGTCTCACCCTTCGGTAACCTTGCTGCAAGGAGGGTGGGGGTTCGATCGACTGTATGATCGTCTGTTCGTGCGGCCCTGGTTTGCTGTAACCAGAAATTCTAGTGATATGGTCGATCGCGGGTACGAGTGGCTGGCCGTCTGCGCCGAGTCCTGTCATGGCTGGTTGAGTCACACCCAGACGGGGCATGTCCGGTGGTATGCCGCCACCATTGCAGTCGGAACGCTGATGTTACTTGGTCTATTTGCGATGTGAACGCTATGGCTCTCTGGCTACTCATACTCATCCCAATTCTCGCGGCGCCCTTTGCATGGATGGGACAGCAATGGTCTCGTCACGCGCCTCGTTGGATCGTACTCGGGGCGTTGGCGATTGATTTCATTCTGGCGCTTTGGCTCGGAGGACAACATTCCGCAGTGCAGGCCTCAGGACATGAGGCCTGGCTTGTAGAAAGTCACACCAGTTGGATTCCCCGTTGGGGCATCAGTCTCCATCTTGGCCTCGATGGACTGAGCGTAGTCCTTGTTCTATTGACGGTCTTCGTTGGGATCGTGGCCACGATTGCCTCCTGGACAGAAATCCAGAGTCGCGTCGGATTGTTTCACTGTCAGGTCCTGCTCGCCCTGGGGGGTGTCATCGGGGTGTTTTTGGCCATCGACCTGTTTCTGTTTTTCTTCTTTTGGGAGCTCATGCTCATCCCCATGTATCTCCTGATCGTCATCTGGGGCCATGCACAGCGCCGGCATGCCTCGTTCAAGTTCTTTCTCTTTACGCAGGCCGGGAGCTTGGTGCTGCTTGTTGCAATTGTGACGCTCGCGCTCCTGCATCAACAAGCCACTGGGCGACCGAGTTTTGACTATGCCGACCTGATGGGACTGACTCTGACCAGTGAGATGGCCCGGTGGCTCATGCTGGCATTTCTCATCGGGTTTCTCGTGAAGCTGCCGGCCCCTCCCTTTCATACGTGGCTACCGGATACCTACGCAGAGGCTCCCACCGGGGCCACGATCATCCTCGCCGGGATCTTAGCGAAGACGGGCGCCTATGGTTTGTTGCGATTCACACTTCCGTTGTTTCCCGAGGCCTGGAGCGAGTTCGCGCCCATCGCCATGGGGCTCGGTGTGGTCGGGATTCTCTATGCAGCGGTATTGGCCTGTGCCCAAACAGATATCAAACGACTGGTGGCCTACAGCAGCATCAGCCACATGGGATTCATCCTGCTCGGCGCCTTCGCCGGCACAGAGCTGGCGTTGCAGGGAGTGATGATGCAGATGGTGGCGCATGGGCTGAGTACTGGTGGCCTCTTCCTGCTGGCTGGTGCACTTGAGGAGCGGTATCAGACGAGGGACATGGGTCAGATGGGAGGACTCTGGAGCGTGACGCCACGTCTTGCCACGATGGCGCTTTTCTTTGCCTGCGCGTCATTGGGGTTGCCAGGGCTGGCGAATTTTATCGGTGAGTTCCTCGTGCTATTTGGATCCTATGCGACTCAACCGGTCATGATCATTCTGGCATCCCTCGGCATGGTGATGGCGGCCATCTATTCCCTGGGTATGATGCAACGCACGTTCTTTGGCCGACAACAAGACACCCGTACAGCCCCAGACCTGTCGAATGTCGCATTTGGAACCTTACTGTTCATCGCAGGCCTGCAGATCTGGCTGGGGCTCTATCCGAAGGCCGTGTTGACCACGACGAAGCCGGTCATGGAACAACTGATACAGCATGCACTGGTGTCTGCCAATCCGCCTCACATGCCATCAGAATCCCTGCTGTCGTCCCACATCGTGACCTCGCAGGGGAGTACCCCATGATCCTCCAAGATTTCATCGCTCTTTCGCCCATTCTGGATCTCGGGGCTTTCTCCCTCGTGACGATGCTCGCGATTGCCTTCAGACGGAATCATGCAAGGATTGCGGTGTGTGCGTTTATGTCGTGCCTGTTCACCCTCGCGACGTTGCCCTGGGCAGCCACGGCGGCGCCACGAGCCGTGACAACCTTGCTGGTCGTGGATGGACATGCCTTGTTGTATATGGGGCTTGTATTGAGTGCGACGATGGTCATCATTGCACTATCGTACCGATATCTGAACAGTCAGTTTCATGAGAAAGACGGTGTCGAGGAATATTACCTGCTCCTGCTACTTGCCACGTTCGGGGGATTGGTCCTGACCACGGCTGCGCACTTCGTATCATTTTTTCTTGGGTTCGAACTCCTTGGGCTATCTCTCTGCAGCCTGATCGGTTATTTACGAACCCGACGAAACCCACTCGAAGCCGCGGTGAAGTACCTGCTGCTCTCTATCACTGCATCAGCATTCCTTCTGTTTGGCCTGGCCTTGCTGTATTTCGAAAGCGGTGCCATGACCTTCCACGAAGTTGGCGTGAGTGTGAAACAGTGGCAGACGGTTCCAGCACTGTGGCTGGGAGGATTGATCCTGGTCTTGGTCGGCATCGCATTGAAGCTCGGTCTCGCACCGTTTCACATGTGGATTCCCGATGTGTATCAGGGAGCACCGACTCCCATCACGACATATATCGCGACGGTCTCCAAGGCAGCGGTGATGGCACTGCTCCTCCGCCTTGCCACTGAGGTCGGGATATTGGAACTGCCACCCGTTGTGCACCTGTTCAGTCTTCTGGCTGTTGTCTCGATGGTCACAGGGAATGTGCTCGCGCTCTTGCAAGAGAATGTCAAACGTCTCCTGGCCTATTCGTCGATTGCCCACTTTGGCTACGTGCTCGTGGCCTTGCTGGCCGGTGGTCCTCCCGCTGCGGAAGCAGTCACCTTCTATGTGATCGTCTATTGTGCCATGTCGTTAGGGGCTTTTGGCGTCGTCACAGTCTATTCGAGTGAGGGAGGGGAGAAGGACCGTGTCGAGGACTATCAAGGCTTGTTTTGGACGCGTCCTTGGCTCGCGGGCATGTTGGCACTGAGCCTGTTGTCGTTGGCCGGCATCCCAGTGACGGCGGGATTCATCGGGAAATTTTATGCAATCGCGGCCGGTGTTGATGCTGGTTTGTGGTGGCTTGTGTTGGCACTGATTGCGAACAGCGTCGTGAGTCTCTACTATTACCTTCGACTGTTCGTGACCCTGTTCGGTGAGGTAACAGCACCGGCAACGCTTCCTGAAGCACAGACTGTGCAGAGACCAGAGTTCTTCAGTTGGCCGGCCGTATGCTCGCTCGGATTTGTTGCATCGATCATCCTCGTACTAGGAGTCTATCCAGAACCGCTGATCCAGCTCATCCGTGAATCCGTGAGTAACCTGCTCATGGTAGCGGCGCAGAGACCATGAATGGATTCGAAGCGAATCATCTCTCGCAGTGCTCAGTTTGAGCAGCCGCGTTCTACCAACTTAGTGAGGTGAAGCATAAATAAATTTACTTATTATACCGTACGTGTATACTCCTCACCCGGAGGAGCCCCTGACCATGCGCGTCGCCCCGTCCCTGCAGCTAACAACGCCCGAACGCCAGCAAGTGACGCAGTGAGCTCGCGGCCGACAGACGCCTGTGCGACTCGTACTCCACCCAAGATTGCCCTGTTGGCGGCCGAAGGCCACGATAACCAGCACATCGCCGACGCCCTGGACACGAGTCGGTAAACCGTGGGCCTGTGGCGGCACCGCATCGTTACTCAGCGCCTGCCCGGCCTCGTCCAAGATGTGCCCCGCGGCGGGCGTCCTCCAAGGCGCGCCACGCGCTGATCGCACGTATCCTGAAGGCGACGACCCAAACGACCCCGCCCAGAGCCACTCACTGGTCGACCCGCACCTTGGCTCGGCATCTGTGGACGAATCCTACGTTCGTGCAGCGGGTCTGGACTGCCCATTGGTTGCACCCCCACCGAGTCCGGGCCTTCAAGCTCAGCCAGGATCCACACTTCCAGGACAAGCTGGAGGATGTGGTGGGCCTGTATCTGCACCCGCCCGAGCATGCCGTGGTCCTCAGCGTGGATGAGAAAAGCCAGATCCAAGCGCTGGATCGTACCCAGCCGGCTTACCCATGAAGAAGGGCCGGTGTGGCACGATGACGCACGACCACAAGCACCATGGGACCACCACGCTCTTTGCGGCTCTCAATGTCGCGGAGGCTCCATCCTCTCCACCTGCTTGCCACGCCATTGACACCAGGAGTGGCTGCGGTTCCTGCGTCTGATTGATCACCACATTCCCCAGGGCAAGGCCCTGCATCTGATCGCCGACAACTACGCCACACACAAACACCCCACGGTTCAGCGATGGCTCACGCGCCACCCGCGCGTCCACATGCACTTCACCCCGACGAGTAGTTCGTGGCTCAATCTGGTGGAACGCGTCTTTGGCGACCTGATGGCTAAACAGATTCGTCGCGGCGTATTCTGCAGCATCCCCGAGCTGATTGCGGCCATTGACGCGTATATGACCCAGCGTAATGCCTCGCCGAAACCGTTGGTGTGGACCAAGACGGCACAGGAGATCTTGGCGAAAGTGAATCGGCCAGGATTGCCCTGGATAAGACAAGACCAGCATGAATCACTACACTAGTGGATGGCTTTTGAGCCTCCTCAAGGAGAGTGCTTCTGAACGTTCGAGGCAGCCAGCTATCGACGCATTGGGTTGCCGACGTGGTTCTTCAGCGGTCTGCTCAATGGGCCATTGATCTCCCACCGGAATCTCCTTACTCTATAGCCGTATGAAGTTGATGAGGCAGTCGCGGCTACGGTATTGCGTTGACAGTTCAGGCTCTGTGAGCTTGCACCTCGCACTGGCGATTGTGTGCTTCACGCTGGGGGCCTGCGCGGGAGTCGTTCCGAAAGGTGATCTCTCGACAGTCGCGTCGGTGGATCTCTCGCGTTACGTCGGCACCTGGTATGAAATCGCGCGGCTCCCGATGTGGTTTCAGCGGCACTGCGTGGATTCCAAGGCGATATATTCTAGTCGCCCCGACGGGTTAGTCGGTGTGCATAATGAATGTGTAACTGAATCCGGTGGAGTTGAGCAGGCAGAAGGAGTGGCGACGGTGGTCGACCCCAAGACGAATGCGCGACTTATGGTGGTGTTCGATAACTGGTTCGCCCGGTTGTTTGGCTCATCCCGTGAGGGAAATTATTGGATCCTCGATCTTGACCCGGAATATCGGACCGCGATGGTGGGGACTCCGGATCGTCGGTATCTCTGGATCCTGTCACGGACCCCTCAGCTGGAGGACTCCACCTATCAGCGTCTGGTCGAACGGGCCAGGCAGCTGGGGTACCCTGTGTCGGATCTTATCAAAGCTCGACGCGCTGCCTCATCGTGACTGATTGCCGCGTCTCGTCGCAGGCATCAATGGCCTACTCATCATGGAGTAACACAGCATGGCTTTGACCACCTACAATCATGTGCCGGTTCCTTCATTCATGTATGGTACGGCATGGAAAAAAGAGGCGACGACCCAACTGGTGCAATTAGCCGTGGGGGCGGGCTTCACAGCCATCGATACGGCCAACCAACTGATCCATTACCAGGAAGCGTTGGTGGGGGAGGCCCTACTGACTCTCTCACAGCAAGGGGTCACGCGTGATCGCCTTTTTCTTCAAACCAAGTTTACGCCGACGAATGGCCAGGACCATCGCACCCCTTATGATGCCTCGGCCAATCTCACGACCCAAGTGACTCAGTCTTTCGACAGCTCGCTGGTCCATCTGCACACTGATTACCTCGACTCCTACGTCTTGCACGGGCCCTATCAGCGGCAGGGATTGGGTGCCTCGGACTGGGAGGTATGGGCTGCCATCGAAGGGCTCTATCGATCCGGTAAAACAAAAATGATCGGTATCAGCAACGTCACGGCTGAGCAACTCACACAGCTCTGTGCCCGGGCGGCGGTGAAACCGATGATGGTACAAAACCGCTGTTATGCCGCCCTTGGATGGGACAAAGAAGTCCGGGAGATCTGTCGGGTCCATGACATCATCTATCAAGGCTTTTCGCTGTTAACTGCGAATCAAGGAATCTTTGCCGAGCCAGCCATTCGGGCCATCGCCCAACGGTTAGGGGTCGGCCTCGCGCAAATCGTCTTTCGGTTTGCCATGCAGGTTGGGATGCTCCCATTGACCGGCACGACGAATCCCCAAAATATGAAAGAGGATCTCCAGGCAGAACAGCTCACTCTCACCGACGAAGATATGCAGGTGATTGAAACGATCGGGATGTAGGCTTTAGTTCTGAAATACTCCGGGATGAAGCTAGACTGGGCTGTGAAACACGATGGCAATATGAAAATGCCGAGCAGGATGCTCAAAAAGACCGTCCAGCAAGGCCGCAGGCGAGTCGAAACCAGAGGCGTACCCTCAGGGGTACGTTGAGGATTTCGATGAGCCGAGAACGAAGCTGGCGGGCTTTTTCAGCATCCTGCTATGAGGGGAGTTCGATGAGCCGTAGGGTATAGAGGTACTGGTACAGCCCCTTCTGGTCCATTAATTCGGCATGGGTGCCGGTTTCCACGAGGCGGCCTTTGTTGAGGACGAGGATCCGATCAGCTCGTTGAATCGTCGTCAAGCGGTGAGCAATCACAAAGGTCGTTCGTCCTTTCATGAGTTCCTCTAGTGCCTCCTGGACGAGTCGTTCGGACTCACCGTCCAGGGCAGAAGTGGCTTCATCTAACAATAAGATGCGTGGATTTTTGACGATGGCCCTGGCGATAGCGATGCGCTGCCGCTGTCCGCCCGACACATTGATTCCCTTTTCCCCCACGATGGTTTGATACTGGTCCGGGAAACTCATGATGAAGTCGTGGGCATGAGCGGCACGGCTCGCTGCGACCACCTCTTCCTGAGTCGCCTTCTCGTTTCCGTAGCGGATATTGTCGAGAATCGTCCCACCGAACAAGATCGTCTCTTGCGGAACCAGCGCGATCTGCCGATACCAACTATCCATCGTGACGTGGCGGAGATCGTGCCCGTCGATGGTGATGACCCCTTCTGTTGGATCATAGAAGCGATGGAGTAAGTTCATGACGGTCGTTTTCCCGGATCCGGTGGGACCGACAATGGCGATGAGTTCGCCGGGCTTGGCTTCGAACGACACATCCATCAGGACCGGTTGGCGCGGATCGTATGCAAAGCCGATATGATCAGCCCGGATATGTCCTGAGACAGCTGGCAGCGTTGTGGCGGTGGGGGAATCGCTCACCTCAGGCTGTGTGTCAAGAATTTCGAACACCCGTTGGGTGGCGCCTTGCGCTTCTCTGATCTGCGCGAACACGCGGGCAGCGGAGCTGAAGGGGCCGATTAGGATTCCGGCAAAGAGGACGAAGGCAAAGAGGTCGCCCGGCGATACGCTTCCGTCGATGACCTGCCGTCCCCCATACCACAACACCGCCGCTGCCGCGGAGAAGGTGAGGAGGCTGATGACGGGAATAAACACTGCCATGACGCCGGCCTTTTGCATCGTGAACGCCAAGGTCTGTTCAACTTGTACGGCAAACCTGGTTTCTTCGCGCTGTGTTTGGACGAAGGACTTCACGACCCGGATACCGGAGATCACTTCCTCGATCAGAGTGCTCATGGCAGCGGTGTGGTCCTGAATCGAGGTCGAGAGCGATTTCAGTTTTCGCCCGAAGAACTTGGCCACAAGGACGAGCAATGGAAGCAGAACGAGGATTAAAAGACAGAGCTGCCAATTCATGATCAACAAGAACGTGATGCCTCCCACGAAAGTCACGAGCTGTTTCGCGCCGTCGATCGGCGTTTCAGTGACGATCGATTGGATAACCGTCACGTCGTTCATGAGCCGTGAAAGAAGCTCACCCGTTCTCCGGCGGGCAAAGAAACTCACCGATAACGTGTGCAGATGTCTAAAGAGATGTCGACGAAAGTCGGCAATGATGCGCTGCGAAATCCATGCGGTCAGATAGCTATGGCCCATCGAGCAGAGCCCCTGCAGGATGACGAGTCCAAGAAGGATGAGAATCATGTTCGTCATTTTGGGCTGATCGCGCTGCACAGTAATGATGTCCCACAAGGTGCCAGCCAACCGCAGCAAGGTCAGGTTGACGGCCGCGACGCCCATGACCAGCAACCCAGCCAGCACCATGCGAGACAGATAGGGCTTCAGGAATGGGAGAAATCGTGAGAAGGTAGACATCAGAAGTTCTTAGCAGACTTAGGAAAGAGCGATGTTGGTATGGGTGAACGTCGATGGAGTATAACGGCCTGCACTCTGAGGGTCTGCTCGGTGCGAGAACATGCTGCGGGAGTTTCAGCACTAGCTAGAAGAGGTGGCTACAGAATACCAGGAGGGACTTGAAGCGGGGGATACTGGCGGGAGGCCTTCTCGACAGCTACAGTTCCACGACGGACTCGATCAGGTTCTTGTTGATGGCCACGAAATCGGAATGGTCTTTTTCATTGATCACCACATCGGTGAGGCTGATAAAGAGGCGTTGTTCTTCGTTAATCGCATCGGACACACGATTACGCATCGGGGGAATGAGGAAGTCACCGACATAGACGCAGCTTACAGTTCGGACGCAGATGCGAACTTTCTTGCCTTCGGGCACTGCCCCTCCTCCCCCGTCTCGGGTGAAGCTTAACTTTTACGACGTTCAAATTTTTGACGCCGGCGCAGCTTTTTATACTTGTGCTTGCGCATTTTTTTACGGCGTTTTTTCAGCACACTAGACATGCATGTCTCTCCTGCAAAGAGGCGAGTGTAGAATTTTCCACGGCAAATTGCAAGCGCATCTACAGAACACATTGATCATGACCGTGCCGAGGCCGAACACGTTGATGACGCGCAATGCGGTGAGGGTTGGCTCACGAACGGCTTGACCTGCCGAATACTCGTTTCTATACTGCTCCCAGCATGGTTCCTTATAAAGCTCCACGGTTTTCCGTCTTATTCCTTCTCGGTGCGATGCTCTTGATCGGCGTCGGGTGCGGGGGCAAGACGATTCAACATCCCGAAGATCATGAACGGTACCTCCGTATTGATCGGGCGGTGGAATCGCTTCGCCAAGCGTATGTGAAGAAAGATGCGTCGGATCTGGCGTCACTCATGATGCCGATTGATCAGCTTGAGCGGCTGAAAGAAGAAGCCCAGGTCGATTTCGAGACGTTTCGTGCCATCGTGTTGGACTTTGCGATTGAACGCATCATGATCGAAGGGGACAACGTCGATGTATTTGTGCATTGGCAGGGGCTGTGGAAGAAAGATCCGGATGATCCAGGGCTCCGGCAGCGGGGCCATACGAAATTGCAGTGGGTCGGCACTCAGACGATTCTCTTGCGCGGGATTCAGGGCGATGCCCCATTCGGGATGAAAGCGCGGCAGGTCACAATCGATCCCACACGTTCTCCTATGAAGAAATAATTCATGCCGTCTCGCCGATCTTCTGCGCCGGTACAAGCCGATTTCCTTGTTATTGGAAGTGGTGTCGCGGGCCTTCGCGCGGCGTTGGAATTAAGCCGTGCCGGCCGTGTCATCGTGCTGACGAAAGGGCATCCGCTTCAAAGTAGTTCGATCCATGCACAGGGCGGGGTGGCGGTGGCGATGAGTGAAGAAGACGACGTGGCCATCCATTTAACCGATACACTCAAAGCAGGTCATGGCCTCTGCCAAAAAGAAGCGGTGCGGGTTCTTGTAGGAGAAGGACCCGACCGGATTCAAGAATTGATCGGGTGGGGGGCCAAGTTCGACAAAGTCGGCGGTAAGTTTGCGTTTGCTCGAGAGGCGGCACACAGCCGAAGCCGTATCCTGCGAGCGCGTGGGGACGCAACGGGGAACGAAATGGTGCGAGTGCTGATTGCCGAGGTGAACCGGCAGAAGCGTATCCAGCGATTGGATCATCATTTTACGGTGGATCTCATTGTTGACGCGGGACATTGCTGTGGGGCCGTTGTTTTGGATGAAGGATCCGGCCGCCAGTTCGTGCTACCTGCTCGGGCGGTTGTCTTGACGACCGGCGGGGCTGGTCAGATCTATGCGCGGACGACGAATCCCCCGAATGCGACCGGCGATGGAATGGCGATGGCGCTACGGGCAGGCGCGGTGCTTCAAGATATGGAGTTCGTTCAATTCCACCCTACTGCATTGTATTTGCCGTCGAGTCCGCCTTTTTTGCTGTCCGAAGCGATGCGAGGCGAGGGTGCGCAGCTACGTAACAATAAGGGAGCCCTGTTCATGCAGCGGTACCACCCCATGGGGGCGTTGGCGCCGAGAGATATCGTGTCACGAGCGATCTTGGCAGAGATGGCGGCAACGAAAGCACGCCATGTCTATCTTGATGTCACCCACTTGGGAGCGGAGTTTGTGAAGCGGCGTTTCCCGACCATTTATGCGACCTGTCTTCGCTATGACATCGACATCACGGAGGAATGGATCCCTGTGTCTCCCAGTGCGCACTATATGATGGGCGGGGTCTGGACGGATCTGAATGGTGCAACGACGATTCCAGGGCTTTTTGCTGCCGGGGAAGTCGCGTGCAGTGGTGTGCATGGAGCGAATCGCCTAGCCAGCAATTCCTTGCTTGAAGGATTGGTATTTGGTGCGCGCGCGGCTTCGGCAGCGGTGGCATGTGCGGATCGACAGAAGTTTTCCACACTATTGTCCCAGAAGGCCACGCTCCAGGCGGGCCAATTCGGCACCTTGGAGGATGCGGAAAAATTGCGAAGCTCCCTGAGGCGGACGATGTGGGGACAGGTGGGCGTCATTCGCTCGGGAGAATCGTTGATCCGTGCTTGTGCGCAACTATCACGGTGGGCCCAATTGATCACCCAGCCGTTTGAAAACCGAGCCGCGCTGGAAGTGAAAAATATGGTGCAAGTGGCGCAATGCGTGGCGGAAGCGGCATTGTGGCGGGAGAATAGTGTCGGAGCCCATTACCGGTCTGATTTTCCAGAGGCGAAGCGGGTTGGATGGCAACAACACAGTCGCCTGGTAAGTGGGGAAGTGACTACTGGGAGAACCGCCCAGAAATCGCGGGGGTTGCTGCTGTCTCTGGGGGGCCGTATCGGTTGACCGGGCGTTCCACGATGACACCGTCACGGACGAGGAACGTGCGATAGTAATGGAGCACCTTCCGGACGTACTGTCTGGTTTCATCGAACGGGGGAAGCGCTTGATAATGCTCAACCGCATTCTCTCCGGCATTGTAGGCCGCGAGGGCTAGCGGTAAATTTCCGTGGAAACGGTCGAGCAGTTGGCGCAAGTATTTCGTGCCTCCGCCCACATTATCATCCGGATCGTACATATCCCGCACATCCAGGCGCACGGCGGTTTGGGGCATCAGTTGCATGAGACCTATCGCACCAGCGCGAGACACTGCACGAGGATCAAAGTTTGATTCAGCTTTGATGACCGCTCGGATCAACGCGGGATGGAGCCGGTGTTGGGAGGAATACCGACGAATGACAGGTTCGAGTTCTTGCTCAGACAAGGCAGAGTGGAATCGGCTGGATTCAATCTCGATTTTCCGGTAGCGAGAATCGGAAGGGACATTGGTGAGTGAGATTGAGCCGTTGGGTCCGATGAACTGATAAATTTCTGCCGTAGTGGTTGGGATGGCACAAGCCAGCGATCCGATTCCTACGGTGACCGTTGCGGTGAGTCCAATGGCTGCGTGCCGATGGAGGGATCGCATGAGAAGAGAAAAAGCATTGTGCATGTTTGCAACGATAGCAGTCTTCCGCCAGGTGTCAAGAAAATGCAGATCTTATGCCTCGAGGTCGGCAATGAATAGTGAAGAAAAACAATGGGTTTTGTGATGGGTGTGTGCGGCTAGGGTTCTAGAAAGTGCGTTCGGTTGGCTCTAAATAGGCTATGGATCTGCAGGGTGAGAAGTCCTGGGGCTCCCTTCCCCACCGGATGCCCGTCCACCATGGTGACTGGCATCACCTCCATGCTCGTGTTGGTGAGAAAACACTCATCCGCTCCATAGATTTCCTCGACCCCAAAGGATCCTTCATCTATGGGGATCTTCAATTCTTGCGCGAGGCCGAGGACAATGCCGCGGGTGATCCCGTCCAACAGGCCGCACGCAAGTGCCGGAGTGCAGAGCCGGCCTGCTCGGACGAAAAAGAGATTGCTGACGGTGCATTCCGTCAGATGCGACTCCCAATTGAGGAGGATACTATCAAAGGCGCCTGCCGCGATGGCTTCCCGTTTGGCCAGGATATTGTTCAAAAAGTTTGTGGCCTTGATCTGAGGGGACAGCGCGCTGGGTAGGTTCCGTCTTGTTTTGGCGACGATCAGGTGTACGCCGTGACGGTATTGTTCGGGTGAGGGGGGGTGAAGCGGTTTGGCCATAATCACGACGGTGGGAGTTGGACACAGGGCTGGATCGAGGCCGATGTCGCCGGCTCCTCGGGAGATGGTGATACGAAGATACGCATCGGTGTGTTCGTGGCCGACGTCATTCCGTGCCATCGCCTCGTGGAGGAGCGCTGGCCATCTGTGTTCGGGGATGGGGATCGTCAGCCCGATTGCATCCGCAGACCGGCGAAGCCGAACAAGATGTTGGTCCGGCATGAAAATCCGCCTCCCGTAGGAGCGAATCGTTTCATAGACGCCGTCCCCATAGAGAAAGCCATGATCGAAGACGGAAACGACGGCCTCCTCTTCTCTCACAAACCGATCATTGAGATAAATCCACATGGTTAGCCCACATTATTCATGACGGTTCGTCGCGAAATCACTGAGCCGCGTCGCGAGACCGGCGCGCGGAGCCGTGAGGACCCGATGCGTACTCGTGCAGTACGTTGAGGGTCCGAGGGGTGAGCCCGCTGGCCGAAGGCTCGTCGCAGCAGCGCTCATGAGTAATGCGGGCTAGGCCTGCTGCAGTGCGCTGAAGAAGGCCTGGGCTTTCTGGAGCGTTTCCTCGTATTCCTTGGCCGGATCGGAGTCGGCGACAATTCCTGCACCGACCTGCAAGTATCCCTTCCCTGCACACCATACCACCGTTCGAATCACGATATTGAGGTCGAGGTCGCCGTTCCAGCCGATGTATCCGAACGATCCGGTGTAGGGCCCCCGGCGTACCGGCTCTAGTTCCTCGATAATCTCCATGCAGCGAATCTTTGGTACGCCTGTGATCGTGCCCCCTGGGAACAGCGCTCGAATCAGATCAAAGGGAGTGGCATCCGGCTTCAAGACGCCGCTGATATGAGATACGATGTGGCTGACGTGGGAATACTGCTCGATCGCCATGAATTCATCGACCCGCACGCTGCCGAATCGGCAGACGCGGCCCAGGTCATTTCGTTCGAGATCGACGAGCATGAGGTGCTCCGCCCGTTCTTTTTCATTGGCAAGCAGTTCACCAATGAGGCGTTGATCGTCGCACGGGTCAAGTCCGCGTGGCCTGGTTCCAGCAATGGGGCGTGTGTCTGCCTGCCTGTTGTGCAAACGGACGAGCCGTTCGGGCGAGGAACTGATCAACGTGACGTCATCGAAGTGCATGAGCCCTGAGAAGGGCGAGGGGTTTACGGCTTGGAGACATCGATAGAGTGTCTGTTCATAGGGCTGCCGATCTATTCTCTCGTCGTAGGTGTTAGGAGGATCCAGGGTGAATCGGTGCGACAAGTTGGCTTGGTAGATATCTCCGGCTGCAATATATTCTTGGCAGCTCCGGACTTGATTGAGGTAGGCATCCCGCGTTTGGTCGGGATGAAAAGCCTTTTGATCGAAGGAGGGGAAATTCTTGAGGGGCACAGGCCTTCGGCTTAATCGGGCTTCCCACTCGGCCAGACGATCTATACCCTCGTGATAGAGTTTCTCGCGAGGCTCTCCCAAAAACCGTTCCATGGGCGGGAAAAAGATAAGCTGCAGACAATCAGTTTGATGGTCGATGACGGTGACGATGTCATACAGACCGAATTGCAGATAGGGCAGCTGCAGATCGTCTTTGGCCAAGGACGGAAGTATTTCAAATTCACGCACGAGATCGTAACTCAAGTAGCCGACCGCTCCGCCCCAAAAAGGGGGCAGGCCTGGAAGAGGCGCTATCGGGGGGTAGGTGAGGAGGCGACTGAGGCTGCCAAAGGGGTCTTGTGAGGAGTGTTCGTCTCCTTCGTTGGTGTGAAGAACAGTCTGTCCTTGCCGCCCAATCAGCACCGCAAAGGGATCGCTCCCCAGAAATGAATAGTCGTACCCGCGATGTGACCGTTTCCCGCTATCGAGGAGGAATGATGGCTGAGAGGGAGATGCGATCAGACGGTATAACTCGAACGGTGTCCTGCCGCGTCTGTCCAGCGCGAGGACCAGAGGCTGTGGAGGTCCATCAAGGAACGATGATTGAGAGAAATGGGTCATGGATGAACGTGTATGGCTCCACCCCCGCGTGTCATTCACTATACCCTACGGCACTGATTTTATCCCAGTGCATGGTCGGCTTGACAATTTGACATTGATTCTGCTTGAATTGCGAGCCCGCCATCGGCAGAGTCTTTGTGGCCTCAGCTGCAGTGCGCTCTCCTCCGTGGGTACGACATGCCCCCTTCACAAGATCCATTGTACGCCGGGCTTGGCCAAGCGGTCCGGATCGCAACAGATCTGGTCGCCGCGCTGATTGTCGGAGGAGGGTTGGGGTGGCTGTGCGACACATACCTTTTTGATTCTTCCCCCTGGGGGATGGTCGTCGGCCTAATGTTGGGAGGCGTGGCCGGGATCAAGAATGCGTACCGGTCGGTGCAGCGGTGGCCGAAGACATAATGATTGTGACTAGACGATACAGATAGAGCGCCATGGAAGAAAGCCCGCTTCATCCCTTCGAACTTCACGAGTGGATCCCGATCTCGCTCGCCGGATTCGATATTTCTGTCAACAAAGCCGTGGTCATGATGTGGGTGGTCGTCTCCCTGGCGGCGGTGTTCATGGTGATCGCAGGATCGGCGCGCAAGCTGGTGCCCGGCAAGTTGCAGAGCATAGCGGAGCTCATGGTGGACTTCATTCGCAGCATGATCCTCGATACGATGGGCAAAGAGGGAATGCGATTTTTCCCGCTCATCGCTACCCTCTTTCTCTTTATTCTCTTCTGTAATCTTATCGGGTTGATCCCCGGCAGCTACACCGTGACGAGTCAGATCATCGTGACGGCTGTGTTCTCCTGTGTGGTGTATGGAATCAGCCTGGTCATGGGATTTCTGATCCATGGAATCAAGTTCTTGGGCATTCTCGTCCCGCCCGGTACGCCAGGGTGGCTGCTGCCGTTAATGATACCGATCGAGTTGATGAGTCAGTTGGCACGGCCCATTTCACTGGCCGTTCGGCTTTTTGCGAATATGACGGCTGGTCACGTGATTCTCGGAGTCTTGTTCGGCATGGCGATCAGCGGCGGATTGTTGATCGGATGGTTGCCCTTTGCCTTTACGGTTGCGATATACGGATTGGAAGTCGGTATCGCGTTCATTCAGGCCTATATTTTTACCATATTGACCTGCGTCTACATTGGGGACGCATTTCATTTGCATGGCCATGATGAGCATGCGCACTGACAAGGCAGCTGAAAGGCCTTCCAGAGCGTTCTCGGCCGATGTCTGCTCGAGGACGTACTCTCATCGTCCGCTTCAAGGTATTCGCGTCCTGCGGCCTTGCTGGGAGATTATGTTGAGCAGTCAGTTCGGGCGTACAGTGAGTTTTCATTAAAGGAGGATAGACACACAATGGATTTAGGAGCAGCAGGGTTGATTGGCATGGGCTGTGCCGCAGCAGGGTTTGCCGGAGCCGGTGTAGGGATCGGCTACATTTTCGGGAAAGTGATTGAAGTGGTGGCGCGCCAGCCGGAAGCTGAAGCTCGTGTCACAAAGTATATGTGGATCGGATTCGCACTGGTGGAAGCCATTGCGCTGTATGGACTGGTCGTAGTGTTCATCATTATGGGACTCCGCAAGGGGTAGCGAGGTAAGCGAAAGAAATGGATACTCCAATATCCCCTTACACCTCTACTCGGGGGAGCTCACATGCCGCAGTTTGAATCTCACTTTTTTTCTTCCCTAATTTTTTGGGAAGTCGTGTCGTTCGCGATTCTCCTCTTCGTGCTCTACAAGTTTGCCTTTCCCGGCATCTTGAGTGTGTTGGAAGAGCGGGAAAAGAAAATTAAGGATAGTCTCGATCAAGCTGAGCATCACCGGTCTGAGGCTGAGCGGAAACTCAAGGAGTATGAGGCCAAGCTGAACATGGCTGCGAAAGAGGCCGAGGGGGTTCTGACTGCCGCAAAAGAACGAGCGCAGCGGCTCATGGAGGAAAATGAGCAGCGGATGACGATCGAAGCCGAGCGGATCAAAGGTGACGCGACGCGTGAAATCGATCATGAGCGTCGCAAGGCGATTCAGGATATTCGCGCTCAAACTACTGACCTGGCTTTGATGGTTGCGGAGAAAGTCGTGCAGCGGAGCCTGAACGAAGCGGATCACCGAAAATTTGCAGATGAGGCGCTTGAGGCGTTGTCAAAGTCGTATCAGCGATAATGCTTGGATCTGGCGGGGTCAGCCTAGGCTGACCCCGCCCGGTCTATATCCTTCTAAATCCACACAGATAAAGCGAAACCCTACTTTGCGCAGGCGGGCGCTGATGTGTGCACGCAAGTCCGGTTGATTCAACCGGGAAAAATCATCCGCTCCGACCTCGATTCGTGCGACCTCTCCATGCTCCCGTACGCGCATATGGTGAAATCCTTCAGCATGCAGAATGTCTTCTGCCTCTTCCACTCGACGGAGCTTTTCGATCGTGATCGGGACGCCGCGAGGGATTCTGGAAGAGAGGCAGGCTGCTGCCGGCTTATTCCAATTTGAGAGTCCCAATATTTGGGCCAGAGCCCGCACGTCAGATTTGGAGAGGGAGGCTTCGACGAGCGGGCTTCGAATACCCCACTCTCGTGCCGCCTTGATTCCCGGCCGATCGTCTCCGAGGTCATCAAGGTTTGTCCCGTCTGCAATCCATTTGCTCGCGCGCGGTTCCCGCAGCCCGTCCAACAATTGATAGAGATCGGTCTTGCAATGGAAGCAGCGGGCCGCATCGTTCTGCACGAAGGCGGGAATTTCGAGCTGATCGGTGTGGACCAGCTCATGACGCGCACCGATCTCTATCGCAACCTGTTTCGCTCCGTTGAGTTCAACCATGGGAAACGTTGGGGAGACAGCGGTGAGGCCCAGTGCCTGTTCGCCGAGTTGTTCATGGGCGATCTTCAAGACGACAGTGCTGTCGATCCCACCGGAATAGGCAACCAGGACGGACTGCATGTCCGAGATGACTTGGCGGAGCGTCGTGAGTTTGACGTGAAGGGAGTCGGTCATCATGGATACGTATCCTTAGCGTTGCGCCAAGCAGGCTGCGGGAAAACCATGTATGGACGGTAGTACATCACTGATTTAGGCGTTCGGAATAACAAAAGAGCTCCACGCAGGATGCTCAAAAAGTCCAGTCTTGTCGTTCGTGAAAGGTGAAACGTAAGAGGTGAAAGGTTTCAGAAGAAGAGTCTTCGGCTATCCTACGTCTCACCTTTCACCTTTCACTTTTCACGTCTCACGCGTAACGATCTTCGTATGCTGGCTGGCTTTTTCAGCATCTTGCTAGAATTTGACCTTCGCTTTGGCGAGGTCACCTACCACCACTAACGCGTATCGTTTAGGGTCCAGATATTGTTTGGCCATGCGTTGAACGTCTTCTTTCGTGACCCGGTCTATCCATTTCGGGTAGTCCGAAAAATATTCGAATCCCAAGCCATAGAGTTCCACTTGAGCGAGCACGTGCGCGAGTTTTCCCGTGGAATCAAATCGTAGGGGGAAGCTGCCCACGAGAAATGATTTCGCTTCGGCCAACTCCTGGTCGGATACGGGAGTATCGCGAATGGATTTGATCTCGGACAGGACGCTGGTGATGGCTTGATTCGTCGTCTCCGTCTTGGTTTGAAGGTTGACCCAGAAAGAACCGGGCATCAGCCGAGCATCGAAGTGGCTCATGATTCCGTAGACTAATCCCTGCTTGTCGCGAATCGAATCCATTAAGCGCGAGGAAAATCCTCCGGCCCCAAGGATGTAGTTCATGACTGTCACGGAATAATAATCCGGATGCATGCGTGGGATGCCCTCATGGCCAAGCACAATCGTAGATTGGGTGAGATCTTTCTCGATAAGTTGGACTGTTCTTCGTTCGACCGGCGAGGGTTTTTTCATATTCCGAGCTGTCGAGGCCACCTTTTTCCACGCGCCAAAATGGGTCTGTACGAGTGCCGTGGCCTGTTCAAGTGTCATATCGCCGACGATGGTCAGGATCACTTGGGAAGGGGAATATTCCTTTCCGTAGAAGGCTTGCACGTCGGCCAGAGTGATTTTATCGAGCGTCTCCTCTGTCCCGTTGACTGGCCATCGGTACGGGTGCCCGTGGAACACGAGCTGATTGAACGCCTTCATGGCAATGTGGCCTGGGTCGTCATTGTCGCTGGCCATCTCGCCGAGGATTTGGGTGCGAATCCGTTCGAATTCCGGCTTATGAAACGCAGGCCGTTGCAACATGTCAGCGAGCAGGGTAAAGCCGAGGTCGAGGTCTTTCTTGAGAACGCGGGCGGAGACAGTGGTGTAGTCTTCTGAGGCTTTGGTTTCCAGGGCCCCGCCGACGAAATCGATTTGCTCTGCTTGCTGTCTCGATGTGCGCGTGGTTGTCCCTTCGTCCAGAAGACTGGCGACGAGGTTTGCGAGTCCTGCTTTGTCGGGAGGGTCTTGAGCCGAGCCAGCTTTGATGAGCGCGTGGATTTCAACGATGGGGAGGAAATGTTGTTCGAGAACGAGCACGGTGATGCCGTTTGTCGTGATAAATTTTGTCGGCGTGATCTCTGCCGCTCCACTGGAGCTGGTAGCCAGGAGGAGTGCGCACAGTCCTACCACGAGGGTGAGAGCCATCTGTCGTCGAGGCGTGCAGGGCCGTTGTCTTGTCGTCGGTATCATCAGGGTTTCCCCTGTTGTGTTGCGGTGGAGGGTGTCTCTGGTTGTTTGGGAGGCAGGGGGATCAATGTGCCGACGGTCCGATTGTCTTCAATTAAATACTGACGAGCGACACGCTGAATATCTTTAGGCGTGACCGCCCGGATCTGCTCGACAAACTGGTCTATTTTCCGCCACCCGGCACCAACAGATTCAGCTTGGCCCAGCAGCATGGCATGCCGGAAGTTGGAGTCCTGTTCGAACACATGAGTGGCTTCCACTTGATTCTTTGCTCGTTGTAGTTCTTGCTCTGACGGTGGATCGGTCTGGAGCCGTTTGATCTCTTGATGAAGAGCCTCCTCAACCGATTCCGGCTTCTGGCCTGGGCTCACGAGAGCATAGAAGTAGAAAAGACCTGGATCGGCCTGCAGCAAGCTGTATTCTGACCCGACTGCCAACGCAGACTTTTGCTCGTAGACAAGGCTCTGGTACAAGCGCGCACTTTTCCCGTGCGATAGAATTGAATCGAGGATGTCGAGTGCATACGAGTCTTCACTTGTAAAATTTGGCACACGATAGCCGATCATGACGAAGGGGACTTGTGCCTCTCGCTTCAGGAGAAAGCGGCGTTCACCTTTTTGCTCCGGTTCAATGGTGGCCATCGGTTTAGGTTCCGGCCCTCGCGGGATCGGTTCGAAGAGTTGTTTGATCGTGGGGAGCAAGTAGTCGGCGTTGATGTCGCCCACGACAATGAGGGTGGCATTGTTGGGGGAGTAGTAGGTGTCATAATGCCGCTGTAAGTCATCGAGAGTCATGGCGTCCAAGTCACCGAACCAGCCGATCACCGGCCAATGGTAGGGGTGGCTGAAATAGGCCTGCGCGAAGAGCGCTTCGACCAGTGCGCCTTGGGGGTCGTCCTCTGTCCGAAGGCGTCGTTCTTCCTTCACCACTTCTCGTTCTGTCGTCAATTCAGGCCTATCGAGCACGAGCCCTTGCATGCGATCGGCTTCAAGTTCCAACGCCAGCTCGACGCGGTCGGCCGCGAGATTTTCGAAGTATGCGGTGAAGTCTTGGCTTGTGAAGGCGTTGTCTGTCCCGCCGTTCTTGCGAATCAGTCGGGAAAATTCGCCCTTGGGGTATTTGGCCGTGCCCTTGAACATCATATGTTCCAGCATATGGGAGAGGCCTGCGCGGCCCATCACTTCGTTACGGGAACCGACTTTGTACCAGACCTGGACGGTCGCAACCGGAGCTTTGGGAACTTCGACTAAGAGGACTTTCATCCCGTTGGAGAGGATGAACTCATGAGGTCCCACTGCAAACGCGGGCGATGTGAGGAAGAAGACAAGGCTCCCCGCAGCCGCCAACCACGATAATCGCATGATGGATTGAAAATGCAGCCAGGTCATGTTTGGGTGGTACGCACCATGTATGCTAGCAACGGGATTCAATTTGTGTCAAGGCACGTTCTGTGTATTCGGGGGAGAGGTTCCCTAACTGGCCGCAGGCGCCAAGGACGTCGCGCCCTCGGCTTTTACGCACGAACACGTCAAGGCCCGCCTGGCGCAGGATGGTTTGAAAGGCAGAAATATTGCGGTCCGATGGGCGGCGGAAGGGACTCCCGGGAAATTCATTGAACGGGATTACATTGATCTTGCATGCAATCCCACGGACGAGTTTAGCGAGGCGGCGAGCGTCGTCGCCATCATCGTTCACCCCGGCTAGCAGAACATACTCAAACGTGAGTCGTCGGGTCGGTGGTAAGGGATAGCGGCGACAGGCGGCGAGCAACGTTTTAAGCGAGGCGATTCCATTGGCTGCCGGCATCAGGCGGGCGCGCTGGTCGTCAGTTGTGGCATTCAGCGAAATGGCGAGGTTGACGCCGAGCGGTGCGATATCTTTCAATCGCGAGGCGAGGCCGGCAGTGGAGACTGTTATGCGTCTCGACGACCATCCGAGCCCCCACTGTTTATTGGTGAGTCGCCGGATGGCCTCTGACAAGGCCTCCATATTGGCCAACGGTTCTCCCATTCCCATAAAAACAAGGTTGGTAATCCGTTCACCAGGGTCGAGATGATCTTGGGCGGTCAGCACTTGCTCCACGATTTCGTGTGATTTCAAGTTACGTTTCAACCCCATCGTGCCGGTCAGGCAGAATCCGCAATCCAGGGTGCAGCCGACCTGCGTCGACACACAGAGGGTTAAACGGTCCTCATCGGGGATCAACACAGTTTCGACGGTGAGTCCGTCGCTGAGCACGAGGATGAGTTTCCTCGTGTGATCAATCGAGCGGAAGACGGTGCAACCTGCGGTACGCTGAATCGTGGCGTGTGACGCCAGCGCGGTTCGCTCCAATTGCCCGAGGTCTGTCATCTGGTTGATGTCTGTGGCTCGACGTTGATAGAGCCAGCGCAAAATCTGACCGGCCCTGTAGCGAGGCCATCCGAATTGATGCACGAGTCGGCCAAGCCCTTCTTCGTCAAGGGCCAAGAGGTTCATGGGAGCTGAGCGTGATGGGAGGGGGTCTTTTTCTTGCCGCATGAGTGCAGCCTATCACAGCCTCAAAAAGTGGAACAAGGTACAGGATTTATGCGGCTCTGCTGGCAACAAGGAAGACACACTGTTATATATACAGATCAAGAGGGAGACGAACGGTGCGCGACACTCTATATCAACGGATCAGACGACCTATGCTCCTTGGCATATCCATTGGCCTCTGTTGGTTTGGCTTTTCTCTCAGCCATGCGTCCGCCGATTCTCCCTCACCGTCGGTGTCGAGCAGTACTGATACGTGCGAGAGGGTGGAAGATTGCTTTCAATCCGCAGCGTTGCCGAGGGAGAGGTTCGGGAAGACACTCACGAAAGAGCAAGTGTTGTTGCTCAAACTCGATCGGCTGCAACGTCTGATGGAACGATTCCCCGCCACAGTGTGGGCTAAACGTGCCGGGTTACTGTCCGGTGTGTTGTCCCTTGAACGAAATCCTGCCGTGGCGATTCAATTTCTTCGTACGGCACAGCAAGACTTTCCGATCTTGGATGACTATATCCGACTCTGGACAGGGGAAGCGCTGTTGAACCTCGGCGACCCCAAGCAGGCGGCAGGCATGTTCGAAAGCATCCGGCACGCGGTGCCGGATTCTTACTTATTGACGAAGGCCGCGTATCGGGCAGGGGAAGCGTGGTATCAGGCATCGAGTTGTCCTGAAGCGACAACATGGTTTATCAAAGCGGTGGAGCTGAACGACAAGGAGCCGGAGGCTCCCTTGGCGCTTCTTCGACGGGGCGCGTGCCAACTGCGGGAGAACAATGTACGGGAAGGCCGTGACACGTTGATGCGGCTCTGGGTTCGATTTGCCTATAGCGCGCAAGCGAAGGAAGCCGAAGCGTTATTGGCCTCGAACCTTGGCGGGGAGCCGTGGGTGGTTCAGTCGAGTGAGCGACTGGCACGAGCCCAAGCGTATCTTGGACAATCTTTCCATGTCGAAGCGATTGAGGAGCTTCGAAAGTTTCTTGCGGCCGAATCGAAGTCGCCGCGGCGGACTGAAGCAAAGCTGAAGCTCGGGATCGCGCAGGTGCGGCTGAAGCAGTATGACGAAGCCCGAGAGACATTTCGTGCATTGGTGAAAGACGGAGGGGCGGAATCCCACGAAGCGTCGGTCTGGCTGGCTCGTGTCTATCTTCGGCAAGGACAGGGAGACAAGTTGTTGGATTTTGCCAAGACGATGCCGACCGCTCCGCTCTCTGCCGAGCAGAGGGGGCAGATCACCTTGTTTGCCGGAATGTGGTTGGAGGATCAGGGGCGTTTCGACGACGCGATTGTGCGGTATCGGCATGTAGCCATGAATGGAGAACCGGCGTCCCAGCGTGCCGAGGCGCGTTGGCGCGCCGGATGGGTCTACTACCGTATGGCTCGGTACCGTGAGGCGGGTGACGAGCTTCGCCCGCTCATCGATCAGCATGACTACGATTTTGAGCCACAGGCGCTTTATTGGATGGGACGTGCAGCCGAATTGAGCCAGCAGCCTCATGCCCGTGAGCTGTATTCGCAACTCTGTCAACGATACATCTATACCTATTACTGCCAACTGGCTCGCGAACGGACCGATCTTACGCTAGCGGAATCTCATGCGGCAGAACCGATTGCGGCAATTCCTTTGGTGAACGGTGGCACGCCAGCGAACGGTGAAGCTCCTCGTTCAGTGACTGCCAGGGCCGAAATTGGGCAGCAGTCGGCATACCGTCGAGCGCTTGAGCTCAAGACGCTAGGGTTAGACTTGGATGCAACGCGTGAGTTGGCTGGATTAACTGATCGCTATAACCAAGACCCCGATGTGCTCATGGCTCTCGCAGCGATGTTGAACGAGGTGGGCGCCTACCATCATGCGCTCCGACTGGCGAGGGCGAGGTTCCGTGATAAATTGGAACGAACCAACGGGATCGTCGATCCATCACTGTGGAAGGTGGCCTATCCGACCGGGCTACTTCCCACTATCAAGAGCCAGGGGGCCAAGGGCGTTGACCCTTATCTGGTGGCGGCGATCATTCGAGAGGAAAGTCAGTACGATTGGCAAGCTGTGTCGCGTGTTGGTGCGATTGGCTTGATGCAGGTGATGCCCGGAACCGCCCATACTGTCGCGCAACGGCTTGGGCTTCCTGCCGTCGGACGAGATGACCTTTTTGATCAAGAGACTAATATTCAGATTGGGGTCCATTATGTTGAGCAGTTACTTGAACAATTTTCTGGAAATGTCGCGCTGACCATTGCGTCATACAATGCGGGGCCAGCCATTGTTGGAAACTGGGTTGCGCTGCATCCCGGGCGAAGTCAGGATGAGTTCATCGAATTAATTCCGTATCAAGAAACGCGGCAATATGTGAAGCGCGTTCTGCGAAGTTACCGAGAATATATTCGGCTTGACAAAGCCTCCTGATGGCTCTTTCTTGACAAGATCTAGACAAGTTTCTATAGTGCCCCCCAACCTATTGTGGTCTTAAGGGAGAGTGTGAGTGGATGGCGCTTGATCGACTAGACGCGTTTGAAAGTCGTATTAGGGACCTGGTGAAGCTCGTTCAAGAGCTGAAGAAAAAGAATGCAGCCATTGAAGAAGAATTAAAGGTTGCTCGACGACGACTGACAGAGAAGGATGAAGCGAACCGACGGTGGGAGCAAGAGCGTGTCGATATCAAGTTGCGCATCGAACGAGTGCTCAGTGACGTCGAATTGTTGGAGTGCCTAGAAGAACGCAAGGAGGTGGCCCGTGACTAAGACCATTGACGTGGAAATCTACGGCCAACGGTACACGATCCGTGGTGAGGCGGACGAAGGGGAGGTCCGGCGGCTCGCGAGTTTTGTCGATGGCCAGATGCGCCATCTCGCTGAAGGGATGAATACGACGACCCCGTCCAAGCTCGCTGTACTGACAGCCCTCAATTTAGCCCATCAGTTGTTTGAGCTCGAACGAAAGCGTGCTCAAGGTGAAGCGGATATCGAGCGACGGATGAAATCGCTTATGGAATCAATCGAGGAGCAGGTGCCGACCTCGCTCTTTCGTTAGATTCACGTTGCAAAGAGTGTTCCTCTTTGTTATCGTACCTGTGTGCGTAGGGGTGTTGTAGTTTTTACGATTAGGGATATGATGAGGTGAGGCTCCAACCGGTTTAGTGATCCGGGTATACGATGCAGGCACTGCGGAATAGATGTGGGTTCATGACGCTGGCGAAATTGAGGCAGTTAGAGTGTGTACAAGGGTTCAGATACTTTATGTATAACCTCTTGGAGATGTTGGGCAAGGTTATGGAGTTCCTGTGGCCGTCGAGGAGTGCGGTTTGGGGAAATAGCCAGCAGCTAATTCCGATTCGCGCACTCAATCCTCCCGTACGGAGGGTACTGTACCGACGTCGATGGTCTTCGTGGGAACTATCTCGCACAGGACATACCCGTCATCTCAATCCAGCAAGGCCCCATTCCCATTGAGCCCGTACTCGGAGTAGGTCCGTAGACCGTGTTTTCAGCCATCCGCCTCTAATCTCTCATCTTTCCACTGCGACCCCCGCATTTAAGACCGTTGAATAACGTTGTATCACATGAGGCGCAGAAGTAGGATTCTTCTGCGTCTTGTGACTGTAAGGGGGGAGTCTACATGTCAGACTCAATTATTGCGTACCTGTTGACAGGACTCATAGGTGGGCTGCTTGGAATTGGCCTTTTTGAGCTGGTCCGCCGGTCATCGGGCGCTAAGAAGAAGGTGCAGGAAGAGGAGCAAGCCCGGCAAGCCATACAGAACGCTCAGCGGGAGGCGGAGAATATTCTCAAAGAAGCGAAGCTGGAAGCAAAAGACCTTCTCTTGCGGTCGAAAGAGGAGCTCGAGAAGGAGCAGAAGGTCAAGATGGTTGAGTTCGCGACTGTCGAAAAACGCTTGATTCAGCGGGATGAAACCATCGAAAAACGAATCGGTGTGATAGACAAGCGGGATAGTGAGGTCCAGAAGCGAGATCAAGACCTCGGGAAGCGAGAAGAGAAACTGCTGGTTAAAGAAACCGCGTGTGCTCGCGTGGAGAAAGAGCATCGTGAGGCGTTGGAGCGTATTGCGGGAATCACGGCCGAAGAAGCAAAGAAGCAGCTCATTCAAGAAATGGAAAGCCAGGCGCGGCTCGAGGCTGTTGGGCATGCCAAGCGGACATTAGAAGAAGCGCGGGAGAATGCGGAGCGGGAAGCGCGTGAGATCATTACCAATTCGATTCAACGTGTGGTGCGTGACTATGTGTCCGAATCCACGATTTCAGTCGTGCCGATTCCGAATGATGCCATGAAGGGACGGATCATCGGGCGAGAAGGGCGCAATATCCGTGCGATCGAAGCCGCAACCGGGATTGACCTGATTATCGATGAGACGCCTGAAGCCGTCATCGTGTCGGGTTTCGATCCGTTGCGCCGTGAGATTGCCAAGGTCTCGCTCGAACGGTTGATGCATGACGGGCGTATCCATCCGACCAGGATCGAGGAGATCGTTGAAAAGGTCAAGGTCGATATCGACAAGCTTATGTATGAGGAGGCCGAGAAAATCATTTTTGAGTTGGGACTCTCGGATTTCCACCCGGAGTTAATCAAGGTGCTGGGTCGGCTCAAGTATCGGACCAGCTATGGGCAGAACAATCTCTATCATTCGCGAGAAGCGGCGTACATTTGCGGCATCATGGCGTCGGAGCTTGGTCTCGATGTGAAATTGGCGAGGCGGGGAGCGTTGTTGCACGATATTGGGAAAGCCGTCAGCCACGAAGAAGAAGGGCCGCATGCCATGTTGGGTGCTGAGATCGCCAAGAAATACGGCGAGAGCGAGAAAATTGTGAATGCTATTGCGGGGCACCACGAACAAGTCCCGCCGATCTGCCCTGAATCGGTGTTGGTCGCTGCGGCTGAAGCGTTGTCTGCGGCCAGGCCTGGAGCAAGACGGGAGGCCTTGGAAACCTATGTCAAGCGGCTGGAGAAACTGGAGTCCCTTGCTACGACGATCAAAGGGGTGCAGAAGGCGTATGCCATTCAAGCAGGCCGAGAAATTCGCGTCATTGTTCGACAGGAAGATATCACCGATGCCGAGTCGTTCCAACTGTCTCGGGATCTGGCGAAGAAAATTGAGCAGGAACTGACGTATCCAGGGACGATTAGAGTGACGGTGATTCGAGAGAGCCGGTATGTGGAGTATGCCAAGTGAAAGTTCTGTTCATCGGCGATATCTTTGGAGAGCCTGGGCGCCGAGCATTGGCCAGGGCTGTTCCAAGGCTGGTGGCTCAGCGGCAAATCGATATCGTGATCGGGAATGGCGAGAATGCGGCTGGTGGGTTTGGCATTACGCCGGAGTTGGCAGAAGAGCTATTTGATCTCGGTCTCGCGGTGATTACGACTGGGAATCATGCCTGGGATAAGAAGGAAATTCTCGACTACTTTCCCCGGGAGCCACGACTCCTTCGTCCGGCTAATTATCCGAGTGGTGTACCGGGTCACGGAAGTGTGGTGGTCGAGTCAGCCGGCGGGGAGCAACTCGGCGTTCTTCAGCTGATGGGGCGAGCCTACATGCCGACATTGGACTGTCCATTCCAGGTGGCAAAAAAAGAATTGGCCGCACTGAAAAAGCGAACAGCGGCCGTGATTGTCGACATGCATGCGGAGGCCACATCAGAGAAAATGGCGATGGGGCACTATCTGGATGGAGAGGTTGTTGCTGTAGTCGGTACCCATACGCATGTGCAAACGGCCGATGATCAGATCCTCCCGAAAGGTACTGCGTATCTGACGGATATCGGGATGACTGGTCCGCTTCATTCCGTCATCGGGGTAAAAAAAGAGCTGGCGATCGAAAAGTTTCTGACCGGGATGCCACGGCGCTTCGAAGTGGCCTCAGGTCCCTCCGTCTTTTGCGCGGTGTTGCTTGAACTTGATGCACGTCTTGGCAAAGCATTGTCGATCGAACGAATTCGCATCATTGACTAAAGGAGACTCGCCACGAACCTTCCTGGTTTTGCCGATTCCCTCTCTCTCTCTGCTGCTCCGAAACGGGTGTTCACGGTTTCGGAGTTGACGGGGCTGCTTCGCGTCTCCATCGAAGAACAATTTCCCGACTTCTGGTTAGAGGGCGAACTCTCGAATCTTCGCGCCCCCGGGTCGGGACACGTCTATTGCACGCTCAAGGACAGAACGAGCCAAATTCGCGCGGTGTTGTTCCGGTCCAGTGCAGTTCGGCTGCGCTTTGCCTTGCAAGAAGGGCTACAAGTCATCGTGCGAGGAAGGCTTACGGTCTACGAGCCGCGCGGGGAATATCAGATCGTGCTTGATACGGTAGAGCCGAAGGGAGTCGGCGCACTGCAGCTGGCATTTGAACAGTTGAAAGAACGATTGGCAGCAGAGGGGTTGTTCGATCAAGATAGAAAGAAACCGATCCCAGTATTTCCTCGGACTGTGGGTGTGGTGACTTCACTGACCGGCGCAGCCATTCGAGATATCCTGGCTGTTCTTCGGCGACGCTGGCCGACGCTTCATATTCTCATCGCTCCAGTTCAAGTCCAAGGGGAGGGTGCCGGGCGTCAAATTGCTCAGGCGTTGGCTGATTTGAACGACTGGGGGTCTGTCGATGTCATCATTGTTGGACGAGGTGGAGGATCGCTGGAAGATCTCTGGAGTTTCAACGAAGAGAATGTGGTGCGTGCTATTGCCGCATCCCATGTGCCAGTGGTGTCGGCTGTCGGGCATGAAATCGATGTAACGCTTGCTGACTTCGTCGCAGACCTCCGGGCGCCAACGCCCTCGGCGGCAGCGGAGGCGGTGGTTCCGGTGTTGACCGACATCGTAGAGCGATTGCGGGAGCTGACGGTCCGGACTGGGCAGGTAATGCTCCGGCATTGTGCCTTCGAGCGGCAACGGCTTGATGCCGGGATTCGAGGGGTGACGGATGTACGCTTTCACCTCCAGGAAGCGGCACAACGGACCGATGATACGGTTGATCGATTGCGCGAACTGGTTCAACAACTGCTTACGTTCGCACGTGAACAGGTTCACAAGGCGCAGCGGGATCTGTCCGGTCTCAATCCTATTCTCACGATCAAGCAAGGTCTTGCGACCGTTCCGCAATTCTCGAAGCGTCTTGAAGGGCAGATGGGAGTAAGGCTGGCACAGCATCGTCACCGGACCCACGCGATGCTGGCGCAGCTCAATACTTTGAGCCCTCTGGCGATTCTGGGACGTGGCTATAGTATTCTTCACACAGTTCCGGCTGGTCAGATTGTCCGTCAAGCGAGTGATGTGGAGGTTGGACAGGAATTGGAGGCGCAATTGTCACGTGGGCGATTGAGTTGCAAGGTGATGCGTGTGTGTGACAATTCCACTGTTTGAAATTGCGGGGCGGTCCAGTATAATGAGACTTCATCCATAGATCGCGAGGCGTGGTGTGGCAGCAGTGAAATTTGAACAGGCAATGGCACGATTGGAAGCCATCGTTGGCGAGTTGGAAAAAAACGACCTCCCGCTGGACGAATCGCTCAAGATTTTTGAAGAGGGTATCCGTCTCTCAAAGAATTGTCTCAAGATTTTAGAAGAGGCCGAGCATAAAGTCGAAGTGCTCGTGCAGGATAAGAACGGCAAGAAACGAATTCACGCTTACTCTTCAGACGACGCAGCCGATGAACCGTCCTCCTAGAGTTCCTTGCACAGGCTTCCACACCTGTTCATGCTCTCTTGCGTGGTTTCCCTAGTCGCGATGGCTTCCCTCCCGCGTATTCACAAAGAACGGTTGGACCGTGTGCTTGCAGCCCAGGGTTTGGTGACGAGTCGGGAAGCTGCAACGAGAGCTGTCTTGGCAGGAGGAGTATCCGTTGATGGGGTTGTAGTGGATAAGCCTGCGAAGTTGGTGCCGTTGGATGCGCGGATCCAGGTTGTGCAACCTGCCTTGTACGTCAGTCGATCTGGTGACAAACTCGCCGCAGCCCTTGATGCCTTTCAGATCGACCCGAAGGGGACAATCGGTTTGGACGTAGGTTGTTCGACCGGTGGATTTACCGATTGTTTGCTGCAGCGAGGGGCCACTCGTATTTATGCTGTTGACGTCGGGTATGGGCAGTTTGAGTGGAGGCTTCGTCAAGATTCACGTGTTGTCTTGCTCGAACGAACCAACATTCGGTATGTTGACCGTACAGCGGTTCCTGAGCCGATCGATCTGGCGGTGATCGACGTGTCCTTTATCTCTCTGACACTGGTCTTGCCCGCGGTCGTTCACCTACTCAATAGCGCAGCGGTGATCGTGGCGTTAGTGAAGCCACAATTTGAAGTCGGTAAGGGCCAGGTGGGGCGAGGGGGGATCGTGCGTGATGATGTGCAGCGTGAGGCGGTGACGGAGAAGGTTATTCACTGTGCCATGCAGTTAGGATTTCAGCTGAAAGGTGTGCTCGACTCTCCTGTGATTGGGCGGAAAGGGAACCGGGAAATTCTTGTTGGTTTTACGCGCACGATGACAGCCTGACTAGACACATGATGGATAGACGACGATGATGCCGATTCATAGGCAATGGAGGCATGCATGAAAGTACTTGTGACCGGAGGCGCTGGTTTTATCGGTTCACACTTAGTCGATCGTCTGATCCAGGAAGGGCATGAGGTCGTTGTGGTGGACAATCTGTCCACTGGAAAACGGCGAAATCTCAATCGCGCTGCCCGGTTCTTTAAGCTTGATATCCAGAGCTCGGGACTTGAGCGGGTGCTTCGCAACGAAAGACCTCATATGGTCATGCACCTTGCTGCGCAGATGGATGTCCGAAAATCTGTGGAAGATCCAATGTTTGATGCCCAGGTGAATGTCCTCGGGACACTAAACGTCCTGCAGCAATCGATCAAACATGGCGTGCGGAAAGTGGTGTTTTCGTCATCAGGTGGGGCTATCTACGGCGAGCAAGAGATCTATCCGGCCCCTGAGTCCCATGTCACGAGACCGTTGTCGCCATACGGTGTCAGTAAATTGTGCGGGGAGCAGTATCTTTCCTACTATCAACGAGTGAACGGACTTCAAATTGTAAGCTTGCGTTATGCCAATGTGTATGGTCCACGGCAAGATCCTGAGGGAGAGGCAGGGGTGGTTGCGATTTTTATTCAGAAACTACTGAACAACGAGCAGGCGATCGTCAATGGGAATGGACGGCAAACGCGAGACTTTGTGTATGTCGAAGATGTCGTTGAAGCCAATCTTGCGGCGATGGGGCAGGATATACAAGGGACGTATAATGTCGGAACAGGGGAAGAGACTTCCGTCAATGATTTGCTCGGAATTTTAGTCCGCCATACGAATTCGACATGCAAGGAAGTTCATGGGCCAGCCAAAGGTGGCGAGCAGGCACGGAGCGTCATTGATTCAGGGAAGCTCCGGCAAGAATTATCCTGGGAGTCAAGAACCGAACTCAGTGAAGGGCTCAAGCACACCGTCGACTATTTCCGCGAACGCATGGGCTAGGCCTGACGCCTTGTTCATGGTGGGGCACGCACGCGCACCACGTGCGGTGATCAGGTTGGGTCAATATCGAGGAACGGTGCCGTCTACCTGGGTTGACCAGGCGTCAATTCCTCCCACCAAATTCTTCACATTTGGGAAGCCTTGTTGAAGCAGGAAATTCGTGGCATCGGCGCTTCTCATGCCATGGTGGCAGATGGCGATGATTTCTGAGTCGTGGCTTAATTGAGAGAGCGATTGAGGGAGCGTTCCGAGAGGAATGAGCGTTGAGCCATCCAGTTTTGCGAGGGAATATTCCCAGTCCTCTCTCACATCAAGCAGCACCAATTTGTCGCCTTTATCAAGGCGTGTCTTCAGTTCTTTCGGGGAAATGACGAAGCCCATAGGGTACCCTCCTTACTTGTGTTGGTAATAATAAGTGAGCGAAGAAAAGCTTGTCAATGAGACCGATGATGCCATCCGGTCTGTATTATTCGTATAGACAGTAGTCAACTTGCCGAGCCTTGGGTTCTCCTCTTCATGGAGAGGGTAGTGGGACATACCGCACATTTTTGTCAGCGTATGTCTGCATATAGATTCATAGCAGGTCAGTTTTAATATGGCGCCAGCTGCCCAAGATGAGGCTGTTAATTAGCTTATGTATAAGATATTGATTGGTTGTGACAATCATAATGCGCACATGCGTGGGTTGGGCCCAGAAATTGCTTTATTTAAAGAGAGAACGTGGTAGGCCAGGAAAGGTCAGAAAGGTTGCCTGAAAATGGCCATAGCCAGAAGAAAGAAACCAGCAGAGCAGGTGCTTGTTGTCATGGTGACGGTGAAAAATCTGAAAGAAGCTATAAGGATTGGCGAGGAAATGGTACATATGAAACTCGCTGCTTGTGCGAATGTCATTCCAGGGATTCAATCGATTTATCGTTGGAAGGGAAAGGTTGCCAAGGCACAAGAAGCGCTGGTCATATTGAAGTCGACTACACCACGGTATCGTGCGCTCGAGAAAGCAATCACAACGATGCACACCTATGAGGTTCCTGAAGTTATCGCGTTGCCAGTGACAAAAGGCCTTGCGGCATATGTTCGGTGGGTGCGGAGTGAGACCCACGGTTAACTGTTCGATGAGGGGGGGACATTGATACAAGTAAGGGGTTGACTGAAGCAATTTCTGTCGATACACTCGCCAGTGATTGATTACTGGTGGGATTAGGATAGCCCACTCAGCGGGGGATGAAGGTTATGGGACAGACGAACGGCGCCGAAGACAGCGACTCCTATACTATTGTGGTCTTTCGTGGCGCAACAGCCAAGCCACTGCGGTATAGTTTCCCTCGTAAGCTTGTCAGTAGGTTATTGATTGTCGGAGCCGTCTTAGCCCTTGTGAACGTACTTGTCATTGGGCACTATGTCATGAGGACCAGTGAAGTCTTGGAACTCTCGGCATTTCGTGCAGAAGCCATGAGTGCACGGGAGCAGACGGGGGCCTTTTCTAGTGCTGTCGATGATTTGAAGAAGCGTTTAACAGCTATGAAAGAGGTCAACCAGCGGCTTCGTGTCATGTTGGGTATCGAGAATCCTAAACCTGGGGATGTGACGAACGGGCGAGGTGGTGAGGATAGCCCCATTCCGGATGGCAATACTCTCCCTACCTCTGAGAATACCCTCAAGAGTAACACGGAGAATCAGCATTCCGGTTCACCTGAATCAAGTCAAAGTGCTCTGACTAGCCCAATGAGCTCATCTGCCGGTTCGAGCGGACTCAGTGAGCAAGAAATGATTGCCTCAATCAGGGACGGTATAGACTGGCTGTCAAAAGAATCCACGATTCAGGAGCAGTCGCTTCAAGAACTATCGTTGGCTGCTGAAAAAAAATCTTCTCGATGGGCAGCAACCCCATCCATTTGGCCTGTGAAGGGTTGGGTGACCTCCGGGTTCGGGCCCAGGGTTTCCCCATTTACAGAGAAACCTGCGTGGCATGATGGGTTGGATATTGGAGCTGCGGCCAATGCGCCGATTCAGGCTCCAGCTCAAGGACGTGTCACCGCCGTCGGCTTCGATCCTAAGTTGGGAATTCTTGTGAAACTCGACCACGGATTCGGAATCGAAACTGTCTACGGGCACCTTGCAAAGTCGTTAGTCAAAGAAGGGCAGCGTGTGAAACGTGGAGAAGCCATTGCACTGGTCGGTAGTACTGGATTAGCCACAGGTCCTCACCTACACTACATGGTGAAAGTGAATGGCCAAGCGCTAGATCCCGTAAAGTATATCCTCGACTAGCTCGTTAGACTCCTCGCCTCACTCATCGTTCCCATAGCCGCGCAATCTACCGAATCCCCCTACCTCCTATGCTATACTGCCGTGCTCATACGGTCGTTGAGGCCATGCTGTTGCTCTGCCTATGACAGATATTGAAATTAACCGATCAGTGAAGGCGCGCCCAATTCAGGATGTCGCCGATCAGCTTGGTATTCAAGCCAGCGAGCTATTTCCGTATGGAAAGTTGAAAGCGAAGGTCTCGCTCGACGTACTGGAAAGGTTTCAGGCTGCGCCGCTCGGCAAGTATATACTTGTGACCGCCATCAATCCGACCCCACTAGGAGAAGGCAAGACCACTACGTCTATCGGGCTTGCCATGGGTCTCTCACGACTCGGCCATCGAACGGCCGTCACGCTACGCCAGCCTTCGTTGGGGCCGGTATTTGGGATTAAAGGTGGAGGAACTGGAGGAGGAAGGGCGCAAGTCCTTCCGATGGAAGACATCAATCTTCATTTGACCGGCGATGCCCATGCGGTATCGGCCAGTCACAATCTCTTGTCGGCATTTGTTGATAATCATCTGTTTCACGGTAATAGACTTCAGGTAGATCTTAATCGAATCACATGGCCACGGACCTTGGGAGTCAGTGATCGGGCATTACGCCAGATCTCGCTGGGAGAAGGGGCTGCGGGTCGCAGGGGGCAGTTTGTGATTACCGAAGCGTCTGAGGTCATGGCGATGCTGGCATTGGCATCGAGTCAAGCCGATCTACGGCATAGGCTTGGACAGATCCTCGTTGGGTTTACAGCAGATGGTAAGCCCGTGCGGGCAGAAGAGTTTGGATGTGCCGGGTCCATGGCAGTCTTGCTCAGAGAAGCGTTGTTGCCTAACTTGGTTCAGACGCTGGAGGGCACTGCAGCGTTTGTGCATACTGGTCCGTTCGGGAATATCGCCCACGGGAATTGTTCGATCCTTTCCGATGCCGTCGCCTTGCGTTGTGCAGACTATGTCGTCACGGAGGCTGGATTTGGGAGCGACCTCGGGGCAGAGAAGTTTTTCAATATCAAGTGTCGTCTTTCAGGATTCAAACCGGCAGCAGCTGTGGTGGTCGCGACGCTTCGCGCACTCAAGCTTCACGGTGGTGGAGGAGCTGTCAAGGTTGGAGCCTCGCTTCCAGTGGGGCTTACGGGGCCTAATCAGGAGGCACTGGTCAAAGGCTTTGCGAATCTGGAGCAGCATATAGCGAACGTGAAAGCCCATGGGGTGCCTGTGGTGGTTGCGGTCAATGCGTTTATCGATGACCCGGTGGCTGAGCTGGAATGGGTGCGAAAACGGGCTCGCGAGGTTGGGGCGGCGGATGCCGCAGTCTCAACACATTGGGCCGATGGTGGGAAAGGGGCTGAAGCGCTAGCGAAAACTGTGGTGAATGCTACTGAGACCACGTCTACGTTCAAGCATTTATATGACGTCGGCTGGCCGATTAAGAAGAAAATTCAGACCATTGCCACGCAGATGTATGGGGCTTCAGCTATATCGTTCGATGCGCAAGCTGAACGAGATATCGACATCGCACAGCAGCTCGGACTCGATCAGTTGCCCATTTGTATGGCGAAGACGCCGTTGTCGTTGTCGCACGATCCGGCGTTGAAGGGGCGCCCATCAGGGTTTACGCTTCCGATCAAGGAAGTGCGAATCCTCGCAGGGGCTGGGTTCCTGACGGCGGTCTGCTCAGGGATTCAACTTATGCCTGGATTGCCAAAGAAACCGGCAGGGGAGCGTATTGGAATTGATCCGGGCACGGGAGAGATTGTGGGGCTGTCCTAATGGTTAGCGCTGTTTAAGATAGCGGAAGAATTCTGAGTCTGGGCTGACCACCAGGGTGGACTTGTCTTTGAAGGTCTTCTTGTAGGCCTCCATCGAGCGAGTAAATTCAAAAAAGTGAGGATCCTGTCGATAGGCGTCCGCATAGACCTTAAAGGCTTTTGCATCCCCCGCTCCCCGAAGTTCTTCCGATTCCTTATACGCTTGCGCCAGAATAATTTCGCGATCTTTTTCTGCTTCTGAGCGGATTTTCTGCGCTTCTTCAGCGCCTTCTGCGCGATACTGTTTGGCCTGCCGTTCCCGCTCTGCTTGCATCCGGGCGAACACGGCCTTCTCGTTCTGTTCAGGGAGGTCGGCGCGCTTGATTCTCACGTCCTGTATCTCGATTCCATACGCTGACGCTTTCTCATGCGACCGCTGGGTCACGATTTTCATGAGATCGGCGCGGTGATCTGCGACGATTTCCAGAAGGTCATGACGCCCAAGCTCAACCCGGAGCTCAGAGTAAATAATGTCGTTGAGCCGTTGCAGCGCTCCCCGTTGGGTTTGAAAGTTCTGGTAAACTTTTAGTGGATCGACGATCCGCCATTTGGCGTAATTGTCAAGAAGGAGGGTCTTCTTGTCTTGGGTGATCACGTCTTGCGCATCTGAGTCGTAGTCTAATAGACGCTTATCGAAGTAGGTGACCTCTTGAATGAACGGTATTTTCACATAGAGCCCCGGCTCCGTGATATTACGGACAGGCTTTCCGAGTTGGACCACGATCGCATTCTGGATGATGTCGACGACGAAAAGCGGTGAGGCTCCCAGGAAAAACAACCCAGCGACGACCACGAGCAGTGCAATGATCAATCCCTGCTTGGTCATGATTTACGGTCCTCAGTGGTGGCGCTGGTCATGGGCTTGTGACGATCGAGCGGAAGGTACGGAAGCATACGATCGGCTGCTTTGCCGTCAATGATGATCTTCTCGACGTTCGGCAGGATTTCTTCCATGGTTTCGATATAGATCCGCTTGCTGATGATGTCTTTGGCTTGATTGTATTCTTTCAACGTTGCCGAAAAACGGTTGGCTTCACCCTGGGCACGATCAACACGCGCCTGAGCATTGCCCTTGGCCTGGTTCACCACCTGGGCGGCTTCGCCTTGGGCTTTGGGGAGAATGTCGTTGCGATAGCTCTGAGACTGGTTGATGAGTTTCTCCCGATCTTCTTTCGCGTTCGTCACATCCTTAAAGGCCGCTGCCACGGCTTCGGGAGGGCTGACGTCCTGTAGTTGAATAGCGGCGATTTGGACGCCGCCTTGATACTGGTCGAGAAGCGATTGCAGGAGTATCTGAGTATCTTGCTGGATCTGGGCCTTGCCGGTCGTCAACGCCTCGTCGATTTTGCCCTTACCGACCACTTCCCGCATAGAGGCCTCGGCAGCTTTCCCGATCGTCTCATCGATTTGTGCGACGTTAAAAAGATAGTTGGCAGACTCTTTAATCTTGTATTGCACGATGAATTCGATGGCCAAGATGTTCATGTCGCCGGTGAGCATCAAGGCTTCTTGCGCGAGCATCTGTTGGCGGCCTTGCCGATCTGTGCGGAAGCCGACCTCGATGCGGTGGAGTTTTTGGACCTTTGGCTGCAGGACGGTTTCGACAAAGGGGATCTTCGCGTGAGGGCCAGGTCCCACGGTTCGGACAGGGGCGCCAAATCGCTTGACGACGCCCTCCTCATCCGGGGCGACGATAAAGGCACTATTCCAGGCAAGAAAGATGACCAGCCCTGCCAAGGCGACGTTTCTGAAACCGCTCGAGGGCATCAGATTCTTGAATGAGGGCAACAGATTCTGAAACTGCGATTGGGCCTGTCTAAGGGCATCCTCAAGCGGGTCGCTTTTCTTGCTCCAAGGATCTTTAGGGTCCCAGACCATATAAATCATCAACCGATGTTATGATAGCGAATGATCTCTAACCTGATCACCTTAGCAGACTGCCTAGACGCGACGCAATCACGATAATCCACAGAGGGTCCCTCATGCCTTCTTGGTGTGTATGAAGGGATACCTGTGTTGTCGGGGAAAGCGAGGTAAATGGCTGAACTCTTCCTCGTTTTTGTTGATGGGATGATCCTGCCACAAGCGAGGCCACGGCTGTAACCGATCCATTACGCAGGCGGATTTTTTGGGTACCTGGCTACAGAATTCTGGTGAGGATGAGGTAGGCGATACAAGCGAGGAGAGCCGATGCCGGCAACGTTACCACCCAGGCCAGAGCCATGTCACGCACGGTCGTCCAGCGCACGCTCTTCCAGCCTTTGAGGAGACCAATTCCGATAATGGCCGAGCTGCTGATATGGGTGGTTGAGACCGGCAATCCGAGAGAACCGGAGGCGAGGACCAGAACTGATGTCGTCAGGTTTGCAGACAGCCCTTCTGCGTGATTCATCTTCGTCACGTTCTCCGCGAGAACTTCCGTTACGCGGAGGCCGCCAAAGTAACTGCCGAGTCCCATCGCAATGGCGATTCCAGCAAATGTGACAACCTGTGATGCGGAGCTGGGCCATGTGGTGGCCGAGCTGCCGATGACGAGAATGGCGACGATCTTCGGCGCATCGTTCGTGCCGCGGGCAAACGACGCAAGGCCGCTGGAGATCCAGTGAATCGTATCGAGTCCCATGACCAGCCCCCGCAAGCCGGCACGGTTGCATTCCGATGGTACAGCCATGACCGGCTGGCCGAAGCTCATGGTCTGAAATAAGGTTCTGGTGCCGCCGTGCGCATCAATGGACACCAACGCCCGCGAGGCCGGCATCACGCACAAGCAGGCCCCGTCCCACTTTTTCGCAAGTGCCCGAATAGCCGGATGGATGAGTAGTGAAAGCGTCAAGGCGAGGAAGGGACTGAGTAATAAGGGAAGGGCAATCTTCTTCCCGATTGCAGCCCAGATCAATCCTTCTCCAGCAAAGGCGATCAAGCCGGTGCCGACGATGGCTCCGGTGAGTGCATGAGTCGTTGAGACAGGGAGGCCTGTGCGTGAGGCGAAGAGGATCCACGCCATTGCCCCGATCAAGACGGCCAAGGTAACGGTCGGTCCGATGATTGTGCCGGCTTGGATGAGGCCATGGCTGAACGTTTTGATCATCGCGCTTGCCACGAAGGCCGACACCCCTGCGCCGATCACGGTCCAGAACGTTCCCCAGGCGATGGCCGATCGATAATCAGTGACTCCGCTGCCGACTAAGGTCGCGATCGCTTTGGAGACATCGTTGGTGCCATTGGCAAAGGCGAGCGCGAATGCGAGTGCAAAAGCCAGGAGAGAAATTTCCATTGTCCATAGTCCTAGGAGGTGACGGACCCTCCACAGGACGACCCAGAGCCCGCGGTGCAGCCGTAGCAATGGTTGCGGGTCGTGATTTGTCGCTGATTGAGTTGCACCGGATCAAAGTCACGGATATGGGCTGGTGCACCATGGTCCACCGGCAGATCGAGCATCTGGTTGAAGTCGCAGTCGTAGAGAGTGCCGTCCCAGCTTACTGAGATCGTGTATCGGCACATCACGCTGGCTGCGGCGGCGGGATTGAAGGCGTTGGCCAACCGTTCCATATATTGCGCGTAGTTGCCGCTCTCCAGGAGAAACTCAAGAAACCGGCTGATCGGCATGTTGGTGATGGTGTAGAGATGGTTGAATTCGACTCCGTGCCGAGTCCGCAGTTCTTTGCGAAACTGCGTTTCGATGGCCTCTTGCTTGGGAGGGAGAAAGGCTCCGACTGGATTACAGACGAGATTCAACGATAACCCGCTGCCAGCCTGGCCATAGCCGAGCCGATTGAGGAGGCGAAGCGCCTGGATCGATTTTTCAAACACGCCCTCGCCCCGCTGCGCATCAGTCTGGCTGGCGCGGTAATAGGGCAGCGATGCGACGATTTCCACACGATGTCTGGCGAGGAACTCTGCCAAGTCCGCTTGGGACGGGAGGAGCAACACAGACAAATTACATCGATCCATCACATGGCGACCCAATGCCCGGCTCTGCTCAACCAGCCAGCGAAAACTGGGGTTGAGTTCCGGTGCGCCGCCCGTGATATCGACCGTTGGAATATCGGTCTGAGCGAGCGCGCGGATGCACTGCTCGGCCGTTTCGCGGGCCATGCTTTCAGTACGGTCAGGTCCCGCATCAACGTGACAATGTCTGCATGTTTGGTTGCAGAGCTTGCCGACATTGATCTGAAAAACTGTGATCCCAGTGGCGCGAAGCGGAAGCAGACCGATGTGATCGAGTTGTGTCTCGAAGGGGGGGCAACTCGTGGTCCTCTCGAGCATTTTCAATTGCTCAGTGGGAGAGGCGAGGGGGTTCTGTTGTCCCAGTAAGGTCAGTGGCATAGGGTTTTGGTCACAATGTCATGGCCCGTTTTGAGACCGACTCACCGAGATCTTCTGCGTGACTCAGTGTCACGATGTATCAGCAGCAACTCCCATTGGGGGCACAGGCGGCGGCATCACCACCGACGTGCCGGCCCGCGCGATTAATGATCGCAAAATGTGGAGTGTAGCCGTCAGTTTCTATTACGCGTAGAGTCTTCGAACAGATTTCCACCGGTTCGCCTCGGCGGTACACATGGTGATCGTCATCGGACGCTTCGACGAAGGGTCCGGCGAGCATGGCATAGTGCCCTTGCCAGGTACATGGAGCGTCTGCCGGGTACACGGCGGTCCATCGGTCGTCGGTTTGATCCAGCCAGAGAGGCTCGGAGGATAGGACGAAATGAGATGCCAACGGGGTCTGGCTCAATAGGCACACAGCGTCGGGCGTAATCGGCTGAGGAGTGCCGCGAAGATGAGTCGTGCCCAGTTCATCGACCACTCGGCTGAACGGCCCACGGAGCGTCGCATAACGAATATCCGACTGAGAGGAGCTTGCGGGGAGTTTATATCCTGTCAAGGTGACGGAGAAGAAATGAATGCCGTCAATCACCTGCCAAGGAGAGGCTTTGGTCAGATGAATACCCAGGAAACCGGCTTCTCCTATCCCCGTAATATAGTCGGTGAGCGTCAGCGCCCCGGAAAGGCAGTCGCCCCACTTTTCTGAGTCATGCACCAAATACTGCGGAACGGGCTGATCGGCTACGATGTCGGAGATCGTAAACCGTCCACCTGCTTTGGCGACACGAAACATCTCCCTGAAGACTTTCCGTTTATCCGGTGCCAGATTGATCACGCAGTTGGAGATGATCAGATCGACGGTGCCATCGCTGACCGGCATCGCGTCTGCCATCCCTTTGCGAAACTCGACGTTGGAGGAAGTGTATCCAAGGTTAGCTGCGACGACGGGGGCATGCGTTCGGGCGATGGCCAGCATCGTGTCGGTCATGTCGATCCCGATGACGTGGCCCGTGGGGCCCACGAGCCGAGAGGCTTCAAAACAATCGATGCCGCCGCCTGAACCGATATCCAGCACCGTTTCCCCAGGGGAGACGGTCTTGAGCCCGGCCGGTGTCCCGCAGCCGTATGAAATCTTCAGCACTTCTTCCGGGATGAAGGATTGAAGCTCGGCCATGTCGTAACTGGTCGGACAGCACATCTGTTCGCCCGTTGATGCAGCACGCGCATATCGTTCGCTGACTTTTTGGGTAATCTGATCTAGTGTCATAGTATCCTCACAGACGATTGCACAGATGTGGGCCTGTGCATGTATCAACTCCCAGCCGGTACGTCAACTCCGTTTTCCCTCAGGCTCCCCAGAACATGGAGGGGAGAGCAGAGTCACTCACACTGCCCAATTGTGAGTCTATGATATACAGCCTATCTTACAGCTTCGATGTCATACAAGGGATCACGGTAGAAGCTTCTTCTATTGACGCTCACGTGTCAGATCCTCAGGGTAGAGGACGGGCAGCAGATACGGTGCGATGAAGTCGGAAGAATAGACAGTCTTGCCGCCCTGCGGGTGCAACGAATTCTCCAGCGGCGTAAGCGGGCAGATTGATTGAAGAGCGCGTCATTCCGACTTGAGAAGATGGTTAGGCGGGGATAGACCTGTATGCGATTCAAATAGAGCCAGCGATTCCAATGATGTGTTGAGCGACACGGCAGGTTTTGCAGCGTTCGCCCCAAATCAATTCATCGGGTCAATCTATGAAGCCAGACCCTCCTTCTCCGACTCAAAACTGATAGGCAACGGTCTGACCTCGCCCAGATTGTGAAAGAGGACTACTTCTTCAATACACACTTTTCATAAAGATTGTTGAGTTTTCCTGCAGAATCGTATCGCATTTTAAGCTGGCGATAGCCTCCTTCGTTGTACAACTCTCCAAACTCTTCTCTGGAGTAGAACGAAGTCGAATAGAGGGATTTCTGGCCATCGAGCTTCCGCACCGTGGCCTCGATGGCCTTATTGAAGTATCCCTCTTCGTGATCGGTCTTCACCGCGTCCCAGAATCCAAAATTGACATAGAGTTTACGGGGGGTCATGGAATACAACGAATACGAGACAGATGGGTCATAGGCAGTCACAGGACAGACCCAGACCGGCTTGATTCCGATCTCCTCATGGAAGAACTGTGCAAATTCAGGCGCATGCTCGATTGGAACTTCGACATCCTGGATAACGGCTTCTTGCCGCCCCCGAATCGTCCTGGCAACCCATTGCGCAGCGCGTGAGTGACGGAACCACTTCAAGACCTTCCAATACGCCGTGGAATTAAGACGTTCTTTCCCCCAGAGCCACCGCACCACGGAGTACTGCAGGAAAAATTGTTTGGAGCACCAGAACCAATCGGTGTCCCATCGCCAGAGATAGTCATGCGCCGTGAGATAGTCCGTTGTTTTGTGCCGGATCGATTGATAGTACATGTTCCGGTAGGTGTAGTCGCTGATCCATTCGGCGTGGTCGATGAACTCACCGGTGGTGATATAGAGTTCCTTGTCATGAAACATCGCCCCGTCGATGAAATCCACAGTCCGCTCGCTGCACAATCGCCCGATCTCACGGAAATACTGTTCCCAGTCTGAGTATCGGTGGTGTGTCAGTTTGACATATGGCTTGATGGGAATGAGCTTCACTTTCAGCTTCAACACATACCCCAGCGTGCCATAGGAGTTGGGGAAACCGAAAAACAAGTCGCTGTACTCATTCGCGTTCGTGGCCACAACCACTCTTCCATCGGAAAGAAGAATTTCGAGTTCCTGCACTGTTTCGTGCACAAAGCCATATTTGAATGAAGACGATTCGATCCCGATGCCGGCGATGGCTCCCCCAATGGTGATCGATTTGAGCTGGGGCACGACGGTGGGCATCAGCTGGAACGGGAGTGTTTCTCGCACCAGCTCTTCATAGGTCGTCAAGCCTTCGACCTCGGCAAGCTGCGCGTGTTCATTCACGTGGATCACATGGTTGAAATCGCGCAGGTCGAGCCGATGCACGCGCGCCTGCGCGCGCTGCCGGAATAGATTGGATGTGGTTTTTTCAAGCGCGAGCGGATCGGCCACGTTCATCGAGCGAAGGGCTGTCACCGCGCGCGCTCGTTTGCCGGCGTATTCCTGCTGCGAGATCATGCCAGTTACCGCACCGATTCATATCCACCCAGTACACCCTGCTTGGACATCACAATTTGCCAGAGGTGAATTTTTCTGGCGCGGAACGCCCCTGCGAGGGATAGCAGATAGTAGCGCCACATTCGATGGAACCGTTCGTCGAACTTTGCCTTAAATTCCCCCCAATGCTTGTCCACATTGTTCTGCCAGGCCACGAGCGTTTTGTCATAGTCGGGTCCGAAATTGTGCCAATCCTCCATCACCAGCAGTCCATCCATTGCGGCACCGAGCTGGGCCACAGAAGGCAGCATGCCACCGGGGAAAATATACTTGTCAAACCATGGATCGGAGGTGGTGACTGAGGCATTGTTCGCGATGGTATGGAGCAAGAAGAGGCCGTGCGGTTTCAATCGGCTATGGGCCGTTTCCATCAACGTCCGGTAATTCTTATATCCCACGTGTTCCGTCAGACCGATGGCCGCGACCTTGTCGAATTCGCCGGTCGCTTCCCGATAATCTCCCTGAATCACTTCAACGGGAAGGCCGGCGCACCATCGGCGGGCAAAGGCAACTTGCTCCGAGGAAATATTATGGGCCACCACCGAACAGCCGTACTTGCTGGCTGCATATTGGGCGAAGCCCCCCCATCCGCACCCGAGTTCGAGGATACGGTCGCCCTTGCGGAGCTGCAGTTTCCGGCAGATCAACTCCAGCTTCTGTTCTTGTGCCTCTGCCAGAGTCTGCACCCCCTTCCAATAGGCGCAGGTATATTGCATGTGCGGGTCCAGCATCTTTTCATAAAAGTCGTTGTCCAAATTGTAGTGTTCCTGCGCCACTCTCTTGGAGAGTCGCTTGTTTTGCATATTGAAGACGCGCGCTTTGACGGCATTGACGATGAGGCGCTTATCGACGATGTCTTTGTCGAGCTGGACGGTGTGGACCTTTGCGAAAAACTCGTCCAGCTGAGCGGAATCCCACCAGCCATCCATGTATGACTCGCCGAGTCCTAACGATCCCTCGGCCAGGACACGACCATAGAGTTTGTCATTATGCACCTGGATATCTCCAGGCTGAGTGCCATCGATCGTGATCTGGGCCTTATCGAGCAATCGCTGAATACTCTGCTTGTGGCTCATCGCGTGCCTATCCTTATTGACTTCAAGGGGGTCTATGCGGTGAAAATATTATTCCGGTCCCGTGCTATGAGCTGGCAGAGTCTGGCCCATGTGGGCTTCACGTTCGGCAGCGATGGTTCTGGCTTTGATGTGTTCGGGAGGCACTCTGAGGTCCCACACGATTCCAAACCACGACAAGAATGACAAAATGTAATAGGACAGGTCCACTTCCCACCAAAACCATCCCTGTCTTGCGGCCAACTGATAGTAATGGTGATTGTTGTGCCAGCCTTCTCCACAGCAGAGGATGGCAAGAATGAAACTGTTCTTACTCCCGTCGTTGGACTTGTACCTGACTCGGCCGATCATGTGGGTAAGGGAATTGATGAAGAATGTACAATGATACAACGCAGTCGTTGAAATAAAAAATCCCCAGATGAGGCCAGGAAAGCCCCATAGGCTGTAGATCAGCAGCGCGTAGACGAGTGGCGGGATGAAGTAGAACCGGTTCAGGAAGCAGATTTCAGGATATTGACGAAAGTCCTTCACGAGATTCATGTCGGTTGGCACAGAATGAGCCGACAGGATCCATCCGACGTGAGAAAACCAAAATCCTCGTTGCAGTGGGGAATGAATATCTTCTTCCTGGTCTGAGTTTTTATGGTGATGCCGATGGTGAGCAGCCCACCACAACACGCCTTTCTGTGCAGATGTCATCGCGAGGAACGCCAAGAGAAACTGGAATAGTCTGCTGGTCTTATACGAGCGATGGGAAAAATAGCGGTGATATCCTGCCGTGACGGCAACCATTCTCAGATAATAGCTGCCGATGGCCAGTATGACCCATTCCCAACGAATTCCGGTCAGAAAGGCCAAGAGGCACATCAGGTGGATGGTCAGAAATGGGATGGCGTCCCAGTCCCAGTACTGAGAAGGCCGTTTCCAGGATCTGCCGATGATAGAACTGTCGGTCTGTTGGGCCATTCCGTTCATACAGATATCACTGCGCCCTCAGCGTAAGCCACGAGGGCTCACCGCGAATGGTCTCTCGTGCGTTCCTGATATGTTAGAAATTATCCATCTCAACCGGCCTCCATGCTCCTCCCTGTGGTGGAGGCGGCATCCAACCGGGATCATGCCGAGTTTGCGCGTTCTCACTCGCATGGTTCGCTGCGGACAGGTGTCATGGATCGGGATATCTTGAGGCGAGCCGGCTTCTGGCGCGATAACGGAACTGGCCATTTTCTCGACTGGTTCACCGAGCATACACAGGCTCCTCCTTCGACGGGTTAGGCAAAGGGGATTATCCTTCGCGTAGCCTGCGAGGAAAAGATGACGGTCTAGACGCGCGTGAATTCGCATGCGTATCTCGAACCGACCTCCATTCCCACGAATGACATCAAAACCATGTATGAGAATTGGTCGTGAACGAGAACGGAGAGAGGAGACTGAATCCGAACCAGCTCAGACCTACAGACCTCCCTCGAGATTTCCAGGTCGAACCGGCGCAGGTCGTCTCTCCCATGCCGGATGCTGGAAGGTCTTCAGGCTCGCGAGCATTTCGGCTTTCGCCGGGTTCCCTCTTACTCTCTGAGAATGTCCAGAGGACCAGCACGAGCCGCAGTTTATTGCGGCATCCGGTATTTGTCAACAGCGATAGTGCGGGGCACGGCACAATACGGTTTCATCAGCACGATGTCGCATGCCGAAGAGCGAAAGTCGCCTCTATCGTTGCCGGGCTCTACCCCCAGGTCCAAGCCAACATCTGCTCTTTTCAGTATGTGCTGCCAGAAGAGAGGACAGACTACAGGCGGGCACTCGGAGGCGTGAAGTCGTGAGGCATACTCGTGCAGCATGTCAAAGAACTGAGCGGCGAGATTGCCCGTCACAGTCGCGTATCCGCGCTTGTACCAGAAGCTTCATGAATAATATGGGTAGGACGTGAGGTGTGGAGCGGCAATCCGGATTAAACGGACTCGCTGCAGTTTACAAAAGATGATCACATTCCCCGCGCGACTGAACCCTACCTATTTCGAGAAACCCTACGCATCTGCATTTGCCAGAGCCCCCAATAGACAGCGGCATTGAGGACGACCACTCCTGTGCCTAACAGCAACTGTACGTTGTGTGTCAGATCCTCAGGGTAGAGCAACGGCAGCAGATGCTCTGCGATGAAGTCGGAACGATAGGGGGCCTCGCCACCTTGCTCGCGCAACCGGTTTTCCAGCGGAGTGAGTGGGCAGATCCAGCCGGTGAATTCGACGACTGCGCCCCAGACAGCAGCCGGCAGGTGCAGCCATGCAATCCACCGCCACTTCAGCACAAGTAGTCCACCCCACAGGACAAAGACCACGAAGGCGAAATGAACAATGAGAACCAGATCGGCCAGGAGTGGGTACATCGGGACACTCGGTTAGAACAACGATGGAGGATCGGTCAGGTTTGGATAGGTCAGTGTACCCTTCTCGAAACGGGCGAATGATGTGAGGATATGCGAGGTGGCTGTATCGGGAGACATGATATGCCGGACGTCCCAACCACGGCTCACCAGTGCATCGGCGATCAATGATCGGTGGCAGCGCCACGGGACAGCTTCGGCGCACATCATCGCGCTTGGACCTTGCCGACTTTGCATCATTAATTCTTCCAGTGCATTCCAGAAATCTGCCGTCTGCATATAGTCGGCATAGCCGCGAAAACTAGCGTTGCGCCACCCGTTGTTCATCGAATCCTTCCGAGCCGTTCGAAGGCCCCCAAGCGCAGGCATATGGAGAGAGCTGAGGCCGGCATCTTTCAGGCTCTCGGCCAATCTCTCCGTATTGAATTGCGGGTTGTGTCGTGAGCGTGGAATTGTTCGGACGTCCACGAGGAGGTGGATTTCGTGCGCGCGCAAGCAATCGATGAACTCACCGATCGGTCTGATCGAGTGGCCGATGGTCCAGATAGTCGGTTGTCTAGCCTGCATGTTTCATGACGGTTCGTTGCCCTTCGACTTGCTCAGGGTCCCGAGTCCAGTCGAGGGACGAAATCGCGCAGTCGCGTTGCGAGACGGGCACGCAGAGCCGTGAGCTTCCGAGGCGTACTTGAATAGTAGGTCGAGGGAGTGAGCGGCGAGCCTGCCCGCCGAGAGGCACGTCGTCACCGCGCTTGCGAGGTCGAGCGCCATTAACACGATCTTGGCGCGAAGAAAAACTTCCAAAGTGAATCTTCACTTCTCTGTCCGCGATTGCAGCAGAAGTGTTCATGAATCATGCAGGCTAAGCATGGAACAGTGTGGCATAGTGAGCGGGGAATCGCCACGAGGTGGGATAGGAGATGATCAATCCGGCGGCAGTTTCTCTGGATCAATTTCGAGCAGCCTCAGTCGGCCGTTCGCGATGTGCTCAGTCTTGAAGAGACGATCGCCCATTTGTATGGTTCCGATAAGGAGATTGCCGGTGACGACAAAGGTAAAGTCACCCTTGGATGGGGGCTTGAATGTGCCACGGACAACGGCAGTATCGTTGATTCGGGAGACCGTCGACATGACATCCAACTCATGGTTGGTGCGATCGAAGAGATCAATGGTGATCCGAGGATGGGGTCTGGCTCCAGCATCCTTCAAGACGTGAAGGAGTGAGAGGTCGAGCACGATCTCCCGATCTCGGAGCACCCAAGGCCTTCGTGGCATCGACGGCTGATCGGCGATGGGAGGAGTCAGGACTGTCTGCCACAAGCTCTTTGGTGTCGGGCGCTCATCAGCCCATACGATCTGGCCGCAAAAGCCGCCCAACAGGGCGGCGAGGAGCACGTAGCTGAATCGGTGGACCATAGAGCCGCCTTCTTCTCCATGACGTAACGGTCGTTCGCTTTATTATATAGAGAGGCGCGGCTCGGCGCGATTGGAAATAATGGAGAGGCGCCGCTCGTGCCTGAATCCTTTCGGTCAAGACACTAACGAACCTGGATGCCTGATGGTGTAGCTGGAGGAGTCACGTCTGTGGTCGCTGCGCGCCATGCCGCGACGATGTGACGCACATCGTTCATGGAACGCGCGTTGTCTGCGGAGTTTGCTGGATTGGTGGTGTGATCAATCCCGAGCGGGCGTCCGTTATAGAGGAGCCGTGGATTAGAGAAATACTTCACGCGCGGGCATGAAACAGTCGGGCAGCCATAGGCCATGATCGTCCGGAATTTTCCGACTTCGTCCCGAAAGCCATAGGAGTAAGGATAGACGCCAGTTCCACCCGTGGCTCGATCATGTGCGTCGCCCATGTTATGTCCCAGTTCGTGGGCAAGGGTATTGTTTACGATACAATCACGCGCCGTTACGCTGAATGCGTAATTCGCGAAGCCGGCACGCGGCCCGTTTGTCATCACGTACGCAATGCCGCAAGAGTTGCCTCCATTGTCCACGATCAACGCGACAAGATCGGCTTTGTGCTGGTCTCGCAATTGATGGACCTGATCCATGATTCCGTCGGAGGTATTCTGCAATCGGGTGAGATCGGTGTTGATAGCGCCCGATTCTGTATAGGCGACCTCGGCCGCATGGACGAGCCGGAGCTGCATCGCGATCTGACTGTTACTGTAGGCTTGATTGGCCGAATCGACGCCCAATGTGATTAACGCTTCCATCGCTGCCTGGCCGCCTTCCTTAGCCTTCGCTGTCGCCGTGTAGATGACCAACAAGTCGACAATCGAGTCACCTGCTGCTGCGGCAGTGGTCTCCGTTTGTTGTGAGATGCCTCCCGTGGGAGGGGGGGCATTGGGACCATCGTCGGCCACGACGAGTGGATGGTCGTCAGGAGGTAAGGCCTCTTCGTCTATTTCTATGAGATGGTGAAGAGTTCCGCCGGTTGACTCGATCTTGTAGAGACGTTGGTTCGACAGAATCGTTCCCACTATGGTCGTGCCGTGAACCACCAAGGTCACATCGCTTTCTGCTTCTCCTCGCAGCCGTCCGCGCCAGACCTTTGTCTGATTGGGGTGCTCGCGAGGCTGATCAAGGTCGAGGGTTCGAGGTCCGATATCGAAGAGGTTCAGCGTCACGTCGGTGCGAGCTTCCGTACGAAGACGATTCATGATCTCCAATGCTGCGGGATTGAGAGTCATGGGGCGCTGTTGCCGTATCCATCGTTTGAGTGTCCGGGGTGCCGGTAATGCCTGGGCGATGGCAGGAGGCGCTACGCTTGGTGCTTCTGTGAAGAGCGGTACCTGGGGCGGCGTCGCTGCTCCCATTACGGCCGAAGAGGTTCCAAGCGCAGTGACGAATAGACAGGCGACCATTGTGGCTAACCGAAGGAAAAAAAGGCGGTGTCCTCCATCACCTACTGGTGACTGTCGAATCAGTGTCGTCGGTTCCATGCATTTCTCCTAGTGCTTCACGGTGTGTGACGATACCCAAAGAGCAAGGACGATGCCTTTTCCCATGGAGCGGTATCGCTCGGGAAAATGGTTCGTGTTCCACTGAAATATCAAACTGTTTTGAGACTGATGCGAATTGGGTCACAGATGCCTGGGAAGGAAAGCCCGCTGCAAGGAGCGGAAGTGGAGGGCGCAGCCTACACGGAAAACAGTTCGGGCATTGAACAGCCCATTCTGTGAAGTAACAGGATCTTCATCGTTGTGCGGCCTGAGAAGCCCATGCGGTGAGGTCGTCTGCAACTTCCAAGACTTCGACGGGAACCTCATAGTAATTTTTGAGCGTCTGAGCGGCTGATGGCTTGAAGGGTTTCATGCCTCGGTCGCGGTAACGAGCTGCGGTGATCCGATCGGTCTTGAAGTAGAGCCGGCCTTTATGGATGATACCGAAGAAAGTGCCATGTTGGTACAGCCCGTATCCACCGAACATCGCGCGGCAGGTGACACCGCGCAGATCGGCTAGTTGATCCAACACATAGTCTTTGAAACCATCCTGTTTGGTTGCCATCGGTGCATCAGAGGGGCTTGCGCCCCGCGACCATCCGTACAGCAATAGGGAGTGCAATGCCGTCTGTTCGGCGGTATTGGTTGGCGGAGGTGATGATGCGGTCACGCACGTCTGCTTTCTGTTCATCGGACAGTTTGGCGAACAGATTTTGAATGGGCGCGGCGATGTCCATGAGACTGGCGTAATATTCTTCTCCTGAAGGAAATTTCACATCGGCAACGAATTCCTCTTCGGATAAGTTCGTGAGCCCTGCCTGCTGTAGCATTCCCGCCAAATCGCCTGGCTTCGCAAGCCGGAAAATTCCCGGTGCGCTTGGGTCTGGTTGCGGCAGATCGAGGAATTGCTTAATGACGGTAATCGGAATCATCAGATAGGGGTTCTTGTCCGGAGCCGACCAGACAGCTGCAGCTAGCCAGGCCCCAGGCCGTAACACACGTAGGATTTCTGCCGCCGCCTTCTGAATCTCCGGCAGAAACATCAGACAGAAGCGGCTGGTTACTGCATCGAACGAATTCGTCTCAAGCGGAAGCGCACTCACGTCGCCCGTGCGGAACGTCACGTTGGAGAGGCCCAGTGTTGTAGCCTTGCGTCGTGCAGCGGCAAGCATCTGCTCGGCGAGATCTAGTCCGGTCACGCTTCCGTTCGGCCCAACGGCTTGAGCGCCGAGCAGGGCGGGATAGCCGGTCCCCGAACCGAGATCGAGCACGCGTATCCCGGCTCGCAGCCGGGCATCGCCCACGAGTCGGTGATTTAAGAACGCCATCTGCTCGTCGAAGAATCGATCCCACTTTTCCCAGCCCCCGGCGACCCGGTTCCAGTCCTGTCGTTGGCCTTCGATGATCTGTTCCGGTGTCTGCCCCATCATCTCGTTCCTTTCGTCTGGTTACTTGATTGTCTGCAATGTGTCGCGCAGTTCCTTTACCTCAGCGCTCAAAAGGTCAAGGTGCAGGTCGCGCTGTGGCTGGTCGCCTTTGAATTTCCAGAGCCGCTTGAAGATGGCCGTCAATTCCTTCTTATGCGTCACGGCCAGGTCGTAAGCCGGAGTGTTTGCCTGTGCGTCCGTCACACCGCAGAACGCATTATCGAGCGCGTGGAACTGGTTGTGAAGGTCATCGAAGGCGCTGTCGACGCCTTTCCCTCCCTTCGCCTTGCTTGCCGTTGTCTCCATCATGTTCGTGAGGTTGATCATGGTCTCAACCCCGCTTGCGCCCTTTGCTTGTGTCGTGTAGTCGCCTGCGCGGGGATAGAATAGATAGCTGCAGCCGGAGAGTCCGACCAGCAGCATTGAAAGAGCGAACAATCCAATCATGCGTGGCATGGGAACCTCCCTGTCATCGTGAACGCTGAGTCGAGATAGATGTGACACGGCTCACTTGGCGATGCTGTGAATGAGACCTTCTGATGGATCGTGTTCACCTGGGCGAGCTCATTTCTCATCAGATAGATAAGGTGAGGCTTCTCCGTGTGCTCAAGCCTCCAGGAGAAGCCTCATCTGCGTCGATCACGCTTATGAGACCGTGACGGGCACAGTCTTGATCGCCGCTTTTACCATGGCAACCATTTCCGGAGGTACCGATTCCAACTGATGGCACTGTTTGGCATGGGTGGCTACCAACTGCATCAGTTCCGCCTCCGTCTCAGCCCGCACCTGGAATCCGCAGCCGCCTGCCGGTTGGACATCCAGACATCCCAATTGCTTATATTGTTTGGTCGCCATGATTTTCTCCTCCTGTATGGTTAGATGAATGACGGTACCGCTACTTTGCACGAGTATATTCAAACCGATGGGGCAGTTCTTTCCCATCCTTGCTGAGCATCCATTCCTGGGTGAAATGATCCTGATCCTGAAAGGTAAACGAGACCTTGTGCATGTGTGCATCCGTTGGCTGGGCGAGATTCGTAATGTCGATGAAGTTGAAGGTCAGCGTCTTCACGTCGCCTCCAGGCCTATCGGCGCGCATACGCGGCTGGTTGCCGAGCTTACAGTAATGGGTCAGCATCAGGCCGTTCTTGTCGGCATGGTACATCGTCATCATCATCGGTTTCTGAGCCTTCGTCATTGTCTCGACCAGGGTCGTGCTACTACCGGTCCATTGATATGACGCGGTCATCGGTTTTCCCTCCGGGTCCTTGCCTTGCCATTCGCCTACGAGTGAGGCCAGGGGGCCGAAGTCGGGAGATGGCAAATTATCAGCCTGTACCCGTTGGAACGGCACTGCGACAGCGAAGAGGAAGAGCACAAGGGTCATGAACCGTTTCATGGACGCCCTCCTTCGGTGAAATGGTTGGAGAGATAACCACACACGTTCGCCGACTCAGGACTTTGCGACGCAGTCCCCGGAGCCCATCGAGTAGAAGAACTCTTCTTTGACGACTTTTCCGTCGTGAACTGTATAGAGCCCTGTTTCATCTAGGGTCATGCGTTTTCCCATATGTTTGGGCGTGACATCATATTTGAAATGCAGGATGAAGCGGTCGCCGTGTGGATAGGGCCCGTCAACTGTGCCTCCGTGGATCTCATGGTTGTCGACCCACCATTGATTCTTTTTCTTGATGGCCTGAATGCCCTTTTGAGTCTGATCCATGCCTGGTATCGCAACGGGTTCAACGCTCTCGATATTCGGAGAGTAAAAGCGATCGATCGCCTCCTGGTTCTTCCCCTGCTTGCACAGAGCCGCCACTTCTTTTCCGATGTCCATGGTCGTCATGACACGACTCTCCTTGGTTGATAGGTGATGGCTTCCGGGACTCGATGCATTGTCCGCATTGCCTGAATGAATCCGCGTGCGGGTGCGTTCTTTTCTCTCTATCCCCGACGCGATACATGGCGATGAGTCTCTTATGGAGTCATCACCAGTTTCTTCGTCCGTTGTTTCAAGGACTGGTCCGGTTCGGTCTTGTGGGTGGAGTGATGATGAGTCGCAATTGATGCATCGACGATCGCACCACAATTCAGGCAGCGCCAGCCGGAGATTTCATATCCCGCAGAGCCCAATCCAAGATCGTCATACCGTTCTTGAACCATCAACCCATTACAGCGTCGGCATGTCATGCGGCACCTCCTTTTTCCAACATCCTCGGTTGGTTCGAGTATTGAACAAACGCTCAATCCTCGGTCGAAAAATATCGGCTCAGTCTAAGATTGAGAGAGCGGTCTTTACTGTCTGTTTCACTGCGTCAGCCGATGCTCCGGACTTGATCATCACAATGATTCCTTGCAGCATCGTCGTGAGAAAGCGCGCCAGCGCGCGCGGATCTTTATCCTCCGTTAATTCACCCTGCTGTTTGGCGCGGGCCAAGACTTGGAAGAATGTATCTTCAGCCATCTTCAACGCCTGGCAGAGTGTGCCTGCAATCTCGTTCTCGTGCGGCGCCAGTTCCATGACCGTATTGGCGATCAGGCAGCCTCGGCGCTGCGGGTCGGCTAGGCCACTCTCGATCATGCCATGAATAAATCGACGGAGTGTCGGAATTGCCGGCCCTGGTTGGTTGAGGAGGGAGAGCTTTGGTCCGACAAAGTTGGTGCAGTACCGATCCACCACTTTGAGGAACAGTTGGCGTTTGTCTCCGAACGTGTCGTAGAGCGAACCGCGATTCAGATCCATCGCGCTCAGCAAATCTTCCATCGATGTGGCTCCATAGCCTTTGTGCCAGAAGACCTGCATGGCCTTCTCAATGGCATCGTCTGGGTTGAATTCCTTCGGGCGGGACATTTGAGCTCTCCATACGTTTCGGCTCGGTGGGAAATTATCAAATACTGGAACGATCGGTCAAGTATAAATATTATGCCGCCATGCCAGATGAAAATGCCAGCTCGCTCAGCCAGTTACTTGCCTCGATTATTGGGCCAGGTGTAGGATCAGTCGTTCCGTGAACCCGCCTCGCAGGAAGCCACGGCTGTCAAGCTGTGGGGCTCTACCGATATCGACAGACGAGGCTATTTCCGAACTCAACATTCGACTGTATGATTCCGGCGTTGCCGCACGATAGGTCGTTCGCTGCCATGAAGTGCACAACAGAATCGATCTGGCGGGATTCGCGTCGCGGGTCGCGAATGCTGTTTCAATCGACATGCAAGGGGAGCGATGCAAGACAAGCAGCGGGTCATTGAGCATATTCGGCAGGCCTTTCACGACACGGAGCATCCTGGCGATGCGTTTGTACAGGGAAGCCACGAGGGCTGCGAGCCGGGTGAGTCGATCTCACCGTTCATCGGTGTCACCGATTGGTCGCAACTCGACCCTGTGGTCCTTGACGGCAGCTATGATGCATTGAGTTTCTTTTCCGAAGGAGGCTTCCGGTATTTCCTTCCTGCCTATGTGATTGCCGACCTCAAGGACCAGCTGCACACCGCAGATCCGGTATTCCATCTCACAAATGGATTTATAGACAAGGTTGTCAAGGTTCCTGCTGGGCAACGGATCTATGAGAAGACGATCGGCAAATCGGCGTTCGTCAATCCACGCCGATACGGAGCAATGACCTGGCACGATCATGCGCGTTGCCGCCTTTCCGTGTTTACGAGAGAGGAAGCACAAGCCATCGTGGCCTATCTGGAATACAAACGGGATGCGGATTCTCACGGGCTCAACACAGAAGAAATCAAGGCTGCGCTCGACAGCTTCTGGCGGGACCGAGCTGTGAACGGGCCGGCGCATCAGGCCATTCGACAGTATCGTCACGAAGAAGATGAATACCTGAGAGATATTGGGGGTGGAGCGAATGGGTAAGACAGGAGGAGCGGTTGTGCAAGCACAGGGGACTCACCGGGCCGTCCTGCTTCCCCGGTGGCGGACTTTTTGAGTGTTCTGCTAGAATCGCTCGCCATGCTGATCGAAACGTTCACCGCACAAGTTGAGTCGATCAAGAATCTTACGCATGACGTGCGTCAGCTCGATCTACGTCTGATCGAGCCGAGGACGATCACGTTCAAGCCCGGCCAGTTTATCTCATTCGAGATGCCGGATCCGCAGACCGGCCGCCTCCTCACGCGAGCCTATTCCATCGCGTCGCAACCCAGCCGATCGGGTATCATCACGCTCTTGTTTAATCTGGTATCGGGTGGTCCTGGCTCCGGCTTTCTCTTCCATCTCAAAGCAGGAGAGAAAACGCACTTCAAAGGACCGGCGGGGCATTTCTATCTGCGAGACGATCCGGAGCGAGCACTGCTGTTTGTGGCCAGCGGCACCGGCATTGCGCCGATCCGATCCATGCTGATGGCAAACGCGGAACGTCACAACCCGAGACCGGCGACGCTGTTCTGGGGCTTGCGCAGCCAGCAGGATTTGTATGATCAGGAGGAACTGGCTGAATTGACCAAGCGAACGCCGACTCTCACGGCTGTCACCACGCTTTCCCGCCCTGATCCAGGTTGGTCCGGTGAGTCGGGCCGCGTGCTCCGTCTGATCGAGGAACGGATTGCCTCAGTCAAGAATTTGGCCGTGTATCTCTGCGGGAATAGCGCGATGATCGCTGATGCCACATCGTTGCTTCAGAAAAAGGGCTTGTGCCCTATCTATCGCGAAAAGTATTACGACGACACAAGCACGTCAGACAATTAGCCTGATCCCATGCAACGACTTATAAATAAAGTCGCGATTGTGACGGGGAGCAGTAGCGGCATCGGTAAGGCGATTGCGCTGCGGTTTGGGGCTGAAGGCGCACACGTTGTTGTCACGGCTAGGCGGATGGCGCTCTGTGAACAGACCGTCGCACAGATTGTGAAAGAGGGCGGCGAGGCCTGGGCCATTCAAACTGATGTGGCCGATGAGCGCCAGGTGGAACGACTGATCGAGGAGACGGTCAAACGGTATGGGCGGCTGGACATTCTCGTGAACAATGCAGGCATTGTTGCAGGCGGGCGGCTTGCTGAGACGACGACACACTCGTTTGACGAAGTCATGAATGTGAATGTGCGAGGGACGTTCTTCTGTTGCCGGGCGGGGTTCAGACAGATGAAGAAACAAGGGGGCGGGACGATCATGAACATGTCGAGCGTGGCTGGCGTACAGGCCTGGGCAGGCACGAGCGCCTACAGTGCGTCGAAGCATGGCATTATGGCGTTGACGAAATCACTGGCCGACGAAGGGCGCCCGCATCATATAAAAGTAACCGCCATCTGTCCGGGAGCCGTGGCGGATGAATTGGTCGATGCCTCGTCGGAAGACATTCTCCGCAGCGAGAAGATTGACCCGTTCGATGTGGCGGAAACCGCCGTGTATCTTGCGACCCTGGGAAAATATTCAGTGGTGCATCAGATCGTCATCGATCGATTGGGCGCAGACTGGTGACGATCGCTTCAGCGTCTACATCCACGCAGCCGCGGCAAGCGGCGATCCGCTTCATTTTCATAACCGTCGTGCTCGACGTGCTTTCGTTCGGCATCGTTATTCCCGTGTTGCCGAAGCTTGTTGAAGACTTCATGTCCGGCGACACGGCGCAGGCCGCGTCAATCTACGGCTTCATGGGCATGGCCTGGGCACTCATGCAGTTTGTCTGTTCGCCTATTCAAGGCGCGCTGTCGGATCGCTTCGGCCGGCGGCCGATCGTGTTGCTATCCAATCTCGGCCTCGGCCTCGACTATATCTTCATGGCGCTCGCGCCCAGCATCATGTGGCTCTTCGTGGGCCGAATTATCTCGGGCATCGCGGCCTCCAGCTTCAGTACGGCGGGGGCATACATTGCCGATGTCACGCCGCCGGAGAAGCGGGCCGCCAGCTTTGGGATGATCGGCGCGGCGTTCGGCTTAGGCTTCATACTCGGTCCGGCGCTGGGAGGGCTGCTTGGCGTGGTCGACCCACGGCTTCCGTTCTGGGGCGCGGCAGCGACGAGTCTCGTGAACGCCTGTTACGGATTCTTCGTTCTGCCGGAGTCGCTCCCGCGCGAGAAGCGCATGAACTTTTCCTGGAAACGGGCCAATCCGATCGGCTCGTTCAGACTGTTGCGGTCGCATCGCGAACTCCTCAGTCTCGCGGCGGTGGTATTTCTCGGGTACCTCGGGCATGCCGTCTTGCCGAGCGTGGCCGTGCTCTATGTCGGCTATCGCTACGGGTGGGACACGAAGGCGGTCGGCTTCATGCTGGCCGGCGCCGGGGTCACTGCCATGATCGTGCAAGGGTTGCTCATGCGGCCGCTCATCGCCCGCTTTGGAGAGCGGAAGACGCTCCTCACCGGATTGCTCAGCGGCGCGCTGGGCTTTGCGGTCTACGGCGTGGCGACCGAAGGATGGATCTATTGTGCGGGGATTCCCGTCATGGCCTTCTGGGGTCTCGCCGGTCCGTCCGCGCAAGCGTTTATGTCTCGCCGCGTGAGCAGCTCCGAACAGGGTCAGCTCCAAGGGGCTATTGCGGGGCTTTCCGGCGTCGCCGGCCTCATTGGACCAGGCCTCTTCACCCAAGCCTTCGCGCTCTTTATCGGCGCACAAGCCGGTTGGCATCTCCCTGGCGCGCCGTTTCTTCTGGCGTCTTTCTTATTGTTTGTGGGAATAGCGATTGCCTGGCGAGCGATGCGGGTCACCCGTGTGACGTGATGTGGTCTAGCCTGTATGATTTATGACGCGGCTGTGACAGGCAGTCTCGCCGTTCATCTCTTCACCATATTGCACGAGTATGCCTTAGGCCCTCACGTCTCCAAGTGCCGGCCTCGCTCCGTATCTGCACGCGTTTGCAACACACCGTCATGAATCATGCAGGCTAGCGAAAGATGAGATACGCTTCATAAACGACCTTTAGTCTCAAGCCTGTCTTCTCGTCTCAGCACGTCCAAGCGCTACCAGCCACCAGATAGTAGCGTTTCAGGCGTCTGCACGTTTGGCGTAAGAGATGAACGTCACGCAGGCTGCTCAAAAAGGCTGCCAGCAAGACCGCAGCCGATGAAAGCACCGGAGGCGTAGCCTCTGGACTACGTTGAGGACGCTTTCGAGGTGAGAACGAAGCTGGAGAGCTTTTTCAGCAGCCTGTTCAGCGGTACTTGGCGAAACAGATCAAGTCCAGATGGTCGTAGTGATCGGGGAGAATCGTTTCGGCCTTGTAGCCGAGGCTCATGAACAGGTGGATGTTCCTGCCTGTACGCAGCATCGTGCAGGCAAAGAACTTATGGGCATCGGTCGCGACCCGTTCGATCTCGCGTATCAACGATGTTGCCACCCCATGGCCCTGGTGGGCAGGACTCACGGATAAGAGCCGGATGATGCACACCCCGGCCACGGTCCAGAAGCGCACCGATCCCACCACCGCTCCCTCCGCCTCCGCCACGAAGATATGTTTTTCCCTGGCATCTTCCCTGAGGCTGTCGAGCGTTTCCGTGGTCCATCCGCTCACGGTATAGACGTTGGCGTACTCTCCAAAGGCAGCCTGCTGCACATGAAGCAGGGCAGGAAAATCCGCTTCGGTTGCGGGGCGGATGTGAACCATGAATAGTACTCCAGGCTGAGAGTTCGTATCTCGTGCAGGCGAGGATACCAAAGCCCGACACGATCTTCTATCTGTTGCAATCAGTGGGACAGTAACTGGATTATCTGTGGGGAATGGATGCTGGCAGACTTTTTCAGCAGCCTGCTAGCGTGCGGCCGCCAGTCGGGCAAACTGGTACGTCATCGCCTTGACTCGTCCCAGATAGTCTCGCACCTCGTGGTCGCCGCACCGTTGGCGTTGGGTCAGCCGGAAGCCGCGCGAGGCATAGGCGTGGCCGGCTCCAGCTCCGCACAGGTGAATCACGGCGGCCAGATTCTGCTTTTGCCGGAGTGTGACTGTGCCGATCCGTCGAGGTCCTACGGCACTTGCGACGCCTCGATCCAACAGCGCCGAGGTCAATTGGATGGCATGGCTTGGTACGACGCGGCTGTAGAGGCTATTGAACCAACAGGAATCCGGGTTGTGCCACGGGCCGTCCTCGACCACACGATGGTTATGGATACAGTAGCGAGTCGCTTCCTGGAACGTCCCGTCCGTAATCTGATACATGCCCACCGCGCTCGATGCCGGTTGGTAGAGTCCCAAGGGGTTCCACGTCAGATGCCACCGCCAGTAGGTTCGTGCCACCGGATTCCCTCCGCCCTCAACCTGCGCCAGCGCCGCCAGCAACTCGGCCGTGATGACCGATGTTGCATGTGTACGGAAGAGCGAGCCGTACTGCTTCCACGTTTCGGCAGGGTGCTTGTCGAGTGAGTGCTCTAAGGGAAAGAGGACTTCGGTCGGCTTATTGAATGCATGATACGCCCAATTGACGCTGAACCAGAGCAGCAGGATGCCCGATACGATTACGACGACACGTACGGTCGGCGGCGAGGCGAGCACGGCCTTCCTGACTGTGCGGAACGTACGCCAACGCGCGCGTACGAAACGCCTGAGGGTGGCGATCTTCATCCGACGCCTGCGCCGCTTGCGGTAGCGAGGACGCTTGGGGGTGCGGTGATTGGATCGAGGAGGCATGGGGATACTATAACCGAAATAAAAGAAGGAGATGGAGGCTGTTGATCTTCTGTGCTCGCGGAACGCGCACGATCAGAATGTGCTCGTCCCACGCGCGCACTCGAGGATCAATCAAGCCTTTGGAAGGACGCCATTACATGCAGGCTCGCGCGCCAGAATCCTGCGGGGCTTGTTTTTTATGGAGCGCGTGACTGGTTTCGCTGAGTTGACACGTACTGTCGCCGAGTCGTAGCCTGTCGTTGATTCTCATCGCAATCATCTAACAAGACCATGCCACCGTGTGTGGCGTTAGCAGGCTGCAAGAAAACCAAGATGATGAACAAAATGGCGTTGGAATGTTCCCTATGGCACCGACGTCACAATAGTCTCAGGATGCTCAAAAAGGCTGTCCAGCAAGGCCGCAGCGAGCGAAGAGGCGAGGAGGTACCATCCGCACTTTGTGTGGCCGTTCGCCCGTAGAATAAATCTTGGCGAGCGGAAAATACCTTCCAGTGCTTCTGAGTCTCTGAGCGATGCGAGAACGACGCTGGCTGAATTTTTCAGCATCCTGTTAGGATCGGCTGGTCGTTTAGCACGAACGCGTAAGATCGTTGTCCGATGGGACCGCCATGCCCGCGTCTCTCGACCACATCCATCCCGGCACCCCGATGGGGGCCAATCTCATCGCCGCCGGTGCGACTTTCCGCGTCTGGGCGCCGCAGGCCCAGGCCGTGTACGCGATTGGCGATTTCAACCATCGGGTGCGCAACCACGCGAGTCTGCTCACGCGCGACGAGTTCGGCCATTGGCAGGGCTTCATTCCCAGCGTCCGGGACCGCGAGCGCTACATGTTCTACGTTGTCGGGGAAGGGAGTGAGGGGCCGAAGCGCGACCCCTACGCTCGCGAGCTTGAGGCGCCCTTTCCCAGCGAGTGCATCGTCCGCAAGACCGACTTTCCCTGGCACGAGAGCGAGTACGTCACGCCGCCCTTTCATGAGTTCGTCCTCTATCAGCTCCACGTCGGCACCTTCTTCACCCCGAATCTGCCGCACAAAGGCGGCACGTTTCTCGATGTCGCGTGCACGCTGCCGTATCTGGCCGAGTTAGGCGTCACGGCGCTGCAGCTCATGCCCATTCAGGAATTCCAAACCAGCTTCAGCCTCGGCTACAACGGCACCGATTACTTTTCACCCGAGATGGATTTCGCCGTGGCGGATGACGACCTGTCTCCATACGTCGCCAAGGTGAACGGCCTCCTTGACGCGAAGGGCCTGCGCCGCTATCGGACGGAGGATCTGCGCGGAGAAATGAATCAACTCAAGGCACTGGTGGATCTCTGTCATCTCCACGGCCTGGCTGTGATCCTCGACGTGGTCTACAACCACGCGGGCGGCGAGTTCGGCGACCAGAGCCTGTACTTCTTCGACCGCCAATCTCCCGCCGGCGGGCAGGGGAACTCCCTCTATTTCACGGACAAGGGCCATGCCGGAGGTCTCGTCTTCGACTTCGCCAAGCCGGAGGTGCGGGATTTCCTCATTCAGAACGCCACATTCTTTCTCGACGAATACCGCGTCGACGGATTCCGTTACGACCAGGTGAGCGTCATCGATCACGACGGCGCTCCGCACGGATGGCGGTTTTGCCAGGATCTCACCGCCACGTTGCATGCACACCGGCCCGGGGCGTTGCACCATGCCGAGTATTGGAACGTGAATCCGTACGTGGTCAAGGCGCCGCCAGACGGGGCCGGCTTCGACACGACCTTGACCGACGGCTTGCGCGTGGCGATCCGCGACGTCATTGGCAACGCGAGTGCCCCTGACGAGCGCCCCCTCAACATGACGGGCCTGGCCCGGAGCCTCTGGCCTGAGGGCTTCCGGGAGCAGTGGCGTTTTGTGCAGGGGCCGGAGAATCACGACATTGTCTACCGCGACCGGGAGCAGCGTATCGCTCGTCTCGGGGATCCGGCGAATCCCCGCTCCTGGTTCGCCCGCAGTCGTGCCCGTGTGGCGATCGGGCTCAGTCTCACCGCACCGGGCATTCCCATGCTGTTCATGGGGCAGGAATTTCTGGAAGACAAGCCATGGTCGGACGATTTTGTGTCGCACCACGATCTGCTGCTCAACTGGGCGGGTCTCGACCGGGGCGACAAGCAGATGCTCGACCATGTGCGGTTCACGCGAGAATTGCTCGCGATGCGCCGGAATACTCCCGGTTTGCGCGGCCAGGGATTTCGCGTCATGCATGCGCACGATCAGAACCGGGTGCTGGTGTTTCATCGCTGGGTGGAGGGAGAAGGCCACGACGTGATTGTGGTCGTGCATCTGGCGCCCTTCAACCGGTTCGGCTATCGCATCGGCTTCCCCGGCGGCGGGGAGTGGCGCGAGGTCTTCAACAGCGACGTGTACGAGAACTGGGTCAATCCCGGCGTGATCGGCAACGGCGGGCGAGTCGTCACCGACCCGCACCCGCTGCATGACCTCGGCCATTCAGCCGTACTCGTGCTCCCGGCGAACAGCCTGCTCGTCTTTGCGCGGTAATACCCACGGCCAGCGAGCCGTCGCCTTTTTCGAATGTCCCACTGCAACCGACAGAACAGTAGGATGTACCTATCTTCCATTCTCACATCTGAGTACACGAGCGCATCAGGCCTCACCGGCATAAGGAGAGCCATAGCGATCTTCCTGCTCGGGGGACTCTTGACCGGTCTATACGCGGCACCAGCTCTGGCGAGCACGGAATTCGTACCGTCGTCGGTTGCGAAAGGCATGCTTTTAGTGGCCAGTCCATCGTTGGAAGATCCGAACTTCCGTCAAGCTGTCGTGCTCGTCGTAGAGCACGGGCCTGAGGGAACTGTCGGGCTTATTCTGAATCGCTCCACGAACGTTCTGCTGTCCAAGGCCTTGCCGGACATTACCGCACTCAAAGGGACCAGCTACCGGCTGTTTGCGGGGGGACCAGTAGGGCCAACCCGCTTTCTTTTGTTGCTCCGACTGAAGGAGCCTCCAGCAGACGCACGATCAGTTTTCGGCGGGGTCTATCTGGGGCGCACACCAAAGGTTCTAGAACGCATCATCACGCAGGCTAAACCGACCGACACCTTCCGGGCCTTTGCCGGATTCGCCTCATGGGCTCCGCGGCAATTGGAAGCGGAGATGCTTCTGGGGGCCTGGGCGATCTTGCTGCCGGATTCATCCAGTATCTTTGACAAAGACCCGGCCACTCTCTGGCAGGACTGTATCAGTCGGCTCCAGGCTCCCAGAGTCATCTCAAATTAGGGAGGGGGGCGACCTGGTCGGCCTCCTGCTCACGGAACGCGCACGATCAGAATGTGCTTCCTCGACGCGCGTAGCGGACCTCTTTTGAATGTACTCCCTTGACAGAAATATACTAAAACTTGAATATTAACGTCGTGGTAGAAAAGACGATTCTGTGGCTTGGGTCCTCGCGGAGTGATGTTTAGGTGTTCCCACAAGATGCCAGGCGGCTCACGGGTTTTCAGCTTCGGCTGGTTCAGCAGGGAGTGGAGCCGTCGGACTGGAAACCGATGCCGAGTATTGGGCAAGGGGTTCGTGAGATCAGAATTCATTCCGCTGTGGAATATCGCATCTGCTACGTCGTCAAGTTTGCGGAAGCGATCTACGTGCTCCATGCATTTGAAAAACGGACTAGGAAAACGTCACAGCACGATGTAGAACTTGCCCGACAACGGTATCAGGCATTGATTGCACAACGCTGAGCGGCGAGTGTACGAGAGGGGGGAGCATCATGAAACTGAAGATCACGCCTTCCACTGGGAATGTATTCCGTGACCTGGGGTTTCGCCGCGAGGAGGCTGAGCATCTGCTGGTCCGAGCGGATCTTATGATTCAGGTGCAGAAGCTCATCCAGTCGCGAGATCTCAAGCAGAGAACCGCGGCTAAGATACTCGGTGTGACCCAGCCTCGTGTCAGCGATCTCCTCCGTGGGCGGATCGATCTTTTCAGTACGGATGCGCTTATCGACATGCTGGCCCGGCTTGGCGCGACGGTGCGTTTGACAGTCAAGGTTCGCCCAGCGGCCTGAAGTCGTCTCTTGCAGCACATAAGTCAATACTCATGCCTGACCCCATTTCTTTGGCTTTCGCTCTCTGAAGGGGTATCGTTTCGGTAAGGATTTGCGGATCGCCCATGCCTGAGAAATTGGACACAGCTATTCGAGACCGGCTGGCTCGGCAACGGACTGAGTTGGCGAACGAGCGTACGCTGTTGTCGTACATCAGGACCGCGATGGGGTTTTTTATTGTTGGTGTTCCGGCTGTGTGGTGGCTGGAGCTGCCTGGCGTTCAAGCACTGGGTGTGGTGTCGTTGGTGGTGGGTGTCGCGTTCCTGGGGGTTGGGGTTTGGCGATTCTTCACCATCAAAGCGTGGATCGATCAACAACCGGACTAGATGTGCGGACACTCGCCTGTCTGTCAAAAACAAGGGGTCGGGAGTCTTTGTTTGATAAGGCTTGGTTGCGCTGTTGTCGATGGCCAACGTATTTCTTCGCTCCGTTATCACTGCGTTGCCTGTTGGGATGCACAAGAGAGCGGGGGCCGGTTAACAACTGGTTGGACAGCGAGGTATCAAGCACGCCATGGCCTGGGGTACAAAGAAGACTGAGCACGCGGGAGCAAAGAAGGGAACGGGTGCGTTCTATGGCCGCAAACTGATGTCAAGCGCGGCAGTAACTACCGGCGACGTCAGGACGGCAAGTCTACCATCAACGCTGAACTCCTACAGTCACTGAAGAATCCTCAGTGGAAGTCGTGAGCGGCTGACACCGGGAATTCAGAATGGCTTTCTTGTCGGCCACATCTACATCGCAAGAGTCTGACCCCGCAAACATTTGCCTTCATCTTGCCTGCCCTACTCGGCGGGTTCCGTGCCACCTTCCGATAACTTCACGGTTCGATCCCACGAGGCGCTGGCGAGTTTCATTCCATCCGGTGAGAGGGTCATTCTGCAAACGGCTGCGGTGTGGGCTTTGATTGATCTGAAGCAACGGCCGTTCGATAGGTCCAAAAATTTGATCGTGGCATCGTCGCCTATGGACTCGCCACATGCGAACCCTGCAAAACCGATGACCCCATTCTCGATGAAACCGCATCAAAGCTTCCGGGCACCAAAGTCGGCAAGGCCAAGATGCATGTCCCCGGCCGCTGCCGGGAGATCAAGAAGACCCACACGTTTGAAACTTACCACACGACGCATTTCTTCGCGAAGGGCAAGCTCTTCCTCCCCTGCGAAGGCGTGGTAGAGCCTGCTGAACTCGTGGCGCTCACTTCAGATCACCTCATCAAGTAACTCCCACCACCTGCTTCGTTCTCCTTCTGACCAGGCCGGAACCGACGAACTTCTTGACTCGTCTCAAGCCTGGTGTACTGTCGAGTTAGTCATGGGGTATGCGCTGCTTGCGGCCTCGGTACCTGTCATTGGAACGAACCGATGGCCTCTCCATCTCACGCCTCCGAGTATCCACAGTACGATGCGCAGTCACTGCTCAATTCGCAGCCCGTCATCGTGACGGTCATCGACCCATCGACACATCAGATCCAATTCCAGAACCAGACCGGGCTCAATAAGTTCTGCGATATTACCGAACAGGCCTGTTACGACAAGATCGCCGGGTGTCGGACTCCCTGCGATTTCTGTCGGATGCCCGAGGCGATGGCAAGCGACACGGTCGTCTCCAGCGAAGTCCCCCTGTCTGGCAACCAGTTTCTCCTCGTGCACTGGGCCAAAGCGCCGACCACCGATGGCCGAACCCACATCATTGAAACGATCACCGATATCACCAAGCACAAACGCACGGCCCAGGCGCTCCAGCACTCGCAAAAAATGGAGGCCATCGGACGAATAGCCGGTGGCATCGCCCACGACTTGAATAACCTGATGATGGTGGTCATCGGCCATGCACCCGGCAAAACGAGAAATCGACCTGATCAGCCAGGCCGGCCTGCGCGCCGCCGCCCTCACGAAGAAGCTCCTGACCTTCAGCCGCCGCCAGGTGTTCGAACCCAAAGAATTGGACATCAATGCCTCCGTCAGAGACATGGAAGATCTGTTGCAGCGAATGATCGGTGAGCATGCCCAGATGGTCGTCGTGCTCCATCCGGCCGCCGGACACGCCATGATGGATCCGGTCCAGCTTCAACAAATCCTTATGAATCTGGCCGTGAATGTCTGCGATGCTATGCCGGACGGGGGGTTAGTCAATATCGAGACCGACCGCATTGACCTCGACAAACAATTCGTCCGGCTGCACCCGGGAGCCATGACGGATTCCTTCGTCAAAATTCTCGTCCAAGACGCCGGGTGCGGAATGAATCCTGAGACTCTGTCGCATATTTTCAAACCCTTCTTCACCACCAAAGGACCGGATAAAGGGATCGGCCTGCGGTTGGCAACAGTCTACGGCATCCTCAAACAGAGCCAGGGTTACATCGATGTCATCAGCCAGCCGGGGCAGGGTACGCGATTCACCGTGTACCTTCCTCGCGTCGGACAGCCTGGCGCCGTGCTGCCGGTCATCCAAACAGCCATGACGCCGGTAACCGCACGGGAAACTATTCTCCTCGTCGAAGACGATGACAGCATTCAGCATGCTGATTGCCGGCGACGGAATCCAAGCCCTGCAGCAACTCCAACTGCACAAAGGCCTCTGTCATCTTCTGGTAACAGACGTTATCATGCCCCGCATGAAGAGTACGGTACTGGTAGAAGGCGTGAAAGCGATGCGCCCGGAGGCTCGGATCCTCTATATGTCAGGCTACGCGGGAGAGACGCTGGAGGCCAACGGGATTCACGAAGACACGCCTTTTCTCTCAAAACAGTTCCTCTCTACCACGCTGATCGAGAAGGTGCAGGAGATTTTACAGAACACTACACCGCGATGAGCAAGACAATTACATCAACATCTGCAGGCATTTTCGTCTTGCTGCATATAAGATGAAAGCGAGATGCTCCCCATGATCAATGCGTTCGATTACTCCATTGCTCTTTTTGTCAACCAGTATGTCGGACGCTCCTGGCTGTTCGATTCCCTCGTCGTCTTCCTGTCCGACCAAGACTTCCTGAAGGGAGGGGTCGCGCTGTCACTATTCTGGTTTGCTTGGATCCAAACCGGCGGGGATGCTACCGAAAACAGACGACGACTGCTCTCCATGCTGGTGGCATGCTCAGTAGCCCTCACTCTCGGCCGGGTGCTCCAAGTAGGATTGCCGTTTCGCCTCCGCCCACTTCACACCCCCGAGCTGGCGCTCATGCTACCCGCTACACTGCATCCTAAAATCTTGGATGGATGGAGCTCGCTCCCCAGCGATCATGCCACGCTCTTCTTCGCGATCTCTATGGGGCTCATGTGTGTCTCGCGTTCCCTTGGCCTGTGGTCGCTGGCTCACACCATCGTAGTCGTGTGCCTACCACGCGTATACCTTGGGCTACACTTTGCCAGTGACCTGATTGTCGGAGCCCTCATTGGAATGGCCGCAAGCTACCTACTCTGCTACCGAGAATATGGCGCCAATGTCGTTCAATACATTCTCGACTGGGGGAAACGGTTTCCCGCCGCTCTGCATGCCGGGCTGTTTCTTATAACGTTGCAGTTCGCCACGTTATTCAGTGATATTCGCGCCATTGCAGGCTTTGTCCTTACAACGGCAAGAATCGTCATAGGCCGGTGACCAATCACCTACCCTCCCCGTTTCGTATCACGACGGAGCCACCGCGCCATAGCCTTCTACACGCGCGGCGATTCACACCTCTATTTGGTATAGCCTGGCTCGTGCTTTGGAGCCGTGCTCGTGCGGGATGCGCCAGCGTGCTGCTCCATTTGCGCAATGCGTGGGCACAAAGACCGGGATCGTGGTCCTGAATCTCGCCCGTCACGAACCCCTTTGATCCAGAGTCGTAGATTGTTCGCGCCAAGAAGCCAGAGAGCCTGACCTGAGTATTGAAAATCTCTCTGATGAAGCGCGCCGGGCTGCCCTTGTCCTGCTCGGCCTAGTACCAAGCCAGCTCGCTGCACTGTCGCGACCGTTTCTTTCTCTCCATCCTGGATGCCCACATAGACTCTGGCATAAAATTGCGAGGTCGACGCGCTGAGACAGCGTGCGGTGCCCAGGGGTCGAAATTAAGGGTCTGGTCTTGTATTATGATATTGCGCAATTTGCGCATGCGTGCCCTATGTGGTCCGACATCTACGCTCCCCTCGTTGACACGCCCTGTTTCGGACAGTAACCTCTTTTGACATGATGATGGGATTGATGATTGTAGGGCGGCCTCGACTGCGTGCCCTGTTTGAACGTCCACTGTTGCCTGTGCGGGCAGGAATGGTCTGCCTCGGCATGGTCATGATGCTGTGGTCCAGCGGTACGCCGGCGTTTGCCCAAGGCCGCTTCACGGAGGTGTTGGTATCGGTCGTCAAAAATAAAGTGGTTGCGGTGAATGGAGTGGGGCCGTCCGAGATTGACCTCGGAGTGGGTGAAGCCGTGGTGAGCACCAAGGCATTCGGTTTGACGGGGCTGGCGATTACCTCCACGAGACTATTGGGATTCTCCTCGCAACTGCGCCACTGGGGCGAACAGTCGTTGGGGGTAAACGAGCATGTCCATCAGTCACAGGTCCTTCGAGAACTATGTGTGGTGGCTACGGAGCGGAGCCTCTATGGGTTTCAGGAAACCCTCGCGCATTGGACGACCGAGGGCTTAGGTATGTCTGAACGGGTTCAGGAACTGCGTGCCCATGGCCACGTGGCGTTGGTTGTGACGACGGAGCGGTTAATGGCGTTCTCGGCATTCATGAGCCGGTTTCAGGTGGTGCCACTTCAAGGGGACGAACTGCTGCAGGGCATTGAGAACACCGGCGATGCGGTGCTTGTCAGGACGAGCCGCCGGACGTTAATGTTTCGTAGTCGTATGTCCGGCTGGACCGAACTGCGTTGAGGGGGTGGTGTACGCGACGAAAACGTGCTGCCGGTTCGCATGATTCATAACGGTTCGTCGCGAAATCACTGGCCGCAGGTTCGCCGTAGCAGTGGATCGGCAATTGCAGCAGAAGTGCTCATGAATAATGTGGGTTGGAAGGGAGAGGGTAGCAACTCAGGCTTGATGTTGGATTACAAGACTTGACCCCATTACCCTCTGACCCCGGTGGAAACATGCTCTTGCTGAACGTCTTCGGGTATTCAGATGTTACCGGTATCACGTTCGCGCTGCTCAGGCGGTTCCGCGAGTTGGTGTGGATCGGACTGGGCTTGCTCTGTCTGGCTCTTGTCGGTGGGCGGGCAGCGGCAATTCAGGAAGGTCGGACTGACGATTCAGAACATGCTTCCTGAGTCCGTTCAGTGCTTCTGGATTGAGGAAGGATCTGTTTAGGACGTTGCGCGTTTCTGTTGAATCGACTGAAAGCGCTGGACCATCCCATCCCAGACGAACCCGTGCAGCCGGAGATTCGCGGTACGTTCCACTTCGATAAATTCAATCCCAGCCAGGTTGCCATGCACCCATCGCACGTGAGCTTCATCGATCGGCAGCGATTCGACCTGATCGGGGAGCATCAAGCGCAATGCGACATTCTGGCCTAGCAGCAGAGGCTGGTCGGTTTCGATCGCGCACCCCACTGCCGAAAGATTTGTGATTGTCCCTTCACCGACTGCCGACAGGACGCAGTACATCGCCGGGCAGTCGAATGGCAGGCGGTAGAGGTTGCGTTGGTAGGGTCTGGTCTGTTCCATGGTGGAGCAGAGTGTAACGGCGGAGAGGGACTGGAGGGAATTCCCCATTAGCAGGGGGGCGGGGGTGGCCTCCGATGTCCTCCGTGCTCGCGGAACGCGCGCCCTCAGAAGGGCCTCGTTCGACGCGCGCAGTAGAGGACAATCGGAGGCCACCCCCTAAGAAGAGTGCAAAGAGGGAAGACTCGGGAAAAGATGTGGCCAGGTGCCCTCCCTGCTCGCAGAGCCCCCACGATGAAGCAGTGGTCGCTCCATGCGCGTAGTGAAGGGCAGCCCGGCCACTCCTCTTAAGAGAGGTATGGGAAATTGAGGACTCTTGGAAAGGCACCCACGTTGGTCCAGTGCTCCCGGAACGCGCGCCCTGAGAAGGGCCTCGTTCGACGGCCGCACATGGACCAACCTGAGTGCCCTTCCAAGAAGGGGAAATCTAGCGAACTTGGAAGGAACAGTTATATTCCCACCGGCGATCCGAATCAGACATCGAGTGGTGAGCTATTTTCAAATTGAACGGGATGGGAATTAAACTGGGCGGGTGAGGAATGGAAAGAGTAAGGCGATTGCTGACATAGTTTTCTGCTCCCTCAATTTCGCTAGATGCTTCCTGGCAGCCCTTGAGGTTTAGGAGGGAAGTATATTTGAGTGCTTCCCCCCGATTCCCAGAGTGGACCCAAGAGATTTTCGATCACTGTTTTCGCAGATTGGTAAACATCGTCATAAGTCATAATTTTTAGCTTGGGGGAGTTATTCTCAAGGGTGACCAGCATTCTCCTGTGATTAGAAATGAGAGAGTCTGATCGTCCGATTACGATCAAACTTTTTGGATTTACTGAGATGCCGCTAAGTCCTAGTTCCCGTTGCACAGTTGAAAGGTTGTCTTCAATATATCGCTTCCAATCCAGAATCTGTCTTTGGGCATGATTCAACTCCTTTGAGGGGTCGCCACTCTTTACGAAAAGCGGCAGGGTTGATCGTTCAAGCTCTACCAGTAGATAGTCCGAAGTTGCTTCCTGAAATACGAAATCAGTTTTCTTGGCTCCAAGGGCAAGCTTGGGCCACATCTTGGTGTGAACAGGGCAAAGCAATGCCGGATTGTCTTTAAGAAACTGTTGGAGGACCTCCTCCCGGTCGGGGTTTGAGTCTAGCAACTCCTTGAACTGATTCAGTAGCGACGAGAAATGTTTCCTTGCAGAAGCGTTAGGGTCAAGAGAGTTAAGTTCAGCGTCTCTACACTGCGCCCTCACAACAGAGGCAAGTATGTCACGCTCGGCCCATTGCTTCGCATACTCGGGTTTCCAGGATTCAAGATTAAAGAAAGGATAAACTTCAATGCAATCCCATCCCACCGGGAGACGGAGCACAGTTCTAGTAAGAAAACGTTGCCCGCTCACAAGTTCCTCTCCCTGAGAGACAACTTCTCCCTCCATGCAGAGTTCAAGTGAGTTCTGAACTGAGAGCAGACAGTACGGTTTCATAGGCGGGGAAGGAAGATCCCCTGGTTTCTCAATGACAGCGTGAAAGCTTATCTTTGCTCGTAATATTTCCGCTTGCTGCTGACTCTGGGCATCCTTTGTGAAAAGTATCAAATCTTGGCCATTTGTTGGGTCAGCAGAAATAGAAGTTCTATCTGGAGCGCAGAAAATGAGGTTTTGAGAAATGAGAGGAACGAGTCTGGAAAGAGTGGAGCCTCCTTCAAGGTCCCATGCCGTGCCAATCTTCTGTTTCTCTTCGTCTATTTTCCGCTCAAAGCGTATGGCAATTCCATCGTCACACCATGCAATTAGGACATTACCTGGATCACTGAGGTAAGGAGGGACCAATTTTCTGATTGAAGAGTAGGGGCCAGAAACTAACGATTCCGCCGCCTTTAGATAAGCCTTAACCGTGTCCCTTATCATCTCAAATGTGTCTTTGAGCGTTTCAGGCACCAGTGCTTGTGGATCGTCGGGCTTGAAGGAGAATTCCATTGGTAAGTTACCCGTGAACTTTATCTGACCCTTCTTGGGTTCCATGTCGACAACTCCCGCTATAAAATCTCTAGAAGAGAATGACCTGAGGCGAGGCTACTTCTTGCCGCAATCTGAGTCAACCATATTGGCAAGCGGATTTCGATTTCCATTTTCCGGGTTGCTCCCCCTCTTCTTCCGCTTGTGCTAGGATGCCGCGCATGTCGGTGTTAAAGCTGGTGCTTTGGGGATTTCTTGCCGTTCTTGGTTCGGTTGCACTCGCCTTTGTTGTCGGTCTTGTCAATCCAAACGAAAAAGTAAACGGCCTCTGGCTGGTCGTGGCGGCGGCTTGTATTTATGTGCTGGCGTTTCGTTTCTATGGCCGCTGGATTTCTCGGCGTGTCGTTGAATTGAACGATCAGGGTGTAATGCCGGGGTGCGGTTGTGCAACGAAATCTAATATTGACTGGCTGGTGGGGGAATTAGGTTGAAGGAGTTACGGCGTGAACATTTCCTGCAAGATGGCGAGGACGGCTGTGAGAGTGCCGGGAGATACACGTCCGAGCCGTTTTACGAGTCGCGTGCTATCCACTGTGCGGAGTTGGTCGATGGCCACGAAGCCAGTCCGCTCGCGAAAGCGGCATCGCACGCGCCAGGGATAGGCTTGCCCTCCAGTCGTCATTGGTGCGACGATGACCGTCCGTAGGTGCTGATTGAGTTCATCGGGAGAGACGACCAGACAGGGTCTTGTTTTTCTGATTTCGCTGCCACGGGTGGGATCGAGTTCAATTAGAAAGACGTCACCTCGGGTCGGGGGCGAGTTCGCTAGCGCCACTTCCAGTCTTCCTTATCAAACCGAGTCGCCGTCGGCGGGTCGAGGAGGCGATCTTCCCCACCAGCCCGCATGCGCTGGGCCGCTTCAGCCCAGCCGGTTCGAGGCTGCGCCGTCTTGGAAATCAGAATCCGGCCAGGTTCGGCCTGAAGTTCGACTTCGTCTTCAAGTTGCGCTTCTTGGAGCAGCACTTTGGGGAGGCGGATGCCTTTGGAGTTGCCGATGCGAACGATGTGCGCTTTCATGCGAGTCTCCACAATGAAGCTACATTGTAGTCACATTGTTAACTAGAGGCAAGCGGGCGCGCAGACGTTGATTTACAAGCATCCAGCGGGTTGTTAGTATGCCGCGCGTGAAACACCTTCTCGTCTTGATGTGGGGCCTGGTCTCGATCCTCGGCGCCGTCTCCCTTGCCTTCGTTACTGGGTTCATTAATCCACAGGAAAAAGTGAATGGTCTCTGGCTGGTCCTGGCGGCGGCGTGCATCTATGTGCTGGCCTTTCGCTTCTATGGCCGCTGGATTTCGCGGCGCGTTGTTGAACTAAACGATCAGCATGTGACGCCGGCGGTGCGGTTGAATGACGGCGTCAATTTTCATCCCACCAATAAGTATGTGTTGTTCGGCCATCACTTCGCCGCGATTGCCGGGGCGGGGCCGCTGCTGGGGCCGGTGTTGGCGGCGCAGTTCGGATTCTTGCCCGGTTTTCTCTGGCTGGTGATCGGTGCGGTGTTGGCGGGGGCGGTGCAGGACTTCATTATTCTGGTTGCGTCGATGCGGCGAAATGGCCGCTCACTTCCTGAAATCGCGCGAGATGAACTGGGTCTGCTCACCGGTACGGCGACAGCGGTGGCGGTGCTCTTCATCGTGATTGTGGCGCTGGCGGGGCTGGGTTTTGCCGTCGTGAACGCACTCTATCTCAATGCCTGGGGCACCTTCACGATTGCGATGACAATTCCCGTCGGCCTCATCATGGGTTTTTATTTACAGAAGTTTCGGCCTGGTCAGGTGGCGGAAGTCTCCCTGCTCGGTGTGGTGTTGTTGGTTGCGGCTGTGATCTTTGGGCGGGTGGTCGCTCAGTCTTCGATTGCAGGGTGGTTTGAGTTGGAGCGAACGACGTTGGTGTGGGGATTGGCGGGCTATGGTTTTCTTGCGTCTGTTTTGCCCGGCTGGATGTTGCTGGTGCCGCGGGGGTATCTCTCTACCTTTATGAAGCTTGGGGTGGTGGCATTGCTGGGGGTGGGAGTGATTCTCATGGCGCCGACGATCGAGATGCCGCGTGTGACGATCTTCGCCAGCGGAGGCGGGCCAATTATTCCCGGCACGCTGTTCCCCTTTCTCTTCATCACGATTGCCTGCGGAGCGATCTCAGGGTTTCACTCGCTGGTCTCTTCCGGGACCACGCCGAAGATGATCGAACAGGAATCCCAGGCTACGGTCGGCTATGGGGCGATGTTGCTGGAGAGTTTTGTCGGTGTAATGGCGTTGATTGCGGCCTCGGTGTTGATCCCCGGTGATTATCTGGCGATCAACACGATGCTCTCGTCCGATGCGTTGGCTGCGATGGGCTTTCCTGTCTCGCGGGTTCAGGAACTCTCGCAACTCGTCGAGGTGAATGTCGCGGGCCGGCCTGGTGGGGCCGTGTCGCTCGCGGTCGGCATGGCGTCCATTTTTTCTGCGCTCCCTGGTATGACCGGGTTGATGGCCTATTGGTATCAGTTTGCATTGGTGTTCGAGGCCTTGTTTATTTTGACGACGATCGATACAGGCACGCGCGTGGGGCGCTATCTCATCCAGGAAATGGGCGGACGCTTTTACCCTCCGTTGCGGCGGATGAATTGGTGGCCTGGCGTGGTGGTGAGCAGCGGGCTGATCGTGGGAGCTTGGGCCTATCTCATCGGTACCGGCAGCATCTCGACGCTCTGGCCGATGTTCGGCGCAGCGAATCAGTTGCTCGGCACCTTGGCGCTCTGTATCGGGACGACGGTGCTCATCAAGATGCGGAAGGCGCAATATCTGTGGATTACCGCGCTGCCGATGTTGTTTGTCGGCACCATCACGTTGATCGGGTCCTATGAGATGTTCGGCATGTTTGTGGCCAAGGCTTCGTCCCTTGCCGATAGAGGGCAGGCCTTTGCCTTGTACTTGGATGCGGGGCTGGTGGCATTGGTGGCCTTGCTCGCGGTGATCGTCTTGGGCGATAGTATCAGGCAGTGGTATGGCTATCTGGTTTTGAAGCGCCCATTTACCAGCAGTGAAGTGGTGGTGATGGCTGGAGGAAGTTCGCCAGGAAGAATGCAGACGACCATTCATCATGATGATGAGGAGCAGCGATTGCGGTTGCCAGGCGGAGGGTGCTGCTAAGGGATAGCGGGAGTGGCCAGGTGCCCTTCTTGCTCGCAGAACGCGCACGATCAGAATGTGCTCGTTCGATGCGCGCAGTAAAGGGCAGCCTCGGCCACTCCCTTTGGAGAGGTGTGGAGAATCTACTCGGACATTGCTTGGCATGTTGAAGGGTGTCCTGTAGGAAAAATGGGCGAGAAGAGGAGGGGATCGTGGCTGAGCAATTTTCGTTCGATGTGGTGTCGGAAGTGGACATGCAGGAGATGAAGAATGTCGTCGATCAGGCGACGAAAGAGGTCAAGCAGCGCTTCGACTTCAAGGACTCGAAGACGGAGATTACGTTGAAGGAGAAGGAAAAGGAGTTGGTTGTGGTCTCAGACGATGAGTATAAGCTCAATGCGGTAAACGATATTATTAAGACCAAGTGTGTGAAGCGCGGGGTCTCGTTGAAGGCGTTCGATTATGGGACTGTGGAGCCGGCGCTGAGTGGGACTGTGCGACAGGTGGCGAAGATTCAAAGCGGCATCGCGGCGGATAAGGCGAAAGACGTGACGAAGGCTATCAAGGAGTCCAAGCTAAAAGTGCAAGCGCAGATTCAAGGTGAGCAAGTGCGCGTGCTGAGCAAGAGCAAGGACGACCTCCAAGCGGCCATGGCATTTCTCAGGAGCAAAGATTTTGGGATTGATTTGCAGTTCACCAACTACCGCTAACCGGTAACGGGATGGTGAAAAATGCCGCCAGCTTTGTTCTCGCATCGTTCAGACCCTCAACGTACCGCAAGGGTACGCCTCGGGCCTTCACTCGCTGCGGCCTCGCTGGACGACATTTTTGACCATCCCGCAAGGCCTTGTCTTGTGCATGGCTAGAATTCTTATCCTCGCTCTCCTTCTGGCCGGTTCCCTCGCGGGCTGCGATCGCGGTGATCCCATCGTGGTCATTCAGCTCAACCCGAAGAATCCTGACATCATCTACGTTGCGACGAACGACTATATCTATAAGACGCGCGATGGCGGGCAGACCTGGACGAATCTGTCAAAAGGAATGAGCCATTCGCGGGTGATTGCAATGGCAGTCGATCCGGCCTATCCCGCGACAGTCTATGCGGGTACGAAGGGCGATGCGGTCTATAAGAGTCATGATGGTGGGCAACGCTGGGCTTCGATGCGTTCGGGGTTAGACGATGCCACGATTACGTCGGTGGTTAATCATTTCGTCTTTGACCCGACGGACAGCAATCACATCTATATCGCCACGACGATGGGGGTGTCCGAGACGAAAGACGGCGGCGAGCATTGGGTGAAGAAGATGGAAGGGATGAAGGAAGTGCTGATGGTCGTGACGTTGGGTATGGATCCGATGAGACCGGCGATCTTGTACGCAGGCACGAGTGGTGGAGTGTACAAGACGATCGATGAGGCCGGCCATTGGGAGAAGGTGAACAATGGCCTCGTGTCGCCCGATATCATTAAGTCGTCGCGTGCGCTCAGCGTCACGTCGGTGCTGGTTGATCCATTTGAGCCGGAGACGGTGTACGCCTCCACATTGACGGGACTATATAAGACGGCGGACGGCGGAAAATCCTGGCTGCGGATCGGGCAGTCGTTGCAAGATCAGATGCTGTTTTCGATGATTCTGGACCGTACGAAGAAGGGCGTTATTTATCTGGGTGGTCGGGAAGGTGTCCATCGGAGCGAAGATGGTGGGGCGACGTGGGGCACGCTCAACACGGGTCTTGCGACACTGAATATTCGATCGCTCGTGCAGAGTCCAACTGATCCGAACGTGTTTTACGCAGGTACAAATGGGAGTGGCTTGTATCGAAGTCACAATCGGGGAGAGAAATGGGAATCGGTGCCGACTGCGTTGTCAGGCCAGTAAAGGCGATTATTGCTGAGGGGCGATGCTGCGTTCTTGAATGGTTGAACCGACGGAAGATGATCCGAACGAAGAGCCAACACCTGACTCTCCGAGGCTTGAGCCCACGCTCGAGCCGCCAAAACTTGAGCCCACTGTCGAATCGGACAGGCTAGATTCTACGGTGGAACGCTGCAGCGATGAGCCGACCGACGAGGACTCCTCGCTGTTGAGTCTCGATTCTCCAATCGAAGGTCCGGCACGACCGGTTCCTCCGATAGCAAAGCCGGTTGGACCAGATGAGCCAATGTCGTGGCTGTTCCGTGAAGAGGCTCCGGCATCTTGGCCAGTCACGCCTCGGCCACCGATCGCATCGCCGGTCTTCGGGGTTTTCCCGATGCTCGTCCCAGCTGATGGTGCGGTACCGATGCTGGCGCCTGTTTTTGGCCCTATCGACAGCTTCGGCGCACGGATGTCTCTCTCGATCGATTCTTCCATTTCACGAATCGCGTGGGCTTCCCGACCGGAGGATTCGAAGTCTCCTGCATCGCGGGTATTGGTTGAGATGTTGATGCGTAGGAGTGTGGCGCGAAGTTTTTTCAGATCAGCGCGGGCCTTTGCGACTGCCGTGATCATTTCGCGGAGCATGATGCCGCGTGAGGCTATTGAATGATTCGAGAGATTAGCCTGAGTGGACGTGAGTAAATCCCCGACCTCGTCTCCCATCTCTTCGACCTGCTGAAGTTCTGAAAGGTCGGTCTTGCAGCAATCGAGAAATTGGCGATACGTGTTCAGGAATGTCGAGACGTCACCTTGTAGATTCTCGATCTTGAAATCCCGTGGCGATTTGTCGCTAAGAGATAGTTCCCCTTCTTGTTCTGCTGTCTGAGGCGATTTCTTCTCAGCAAGCGACACACATCCCGGCCCTGTGGTGGAAGAGTATTGTTGATCGGCTTTTCGATCCGGGCACCAATAGAGTGGCGATGCCGCTGTCGCCGTGGTGTCGGAGATCCCGCCGAACGTGAAGACGGTTCCCCCCATGAAGGCGATTAGGCAGAGAGCTTTGGTTGTTGTGAGCGAGCGCATAAAACCATTTTTATCCCGACTTGAATTCTTGTCAATGAAACTCGCCAACTTCGTGTGTCTGACACATCGACTGATCGATCCAGGAGTTAAGCCAAGGGCTTGTCTAATTCCATCTAAAATTAAAGATATCCACATGGCGATCCTTCTTGATGCGACGGCTCGATGATGTTGGTCGAGAAGGGGTGCCGTGTTGCTCTCCATGTCTCAGGAGAGTGAACCGTGAGTGTTGGGCGGTCGCTCGGTCTGCTTTTTGACCATCGTGGGGGCGATTACCCTCAGTCAATGCTGAACCTGGTCTCTCCGTATGAATTGAAAGAGAGTAAAGTCGAGATATCCTCATCCCCATGTGTCCACTTATCCCCGCATCGCCCTCTCTTTCTTTTACTTAATTTTTAGGTAAAACCGAGAGCCTCCACGCTTCATAAGTACATGAATTTTCTATTGACAAGTCTTTGAGTGGGTGTATACTCCTATTTTAGTGGGAAAAAGTGGGGAGGTCTGGTAAAGAATAATTAATGGAGGTATCGCGACATATTCCAGTCATGTCAGAAGAGGTCCTCTTATTGCTTGTTCGAGGGACTAATCGAACCTATCTTGATTGTACGGTGGGATACAGTGGGCATGCTGAGAAAATCCTTGAGACAAGTGATTCCAATAGCAGGCTTATAGGATTTGACCGTGATGAGGTGGCAATTGCAGCCAGTCGAGAAAAGCTTGCACGGTTTGGTGGTCGCGTTCTTCTTTTTCATGGTCATTTCGTGGATCTGAAACAGCACCTAACTTTGAGTGGTATTAGCCAGGTTGATGGAATTCTGTTTGATCTTGGGGTCTCGTCCCCCCAGTTGGAGGAGCCTGCTCGAGGTTTTAGCTTTCAAGAGGACGGTCCGTTGGACATGCGTATGGATCAGTCAATGAGTGGGACCGCCGCTGAACTGGTCAATCGTTGGCCGGAAGCGCAGTTGGCCGACACAATTTTTCAGTTCGGAGAAGAACGGTTTTCTCGACGAATTGCGCGTGCCATTGTCTGCGCGCGCCAACGTCATCCGTTAGCGACAACGAAAGAGCTTGTCTCAGTGATTGAAGGGGCTGTTCCATCGAATTATCGGCATGGTCGCCTCCACTGTGCCACCCGCACGTTTCAAGCCCTTCGCATTGCCGTGAATCAAGAACTCGACTGTCTCGAGCCGGCGTTGCGTGATGCCGTGGATGTCCTGTCTCCCGGCGGCCGCCTCTGCGTCATTTCTTTCCATTCGCTCGAAGATCGAATTGTGAAACACACGTTACGGACGCTTTCCAGCACAGACTACCCGAAGGTGGTGGTTCTCACCAAGAAGCCGCAGGTTCCCAGCAGGGAGGAATCGGGCCGGAATCCTCGATCCCGCAGTGCCAAGTTGCGAGCTGCCCAACGGGTATCCAAGGAGGACTGTTTATGAAGGCGTTAACGATAGTGGCCGGGGTGCTGTTGGTCTTCATATTTGTATGGGAACGTGTGGATGTCGTTCGATTGGGTTATCAGATAGAACGGTTGAAGACGCAGAAAATCTTGCTGGAGCGAGAGAGGGACCAATTGCAAGTGAAGGTTTCTGCGTTGGCGGCACCGGAGCGGATTGCGAAGGTGGCGACTGAAAAACTTGGGCTTGTTCCACCCCAGCAAGGGCAAGTGCTGATGGTGCATCTGCCGGGAGAGATTCCGAGCCTGACCCCCCCACCCGTGGAGCTCATCCGTGTGGCGAGACATGATTCGATTGGGAGGATTCGCCAGTGACTGCCGGACCTTCGCGCGGTCGTCGTTATGTGATGCTGATCCTGCTCCTGTGCGGGTTCTGTATTGTTCTCTTTCGGCTGGTTACGCTCCAAGTGCTCCAAGCCGCAGAACTGACAGCCAAGGCTGATCGTCAACATCAAAAGACCGTGTCGTTCGAAGGGGCCAGAGGCATGGTGTCGGATCGTCATGGCAAAGTACTGGCGATGAATGTCGAGGTTCCATCGGTGTTCGGCGTGCCGACATCGCTGGAGAGCCCTTCAACCGTCGCTCGTCATCTTTCTCCAGTGCTCCACATTCGAAGAGATGAGCTTGAGAAAAAGCTTCGGCAAGACAAAAGTTTTGTGTGGTTGGCGCGAAAGGTTGAGCCCGAGCAAGGCCGCAGGTTGCAACAGTTGTCGTTGAACGGCATCGGCGTGGTGATGGAGGGAAGGCGGTTTTATCCTAAGGGCCCATTGTTAGCTCATGTCCTAGGGTTTTCCGGAATGGATGGGCAAGGGCTTGAGGGTCTTGAGCGCCTCTACGATTTGCATCTGCAGGGAGAAAAGCGTGTCACCGTGCTGCAGCGAGATGCGTTAGGCCGTACGGTGTTTCCTAGGGATGTGGCGGAGCAAACACCGACGCCGGGACATGCCCTCACGCTGACCGTCGACGAGGTGATTCAATACATTGCAGAAAAAGAACTCGACGAGGCCGTCACCCATTCTCGTGCCAAGTCCGGGACAATCATCGTCATGGATCCTCAAACCGGTGCGATCCTCGCGATGGCGGTCAGCCCACGATTTGACCCAAACGTTGTGACTGCGTTGACACCTGATCGGTGGCGAAATCGTGCTCTGACGGATACGTATGAGCCAGGGTCGACTATGAAAGCGATGGTCGCGGCCGCGGCGCTTGAAGAAAACGTGATGACGCCCGGTTCTATGGTCTTCGGTGAAAATGGCCAGATGGTGGTTGCGAATACGACGATCCATGACCATGACAAGCTGGGCTGGATGACATTCTCCGAGGTGATTCAAAAATCCAGCAACATCGGTGCCGCCAAAACCGGGATGGCCCTCGGAGACCAGCGACTCTATCGGTATCTCCAAGCGTTCGGATTCGGTCAACGTACTGAAATTGATCTGCCGGGAGAAGTGCGCGGACTTTTGAAGGCGCCAAAAGAATGGGGCCGTCGATCGCTCGCGTCGATTTCGATGGGTCAGGAAGTCGGGGTGACGCCACTCCAGATGGTGTCGGCGGTTGCGGCTCTCGCCAATGGAGGCGTGATGATGAAGCCGTATGTGGTATCCGAAGTACGTGATCAGAAAGGTCACGTACTCAAAGAAGTGCTCCCACAAGTAAGGCGGAGAGTCGTGTCGCCGGAGACAGCTCGGGCAGTGACGACGATGCTGGAAGGTGTCGTGACGAATGGGACTGGGACAAAAGCGGCCATTCCTGGATTTCGTGTGGCGGGTAAAACCGGGACCGCTCAAAAAGTCGACTCACGAACCGGCGCCTATTCCTCGACGCAGTTTGTCGGGTCGTTTGTTGGATATGTTCCAGCAGAATCTCCACGGCTGGCGATGATTGTCGTTCTCGATGAACCTCAAGGTGAGTCATGGGGTGGGGTCGTGGCGGCGCCCGTATTTCGGCGAGTCGGGGAGCAGGTGCTTACCTATCTTGGCGTGTCCAGGGAAGATACCGTGAAAATCGCATTGGCGATGAAGGATCACTAAAGGCTATGACGAGTGACTCCGTTCCCTTTTCACAGTTGCTTGCAGCGCTCTGGGGGAACGTCGATATCTTGGAGCAGCGTGGCGATATGAGTCGTCCGATCACTGGGATCACGGATGATTCTCGGGCTGTGACGGGTGGGAGTCTTTTTGTTGCGGTGAAGGGTGAGCGCGTTGACGGGCACGAATTTGCCGAGCGGGCCATCAAGGCCGGAGCAGTTGCGGTAGTCGCTCAGGCGCCACTGTCGTCAGGGCCATTACCATTTGTGCGGGTGAACGATTCGCGCAAGGCGCTCGGTTTTCTCGGTAGCCGGTTTTATCGTGACCCATCCGTCCGTCTCAAAATGATAGGCGTGACGGGGACAAATGGGAAGACGACGACGACGTATCTCTGCAAGGCCTTACTTGAAGGGATCGGTCGGCGGGTAGGGTTGATTGGTACGGTGGGGTATCAGATAGGACAAGAAACACTTCCTGCGTCTCACACAACACCCGGCGCACTTGATCTCCAGGCACTGTTAGCGAAGATGCTTGAGAGGAAACTCACCGCCGCAGTGATGGAAGTATCGTCTCATGCCCTTGCGTTAGACCGGACAGCGGGCTGCGAGTATGACGTGGCCGTCTTCACAAACCTGACGCAGGATCACTTGGATTTTCATCGCACCATGGACGAGTATTTTGAGGCAAAGCTGCGACTTTTTACCGGATTGGCAGGAGGGCAAAAGGTCGGGAAGCGCGCGATGGTTAATTTGGACGATCCCCGAGGGAACTCGATTCGGACCGCCTGTCCTGTGCCGGTCTGGGGGTATGCCATTCAGAACCAGGCAGACCTCAAAGCAGAGCGCGTGCGTCTTTCGCTTACCGGAACCACGTTCACGGCGGCCACTCCATCGGGATCGTTTCCCGTCGAGAGCCGGTTAGTCGGAGAGCACAACGTCTATAATTTGCTGGGAGCAATCGGAGTGGCGCTTCACGACGGGGCGACAGCCGACCAGATCCGTGACGCGACTGCCCATATCGACAATGTTCCCGGCCGTTTCGAGCGGATCTCGTCCGGACAAGACTTTACGGTTGTTGTCGATTATGCCCATACGGAAGACGCGCTTCTTAGGTTACTCACGGCAGCCCACGTGTTAAAGACCGATCGGATTATTACCGTGTTTGGCTGTGGCGGTGACCGGGACCGAGGAAAGCGGCCCAAGATGGGCCGCGCTGCTGTTGAATATAGCGACGTGGTGATCTTGACCTCCGATAATCCTCGAACTGAGGACCCGCTGGCGATCCTTCATGAAGTTGAGATCGGCGTGCGTGATGCGCTTATGCGGCGGCAACACGTGCAATATCACTTGATGCCGGATCGCCGAGAGGCGATCGGCGCCGCCATCCGGGAGGCGCTTCCCGGCGATATGGTGCTGATCGCCGGGAAGGGGCATGAAGATTATCAAATCATCGGCACTCAAAAGTTTCATTTTGACGACCGTGAAGTGGCACGCGAGGCGATTCAGCAATTGCGAGACTGCGCGTGAGTATCCAGGCGATGGCCGGGGCCGTGGAAGGTGAAAAATCAATGGGGTTGTTTACGGTCGATGAGTTACGAGAAGTGATCAGCGTGAAAGTCCTTGCGGGGCAGGCCTCGCTATCGGGGAAGCGCCGGATCAGGCAGATCAGCACGGACTCACGATCGATTCGTCGGGGGGATCTCTTTGTCGCGCTCAGAGGCGATCGATTTGATGGTCATGAGTTTGTACCGGCTGTGCTCGCACAGGGCGCGGCGGGAGCCATCGTCCATGACGGATACCACCTTCCTTCAAGTCTCCCGGCGGTACGCCGGATCGCGAGGCAATCTGTGCCGTTTCTCTTTGGCGTGCGCGATCCGCTCTTTGCCTACCAGCAGCTCGCGACGCACTATCGCAGTCGATTCACTATTCCGATGGTGGCAGTGACTGGGAGCAACGGCAAGACAACGACGAAGGAGATGGTGGCGGTGGTATTGGCTCAACGGTGGCCGATACTGAAGACCGAAGGAAATTTCAACAATCGCATCGGTGTGCCTGCTACCCTGTTTCGGCTCACGGCTCGGCATCAGGCAGCCGTGATTGAGATGGGGGTGGATCAGCAGGGGCAGACGACCAGACTCTGTGAGATTGTCAGGCCCACAATCGGGGTGATTACCAATATTGGACCCGATCACCTCGAGTTCTTCGGAAGTATGGAAGGCTCGGCGCAGGCCAAGGCGGAATTGCTGGACCAACTTCCGTCCGATGGCATGGCTATTTTGAATGCGGACGATCCATTTTTTGACTACCTCGCCGCACGCGCGCAATGCCGCGTGATGTCCTTCGGATTCTCAGAAATGGCCGATGTCCGGGCGAGCGGGGTCACGTCCGATGCTCGACAGGGCACGACCTTTCGTTTGCACCTCCCTGGGAAAATCCGTCCCACGATCGTGAGAATGAAGGTGCATGGGATCCACAACGTCACCAATGCACTCGCAGCCGCTGCGGTGGGTGCAGCCTTGAATCTTTCCGGTGCGATGATTGCCCAAGGGTTGAGCCGATTCCGTCCTGCCGCGATGCGGTCGCAGGTGGTGACTCTTCATGGCGTCCATTTCATCAACGACTGTTATAACGCCAACCCGGCGTCGATGAACGCGGCGCTTCAACTGCTGGCACAGTGGCGCCCTGCACGTGATCGGATTGCCGTGCTGGGAGACATGCTTGAGCTTGGCGCTGAGACTGGTCGCCTGCATCGGGAGGTTGGGCAGTTTCTTGCCACACAGGGGCTGTCTCGGCTGATCACCTGCGGGGCGTTGGGCCGAGAGATTGCGGAAGGAGCGCGCCAAGGTGGGATGGCGGCAGTGCAGATCGATGAGGTGGACGATGCGGCAGCGGCTGCGGATCATCTTAAGAGAATTCTGCGGCAGGGTGACGTCGTGTTGGTAAAGGCTTCTCGAGGTATGAAAATGGAACAGGTCGTGCAAACGTTGGCAGGGATGAGGGCGGTTATCAGGCAGGCATCGTAAGGGGCTGTAGCCATCGGCTCAAGAGTTGGTGGGACGATCGGCTCATCGTGAAAGTAAAGGCCGCATGCTCTACAACTGGCTGTATCCGTTTCATACAGAATATTCGTTTCTGAACGTCTTTCGATATCTGAGCTTTCGGATCATCTACGGGGCTGTGACGGCGTTTCTGATCGCCTTTGTGTTGGCTCCCTGGGTGATCAAGAAGTTGCAAGAGATTAAGCTGGGCCAGCAGATTCGAGCTGACGGCCCCCAACGCCACCTGGCGAAGAGTGGTACGCCTACCATGGGCGGGATGCTCATTCTTTTCGCGGTTGTCCTCTCGACGCTCCTGTGGGCCGATATTGCAAGACCGTATGTCTGGCTTGTGCTTCTTGCCATGCTGGGGTTTGGCGCGATTGGATTTATCGACGACTATCTGAAGTTCATCAAGGCCCAATCAAAAGGATTATCGGCGGGGCAGAAGTTTACGGCGCAAGTGGCGGTGGCCTTGGTGATCGCACTGGTTCTCTATTTTCTACCTGGTTATACGACCAAGCTCAGTATCCCATTCTTTAAGAATTTCGTTCCGGATCTTGGCTGGTTCTATGTCGCCTTTGCGGTGATGGTGATTGTCGGGAGTTCCAATGCCGTCAATCTGACCGATGGCCTCGATGGGCTCGCAATCGGACCCGTCATGATCGCGGCGATGGCCTACACGATCGTGGCGTATGTCACCGGCCATCGACTCATGTCGGACTATCTGATCATCCCGCACATCGAAGGCGCCGGTGAACTCGCGGTGTTCACCGCCGCAATTCTAGGAGCGAGTTTGGGGTTTTTGTGGTTCAACACCTATCCGGCTACCGTGTTCATGGGGGACGTGGGCTCGCTTCCACTGGGGGCGGCGTTGGGCACAGTCGCGGTGATCAGTAAGCATGAGTTGCTGCTCCTGATGGTCGGCGGAGTATTTGTCATTGAGGCGGTCTCGGTCATTTTTCAAGTGATCTCGTTCAAGTCACGAGGGAAACGCATTTTTCTCATGGCGCCCATCCATCATCACTTTGAGATGAAAGGCTGGGAGGAGCCCAAAGTCGTGGTGCGGTTGTGGATTATCGCCATCCTGTTGGCATTGTTGAGCTTGAGCACATTAAAGCTTCGGTGAGGGCATGTTAGGAGAAGCGGCTGTGGAACTCGCGGGGGCACATGTCACTGTCATGGGGCTTGCCAGAAGTGGTGTCGCGGCTTGCCGATTGCTTCAGGTTGCGGGAGCGCGTGTCACTGTGGCCGATCGAAAGGAATCGGCGGAGCTCACATCGGCCCTCGCCGGTATCGATCGCGAAGGCGTCGATATCACCGTCGGAGCGCGATATGAATCATCGCTCGAGAGGGCGGATCTTGTGGTGATCAGTCCCGGAGTGCCGTATCGGTTAGCCTCGCTTGAAACAGCGCGTCGGCGTGGCGTGAAAGTGATCAGCGAATTGGAGCTGGCTTCACAGTTTTCCCGAAGCCCGCTCCTTGCCGTCACGGGCACCAACGGCAAGAGCACGACCGTGACGCTGATCGGGAAGTTTCTCGCTGAGAGCGGCAAGCGGGCGTTCGTCGGCGGAAATTTAGGGACGGCTTTGAGCGAAGCAGCGGTGGAAGATCTTCGTGCCGGGCAGACAGGGAAACCGAGTCCGTTCGATTATCTTGTCGTCGAGGTCTCCAGTTTTCAGCTGGAAACGATTGATCGATTCCATCCCTGGATCGCCGCGTTGCTCAACGTGACGGTCGATCACCAGGACCGGTATGAGTCGCTGGGCGAATATATCGCTGCGAAACAACGGATTTTCGAGAACCAGATCGTATCAGATTTTGCGGTATTCAATCTTGATGACGATCGTGTGGCAGCCTTGCGGCATCGGGTTCATGCAACACGATTGGGGTTTACAAGCGGAGCCACGATCGGCGCCGAGATGCATGGCGGGACCTATCTCGAAGGTGATGGGATCGTGACGACGGTGACCGGGGTACGACAGGAAATTTGTCATCGACGCGAGATCCGTATCATTGGGAACCACAACGTGGAAAACGTGATGGCGGCGACAACCTACGCCTTACTGTGCGGCTGTCCGCTCGATGCGATTCGTCGAGTGCTTGCGACGTTTCCTGGACTCGAGCATGCGCTTGAAATCGTCCGCGAGCGTCGAGGGGTCCGATATGTGAACGATTCGAAGGGCACGAATGTCGATGCCACGCTCAAAGCGCTGGAGAGTATTCATCAACCGATTTGGCTCATTGCAGGAGGGCGGGATAAGGGAGGAGATTTTTCTCGACTCGCCCAAGCCGTCAGCCGACGGGTCGCACACGTGATTCTGATCGGAGAAGCAGCGCCGCTCTTGCGACAGGCGTGGGAGGGTGTCGCGACGATGACGGAGGCCACCACTCTACGGGGGGCCGTAGAGTTCGCGGCGCAAGGGGCATCGCCGGGTGACGTCGTGTTGTTGTCCCCAGCCTGTGCCAGCTTCGATATGTTTGCGGATTATCAGGACCGTGGTCGTCAATACAAGGCGTTGATTCATGCCTTACCGGCGTGACGTGCAAGGCAAGGGAGGGGCGATTCTGAGCTATGGCGCATCGATCAGCGGGGACTCTGGCGCTTCCATGGTCCCAGGCCACCAGTCAACGGTCAGGCAAGCAACGGGTCGCAGCGGATCACACGCTTTTGGCGGTCACGATGATTCTGGCGTTAGTGGGACTGGTGATGGTGTTCAGCGCGAGCGCTATTGTGGCGGGCAACCGGTTTCAGGATCCAGGATTTTATCTGAAGCGGCAAGTCGCCTGGCTTGCCATCGGCGTTCTGTTGATGCATCTCGCATCGCATATCGATTACACGGTTTGGAAGAAACTCTCCATTCCAATATTGGCCTGCGGCCTGTTGCTGCTCGTCTTGGTACTGGTGCCGTCTTTCGGCCTGTCGGCCAAGGGAGCGCGGCGATGGTTGCCGTTGGGACCTATCTCCATGCAGCCGGCAGAAATGGTCAAGCTTGTCGCGGTGATTTATCTGGCAGCGTATCTGAGCAAAAAGCCAGACAGGATCACATCGTTTCGCAGTGGTCTGCTGCCGGCGCTGATCGTGATTGGATTGCTGAGCGGATTGGTGTTGCTCGAACCGGATCTTGGAACGGTTGTGGTGCTTGGATTAGTCACAATCGGGATGTGTTTCCTCGGCGGGGCACGTCTGTCTCATCTCTTGGGGTTAGGGCTCTGTGCGATTCCGGCGGTGATGGCGCTGGTTCTTGGGTCCAGTTATCGGCGCCAACGGCTCATGACGTTTCTTGCTCCATGGAAGGATCCGTCGGATGCCGGGTTCCAAATCACACAGTCTTTCTTAGCCTTCGGCAGCGGCGGTTCGTTTGGAGTGGGGTTGGGCGAAGGCAAACAGAAGCTCTATTTCCTCCCAGAGGCGCACACAGATTTTGTTTTGGCGCTGATCGGCGAAGAACTAGGGCTTATCGGCACCGTGACGGTCGTCCTGTTATTCGCATTTTTTGTGTGGCGAGGGGTTCAGATTGCCGCACGTGCGCGAGAGCCGTTTGGCCGCTATCTGGGCATGGGTATTACCTTGTTAGTTGGCGTGCAGGCGTTGGTCAATGCGTCGGTGGTGACGGGGCTGTTGCCAACGAAAGGACTTACCTTACCGTTTGTCAGCTACGGAGGGTCGTCGTTGGTGGTCAGTTTGGTCGGAGTGGGGATCTTGCTCAATATTTCTCGAGATCGACATACCGGTGGGTCTCGCGGTGGGTCGGGTCACGGATGACGATCGTCATTGCCGCAGGAGGAACCGGTGGCCATCTCTATCCGGCTGTGGCATTGGCAAGAGAGTTTCTCCGGTGCGATCCCAAGAGCACGGTTCTTTTTGTGGGGACGGCACGTGGGCTTGAATCGAAGGTGCTTGCCCATGAGGGGTTCGACCTGGCGTTGATCAGTGCCAAGCCGGTGATGGGGAAGGGTCTGTTCGGGGCACTGAAAGGGTTGTGTGCGCTGCCAGTCAGTTTGAGGCAGTGCCTGCGAATCCTACGAACAAGACAGGCTGATCTGGTGATTGGAGTCGGTGGCTATACAAGTCCCATGATGTTGCTGGCGGCCGCGTTGGCCAAGGTGACACGAGTGATTCTAGAGCCGAATGCACATCCAGGCATGGCGAACAAAGCGGTGGGGCCTTTCGTTCAGCGTGTGTTTCTCGCCTTCGAATCTGCTTCCGACTCGTTCGATCGTTCAAAGGTACGTGTGGTGGGGACGCCGATTCGCAAGGCATTCCTTGAGGGCATTGAGCAGAGCCAGGAGCAGTCAGGATCGCCACATCTGCTGATTTTCGGAGGGAGTCAAGGCGCCAAGGCAATGAATACAGCGGTGATAGAAGGATTGCCCGATTTGATGACACAGCTGCCGCAGTTCACAGTGACCCATCAGACCGGCGAATCCGACCATGCGCGGGTGGCCGAGGCCTATCGTCGGGTCGGCATCGAGTCGCAGGTCGTCCCATTTATTTACGACATGCCTGCGGCATTACGGCAGGCGGACCTTGTGGTGGCGAGGGCCGGTGCTATGACGGTGGCGGAACTCACGGCCTGCGGAAAGCCGGCTATCCTTGTTCCGCTGCCGTCCGCCATCTACGACCATCAGACACACAATGCCAAGGTGATGGAAGCAGCCGGGGCCGCCGTGCTGCTCCCGCAATCTGTGCTCACCGGCCCTCTGTTGGCCCGCACCGTGACGGGTATTCTTGGAGATCGTGACCGATTACGGGCGATGGGCGAGGCGAGTCTTTCTCTGCGACGAATTGATGCAGCTGAAGTGATTGTCCGCGAATGTTACGCGCTCATGGGAGGTCGTCATGACGTTCACCGGTCTGTTGGAGCAGCAGGAAACTAATGGTATTGGGCAACGTGGACAGAGATCACCATCGTATCCACCGGTTGGTGGAGTAAGGCGTACGACGATGTTTCGAAAGACACAACAGATCCACTTAGTCGGAATTGGAGGATCGGGAATGAGCGGCATCGCGGAGGTACTCCTGACGCTGGGGTACAAAGTGACGGGCTCGGACCTGCAAGCTTCCGATACGACGCGACGATTGGAGGAACTCGGCGGGCGTATCTTTGTCGGCCATCAGGAATCGAATGTCGGGGAAGCACAAGTGGTCGTCATCTCCTCTGCCGTGTCGGCACAGAACCCAGAGGTCGTGGCAGCGAAGGTCAAGCAAATTCCTGTGATTCCTCGGGCCGAGATGCTTGCGGAGTTGATGCGGCTGAAGTTCGGGGTCGCCATTGCCGGCGCACATGGGAAGACCACGACGACGTCGATGGTGGCCAATGTCTTGGCCCAGGGTGGATTGGATCCGACGATGGTGATCGGGGGGAAAGTGAATGCGTTAGGGAGCCATGCGCGCCTGGGTCGAGGCGATCTCCTCGTGGCAGAAGCCGACGAGAGCGACGGATCATTTCTCCGTCTATCACCGACCATTGTCGCGGTGACGAATCTCGACCGGGAGCATCTCGATCATTACGGCAGTATGGAACGCATCAACGAATGTTTTCTCGAGTTTATCAATAAGGTGCCGTTCTATGGGTTAGCCGTGTTGTGCGCCGATGATGATCGGCTCAGGGCGCTCTTCCCGAGCATCGTGAAGCGCTATCAGACCTATGGACTCTCGGAACGTAATGGGGTCACGCCGGATTTCTTTGCGACGGACATCAGCTTAAGCAAATGGAGCGCTGAGTTTCGGGCGCAGTTCCGTGGTCGCAATTTGGGCCCGTTCCGCCTGGCGGTGCCAGGCCGACACAATGTTGCCAACGCGCTTGTGGCGATTGCGGTCGGTCTCGAATTGGATGTCCCGGTCGATCTCATTAGGAAAGCGCTGGCGGCCTATGCCGGAGTTGAGCGCCGCTTTCATCTGCGAGGGGAGGCCAATGGGATCATGGTCGTAGACGATTACGGGCATCATCCAACGGAGATCAAAGCCACTCTGGCTGCGGCCAAGCAAGGGTGGGGAGACCGCCGGTTGGTGGTACTGTTCCAGCCGCATCGCTATACCAGGACGAGAGACTTGCTGGAAGATTTTTCGAAGGCGTTTGACCAGTCAGACGTCTTGTTCTTGGCGGACATCTATGCGGCGGGGGAGCAGCCGATTCCCGGAGTGTCCGGAGCCAGGTTGGCCGACATTGTTCGTGCGGCGGGCCATCCGTCTGTGACGTTTATAGAACATAAAGATCAGATGGTGGATCAGGTGCTCCCCCATCTGAAATCGGGGGATCTCGTCATGACGTTAGGGGCAGGGGATATTTGGAAGACGGGGGTTGGGCTGTTGGCCCGATTGACTCCGGTCGGATGATGCGATGACGCGAGGGAGACAAGGTGTTCGGACAGCTGCAAAAGCTCATGCGCAGTTCACACAGGCAGATGTGCGCGCTGCGGTGGCCGGTCTCAGGGGATCCACATCCTTCCGGGCTCCGCTGCGAGAGTACACCTCGTTTAAGATCGGAGGGCCGGCGGATGTCGTCTGTGAGCCCGCGGATATTGACGATGTCTGTCTGGTGGTTCGGCAGGCGCGTGCGCATAAGATTCCGATGTTCGTCCTGGGCGGAACGAACCTTCTTATCCGAGACGGAGGCATTCGCGGCATTGTGGTCAGCTTGGCGCGGCTGCGGGCTATCAAGGAAGAACCGACGGCGGTGTTGTATGCCGAAGGGGGAGTCGGGATGCCGACATTGATTGGGTACGCGATCCGTCATTCCCTTGCGGGACTGGAATGGGCGGCGGGAATTCCTGGAACAGCGGCCGGCTGTGTCGTCATGAATGCCGGGACAAAGCTCGGTGAAATGAAGGATTCGATCAAGGCTGTTCGCATGGTGAATATGAAAGGCCAGATCGTGGACCTGGAGGCAGCTCAGGTGAGGTTCGAATATCGACGGGCCGTGCTGCCACGTGGCATCGTGGTGGGAGTCTGGCTTCAATTGAAGCCAGGGGTCCAATCGGAAATCCAGCGAGTGGTCAAGGACTATCTCCACTATCGACGAGACACACAACCGCTCGCAATGCCCAGCGCCGGGTGCGTGTTCAAGAATCCTCCGAACGATTCTGCCGGGCGACTGATTGAGGTAGTCGGCCTCAAGGGTGCACGTGTCGGCGATGCGGAAGTCTCGATGAAGCATGCCAACTTCATGGTGAATCGTGGTCAGGCGAATGCGGCAGATGTGACGGCGTTGATCGGGAAGGTCCGCCGTGCAATTCGCCGTCGGGTGGGGGTGCGGTTAGATCTTGAACTGAAAATCGTAGGAGAGACATAGCGGTATGAGTGAGCTTCATTCGACAAAGCGGCCGCTTCTGACCCGTGCCCGCATCGGGGTGCTGATGGGTGGACAATCGGCTGAGCGCGAGGTGTCGCTTCGGACAGGCGCAGCGGTTCACCGATCGTTGGTCCGCCGTGGTTACGATGCAGTCGCCATTGATGTCGGGCCGACGCTCTCCCAGGATCTGCACGATCGGAAGATCGACCTGGCGTTTTTGGCTTTGCATGGGCCCGGCGGGGAAGATGGAGCGATTCAAGGATTTCTGGAGACGTTGGGAATTCCCTACACCGGATCCGGTGTCCAGGCGAGTGCGATCGGTATGCATAAAGTCACCACGAAAACACTCTTGGCTTCAGCCCGTATTCCTGTCCCAGCCGGCGCGGTTGTGAAGCGAGGGGAGAAGGTTTCCAGCGCCACCCTGTTGCGCGCGGAAAAATTGCGCTGGCCTCTTGTGGTGAAGCCTGCTTCGCAAGGGTCCACGATTGGCGTCACGATTGTGCGCAAACCGTCGCAATGGCGTGATGCTCTGGCCTTGGCCCATCGCTATGACGTGGATGCGATGGTCGAGACCTATATCCCGGGGCATGAGGTGACGGTGTCGATCATCGGAGGACCCCATGTCTCTCCGCTGGTGCTTCCTGCTGTGGAAATCGTGGCGCCGGGAGGCTTTTACGATTTTGCCGCGAAGTACGAAAAGGGGAAAACCCAATATCTCTGTCCTGCACCCTTGAGCGCCGCAGTGACCAGGCAGATTCGGATGTTGGCGTTGCGCACGTATCACGTCCTGGGCTGTGAGGGTGCGGCCCGAGTCGATTTCCGTATCACCCCGCGCGGCCGTCCGGTCGTATTGGAGATCAATACCGCGCCGGGCATGACTGAAACGAGTTTGCTCCCGATGGCGGCGGCACAGGCTCGAATCGACTATGACGAGTTGACCGAACGGATTCTTGAGTCCGCACTCACTCGCGCGGTCGCTTTGACCGTTCGTCAGGGGAAGTGAACGTGCCATGAAGATACTCATGCGGAAACGAGCGGCGCCTCCCATCGGCCCACGGTCGAACCAATGGAAGGGCGCGCGTGCCAGTCAGGTTGCGGATCAACGCCAACAGGCGCGTCGGGAGACGTTGCTCTCACGGCGTAGGCGTGCGTTGCTCGTGGGGCGATGGATTCTCGGTCTTGCCGCGTTGGCGTGGGGATTGACCATCATCACGCGAGAAATGGGACCCATGCTTCAGGGTTGGCTAGAAATCCGTGACGTAGAGATTGAGGGTATACACCGAGTGACGAAACCGGAAATATTAGAGCGGCTCGTGTTGAAGCCAGGCATGGGACTGCATCAAATCAGCACATCGTTTCTTGCTGAGCGAGTGCAGGCGCACGCATGGATTAAGGAGGCGACGGTCGAACGCCGGCCGCCGCATATTCTGCATATCACGGTGGTGGAGCGAACGCCAGCCGTGATTATTCGCGCAGGCGCGGACCATTGGTTGAGTGATGAAGGCGGACATCTTCTCGCCAAACTAGGCAGGCAGGATGATCAGGCTCTACCCCTGTTGATTGGCTTGGAGGCTCAGCCTCTTCAGCACGGCGAATCAGGTGTACGTCATGCGGTTCAGTCCGGAGTCGTGTTGGCCAAGCTCATCGCCAATACGTTCGGCGGGAGGGTTGAAATCGATCTCACGAATGTCTCGAATGTGGTGGCGTCGGCCAACGGGGTGCGATTTCAGTTTGGAGGCGATTCTCTGGTCGATCAATGGGAGCGATTTCGGAAGGTGAATCCGTCATTTAAAACCAGCCCATTCGATAATCGGACGGGTGCAGTGAACGAGATCGATTTACGGTATGACAATCGCGTCATTGTGCGAGAAAGGGTGTGAGGGCTGTGCCGAAGCGTGATCAGATTCTTGTGGGGTTAGATATCGGGACCACGAAGATCTGCGCCATCGTGTCGGAAATCACCGATGATGGCGTGCTTAATATAATCGGGGTGGGATCCAGTCCGTCACGAGGGCTTCGCAAGGGTGTCGTGGTCGACATCGAGAGCACCGTGGAATCGATCAAGAAGGCGGTGGAGGAAGCCGAGCTGATGGCGGCGGTTCAGATCAATTCCGTCTATACCGGCATTGCAGGCAGCCACATCTCTGCGGAAAACTGCAAAGGGGTCGTCGCGCTCAAAAAGGCAGAAGTGACGCGGGAAGACATCCAGCGTGCGATCGAAAGCGCGCGGACTCTGGCCGTCGTCCCCCATGAACGGCGGATTCTTCACGTGCTTCCTCGTGAATTCATGGTAGATGGGCAAGAAGGGGTTCGGGAGCCGTTAGGTCTGTCCGGGAACCGTCTCGAAGTCAATGTTCATGTCATTACCGGCGCGGTGACGTCGGCGCAGAATATCATCAAGTGTGTGAATCGCGCGGGCCTCGATGTTATCGACATGGTGTTGCAGCCTTTGGCGTCCAGTGAGGCCGTCCTCAGCCAGGAAGAACGCGATCTGGGCGTCGTCATGATCGATCTTGGCGGTGGGACAACCGACCTCGCGATCTTCCTGGACGGGAGTATCAGGCACTCTGCGGTTTTGCCGATCGGTGGGCAGAACTTGACGAAGGATCTTGCCATCGGATTGCTGACCTCTCAAACGGAAGCCGAGAAAATTAAATTGCAGCACGGGATCGCCAGAACAGGGTTGGTGCAGGGCCATGAAATGGTCGAGGTTCCGTCGGTCGGCGACCGTCCAGCACGGAGGTGCTTGCGCCGCGATCTTGCCGAGATTCTTGAGCCACGGGTCGAAGAAATATTCGAGCTGGTTCGTCGGGAAATCGCACGTGCCGGCTACGAGGGTATGGTGGGAGCCGGAGTGGTGATTACCGGTGGGACATCGTTGTTGGAAGGGATGCCCGATGCGGCAGAGCAGGTCTTGAATCTCCCGGCTCGCCGTGGCGCACCCGGTGGTCTCGGAGGGCTTCGCGACATCGTCAGCAATCCCATACATGCCACGGGCGTCGGACTGCTGCTCCATGCCCGACGCCATCTTGAGGAGATGGCCATCGCTGGTCTGCGCAGCGGGCGGCCGTTGGATAAGGTCTTGACTCGTATGAGGGGATGGTTCTTCGAGTTGTTCTAACCGATGCGTGAGGCGAATGTCCGCCTTGCGGATTTTATCAAGGGAGGTGTCCTGATGTTTTCGTTTGAAGAGGATGTTGTGTCTCCCGTTCGGATTAAAGTGATCGGTGTCGGTGGCGCCGGGTGTAATGCGTTGAACACCATGATTACGTCCGGATTAGCTCGGGTCGATTTCATCGCGGCGAATACGGATCTGCAGGCGTTGGAACGATCGCGGGCGTCGTATAAAGTTCAGCTGGGCCCTGAACGGACCAGAGGGCTTGGCGCCGGGGCCAAGCCAGAAGTCGGAAAGGATTCGGCACTGGAAAGCAAAGATCAGATTCGGGAGTGTCTTGAGGGCGCCGACATGGTGTTCGTGACCGCCGGAATGGGCGGTGGAACCGGAACGGGTGCCGCGCCGATTGTGGCGAGTATCGCGCGTGAACTCGGTATCTTGACGGTCGGGGTCGTCACGAAGCCTTTTTCGTATGAAGGTCATCGCCGGATGCTCCATGCGGACGAAGGGGTCCGCGATCTCCGCCGGCATGTTGACACCTTACTGATAATCCCGAATCAGCGATTGCTCGGCATCGTCGACAAAGCGACGCCGCTGCTCGAAGCGTTTAAGGTCGCTGATGATGTCCTCCGGCAGGCCATTCAAGGAATTGCCGATGTGATCACGACCACCGGCCATGTCAATGTGGATTTCGCCGATGTCCGAACCGTCATGTCCCATACGGGCCGCGCGGTGATGGGGATGGGCGTGGCGCGCGGAACGAATCGAGCGATCGAAGCGGCGCAAAAGGCGATTTGTAGTCCGTTGTTGGAGGAGGGGAGTGTCGAGGGTGCACGTGGGGTGTTGCTGAATATCACCGGTGGGCCCAACATGACGTTGCATGAGATCGAGGAAGCGGCGACGATTGTTCAACAGACCGCTGACCCTGAAGCCAACATCATTGTTGGACAGGTGATCAACCCCGATATGGGCGATGACTTGGTTGTGACCGTGATTGCGACAGGGTTTGAACGGGAGGATCTGCCTGCTCCGGTTCCCGTGGCCGCGGTTCGGGCGTCCCGTCCTGTGCAACAGACGGTGACCAGCGGCGCCGGCCAGACGGTGGGAGAACGATCGTACGCGGAGCGGCCCTTCAAAGATTTCGATCGCCCAACCTACTTGCGGCGGATGGGAGATGGAAGAGTATCGATGGAACGCGCTGCCGCGGTCACTGATGACGAGTGGGATGTACCCACCTTCCTGCGCAAGCAGGTCGACTGAGCAGACGCGTTTGTCGGCGTGAGTCGGTCATAGCGGGGTATGACTATGAGTGCAGCAGTCATTACGGTTCCTGCCTTTGCGTCCGCGCGCGACGGTGTTCGGCATTTCTTCGGCACGCGCCGTCACGCACACTCACTGGGATTCGATGTCGGAATTCCCGCTCGTCAGTCTGGTGTGCAGGGGCGCGGCTGGCTGCTGTCCGTCAAGCAAGTGCACGGAACTGAGGCGCTGGTGCTGGATCGTCCACTCACGGAGTCGGATCGGTTTCCCGGTGGGTGGGATGCGTTGGTGACCGATCAACCAGGCGTGACAGTAGCCGTGCGCACGGCGGATTGTGTTCCCGTGCTCGTGCATGACCCACGCCGGCGCGTTGTCGCAGCGATTCATGCCGGTTGGCGGGGCGCGGTGGCTGGGATTGTTTCGAAAACGCTCACACTGATGGCGAGCCGATTCGGGTCGACCCAGTCGGATCTGCGAGTCAGTATTGGACCATCAGCCGGCCCTTGCTGCTATGAAGTGGACAATCCGGTGCTCGACCAGCTTCGATTGGGGTTGTCTGATTGGGAGTCGGTCGTGCATGACTATCGAGGGCATAAAGCTCGGCTCGATCTCAAGGGCTTGATCCGACGGCAAGTGGAAGGAGCGGGCGTGTCCACATCCGCTGTTTCAGCGGTGAATGTATGCACGATCTGCCACGATCAGCTGTTTTATTCCTATCGACGGGAAGGCCGGGTGAACGGAACGATGGTCAGCGGGATCACGCTACTCTCTCACAACTCAGAGTGAGTCGGAGGGTGTGCGCTGACATTTATCTGGGGGGTCTGTACAATACGTCAGAGCTTCGTCGCATTTCTTTGAGGGGGCGCGCAATCGGTATGTCGGATGAGTATCGTGGTACGGTTGGGGAGCGGGTGTGTCTAGTTCAACGATCATAAAGAAGATTGCGTTCATCGGAGGCGGCCAGATGGCTGAGGCCATGATCGGTGGTCTCCTTGCAGGGCAGGTATGTTCTGCTGACGTCATTTGGGCAACGGATCCCGTTCCCGAGCGCCGCGATCGCTTAAAAGAGCAGTTCGGCATTCGGGTTGGTTCTGCCAACCGTGAAGCGGTTGTCTGGGCTGACGTGGTCATTTTGGCCGTGAAGCCTCAGGCGCTCCCTGTTGTGCTCAGGGAGCTTGGCCCAATCCTAGCCCATGCCCTTGTGATCTCTATTGTGGCAGGGGTGAAGATTCCGACAATCGCCGAACAGATTTCCGGGGGGGGGCGGGTTGTTCGTGCGATGCCGAATATTCCAGCATTGGTCCGGGAGGGTATGACTGCGCTAACTTTTGGTAGCACGGTCACTGAGGATGATGGTCATGTGGCTCGAATGGTATTCGAAGTGGTCGGTCGTGTGGTCCTGGTTGAGGAACGATTGATGGATGCGGTGACTGGCCTGAGTGGGAGTGGCCCGGCCTATGTGTTTCAGGCCATTGAAGCGTTGGCGGATGGGGGAGTGATGATGGGTTTGCCACGGCAGACCGCCGAACTCCTTGCGGCACAGACAGTACTTGGCGCGGCTCGCTTGGTTCTCGAATCAGGCGCACACCCTGCTCAGCTGAAAGATCGGGTGGCCTCACCTGGAGGCACCACCATCGCCGGACTTCATCGGCTTGAACAGGGGGGCTTTCGTGCTACATTAATGGCTGCGGTTGAAGCGGCTACCACGCGATCGAAAGAGTTGGGGCGCTGATGTTTGTCGCGGGGAATGTTCTTTCGGCAATGGCCTCGATTCTTGACTATGTATTATGGCTCTATATGTGGGTGATCATTGCTCGCGCCCTGATCTCGTGGGTTAACCCGGATCCATGGAATCCGATCGTCCAATTTCTCAATCGTGCGACCGAACCGGTCCTCGCTCCAATTCGACGGCTGATTGGCACGCGGATTGGCATGGATGTATCGCCCATCGTCGTGATCCTGATTATCAATTTCCTGCAAATCGCGGTTGTGCAGTCACTCAAGGAATTGGCCATGAGGATGAACTGAGATGAGCATGGGGGATGCCATGAGAATGACGCCGCTTGATATCCAGCAAATGGTGTTCAAGGTTGCTTTTCGCGGATATGACAAGGAAGAGGTGAATCGCTTCCTCGAAGAAATAGCGCAGACGGTCGAATTATTGAATCGAGACGATGCGGTTCAGCGAGAAAAGATCGTATTTCTGGAACAGCAACTTGCCGAGTTAAAACGGACGGAAGCCACATTGTCGAGTACGCTGTTATCTGCTCAATCGCTGGCAGAGGATGTCAAGCGGAATGCTCATCGGGAGGCGGATCTCGTCATCAAGGAGGCTGAACAGAAGGCGAGCGAACTGATCCATCAGGCTAGGGTCGAGCTGACCGATACACAGCGTGACCTCACGTCGCTCCAAAAACAACGCTTGCTGATGGTTGAACGCTTGCGGGCGTCGTTGCGCATGTTCGAACGGATGCTGGAAGTGGAAGAACATGAGGCGTTCCATGACGCCGCAACCGCATCGGTAGAGAAGCTCGAAGGAGAATCGAGCCCGAGGCTCTAACTCGTCAGAAGCGACCACTTCTCGCTGGCTCAGGCGTTCTCTAGGTTGGCTCTTGCGGCTCCCCGCCACCGCATTGTTTCCCACCCACAATAGGGTATCCCGTCCATGGCGACTCATCATGTCATTCAGGCGGCATTGCAATCGGCCGTCGACGAGGGTGTCTTCCCCGGTGCTCAGCTGGCGGTGCGTCTTCGTGGGGAGCTGCAATGTGTGGTGGTGGCTGGGCGATTGTCGTCAGAGCCTCCGGGCCTTCCGGTACAACCCACTAGCCTGTATGACCTCGCGTCTCTCACGAAGCCGTTAGTAACGGGGACATCGCTCTTGCTTCTGGCGCAACAGGCCAAGGTAAGGCTTGAAGATCCTGTACAGGAAGTCTTGGCTGAACTTGACGGGACGTCAATCGGTCAGGCAACGGTGAAAGACCTTTTGACGCATCGTTCGGGCTTGCCAGGATGGCGGCCCTTCTACGAGCGGCTGGGGACCAGAGGGATTGGCCTTGAACCTTCCGGCGGGAATCATGCTGTCACGCAACTGGTACTGAAGATGATTCGAGATGAGCCGCTGCTCTATGCGCGGGGGGAGCGCTGCGTCTATAGTGACCTTGGATTCATGTTGTTGGGGTTTCTGGTGGAGCGTCTCAGTGGAATGGCGTTGGACCGCTGGTGCGAAGATGCCATCGTCCGACCGCTACGGGCGGACCCTATGATGTTTTGCCCTACGACGGGGAGGGCGCAACGCGATAGCCTTCGCTCAATTGTCGATGTGTCATGCATCGCCCCGACCGAATGGGACGAGTGGCGCAATCGACTCTTACGTGGGGAGGTGCACGACGAGAATGCCGCAGCGATGGACGGTGTCGCGGGCCATGCAGGGCTATTCGGGACTGCTGAATCAGTACTGGCTGTCTCTGGAGCCTGGCTCCACGGCTATCATGGGAGAGAGTCGATTCTGGCAGGAGAATTTGTCAGGCAGTTTACGACCCGCCAAGAATCTGTCGCTCGATCGAGTTGGGCGTTGGGATGGGATACTCCGTCTGCGCCGTCTTCATCGGGGTCTAGTTTTTCTGAGCGGTCGTTCGGTCATCTCGGCTTTACGGGGACGTCGCTATGGATTGATCCACTCCGTGAATTGGAGGTGGTGCTGTTATCCAATCGAGTGCATCCGAACCGAAGGAACGAGAAGATCAAGGCCTTCCGCCCACGGATTCACGATCTGGTCTATAGGGAGTATGTCTCCGCGTAAGAGTTGCGGCTATGCCAGGTCTTGATAATCAACCCAGGTTTCTTTTTCGGCGAGATACTTCGTGCCTTTGAAATTGGCGCGGGTTCTCATTCTACTGAAGCCGAATCGCTGCATCATGTCGATGAGCTCTTGTACCGCAGCCGTGATAGTGGGATGGGGATGGCCTTCGACGTTCAGGGCTTCATACATGACTTTCGCGGCGTAGCCAGAGGGTGTCCGATTGACAAGGATCATGCGATTGAAATACCGATCACTCGGGTCAACCCCTTCAATCTGGTGCTTTTCAATCAATCCTTCTTTTTTGAAAAGCAGCGGCAACGAACTCATCATACCCCCCAGTGCATTCACACGATATACTAGAGCCTAGTGCGTAATTATAGGGTGGGACCGCGCCGACCGCAAGCCGTTGACAACCGTGTAGCACCCTCCTATCATTTCCCCCCGCTGTCGTCGCCGCGATGTTCTTAAAGATATGAATATCCCCAACAGCTTGACCATCCTCCGTATTCTCCTGATTCCCTGCTACATTGGGTTGCTTATCTACGGCAGATTCGATCAAGCACTCATTGTGCTTCTTGTGGCTGGGCTTACCGATGCGCTTGATGGGCTGATCGCCCGTATGAAAAATCAGCATACTCGGCTGGGTGCTGTGTTAGACCCTTTAGCCGATAAGCTGCTGCTCACCTCAGGGTTCATTACTCTTTCGCTGATTCATGTGATTCCGTTGTGGGTCACCATCCTTGTGGCCAGCCGGGACGTTATATTGCTGATGGGGACGGCGGTGGCGCATTTCACAGATTATCGCGTGGATCTTACGCCCACTTTTTTGGGCAAGGGCACGACGTTTCTCCAGCTAGCGTATGTTGTGATGGTTATCTTTCTCAGTTCCCGCCGCATCGATCTCGCCAATATCTTGCCGCTGTTGTTCGGTATGGTTTCCTTCACGTTATTGTCCGGTTTGCATTATCTCTATCGAGGTATTCGGCAGACGAGTGCAATCAGGAGCTAGGGCTTTCTGTGACGTCAACCCGTATGCCTGCCCACCGCGCAGAGATTGTGCATTTGTTTGACAGGTTTTGGGGTCGCCAGTAGACTCGCCGATAGATATTCCCGTCAATTTACAACCGGCCAGGTAGATGGCCACATCGAAGGGTGAGTGTTGCGTATGGCTACCTTTGCGTATGTCGGACGAACCAGATCGGGTGCCGTCAAGAAGGGCGAGCTGAGTGCGAAAACCCGAGATGAGGCGGTGGATCAACTGCGTAAGCAAAGCGTCGTCGTCACGAGCCTTGAAGAAAAGAAGAGCGGCGCTGGCGGATTCAAGATCAACCTTAGTTTTGGGTCCGGCCTTACAGATAAAGATCTAGTTGTATTTACACGACAATTTGGCACGATGATCAATGCCGGTCTGCCCTTGGTGCAGTGTCTCGAAATCCTCTCGACCCAGTCTGAAAACAAGGTGCTGCGGGAGACTATCGGGGAAGTAAAGACGCAGGTAGAGGCCGGTTCAACTTTTTCGGATGCGTTACGTCGCCACCCTAAAGTATTCGACGACCTGTACGTGAACTTGGTCCATGCGGGTGAGGTGGGTGGCTTGCTCGATACGATCTTGACGCGTCTCGCAAAATACATCGAGAAAGCGATGAAGCTGAAAGGGCAGGTCAAGTCTGCCATGATCTATCCTGCTGCGATTATGGGTGTTGCGGTGGCGGTGATCAGCGTCTTAATGATTTGGGTTATTCCGATCTTCGCGAAAATGTTCGTTGAATTGTCAGGAGGGAAGGTAGGGTTGCCGGGTCCTACGCAGTTGGTTATTGATATCAGTAATGTGTTTACGTCCTATTGGTACTTGATATTCGGGAGCCTTGTGGCAATCATCTTCGGTATCAAGAAATACTATGCGACCGTCCAAGGACGAAAGGCTATCGACAAGCTCCTTCTCAAAACGCCGGTGTTTGGGGACCTTATCCGGAAGGCCTCGGTCGCGAAGTTTACACGGACTCTTGGAACCCTGCTTGCGAGTGGAGTGCCTCTTCTTGACGGGATGACCATCTGTGCAAAGACGGCGGGCAACAAAGTGATTGAAGAGACGTTGATCAATGCGCGTGCCAGTATCAGTGGTGGAAAGACCATCGCCGATCCCTTAGCTGCAAGCGGGGTTTTCCCGAAAATGGTCACGCATATGATTGCCGTGGGGGAGTCAACGGGCGCGCTGGACGCGATGTTGGGGAAAATTGCAGATTTTTACGAGGACGAAGTTGATCAGGCGGTTGCCTCGCTCACGTCGTTGCTGGAACCCATCATGATGGTGTTCCTGGGAATTGTGATCGGATTTATTGTGATCGCAATGTATCTCCCAATTTTCAAAATGTCGGACGCCATCGGGTAGAGGAGCACATTCAGCCCGTTCCTCTCGCGGAGTTGGGGCCTCGTGTCCAGCATGAGGCTCTCTACCTTCTTTCCGACCACACCATGCGGCATTCCGTCGCATGGGCAATGACAGGGTCTTAGGCTCCAAATCCGAGGAGAATGAACAAGATACCCTCTTCTTCATGCCCCGCCGACTTCCTTCTTACCCAGTGGTCTTCCAATCATGAATGATCTCCGGACACGACTGTACTGGATCATGGGGCTCCGGATGGCCTTCGTGACCCTGATGCTCGGTCTGTCCCTCGCCTTTCAAGTTGCGAAGGGCGTGTGGGTCGAAACATTCTACGTCTTGATTATTGCCACCTACGCTCTCACGATTCCTTCCGCCATTTTACTCCGAGTGTGTACGTCCTCAACGGCTCTCACAATACTTTTTTGGATGCAAGTAGGTATCGATTTCCTCCTTGAGACGATGTTGGTTGCCAGGACAGGAGGGATCGAGAGTCCCTTTGCGGTGTTGTATGTCATGACGGTGGCAGTGGCTAGTCTTGTTCCCCGCCGACGAGTGGGGCTCCTTACCGCCTGTTTCTGCATTATTCTGTTCGGGCTCTTAACGAACATTCAGTTGCATGGCCTCATCGGGGGGTGGGGGTGGCTGCCGCCGAGTCGGCTGACGGTGCCTGAAACGTTCCAGACCTTCGGCGTCTATGCGCTGGCCATTCTTGTCGTGGGAATCCTGGGTGGGGCCCTCGCTGAGCAGCTTCAGCAGGCGGATCAATCGCTGCGAGAAAAAGAGCAGGGACTGACCCGTCTCCAAGTCTTCCATGAGAATATTGTTCACAGCATCAGCAGCGGCGTGTTTACGGCCGATGCCACCGGGTGCATTACGTCCTTCAATCCGGCGGCACAGGAAGCGATCGGGTACACGATCGCTCACGTGTCCGGGCGTCAGTGGCGCGAGGTCTTCAATTGGCACCCTAACCAGCAGTCAGACGAGCAATTGAATAGCACCCTGTCGGCGACAACCCGATTTGAAGTGGAATGTAAGCGGGCAGACGGGAACCGTTTGATTCTCGGAATGACCCTTTCCCCATTACACGAGCAGGGGAAGCAGACAGGGTTGGTTGGTGTGTTCAAAGACTTGACGGAGATTCGGGAGCTTGAAGAGGAGATGCGGCGCAAGGAATGGCTGGCGAGTCTTGGTGAAATGTCTGCCGGGATGGCCCATGAGATTCGGAACCCATTGGGTGCGTTGGCCGGCGCGATGCAAATGCTGCGAAAAGATGCCGTGGAAGACGAAACCAATCGCCGGTTGATGGACATTGCGATTCGTGAGGCCACCAGGCTCGACAATATTATTACTGAATTCCTTCAGTATGCACGTCCTCCGGCGCTCAATCTTGCAGAGCACGATCTTAACAAAGTACTTGCCGAGACGCTCGATCTCGTTCAACATGAAGCGCGAACACGTTCCAAGATCAAGATTGTCACGTCGTTGGCGTCTGGGGCGCTCCTGGCCTTGGTCGATCAAGATCAGCTCCGGCAGGTCTTCTGGAATATGGCGACGAATGCGTTTGAGGCGATGCCGGATGGTGGACAGGTGACGATCTCGACGAACTGCCGCCATGTTGATGCCGGCGGCCGCAAGGGTGACGTGATCGAAGTGGCATTTCAAGACACAGGGGAAGGTATTCCGGCACAGAACTTAGACAAAATATTTCTTCCGTTTTTCACCACGAAGAAAGAAGGCTCAGGATTGGGTCTCGCCGCCGTGCATCGGATCGTCGACTTGCACGGGGGGTGGATCAAGGTCGAAAGCCGGGAGCATCAAGGCTCACGGTTTGTCGTATGTATGCCGTGTTCCGGGGGCGCCGGGGTACGGTTATGGCATGAGGGGCGGACGCCGTGGAAAAGATCCTAGTTGTCGATGACGAGCGGGGGTTGCGTGAAGTCATGAGCATCATGCTCAAACGTGCGGGCTATGCCGTAACCGAAGCATCAGATGGTGAAGAGGCCATCGGTCATGTTGGTAAAGAAATATTCGATCTCGTCATCACGGACCTCCGCATGCCCAAAGCCGACGGCATGGCGGTCCTGAAGGCGGTGAAATCTACTTCTCCTGAAACCGTGGTCCTTGTCATTACGGCGTTTGCGACTGCGGACTCGGCAGTCGATGCCATGAAACAAGGTGCGTACGACTACCTCACCAAGCCGTTCCAGGTCGATGAAGTGCAGTTGATCATCCGCAACGCGTTGGAAAAGAGGCGTCTCTCGACGGAGAATATCCTGTTAAAGCGTGAAATGGCGAGCCAGTCGTCGTTCGCGCAGCTCGTCGGGCAGAGCGAAGGCATGCAGAAGGTGTTCGATGTGGTGCGCAAAGTCGCCGATGCTAAGAGCAATGTGCTGATTTGTGGGGAGAGTGGAACGGGAAAAGAGTTGGTGGCGCGGGCGATTCACTACAACAGTATCAGGAGCCCGATGCCCTTTGTGGCGGTGAATTGCAGCGCCGTGCCGGAAACGTTGCTCGAAAGCGAACTCTTTGGGCACATGAAGGGGTCTTTTACAGGCGCGATGGCCAATAAGGCTGGGCTGTTCGAAGTGGCCAATGGGGGCACGATTTTTTTGGATGAAATCGGCGATACGACTCCAACGATTCAAGTCAAGCTGCTGCGCGTCATTCAAGAACGAGAGTTTCGCCGTGTGGGCGGCAACCAGGATGTCAAGGTCGATGTGCGGATTGTCGCCGCGACCAATAAGGATCTTGAAAAGGCCGTGGCTGACGGCTCATTCCGAGAAGACTTGTACTACCGCTTAGATGTCATTCCAATTCGGCTTCCCCCATTGCGCCTTCGGACGGGAGACATCCCGCTTCTCGTGAAGCATTTCCTCGAGAAGTTTTCCCAGGATGGCGGGAAGGCGGTTCCTGTCTTGACATCGCAGGCGATGCATGTCTTGTTGGGACATGAGTGGCGAGGCAACGTGCGCGAGCTTGAAAACTTGATGGAACGTGTCGTCACGTTTTCCGCCGGTACCCCCGTCTCGGACGACGACATTCGCGGTTGGCTTCATCGAGTCCTGTCTCCTCAACAGCAGGGTGTCCCTACCGACTTGCCCGAAGACGGGTTGGATTTGGAGGGGCTTATTAACGGGATTGAAAAGGATTTGCTTTTGAAAGCACTCGAACGGACGATGTGGGTGAAGAAAAAGGCCGCACGGCTTCTCAAGCTCAATACGCGATCCTTTCGCTATCGACTAGAGAAGTATGCGATCAAGGGAGGCCGTGATTAATCTGCCGCAGAGCCCCTCCGACATCACTGTCTTTGCTCCTGCCAAAGTCAACGTCATCCTGCGAATCCTCGACCGCCGCTCCGACGGTTTCCACAATCTCTGGTCGGTCATGCAGACGGTCGCCCTCGACGACGAAGTCCAGATTAGGTTGCGAGCCGACCGGCAAGATATTCAGCTGCGATGCGATGCGACGGGTCTGGCTGCAGACCAGAGTAATCTCGTGTATCGGGCTGCGGCTGCAGTATTGGCGCGGGCCCAGCAATCGGTTGGACTAGACATCGAGTTACGAAAGCGCATTCCGATGGGAGCAGGGCTCGGGGGCGGAAGCAGTGATGCGGCAGCCACCATTTTAGGATTGAATGGTTTGTTGCAGCTCAAATGGTCTCCGGCGCAGATGGCAGAGGTCGGACAATCGTTAGGGAGCGATGTGCCCTTCTTCCTTTTTGCCCCCGCCGCCTGTGTCACGGGCCGGGGAGAAACCGTTCGTCCGGTCGTCGTTGAAGGGGCGCGATGGGTCGTGCTTGTGAACCCGGGGTTTGGGGTCAATACCAAGTGGGCCTATCAAGAACTCGCTGCGACGAGGACCTCTGTCAGGCCGCTATCGCACGCCCAGCAGGAGCTCGACCGACAATCACGGATGGGTTGGGCTCAATTGATGGCTGCGGCAGAGAATGATTTCGAAGCGCCGGTCTTTGCCGCGCATGGCACGCTGCGAGAGATTAAACAGAGCTTGCAGGCCCACGGCGCCGAGATCGCGCTACTGTCTGGAAGTGGAGCGACCGTGTTTGGGGTGTTCGCGGACGAAGCGCGCGCACGGTGCGCCCATGCCCAGTTCGTGAGTGAAAAGTTCACGAACGTATTCACTATTCCCACCTGTTCAGGTCCGCTCGTTTGGCGATACGAACGATCACGCTAAGCCGTAGTTCGGTTGACAACTCCTCGCACATTCCGCTAAAGTTGCATCCCTTAGTTGGCTCCCTCAACAGCGCGTAGCGAATAGAGGTAGGCGGGTGACCATCACGCCCACCGACGCCCGCCGTCGAGACGAACCCGATACGAAATCAGAACGTGACCTACTCGCATCAAGAGACCCTCTGAGGAATCGATGAGCGGAGTGCTACAGGTATTTTCTGGCAACGCAAATCCGGCCCTTGCCCATGAGATCTGCGCCTATCTTGGGACCAGGCTCGGGGAGGCGACGGTCGGATCATTCAGTGACGGAGAGATTCGCGTCAAGATCGAGGAAAATGTTCGTGGCGGCGACGTGTTCGTTGTGCAGTCGAGTTGCCAGCCGGTCAACGACTCTCTCATGGAGCTGTTGATTATTATTGACGCGCTGAAACGATCCTCCGCCCATCGCATCACCGCGGTCATCCCGTATTTCGGCTATGCTCGCCAGGATCGTAAGGATCAGCCGCGCGTACCGATTTCAGCGAAGCTCGTGGCCGATCTGATCAGCACAGCGGGTACCGATCGGGTGCTGACCATGGACCTTCATGCCGGGCAGATCCAGGGGTTCTTCAATCTACCGGTGGACCATCTGTATGCGCTGCCCGTCTTGCTGGATTACATTACCAAGAAAAAGGTGGACGATCTGGTGGTCGTCTCGCCGGATGCCGGTGGAGTCGAGCGGGCTCGTGCCTTTGCGAAACGGCTGGAAGCAAGCTTGGCGATTATCGACAAGCGACGTGAAGGACCCAATCAAACACAAATTATGAACATCATCGGCGACGTGGCGGGCAAGAGCGCGCTCTTGCTTGACGACATGATCGACACGGCCGGCACAATCGTGAAGGGGGCGCAGGCCTGCATGGATCGTGGGGCTCGGGAAGTGTGGACGGCCTGTACGCACGCGGTACTGACCGGGCCTGCATTGGAGCGGATCCAACAATCCTGTCTGAAGCAAGTGATCGTGACCAATTCTATTCCGTTGCGGGGCAAAGAGCAGATTTGTCCGAAGTTACATCAATTATCAGTCGCGCCACTGTTAGGTGAGGCGATCAGGCGAATCCATGAAGATGAATCGGTGAGTTCATTGTTTGCCTAGAATATGAGACAGAGACACTTAGAGATCAGCGAGAAGGGGACGGAGGCCTAATCATGAAGTTCGATCTTGCAGTCACAGTTCGAGAGAAAACGGGAAAGGGTGCGGCGCGCCAACTTCGGCGGGAGGGTAAGGTCCCAGGCGTGTTGTATGGGCAAGGCGAATGCCTGCTGTTAACAATTGAACCAGATCGTCTCGTCAAGATTTTGAAAGCACAGGCTGGTGGCGCGGCGCTCGTGTCACTCACCCTCACCGGTGCAAAATCGAAACCGAACCGTACTGCTTTGTTACGCGATTTCCAGGTCGATCCGGTTGAAGGACATATACTGCATGCGGATCTATTCGAAATTTCGATGGACAAGCCGATTCGCGTGAAGGTGCCTCTGCATTTAACCGGTGGGGTGCCTGCCGGCGTCAAAGAAGGCGGCATTCTCCATCACAATATGCGCGAGTTACATATTGAGTGTCTGCCGGGAGTGTTGCCGGACTTTATCGAAGTCGATGCCTCAGGACTTGCCATTGCACAAGGCCTCCACGTGAAAGATCTGACCGCGCGCGACGGGATCCGTTATCTCGATGATCCTGAGCAAATGGTTGTGAGCGTGGCCGCGCCGATGACGGATGCCAAGCTCGAATCGCTTCTTGCGAGCGGCGCAGCTGCACCGGAGGGCGGGAAAGAGCCTGAAGTGGCGGCGAAGGGTAAAGTGACGGGTGAAGGCGCTGAGGGTGGTGATGCGGCGAAAGCCGGCGCAGCGGCGGCTGCTCCTGATGCGAAAGGCGGCGACAAGAAGGGCGCGTCTGCGCCCAAAGGTGAGAAGAAAGAAGCTGAAAAGAAGAAATAACGTTGCGTCTCATCGTTGGGCTGGGCAACCCGGGCGCTGCCTATGCCCAAACCCGCCACAACGTCGGCATGTGGGTCATCGAGCGGGCCGCGGCTCGGTGGTCCATCCGTCTCGCCAGGCGCGGTATAACTCATCGTGGATCGGGACGGCTTGGGTCGGAACTTCTCGAACTTGCTGGCACTCTCGATTGGATGAACATCACGGGTCCTCCGCTCAAAGGCCTACTCCGTGAATTCACGCTCACCGCTGACGGTCTCATTCTCGTCCATGACGATCTTGATCTCGATCTAGGGCGTCTCCGGATCAAACAAGCCGGCGGGCATGGGGGACATAATGGGATCAGGTCCGTCATCGATGCAGTTGGGACACCTCAGTTTGTGCGGATCAAGATAGGAATCGGTCGGCCTGCGCCGCGTCAGGACTCAGCGGACTATGTGTTGCAGGCGTTCACGAGAGAAGAGATCGAGGTGTTGAATCCCTGTCTCGATCGCGCCGTCGATGCGTTGGAATGTCTGATTCATCGAGGAGTCGCGGTAGCAATGAACGAGTTTAACGTCCGGGAACGAGAGGAAAGTGACGAGTGATGGGTGAAGAGTGATGAGTTTGGCATCCGAGAATATTCTGACTCGTCACTGATCACACATCACCCATCACGGAGGAATCAATGGGTCTCTGTTGCGGCATGATCGGACTTCCGAACGTGGGGAAGACCACGGTCTTCAATGCGCTCACAGGTAGCGGCGCGTTGGCAGCCAACTATCCCTTCGCGACCGTCGATCCCAATACCGGCATCGCCCCGGTGCCGGATCCGCGCCTTATCGTCCTTACCGATCTCTTTAAATCGAAGAAGACGACCTATAGCACGCTGGAAGTTCGTGACATTGCCGGTCTGGTCGAAGGAGCGAGCAAAGGTGAAGGCCTCGGCAATCAATTTCTCGGACACATCCGCGAAGTCGATGCGCTGCTCCATGTCGTCCGTTGTTTTCAAGGAACAGACGTCGTGCACGTCAGTGGAGCGGTGAACCCTCTCCGTGACATCGGCATCATTGAAACCGAATTGCTGTTGGCCGATCTCGACACGCTCGATCGGAGGAAGCAAAAGACGGAAAAGAAAGTTCGAGCGGGCGATAAGAAGGCCGCGTTTGAATTGACGTTCATCGACAAACTGATCGGATTGCTCGACAAGGGTGAGTGGCTGGGCAACCTGGCCTATACCCCCGAAGAACGTGTGGTGCTCGATGAGTGTCAATTGTTGGCAGCGAAGCCGGTGCTTTTTGTGGCCAATGTCTCGGAACAGGCCGGCGCCGACGAGGCGATGGTCAAGAGCGTTCGCGAATTCGCCGACAAACGCGGCGCACGCGTCGTGACGATCTGCGGTCAGCTCGAAGCCGAACTCTCCACGTTGCCTGAATCCGAACGGATTGATTTCTTGAAAGAGATGGGACTCACAGAATCGGGTCTTGTCCGGTTAACCCGTGAAGCCTACCAGCTGCTGAACATCGTGACTTTCTTCACTGCTGGAGAAATCGAATCCCGCGCATGGCCGATTCCGAAAAACATGAAAGCGCCACAAGCGGCAGGCAAGATTCACTCCGACATGGAGCGCGGCTTCATCCGCGCCGAGGTCTATCATTACGACGACTTGATGGTTTGCGGGTCAGAGGCGAAGGTAAAGGAGAAAGGGCTGTTTCGCCTCGAAGGTAAAGATTACGTCATCAAAGAAGCGGATATTGTCTACTTCCGCTTCAACGTCTAGCAGGCTGCTGAAAAAGGCCCATATTCCACCCGCCCAGCCCCGGCGCGCCAGGACGCGCCTTTTCCCTATTTTCGTTCTCGGCTCGTCAAAATCCTCAACGTACTCCAGAGGGACGCCTCCGGTTTCAACTCGCCTGCGGCCTTGTTGGATGGCCTTTTTGAGCAGTCTGCACGGGTCAATCGAGCTCCCATTTTCTTCTCCAGCAAGGTTATGGTTGGCCACCTCTTCATGCGTCTCAATAGAGTTGGGAGGTGGAGATAAGAGTGGTTAGGGAGTCCTGTACGCAAGAAGCCAGATTCCATACCCACAAATAGTCCCCCAAGCCAGGATGAACAGCATAAGCTGGGATCTGGTCAACTTTCGGTCTGGCTTGCTGGTAACAGGAGTTATTATCTCTCTAAGAATGGTCAGCATACGCATCGTTGCCGCTGTTAATAATACATATTGAATGTCCATTCACCATTCCTCCCAGTCTGGTTGATTCTCTGGATTTATATTGCTTGTCCCGTTCGCTTAGAAATACTCTTGCTCACCTCATTGGAATAAGGGCTTTCATTGCAGCGCTGTTATGGGCTGTGATGATGAAAAAGTACGTCGTTCCTCTCGGCAAGTCAGTGGCCAGATAAGTTCCCACATTCTCGGATTCAAACATCTTGGATTCTAAGATCTAATTGAATACTCCCCCTACTAACAGCAAATTAATTCAATAGGAATACGTAGACTTAAAACAGATAAGTCATTGATAGGTAAGTCAAAAATAATTATTCAGAGGCCGATACGTCCCGCCAGACACATTGTATAAACGTAGAGGGGTAGCGGAATTAGACAACAACCCCCCCCCGCCTGATAGCGTAGTGAACGGTGCACCGAAGGTTTCCGAAGCCGTGGCACGATAGACTTTATTGCCCGTCAAGTCGGTTTCTGTATTGGCGTTCCACGTCAATGTGGCGGAGGATATTGCATGTGCCTGAGGCGGGAGTTGCGTTCAGCCAACTAGCGTTTTCACTGGCGTACTCATACAAGGTGCCGCCGCCGGTGTTGCTGATGGTCAAGGTTGTTTGGTTAGCGAGATAGATCCATCCTGCGGGAAAAAGTTGGAGGACATTCTGGATTTCTTGGAGTTGAGTCTCCTGACCATCGCCCGGTTTCGCTGACAGCCCAAGTTTCCCTGTGATACTGCCTGCCAGTCTTTGAGCCTCATATAGAGGCACCTACACCTCGCTCCTGGCTGGTCCCAGGACCTTTGTCCAGCCACGGGGACATTCTAGTTTCCCCCGTGGCATGTTTGGGTTCAGAGCGACCTCTGTCGGATGAGCGCGGATATATCGAGGCTGAGGTCAGAAGGAAAGCCGGAACTGACCAGAACACCGTGGTCGTAAGACCACGGCGGTGGGAATTCCGCACGGCTTCCACCTCCGAGCGCCGTGGAAGGGGTGTCGTGGGAAGTGCGGGAGTGAAGACCCACAAATATTCGGCATCATAAATCTCTTTAAACCCACAATTATTTTTCTCATCTTCACATTCCCTCGAATATGTTTAGTACAATGAATCCAAGCCTCGCTCATGGAGTACACCATGATGCAGCCGCGTTGCGTTCGACGACAGTTTTTCCTCAGAGTCCTCCTACTGGCAGTCTTATCCTCGATAACAATTCCGGCACAGGCTGAATGGTATGTGGCGGGCCAAGCGGGGCACAGCTTTGCTGACTCCTTGCGCAATGTCACAACAACAGGTCCGTTCAGTGGCATAGAGCTGCAAGCCTTCGACATGAAGAACAGTCTTGCGTATGGCGGAAAGGTCGGTGTGTATCCGTATCATGGTTCGCTAGGAATCGAGCTGGATGTCAATCACAGTACGCCGCACGTCAAGAATATCGACAATACCCCCGGCATTCATCTGGGGGTGACGAATGTCGGCGTGAATGTGCTATTCCGGTATCCAGGGACGACCTTTCAGCCCTATCTGGGTCTCGGTCCCGGCATTCTGATCGCGCGCCTGGGTCGTTCGGTGGAGACTGAGTCGGACACACAGGTTTCGGTTGGGTTCAATTTTCTCACAGGGGTTCGCGCATTTGTGACACCGAATGTGGCGCTGTTCACGGAATATAAATTCACGGATGCGAAGTTCGACTTTAATGGCGCATTCGGTTCGTTCGGTGGATTCAACAGTACCTATAGAGCGCATCAGCTATTTGTCGGCGTCTCGTACCATTTTTAGGGGAGGGTGCCATGTCGACTCGATGGATGAAGGCAATGATCGGTGGAGTGCTGCTGTTCAGTCTCACAGCCTGCGCAGAGTCGGTGCATCAGACAGGGCGAATGACCATGCTCGGTCAGGCTCCGGAGAATGGGTACGCCGACGTGTATGACCAAACCAGTCCGTTCTACCGGAGTCCGGGATTCTGGTGGAGCCCCTTTGCGTACTATCCAGGATTTTCCGGATATGGGCCAGGAGGATATGGGTCGGGGTATCGATCAGGCTACCCCAATTATTATCCCCGTTCCGGTTTTTCTCCAGGTGGGTCGTTTTCTAACCCCGGCGGGTCAAGCCCTCGTCCTTCGCCTCCGGCGAATGCCCCGTCACGAATGTTTAGACGATAGAACGAGATAAGGCGAACATCCTGGCATACTCGTTGACACGTTCTCGAGGCCTATGGTAGCTTCACCGCTTCGCGCTGGCTGAATCCAGCGTGCCTACACCTCGCTCCCAGCATTGAGTTGGGGGCCTTTGTCCAGGAGGATTGCTGCATGGAGCTCTACGAGTCTCTGTTTATTATTCGTGCGTCTGTCTCCGACCAGGAGACCACTGCTTTGATCGAAAAGATGAAGGCGGTGGCAGAGAAGACCGGCGCGCAGTTCATCAAATCAGAAAACTGGGGCAAGAAGAAACTCGCGTACGAGGTGAAGCGGGAACGCAAGGGCACGTACGTCTACTTTTACTTCAGGGCACCCAACATCACGGTTGGTGAATTAGAGCGATCCTATCGACTTGAAGACACCATTATCAAATTTTTGACCGTCCACCTTAAAAAAGAACTGGTGCCACCACGGCCGATCGAAACATCATCGGAGGAGTTTGCCGGTGGCCGGGTTTAACAAAGTCATTCTCCTTGGGAACCTCACGCGGAACCCTGAGCTGCGGTATACGCCGAACGGGACGCCGGTGGCCAGCTTAGGCCTTGCGGTCAGTCGGCGGTACAAGCAGGGCGATGAATTAAAAGAAGAAGTCTGCTTTGTCGACATTGTCGTATTCGGCAAGCAGGCGGAGCATTGCGGGCAGTATCTTAGCAAGGGGAGCGGAATCATCGTCGATGGGCGGCTCCAACAGCGCCGGTGGGAAACTGAGGACGGTCAGAAACGCAGTAAGCATGAGGTGGTGGCCCAAACGGTCACGTTCATGCCGAAACGTCAGGATGGTGGTGGCGGTGGAGCTGAGGCCCCGGCGCACGATGATGGCGGATATGAATCCGACGAGCACGTCTAACAAATAGGGAGACGGTTTATGGAGCGTGAACAACAAGGTGGAGACCGAGACGGCGGTGGTGGTGGACGGTTTTTTCAACGCCGTCGACCTTGTCGATTTTGTATCGACAAAGGGTCAATCGATTTTAAGGATGTCGGGCTGCTTAGAAATTTTCTCACTGAGCGAGGTCGGATTGTTCCGCGGCGCATCTCCGGCAATTGCATGAGGCACCAGCGTGAATTGACGGCTGCCGTCAAGCGGGCTCGACACATCGCGCTCATCAGCTTCGCAGAAGAACGATAACCGGTCACATTGGGGATAGGAATGCAGGTAGGTGCCACGATGGAACTGCTCAGGCCGCTGCTGGCTGATATCACTGCCGATGGCCTCTCGCTGATCGGTGAGGTGACGGCTGAAGAGTTGGATCTCACCGGGGAGGATGCGCTGCTCTCAGGTCCCTTGGCTGTGAGTTTGGACCTGACCAATATTGAAGGTCTGGTCGCCGTGACGGGGGTTCTGGAAGGCACGATCGTCCGTGAATGTGTGCGGTGCTTAAAAGAATACGAGGATCCGCTGGCTTTTTCTGTTCGGGCGGCCTTTATCCAGGAGCCCAAGTCGGCGCCTCGTCACCCGAAGCGGATTGATCCCCGAAAAGGGCGTGCGGAAGTCGTGGAGACCGAATCAGAAGAGGAGCCCGACGATCAATATCACTATCAGGGCAATCAGTTGGAACTGGCTCCCATGTTACGCGAACATGTGATCCTGTCCGCGCCGATGCAGCCGCTCTGCAGCGACGATTGCGCGGGGCTCTGCGCGCAATGTGGAAAAAATTTGAATGAGGGACCTTGTCAGTGTGCCAAGGAACCACCGATCCCGACATTTCGGGTGGTCCAGAGCATGAAACACAAGACCGGCGGATCGCCAGCATCATAGCGTGACCGTCTGCTATCGAGAGTGAGAAGGAGTTACCATGCCGAATCCGAAGCATAAACATTCACGAGAACGACGCGACAAGCGGCGCACACAAAAGTTGCGCATCACCCCGCCGGGCATGTCCGTTTGTCCGCAGTGCCACGAGATCAAGCTGCCACATTATACCTGCTTGCATTGCGGGACCTATAAGGGCAAGGCGGTCATTCAGGTCGAAGAGTCCTAGCAGGCTGTTGAAAAAGTCCGCCAGCGGCGTTCTCACGTCGCTCAGAGGCTCCACGTACGGGACGGAGTACGCGTCGCCTCTTCGCTCGTTGCGGCCTTGCTGGACGGCCTTTTTGAACAGCCTGCTCGGCTGGCTCATGACGGGATGATGTCCGTTTATCTGTTGCGTCGATCAATCCACTACTCTACACTCCTGCCGCATATAGCGTGGCAACGGTCGATCTACTTTTCCGGCCACGTGATATCTCATCGTTCGATAAACACTCAGCAGCCCTATGAAGATTGCGCTTGATGTCATGGGTGGTGACCATGGACCGGCCCCGGCTATTGAGGGAGCGCTCCAGGCTGCCCAGGAATGTGATGTCGAAGTACTGTTGGTCGGTGACGAAGCTATTATCACTGCTGAGTGTCGCCGTCTCGGCTGCACGGATTCCCGCCTCTCTATTCGACATGCTTCGCAAGTCGTCGAAATGCACGAGTCGCCGGCTACCGTTGCCCGCAAAAAGCGGAATTCCTCTATCTGGATTGCCACTGAGCTGGTCAAAAGCGGCGAGGCGAGCGCCGTGGTCAGTCCTGGAAACACCGGCGCCAGTATGGTCGCGTCGTTCTTTGTCCTCGGGCTGACGAAGGGTGTCGAGCGCCCGGCGATTGCGACAAGCCTCCCCACGTTGACTGGTACGGCGATCATGTTGGATGTGGGAGCTAATGTGGACTGTTCGGCTCAGCATCTGGCCCAATTCGCCATCATGGGGAATGAGTACGGTAAGTATCTTTTTGGGAAGCCTAACCCACGCATTGGGCTGTTGAGTATCGGGGAAGAGGACAGCAAAGGGAATGAAGTGACGAAGGAGGCGTTCAAGCTCCTCAAAGCCAGTCCGCTCAACTTCATCGGGAATATCGAGGGCCGTGATGTGTACAGCGGGAGCGCGGATGTGGTGGTGTGTGATGGCTTCATTGGAAACGTCGCGTTGAAAATTTCCGAGGGAGTGGCAGATACGATCAAGAAGTTGTTGATCAAGGAGATCTCGGGGTCCTTCTTGGGCCGCTTGGCCTACCCACTCATTGCCAAGCCGTTGTTGAACTTAAAGAAGAAAATCGACTACGCGGAATTCGGCGGCGCGCCGCTCCTGGGCGTCAATGGCATCACCATGATCTGCCATGGTCGTTCGTCCGCCAAGGCGATCAAGAATGCGATCCGACGAGCAAAGGGATTGGCAGAAAGTCGTGTTGATGAGTTGATCCAACGCGATATTGAAGAAAGCTTTTCACACGCCAAGCCGACTGAGGATACACCGTCATGAGAGCCCGCATCTCAGGGACAGGGTCGTATGTGCCGACCAAGGTGCTGACTAATGCCGATCTCGAACGGATGGTCGCGACCTCGGACGAGTGGATTGTCGAACGGACCGGTATTCGCGAACGGCATGTGGCCGGTCCTGGGGAAGCCTGCTCCGATCTGGCGGTCAAGGCAGCAGAGCGAGCTTTGACGGCCGCGGGGGTGAGTGCGGCCGATCTCGACATGATTCTGTTAGCTACCTGCACGGGCGATTATCCGCTTCCTGCTACCGCCGGTCTGATTCAACATCAGCTGGGGGCGACGCGTGCGGCGGCCTGTGATCTATCGGCCGCCTGTTGCGGGTTCGTCTATGCATTATCGGTGGCGGATGCGTATGTGAAAACCGGCATGCGCCATGTGTTGATCATCGGCTCAGAAGTGATGTCGGCGATTACCGACTGGACCGATCGTAATACCTGTATTTTGTTCGGCGATGGGGCTGGCGCGGCAGTCATCAGCGCCAGCGAGAACGACCGGGGCATCCTGTCTACGCATCTTCGTTCCGACGGGGCGCTCTGCGACTTGATTGCGGTGCCAGGAGGGGGATCACGTCTGCCACCTTCCGAAAAGGTTGTGGCGGAACGGATGCAGTATATCAAGATGAAGGGGAACGAGACCTTTAAGGTGGCGGTTCGGACCTTGGAAGAAGTCGCACGGGAAACGTTGGCGGCCAATCATCTTCGCATTGAAGATCTCGACCTCTATGTGCCACATCAAGCGAATGTGCGGATTCTCAAGGCAGTGTCTGAGCGTCTTGGACTCCCGCCAGAGAAAGTGATGCTGAATCTCGATCGATATGGAAATACGTCAGCGGCCTCGATTCCCATTGCCTTGGATGAAGCTGTGCAGCAGGGGCGGATCAAAGAAGGCAGTCTTGTCATGCTAGGTGCGTTTGGTGCGGGGCTTACGTGGGCATCCGCACTTATCAGGTGGTAGCGGACGAAGCTTTCAGCTGTCAGCTCCGGAATCGGAAATTCTCGCTGATGGCTGAGGGCTGACTGCTTATGGCTTTCCAGAACTTTTTCCCGTTGACATTCAAGGGAAATTCGACGATATCTAACCCCGCGGAGACGGCACGGCATGTTCGTTCCAGCTTCGAATAATACGATGATGAGAGTAACCAGCAGCCTCGTGCACTCGCTCCGGTAGTATGACGACGCTCCAACCAACAAGGTCATCCGGAATTGGATTTGTCTTCCCTGGCCAGGGGTCTCAGTCGGTCGGGATGGGGAGAGCGCTGGCTGAGGCCTATCCAGGTATTAGGGATCTCTACGAAGAAGCCTCGTCTGTGTTGGGGTATGACATCGCTGCGCTATGTTTCGATGGGCCGGCGGAGCAATTGAACCTCACGGAATATACTCAACCGGCATTATTGGTGAGCAGCCTTGCGGCGCTCCATGCGTTCAAACCGTTGGGGGTTGCACCGATCGCAGTGGCCGGTCATAGCTTGGGTGAATACTCGGCTCTTGTTGCCGCTGAGGGAATGACGTATCGTGAGGCGGTGGCCATTGTACAGAAGCGAGGTCGCTATATGGCCGAAGCCGTGCCGCCGGGGACCGGGCTTGTCGCCGCGCTTCTCGGCCTCGCGGCAGACGTGGTGAAAGAGGTGTGCCGTGAAGCATTATCTGTGGGGGTTGTGGCTGCGGCAAATTTCAATTCGCCAGGCCAGATCGTCATTGCCGGGGAAAAGGCTGCCGTAGAACGGGCTATTGAGCTGGCAAAGGCCAAGGGCTGCAAGAAGGCGATCGTACTGCCAGTAAGTGTGCCGGTGCATACGCCGCTGATGCAGAAAGCGGCCGATCGACTTGCTGGAGATTTGGCGGCGATCACCTGGTCTGATCTCAAGGTGCCGTTGATTACCAATGCCGAAGCCAGAGCCCTTACGAAGGCGGGTGACATCCAAGCCTCGCTGGTACGACAACTACCCTCGTCGGTGCTCTGGGAAGATTCGGTGAAGGCCATGGCTGCGATGGGTGTGACGACCTTTGTCGAAGTTGGACCTGGGACAGTGTTGAGCGGCTTAATCAAACGGATTCTTCCGGACGCAGTGACCATGAACGTCAATGATCCTAAGTCGCTCGAGGCGACCCGCGCTGCGTTCAGCGCGTGAAGGGGTATGAGGAGCGAGCGGATGTCACTTCAAGGTAAGGTTGCGATTGTGACAGGGGCGGCGCAAGGAATCGGCAGGGCGATCGCAGAAGCGTTGGCGCAAGCCGGGGCTGATATTGTGGTCGCCGATCTTGATCCAAGCCGGTCGAAAGACACGGTTGCAGCCGTGGAGCAGTTGGGGCGTAAGGCGCTGAACATCAAAGTCAATGTGGCGGACGGCACCGAGACTAAAGCCATGGTCGATCAGGTGATCAAGGAGTGGGGGAAGGTCGACATTCTGGTGAACAATGCCGGGATTACGCGCGATGGGTTGCTGTTGCGGATGAAGGAAGAAGACTGGAACCTGGTGCTGCAAGTCAATTTGACCGGGACGTTCAATTGTATCAAGGCGGTCTTGCTCCCGATGACCAAGCAGCGGTATGGTCGTATCGTCAACATTGCGTCGATCGTCGGCGTGATGGGTAATGTGGGCCAGGCCAATTATGCGGCATCGAAGGCGGCGGTGATTGGATTAACCAAGACGGTGGCGCGGGAATATGCGAGCCGAGCCGTGACCGTGAATGCGGTGGCCCCAGGATTCATCGACACCGCCATGACGCAGGGATTGTCGACGGAGGTGAAAGACACACTCCAAAAGCAAATCCCGTTGGGACGATTGGGTACGCCAGCCGATATTGCCTCGGCGGTGCGTTTTCTCGTGTCGGATGAGGCAGCCTATATCACCGGGCACGTGTTGCATGTGAACGGTGGGATGTTGATGCCCTGACGATTCTGTGGACAGAGTATTGTAAGATGCTGCGACGACAGATTTGCAGCAAGAAGGAGGATCTAAGATGGGGAAGGAGGCAGGGAAATCAATGGGTACTGTAGATGAACGGGTGAAAAAAATTATCGGAGAGCAGCTTGGAGTCGAAGAGGATGAGGTCACGCCCGAAGCCAGTTTCGTGGAAGACCTTGGCGCCGACTCGCTCGATACTGTTGAGTTGGTGATGGCCCTCGAAGAAGAATTTGGCATCGAGATTCCCGACGAAGACGCGGAAAAAATTCTGACGGTCGGGAAAGCGTTGGACTACATTAAGGAAAAGGCCTAGCGGTTATAGACGCGATGAGTGCTCGTTCGACCAGGCGGATAGTGGTGACCGGTCTGGGGGTGATCACACCTCTAGGGACGGGTGTCGAAAAAACGTGGAAGGCCATCTGTGCCGGTGAATCCGGGATCGCTCGAATCACGAAATTTGACCCTGCAGCCTACGATGCCCAAATCGCCGGTGAAGTGAAAGATTTCGATCCGGCCCAGTTCATCGAGAAAAAAGAAATCAAAAAGATGGATACGTTCATCCATTACGCCGTGGGCGCTGCCCAGCTGGCGGTGGATGATGCGGGGTTCACCGTGGCGCCGGAAGAGGCTATGCGAGTCGGTGTGTACATCGGGTCGGGTATCGGGGGGCTTGGGTCGATCGAGCACTACCATAAAATTCTGCAGGAAAAAGGCCCCGGGCGCGTCTCGCCATTTTTCATTCCGATGACCATCATCAATCTGGCCTCCGGGCAGGTGGCGATCAGACTGGGCGCCAAGGGGCCGAACTCTTGCGCGGTGACGGCTTGTGCGACGGGCAACCACTGTATCGGTGACGCCTTTCGATTGATTCAGGCAGGCGATGCTGATGTCATGATTGCGGGCGGGGCGGAAGCCGCCATTACCCCGTTGGGGGTTGCAGGATTTGCCGCGTCGAAAGCCTTGTCGTTTCGTAACGACGAGCCGACGAAAGCGAGTCGGCCGTTCGATAGAGACCGCGACGGGTTCGTGCTCGGCGAAGGCGCCGGAATTGTTGTCTTGGAAGAACTGGATCATGCACGTCGGCGAGGGGCTCGGATTTATGCCGAGCTCATCGGCTATGGGATGAACAGCGATGCATACCATATCACGGCCCCGTCAGAGGAAGGAGAAGGCGCAGTCCGTTGCATGGAGCTGGCGCTCAAGGACGCCGGCATCGGCAAGAGCCAGGTCGGCTACATCAACGCGCATGGCACGTCGACGATGGCGGATGCGATTGAGACCAAGGCTATCAAGCGGGTGTTTGGTGACCACGCCCCCCACATTCCGGTGAGTTCGACCAAGTCGATGACTGGTCACTTACTCGGGGCAGCCGGCGGGATTGAAGCCGTATTTACGGTCCTGGCGCTTCACCACGGGATACTCCCACCGACGATTAACCTGGATCATCCAGATCCTGAGTGTGACCTGGACTATATTCCGCACAGGGCGAGGCCGGCTGCGGTGACAGTCGCACTGTCGAACTCATTTGGATTCGGTGGAGTCAATGCCTGCCTACTCTTTAGAAAGCCCGAGGCGTAATACGATTGTGTGAGGGATCTACTCGCCACTATGACTTCGGTTTCTTCCGGAGACGCGCTCCAATCCTCGCTAGGCTATCAGTTTCATACGCTGGCCCTGCTCGATGAAGCCTTGACTCACTCCTCTCTCGTCAACGAGCAGAAAGCGGCTTCACCTCAACATAACGAGCGGCTCGAATTTCTTGGCGATGCCGTGTTGTCGCTTGTGATGAGTGAGTATCTGGCCTCCGCGTTACCGCAGTCTTCAGAGGGGACCCTCTCGAAGCTGAAAGCACAATTGGTGAGTGAGGCATCGTTAGCGCAGGTTGCCCGCCGGCTCGGACTGGGAGAGCACCTCAAGCTCGGGCGTGGAGAGGAACGTTCGAAGGGGCGTGAGAAAGATTCCCTACTGGCCGATGCTTTGGAGGCCGTGCTGGCGGCCGTTCATCTTGATGGAGGCTTCGACGCGAGTCGTGCGGTGACGCGCCGCATTTTCTCAGAGGAACTTGCGAATATCGCCACCCAGCAAGAACTGCCTGGAGCAGGCGACTACAAAACCCAGTTTCAGGAGTGGTGCCAAAAGCGATATGAGATGTTGCCTCGTTATGAAACTATTCGAGAAACAGGGCCAGACCATCAGAAGATATTTGACGTGGAACTATCCATTCAGGGGAAAATTATGGGTCTAGGGTCAGGGCGAAGCAAAAAGGAAGCAGAACAACAGGCGGCAAAACAGGCCCTCCAACAGGCAGGGACTTCGCGGTAGGCATTTCACACGGGGTCGATTAATAATCCAGGGAGGGTGATGATGCAGAGACGAACGATAGTGAGAATGGCGGCAGTCATGCTCGTGCTCGGTGGAAGCCTATTGCTGGGTATGGGTGCCCTTTCCGCGGCTGACAAGGCTCCGATGGGGAAAGGGGAAGGGACGAAAGGCCCCAAAGCCACGATCAAAACGAAGTTTGGCGATATGGAGATCGTCTTTTTCCCTGAGAAGGCTCCCAAGCACGTGGAGAACTTTCTTGCGTTGGCAAAATCAGGTTTCTATAACGGCACGATCTTTCATCGAGTGATTTCTGGGTTCATGATTCAGGGCGGTGACCCCAACACCAAAGACCTGAATAAACCTGAGACGTATGGTCAGGGTGGGCCGAGTCAGAAGCTCAAAGCCGAGTTCAACGATATTCCCCACCGACGCGGGATTCTTTCCATGGCACGTACAAACGATCCCAATAGTGCCGGCTCCCAGTTCTTCATCGTCGTCAAGGATTCGAATTTTCTCGATGGGCAATATACGGTCTTTGGCGAGGTGGTGAAGGGAATGGAGGTTGCGGATAAAATTGTCAGCTTGCCGAAAAATAGCCGTGATCTTCCAAATGAACGGGCAGAGGTGACGATCGTGGTAGTCGAGTAACCAGTGCAAGGTTGGTGGGATCTGATGCGTGACACGGCTGGCATGAGAATCTTCGTACTGTGCGGAGTGTTGCTGGGGATCGGCCTTTTCACTGGTTGTGGAGGGAAGGCCGATGTGAAACCGGCAGCTCCTCAAATAGACCCTGGCCCGAAAGCCATAATCAAAACGAAGTTTGGAGATATCCATATCAAGCTCTATCCGGATGTGGCCCCGAAGCATGTGGAAAACTTTATCAAATTGGCCAAATCAGGTTTTTACGACGGAACGATCTTCCACCGTGTGATCCCGGGATTTATGATTCAGGGGGGCGATCCTAACACGAGGAACTCGCTGCGCAAGGACACCTATGGACAGGGTGGACCCAAGGACGAGAAGGGCAACCCAGTCTTGCTCAAGGCAGAGTTTAACGACACCCCTCACAAGCGTGGCATTGTGTCGATGGCGCGTGCGAACGAACCTGACACCGCGGGGTCTCAGTTTTTTATTGTCGTCGAACCGTCGCATTTCCTCGATGGAAAGTACACGGCGTTCGGCGAGGTGACCAAAGGGCTTGGTGTGGCCGATAAGATTGTGGTGTTGCCAAGAAATGATCGCGATTTGCCGAACGATCGGGTCGAGGTGACGGTGACGATTGTTGAGTAGCAGTGCGGTCTCGCGGGCTCCGAGAGTACGCACAGTAAGAATGTGCGCACTCGCTGTGCGTAGTTAGAGTCCATGTAACCGCGCTGCGTGTGGAGTGTGAAGGGTAACGGAGAGCAGTCTATTTGAGGCGTTCGATGAACGTGCGGAGGCGGGCTTGTTCAGACGGGAAAAAGAGGATGAAGCTCAGGCCGAATGCGTTGCCGGAGACCCAACGTACTGAGGCTCGCTCGACATTCACCGGTGGCGATTGGTCGGGAAGAAAAATGATGATCTGCACGTCGAGTCCTTCCGCCATATTGATGTCGGACTCGGCTCGACAGCCCGATGTCGAGATGTTTGTGATCGTACCTTCGCCTTCGATCTCGCCGGAAGAAAATTTCACGATGCAGCGTAACTGTACCCGGCGTGCCTTTCTGATCTGTCGTTCGTCTTCTGTGCTCATGGTTTCTGGTCCACCGTCATCGGGAATGGTTGCCTGTCAGTGGTGGTGACATCCTGGCCCATGGGTATGGGGCTCGGGTGCCGGGGGTGGCATGAACTGCTGCCCTGGCAAGATGATATGGCCCGGTTCACGTTGCTTGGTCAGGTGCTCTGCAATTTCAGGATGGTAGGCTCGCACATAGCCGATGAGCCCACCGAGGAACCGTTGCGACTGAAAGTCCGTACCGGAAAAGCCTGAGACGAAAGCGATGGCACGGTCCAGTATCTCCGGTGCAGATGACATGTCGGCGATGTCCTGAGGATTCTGCTTCTTAAACGTGTCGTATTCCTTCTTCAAATGTTCTGCAAAGACCGGCATCGGGCCGGCCGGCACGTGGAGGGGACTGAGTGCTCGTCGCAAGGCTTGCAGCGCTGCCACAATCTCCGCATCTTGCCCGTCACGGCGGTTGTGGAAGTACCCGAAGATCACCACTTCAACGAGATTGAAGAGGGCCACAGCCTTCTTGCCGCCCAACTCCTCCAGTTCACGATAGAAATCCCGGCGTACCGGCATGAATTGCACGGCCAGCCGCTTCTGCTGATAGTCGCTCCCGGATTCGAGATAGATACAGTCAGCCGGGCATGAGACTCGCACGATTCGATGTTCACCGCAACACTGGCTGCAGATCGGCCCTGCTAAAGCTGGGCAAGGCCGCTTGCCTTTTCGTTGTGTGCAATAGGCGCACTGGCTCATTTGTTCACGGACCCTTCTGCTGCCGGTTTCGGTGGAGGTGGGATGAAGCCATAGTCCGCCAACGTCCGTTTTTCCTTCTTAGACTTCCCATCACTGGGGGTTTCGAGCCCGTTCATTTCGGCCGCATGAGCCAATTCATATGGAACAAGGATGAGGTTATTCGCGCGGTCGATGCTCAGATCTCCCGGCGAGGGCAAGAATTCAGCGATGACTTGAAATCGCTTGTCCCAGCTCATGCGCCAGACTTTTCCCGTTGTGAAGTCGGATACGTACATGTTGCCCCAACGGTCGAAGTCTACCCCGCGGAGATTCTGAAAGCGGTTGGAGAAGAATCCATTGGAGACAATCTCCGTTACCACGCCCTCCGGAGAAATTTCTGAAATCTTGCCCTTTTCCCAACTGACGGCGATGATTTGCCCTGATTTAGGATGAATGGCGAGACCGGAGGGGCCTGCGAGGGAACGGTCTGTGATGAGCACCGAAACCGTCTGTGTGGTCAGATCGACGCGGTAGATGGTGTTCGCTTTCTGGTCGGAACAATAGAGATGTCTCTTGCCATCGAAGGTCACGTCGCTCAATGAGGTCTGTAACGGCTCAGGCTGAGAGGTCGCAGGCGGTCGGATGGCGAGCGCCATCACCGGTTTACCGGTGGTCGTGTCGAAGCCACGTAGGGTATTGAGATCGGCCACGTAGAGTACGTGCTCAACTAAGGCCATGCCTTTGGGGGCATGCAAGGTGGTGTCGTCTTTTCCCCCTTGAATGAATTTCAGATTAAGGAGTTTGCCATTGTGATCGAGCTTGGTGATGAATCCGTTGTTGTCGGCAGTCTCCGCCTCGCCATTTACGCTCGAAATGAAATAGCTCTTCTCGACGGGATCGTTGACGAAGCTATAGGGGGATTGCAGTTCCGTCACGGTGATCTGAGCATTGAGAGGGCTAGCGATTACAAGAGGGATCATCCAGATAAGCCACACCGCTGGATGTGTGAAGGCGTGTGTCAGAAGAGATATCACGGAGGAGGTTCTGCTCCCAAGGTAGACGGCTGTTGATTCGGGGTGATCAGAGCATCGTAGCTGCCAGGCGAAGAGCCTGTCAAGAAATGGACGGAAGGTGTAAAACGTGAGGCGTGAGGGGTAAGGAGTAGGGAATGAGCACTCAAGCGATCGATTGCATGATTCTCCGGTCCTTCGCCTCACTCCTCACCCCTGACGCCTCACGTGGCCGCGCACGTTGACTTGCCCAAAAATGCCCTGATATGGTGCCATAATTTTTGAGCAGTCTTTCATATGGAGGAGGAATCCGTGGCAGCACGATTGATCGACGGCAAAGCCTTGGCATTACAAGTGCGCGAACGATTGGCGACTGAATCTGCAGCCGTGCTGGCGAAGACCGGCATGAAACCGGGCCTCGCCACAATTCTGGTGGGCGACGATCCTGCCTCGCATTTGTATGTGAAGAGCAAGCAGAAAGCTTGTGATGCTGCGGGTATTTATATCGACGACCACAAATTGCCGGCGAGCACCACGCAGACAGAGTTGTTGGCCTTGATCGAAAAGGAAAATATTGACCCCAGAATCCATGGCATATTGGTTCAATTGCCGCTTCCGAAGCATATCGATAGCAAAGTAGTGCTCGAAGCGGTCTCGCCCAACAAGGATGCAGACGGGTTCCACCCATATAATTTTGGCCGGCTTGTCGAGGGGCATCCGGTATTCGAAGCGTGCACGCCAAAGGGTGTCATTAAGATGATCGAATCCACTGGCGTGAGTATCGAAGGGAAACGCGCTGTCGTACTGGGGCGGAGCAACATCGTCGGCAAGCCGTTGGCGCTTATGCTGCTTCAGCGCCACGCCACTGTGACGATTTGTCACTCCAAGACGAAGGATCTGCCGGCGGTCTGTCGCGAAGCCGAGTTGTTGCTGGTCGCAATTGGGAAGGCCAAGTTTGTCACAGCCGACATGGTACGCGAGGGGGCCATCGTGATCGATGTGGGTACGAACAAAACCCCTGAGGGTAAATTGTGCGGCGATGTCGATTTTGAATCGGTTAGTCAGAAAGCAAGCTGGATCAGTCCTGTGCCGGGCGGCGTCGGGCCCATGACGATTGCGATGTTGCTGGACAACACGGTGGAGTCTGCAAAGAGAGCAGCGGGGATGCTGTAGGAGAATGGGCGCTCCCTTGCTCGCAGAACGCGCACGATAACACTGTGCTCGTCCGATGCGCGCAGGGGGAGCGCTCCATTTCTCCTACAGCTGTGAAGTGAGGGGGTAAGATAAAAGATGAGTCGAGAGCCACGGCGATTACGAGAAGTGCTCGATCAGGGACAGTTTGCTGTCACCATTGAGTACAATCCTCCCAAAGGCACCAACATTTCCGGCGTATTGGAGAATGCTAAACAATTGGTGGGGCGTGTCCATGGCGTCAATGTCACGGACAATACGGCTGCTGTGGTTCGAGCTGGATCTCTTTCCGTTTGCAGACTTCTCTACGAATTGGGCCATGATCCGGTCATGCAGATGACCTGCCGCGATCGGAATCGGATCGGGATACAGTCGGATCTCATGGGTGCGTCCATGCTCGGCATCCGGAATATTCTCTGCCTCACGGGGGACTATCCGACGGTCGGAGATCATAAAGAGGCCAAGCCGGTCTACGACCTGGATTCCGTTCAAGTCATGCAGCTCGTGCAAGGGCTCAACAACGGGAAGGATATGGCCGGGAATAAGCTGGATGGCTCGACGGCGTTTATGATCGGCGCGGCTGTCACGCCGGAGGCCGACCCGCTCGGCCCCATGCTCGCCAAGTTTGAAGTCAAGGTGAAGGCAGGCGCCCAGTTTTTTCAAACCCAGGCGATTTATCATCCGGAGCAATTTGCGTCTTTCATGAAAGCCGTTCGGCCATTCAAGGCCAAGGTGTTGGCGGGTATTCTCGTCCTTCGGAACGCCAAGATGGCGGAGTTCATGAATGCCAATATCCCCGGTGTGTCGGTTCCTCAGGACATGATCGACGAACTCAGGGCGGCCGGCCCCGAGCGGGCTGAGGATGTGGGCGTGGACATCGCAGTGCGGACGATCAAGGCCGTGAGGTCTCATTGCGACGGGGTCCATATTATGGCGATCAAGGCGACGCATCGGCTGGCCGAGATCATCACCAAAGCGGAAGTGGGATAATGACGGTCCTCGAGTTTCAGCGCCACAAGCGCGACAAGAAGAAGCTCATCGTCGTCACGGCGTATGATGCGCTGTTTGCACGCATCGTGGAGCAAGCCGGCATCGAGGCCATCTTAGTCGGTGATTCGCTCGGCGTCGTCGTGCAGGGGAAAGCCAATACGCTTTCGGTGACGATGGACGACATGCTCTACCACACGAAGCTGGTGGCTGGGGCTGCGCAACAGGCGTTCGTGATTGGCGATATGCCGTTCATGTCGTATCAAACCAGCCTGGAAGACGCGCTCCGCAACGCCGGACGATTTCTACAGGCCGGGGCTCAGGCCATCAAGCTGGAAGGCGGCGCTGTGATGGCCGATCGGGTGGCTGCGATGACCAGTATCGGCATTCCGGTGATGGGGCATCTCGGCATGACCCCTCAATCTGTCCATCGATTTGGTGGCTACAAAGTTCAGGGGAAGGAATCAGATCATGCGCTGGCCTTGGTGAATGATGCCAAGGCCCTCGAAGCAGCCGGTGCTTTCGCCATCGTGCTCGAGGCGATTCCCACCGAGCTGGCCAGGACCATCACCGAACAGGTGACCATTCCCACCATCGGGATCGGAGCCGGTCCGCACTGTGATGGCCAAGTTCTGGTCCTTTATGACCTCCTAGGACTATTCGATGACTTCGTGCCGAAGTTTGTCAAACCCTATGCCCATCTCAAGGCTGATGCGCTCCAAGCTCTTCGTCGTTACAAGGAAGAAGTTCAGGACGGTAAGTTTCCGAGCGAATCGGAAAGCTATCATTGACCGGTAGCGAGCCTGACAACCGGCCGTTTCGTCCTCGCACCGTCCACTCCCTCGCTTCCTTGTTACGGACCTCTACCTCGCGCCTTGACGAGCAATGGGCAGATTTGCCGAGGTTTGGCACACTTCGTTTCGGGCTGATCAGAAATCGAGGTAATGGGTGATGGAGTGGATTGAGTGGTTGCTCAGCAGCGAATTCCGAAAATTTCTACTCGATCACGATCTGTTTTTCCCGTTGTTGTTTCTCGGAAGACTGATCGGGATTACGGCAATTGAGCTACTGCGGCCGGCTCGAGAGGTGTCCTATCGGAAGGTGATCCTGAACGACTTGACGGTCTTCGTCGTGTTTCAGTTTGTCATCTTTCCGTCGGCGGGATACATCGACCGGTATATCGCTATCCGCCCTCAACTGCCCGATACGATTCTGGCCATCCCGTTCGTGGTTCGCGTGTTGTGCTATTTCGTGATCGCAGACTTCGGCCATTATTGGATCCATCGCCTCATGCATACGACGCATGTCTGGCGGATTCATAAATGGCATCATGCCCCGACCTATATGTATTGGCTCGCGGGAACGCGTACTACCGTGCCGCAACAAGTTCTGGTGAATCTGCCGTATATCTTCGCCTGGTCGTTCCTCGCGGGGGGCCCCTGGTGGATGGGGTTGATGATTGGTGTGTTCAATTCTTTCCAAAACGACTGGATGCATGTCAACGTCACATGGCGATCGAATTGGCTGGAGTGGTTCATCGTGACACCGCGGTATCACCACATCCATCATAGCGACAACCCTGCCCACTATAAGGCGAATCTTGCGGCGTTGTTTACCATCTGGGATCGCTTGTTTGGGACCTACGTGAATCCGGACGACGTGAAGGAACCATTGTCGTTCGGGATCGGCGAGAAGGTGCCACTCGTTCGCCTAGCGTTGGGTGTCTGAGGACTGCTGGCGAGGCGAAGTCCTACGCGTGTTTCCGCTCATATAGGCGAATGAGTGGTGTGCGAAAGTCTGAATCGACTAGGTGCTGCCGAAAATCTTTTGTGAGTCTGGCCACGTCGATCCCCATGTAGAGCGTCGGGATCTTTTGCAAGCGAACGATGCCGTTGGTGACCAGATTTCCCGCTGCCCGGTGGTTGCCGGTGAATTGTTTGAGATTGGCGGCGGCGAATTGGATGAGGGCTTGGAAGAAGTTTCCTTGTTCAGTGTGGTGGCCAACTGCATGCCAAAGTCCTTCGAAGATTTCGTGACATTCCCACCAGTAGGCGTAGTTGTAGAGGTCGATCCCATATAGATAATCCTCTGACCGCTGCCAATGGGCCGTAAAGAATGCCATTGGTTTCGGCTCTGGTTGACCATAGGAATGGCCGAGGGGATTGCGCCGTGGGTGAGGATTACTCCCTGGAAGGAATCGATAGGATGGAAACGGCCTCGTTGAGTAACGAGGCCAAGTTGGATCAGGAGGATGAGGCTCGATCACGTTTATGCTCGTTGGATGCCCGGGACCTGGAAGATCTGGCGATCGTGCAGCCGCACCGCAGTCAGTTCTTTTCCCCATACGCAGCCACTATCGATGGCCAATAGGTTGGACTCAATGTGCAATCCCAACGCAGCCCAATGTCCGCAGATGACCGTGGTCTCGGTCTGTTTTCGATTTGGAATTCTGAACCAAGGAAAATAACCAGCGGGCGCCTGATCAGGAGGGCCGGAGAACCCGGACATCTCACCGGTTGGGGTGCAGGTGCGTAGCCTGGTGAAGACTCGGGCAATACTCACCAGCCTCTCCGAGCCTGTGAGCGATGGATTCCATTGTGGAGACGGTCCATGAAACAGGCTCTGGAGGAACAGACGATAGTTCGGGCCTGCCAGCACGGTCTCGACTTCACGCGCCAAGCCGATGGCCTCATCAATGGTCCATTGTGGGAGGAGTCCCGCGTGAACCATGAGGAACGATTCTTCGCGATGATGGAGCGGTTGGCGGCGGAGCCAGGCCATGAGTTCATCGCGATCGTTGGCGTCCACGATGTCGTGAATCGTATCCTTGTGTCGTAGCGCGGCTATGTTTTCGGCTACTGCGAGCAAGAAGAGATCGTGGTTGCCCAGTACAATCTGGGCGGCATCACCGAGCCCACGCACGAATCGGAGGAGGGCGAGAGACTCGGGGCCTCGATTGACGAGGTCGCCGGCCAGCCACAATCGATCCGTCCGGGGATCGAACGAAATCCGATCGAGGAGCCGTCTGAATGGATCAAGGCAACCTTGAATGTCGCCGATTGCGTAAATAGCCATGAATGGAGGGTTCCCGTGATGGGCTGAGCCTACCCTGCATGCCGCGGGAAAACAAGGCGAGGATTGTCGCGCGAGGCTAGGGAATATTGTGCGTTCTTGGCCTATTCCGTCTTGGGATCAAAGGGAACGGTAAACTGAAAGACACTGCCACGGCCCGGCGTACTATCGACGCTGATGGACCCTCCCATGAGTTCAACAAGCTGCTGACAGATCGCGAGCCCCAATCCGGTCCCTCCATGAATTCTTGTGGTTGATCCATCCGCTTGCACGAAGGGTTGGAAAATCCGCGCACAGGCTTCCTTCGCGATGCCGATCCCCGTGTCGGAGAGGGAGAAACGTACGTTGACGAGATGTCCGATTCTTCCCGTGACGCGGGTGAGCCTAGCTGGGAGTTCCGAGTCAAGCGGGTGTTGCTTGGCTGGTGTCTCCTCCACGTCTGCGCGGACCACGATCTCGCCGCGCTCGGTAAATTTGACGGCGTTCGCCAGCAGATTATTCAGGATCTGGCGCAATCGACCGGAATCTCCGTGCAGCCATGTCGGCAACTGAGCCTGAATGACGCAGGATAATTTCACTTCCTTGCTACGCGCACGTTCTTGAAACAGGCCGACGATGTCTACGAGCAGCCGGTTCACGTCGAAGTCGACCTCTTCCAGCTGCAAGTTGCCGGAGTCGAATTTCGAGAAATCCAGAATATCATTGACGATCAAGAGCAGTGCTTCGCCCGAGGTGCGGATCGTATCCGCATAGTCACGTTGTTCAGGCGTCAAGGACGTGTCTTGAAGTAACTCCGTCATGCCGAGGATCCCGTTCATGGGCGTCCGGATTTCGTGGCTCACGGTGCCAAGAAATTCCGACTTGAGGCGTGTGCCTTCAAGCGCCGCATCGCGAGCCTGTGCCAAGCTTGCTCGACTGGCCTGCAACTCCTGCAAGACTCGAGACGACCGTACAATGTATCGGACGCGATGCGTGAGCAACAGTCCGTTCAGCGGTTTGGTCAGAAAGTCGGTGGCGCCGGCATCGTAGGCCTGTGTGATGGAGCCATAATCGTCCAGACCGGTCATGATGAGAATAGGCGTGTGCTCTCCCTCAGGAAGTTTTCGCAGCGCCGCACAGGCCGCAAACCCGTCCATTTCCGGCATCATGATATCGAGCAGGACGACGTCCGGATGGAGCTGCTGAAACGCCGCCAGTGCCTCTCGCCCATTCTCGGCTTCTTCGACGCTCCATCCAGCGCTCTCCAGCGCTGCGCGTGCCATGAGTCTGTTCACGGCATCGTCGTCCACAATCAAAGCAAGTGGGGTGTTCTGTTGATCAGGCGTCATGGGCTTTTTCCTTGTTGAGTGTGGTTTGAAAGACGGAGCAGACAGCTTCAAAATCCCGTTCCAAGCGCCGAAAGTGGTCTGAGGCTCCCTCGATCCGATGACTGCGACCCAGGGCCTCCAGTTCCTTACAGTGGGCCGCCACGGTCATGGCGCCCAGCGTGGCGCTGCTGGATTTGAGGCGGTGTGCGATGGTGTGAAGTGTCGCCGGATCGTTCGATGCGACTGCCTGGCGCAATTGGTCGACGAGTTTCCGGGAGTCCTCCACGTATCTGGCCAGCAATTTTCCGAGCGGGTCGGGATGTCCGGGTCGCTTCAGCATCCGGATAGGAGTCCAGGCACTGTAATCGACCACGCTGCTAGACTCTCCGTGTTCCGCTGGAGTTGTCGGCGCTGAAGGCTCAGGCACGGCTTTACTTGGAGTGTTTGTCTGGTCTCTGTGTAACGATGAGAGGTCTGTCTGACTGAGCCAACGACTCAACATCTCCTTCATCTGATCTTGGGAGAACGGTTTAGAGAGATAGTCATCCATCCCGGCCGCCAGACAATGATCCCGGTCACCCGCCATGGCATTGGCCGTCAGGGCAATGATCGGGGTGCGCGCCGCCTGTGTCTGACGCTCCCGTTCGCGAATGCGGGCTGTCGCCGTGAACCCATCCATGATGGGCATCTGGCAGTCCATGAAGATGATGTCATAGGCGCTGGTGGCGGAGACCTCGAGGGCCTGACGTCCGTCTTCGGCGCTGTCCACATGGCAGCCGAGTAATTCGAGTAGCCCGATCGCGACTTCACGGTTGACAGGATTATCTTCGACCAGGAGCACGCGTCCAGCGAGCGCCGGAGGCGTCAGAGCCTTCCCTTCCCCAACGGCCGGCGCCGCGACGTATCCCTGGCGATAATTTCGTAAACAGGTTCGCAACGTCGATTGGCGTACCGGTTTCTGTAGCCACGCCACAAAGCCGAGGGGGTCGGCTGCCCCACGGTGGGCGTCGCGCTCTCCGGAGCTGAGGGCGAGGAGGTCGACACGGCGGAGGGCGGGTTCCGCCTTGATGGCGCGGGCGAGCATGAGGCCGTCCATGTCGGGCATGTGGACGTCGAGCAGGACCAAGTCAATGGGGGGAGAGGTGGTCGCAGATTGGGTTAAGCGTTCTAGGGCGGAGGCGCCGCTGTCGGCGCTGAGCACCTCGGCCCCCCAGGCCGTGAGATGCGCGTTCAGCACAAAGAGATTCGTGGGATGGTCATCGACGATAAGCACCCGTAGGCCGCGGAGGAACTGTTCGTGCGCGGGCTGGCTGCTGTCCCGTGGCGTCGCACGCCCCAGCTGGACGGTGAACCAAAACGTAGAGCCCTGCCCTGGCGTACTGGCGATCCCGACCTCCCCTCCCATGAGCTGGACGAGTTGTTTCACGATGGCCAACCCGAGCCCCGTGCCGCCGAACTGCCGGGTGGTGGATCCGTCGGCCTGGGAGAATGCGGTGAACAACCCTGTCTGTGCCTGGGGGTGGATGCCGATGCCGGTGTCGGTGACCGCGCATTTCAACGTCAGTGTCTGAGCGTCCTGCGCCAGGAGATGCAGCCACACGGTGACCTCGCCGCGTGCCGTGAACTTTAGGGCATTGCCCACCAGATTTAAGAGCACCTGGCGGAGCCGGGCTGGATCGCCAATGGCTTGGTCGGGGATTTCCTCAGGGAGAAAACAGGTCAAGTTGACCCCTTTGCGCTCCGCCGGATCGGCGAAGAGATCGACCGCCTCCTCAATCGTCTCACGGAGCGCGAACTCGAGGTGTTCAAGCTCCAGCTTGCCGGCCTCAACCTTCGAGAAATCCAAAATACTGTTGATGATGCTAAGCAGCGCGGTACCGGAGCGGTGCACGCTGTCGGCCAGGTGTCGTTGCTTGTCGGTTAATGGGGTCGCGAGCAACAGTTCGGCCATGCCGAGGACCCCATTCATGGGCGTGCGGATTTCGTGGCTCATGTTGGCCAGGAATTGCGATTTTGCGACGCTCGCCGCTTCGGCGGCTTCCTTGGCCTTGCGGAGGGTCTCTTCACCTTGCTTCCGTTCGGTAATGTCTTCGGAAATCCCCAAAAGGTATTCAGGTTGCCCCTGTGCATTGAAGATGGGAATCTTGCGTGTATGGAGGATCCGGGTGCCCTGGTGAACGGTGACAAGGGGTTCTTCCGGGATGTCTTGTAGACATCGCGACTCGATGACGTCACGATCTTTCTGTGTGAAGAAGGCGGCTTCGTCCTGAGGGAAAAAGTCGTGATCCGATTTCCCGATGACTGTCTCTCGTGTGAGGCCGGTCAGGTCTTCCGCCGCTTTGTTCCATCGTACGAACCGGAGGTGTTCTGCGTCTTTGACGAATACCATGATGGGCAGATTTTCAATCACGGAATTGAGAAAGGTCTTCGAACGTTCAGTCTCGATTTCAGCCTTACATCGATCGGCAGCTTCAAGGACGAGGGAGACGGTATTGGCGACCGACATCGCAAATTGCTTTTCTTCCGACGTCCACTGTCGAGATGGGCCGATGTGCTCATGCCAAATGACACCGATCATCTTACCTTTCGACCGGATGGGGGTATCCAAGATAGAGGTGATTCCCAGTGGAACGAAGTAACTGTCTGTGAACTCTGAGGTTCTGGGATCAGTCCGTGCCTGATCTGCAGCGATGACATCCTCCGTTGCGACCTCCGAAAAATATCGTGGAAAGTCGGCTGAGGGAAGCTCGATCCCGCTCGAATGACGATCGGCCGGCCGTTCGTAGAGATCGGCGCAGCGAATGGCGGAGCGTTCTTCGGTAAAAAACCAGATGCTAGTTCGAGCGACCATGAGGCTTTGCGCCGCAACTCGCGAAATGACGTGAAAGGCCTCGGTGCGTTGCCCACGGTAAATATTCGCGTTGGTCGCCAATTCGAGAAGCCCCGCTTGCACGCGGTGGAGCAAGGCAGCATTCTCAGCTTGCTGTGCCTCCGCCCGTTTCTTATCCGTAATATCTCGAAACAACAATACGGCCCCGTCGATTATGCCCTCGTGTGAGACCGGCGTGACGGTCAGAGAAATGGGAATCGATCGGCCATCTTTACTGAAGAGGACACTATCCTCGGTGCGATAGGACATGCCCAATGTGAGTGGGGGAATCGATCCACCGGTGATGAGGCACTCATGACTCAACGTTTCTGGCTTGGGAGAAAGCGGTTGGTATATCGGCTGGCCCTTCAGCTGAGCGAGTGGAGCATCGAAGAGGGTTTCTGCCTGTGGGTTCATGATGAGGACCTTGAACTGCTCATCGACGACGCACAACCCGTCTCCAAGAGAGTGCAAGACCGCTTCGAGCTTGTTCCGTTCCTTCGAGAGGTCTGTCTCACTGGAGCAACGGAGTTCTTCGTACAACCCTTGCATTTCCCGCGACGTCACATCGAGCGATTGTTCCAGCAGCGTTCGGCCTTGGTCTCCCTCGGTGTAGCTCTGACTGATTCGCTCAAGCATTGCCTGCCAGACCCCTTCGTCAATCGGGCAGCACTCAGGGTCGAGCATCAGGCGGTTGAGTTGTCGCTGCAAGAGTGGGTGCATCGTCGGTCTCAGGCGGCCTCAGAGATGGTGGTCAATGTCATTGTCTGATTATGAAGGTCGCATTGTCCCGTGGAGTACGGTGAGATCTCTCCGTATGAGTAAAACCCGATCTGTTGTGCCCCTTTCGGCAATATATCGAAGGTGGCTTCGACCTCCTCTTCGGTACGCTGGCCGAGGACCATTCGGCGCCCGACGCAACTGATGGCGATGGAGAGTGTGGGGGTAGAGTCCGTACTGAGAGGTGTTGCCAAGGTCGCCGCATCCGAAGCACCCTGGATCAAACGATCGAAATTTGCCCGCATGAATTGAGCATAGGTGCCCTCCGGCATATCTCCCGCGAAGGTGAGAGATTGAGCCGTGTGGTCGATGCCGAGAATGGTCCGAACAAGGCGTTTCGTATCCTCCTGTTTCTGTCGGATGGAGAGGGGGAAATGCAGTGCTGTGCCGGGAAGTCCACTCGCGAGTTCGCCAAGGTAGTCTTTGTAGAGTTGGAGTGCTGGTTTGTTGTTGAGCTCATATAAGACGTTTCCCTGTGAGCGTGTGATGAGCCGCTCTGGCCCAAAGAGATCCCATCCACCTTTGGACCCGTGGGTGAGACGGACGGCGGTTCCATACAGTCCGACCGCCGTCACATAACCCCCTAGGGGAAGACCGTCTTTGACGACCCACGTCCGTTTGAATCGGTCACCGTCGCCGGCAAGCCCCCCGCTCACCACAACGTGTGCTGGAAGAATGGCGTTGAGTCCGCGGATGAGCTCGCTCCCATTGACTCCCAACCCATCCGAGAGGACCAGCACCCCTCGTAGCCCTGGGGCCATGAGTTGGCGGGCAAGGGATTGTGCGGCTTCGAACGACTGTCCGGGGTCTGTGACCGGTGCGGAGGCTGTGCGGACTGTTGTGTGCTCGAATTGGAGGAGGGCAACGACCAACGTGTCGTCCTGGATATGCGTCCCGAAAATTTCTCCGGAGCTGGAGCACCCAATGGCAGGGGCTCCTGGGTACGCAGCCAGGACCGATTGAATGGGGGCTGGGGCATCAAGTAAGTGAGATGGCCCGAACATGACGACCAAGGTTCGATCTGGGTTCTTGATGGTGGTGTTCGGGATGGCAGTCTGGTTGGTGTCTGGATAAGTAAAGGTCGAGAGTTTCATGCGGCCTCCTTGGGTGATGATTCAAGCTCGTCGCGGAAAATGACACAGGCGTTTCGATGTTCCCCTTCGATGAGAGCGATCAGGCCGTCGAGTTGCTCAACGTGAGCGGTCCGGCAGGCCTCCTCCAATTGCTTGGCGAGGGTTGCCAGCCGATGCGCGCCGAGGGTGGCGCTCGAGGATTTGAGGCTGTGGGCTGCAGCTTGGATGGCGTCGGAGTCCCGTCTTTCCCAGGCCTGGCGCAGCTGGGTGACCTGAGCCTGCGAGCTGGTGAGGTACAGACTGATGATCTTGTGGAGCACGTTCGTCTGCCCCGGTTTCTGGATTGCGGCAATCGCGTCCCAGACGTCGCGATCGATCTGCGCCGGTGCTGCTGATGGTGAACTCTTGTCCCTCTCACCGACATCCGTTTGTGCGTTGAGTGATGCCACGGAGGCGTCGGGTGGGCGCTGGTCTTGAGGCAGGCACCAGCGGGCAAGGGTGTCTGCCAGAGTCTGATGGGAGAACGGCTTGGTGAGATAGTCGTCCATCCCGGCCGCCAAGCATCGTTCCCGGTCACCCTCCATGGCGTTGGCGGTCAGGGCGATGATCGGGATGCGTGCCGCCTGCGTCTGCCGTTCTCGTTCGCGGATGGTGGCCGTGGCGGTGAATCCATCCATGACGGGCATCTGGCAGTCCATGAGGATGACGCTGTAGGGATGTGTGGCGGTGAGGGTGCACGCCTGCCGGCCATCTTCTGCGCTGTCCACGTGGTAGCCGAGCAGTTCGAGCAACCCGGTCGCCACCTCGCAGTTGATCGGATTGTCTTCGACTAGGAGCACGTGTCCGCCGGTTGCCGCCGGTGCGAGTGGTTTCGGCTCGACCGCGGGTGGCGCTGCGGCAGCTCCCTGGTAATAGCGGCGCAAACAGTCGCGCAACGTGGATTGCCGGGCCGGCTTCTGCAGCCACGCGACGAAGCCCAGTTGCTCGGTCGTGCCGCGGTGGGCGTGGCTATCCACGGAGCTAAGGGCCACCAGAGATATTCCGTGGATGGCCGGATCGGCCTTGATCGCCTGGGCGAGCATGAAGCCATCCATGTCAGGCATATGAATGTCGAGAATGGCCAAGTCGAAGGGTCGGCGCGCGTGCGCAGCCTGCGTCAAGAGTGTCAGCGCCGTGGCACCGGTGTCGGCGTCGATCGCGTCGGCGCCCCAGGCGGTGAGCTGGGTGTGCAGGATGAAGCGATTGGTTGCATGGTCATCGACGATGAGCACCCGTTGGCCGCTGAGGAACCGATCGGGCGTGGGCAGGGGCTGCTCCCGTGGCGGAGCACAGCCGAGTTGCACCGTGAACCAAAACGTGGAGCCCTGTCCTGGCGTGCTGATGATGCCGACGTCTCCCCCCATAAGCTGGACGAGCTGTTTTACGATTGCCAGCCCTAGTCCTGTTCCCCCGAAGTGTCTCGTCGTCGAGCCATCAGCCTGGGTAAACGCGGTAAACAGACGGGCTTGCGTCTCAGGGGCAATGCCGACTCCCGTGTCCGTGACTTCGAATTTCAGCCTCAATCTCTGCGCGTCCTGCGTCAGGAGGCGGACGGACACCGTGACCTCGCCGTGTGGGGTGAACTTTAGAGCGTTGCCCAGTAGATTGAGCAGCACCTGGCGGAGGCGGACCGGATCGCCGATGGCACTGTCCGGGATATTCTCAGGAAGGAAACACGTCAATTCGACGCCTTTTCCCCCGGCCGGTTCGGCGAACAGCTCGACGGCGTCTTCCACGGTCTCCCGGAGTCCAAACTCAAGGCACTCGAGCGCCAGCTTGCCGGCCTCGATCTTCGAGAAATCGAGAATGTCGTTGATGATGCTGAGGAGGGCGGTACCGGAGCGATGGACGCTGGCGGCGAGGTGCTGCTGTTTCTCCGTCAACGGGGTATTGAGCAGGAGTTCGGCCATCCCCAGGACCCCATTCATCGGGGTCCGGATCTCGTGGCTCATGTTGGCCAGAAACTGCGACTTGGCCACGCTCGCCGCTTCGGCCGCCTCCTTGGCTTTGACGAGCTCCGCGGTACGCTCCGACACTTCGAGTTCAAGGTTTTCTCGGTGCTGTCGTAGCTGGGTATGCTGGGACTGAATTTGCTCCAGCATGGTATTCAGCCCTGTGACCAGCACTCCGACTTCATCATGGGAGGAGACCGGCATCGCACGGAGCGAGTAGTCTTTGGTATCCGACACGGTGCGCATTGTGGAGACCAGACTGAGCAACGGATCGGTAATGGCGCGCTGGAGCCTGCGCGAGACGATAAGGGCCACCAGAGCAGAGGCCAGGAAGATGATGAATCCAATTACGACCGACCGTTTCAGCCGCTGTTCCATTTCGATGAGGTCTGATCGAAGGAGAATCCACCCGACAACCTGTCCGTCCATGCGGATTGGCGAGGCCAGCTCAAGATAGTCCCCCGCCGTATAGGTCTTTCTCGTGGTGCCCAATTCCACTGAGGGCGTGACGGCAGGGGGTGCTGAGCCGAGTTGTGATGGATCAGATCGCACATATTTGGCAAATGCAGTCCTGTCAGCGGTAAACGTTTCTGCATAGAGTACATGCGGCTCCTGACTCAGCGCTGTCAACGTGTCGGTGGCGGCTTTCTGATCTCGAAATGTCAGGGCGGCGGTGCTGTTGCTCCCAATGACATCGGCCAACGCCGCCATCCGCGACTCGATCGTGTCGCGGAACGACAGGATGTCATTGGTGACAAACGCTACGAGGACCAGGACCAAGGCGAGTCCGGTTGAAAACAAGGCCATCCCTGTCAGCTTGTGTTGAATCGACCAGTCTTGGAACGGAGTCATCCGCAGCGACATCCTACTGAGTCCCTTTCACAATCCGTGTCAGCTTGATCAGTTGAGAGCTCACTTTCAGCGGCGTACGCTGAACCGCATCAAGATTCATATCCAGTTGTACCCGGTTCTCGACCATCCGCATGTTGACCATGATCCCCTCCTGTGCGCAGGATTCGACGTCGCAGACGGTCAAGATCGGGGCCTTCTGGAGTGTGCGAACGATCTCTGCTGTTTGGGTGAGTTCGTTCGGACTCACATAGAGCATCTGGCAATCTTTCGCCCCGCCGACGGAGCGAAGTCGCTTGACCACCAAGGCCCGGCCTTTGATGGTCTTTTCCGCAATGGCCTCCAGGCTCGACCCGAATGGATCGTTCCCCAGCACACAGATCGTCAGCGGCGTGGAGCTGGTGGAGAAGATGCTGGTGGGCCATTCGACAAACTTTGCAAAATTGTAGAGAAATGCGGATTTCAAGAGGTATTCTCCGTTGGCTTCCGCAGCCAGTACGGCTGGTTCGATGCTAAGCGACAACAAGAACCCGAGGCCAAGGGGTATCAAGGCCACGCGAAGGGCAGCACGGATGTGGCCGATCCACGACGGCACACTGTGTTTCCACGTCTCGGCTTGAGATCCATCACCCATCGTGAGTCTCGTGATCTGCCCAACCGTCTTGTGTCATCAGAATCGCCAGGTCACCTTTCCATAGACGCTCCGTTGAATTTCCGTTGGGGCAGAGGAGAGGAGCAGTTCTCTGAATTCCGGCCGATGGGAGTCCAGCAGGTTTTGCCCGACCAGCGAGAGCTCAAGTTGTTTGGTTGGCCGCCAGCCGATGCGAGCATCCAGCGTGAAGTACGAAGGCGCTCGCGCAACTGTGAGTCGGTCGACATAGCGGCCCCAGAGGTCCAATTCAATATTATGGGGGAGCGACATCAGTGAACGGATAGAGACCTGGTGCGCCGGGCTTTCACCTGTGGCATTTCCCGCAGTGGGGTCGGTGGTGCGGTCGGTATAGAGATGCATGTGGAGATACGTGTAAGAGGGCTGGATGCGCCACCAGTCCAACGGATGCCATTCCAGCGTGGCCTCGACTCCATAGGTCTCCGCGCGCAGTTTGTTGCTGGCATTAAACGGGAGCAAAAGATGGAGGGGCGCTGGCGTCGCTTCTACCGTTGCCGCTCCAGCCTCTACTGTACGGAGGTCTTTATAGTTGTTGTAAAAAGCGGCCAGATCAACGGAGAGTGTGGTGCTGAGTTGATTGCGGTATCCGAGTTCGTACGCCAATGTTTTCTCATTCCCATACCCACGGTTTCCGGCGAACGTGGGTAGAGCGGGAAGCCCTCCGGTTGCGGCGCTGGGGGGTACCGTAGTTTGGCTGATCCGGGCATCGTCTTCGGCTCGTGAGGGGGTGCGTACGGCGCGTGAGACGGAGGCCCAAACGGTTTGATGGTCTGTGGGGGTCCAGCGCAGACGCCCGTTGGGCTGCACGACTAGGCCGGTCAGATCGTTGTGTTCGATCTTTGACCCTACTGTGAAGGCGAGGGTCTTTGGGGCGATGGTGATCTCATCCTGGACAAAGCCGCTCCAGAGATTCAGTACGCGGCTGGAGGGCGAGAATTGAAGTGTTTCACCATTGGTGAGTTGGTCGTTGGTGAAACGATAGCCTAATCCCCAGACGAGGTTGTGGTTGGGACCGGCGGCCAGGTGATGTTGAAAGTCGATATCGGCGATGTCGCGCTTTTCTCCGCTCTGCGGAGTGGATCGCTCGCTACGATCGTAATAAGCCTGGAGGGTAAAGCTCGATGTCGGAGAGACGGTGTGGGTCCAGCGCCCCAACAGGTTGCCTCCGGTGACATGCCCTTTTTGATCGGCTGTCTGAAGAAATGGTGTAGTCAGAGTCGGTAGTGCGTTGCGCTCCCGGTATTCTCCTTGGTAGAAGTCCCCTTGCAGAGTTAAAAAGTTGCCATTCTCAGCGCTGTGATCCATCCGCATGCCTCCGCGCGATTGACGCCAAGAATCAGTGGCTGGATCTCCCGTGGCCGTGGCTTGGTCGTCGCGGGCAAAGAATTTTCCATAGGCCCGAATGTGCGTACTGTCTGAGAGCGTTGTGCCGTAGCGGACCCCTGTAAACCCGCGTTCCTCCGTTCCCGCTCCGCCGACCAGCAAACCGCCCTGGGTGTCTTTCGCTTTTTTGGTGATGACGTTGATGACGCCATTGACGGCGTTGGCTCCCCATAACGTGGCACCCGGCCCACGAATTACTTCGATCCGGTCGATGTCCTCCATCAAGGTGTCCTGGATATCCCAGTGCACTCCTGAAAAGAGCGGAGAGTAAACGGAACGGCCGTCGATCAGGACGAGGAGTTTGTTGGCGGACCGGTTATTAAATCCACGGGAGGAAATGGCCCACTTATTGGAGTCCAATCGGGCCACCTGCAGTCCAGGGACCATCCTGAGTGCCTCAGGAATACTTGTGGCCCCGGAGCGTCGAATGTCTTCTTGTGTCAGTACAAAAATCGCAGCTGTTGTCTGTGCGAGTGGTTGGGCTTGTTTGGTGACGGAGGTCACCTTGACGTTCAGCAGATCCTCGAGACTCAATTCGGTCAGATCGGAAGCCAACTCCTGTTGCCGGTCTGGATCAGCAGCCAGGGCTTGCTGGGCGTTTGGCGAATACAATGCCAATCCGACAAGACTCAATGCCAGAAGACAATGAGCGCTGTGTGTGTGTCTTCCCGATCCACTCATGCCGTGGAACTCCTTGTGTTTTTTCCTGAGCGGAACCTGTCGAGTCGTGCCGCTGACATTCCACGGGCTAGCACCTCGAGTTTCCGAGCGGTTGTCTTCGGTATAACTCGTGAGGAATGGCGACACCCTGCCACGGGGCGCGCGTACCCGTTCATGCAGTTTATCGGCGGTTGTTGAGGGTAACTTAAGAATTAGGAAGCCGAGCGGATCTTTTGGTGACTACGCTACGTTGAGGAGACGGGGTGGTATTGCTCAGTGAGGGGAAGGGGGTGTGTCCTATGGATACTTGGCTTCGATCACGCTACGTAGTCCACCACGAGCAGCAAACTCCCCCGTGACCGTTGCATGTATGGGGCGGCAAGATTTCACGATATCGTGGAGGATTCGATTGACCGCGTTTTCATAGAAGATGCCAAGATTACGGTATGCGTGGAGGTACATTTTTAAGGACTTCAGCTCTAGGCATTTTTTTCCGGGTTTGTATTGCAGCGTAATAGTGCCGAAGTCCGGAAGGCCGGTCTTTGGGCAGATCGCGGTATATTCGGGAATCTCGATCGTGATGTCGTAGCCCCTGTATTGGTTCGGGAATGTTTCAATGTCCGGCAATGGGGCGGTAATACCGCTCTTTGCATGCCGCTCATTGTAGCCCAGCTTAGTACTCTTGGGCTTCTTCCCCACCGTTTCACGTTTCACGTTTCACGCCTCACGTCTTTTCAGATCAGACTTGTTTCATCCACTCTACCTGGCCGATTTTTTCCAATTGAATGTACAGGGTCACCCAGGGGCACGCCATCTCGGGGTATACCTCACACAATCCCCCTTTACGTACGCCTCCGCAGGGGCCATGGCTCATGAATTTCGGGCACTCTGCTTTGAGCGAATCGTCTGGAATCGGAGGCCGCTTATGAACTCCCCCAGCGTGCTGAGCGCCTTCACCTTCACCTGGGATGATCACTCGTGTTGACATATGAGCCTAGTCTAGACAGGTTTAATGAAATCGGCAATCTCTCTTTCTGCTCTCTCGAAGTCAGTTGCGCGCTCGGTTCGTGTGGAAACACGTTAAATCACAGGTTATTGGGGCAAATGGCCTACAGCCTTGGAGTGTGCTAGGCCTTCTTTCTTGCATGGTGGGGCTTCTGAGAAGTTGTTTTGATTATCAGGAAGTTATAATATTTTACTGGTGCATGATTTGAGGAGATACATGGACGTTTCTCATTGACAGTCTTTTTTAGGCTTTGTTACCATGCAACATCTTGTGGGCGGAATTTAGTCCGGCTCATTCAACCTCAAACTCCTGCGGGCTTGTTGTATATAATTATATCTTTCCGATAGGCGATGGATCTGCATTGCCACAATACAGGGAGGTGTTCCGATGAGTCTTGATTATGTAAAATTTTCCGGTGGATTCGAGAAGTTCATGCCAAAAGAATATCGGGATATGGTCGAACATGGTCCATTTGGAAAGAAAATTTCTGTTTCTCAAATGGGAAGCTTCAAGGAAATTCTTGAAGAGCATCCCATGTGCGCCGGTTGCGCGATGACCCTGTTCATCCGACTAGCAATCATTGCCTTCCCTAATCCTGAAGACACTATTACGGTTGGGACCGCAGGCTGCGGTCGGTTAGCGATTTCACAGGCTGCCATCCCGTTTGTGTATGGCAACTACGGCGATCAGAACGGTGTCGCGAGTGGGTTGTCCCGCGGGTTGCGGCTGCGGTTCGGTGACAAGCCGAAAGATGTGGTTGTTATGGCGGGGGATGGCGGAACAGCGGATATCGGTTTCCAGCAAGTACTTCACTCCTGGTTCCGAAAGGAACGATTCACCACGATTATGTTGGACAATGAAGTGTACGGTAACACCGGTGGACAGGAAAGCGGAATGACCAATCGTGGCGCCGTCTTAAAGATGGCCCCGTTGGGCAAGAAGTTTGAGAAGATGGACATGTTGCAGATGGCGAAGGTGGCTGGGTGTGCATATGTGGCGACGGTGGTCCCCAACAATCCCCGCCGCGTCGAGAGCGTCATCAAGAAAGCCGTGTTGATTGCCCGTGAGGTAGGATCGACATACATTCAAGCCTACACCTCCTGCAATATCGAGTACGCGATTCCGACCGACAAAGTGATGGAAGACGCGAAGACTGTTGAGAACGATCGGTATCAGTTTACGGAGTATGTGAGCGACGAGGCCAAGCAATATCTGACCGAGCGGTATGGCTACAAAGACTATCTTCCGAAGGCGGCTGCTCCTGCCGCTGCAATTCCAACCAAGGCATAAGCGACTCGGAGGGAGGCTCAGATATGGCAAAGCGCTTCAACATTCGGATGGCAGGTGTCGGCGGTCAGGGTGTCGTGACTGGGTCGCACATTCTGAGCACTGCAGTAATTCATGCCGGCGGTGAAAGCACGATCGTCCCATTTTACGGGTCGGAAAAACGGATGGCGCCGGTCGAAAGCTACGTCCGTGTGTCGGATGAACCGATTTATGAAATCGGAGAAATTACCTTCCCGCATATCATCATTATCTTCCATCCCCAGGTCATTACCCACGGCAAGTCGTATACGATGCCGTTCTACTTCGGATTGAAGGAAGACGGGATTGCACTGATCAATAACGATGGTCCCATGAGTCTTCATAGGGATCAGCAGCGTGAGTTGGATGAGCGCCGTGCGAAGCTCTACTATTTCCCAGCCACCAAGCTGTCCCTGGAGGTTGCCGGGATGGATCTCGCGACGAACATGGCCTTGATGGGTTGTATCGGAGCGATCACTGGACTGACCTCGGTTGACGCGTTGGAGCAGTCGGTGAAGGACCGGTTCCTTGGCAAGGGATTTGTGGTTTCAGGTGGAACTGCGGCGTTGGACAGTGTCGTCGAACGGAAATTTAAAAAGAAGCAGGAGCTGATCGATAAAAATGTGGCGGTGATTCAGGCCGGCTGGAACTACGCAGTTGATCACGGTTGGGCTGCGGAATCGGTCAAGCGGTCGGAAGCTCGTGCGACCGTAAGTGCCTAACTAGGATTTAGCACGAAGGAGTCACAATGTATTTGGTTGCGAATATCGACGTTGAAATTTGTGCCTCGAAGAGCTGCAAGCTCTGTACACAGTATTGTCCTGAAGCGAATACCATTCAGTATAGTGAAACCATGGGAACGGGTAAGGGCTTCAAGTACGGCACTGCCTATATAGCGGTGGATCGATGCAAAGGTTGTGCGCTCTGTGTGTGGGTGTGCGACACGATGGCAAAAAATAATGCCATTAAGATGATCATGATCGATCAATTACCGCTGGCTGCCGTCACCGATAACATTCGGTATGAAGAAAAAACCACCGTTGCAGTCCTGTCAAATCCAATGATTGTAATAGGTAATTAGGGAGGTACGGGAGTGGCAACGACGACCGATACACGAGAACGCATTATTGTTCCTGGTCCTGCTGGATTCCACCCGCCGTCCGCGGCTCAGTTAGGGGTCGCGCTGCCTGACCCAGGGCAAGGACTTTACTATGGGTTACTGGAGGAGAATGAGGACAAGGTCATCGAGGAGATGGCCCGTAAAATGTTGACCAGCCCCAACGCCACGATCTTCCCAGGACCGTTAGTACTCTGGGCCTGGAACGAGCATGCCGTTGAAAAGGCCAAGGCCGTGCTGGAAATTGCCGCCCAGATCCCTGACGTTATGATCATCCCCATGCCGGACTATCGCCCGAAGTATCCGAAGATCGATCCTGAAGAAGTCATCAATCCGAACCACCCAAACCTCACGATTTGGGGCAACAAGATCGAGGCCTGCGTCTTCATCGGCGTGCATTGCCATTATGCCAACTTGACCTTGAAAATGATTCGTGCCGGGACGAACTGTCTGACGATGGCAATCTGCGCGGAGCAGGGGCACGAAGATGCGATGCTGACGATTCGGGATTCGGATACGATTAAGTTGAGGAAGACTGCGCAGGTCTTCAAGCGGGTGCGTGAAGAGTTGGGCATTAAGTTACCGGAGAACGGCGAAAACGTGCGATTTACCGGTACGCAATCCAGAGTTCACGGCGGGAAAACTCACACCAATCCCCTCACCTTTGCGCCTGTTGCTGGTCTTAGCGGTGCGGCTGCCTTCGGCCATTCGGCTGAGCAGATGAAGCGTGAAGGCTAAGCCAGGTCGAACAGTAGGGGCGATATAGTTAAGAGGTGTCATCATGAGCGAAGCACTCGAAGCAGAACAGAAGACAAACCCCCAGGGCGATCCCATCACGAGTGTTGCGGCCCCTAAACCGGTCGAGACGGCTGGTGCAAGGAAAGACCCCCATGCCGAAGCGAAACGGCAGAAGGTGGTCACGCCGGAATACTTGTTCCTCGAAGCCCCGAGAACGAAAGAGTTCATCACGGGCAGCGAAGCGGCGAAAGAGGCCGTTCGGCGCTCCAACGTGGATCTGGCCATTGCCTATCCCATTACCCCGCAGAGCGAAACGATGCAGCTCATCGGCGTGCTCTACGGCGAAGGGTATGTGAAAGAATACTATCGTGGTGAAGAAGAAGTCGGTGTGATGGCGGCGATGGCGGGTGGCTCTCGAGCCGGTGTTCGCTGCTTTACGGCGACCGCAGGACCCGGTACGCTGAGAGGTCTTGAAGGCATCGCGTCCTGGCCCGGGCATCGGCTACCCATTGTTGCCATGTTCACCTGCCGTGTCGTCAATGCCCCGCTGGCCATTCAGCCCGACAATATCGAAGTGGCCTATTTATTGAACTCCGGCATGATTGTCTTCCATGCAGAGAATCAGCAGGATATGTACGACTTCATCATGGCAGGGTTTACGATTAGTGAGAAGAATGATGTGACGCTCCCGGTCGGTGTCTGCTGCGATGGGTTCTTTGTAACCCATGCCCGTGGGTACGTCCGGATGCAGGACCGCAGCATGAAGCTTCCTCCTCGTGAAGCCTGGCGTGGCGCGGTGCCGGTCCTTGATGCGGAGAATCCACCTGCTCGTTTATCACGTGACGCCCCGGTTCAGAAGTCGAACTTCATGGCCTACAATATCCATGCAGTCTGGCAACAAGAAGTATGGGCAGCAGTCGAACGGTCCCGCAAGTACATCAATCAGTATATGGGTGGGTTGCTCACAGCTGAGAATGTGGACGATGCCGAGGCGGTGATTATTGCCTCAGGTAGTGCCGCGGCTCAATCGAGGGAAGCCGTTCGTATTTGCGCAGAAAAGGGCATTAAGATCGGTTTGATCAAGGTTCGGTCGATCCGTCCGTTTCCGACGCAGGAGTTACGGCAGCTCTGTGGCAAGGCGAAGCTCATTGTGGTGCCCGAGTTCAACTATGTCGGATGGTTGGCAAAAGAAGTGGCCACCGCGATTTACGGGTACTCAAAAGCCAAGATCATCGGCGGGCCGCGTGTGTATGGTGGTCAATCGATGCCGGTGGAGCTGATCGTGGACGAAGTTGAGTCCGGTCTGACCGGCAAGAAATCGAGCAATGTCGCCCAGTCTTCGATTATGGGTGGGGCCGTCAATCAGGATGACGTTGCCCATTTTATGCGCAGCATTTAAGCGGTCGATAATATACACAAGAGCCCGTCAGGCATGAAAACCTGACGGGCTCTTGTGTTTCGTAGATGTCTCCGTGAAGCGGCTGAGTCCAAAACGAAACGCGTTGCACGAAATACGAACGACGAGTTATCCCTGCAGTTCGTCTTGCACCATTTCTTCAGTCTCCGGCATGCCGTAGGCAACGTATTTGGCATAGGAGAGATAGATCATCGCGCTATCCCTCATCGCTTTGGAGCCTTGCGACAAGCGAAAGACTTGGTCGGGGTTATGGGAAGGGGCTGCACCCATCGCTTCTACATGGCTGTGAAGGAGTTCGGTGAATCGTTCCATCGAGCGCTCCACATCTTTGTAGGCCAATAAAATTGCGTCTGTCATAGTTGTCCTCCTAATCGTCATCAGCTTACACTATGCCCATGCAACCCTTCAACGAGAAGAAATCGGCTAACCTGTCATCGGAAGCACTACAAGTTTTGGCAAGGGTATCGCCAGAAAGGAATTTTCGTGGTGACACCCTGGCGCAGGCAGTTGTGAATCTTTCACGTTTGTTTACAACCTCTCGGCCATCGTTGCCGTCCCGTTACCTGGATGATCCCGCACATGCTGCTGCCTATCTCTCGTATTTTCTCCCCGTCAACCTCTCGAAAATCCAAGTTCTGCTGGATGAATTGTCGGGGGATAACGGCCAGGAAAAGCTAGACCGTCCGATGGCTGTGCTCGATCTCGGGTGTGGCCCAGGGACTGGATCGTTAGCCCTGCTGGATTGGCTGTGGCATCGCAGCCCTGAGCGGGCGAAATCTGTGTCAGTCCTGGCTGCCGATATATCAGAAACATCATTGCGTGATACGGAAAGGCTGTGGAAGGCCTACTGCCAGCAGGTCGGAATATCCGGCGCAAATCTCCGCTGTGTCGAGGGCAATCTAGAACATCCACTCAAAGGCGATCTTGGCAAGCAGATTGTGCGGACCGGACCCTATGACCTCATCATTCTGGCGAACTGCCTCAATGAATTATTTTCTACGGCGGCTAACCCTCCGGCAGAGCGAGCTGCGGTGGTTGGGCAACTTCTGCCGTTTCTCTCGACGCACGGCACCATCATGATCGTTGAACCGGCGTTACGGCAGACCGCCCGCGCATTGCATCAGATGCGCGATCACTTACTCAAGCAGGGGCTGTGTACGGTCTACAGTCCCTGTTTGCATGAGGCAGCCTGTCCAGCCTTAGACCATCCAGACGATTGGTGCCATGAGGAGCGCCCATGGCAGACACCACCTGCGATTGCCGCGCTCGACCGGGACGTGGGGTTCATTAAAGACGCGTTGAAATTTTCCTATCTGCTGTTGCGCACAGATGGTCGCACGATCGTGTCGCGGAGCCCGCAGACTTTCCGGGTCGTGAGTGAACTGCGAGAATTGAAGGGGGAGAAGCGAGCCTGGTTGTGCAACGAAACAGGTAGGCCTGAAGTCGGTCGACTGGACCGGAAGGTTTCTCCTCACAATGAAGCCGTCGATCACTGGCATCGCGGTGCGATTGTGCAAATCGAGCGGATTGTACGCAAGGAACGAGAAGGGAAAGTCTCAGCGCTTGGAAGAGTTGAGAGCGATGCAGCGGTGCAGATTATTCGTCCTGTTTGAACCTCTGCAATCAGGAGAGAGGAAGCGTGCGGCCTCTCTTTCCTGCGCCTTCCGCGGCACCCCTTCCTCGGCGCTCTGAAGCAGGAGGGGGAGGCGGCCTAGTCGTCCTCCTGCTCGCGGAACGCGCGCCCTCGGAAGGGCCTCGTTCGACGCGTGCAATAGAGGATCAACCAGGCCACCTCCTGGAAAAACAAACAAGCAAGCTTGGGGGGATCATTATCCGTTGGATGTGCGCACGTACGAGATAAGCCTCGCCATTCCTGGCGTAAGTCGCTCGCTGCCGCATGCTTCCTTGTAGAGTATGGACACGGGACCGGTCGCTCATAGACCGGTCCCGTTTCTCGGATTGGAATGTGTATAACGATCTTGCCCTAAGCCGAGAAAGTGCATAGGATTTGTCGCAATCGATAAGGCTTAAGGGGTCTGAACCCTTAAGCCCTTGACCCACCAACCAGAACGCCATACCGATACCTGCACTGACTTCCTAGCCCGCATTATTCACGAAGGCTTCTCCTGCAACCGCCGATACGCTGTTCAGACGGGCGTGCTCGCCACTCAGTCGGTCAACATACTGTTCAAGTATGGTTCCCTCCTTTCCGGCTGTGCTTGCCCGTCTCGCGATGCGTCTCAGCCGTTTCGTCACGAACCCTCGTGAATAATGCGGGCTAGGGTCGTGAATTGCGGTTAGATCCCTGATTTCTGACTGAGCTTGCCAAACTCATCGCGCGCGGCACTCACGATCTGCGGCGGCGCCTTGTCAGGGCTGCCGGCATCGAACGGCGGTTGCGGATCGTATTCGATGAGGAGCTGGGCAGTTTGTGCCGCGGCGACTCCGAACTCTTCGGCAACCAGGGTGAGCGCCATGTCGATCCCGGAGGACACGCCGGCGGCGGTGAACACCTTGCCATGACGGACGACTCGCTCTTTCATCGGGATCGCACCGAATTGTTTCAACACGTCCAGCGCAAGCCAATGCGTGGTTGCCTCCAGCCCTTGCAGTACACCGGCGGCTGCAAGGCCCAATGCACCGGTGCACACGGACGTAGTCCACTTGGTCGTCTGGTGCACCTGCGCGATCCATTCCAAAACCACAGGGTCGCCCATCACTGCTTGTGGATAGGCGGTGCCGGGTACCAGTAGAATATCGGGCCTGGGCGTTTCCTCAAGAGTGTAGTCTGCCATCAAGCCCAATCGCCCGAAATCGGTACGCTTCATGCCCGTTTCGCGCGCAACGAAACGTACGTCAATACCAAGCCCCGGTGCCTGCAGTACCTCGTATGGACCAATCGCATCAAGCGCCGTCACACCGTCATATAACAATATTGCGAGTTGCATGTTCTCTCCCTCTGCCATCGCGTATTGTATAGGTTTGTGAAAATATCCTGCCTTCTCACTCATCCCTTGAGAAATCAGCTCTCCTTTGTAAGGGCTCCGGTCGTGCGGAATCGCTTGTGATATTCCTGGGGAGTGATTCCCCTGTGACGCTGGAATGCCCGCCGTAGTTGTTCGCGACCGGTGAAGCCGCAGTCCCGGGCGGCCATATCAAGTGAGATGCCGCTTGTTTCGAGCAGGCGCGCTGCATGCTCCAAGCGAAGTTTTTCCAGATAGTATGCCGGCGTATCGCCGGTTTCCAAAACAAAGACTCTTGCGAAGGTACGTTCACTCATGGCAGCCCTCGAGGCCATCGCTTCTACGGTGATCGACTCTTGGTAATGCTCTGCCAGCCATGCCAGCAGCGAGGCCAACCGCCGTCCTTCGGTGGCCTGGGCTTGTAATCGCGTACTGAACTGGGATTGCCCGCCGGGGCGCTTGAGGTATAGGACCAACATGCGGGCGACGGCGAGAGCGGCTTTTTGGCCCAGATCCTCTTCTACAAGCGCCAAGGCGAGGTCCATGCCGGCAGTGATACCGGCAGAGGTGAAGATCTTTCCGTCTTTGACATAGATGGCATCTGGTTCAACCCGTACTGTGGGATATTCTTGGGCCAGGCGTTCGACCTCCATCCAGTGTGTGGTTGCACGACGGCTCTCTAACAACCCGGCTTCAGCGAGGACGAACGCGCCGGTGCAGATGGAGCCGATGCGCCGGCAGCGCGCGGACATGGTTCGCAGCCAAGCCAGCAGTTCACGGTTCCCCACCACGTGCGTCATATCGGGACCGCCGGCCACGAGTAGGGTATCGGCCTGACCATGGAAGTCACGCCACGAGCCGTCGGCGACAAGGTTGAGTCCTGATGAAGAGCGAAAGGGGCCGGCGTGATCGGCGAGCAACACCAGTCGGTAAGGGGGAAGTGATTCGCTTTGCGCAAGATGGGACGAGAGGGCAAACACTTCATGCGGCCCGGTGATATCCAACGCTGTGGCGTCCTCGAAACCAAGGAGCAGGATCATACGCGGCTTGGTCTTACGAGAAGTAGTTCGAGACTTCATGGCGTCATCCTCCCACGACTTGTCCTGTGGCACAATGACAAAGATACTGCAATAACTGCCACACGGCAGGATGTGTGTGGAGCAAATATGTGGTTGCAGAACGTCGTGTCGGCGTTGGGCTGTACACACAGAGTTCCAGCCATCAGGCACTTTTCAGCGCCTCGGTCCATTCTTGACGAGGTTTCCCAGCGCAGCCGATAATGCCCCCGTCGCCGGGAGATGTAATGAAGGGGACCGGTCTCATTGGAAGTTGGAGGCGTAAAACGGAGACATTACTTTGAGTGCTTTGTCCACTGCGGCGAGGTGAATAGTGTCAACCACGAGACGATCAGGAGGACATAATCGGAGGCACCAGATAAAACCAGGCGAGAATGAAAAGACCAGGTCTATCACTGACTTTCTTGTGAAAGACCACGGGCGACTGGAAGAGCTGCTGCAATCGGCTATGGCTCAGGCTGGCGCTGTTGATCAGCGCACGTATGATCAATTTCGAGCCGGGCTGCTTCGCCACATCGGCATGGAGGAAAAGATTCTCCTGCCCGCCGCCCAGCGACTTCGAGGCGGGGCACCACTTCCCATTGCAGCGAAGCTCCGGCTTGACCATGGGGCCATCGCGTCGTTGCTCATGCCGCCTCCCACGGTTGCTGTCATTGCGACGATCCGTGCCGTGCTCAAGGTCCACGATACGATCGAAGAAGGCCCCGGGGGCTTGTATGAAACCTGCGATGCGCTGGCCGGATCAGAAGCAGCACAGCTTCTGGCCAAACTGCAGGCTGCACCGGAACTGGCGGTCTTGCCCTGCTCCGATAGTCCTGTCGTGATGCCCGCTGTCGTGCGGGCTCTGGAGCGAGCTGGGTATAGCTTCTGCGAAGGTACAATATGAAAAATTCTAGCGAGGTAGAAGCCTAGCTCATATTCCTGTTGCGCGTCTCATTAGGAGGTTACTCATGAACTCATTCTTGCCGACCGCACAATCGCCTTGGTCCTTCAGTCGGGTTGCGATATCACAGGTGGTTCTGCTGTCGCTCGTCACAAGCGGATGCATGACGTATCGAGTCAATAGTCTGGCGGATGCGCCGGATGCGAATCCTGGTGATCGCACGTGCGCGCGGGCGGTCCCTCCTGGTGCCGAGGCCGGAGCGCCGGGTGGTCTGTGCACGCTGCGCGCCGCCGTGATGGAATCGAATGCTTCGGTGTGGAAAGACACGATCGAAGTTCCCAGTGGGCTCTATCAGCTCACCCTTCCAGTGGCAGAGGGGGGAGGGCATCTCGCAATTACGGACGGCGTGAAGATTCAGGGTGCGGGTGCCGCCACCACCATCATCGACGGCAACCATGCCAATAGTGTGTTTTATGTCCAAAACGAAGGCCTCGAGCTGAATCACGTCACTGTGCAGGGAGGCAGCAGTCAGGGCGGAGGAGGGATCCGAATCGATGCCGGTACGTCCGAGTTTAACAACCTCGTTATTCGGCAGAACGAGGCCTTTACGGGTGGAGGGGGACTTCTGGTCGATAGTGGCGCAACGCTTCGAATGCGGCGGAGTGCGATTATCGACAATATGGCCACGGGTGCGTTTGGAGGCGGTATTTGGAACCAAGGCGAACTGTGGGTGTACGATTCGACGATTGCCAACAACGATTCGAATCGGGCTGGAGGGGTCCGCAATGAAGGGCAAATGAACCTCCGCAATGTGACCGTCAGTGGCAACAGCGCCCATTCAACGGACGCGGGGACCGGAGGCATCTCTCAGAATGGGTTTGCCGTTTTGTATAACGTGACCATTACGAATAACACGGGTGTGGGGAATAATGCGGGGAGTTTCCGTGGCGGAGGCATTCAAACCTCGTCAGGAAAGACGACCGTGCTGAAGAACAGTATCATTGCGGGGAATCACGGCGGGAGCGGCCCCCATGATTGTGTAGGACAGGTGAGTGGAGATAGTAAGTACAATCTGATCGGCGATACGAATGCGTGCACCATTCCTTCGTTTGTCTCGACCTTTCTGCTGAATGTCGACCCTCTCCTCGGGCCATTGGCGAACAATGGAGGTCCCACGCAGACGCATCTTCCGGCGGCGAATAGTCCAGTCCTCGAGGCAGGCTATCAATTTCCACCCCCTGCCGCAGATGGTTGCGAAATACGAGATCAGCGAGGGGTGCCAAGGCCACAGGGTGGAGGTGTGTGCGATATGGGTGCGATCGAAGTCACGAGCGCGAATACATTCGTGACAGGTTTTATTCTTGTGAATGCGGCCTCGAATACCGACATTCGTCCGGTGCTCCACGGAGATACGCTGGTGCTCTCCGAGCTTCCATCTGAGCTGTCCATCAGAGCTGTGGTGACGGGAGGGGTTGGAAGCGTGGTCTTTGGGTACGATGGCACGCCGTCCATTCAAACGGAAAATATTTCTCCCTACGCGGTCGCCGGAGATAGTCCTGCGGGTGATTACACTCCATTCAACCTGAGTGCTGGAAGCCATACACTCACCGCGACACCATTTGCCGCGATAGGGGGAGGCGGGGCCGCCGGTGGGAGTCAGACGATTACGTTCTCGGTTCGTAATAATTGACGCTCAGGGAGCGCTTGATCAATTCTGAACCGGGCTGCTTTGCCACATTGGCAGGGTGGAAGCAGGGTGATGCTACATTTTTATCGCCTTGCTTGCATACGGTGGGTGGATTCCGTCCCGCATGATGAGACTCTGATTCTAACCCATTATGTGCAGGAGCTTGGAGGGTACGCTCGATCATGAAAGATCCTCGTGATATTCAGGCCCCACTTCGTGGGTGTAGTCGGCGGCAGTTTCTTTCGTCGGCCATTGCGCTGGCGCTTCTCCCTCTGGCTCGTCCTTCGCGTGTCGACGCGTGCAGCCTCCCTCCTTCTCTTGCCGGCACATGTGTTCCGAATTCCTGGTTGGATGGAGGGCGATTAGCCGTCGAGGGGTATACCGACCAAAGAAGCTATCTGCCGGGGGAACGAGTCACCCTTTTCATGTCGTCGCAGGCACGTACCAGAGCCACTGTGACTATCCATCGCCTTGGTGTTCAACAAGACTTAGTCTGGTCAACGCCGGCTTGGGTGCGGCCGAATGTGGTCCCAGCTGATGCCTCTGAGCATGGTTGCAGATGGGAACGTGGAGAAGACGGGGCGGTGTCGTTTGAAGTGCCGGCCACATGGCTGTCTGGGTTTTATCGCATTACGATGAGGGCGTCGTCCAGCGGCGGTCGTGAACGCGATGGAGAGGCGTTCTTTGTCGTTCGTTCGATGAACCCAGGTCGGCAGTCGAGGATTCTTCTCATGCTCTCGACCAACACATATTGTGCTTACAACAATTATGGTCTGGCGGCCATGCCTGGGCTTGCAACCACCCATGGGAGCTTCTACGACCAAGTGCGTGTCGCGTCATTTCATCGCCCCTTACCACTGGGGTTTCTCTCGTTGTACGACTGCGGTGCCGGAGAGGCCGTGAGTCGGCAACGGCGGAATGCTGGATGGGACAAGTGGGAATGGCCGTTTGTGCAGTGGGCCGAGGAGAACGGTATCGCGCTCGATTATGCGACGAATGAGGACCTGGAACGGCATCCCGATCTCTTATCCTCGTATCGTGTGGTTCTGAGCGTCGGCCATGACGAGTATTGGTCTGCCGGCATGAGAACGGCACTCGATCGATACATCCGCGCTGGAGGGAACGCGGCATTTTTCAGCGGGAATGTCTGCTACCGACAGGTAGGGATGGATCTGCCGGACTCGCGGCTCACCTTAGAGGGCGATATGGACGGTCGTGCGCTGTGGAGTCATCGCCAAGGCCCGAATCGACCGGAGAATCTGTTGACCGGAGTGAGTTTCTGTTACGGGGCGATACATCCCGATCCGATTCCTTACACGATTTACCAACCTCAGCATTGGCTGTTCGAGGGGCTCTGGCCCGGCGGGGGCAAGCCCAAACAGTTCCCACAGGTGGGTTGCATCGGCTATGAGTGCGACGGCTGCGATTTCGAATGGGTCAGTGGTGCTCCAGTGGCGAGCCATCGGGACGGTACGCCTGGAAATTTTCAGATCCTTGGGCTCGCCTCAGGGCGGATGCGGGAGTATGAGGCGGTTGTGCATTCAACGGCGCTCTTCGGTCGCGATGACGGGTTTACGCCTTGGGGAAGAGATCTACGACAGGGGGCCGCGGTGTTGGGTCTATGGACCGAAGAAGGAACGGTCGTGACAGTCGGATGCACCGAGTGGGCTCGGCACCTCGACGATCCTTTGGTGGCCCAGATTACGAGAAACATCCTCGGACGATTGTCGCAGTGATCGAGCGTCGATAACGTAGAAGACGCTCCGGGAAGTATTCATGAAACCTGTGACAAGCTGGCCGGCTCTGAGGCCAACCAGTTTTAGGCCACACTCCAGGCTACACCCTCCAACCTAGCGGAGATTCTCCCCTTGTCGCATGTTTCGCGCTGAAGAATACAAAAGGCGGCGGTATTTGTGGAAGCAATTACAGCGGGATTCGAAGCGTGGATACTCCCAGGCTCCTGTTTTAGGGGGTGGTTTGGGCCATTGAAAAAGCGACGGTCGTATCGCAATCTCGCGGCGATCAGGCAACTCTGCGCAGCTGTCCCTTGCCACGAGTCAGTATCTGCTGCTCGGCTTGCAGCCAGTGCTCAAGCTCACAACCGTTCTGATAGCCCCCTTCGCAGTAAAGTTGATAGGCAAGAGACCGGATTTGATCTCCCATCGATTCAACCGTAACTGCCGACGTTCCCGCTGCCTTGTTCTGTTTTGCCATGGGACCTCCTTCTTTGTTGTATAAGGGGGAACACAAGCTTCTTTCGGGACTATAACATCTGCTTTCACACTCGGCGAGGAAACATGGAAAATCTACTTTTCTGATCGACTCGCCCGCGTGCGAGCAGTCAACCCTGGTGATGATGGATGTGTTTCTGGTGTGGGATGTTTCCATCGAAATCCCTTTCGAGCGCGCAAGGTTTTGGTGTGAGCATGGCATCGACAACGTCTTCCATCGGTTCTCTGCCCAGTCTGTGCGGGGTATCAACTATCAAAATGCTTCTGAGGCGATACGTCTTGAGGCAGGCTACTACGCATGGCAAACATTGCTGGGATTGAGTAGAGAAGTAAAACGGTCGCGTCGTTGTTGGCTCGCCTCGCCCACACGAGGCCGTTCGCCTCGTATCAGGGGCTATTACTCATAGAGAAAGGCGCTTTCATGAAAGGGATCATTGCCACTATTGCGCTACTGACGATCTTGCCGTGCTTGGTCGTGGCCGACGAATGGCCGGCTGCGAAGGTGCAGCATGTGTTCAGTGGGAATGGACTGCATTTTGTTCGGATTGTGCCCGGGGAGGGTTACGGTGACACAGTCGGATTCAAAGGTTCGAAGACGGGGGCCTATGCGAGAGGAGAATTCTATATAAAGCAGCCGGATCGGTCGTACAAGCTGATTGCTGATGTGGCGTTGCAGAACCCAGTGACTCCCGTGGACATCCTGCTCAGCAACCACGGGTACTTATTGACGTTCGACAATTGGCACAATGCGGGCTACGGGAAAGTGGCTGCGATTTACAGGCCGAATGGTGAACTGGTTCGCACGTATGAACTTGAAGCCTTGTATCCTGTGAAGCAACTTGAGGCGATTCCGACATCCGTATCTTCGCGTTGGTGGCGATGCCGACCCTTCGGCTTTGTCGATCCAGGCGAGCAGACAAAGGTCTATGTCTTTGAACACTTTGGCGGCACGTTCACCTTTGACCTCACTACGGGAACACATGAGTACCAACCAGGGCGTTCAATGTGCCAGAGGCAGTGAGCTGCTCGATGCGCAGCTCTGTAGGCGCCTCGTCCACGCGGCGATCCTCTTGTTGGTCTCGCGTTCGCGTCCAACCGATTAGACTGTCGTAGGATAGAGTTCGGGAGTGCCGACTGATTCAATGGTCATGTGCACAGGGATATTCTGACGCAATGTAAACATAGGATTCAGAAGAATTGTCTGTTCGTCTCCGATTAGTAGACGAACTTTTTTAGGTTAAGGTCGCCATAATCAGCAGCCCGTCCAATTCCGCAAACGATTCGCCCAGGCACCGGCGGATGTCGCGGCCGATCTGCCTGCGAAACGGAGCATGACGAAGATGCGCAGGTCTATCTCGTGACCACATTGGTTCAGTTGGCGAAGGATGTCGTACGACTCATCGAAAACCAGTTGAAGGGGCTCCAGCGGGAAAAGATCGCGGCGAAGTCTTTTGCTCACCATTCGGTGGCCTTCGGTATCGAAAGGTGACTTGATAAGGCCGGATGTTCTCCTCTGAGTGCTGTTGGTTATGATTTGTTGGTGAACTGTTTGCCTGCACATTCGAAATCCATCTGGCGTTCTTCGGTCTCTGATTCCATCTTCTCGCTGCCCCTCTCTACCCCGCTTATGGTGGGGTACCTATCAAAGTGTTATTTGGAATCTTGACGTGATGACAACGTGCGCACTACACTGCCGCCATCCTGGTATTTAAGGAGGGGATTCTATGGCTGGACAGCGCGTGAGCAATAGTGGGAAGAAGTCATCGGCGTTACGAGATGCAGCTGCATTGACAACTCAGTTGGCAGCTGGTTTGGAAAAGATTGGGCTTGCGATGAAGAGTCGGACATGGCGACGAGAAGGTCGAGCAGGTCTTGGCCCGCTACAGCGGCAGGTTCTCACGCTTCTCCGGTCCAAGCCAGGGCAACGCGCGACGGTCTCTGCGGTGGCAAACGAGTTAGTCGTCAGGCTTCCGACCGCGTCAGAAGTCATTGCCACGCTCGAGCGGAAGCAGTTGCTTCGACGGCGTCGAGATTTGAGCGATGGCCGAATTGTGGTCGCACAACTGACGGCCAAAGGGAATCGATCCTGTACACCTTCCTCACGAATGCCCGATCGACTGGTCACTGCGACGGAAGCACTCTCGGCATCTGAGCAGGTTGCCCTCCTCAAGTCCTTGGTCAAAGTCATTCGTAGTCTCCAAGAGCAGGGTGAAATTTCTGTCGCGAGAATGTGTGTGTCCTGTCGCAACTTTCAGCCCAATAAACACGACAATGCCGATCGTCCGCATCACTGTGAGTCTCTGAACGTTCCGCTGGGTGATCGTTCGCTGCGTCTTGATTGCCATGTATACGAGCCAGCTTCGGCTGTACAAGTCAATGAGGCGTGGGGAAGCTACACGGGTTCTCGTACAGCCTAGCTGCCTGTTCGCCATGCCTTTATGTCAAGGCAATGCAGGTAGGGCTCTTTGCGATGTGGTAAGCGTGAAAAACGATCTCTATGAAGAACTCATCTGGCCAAGTACGACGCAGATAGGAATGATCGTCTCCCCACAGTAGAGTGGTCAGTGTTTGACAGACTCCTGGGGCTCTTGCTCTGGCTATGGCAACGGATTAGAATGAGGAGGTAGCAGGGAGATAGAGAAATCATGAGTGAAAGAAGGACGGCCCATCTCTTCAAGAAAGAGTCAATCCGTGGGTCAGAGGATGAATGGCTCGGGCCAGAATCCCACATGCCGAATCTTGGCCGAGAGCTTCGTCGTCGGGAGCCGCGAGGAATGGGTGTCTCTTCAGGTTGGATAGTCGGCGCGATATTTGCCGCAGGTGTGGCTGCTGGATGTCTTGTTATGAGCCTTTTCGACCGACGGTCTCAGATCTCTAATGTAGGACGCTGAAAGAACCTCCCAGCTTCGTCCTTGCCTCGAAAATATCCTGAACATCTCTCATTCTAAGAAGAAACTGTTGTGGTAGCGCAGGGTGGGCGAGGAGTGCCGAAACGTACGTGCGTTCATCGCCTGCGGCTCTGTTGAGTAACCTGCTGAAATACGTTCCCTTCCCTGAAACACGCCGGCAAACTCTTTCTCCCCGTAGCCTGTGAGAGTCCTTCATCTTCAGCGAGGTTTATTTTCATACAAAAGGTTATCAGCCTCGATCTGTGAGAGTAGCTCGTCGAGTGCGGCTTGGACCGCTTCTGCGATGGGGGTTTGATCCGAAGCTGTGACCCACCGAACACTCGACCCTGCCGCTTCTTTTTCGACTAAATACGACTTGATCGGTGGCGCGCCTGACGGGCCTAGAGCTGATTCTAGACGCAGCTTGTAATGGTAGCCGCCGCGGGATCGCATTGTAAGCCAGGCGTTGATGCGTAGCGTAAGGTCGGCTGGTTTGTCGCGTACCGAAGCGAATGACCGGCGCGATTGAATATAGTTGATTGCGGCAGAACAAAGGTCCTGTGCCGGCCAATCGAGCAAGGTGATTCCCGGTCTGTGATCGGCTCCTTCTAGTGCGAGAAACGGCACAATGACTTGTACTGATTGCGCGATGGCTGTGGGCGAGATAGCTGAAGGTCCAGGAGTGACGTGAATGCGATGGACGCAGCCCCAGCTGAGCAGCAGGAGTGCGCTGAGAAGTATGCGAGAAGATTGGCGACGCAGGCGGCTGTTGTTCACGGATTCGTCGTGGGAGTGGGAGGATTCAGGATGTCCAAATCCCTCAAGGCGCGCAAAGCCTGTTCCCGGTAGGGCTTGTCCGTGGGATTTGTATAGGTGTCGATCACGCGTTGATAGGTGGCGCGGGCTTGAGGGAATTGGCGCTTGATGGCGAAGTATTGGCCCAACGCGAGCCAATTGGTGGCTGCGGCTTCATTGGCAGTGGTCATCAAGGCGAACTCTCGTTCAACCGCTGTGGTGCCTTGTCGCGCGGCCCGTTTTCTCACGGTCTCTCCCATCTGGCTCGCCATCGTTTCTATCTGCTCATTGTCCCGGATCGCGGATTCCACTCGGTTGGCTTTTAGGCTGTCATAGAATGCATCGGCATGACTTTTAATCATGTTCGCCCGTTCTTGATAGGTATCGTGGGCACAACCGGCACCCAGCAGGCAGCAGGCGACAAACAGCAGTGATCTGAACGATGCGAAGTGGGGCCTTGTCATGAGTCGTGCTCTTCCTGGGTTCCAGTAAGTGCGGCTCTCATCTGCTCGATACAGATTATCCTACCGAATTCGAAGAGGAAACGCGACCATGTGCCGTGAAGCCCTGCCGACTCGTCTAGTGACACACGAGTCTGAAATATGGTAAGAGTCCAGCTCTTTTATAGATCCTGCATCGTCCCCATCGTCTAGCCTGGCCTAGGACATTGCCCTTTCAAGGCAGTAACACGGGTTCAAATCCCGTTGGGGACACCAGCACTACTACGTAACCACGCTCTAAACCTTACGTTTCAGCACTGTAGACGGCCATTATACACAGGCTGCTACGGTGGAGGTAATGCGGCCTCCTCGCTACTCTGGCGATCAAAAAGTTGACATTAATTTCCTAGGTAGGCAAGGTTGAATCCCACAGGAGGGACTGACCATGCTTAAATCTCTGCTACTGTGCTTCATGATCTTCGTTAGTCTTGGAATATACTTGATTGGGTCACATTCGGTGCTGGCTACGGAGCAATTGCCGAAGGAAGGAAACCAGCCTACAGCAGTGGCAAAGGAGACCGACCAGACGCCACGAGCGAGTGAGGATGTGAAGAAGATAGTTGAGGAAGCAAAGAAGGATGATAAGGATAAGCCCGACAAGAAATCGGAATGTGTTACAGGTATGAAGGCACTATCTAGACCTTTATCGGTACCCTGCCAGCCCTTCTGACCCCATGAACCTACAACAGCCCCCCAAGAGGCTTCATGACCTCCTAGGACTCGCCATCCTCTGTTGAACCCAAACTTATCAGCGGACTGCTTCACAAGACTACGTCTTTGGAGTTCCCAGGTAGTCGTAGCCCCCCCGATGAGCCAGGAGGCCAACGCCGTACACTCGCGCACTCAGCGCCGACCAATCGGAACTGATAGAACGAATGGTGTGAGGAGTCATTCCCTGTATGCGAGCGTGGGAGACTAAGGTTTAGTTGTTGATGCGGTGGGAGCTTCTTCTTCGCGGATGGTGTTGGCCCATTCGCCAACGAGAGGGTCACGTTCTTCCATCGTCATTCCGGCATACCTCATAAACATCTGCGGGCCTTTGCGGCGTCGCCAGGTGAGATAGCTTAAGAAATGTGCTCGGCAGACACTGTGGGTGCCGGCAGGAGCATATACTTTGGATTGGCAACCTTTGATCATACAAGTAAGATCGTGCATTCCACCCTCCGAATAAGAGGGCATAGTATGCAGAACCGAAGGGCTGATTATCAACCTTGACGTGTCGCTCCCGTTCCGGTAAGTCCATCGCATGATGGGTCGACTTCCTCTTCTCCTCCTCTTGGCTGCGATTGTTACCATTGCAGGCTGTACCGCACCCTCGCGCGAGGGACTTCCTCCTGGGAGTCCTTTTGCTGAGACGGATACTGCTTCGACGAATTTGCTGCCTCAGGGGATTGCAATGGGGGATGTGACGAGCCAGTCGGCTCTTCTCTGGCTGCGGACCGATGGGCCGATCACAGTGCAAGTCGAGTGGGCGCCGGTGGCGATCTGGGACCGCGTGTCGAAAATGGGGACAGCCGTCGCTCCCGTGGCCCGGACGCAGTGGTTCACGACCAGCCAGGACACGGATTTCACGCTGACGATTCCACTTGAGGGATTAGCGCCGGCCACACGATATCGATGGTATGTATTTGCCGGCACAAAGGGGCGCGAAGGTACGTCGACCGAAGCGCGGTCAGTGGCACAAGGGGAATTCACCACGCTCCAGGATGCGAAGAGCCATACGCCTGTGACCTTTGCTTGGAGCGGCGATCTGGGTGGCCAGGGACGTTGCAGGCGTGGCGCTGCCGGTTATCCCATCTTCGATGTGATGCGCGCACAGCAGCTCAGCTTCTTCTTGTTTCTCGGCGATACTGTGTACGCTGATGGTTTGTGCCCGTCGCCTCCGAACGAGCCGGGCGCCGACTTTCGCGCGGCGACCCTCGATGAGTACCGTGCACGCCATCGTGACCAGCGGGCTGCGGAGGCGTTGCGCCGGTTTTTGGAGACCACTCCGGTCTATGCGATTTGGGACGATCATGAAGTGCGGAACGACTTTTCCGGACCTTTCGACGACCGGATGCCGATCGGGCGGCAGGCCTTGCGTGAGTATTGGCCGATTCGCGTGGCTGCTGATGATCCAGACCGGCTCTATAGAACCGTGCGCGCCGGGACAGATCTTGAGATGTTTATCCTGGATACGCGGCAGTATCGAAGCCGTAATATCGATCAAGACGGCCCGGCGAAGACCATGTTGGGAGAAAAGCAACTGCAATGGTTGTTACGCGGGCTTACCGAGTCATCTGCGATGTGGAAAGTGATTGTGACCACGGTGCCGCTCTCCATATCGAAAGGAGGGAGTGCGAGCGTTCCTGGGAACGATGGCTGGGCCGGTGGTCCTGGTATTCCAGGGTTTGAACGAGAACGGCAGGTGATCGTGGATCACATTCTCGGCCGGAAGGTAAAGAACGTCGTATTCCTGGCAGGCGATGTCCACTATGTGCAGGCAAATGTCTACGATCCGAACGGTGATGGGACTCCTGATTTCCATGAGTTCGTGGCCGGTCCCTTGTCCGCCGTGTCTGGCAAGCCGACATCGGCCAGTGTGGGGTTACGTCCGACCACATTGGTCAATGAAGGCGGGTACATGAATTTTGGTCTGATTCGAGTCACGGAGTCTTCCTTTGACGTGAGAGTCCTCGATGAGGACGGTGCCACGAGGTTTTCCCATCACCTGTCTGCCAGGTAGTTGTCACGGTTCGTGGCGAAGATTCTCTTGAAATCGAGATAGATAGCCAGTTACGGTACACCATCGTTGTGTGTGGAGGGTGAGGCGAGGTGCGAGATGCTGTTGCAGCTAGTTTCGGTATTGGGCGCCTTGATGGTGCTGTCGGCATATGGCTTACTTCAGAGCGGGGTCTGGAGTGAGCTGCACACGGGATACCTCGCGTTCAACATTATTGGGTCGTTGCTGTTAGCGATCGTGGCGATTGAGGATCAGCGAGTCGGATTCATTTTCTTGGAGTTTGCGTGGGCAGCTCTGGGATTGATCGGTGTCGCCAGAGCGGTGAAGGCTCGGCGTACAGCGGGTTAACAGGGCTCGAATGAAAGGACTACACAGATGGCAGGGTTGATGTTGGCGGATGAGATTTTTGAACAGGCTCAGAATGCCGCTGCCGCGGCGACAGGGCTCGATGAAAAGGCTATGCAGATCGATTATCCGGCGCTCAAAGAAAAAATTCGTGCGGCGTTAGGGGATCGCAAAGTCGCGCAGTGTCACATCAACAAGTTTTTGCCCGAAGGTTACGAAGATCAGGGACGCTTTAATCTCGTGTTGCTTACTGCCGGTAATGTCGTAATCGATATAGTCATCGGCGATTCGTATTTCCGTTATGACGTGCTGTCGGTCGGTCAGTTGGACAAGGTTCAGCTGATCGATGCGATGTGGGACAACAAGGAGAAACGCCGCGAAGAACCGTTTCTCAGCCTTCGCCTCATGCATGCTGAAGAGGCCCACCTCTTGTTGGCACTTGAAGATGACGAGCGGAAGAGTCTATTGGCTTTCGCCAGCGCGGTGACGGCAGCTCGCAATCCGGAACGGTAGGCGCTAATTCGAACGGTACCGCGTGTCAACATCTCTGGTCACCTTACACCAGGCGGAAACGGTTCTTCGAGCTACCAATTAGAGTGGGATTTTGTTTGGAGCTAACGACTGGTTGTGCCATGCCCGCCCATCTACGGCCATCGGCTCAACCTCCGTTAGACCGCTAGGGTCTCCAGGCCTGCAGGACAACCTTTGGCCAGGCTCTGGTGACGTTCGCTGCAATGCGAGGAGATCCTCGGACCTCGCTGCCGAAGGCGTCAAACGCGCAGACTACGTCCTCAAGTAGGCACTCAAGATTCAGGGTCAGCTTACCAGCGCTGTCTACTGTGAGGTGAGCCACCTTGTCCGCACCCTTCCTCCCCCAGTGAAGCAGGTAGTAGCGGCTTTGACCAGATTGCGGATCCACCAGTTTACGTGGGCGGCCGGTGTGCATTGTTGTATGTCGGTAAAGCTTGATCGCCTGCACGATGGCGGACGGATCTCGTGAGGTGAAGTCTGCGAGAAATCGGCTCATGTCGTGATTGTCACCCTTGGGCAGCTTCCCATTGCGTAGAGCGGAGAAGAGGTCTACCTGAGCGAATGTTGCCATGAGCAAGGCATACAGCGACATATAGAACTTCGGCTGGTGCCCGGTCCCGAACTGCTCGCGAATCGCCGTTGCTTCTCGCTGCAGGCTGAGGAGGTCCCTCCGAAGGGTGATCATGATGTGGTCGAGTGACATCGTAGGACGCGCATGGGTCTAACTATTGAGTATGTGGACCAGCATAGTACGCACCGACAGACTGCAAGCTGGCGCGTGATTTTTGCGCATGGCCCATTGCTTGTCAATGCTCTCCCTAGTCCGCATTATTCATGAGTAATGGGGGTGAGGAGCCTGTCCGACATCACCTTCGTGACGAAGCGAAAGAGGCGCGGCTAGATGTGAGGCCACAGGCCTGGAAAAATCGGGAGCGTATTCGCTGGAATAGGTTGAGGATTTTTTAGGCCGAGAACGATGCAGATGTTTGCGGATTGTTCGCCGCAGTAGAACGGTTAATGCCGGACAAGCTCCTAGCAGGCTGCGGAAAAACTCGGTTTATTCATAAACCACCACCGGAATCTTCCATATGGCACTGATTTCAAAATAGCCGCAGGATGCTCAAAAAGGCCGTCCAGCAAGGCCGCAGGCGAGTCGAAACCGGAGGCGTACCCTCTGGGGTACGTTGAGGATTTCGATGAGCTGAGAACGCCGCTGGCGAACTTTTTCAGCATCCTGTTAATGCTCACGGTTCCAGCAAAGGAATCAGCGCGACATGGCTTTTTTCACGCGCGCGATCGATTGGCCGGAGACCTTTGGCATCTTTTGCCGCTTTGTCTGCTCCCTTCGTCAGCAGCATCACCACGATCTCATGATGCCCTTGTTGTGCGGCGACATGAAGGGGAGTCCATCCGTTCGTCGTCACCGGTGTTACCTCCGCCCCTTTGTCCAGCAGTAGCGCCACGATCTCCCGATGCCCCTTGCCAGCCGCAATAAAGAGCGGAGTTGCGTTGTTGCCTAGCCGTACCTGCTTCACATTGGCACCGCGATCCAACAGGAGGGCCACAACGTCTCGGTGTCCTTCCTGGGCTGCGGTAAAGAGCGGGGCTTCGCCGCTGTCCGTTCTCACCTGGTTCACGTCTGCGCCCTTGTTCAACAGCAGCTCCGCTATGACTCTATGGCCTTTCTCAACGGCGATGTGAAGCGGGGTCACTCCGTCCATCGTCTCCTGTTTCAGGTTCGCGCCTTTGTCCAATAGGAGAGCCACCGCGTCTTGATGGCCCTTTTCGGTTGCCTTGTAAAGCAGAGTGATTCCGTCCTCACCCGCCGCGTTGACGTCAGCCCCTTTTTCGACGGCTCTGGTGATCTCGCCGAGATCTCCCTTACTTACTGCTGCGAGCAGGGCTTCATCCACCGGCCGCATGGCCAGGAGTAGGGGTATCAGTCCCACCACAGCTATCAGGACCATCCACCGTTGTGTCATCGTGCGCTCCATCGCCTACGGGGCCGTTGTGACCGAGCTAATGCTTGACGTAGAAGGGCATGCTGTGAACTGTGGCCGGGTATCTGTGGTGATCGAATTCCACGGCCAGTTCGGTGCCTGGGTTACTGAAGTCGCGAAGGGGAAACCCGAACGCAATGACTTGATTGAGCTGCGGGGAATGGACGGCACTGCTGATCCAGCCCACTTCACGATCGCCACTGTACAGTTTGGCTCCATGCGGAGGAACCACTGATTCTATGAGAACCAACCCAACCAATTTTCGCCGCACGTTGCCGTAGGTGTCCATTCTCGCCACGACTTCCTGCCCAGGGTAACAGCCTTTATTCAAGCTGAACGCTATCCCTTCCAGGTTCGCTTCCGGCGGGACGATCTCTTCGTTGAGATCAGGGCCGGCTTTCGGTAGGCCCGCTTCGATGCGGAGGGCCTCACGAGCGTGACTGCCAATCGCTTTGATGCCGTATGTCGCACCGGACTCCATCAGCCGTTCCCATGCTATGGGGAGGGCATCGGCAGGCAACAATATTTCCAGATCATCTTCTCCGGTTTCTTCTGTACGCAGGACGAGCGCGGTATGGCCTCCGATTTTCGCTGCGATGGCGTTCACCGGTTTGAGGTCGCTCATCTCGACTCCGAACGCGGCGCTGACGGTCGCACAAGCGTTGGGTCCGCTGACGAGTAAGAGCCCCCAGGACTCTGCACAGTTCTCCATCTTCGCTTTGGTGCCGTAGAGCAGAAACTTCCTGAGGGCTTGGAAGGTGGCCTCGCCAACCTCGCCGACATCTTCCACCCACACATTGTCAGGGAAGATATAGACTCGAAAGTAGCCGAGCATCTTGCCCTTGTGGGTGAGAAAGCTTGAATAGCGTCCTTGGCCTGGCTGGAGCGGGAAAATATCGTTGCTGATGAGGCTCTGTAACCATTTCACGCGATCATCGCCGGTGACGCGGATTTTCCCACGGTGTGAGAGGTCGGAAAGGCCGACGGCCTGGCGTACTGCCTTATGCTCTGTGCCCCATTGGCCATAGTGAGCTGGCATGTCCCATCCGGCGACCTCTTCAAAGGTTGCGCCAAGCTTCGCGTGATGTTCATGGAGACGTGACTGTTTCATACGTGAGTCCCTGCCACCTCCTCGACCAGATCTTTCAATCGTGAAGAGAACTCATTGCGCGAGACGATCTTGGTCACGCCCAGCGCCTTGGCCCGGTGAAAGGTATCGACTTCTTCGTGATTGGCGAAAGCGAGAATGGGAATGGTTTTCATGCTTGCGTCGGTTTTGAGAGTTTCCAGAGCTTGGAAGGCGTTCAGCCTCTCGTCGTTCATGTCCACAATGAAGGCGGACAGAGTCATGGAGGAGGCCTTTTCTGCGATGTCCTGCTGCGTCCGAGCCCGTTCGATCTTGTAGCCCTTCGCCATCAGGGCGTCGCGGACCTTGGTATAGAAAAAGATATCGGTAACTGCAACGAGAATAGTCTTCTGGTCTGTCTGGTTCATTTGGTTTTTCTAGTTTCTTTGGTTCAAAAGGAGGCAGTACGGTTCAACTACATGGCTCGAACTAGGAAATCAAGGCAACTAAGAATGCCTAAGTAAACCACAAACCAGATCAACTAAAACAACAAGACAAACCAGATAAACCAAATGAACTAGACAAACCTTCTCAGTTGAGTGAACTGATCAATCGCCCCAATGCTTTTTTTGCCAAGGCATAATTGGGATTAAGGGCCAGGGCTTTCTTGTAGGAATCGATCGCCTCAGTCCATTGTCCTTTGCGTTCGTGGACACGACCCAAGTTGAGATGGGGAAAGGCTGGGCTCTCATAGCGTCTTGCCTGCAGGGCTTTCTGAAACCAGGTCATCGCTTCGTCGAGTTCGCCTTTTTCGATCAGATAGGCCCCGATATCATTATAAGGGTTGCCGAAGTCAGGGTCCTGCGCGATCGCCTTGTGACATTCCTCAATCGCTTCGTCGAGCCGTCCCATGAAGCTGTAGGTCCACCCGAGGAAGGTGTAGGCTTCGGCGGTCGGATGACTCTCAATCGATTTCTTGTAGAGCGTGACGGCTTCTTCCAATTCGCCCTTCATCTGGCGTTCATAGGCTTGTTGGAAGAGTTGCCATGCCTCGCGTTTATCTTCTTCGTGGCCTTCGCCTTGTAGTAAAAAATCTTGTACATCCATAGTGCGGCTTCTGAAAAACGCCTCCAGCGGCGTTCTCGGTCGTTCAATCAACTCAACGTACTGAAAGTACGCCTCGTCGATTTCACTCTCTGCGGCCTTGCTGGAGACCTTTTTGAGAAGCCGCAGGCAAACTGTTTGTCTATTCGTTCTTCAACTTCTTTTTGATCAATTCTGCGCCATAGCGTCCCGAGAGCAACATTGAGCCGAAGGCCGGTCCCATGCGGGGTGTACCATAGACCGCCGCCACGGCCAATCCGATCACAAAACAATTAGGGTAGACTTCGCCGGTCCGGTCCATGACTTCTTCTTCGGATCGAGAGACCCACATGCCGCCGTTGCCGGGCACGGCTTTGTAGAGATTTCGTTTGTGCAACAGTTCCACGACGACGGCATCGTGGCCCGTCGCGTCCACGACGACCTTGCTTTCGAGCGCGATGGGGTCCACGTGGATCATGTCGTGGCCGGCCAGTTCGGCTGTTGTGTTGTTGACCACAACGCCTTCGAGCAGGCCGTCGCGACGAAGTACTAAGTCGAGGACTCTCGTCAGATTCATGATCTTGGCGCCGCCTCTGTAGGCAGCTGCGATCAACGCGCCGGTGGCGTGTGGCGGATCGACCATGTACATCCCCTCGCATTCCATGATCTTCTTGCAGGGCACACCGATCTCTTCGAGGATCTCGTTGGCCGGTTCGCAGATTGTCGCCTTGTTCATCAGGTAGCCACCCGACCAAAATCCTCCGCCCAGGGCAAGGCTCTGTTCGATGATGACCGTTCGAAATCCCATCGCCGCCAGATCATGGGCGCAGATCAGCCCGGAAGGCCCGGCGCCGACAATGATGACATCGCTCTCGATGAGCTGGTCGAACTCCTTGTAGTATTCCCGCGCAATGTGGCGCGTGATGTCTCTTTCCCGTAACGGGGCTGGTTTTGGCTTTCCCATACTCTATTATTCTCCTTCAGCGGCTGCTGAAAATGGCTTCCGGCTTCGTTCTCGTCTCCACCAAATCCTCAACGTACCCCGGAGGGTACGCCTCCGGTTTGGTCTCGCCTGCGGCCTTGCCGGAGAACCATTTTGAGCAGCCTCACCGATAAATCTCGGAGCCGGCTTTCTTGAACTCTTCGGCCTTTTCTTTCATGCCGATTTGAATTGCTTGCTGTTCATTTACCTGTAGTCTTTCGGCGTAGTCTCGGACATCCTGCGTGATCTTCATCGAACAGAAATGAGGGCCGCACATGGAGCAGAAGTGTGAGACCTTGGCGGCATTGTCCGGCAAGGTCTCGTCATGGAAGAGTTTTGCCGTGTCCGGATCGAGCGAAAGATTGAACTGGTCTTCCCAGCGAAACTCGAAGCGGGCTTTTGAGAGCGCGTTGTCTCTGATCTGCGCGCCTGGATGGCCCTTGGCGAGGTCCGCTGCGTGGGCGGCGATCTTGTAGGTGATGACGCCGGTCTTCACATCTTCCCGGTCGGGGAGGCCCAGGTGTTCCTTGGGCGTCACATAGCAGAGCATCGCACAGCCAAACCACCCGATCATGGCTGCGCCAATGCCGGAGGTGATGTGGTCGTAACCTGGCGCAATGTCGGTGGTGAGTGGTCCCAGAGTATAGAAGGGTGCTTCCTGGCAGGCCTTCAATTGTTTTTCCATATTGACCTGGATCATATGCATGGGTACGTGGCCTGGGCCTTCGATCATCACCTGCACGTCATGGCGCCAGGCAATCTTGGTGAGTTCGCCCAAGGTCTCCAGCTCGGCGAATTGCGCTTCGTCGTTGGCATCAGCAATGGAGCCGGGCCGTAACCCATCGCCCAAACTGAACGACACGTCGTAGGCCTTCATGATCTCGCAGATCTCTTCGAAGTGCGTGTAGGTGAAATTTTCTTGATGATGAGCCAAACACCACTTCGCATGGATCGCTCCGCCTCGGGATACGATGCCGGTCATGCGTTTGGCGGTCATTGGCACATAGGCGAGGCGTACTCCGGCGTGGATCGTGAAATAGTCCACGCCTTGCTCGGCCTGCTCGATCAGTGTGTCACGATAGATCTCCCATGTCAGGTCTTCGGCCTTGCCTCCGACTTTTTCGAGCGCCTGATAGATCGGCACGGTCCCGATAGGCACAGGCGAATTGCGGATGATCCATTCGCGGGTCTCGTGGATGTTCTTGCCTGTGGAGAGGTCCATGACGGTGTCGGCGCCCCATCGAATGGACCAGATCATTTTCTCGACTTCTTCTTCGATGGAGGAGGCGACGGCAGAGTTGCCGATGTTGGAGTTGATCTTCACCAGGAAGTTGCGGCCGATAATCATCGGTTCGCTCTCCGGATGGTTGATGTTGGCCGGGATGATCGCGCGGCCACGGGCGACTTCGTCGCGGACAAATTCCGGCGTGATGATGGAGGGGATGCTGGCGCCCCACGACTGACCGGGGTGTTGTGTGACTCCGCCGCCGTGCCCATTCCGCGAGGCCAGTTCGCGCGCCACTTCCCGAGATTGGTTCTCTCGGATTGCAATGAACTCCATTTCAGGTGTGACGATGCCTTGTCTGGCGTAGTAAAGCTGGGTGACGTTCATGCCTGGTTTGGCTCGTAGCGGCTTGCGAATATGCTGGAACCGGAGTTCGTTCAGCTTGGGATCGGCTGCACGAAGGCGGCCATACTGGGAGGAGATATCTGCCAGTTCGACGACATCGTTCCTGCCGATCACCCAGCTCCGGCGATAGGGCGCCAATCCAGCTCGCGCGTCGATCTTTACGGCTGGGTCGGTATAGGGGCCGGAAGTATCGTAGATCGTAATCGGTTCATTGGCGACGGGTGTGCCCCCATTCATCGATTTGGTGGCGGTCAGACTGATTTCCCTCATCGGAACCCGCACGCCGGTCTGTTCTCCTTGCACGTACACTTTGCGGGAGGCGGGGAACGGCGTGGTCGTGAAAGCTGATCCGACAGATTCGGGTCCGTTACCAGTAGCAGATCCATTACCGTTTGTATGGTCGCTCATGAGGAGATCCTTTCTCCAAAACGTGAACTATGCTCAACGTCAAAAAAAAGCCGCACCGATAATAAGGGGGTGCGGCAGAGAGACCAACAGTTCCGGTTGTTCTCGCTTCCCTACGCTGGTATTACCCAGGTCAGGTTCTGAGGGTCGTCCGTTCGGGCGGACTCTCAGCCGTGTGGCCCCCCTAGCTTCAGGTAAGAATGGTATCGCTGGGCTCCTGCGTTGTCAACGGGATATTAGGCCTAGCAGGATGCTGAAAAAGTCCGCCAGCTTCGTTCTCGCATCGCTCAGAGGCTCAACGATGAGAGAAACTTCCTCGGAGATCGGAAACACGTGAGGGGCTTTTCCGTTTGCCAAGAACTATTGAGAAGGGCAAACGGCTCCACGAAGTGCGGGCCGTACCTCCTCGTCACTTCGCTCGCTGCAGCCTTGCTGAACGGCCTTTTGAGCATCCTGCACGGTGTCCTGTTGTCCCTGACGTTCCGAACAGTAAAGTTCTGGGGTTTTCACAGGGCTTTCGCGCAACCTGCTAAAACTCCTCATAGCGGCTGGTTCATTGATTGTGGGGAAGTCCTAACGTAGAATGACGCGTCACACTATTTCTCGAAGGAACCAATGCCGATACTTTCGACGCTTCCCAAACCGATCACGGATTATCAGCAGTTGTCTTCAGAAGAACTGTTTCGCCGGACGGTTGAGGCGAAACGAGTGCTGGGCGATCGTGTCATGATCTTGGGCCATAACTATCAACGAGATGAAGTCATTGAGCATGCAGATTTTCGCGGCGATTCTCTTTTATTGTCGAAACTGGCGGCCGAGCGGTCGGAGCGGCCCTATATCGTCTTTTGCGGCGTGCATTTCATGGCCGAGACCGCCGATATCCTAAGCCGTTCCAAGCAAACGGTGATCCTCCCGGACATGGCAGCAGGCTGTTCTATGGCAGATATGGCGGCCATTGAACAGGTCGATCAATGTTGGGAAACACTGGGACGAATCCTTCCCGTGGAAGAGACCGTCATGCCGGCGGTGTATGTCAACTCTGCCGCAGTGCTCAAAGCCTTTTGCGGCGAACATGGCGGGATTACCTGTACCTCCTCCAACGCAAAGGCAGTGATAGAGTGGTCCTGGGCCAGGCGGGAGAAAATTCTCTTTTTTCCCGACGAGCACTTGGGCCGCAATACGGCCAACAAGATGGGGCTGCCGCGAGAAGAGATGATCGTGTGGGACCCCTATCAACCCAACGGGGGTAATACGCGTGAGGCGATCAAGCGCGCGAAGCTGATTCTTTGGAAAGGCCACTGCAGTGTGCACCAGATGTTTCAACCTGTGCACGTGGATAATTTCCGCAAACAGTACCCGGATGGGAAGGTGATTGTTCATCCCGAATGCCACGAAGACGTCGTGAACAAGGCTGACCTATCCGGCTCGACGGAGTTCATTATCAAAACGGTGACGGCGGCTCCGGCCGGGACGGCTTGGGCAGTGGGAACCGAGTTGAATCTGGTCAATCGATTGAAGCGTGACCTCACCGATAAGAAGGTTTTTTTCTTGTCCTCCACAGTTTGCCAGTGCGCAACGATGTTTCGGATCGATGGAGCCCATCTCTGCTGGGCGATGGAACATCTCGCCGACGGCCACGTCGTGAACCATATCGTCGTGCCGGACGACGAGAAACATTGGGCGAAGATTGCGTTAGACCGCATGATGTCCGTGAGTTAGTGGGCAGGATGGTGAAAAAGGTTCCCGGCTTCGTTCTCGTTTCGCTCCAACCCTCAACGTACCTCGACCGGTACGCCTCGGGCTCTCGCTCACTGCGGCCTTGCCGGAAATATTTTTGACCATCCTGCAACGGACTCATCAGTTTAGGCTAGTACCTCAGCCCTTCCTTTGGGTATATTCCTACATTTACTGTGCTGCCGCGAAAGCCTGAAATGCCCATGGACTACAAGGCCACACTCAATTTGCCTAAAACCGATTTTCCCATGAAGGCCAACCTGCCTCAGCGGGAGCCTGAACTCCTTGCCTCGTGGGAAAAGGAAGGGTTGTACGAACAGATTCAGGAGGCAGGGAAAGGCCGGCCACTGTATGTTCTGCACGATGGGCCTCCGTACGCCAATGGTCGCATTCATATCGGTCACGCGCTGAATAAGATCCTCAAGGACATCATCATTAAATCGAAGACGATGGCGGGCTATCAGGTGCCGTATGTCCCGGGGTGGGATTGCCATGGTCTTCCGATAGAACATCAAGTCCTGAAAGAGCTCGGCGATAAAAAAAAGACGCTCGACACCCCGGCCATCCGCCGGCTCTGCCGGGAATATGCGGAGAAGTTTTATACAATTCAGCGTGAGGAGTTTCAGCGGCTCGGTATCTTGGGCGATTGGCAGCGTCCCTATCTCACGATGAATCCTGGCTATGAGGCCACGATCATCCGCGAGTTCGGGAAATTTGTGGAGCGGGGAGGGGTCTACAAGGGGCTGAAGCCGGTGCTCTGGTGCACGGCGGACCAGACAGCCCTTGCCGAGGCGGAAGTCGAGTATGAAGATCATACCTCTCCTTCGATTTATGTGAAGTTTCCATTGGTCACGTCACCCACGGTGCTCAGCCAGACGTTTCCCGGTATCTCATTCCCTCTCGACATCAAGTTGGTTTCTGTCGTGATTTGGACGACCACGCCATGGACGCTCCCGGCCAATCAAGCGGTCTGCCTCCATGGCGAAATCGACTATGCCTTCGTCCAGGTCGGTGACGAGGTGCTGATCATTGCAGAAAAGCTTCTTGAGAGCGTGACCAAGGCCTGCAAGCTCGAAGGAGCGCGGGTGTTTGGGGTGAAGAAGGGGCGTGAAGGGTTCGAAGGAATCGAAACGCAACGGCCCTTGACCACCGGCCTGTCACCGATTCTACTTGGCGACTTTGTAACTCTCGATCAGGGAACCGGCTGTGTCCATATTGCGCCGGGGCACGGGATGGAAGACTACATCCTCGTCCTTGAACATAATGCTAAGTCCTCGCCGGGTGAACGGTTGGAGATTGTGGCGCCGGTCGACAACGGCGGGCGGTTTACCGACGTCGTAAAGGAATTTGCCGGCCAGCATGTGTTGAAGGCAAACCCAAAGATTGTGGAGTTCTTGCAAGCCAACGGACGCTTGCTGGGTCATGGGTCGCTGAACCATTCCTATCCGCACTGTTGGCGTTGCAAGAATCCCGTCATCTTCCGCGCCACCGAGCAGTGGTTTGTGTCGATGGAAACAAACGATCTTCGGAAAGAGGCGTTGGCGGAGATCGATCGGGTCCGTTGGATTCCCGCCTATGGCCGTGATCGGATCAACGGGATGGTTGAGAACCGCCCCGATTGGTGTTTATCCCGTCAGCGTGTGTGGGGCGTGCCGATCCCCGGTTTCACTTGTCTCGGGTGCCGGTTTGTGCTGGCCGATCCGACCGTGATCGAGCACCTTGCGGCGTTGATGGAATCCAAGGGGGCTGATGTATGGTTTGAGCAATCGGCTGCCGATCTGCTGCCCGCTGGCACGACCTGTTCAAAGTGCGGGGGGACAGCATTCGAGAAGGAGCGAGATATTCTCGACGTGTGGTTCGAATCGGGTGTCAGTTATGCGGCAGTGTTGAAAGCACGGAAGTGGTGGCCTGCCGATCTCTATCTCGAAGGGTCGGATCAGCATCGCGGCTGGTTCCACAGCGCCTTGCTGGCCGGTGTCGTGACGGATCATCGCGCGCCCTACAAGGCAGTCCTGACCCACGGGTTTGTCCTCGATGGACAGGGTAAGAAGATGTCCAAATCGGCGGGAAACGTCGTCGCGCCGCAGGATGTGATCAAACAATCGGGTGCAGAAATTCTGCGTCTGTGGGTCTCGGCGCAGGACTATCGCGATGATCTTCGGATTTCTCCTGAAATCCTGACACACCTTATCGAGGCCTATCGAAAGATTCGGAATACCTGCCGTTTCTTGCTGAGCAATCTATACGACTTCGATCCAGAGAAGGATCGTATCCCCTATGCACAGTTGTCAGAACTTGATCGTTGGGCATTGCATCGGCTCAGCGAGCTGATCCCACGGGTCAAGAAATCCTATGACGATTTCGAATTTCACACGATTTTCCATGCGCTCAACAACTTCTGCTCGGTGGATCTGAGTTCTATCTACCTCGATATTCTCAAGGATCGGCTCTATACCTTCCGGGCCGATTCGCCCCTGCGCCGTGGATCGCAGACGGTGTTGTTCGAGATTCTCATCGCCATGACGAAGCTGATGGCGCCGGTGCTGAGCTTTACGGCCGAAGAGATCTGGCGGACCTTGGCCGCGCAGCAAGGGGGGCGTTTTGGAGTGAGCAGCATCCATCTGAGTACATTCCCGGATGTTCAGACCCAATGGCAGGATGCCGCATTAGCTGAGAGATGGGAGCGGCTGTTGAAATACCGTAGCCAGGTGCAAGGGGTGTTGGAGGAGAGACGGCGGGAGAAGGTCATTGGGTCTTCGCTTGAAGCGCATGTCCATCTTACGATGAATGCAGGGACCGGCATGTGGATAATAAACGCGTGCAGGGACTTAGATACGCTGTTCATTGTGTCCGAGGTGACGTGGACAATTCAGTCCGGTGCGGTGTCCGACTCCTACTTCGAAATCTCCGTAACCAAGTCGACGCACGCCAAGTGCGAGCGGTGCTGGAACTATCGCAAGGCAGTGGGGCAAGATGCCAGCCATCCCACATTGTGCGAGCGCTGTGTGGAGGCGGTACAGTGATGAGCGGGCCTGTTCGCTATCTGCTCCTGGCTCTGCTCGCCGGCGTGATCGTGGGGATCGATCAGGCGACGAAACTGTCCATCGTGCAGTCGATGCGACTGAATGAATCCATTCCGATCGTTCCCAATCTCTTCAGCCTGACCTATATCCGAAATCCCGGTGCCGCCTTTGGGTTGTTGGCCGGCAGCAGCGACGCCTTTCGCATGGTGTTCTTCGGGGTGACGTCGCTGTTTGCTCTGGCACTATTGGGGACGATTCTCTTCCGGTTGCCGAAGAAAGATTGGATGGGGCAGCTCAGTATTGCTGGAATTCTTGGAGGGGCGGTCGGGAATTTGATCGATCGATTACGATATGGCGAGGTGATTGATTTTCTCGATGTCTATGTGGACTCCTACCATTGGCCGGCCTTCAATGTCGCCGACTCGGCGATCAGTGTGGGGGTCGTCTTTTTGATCATCCATTTTGCTTTTGAGAAGAAAGATGTGCCCCTCGCCACGCATGAATCCCCCCCAGCTTCCTAGTAGGAAGCTGAAAAAGCCTGCCAGCGCGAAGACCGTGAAGCGTCCATCGTGAAGCGTATCTCGCGAGAATTCTGCATCCGGGTCTGCAACGAGAGACGAACGACGTTTCACGAACGACGGCCTTCCCCCGCATCCCGCTATGTTGAGAGGGTGATGATGAACCCGCCTTGTTCTCGGAATTGTTTCTGTTGCTCAGGGGAAAACATCACGAGGGGCTCGGTGTGGCAGAACTGACATTCTTTGACTGTCACCGGCACGTCGCCCTCCCCAATGCTGGCCAGATGCTTCTTGGCAAGCGTCAGCGCTGTCGCTTCATCAGTCGTCATCACGTCGAAGTGCAGCAGACGCTTTGTGCCCTTCACCCACGTGTCGAAGACATGGACTGTGTCGGATTGAGACTGAGCCATCGTGCATACCCTCCTTTGTCAGACATCGATTCAGATAAAATTTTTTCTGTCACAGCATACGAAACAGATGACTCGGCACACACGCTTGTAGAATAACTGAAATCCCAAGTACCTGTCCAATTACTCATTGGGGCAACATTGGCAGGATGCTCAAAAATTCCGTCCAGCAAGGCCGTAGGCGAGTCGAAACCGGAGGCGTGCCCTCAGGGGTACGTTGAGGATTTCGATGAGCCGAGAACCACGCTGGCGGGCTTTTTCAGTATCCTGCTAAAAGCCGAAGATATAGAAGACGACAATCCCCATGAGGATGCGGTAGTAGGCAAACGGTCGGAGTGTGTGGCGCTTCACAAATGTGAGAAAGGCTGCGATGACGATCCAGGCGACGACGAACGACACGAACATCCCGATTCCGAGTGCCATATAATCCTCTTGTTGAAACACATCTCGGGATTTCCACATTTGATAGCACGTCGCCACGATCAGGGTCGGCAGGGCGAGAAAGAAAGAGTACTCCGTCGCTACTTTACGGTCCAACCCTACCAAGAGCCCTCCGATGATGGTGGAGCCAGATCGGGACATGCCCGGGAGTAAGGAGGCGCATTGGGCGATGCCGATCCAGAATGCGGATGGCAGGCTCACGTGTTCCAGCTGATGGACTCGTGCTTGGTCACGGCGTGTTTCGACGGCGAGAATAATGAAGCCTCCGATGATTGAAGAGGCCGCCACGGTTTGCGGTGTGAAGAGGTGGTTCTTGATCCAACTATGGGTGAGGAACCCGATTGCGGCGGCTGGTAGGAAGGCAAGTCCGAGTCCGAGGAGAAACCAGAGATTTTTGTGAGTCGCCAGGGAGGTTTTCAGAACGGTCGACCATGGGGTCGTTCCACGTGCTTGGATCATTGCGGAGATGTCCTGCTGCTCCCGTCCGGCTTGTCCGATCATGGACATGAGCTTCTGTCGTTCATAGGCGATGACGGCCAGGATCGCGCCAAGTTGGATCGAAATTTCCGCGCTGGCAGCGAGGTCGCCTTCGAACCCTAGCATGTGGCCGACGAGAATGAGGTGACCAGTCGAGGAAACGGGTAGAAACTCTGTCAGTCCCTCCACGATACCCAAGATCGTGGCGAGACCAGGACCCCATTCATTCATGCGATAGCTTTCTGAGATTAGGTTGCGCTCCAACACGGCGAGTCTCAGGCATATTCACAAAGTGGCGGCAGCCCGTCAAGGGCAGAGATACATCTTTGCAGCCTGTCACGATGAATTGGTGCGGGTACAGGACCTCAATTCTGTTGACAAAATGGAAAGCTTGACATACACCAAATACGAAGCGTAGAGGTGTTGTCATGCAGGCTCATTCTCGTTCGGTCTGTTGGATGAAAGAGCTGCGGGCGACATCGATTGCAGAGACCACGCACAGTGGAGGGGAGGCACGCATGAAGTTTCGATGGATGGCGGCGATCGTGATGATCGGCGCAGTCTCAATGGTTGGCTGTGTCAGTCAATCGAAGTATGAAGAGGCGATGGGCGACGTCGATTCGGCCAAGTCCGAGTTGGCCTTGGCTCGTACGCAAAAGAATGCGTTGGAGCAACAAGTCAGGACGCTCAAGGATCTCAATGTGAAATTCGGGAGCGAAGCCCAGCTCGCTCGGGATGAACTTGAACGTATTCAGCATGGTCGTGACAAGGAACGCGGCGGTGTCGAAGATCGAGCCAAGGAACTTGAAGCGCATACGCGCCAGCTCTCTGCTCAGAATCGGGCGTTGCGTCATGAGTATGAGGATGTGAAGCGGCATAACGATACGCTGAAATCCTTGGTGGCTCGCTATCAAAAAGAGTTAAAAGATCAGTCACGTTCCGCGACAGGGGTTCCGGCACCATCTGTGTCGTCCGTGAGTCCCGCTCCATCTGCGGCGTCTGTTCCCCCGGCAATGAAGGACTCTCAGCCGCTGTCTTCTTCTATGAATGTGAATAAGGCATCGGCCGGTGATATGGTGCTCGTGCTCGGTCTCTCCAAAGATGTGGCGGATCGTGTTGTGACGAATCGCCCATATCGGGTGAAGGGCGAGTTGGTTGCCAAGAATGTGTTACCCAAGGAAACTTTTGATTTGATCAAAGAGCGCATAAGCGTCAGTCCCTAATTGGAGCCATAGTCCGGTATGCCTGACAGGCCGTCCGCCGATTGGCGGACGGCCTGTTTGTTTTTTGGCAGGATGCTAGAAAATTCCGCCAGCGGCGTTCTCGCATCGTTCAGATCCTCAACGGGGACCCGGCCGCCTCACCACTCGGCGGCGCGCACAGACGTGGTGCTCCTTATTCGTCGCACCGTGCGCCCCAGAGGGTACGCCTTCCGGTCTTCACTCGCTGCGGCCTTGCTGAGAGGCCTTTTTGATCATCCTGTAGGGATGGGTTCCTCTTGTTCTCAACGTGCTGGCCATTGAAGCTCTGCTCTGATCAAAATGATTTTCGCAGCCTGCTAGAGCTGTAAGGAGGGTCCTGTCAGCCAGGTGATTCCCTCCTACCGTGTTGGTACAATGCATACGGTGTAGGTAGAAGAAGTAGGGGAAGCAGTCGATGCGCCGAGCTATTCTGATCATCAGTGTCCTGGCAATTGGACTGGCCATTGGAGGCTATGTGTTCTTCAATGGAGAGCGCAAAGCCCCAGTCCGCTATCGGACCGCCGCGGTCGAACGAGGTCTCGTGATTTCGCTCGTGACGGCGACGGGAACGATCAATCCTGTCGTGTCGGTTCAGGTGGGAACGCAGGTGTCCGGCATGATCAAGAGTCTGCATGCCGATTTCAATTCGGTGGTCAAAGCCGGCGACATCGTGGCCGTTATCGATCCGGAGCCTCTCAGAGCTCGTCGAGATCAAGCCGTAAGCAACCTTGAGATGTCGAAAGCGAATACCGCACGCGCCCGAACCGATTTGGCTCAACGCAAACGCGAGCTGGATCGGGTGAAATCGTTGGTGGCGCAACAGTTCGTCTCTCAGAACGACGTCGACGTGGCCGTGACGAATTCCCAGGCGGCTGAGGCGCAGATGAACGTCGCAGCGGCGCAAGTCAAACAGGCCGAGGCGGCGTTGAATGCTGTGGAGTTAGAGTTGAAATACACCGTGATTCGCTCGCCGGTGAATGGAATTGTGGTTGCCAGAAACGTGGAAGTGGGTCAAACGATCGCGGCGAGTTTTGCCACACCCAACCTCTTCTTGATCGCTCTCGATCTGACGAAGATGCAGGTCGATACCAACGTGAGCGAGTCGGATATCGGAGGGATTACTGAAGGGAAAGAGGCCACCTTCACGGTTGATGCCTATCCAGGGTATCCATTTTCTGGCACGATCCGTCAGGTTCGTCTTGCGCCGATCAATGTGCAAAATGTGGTGACCTATAACGTGGTGGTCAACGTCGACAATCAGGATCTCCGCCTGAAGCCAGGAATGACCGCGAACGTGTCCATCGTGGTGGCCCAAAGAGATGCCGTGCTGAAAGTGCCGAATGCTGCATTGCGATTCACCCCTCCGACGTCGGGCCAGGTCGATCGCGCCAAGCTGGGTGGTACACCCACCAAAGAAAAAGGCGCAGAGCCGTCGGCAGGAGCCGGCAGAGGGAATCAGGCACCAAGCCGCACAGTCTGGAGGCAAGGATCCACCGGGGAACTCGAGCCGATTCATGTCCAAATGGGTATTTCTGATGGTGTGGTGACGGAGATCTTGTCAGAGAAGTTGTCTGAAGGCACTCTGGTCGTTGTGGGCATCGACCGCCCTAAAGGGGAGCGTGGCGGAAGCGATCTGCCTCCAGGGTTTGGGAGCGGTGGGCAGCGGGGCTCTCAGCGCAACCGTGGAATGTAGTATGCGTGAAGTGTATCTTGTGAAGGGTTGTTTGCAACAAGAATTTACACGCCCTGCCACATTCTTTGGCAAACAGATTTTGTCCTTCACAAACGCCTCCCACTTCACGCGTCACGAGAAACGATGATGAGCGCGCTCATCCAGTGCGAAGATGTGTGGAAGATCTATCAGGTCGGCGACATGGAAGTCCAAGCTTTACGTGGGCTGAGCCTCACGATTGAACAGGGTGAGTTCGTCGCCATCATGGGGTCTTCCGGTTCAGGCAAGTCTACCCTGATGAATATTCTCGGCTGTCTCGACCAACCGACAAAGGGTCGCTATCGATTAAACGGGATAGAGGCGAGCAACCTGAAGCCCGATCAGTTGGCTGGGATCAGGAATCAGCAGATCGGGTTTGTCTTTCAGAGCTTCAACCTCATTCCCAGGACCAGCGCGCTTGAAAATGCGCAGCTTCCGTTGTTCTATCGGGGGCTCTCGCTTAAAGAGCAACGGACGCAAGCGGCTGCAGCGTTAGGACGAGTAGGGCTGCAGGGTCGAGAGCACCATTACCCGACTCAGTTGTCTGGAGGGCAGCAGCAGCGTGTGGCGATTGCGCGGGCGCTGGTGACCTCCCCTTCGTTGCTTCTTGCCGATGAGCCGACCGGCAACCTCGATACTCAGTCGAGCCAGGAAATTATGAGGATTCTGGACACGCTGAACCGCGATGAAGGGATTACGATTATCTTGGTGACGCACGAAGTGGATATTGCCGCCTATGCTGCACGAGAGATCGTGATTAAAGATGGACAGGTGTTAAGTGATCATCTGACCAAAGCGCGGCCAACACCGAGCCCAGTGGGGGGCTAGATGTCGGCGTTTGTGTGGCTCACCATTCTGACCGCGTTGCGGATTTTGGCTCGGAATCGAATGCGAGCTGGTCTGACGATGCTTGGGATCGTCATCGGCGTGGCGGCGGTCATTGCAATGGTGAGTATCGGTGAGGGCGCCAAACAGGCTGTGCAAGCGCAGATTGCGACGATGGGGACCAATGTGATTATCATCTTCCCAGGAGTGACCTCTGCAAGCGGCGTACGAGGGAGTCAAGGCAGTGCCGTGACGCTCACGGTGTCCGATGCCGTAGACTTAAAAAAGCGTGTTCCCTTGCTGTCCGATACCGGATGGGCCAAGCGCGATGTCATGCAAATTGTCTACGGGAACCGAAACTGGAACGGGACGGTGAATGGTGTCTCACCGAGCTACCTCACTATTCGAGACTGGTCCTTTACGAGTGGCGGTTCCTTTACGCAGACGGATGTGGAAAGCGCCGCCCGAGTCGCGCTCATCGGTCAAACGATCGTCGGGAATTTGTTTGAACCGGGTGAAGAGCCGGTGGGGGCAGTGATTCGCATCAAGAACGTCCCGTTTCGTGTCATTGGGGTGCTTGCGCCGAAAGGCCAATCTGCGCAAGGGTCTGATCAAGATGACGTGATTTTTATTCCCTTCAGCACCGCGGAGCGAAAAGTATTCGGCACATCATTTATCGGGTCGGTCGGAGCGATGTTCGGCTCGACCGATCAGGTCGAGGATTTGCCGATGGCTGCGGAGCAGATTCGAGAGGTATTGCGGGCACGGCACAGGCTTCAGGCGGAGCAGGAAGACGATTTCACGATCCGGACGCAGGTCGATATCGGAAAGGTTCAAGAAGGGACGAGTGAGACCTTGACGATGATGTTGTTTGCCATCGCCTCCGTGTCCCTCTTGGTCGGCGGGATCGGCATCATGAATATCTTGCTTGTGTCCGTGACGGAACGGACGAGAGAGATCGGGGTCCGCATGGCGGTGGGGGCCAAACGCCGGCACATCGTGATGCAATTCCTGATCGAGGCCATGACGTTGAGCCTGGTGGGAGGCGTCTTGGGTATTGTCCTGGGAGTGACCGGGGCGAAGTTGACGACGCTGATTGCCGGCTGGCCAACCATCATCTCCGGCAATGTCATTCTCCTCGCATTTTTCTTTTCACTTGTAGTGGGTCTGTTCTTCGGATTGTACCCTGCCAACAAGGCCTCGCGCCTCAATCCTATCGAAGCACTCCGGTACGAATAGCGCGGATCATCGAGAACAGCTCTGGTGATGTATCGCTGGTGCGAGGCCGCTAGGCCGCACGACGCGGTTCTTCCGGTTCTGATGTGACCACCCGTTCGATGGATCGGAGAGGGGATTGGTTCTGGTTGGAAAGATCGATGGTGAGCGGATCTCGGTAGGGACTGCCGGTTTCGTCGCACGTGAGCGCGACGATTGGTTGATGCAGGCTAGCGGAATTAATCGTGGTGATCGTTCCTCGTTCCTTCGTGTTCAGCTCCACGGAGCTGTAGACTGGGTAGATGCCGACTAGCTTGATGAATAAGGAAACGAGACGATGGTCGAGACGGCCGAATTCTCCTTGTTGGAATAGTTGTTGAATTGCTGCGTGGGACGGCAACGGTCGGAGCCCTCCGAATCCGGTCAAGAGCTCATCGTATCGATCCGCGATCATCACGATGCGACTTTCCTCCGCTGTGGAGTCTGCGGGTGTTTCTGAGGGATAGCCTTGCCCGTCGAGTGTGACATGGTGTTGGGCTGCTATTTGGCGAACTATCTGGGAGAAATCGTGTTGTGCCTCAATGGCAATGGCGCCGAGCCGTGGGTGATGGTGAAAGGCCGTGAGGTCTTCACCGGAGAGGAACGTTGATGTGCGGAACAGTCGATCAGGGAGTTGCAAGAGCCCGATGTCATGGAGTAATGCGCCGGTTGCCAACTCGTGGAGTTGAATCGGGTTATAGCCGAGAGCTTGGCCGATAATCATCGCCAGTGTGCAGACGGTGAGGCTATGGTTGTTGAAGGATGCATCGAGATGCCGTCCATGGCTCATGGCCATGAATGTGGCGTGCGTGCTGAGAGTTCTGGTGACGATGGTGATTTCCTGCACGGCCTCGTTGACCGGTCCTGGTCTTGGGGCGCCCGTTTTACTGATTTCGTCGAACACTGTCTTGACCGACTGAATCAACTTCTCACGCGTCTCTTGAGCGATCGTGAGTTCCTGGCTCAACGTGGCAAGTGAGCGGGGTGCATCGTGGGATGGGGTTGCTTGAGTGGAGGTGCGTAAGCCGATGGTGTGAAGGGTCTCTTGCTCGATCGGGAAGGACGCCACGTCGAGCCCTTTGGAAGGGTCGATATCTACGGCTCGGGCATTGGATCGCCGCAAGCGCTCGATCTGTTCTTGAGTTGTAATCAGAAACCGATGTTTCAAAAAGGGAGTTCGGAACCATGAGCAGTCGATACCGGCCACATACATTCCCATCCGGAGTTGCTGCAGAGAGATACGCTTACGCATTGCACACCGATCGATCATGAAATAGGTGTTGAGGAAGACCCGACACTCCCTTATCGGTTTGCCAGGCTCGGATATTGAGTGCGAGCAACTCGTATGAATCGTGAGAGATCGTCAAGAACGTGGGGAATCTTGGGGCTCTGTCGAGGGTCAAGTTGTCTTAGGGATTGTAGGGGTCAACTGTACTTCGATGCGAGGGTTGTCTTTGTCGATGTGCTTATAGAGATGGGTTTCGACGATGCGGTTGTCGTTGATCCCGAGCCCCTCACAGAGGGCATCCTGCGCGATCTTGAGCCCGCCATCGACGTCTCGTCGCAGGGCTGACGTAAAATAGAACCGGATGGACAGGGCGAGCCATTCTGACTGGAGTTGTGCGAGCAGGGACGCTCGGTGGGTGGACTGCGCCAGCTTGAGCCAGACGAGTTGTCCCACCTGGGCTTTATAGGCGCGACCGGCTGATGACATCAATCGTCGGCCATTGACGGTGGCATATTGATGGTTCACGCTGGGTGGTAGAGGGAGGGTTAAGGCGACCGCATGGTTCTCGGTGGGGCGATGCGGTGTTGGGGGAGGCATACGGGATATCGGGGCCATTCTCTGGGCGAGACGTGGCATCGCAATTTTCTTGTCAGGGTTCCGGTAGGAGGTCACACGAACGGCCCGTGGAGAAGAAGGAATCCGGGGCGGACGCTGAAACGTAGGCATGCGTGTCTGTGATTACAGGAGATTGAGGATCTTGGACATGTTCTGGTCGTATCGCTCTTCAGATCGGCCGATATACCGACGCCATGTGCTCGGGTTCCAGATCTCCATACGATGATACAAGCCGACCAGGATGATTTCCTGGTCTTCATCCAACGGAATATTTTTTCTGAGCCGGCTTGGAATCAGAATGCGCCCGGCTTTGTCGAGTTCCGATGTCCCGGCTTCCGACACGACAAAGTGCATGAACAGTCGGCTCTGATCTTCATCGAGCGTGGCCTTCGTCCGTTCGAGGACTTTTTCCCACTCTTTCATGGAGTAGATGAGCGTCGACTCCTCGGGGCCCTTGAGGAACACAACGGCTTGTCCATCCGACTCGACTTGCTCACGGATCGGCGAGGGGACGATAAACCGACCCTTCTCATCTACTTTGCACAGATATTCACCGGCAAACATCAATGGAACCTGTCCTTTACGAGGCTAACGTCGCTCTGGTGCGATTGCGAATCCATTGTTCCAGATCCGAGCGTACAAAGCGCCATTCTTTTCCAAGCTTGAAAGCGGGTATCTGTCGACTCTGTAAGTAACGATAGAGTGTGCGTTGGGTGATCTTGAGATACCGGCAGGTCTCCTCCGCCGTCATCAGCTCGCTCTTGGGCTCTTTGGCCATTACTAAACCTGGTTCGATAGAGATGCATATGCCTCACGAAGCCTCATGCTACAGTCGTTAGGGTAGGCAAACTCGAACGATCTGTCAAGTGAAAATACATGACAATCCATGTCATAACCCGTCAGTACCATCCGGCTCTATCGCGCCGGCGTCACCTGACTCCATGGCTTCAGAGAAGTCGTCCCCAAGATCCTCACCCATCTCCTTGCCCATCTTTGTCATAAATCGAGCCATGCTCTGCGGATCGTTTTCATCGAGTCCAGCTAGATTTTTTGGATCCAACGAGGCTTCGAGGCGCGCCTCTTCTGATTTTGGTGAGGCAAATCGAGACAGGAGCCGTTCAACCCGTGCACTCGCGCAATGGGAGCAGGTTGCCGGCGCCTGATTGGCCAGGCTCAACACGAGGATGGTACTCCGTTTGTGACAGTCACGGCAGAGGTATTCATACAAAGGCATCGATTATATTCCCAGGGTTGTGAGGGGTCGTCCAGTCTGTTCAGTCAACAAGCGATCCGGTACCAGGTCCGTCTCGACGGTTCTGGCTAACGTCAGGGCAAAGACCTGCCCGCTGCCGGCTTTTCGTAGGGTTTTTGCACATTCGTTCAGTGTGGTACCGGTGGTGAAGACATCGTCCACGAGGAGAATACGCTTTCCTGCAAGATCGTGTGGCCTACGGATCGTAAATGCATGTCGTAGATTTCGTAACCGTGCCTGTCGCGATAAGGCGGTTTGGGGATCGGTGACGGCGGTTCTGACAAGGTTGGTGGCTGAAACGGGGCGGGACAGGTGACGGCCGAGCTGATCGGCCAGCAGCAGCGATTGGTTAAATTCGCGCGCGCGTAGGCGTGCCGGGTGTAAGGGCACTGGGATAACCACGTCGGCGTCGAGCCCCTGTGGTAGAGCGTTGATCATGAGTTGCGCGAGTGGCCGTGCGAGTGTCAGTTTGCCTCGGTACTTGAATGAGCAGATCGCGTCCCGCAGAGGTGGGAGATAAGGGAAGAGGGTCCAGGCGCGTTCAAAGTCAGGGGGCTGTTCCTGGCAGTACCGGCATTGATGGTTCGGTGTATAGGTCGTAGCTGCCGGTGAGACGAACGGCTGATCGCAGCGGGCACACACCGGCTGATGGAGTGGGCGGATGGTGTGCCAGCACGCGGCGCAGAAGAAGGGCACTGGGTCGGTGCTGAGTGGGTGGCCACATGAGAGGCATTCCACTGGCAGGACGAAACGAAGGAGCTGACGACATCGTCCCATCAGCCGATTTTGTGTGCCTTCACGTAACATGAGTGGGGGAAGCGCTCCGATTACGGTGTGTATTCCTTCTATGAGACTATCCTGCGTCCTTCAAGGTTGTTGCCCTGCAAACGGTTATGATATACGAAGGCGGTAGGATATTGAAACTACTCTGCCGGCGCAACCGGCTGTGATGGGCGAGAACAGATTGAGTGTCATGTTTGATGGCATTCGATGAATCCGATTGGAATACTCAGTCAGATAACGCGCGCGTCCATTTATCCCTACTGCGGATCCGAGTCTAGAGAGAGACGACGATTGCCATGGTGAGATTTGACCAGGTGTCGAAAGTGTACGAGCGGGGCGGTGACACCATCACCGGTCTCGATCGGGTCACGATCGAAGTGGGAAAGGGAGACTTCTGCGCCTTTATCGGTCCCAGCGGTTGCGGAAAGAGTACGCTGCTGAACCTGGTTGGTGGATTGGATGTGCCGACTTCGGGAGAGATTCTTCTCGGAGGGCGTTCGACCAGTGGATTTACGAGCGACGACTGGACGAGGGTCAGGCGGGAAACCATTGGGATTATCTTCCAAGCCTTCCATCTCATTCCAGGGTTGACGGCAGCGGAGAATGTCGCGTTTCCACTTTTGTTGCGCGGGGAGCGGGGAGTATCGGTCCAAGCCCGTGTTGCGGAGGTGATTGAATTGGTCTCGATGACCGCGCGACGACATCATCGCCCCAGCGAGCTCTCGGGCGGGGAGCAACAGCGTGTAGCGATTGCGCGAGCGATCGTGCATCAGCCCCAGATTATTCTCGCCGACGAGCCGACCGGTAATTTGGATTCCCAGCATGGGGCCGAAATCATCGCGCTTCTTCGGTCGCTCGTTCAGCGGGTTGGCCAAACGATACTATTAGTGACCCATAGCGCCGAAGCCGCTCGGGCTGCAGATTACGTCTGGGTCATGAAGGATGGGCGGCTGATGACGAGAACGCAGCATGAGCCGGTCACGGTCGTCGCGTGATGGATTTATCGACCACCATTGCCGGCGTACGATTTCCCAGTTGTTTTATGAATGCCTCGGGGGCGCTCTGTGTCACGCGTGAGGAACTACTGGCACTGGGCCGGTCTCGCGCCGGAGCCATTGTCACGAAGTCGATGACGGTTGAGCCGCGAGATGGCAATCCCACGCCCCGATACTATGCGTTTCCCGGCGGGTCCATCAACTCGATGGGTTTGCCGAATCTCGGATACCGGGCGTATGCCGCGCTCATTCCTGAATTGAAGAGTTTCGGAAAGCCGGTCATCGCCAGTGTGGCGGGTCTGTGTGAAGATGATTTCCTGACGATTGCGGCCATCATCAATGCGGCGAAGCCCGACTTGATCGAAGTCAATCTTTCGTGTCCCAACATTCCTGGCAAGCCTCAGATCGGCTATGACGCTGAAGCGTCCGAGCGTCTGTTGAAGCGGGTTCGCAAGGTCATCACGGTTCCGATGGGGATCAAGTTGCCTCCGTATTTCGACCCTGCCCATCATACAGCGATGGGCGAGGTCATTGGCCGTTGCGGGGTTGATTTTCTCAACCTGATTAACTCGGTCGGCAACGGGTTGGTCGTCGATCCTGAACGCGAGGCGGTCGTCATCAAGCCCAAGGGCGGGTTCGGTGGGCTGGGAGGTACGATCATCAAGCCGGTTGCGCTGGCCAACGTGCGGGCTTTTTGGAAGATCTTCGAAGGGCAAATCCCAATCATCGGGACCGGCGGTGTCGTCCACGGTGTGGATGCGTTCGAACACCTGCTCTGTGGCGCATCGGCCGTGCAGATCGGGACCGTGTTGGTGGAGGAGGGCGTGAGTGTATTTGGTCGATTGGAAACTGAATTGGCGGCTCAGCTCAGCAAGAAGGGCTATGCGAAGTTGGAGGACTGCCGGGGAAAGCTAAAGGAGTTATAGGCCTACTTGACTCCGAACGTTTTGGCAAGGAGGCCCAGTTGCAGGGCCCGTCGGAGTAGTTGCGCCACGTTTCTCACGTTCAACCGTCGCATTAAGTTGAATCGGTGCACTTCGACTGTGCGCACGCTGATCTCCAGAACATCGGCAATCTCACGGTTCGTGTGTCCGATCGACACCAGGCGAAGGATTTCACGTTGCCGAGGTGTGAGGAGTTCGGCATCTATCTTCTCATGTCGCGGCTGGATTTTTCGGCTCAAGGCAGTGTGTGCGCCCATCGATCCCCTCTTTCCCTCGACTCCTGTGAGTCTACCAAAGGTCCGTTTGACTGTAAACAAAACGGCTGATTTGTGCTGGGTTCCGTGCCAGACTCGAACCATTCGAGTCGTCCTCTCTCCCTCGTCCCGTAGGGTTCGCTCCATTCATCGCGCCCCCAGGATTCTATGATTATACCACTCGCTTTAATTCGCGCTCATGCGTTCCAACGGCCATTTCGTACGCTACTTAGTGTCGCCGGAGTGGCATTGGGGGTTCTGGCCTCCGTGGCCATTGGGACCGCGAACGTTCAAGTGCTGCGATCCTTTGAGCAAGCGGTCACAACGGTAGCCGGTTCTGCCACATTGGAAGTGGCAGGCCATGATCTCGGGGTGGATGAGTCGGCCATCACGGCTATCCGTGCGGTCGAGGGGGTCGTGAGTGCCGCACCGGTGATTGAAGAGTCGGTGGTCATCGCCCAGGGGGAAGCGCATGGCCAGGTGCTTCAGATATTGGGGCTGGATTTACTCTCAGAGGTTGGGGCGCGAGGCTTTCAGATTCCGAAGGCTGAGGACCTCGATATGCTGGAAATGCTCCTCGCTCCGGACGCTCTGTATCTTGGCCGGCAAGTGGCGGCTGACTGGCACGTGGGAGTGGGTCATGTCCTCGAGGTGATGGTAGGAGGCCGTATTGTACGGTTGAGGATCGCAGGGCTCATCCAAAACGAGGAGGCACGCTCGTCTCTCTGGGATCGGCTTGCCGTCATGGATATCGCAGCGGCGCAGCTGTTATTTCAATCGATCGGGCGGTTGGATCGGATCGATTTGGTGACGATGCCTGGCCGATCGCTCGACGGCATCGCCGCCTCTCTGCGCGCAGTTCTGCCTCCCCATCTTGTTGTGCAACGGCCGGCACAGCGGACCAAGCAAGTCGAAAACATGGTCTGGGCCTTCCAGCTCAATCTGTCCGTCATGAGCTGGGTGGGGCTGCTCGTCGGGGTGTTCTTGATCTACAACACGATTGCCTTTGTTGTGGCGCAGCGTAGGCGGGAGATCGGTATCTACCGCGCACTCGGCATGACAGAGCGGCGAGTCATGGGCCTGTTTCTCATGGAAGCGGGACTGCTCGGTCTTTTAGGGGGGCTCTTGGGAGGCGTCGGCGGGGTGTGGCTGGCCAAGGGGTTGGTGTCACTCGTCAACCGGACGGTGTCCGATCTCTATGCGCCGGTCGTGTCTAGCGGGATGATCTTGTCGATGGACATCCTGACGCTTACGGCAGTGGCAAAAGGAGTGCTACTCGGGACCGTGGTGTCGATGGTGGGAGCCTTGGGCCCCAGTGTGGAGGCTGGCAGGACTGTGACGGTTCGTGCGTTGTCGCCAGGAGACTATGAATCGACGAATCAGCTGAGGGCTGGGCTGTGGGGCTGGATCAGCCTCGCATTGTTCGTGCTCGCAGGCCTCTGCTCGTTGATGGGTCCTGTTGGAGATTTGCCGCTCTTTGGTTATGTCGCGACCCTGTGCCTTTTGGGGGCGCTCTCTTGTCTTTCCCCGATGTGTATCAAGGCGTTGGGATGGCGGCATCTTCGAGGAGAGAGCCAGACGATGGTGGTCGGAGGGAGCCTCCGGCTTATTGCGGCAGATCAAGCCGCGCGTCATCCGGGCCGGAATGCGGTGACGGTGTCGGCGTTGATGGTGGGGTTGTCGATCATGATCGGTGTGGTTGTCATGGTTCGGAGCTTCCGTGACACGGTCGAGTTCTGGGTGGACGAAACCGTCATGGCCGATCTCATTGTGGCTCCACAGTCCTGGCTTCATGGAAAACAAGCAGGGCAGGCTTCGCGTGCCCTGCCGGGGACATGGGATTCAACGCTATCGGCGATCGACGGTATTGCAGCAGTCGACACCTATCGTGAGGCGTATGTGGGCGTCGAGGGTCAATCGGTCGCGCTGGTGTCACGAGATCTTCGGCTCCATGCGCAACGCAGCCGGTATCTGATGGTCCATGGAGACTCAAGTGCGGCCTTGAGGCGAGCTGCCGAAACGGGAGGCGCTCTCCTGTCGGAAGTGTTGGCGACCCGGCTACAGCTTCGGGAAGGGGATACGGTCATGATTACAACGCCGGCGGGACCCGCCGCCGTGCCCGTTGCGGGGATCTTCTACGATTACGCGACCGACGGTGGGAAGATGGTGATGGATCGTTCATGGTATCGGCAACAATGGCACGATGACCGAGTGACCGTGTATTCCGTCTACCTGGCTTCCGGGGCCGATGCTGAGCATGTACGGCAGTCGATTGTGACACATGTGGCTGGGTTGGATGGAATGACGCTCCCGCCGTTGGTCATCCGGAACCACGAATTGCGGCGGGAAATTCTTGAGATCTTCGACCGCTCCTTCATCTTGACCTATGTCCTTGAAGCCATCGCCGTGCTGGTGGCCGTCCTTGGCATCGTCAACACCTTGGTGACGGCCGTCCTTGAGCGGCGACGTGAATTTGCCGCACTGCGGGCGATCGGGGCGAGTACAAGGCAGGTGGAACGACTCGTGCTGTGGGAAGCGGCTTACCTTGGACTGATCGGGGCGGCGTTGGGCGTCGCGGGAGGTTTGCTGCTTGCCCTCCTGCTCATCCGCGTCATCAATAAACAATCCTTTGGCTGGACGATCCAGATGACGGTTCCAGGTGGAGTGATTCTGCAAGCTGTAGGACTCGCACTCACGGCAGCCTTGGTGGCCGGCTACTGGCCTGCGCGTTGGGCCGCAAGACAACCGGTGGTCGAGGGGCTGAGAGAAGAATAGCGGCCTCGTGAGAAGTGTCTACGCTGCCACAGCCATACGATTGGCAAACGCGAGCGGCATGTCTTTGCGATCTGATGGCGCGATCGTTAGGAGTGGCCTCGTTGCGTGCCCGATCTCTTCTGCGACCCAACATGTCGGGATTTTTTGAATAGCGATATTGTACAGGTTGACCGAGTCGTTATAGAACTCTCGCCGGTCGGCTATGGTGCTTTCCAGCGCCGAGATGCGCTGCTGAATGGCGACAAACTCTTCATTGGCTTTCAGGTCTGGATACTGCTCGGCCACGGCAAAGAGTGTTCCTAAAGCCCCGACGATCTGATTTTCCGCCTGCGCCTTGTCGGTGACATTCACGCTTTCGCGATAGGCATTGCGGGCTTTGGTCACAGATTCCAGCGTTTCCCGCTCGTGTGTCATGAAGCTATTACAGACTTGAACAAGCTTGGGAAGTTCATCGTGCCGCTGCTTCAGGATGACGTCGATATTCGACCAGGCCTTGTTGATATTGTTCGCGAGCCGGACCAGCGTGTTGTAGACGGCCACAACATAGGTGATGAGCACAGTCATGCCGCTCACAAACAGGCTTCCGATTATCAAGGTGCTGTTCATGGGCATTCTCCTCTTGGTATGGCGATTACGATATTGTTCTCAGATAGTATTTAACGAAGACGATCAAACATAATGCCGTAAGTGCCAGGCCTCCTGCTCCATACGCCCACATGTGCCATCGCAAGTGGGACCGTAAGTCTTTTTCGCTTCGATCCGAGATAATAAACTCATGGCCCCGGTTGCTCCCAATGTAGAGACGAGCGGCGTTCTCGACGCGTTCTGTTGCGCCGAGGCGTTCCTGTGCTGTTCCGAGGACGTAGACCTGTGCGTCTGGGAGGATGAATGATTCACGGCATCGAAGTGTTTTGTTTCCCAACCAACGTTCTGTTGAAATCCCCAGTCGATTCAGTCCGTCGATCGTCATGGGGGGCAATGCTCCGAGCCAATCGTTTCGAACGATGCATTCGTCCTGCAAGATCAGCTCGGCGTGAAGGGGTGCGACGAGCACGCGTCCAGTGGTATCACTGACGAAAAATGGCTGCTCCGATGTGCCTTTCGTAATGGTCTCCCACCGTATATGTTTTCCGGAGCCGACGCGCTCTTCAACGGCATAGGTATAGAACACACAGGGAACCCCTCTGAATGGAGAAGAGAGAACCTGTTTTTCTGGCTGGGCCTGCCCACTGATCTCGACTAATCCGAGCGCTAGTGAACGGATGGTCGAGGTTGGAATACTTTCGATCAAGTGCTTTCGTTGGAGAAGTAACCATCCTTCGGCGAAGAGCCAGAATCCTCCTAGGGTGCCGGCTGCCAAATAGAGAAAGGGGTGATCCGGTGTCCGACTCCACAGAGTGGTTCTCAAAGTTTTGTCGATCCCGGCGACGAAAATAATCCCTCCGATCCCGAGGGCGAGTCCGAAAAACAGTACCCAGAACCACAGGCCTTGCGCGTGGGAGTGTGGTGTCTTGAGTCCGGGCTGATGGCCCGTATTGTTGCGTGTATGATGCCTCGCCGCCGCCTGTGCAAACAGTTCGGTTTCGCCGACCTCGATTGGCACCGCAGCGCCTTGGTAGGTCTCATTCAGACGAGTGAGGCTTCCGTGAGGCAGCCACCAGCGGCGACAGGAATCGCAGCTCAGGAAGGACGTGTGCGCTACCGTTGCAGCCTCCATGTGAGTCCCGCATCGAGGGCAGAGAGTCTCTGTTGTAACCGCGACGCCTCCTGTGTCACTCAGCGCCCGCTTCAGCGAGGTGTAATCTTCGACAAAGAAGTTCACCTCTCCCACATCGAGCCAGAGTCCGTGTCCGGAGGAACAGACATCGAGCCCAGGGCCATGGCTAGTTGGAACCTGAGTCAGGTCCTCCTGACAGTCGGGGCATTTCATAGCAATCATCGTATTCAAACTGTAGCAAGAATCGGGCAGGTGTCAACGCAAAGCGCTAGCAATCGCCTTGAGAAACAGGGGTTTCAGCGGGGTTATCAGCGGGCAATCGTGAAGCAGTGTGTGTCAGACGAGAGTCTCGGTCAGGACATGTGGCGCTGCTATCTGATGCACCTCGGTTGACTGATGATAAGACTCATACTTGAGCGTTTACCTCCGTTCCTGGAGCAGGGGTGGCAACCTCACCACCTTCACCTCTTACGCCGAACGGTTCACGTTTCATTCGGAGCAACGCAGGAATTGTCATAGACCGACCAGGCAGGGGCCAATGGACGATACAGCGTATGATAATTGTTCCAACCGTGTAGAAAGCGTCGTAATACGTCTGCGTGAGGAATGTCATGATCTCCTTGGCGAACTCGGGACGCAATACGTTGAAGGGCAAGTTGAGGTGAAGTGAGGGTCAAGAATACGATGGTGATCTGATATCCCGCTGTCTTCCATTCTGTCAGAAGCCGCAGATAGGTTCTCCCGCTTAAGGTGCTCTCAAAAGCGAAATCATTCCGTGCCTTCGCTAAACGAGTGAGTTCCATCAGGACAAGCCTGCCTGCTTGCCGTGCAGCCAGTTCAGGCCGAAGAGGCGAAAGTCTACCAGCGATGAGGTCGGCACTCACAAAATAAATGACACCGGTTTCGCGAAGAAGAAACTCCCTGGCGAAGGTGGTCTTCCCGGCGCCATTTGGTCAGGCAATGATAATGCAGCGGGGGGATCGAACGGTTTTTGTGCTCACGATCGAGCCTATCAGCCTGCAACTGGCTGCTGGTAATTGACCTCTATCTTGAATCCAAGGTCCTCGATCATCCCCCAGACTTCCGGGGCCGGCTGGCCTGGTGTCGTGAGGTAACCATTTACGAAGATGGAGTCGGCTGGATAGAGAGCCAACGGCTGGAGACTACGGAGGTTATGTTCGCGGCCTCCGGCCACGCGGAGTTCGGTGCGTGGGTGTAGAAATCGGAAGAGGCAGAGGATCTTCAAACAGCGTTGGGGAGTCAGATGGTCACAGTCCTCCAGCGGCGTGCCTGTCGCAGGGTGAAGTGTGTTGAGTGGAATTGAATCCGGCTTTACGTCAATCAGTGCCATGGCCAGGTCGATGAGATCTTCATCCTTCTCTCCCATTCCCACGATCCCGCCGGAACAGATCTCCAATCCTGCCGCTCGGGCGTTTCGGATGGTGCTGAGCCGGTCTTGGAAGGTGTGCGTGGTGCAGATAGAGGTGTGAAAGGCTTCGCTGGTATTTAAGTTGTGGTTCACTCGATCGACTCCCGCCGCCTTCAGGCGCTTGGCCTGTTGTTCATTCATCAGGCCTAGCGAGCAGCAAATCTGAATCGGAACCTCCTGCTTGATCGAGCGAACGGCTCCGGCGATCTCGTCGATTTCCCGATCTAACGGACTCCGACCGCTGATGACGATGCAATAGCGTTGGGCCTTCGAGGCCGCCGCTTGTCGAGCACCGTCGATCATCTGTTGTTGAGGCACAAGGTTATAGCGTTCGATGGGAGCGGTAGAGATTGCGGATTGAGAACAGTAATGACAGTCTTCCTGGCAGGCGCCGCTCTTGGCGTTCTGCAACATCTGCAGGCGAACGGTCTTGCCGAAATAACGGGATCGGACGGTAAAGGCGGCTTGGAGGAGTTCCAGCAATTGTTCGTCAGGGGTATTGAGCACAGCCTGGCACTCGTCTCTGGTCAGCGTTTCGTCGCGCAGGGCTTTGGCCGCGTAATCCTGATAGTCGACCATGGGGCACTCCATCATGTGAAGAGGTTGAATTGGCGCGATGCGGGTGGCTGTGTGTCTACGTCAGGCAGCCGGAGTCGCCGAAAACCTACACGGTTTCGAAGGGAGATGCAATGCCTTGGTAGGGAACCGCTGAGACTGGGAGAGGGTTGTTGTCTGCATCGGGAACCGCTTGACCACCGGCATTTGGCAAGGGCAATGCAACCAACGTATTCCAGATCCCACAACTTCTGCAGCGCCCAGACCATTCGGTCGATTCGTGTCGGCAGGCGGTACAGACATAGGGGACGACCACGCGTTTTTTGAAATGCAGGGCCTTCTTCAGTTCGGTGACGGCCAGTTCCATCTCCTGCTTGCGCAAATAGAGATTGGCCATGATTTTATGGTAATCGGCCAGCTGGTCCTGTACGCCTTCGACGGTCGAGAGGATATCGAAGGCTTCGTCGACCATTTCCAGACGGTAGTAGAGCTTGCCTAAATAGAACTGCAACGCAGGGTTGTTCGGGTCTTGCCTGAGGGCTTCCTGATAGACACGGATAATTTCACTAGGCTCGCCCTGTTCGAGAAAGAGTTCTTCGAGACGGTGCAGGATGATGTTGCTACGGGTCTTGGCATAGATCTTCTTGAGAATTTCTACGGCTTGCTTGGTCTTGCCTTCCCGGATCAAGATTTCGCCGATGCCAACGTAGGCCGGCAAGAACGTCCGGTCTCGTTTAATGGCGCCGCGGAAGTACCGCCGTGCTTTATCGGGGTGGCCTCGTTCCAGCAGTTGGCGTCCGACTTCATATGTGCAGCCAGTGAGGAGCTGGGCTTCGGCCAGCCGTTCCGGTTCAGGAAGGTTGGCCTTCAGGAGTCGATGTTGGATTTCGAGTGTCTCGTTCCATTTTTCGAGCCTGATCAGCAGATCTCGTTTCCGGATGAGCGCGGTCAGGTTGTCCGGCTCGACCTTGAGCATCTTGTGCAGGGTCTGTAAGGCGTCCTCATATCGCTTGGCGCCCTCCAAGTCGTTGGCCAGCTCTAACAGGATTTCGATGTTGCGCTCGTCGACGCGATTCGCTCGTTGATGGAGGCGGATCGCTTCTGCAAAATTGTGTTCCCCGCGATAAATATTTCCTAGCCAGAGCAGCGAATCGACACGATTCGGGTCCATGGCCAGCGCACGTTCGAATAGGGCAATGGCTTCGACGGTGCGTTTCGACATAATGGCATGGGTGCCTTCACGATGGAGCGCGTCGATTTTTTCTTTACGGCGCAACAACCGCGTGCTGCGCCAGTTGCCGATGACGTGGGCGGTCTGCCGCATGCCGACGGCCAAGGCCACGAGCACAGCGCCGACAGCCATGGAAAAGACGACGAGTGTGACAGGACTCATTTCGAATTGGATGGAGGGACTGGTTCGGACTGCAACCGTCCCAGGATTCAATTCGCGCGCGTAGCTGTAGAGAAAAATTCCGATGCTGACGAGGAAGATGGTAGTGAGCAATCGGAGCATGGATCTAGGCCTTGGTTTTTGCGGGCACCTTTTTCCGCTTCACGGGCCGTGGGGTCACGGTGGCTTGTGTGACCGTCCGCTCGCTCGGGATGGTGACGCGCTTGGCGTCGGCCCATAACCGTTCGAGTGCATAATGCGACCGGATATCCTGCCTAAAAATATGAACGATTACATTGCCGAAGTCCATTAAAACCCACTGTGAAGACCGCGTGCCTTCGATTCTCAACGGTTTGGAACCGGAGCGAGAGAGAACGGTATCGATATGGTCGGCAACGGCACTTGCTTGGCGATCCGAATCCACAGAGCCGATGACCAGGTAGTCGGCAACGGAGGTCAACGGCGCGACCTGGAGGACGAGCACGTCGGTGGCCTTCTTGTCGAGCATGGCCCGGGCAATACCGAGGGCCGTGGACCTAGCTGTTGGTGCGATTACGGTCCTCTTGGTAGAGATAATGGTGGAGTATATAAGATTCCACTAAGGGCGGCAACTGATTTGCCGTCGGGAGCCCTTGGCGGATGCGAGCGCGAATGTCCGATGCGGAAACTGCGCAGGGTGGTAGTTTGAGGCAGATTAAGCCGTGCGCCCCTATCGGCGCTTCGATTCGTGAAATCCGATTCGCATCCAGGTCCGCCAGTGAGGGATAGGGAATTGGCGGAAGCCGTGCAACGGTCGAAAGGGAACGAAACGACAGGCCGGGCCTGGAAAGGACAACAAACGTGCAGAGTGTTAGTAATGTCTGGGGGTCACGCCAGGAGGGAAAATCAAGAAAGGCATCGAGTCCGATCAAGAAAAACAGCTGGGTCTGCGCGCCATATTCTTGCTGGAGTAAGCGAACGGTATCGATAGTGTACGACTTGCCTGGCCGACGGATTTCTACATCCGAGATGGCGAAGGCGGGGTCTGAGGCGATGGCAAGGCGGGCCATCTCATAACGGTCTTGGGCTGGCGCCAGACTGCCGTTCGGCTTATGGGGAGGCTGACTCGTGGGGATGAAGAGAACTTGGTCGAGTCCGAGGGCGTCGCGTGTCTGGCGCGCAATGGCCAGGTGACCGTTGTGCACGGGGTTGAAACTGCCGCCGAGGAGGCCAATGCGAAGGGAGCCAGAGTGCTGAGTGTTGGGTGCCGAGAGCTGAGATTCAGAATCTGGTGACATCATAATTGAGTACTCGAATCTAGCAGGTTAAGGAAAGCTTAATAAAGCACACGAGAGCTTTGATGATCTGCAGTTGCGGCACAACAGGAATACCTTTCCCGCAGAATGCTCAAAATGGCCGTTCAGCAAGGCCGCAGCGAGTGAAGATCCGAGGCGTACCCTCTGGGGCGCACGGTGCGACGAATAAGGAGCACCACGTCTGTGCGCGCCGCCGAGTGGTGAGGCGGCCGGGTCCCCGTTGAGGGTCTGAACGATGCGAGAACGACGCTGGCGGACGTTCTCAGCATTCTGCTAGAGGATGACGAGGTTGTCCCTGTGTATGACTTCCTCATATTCCTGCGGGCCGAGCTGTTGCTGGATCTCGGTCGTTTTGAGTCCCTTGATCCGTGCCAGCGTTTCGGAAGAACAGTTCACGAGTCCTTTGGCGAACTCTTTGCCGTCCTGGTTGAGGCAGCTCACCGCATCTCCTGTGTCAAAGGGGCCGCTGACGTCCAAAATGCCTGAGGCCAACAAGCTTTTGCCCCGTCTCACCAATGCCTCAACGGCGCCTGGGTCGAGCGTCAGGGTCCCTCGTGGTCTGAGGGTGAAGGCGATCCAGTGTTTGCGGCTGGTGAAACGGCGTTCCTTCGCGAGGAAGAGGCTGCCGCCGGGGCCGCCAGCTAATACCTGCGGAAGGAGATCGGCTTCTTGCCCATTCAAGATCAAGGTGGACACTCCGTACTCACCGACTTTCTTGGCCGCTCTGACTTTTGTGGCCATCCCTCCGGTCCCCTCAAATGAGCTGGACATGCCGGCCCGCCGCTCAATGTCTTCGGTAATGTCAGGAATCAATGGAATCAGCGTGGCCGCGGGGCTCTTGCGTGGATCTTCTGTAAAGAGGCCGTCGATATCGGACAGGATGATCAGCAGTTCCGCGTCGACGAGATGGGCGACCTCGGCAGCCAGGGTATCGTTGTCTCCCACTCGGATTTCATCCACGGCGACCGTATCGTTTTCATTGATAATAGGGATCACCCCGAATCCAATCAGCGCATTCAGCGTGTGGCGGGCATTGAGGAATCGCCGCCGATCGGCGAGGTCGTGATGTGTGAGGAGGATCTGCGCCACCGTGACGTCGAGCCGTTCAAACGATTTTTCGTATGCCCACATAAGCCGGCTTTGGCCGACCGCTGCGGCGGCCTGCTTCACGGGGAGGCTCTTGGGGTATTCTTTCAGGCCTAATTTTTTGATGCCGGAGACAATTGCACCGGAGGAGACGAGTAATACTTCTCGTCCGCTCGACCGGAGTGCTGCGATTTCATCGGCGAGCCGATCGATCCGTTCGGGGCGCAGCCCGGTGTCTCGGGACGCGATGAGACTGCTCCCGATTTTGATGACGATACGGGTGGCGTGTGTTAGGAGTGCGTCTCGCATGGTGTGGCTCGCAGCTGCGCGACCTGTTGCCCGACATAGGTGACGAGTTCTGTCAGTCCTTCTCTCGTGGCGGCAGAGATCGGGAGGCACGTATAGTGATGACGCGTACAGTACTTCTGCAACTCACGCAGGCGTGCCTTCTCACCAGCTACGTCGAGTTTCGTCGCGACCACCGCGAAGGGGCGTGTGGTAATCGGCTCATCGTAGGCCGCTAATTCTCGACGCATAATCTCGAAGCTCTTCACGGGCTCCTCGGGGGCCCATTCCGACACGTCGATCATATAGAGCAAAAACGACGTGCGTTCGATATGTCGGAGAAATCGGAGTCCCAGTCCCTTTCCTTCATGGGCGCCTTCGATGATCCCGGGTATGTCTGCGACGGCGAAACTTCCTTTTTCTCCCCAGCGAACGATCCCAAGATTTGGCGTCAGCGTGGTGAAGGGATAATCGGCGATTTTCGGTCGTGCGGCTGAGATCGCGGCGATGAGCGTCGATTTTCCGGCATTGGGAAGGCCCACGAGCCCGACGTCGGCCAGCAGTTTCAGCTCGAGTCTGAGCGACCGTTCTTCGCCTTCTGTGCCGACTTCAAATTCCGTGGGTGTGCGGTTGGTCGATGTGGCGAAATGGTTATTCCCTCGTCCGCCCCGTCCCCCATGAGCTGCCACAAACCGCTGGCCGGCGGTGACCAGGTCGGCCAGCACCTCGCCGGTCTGATTGTCGAAGATGACGGTACCGACAGGAAGGGCGACCACGATATCTTCGCCGGTTCTTCCGGAGCAATTGGCAGCGCCACCCTGGCGGCCGACTTCTGCTTCATAGTGTTTTTGGTACCGGAGGTCGAGGAGCGTGGTCATGCGAGGGGACGCTTCAAATACGACGTTGCCGCCATGGCCACCGTCGCCACCGTCCGGGCCGCCGCGCGGCACGAATTTTTCGCGCCGAAAACTGCATGAGCCGTCGCCGCCGCGGCCGGCTGTGATATGGATACGGACTTCATCGACAAACATCGGTGCACCGTTTCAGCGTGATGACTGTATGGGGATGACCTGCGAGGAACATCCCGTTGCACTAACAGTCATGCCGGGAGTCCTCGCGGTAATGAGGTTGTGACGAGAAAAGAGGAAAAGAATGTACTATGAAATCGCAGGCTCTGAGTAGACGCTGATCTTCTGCCGCCCGCGTCCGCGCTCGAATTTCACAATCCCTGTGATGAGGGCGAAGAGGGTGTGGTCTTTACCGAGGCCCACGTTGAAACCGGGAAAGAACTTCGTCCCACGCTGACGGATCAGGATTGATCCGGCCTTCACGGTTTCTCCACCGTAGGCCTTGACCCCAAGATATTGGGGATTGCTATCGCGCCCGTTTCTAGTTGATCCGCCGCCTTTATTTGTTGCCATGGCTGATCCTCGTTAGGCCGTTTCAATGCCGGTAATGCGCAATTTGGTGAAGCCCTGGCGATGGCCATTGGTCCGCCGATAATTCTTGCGCCGTTGTTTCTTAAAGATGGTGATGGAGCGGGTTCGATCCTGGGCGATGATCTCACCTTTGACGCTGGCCCCTTTGACCAACGGTTGTCCAATCTCCAGGCCCTTCTCGCCGTGGACCAGCCGCACTTGGCCGATCTCAACCGTTCCCCCTACCTCTCCGGGAAGGGACTCCACTTGGACCAATGTCCCAGTTTCAACTCGATATTGCTTGCCGCCTGTCTCAATGATCGCGTACATAAGACCCCGTCTCCATTACAGAAGATGACTGTGTACCATAGGGATTTGAACCCTGTCAAGATAAAGGATTGGCGTATGCTATGCTTTCTCTGTTGAGACTCACAGATCGGAGATCATGATGGCCGATGCCCCGAAACATTCTTCCAAGCCGAAAGCTCGCCGATTCGTACTGCGCCCCTATCGTCGCGTACCGACCCAGCGTGTGCTCTATTATCTCAGCGGGAAATGTGTAGGAAAAGGCGTTGTGACCAATTTGTCCCAATCCGGCATGCGTGTTAGAGGAGAGCATGCGATTGAACCAGGCCTGGATTTGGCTTTGCGTCTCACCCTTGAAGATGATGGCCCGACAATAGACATTGACCGGGCCACGGTTCGGTGGGTAGATGGAAAAGATTTCGGCCTGGATTTTGTGCGCCTCAGTCCGTTAGCAAAGAAGCATATCAACAACGCATTGAACCAGCAGGTTCGCGCCCCTCAGTCGCCGGCCTGAGTACAATCCCTTGCTCAGACGATCTATGGGCCATGTCGAGCCCATTTGCTTGACGCTTCTTCTAGCCCGCTGCTATATTCCGATTTCACCGTTCGAGTGTTCACAGACTGCCTGCGATACCGATGATTGAGCCACAAGGGAAAATTTGGATGGATGGGTCGTTCGTCGATTGGGCGGACGCGCAAGTCCATGTCCTGACCCATTCACTCCATTATGGACTGGCTGCGTTTGAGGGCATCCGCTGTTACAAGGGAAGGTCTGGATCCGCGATTTTTCGACTACAGGAACATGTGGATCGGTTGTTCGATTCCACCCATATCGGCATGATGGAGATGCCGTTCGACAAGAAGCAGGTTGCAGCGGCCATTGTGGAGACGGTGAGGGTGAATAAGCTGGAGGCCTGCTATATCCGCCCGCTCGTCTATATCGGGCATGGAGCGATGGGGGTCTATCCCGCTGATAATCCTATCAAGCTGGCCATTGCGGCCTGGACATGGGGCGCCTACCTCGGGGACGATGCCCTGGCAAATGGGATGCGGGCTCGCGTGTCGTCGTATACGCGTCATCACGTCAATGTCTCGATGACGAGAGGGAAGATTTCCGGCTACTACGTGAATTCGATTCTCGCGAAACGGGAGGCGAAGGCGGACGGGTACGATGAAGCGATTTTGCTCGATACCGAGGGCTACGTGTCCGAGGGGACGGGGGAGAATATCTTTATTGTTCGGAAAGGGCAGATCAAAACCACACCGCTTACCTCGATTCTTGACGGCATCACCAGAAGCTCAGTCATCGAGTTGGCGCGAGAGAAGCGCATTCCCGTAGTGGAGGAACGTTTTACACGCGATGATATGTATATCGCCGATGAAGTATTCGTGACCGGAACCGCCGCCGAACTGACACCGGTTCGAGAAATCGACAACCGCCGCATTGGAACCGGCACGCCAGGTCCGATTACACAATCTCTGCAAAAAACCTTCTTTGCCATAGTGCGTGGGGAAGACCTTTCCCACGAGGCGTGGCTTACCCGCATTTAGTACGAGCTGAAGCAGGCTCAGTCCGTACTCCCCCTGCATACAACCTGAGAACAGACCGGTTACTTTGATCTAAATAGCAGGTCTAGTGAGTGCGCTGAACTCAACGAACTGGATAACCCAGCTCCCACCGAAGAGGATATGATTTTCAATGTCTTGTTAGTGTTTGCCGGAGGAAGAGTCGCTAGGAGTGTGGCTCTCCGCTGCTGGGGCTGCAGGCGTCGTAGCTGGAATTCCAGGGGTTGGCTGAGACGTCTCTTTCTTTTTGAGATCAATGACCGTGGAGGAAAACGTCCGTTCTTTGGCGAGCATAGCCAGACTCAGCGAAGTCAGCATGAAAATGGCCGCGACGACAACCGTGAATTTGCTCAAGAAATTTGCGGGCCCTCGGCTCCCGAACACGGTCTGGCTCGAGCCCCCGAATGATGCGCCGATTTCAGCGCCCTTCCCTGATTGCAAGAGGATGGCGCCGACCATGAGAAAACAGACCAGGACATGAATGATAATGAGGACAATATACATGGCACTCCGATCAATTAGGCACGCGGTATCTGCGCAAAGGAGAGAATTGTAGCAAACGAGTCTAGATTGAGGCAAGCCCCTCCTACTAAAGCTCCGTCGATTGCGTCGCAGGCAAGGAACGACGCAATATTCTGGGGCGTGACACTTCCGCCGTACAGGATTCTCATGGCCGATGCGATGTCGCTGTTCCATCCGGTTTCAACAAACAGCCGGATTGAGCGATGCACGGTCTCGGCTTGCGATACAGTGGCGGAGCGTCCAGTGCCGATGGCCCAGACTGGTTCGTAGGCGATCGTGACGGTCGTCATATCCTGTGCAGTCAATCCCTCCAGGCTACCGTTGAGTTGAGCGGTGACGACCGATTCCGTTCGGTCTGCCTCGCGGTCCGCCAGCGATTCTCCCACGCATAGGATCGGATAGAGTTCGTGTCTCAGCGCCGCGTGGACCTTCTTCTGGACATGCTCATCCCGTTCGCCGAAGAGCGTGCGTCGCTCAGAGTGGCCGACGATGACATAACGGCAGCCAAGATCGCGCAACATCGGCGCAGACACTTCTCCGGTGAAGGCCCCCTGCGGCTCCCCATGTACGTTCTGTGCGCCGAGGCTGATCCAGGAAGAGGAGCCTAAGGCGCTGCGGGCAGATTCGAGGGCCGTAAAGGGCGGCGCAAGAACCACATCGGCATGAGGCGATACAGATACGCGTTCGCAGAGGTCGCGAATGAATGCCGCAGCCTCCGAAGCCGTTTTGTTCATTTTCCAGTTGCCGACGATGAGGGGTTTTCGCACCGGTGTCTCGTTATTCGAAGATGGTAGAGGGGATGCACTCAACGACGAGTGTGGTTACGTGACTCGATTTGGGAGGGCGGTCAGACCCGGAAGTTGCTTGCCTTCCAGCAATTCCAGCGCTGCGCCACCGCCGGTCGAGATGAACGACATGTTTTCCGATTCCCCCGCTCGATGCACCGCCAGCGCTGTTTCTCCGCCGCCGACGATCGTGAGGGCATAGGCATTGGCAACCGCATGAGCCATTGCGAGTGTCCCCCGCGCATAGGCATCGATTTCAAAGACACCCATCGGTCCGTTCCACAGAATCGTCTTTGCGTTCTGGACGGCTTCGTTGAAGAGTTTGACGGAGGCTGGGCCAATGTCGAGTGCGTACCAATCTTTCGGAATCTCCTGGACTGGGACGATCTTCGACTCTGCCCCAAGCTCGCGACTGACCGCGACGACACAATCGACCGGCAGGTAGAATTTTACGCCGCGGGAAAAGGCATGGTCCTCAATACCTTTGGCGAAGTCCAGCATGTCGTTTTCGACCAGGGAGTTGCCGATCTCAAGCCCCTTCGCTTTGAGGAAGGTAAAGGCCATACCGCCGCCGATAATGACTTTGTCGACGCGCTTGCCCAAGTTCTCGATGACGCCGATCTTTCCCGACACTTTCGCTCCGCCGAGAATGGCGACAAAGGGGCGCACGGGGTTTTCGACAGCGCCTTCAAGGTATTCGATTTCTTTTTTGAGGAGGAAGCCCGCGGCTGAAGCGGGGATGAATTTCGTGATACCGACGGTGGAGGCATGGGCTCGGTGTGCGGCGCCGAACGCATCGTTGATATAGACATCGCCGAGGGCCGCCAGTGCTTTGGAAAAGCCGTCGTCATTCTCTTCTTCTTCTTTATGGAATCGCAGGTTTTCAAGGAGCATGACGTCTCCCGGCTTCATCTTGGCGACAAGCCCTTCCACCGCTGGGCCGATGCAATCTGGCGCGAACAGAATGTCTTTCCCCATCAGCCGCCCCAAACGTTTTGCCACCGGGGCGAGACTGTACTTGGGGTCGAACTTTCCCTTCGGTCGACCGAGGTGGGAACAGAGGATCACCTTGGCGCCGTCGTCGACGGCACGGTTGATCGTCAGCAAGGTCGAGCGAATGCGGGTGTCGTCGGTGATTTGGTGTGAGTCGTCTAGCGGGACGTTGAAGTCCGCTCGGATGATGACGCGTTTGTCTCGCAGCACAACGTCGTCGATCGTTTGTTTACGCAGATTCATGACGGCTCCGTCAAATCGGCATTGTCAAGAACGGGAGTCACCGTAAGAGAGAATTGGGCCAAGACTGCCATGGGCCCGCCATGCTCACCGTCCTGTCGTTTTTGCTGCAATGACTTTGATGAGATCGCGCACGCGGCATGAATAGCCCCACTCATTGTCATACCAAGCCGTGACTTTGACGAGCCGCTTGTCGATGGCCATTGTGAGCGGGGCATCGAATGTGGCCGAATGCGAGTCGCCCTTTTGGTCGATCGAGACGATCGGGTCTTCGGAATACAGGAGAATGTTTTTCATCGGGCCGTTTGCCGCTTTTCTGAAGGCCGCGTTGACAGAGGCCACGTCGCAATCCTTTTCGGTTTCGACCGTCAGATCCACCAGTGAGACATTCGGTGTGGGGACGCGGATGGCCAGACCGTCGATCTTGCCCTTGAGCTGTGGCAGCACCAAATGCAGCGCCTTTGCCGCGCCGGTGCTGGTCGGGATCATCGACATCCCTGCTGCGCGCCCGCGCCGCAAGTCTTTGTGGGGCAGATCGAGCAACTGCTGGTCGTTGGTATAGGAATGGATTGTGGTCATGACGCCGTGCTTGATACCAAAATTATCCAGCAGCACTTTTGCCACGGGAGCCAGACAATTGGTCGTGCAGGAGGCGTTGGAGATGATGTGATGCGATTTCGGATCGTAGGCTGCGTCGTTGACGCCTAGTACGATGGTGACGTCCGGGTCTTTCGCCGGCGCGGAAATAATGACGTGCTTGGCTCCTGCAGCGAGGTGCTTTGCCGCGCCTTCACGGTCGGTAAAGCGTCCGGTCGATTCGATGACGATGTCGACCTCCAGTTCCTTCCAGGGAAGCTCTTTCGGGTCCTTGATCGCAAGCACCTTAATAGGCTTGCCGTCGACAAAGATTTGATCGCCTTTGGCCTCGACGCTTCCTTGCAATGTCCCGTGTACGGAGTCGTACTTTAGGAGATACGCGAGCGTCTTCGCATCTGTGAGATCGTTGACTGCGACAATGTGGAGATCGGGGTCACCAAGCGATGCCCGCAGGACGTTCCGCCCGATCCGTCCAAATCCATTGATGCCGATCCGAATAGCCATGACGAGTAGTTCCCTTAAAGAAAAATGGGCCGGTTGAATCCACCGGCAGAATGAGGCCGATAGTATCGATGCTCCTGGGCCATGTCAAGACATACCAAGGTGGTAACCCTGCGCTGGATCACGGAAGTTTCCCATATCGCCCGAGCCGGATATCGACAGAATTGGTCCGAGGCCTCTGGATGTTTACCTTGCGTCTTTCTTGCCGGGTTCGTTACAGTTTGTCGATTGTCGCGACAGAGATATTCCTACGAGGTGCTGGTGAATCTCTTTGAGCAGACCACGATGGTGCTGGAGTGGCCCAGGCTGCTCGATGTCCTTGCCACTCATGCCCGATCGGCAATGGGGGCGGCACGTTGTCGTGGCCTCGAATTAGCGACTAGCCTTGATGATTCGCAGCGACGCCAGCAGGAAACCACAGAGATGGGCCAGATCCAAGCATCCAGCGAGGTCCTGCCTGCCTTGTCATTTCCTGATATTCGTGACCCGCTCTCCCGAGCGAAAAAAGGGGCCATATTGGAGGTTCACGAACTGCGGGATTGCGCGATGGTGTTGGAATTGCTGGAGGAAAACAGCCGTTTTATGAGGCGGCATCAACATGACGTTCCTACGTTGACATCTGCCGCCTCGCCCCTACTCTCGGTCGACGCACTGCGGCCTCTGATGATCGCCTTGGATGCGGCGATCCACCCCGATGGCTCGATCAAAGAGTCAGCGACGCCGGAGTTACGGCGTGTGACCCATCAGGCACAGGGGCTGAAGCAAGAGATGCGGCATCGGGTCGATCAGATGCTGCACTCACGTCGCTATGAGGACGTCCTGCAGGAACAGTACTTCGCCCAGCGAGAAGGCCGCTATGTCATTCCGGTGAAAGCAGATATGCAAGGGCGTGTCTTGGGGATTGTCCATGATGTGTCGGCTAGCGGGGCGACGGTGTTTGTCGAACCGCGCGAACTGGTTGAGTTGAATAATTCGATCAAAGTGACGGATCTTGAGATCGAGCGGGAAGTGCGCCATATCCTCCGCGAGTTGTCTGCCCTCGTTGCCACACAATCTGAGGTCATGTTGGCGGGGCTCGACGCGCTGGCTGTGCTGGATGGTATTGCGGCGCGGGCATCGTTTGGCCGTCAATTGAAGGCACATCCAGTTAGGCTCAACGATGAAGGGTGCGTGCGGCTTCTGCAGGCCAGGCACCCCTTGCTCGTGTTGTCGAAGGAGCAGGTAGTCGCGAACGATATTCTCCTGGATGAATCGATCCAGGTGCTCGTCATTTCCGGCCCCAATACGGGCGGGAAGACCGTTACCCTCAAGATCGTGGGGCTCTTTGCCTTGATGGTTCGGGCCGGGTTGCACCTACCCTGTGATGCGGAGTCTGAGATGGCATTCTTTCCCGACGTCTATGCCGACATAGGAGATGCCCAAGATTTAGCCCGCGATTTGTCCAGTTTTTCTGCGCACATGACTCAGATGATTCAGCTGCTCGATGAAACGGATCGCCAGCCACGCGGTGATGAACAGCCCAAGCCGCAGCAATGGCTGGTTCTTCTGGATGAACCGGTCACCTCAACCGATCCAACTGAGGGAGCGGCCCTGGCCGAAGCCTTGCTCTGCCGCTTGGCCACGCTGAGAATGAAAGTCGTCGCGACGACGCACTATGGATCGCTGAAAGCCTTGGCCCACACGATGCCGGGCTTTGCGAATGCCAGCGTCGAATTTGACGTGGCGACGCTCTCGCCGACCTATCGGCTCTTCATGGGGGTACCGGGTGGGTCGTCTGCGTTGGAAATTGCCGGCCGATTGGGGATGGATCGAGCGTTGCTGGATGAAGCGAGGCTGAAGCTCCATAAAGACGAGCGGGTTATGGAAACGATGCTCCACGATTTACAGGTCATGCAACGGCAGTTGACCAATGATCTGGCCCGAGCTGTTGAGGCCAGGCATGAAGCGGAACAGGCAGAACAGCGGGCGAAAGCGCAGTTGGCTCACCTGGAAGAGACGGAACGTGAAGCGCAGAGGGGCCTCAAGCGAAAACTCAGTGAACAGTTCAGTCGTGCACGGGCAGAAGTGCGAGCCACAGTCGATGCCGTCAAGGGCGAACAGAAGTTGATCAAAGCCAAAGCGGCCAAGCAACGATTGATCGAGCTCGAAGCGCAGACGAGAGCTGAATTGACCCCACCCGGCATACTCATTCCGCTTGAGCAGTTGGGGGTGGGGGATCAGGTGGAGATCAGCGGGCTCGGTATGACCGGTACACTCCTTGAAGCGCCACAAGGGAAGAAGCGCGTGAGGGTGAAGGTGGGAGAGGGGGAGCTGCTGGCCACCGTGGCGAATCTCGTTGGCCTCGCGCGAGGTCAGGCAGCACCGCCGCCAGTATCATCGAGTCCTCGACGGGTTTCGTCAGGAGGTGGGTTGGGGCTCGATGAGCAGACGGTCGTGGATGTGCGAGGGAAGGCGGCAGACGAGGCATTGGATGACGTGGTGGCGGCGCTGGATCGTGCGACGATGGCTGGCGCACCGTTTCTCCGCATCATCCATGGCCATGGCACGGGGAAGCTCAAGGCGTCGTTGCGAGTCTATTTGAAAGACTCACCCTACATGGCGGAGTTCCGCGCGGGAGATCGGGCAGAAGGCGGAGATGGCGTTACCGTGGTTCGCCTTCGCTTATAGCTGAGTGTATCGGTGAAGTGTCGGTGAGAGCATTCAAGGCGTCTTGTACCGATAGCACCGGCGATATCTGGATCGAGATCGGAAGATTGTCTGCATGCTCGACAGCAGATGTTTGCTTAGAGACCACCACCCGGCGGAGTCTTGCCGTTCTTGCCGCCTGTATTTTTAAGGGGACAGATCCGGCCTGACCGATCTCACCATTGGGAGTGACTGTGCCGGTCAGAACATATCCAGCCGGTACAGTCTTGCCTTGCGCCATGGCTGCGATGCTGAGGCTTACCATCGCCGACATGCTATCTCCATAGATCGTCATGCCTGCATAGGGGACTGAGAGTTCAACCGTCCAGGAGTCGGTGGAGATCCCCAGGGATCGCCCGCTCTGTCTAATCCCCTGTTCGATCGAAGTCTGAGCCATCCGCGAAAATCGGCCGGGGGCCGTGTTGAAGTGCAGCATCAGACCTCCCTGGTCTTGCCGCTCCTCGAACGAAATCCTCACATAGGAGACAATGCCGATCTGGTTCTGGCCGGTCGTCACACCCAGGATGGGAATCAATTGTTCTCGTGAAGCGCCGTACCCTTGCCCTTCAATGAGGGAGATCAACAGCAAGCATGTCATGAGGCAGGCCAATGTCTGTGTCGATGGTAACCAGCGGAGCATGGAGCCCTCGTGTGGGATTGATCCTGTGAAGGGACGAGGGTGCTATCGGTCATTCAGGGAAAGTCTTGAGAGATCATAGGCACGGCGCGCGAGGATGAGCGAGAGCGGATACGAACAGACAGGATCCGAGTGAAAGAAGCGAGGACTGTCTGCTCTACCGCGAGTCTTCATTACGGTCTGTTCGTGATGGTTAAAAAAAACGGCAGCGGCCAGATGTCTTCCTTGCTCGCGGAACAGAGGAGGGGATGGAGACTGATGATCTTCTGTGCTCGCGCAACGCGCGGTTGCGGACTCCCTTCGTTGGACGCGCGCAGTGGAAGATCAATCAGCTCCCATCCTTAGAGAGATAGCGAGCAAGCTTGGAGGTAGCAGGTATATCGTTCGATGCGCGCAGAGAACGACAATCTGGCCGCTCCCTTGAAAAGAGGTGAAGAGAATTAGAAGGCCTCGCCCGGGCTAATGGCACGTCACCGGAAATTGATTGCGAAGCAGTCGGAAGATTGTGTCTATTCTCTTTTATTGCGGCGCGTCATCATAGCATTCAAGCCCAATACGGTAGCCAGAAAAACCAGGACTATAGCCGCTAACGAGCCGAGCACGCAGGAAAAACTCTCGTTGCAGAGATCAAACATATATTGCCACAACCCCCACATTTTGGTCTGAGCTAGGGTTTTTACAAACATCGTATTCCTTCCTTGGCGCTTCTCTTCGGTCCTAGGGTGGAGAAGCCAACTAAGCCAGCGATTCGACCGCGGCGCGTAACCGCTCGGTCAACTTCGTCGCCGCAACCGGTTCTTCCTGCGCCCGCGCGACTTTGATCGGCTCTCCGAAAATGATGCGTAACCGCGGGAAGCCGATTCTGTCCCGCGAGAGGGCTCGTGCTGTGCCGACGAGGCGGACCGGCACAAGTGGCGCGCCCGTCACGAGCGCCAGGCGCGCGGCACCTCGGTGCCACACACGGTCGCCGTAGATGGCGCCTTGCGGGAAAATTGCGACTGCCTGTCCGGCTTCGAGCGCATGTCGCATCCGGGCAAGAGCGAGATGGTCGCCGCAGCCACGCGTAATCCCAATTGCACCAAGCCCGTCAAGCACCCACCCAAGCAGTCGGGACTGCCAGAGTTCCGCCTTTCCGAGGAAACGCAGTTCCCGCGAAATCGCTGCTCCTAGGACGATCCCGTCGAGCACCGAGTCATGATTCGGTGCGATGACCATAGGCCCGGTGACGGGGAGGCGATCGGCCCCGATCACCTCGAGTCGATACATGGCGCGTACCAAGCTGCCGAAGAAGCGGCGAGCCTGCATATAGGTCGGAGCGGAGAACGATAGAAGACCCGCATTGTTGTTGGTCCGACGGTCGACAAGTGTATCCATCAATGATGCCATCAGACCTCCTCCTCATTCATGACTTCCCTGTCTGATCGTAGCAGTCAGCCATTTAGCCGTTTTGCTTCGATCCAGTGCTCTCTAGAGATTCCAGCTCAGCAACCGGGCATATGCGAAGCGTGGATTGTGTCCATCGCGCCATAGTCGGGCTCGCTGTCGCATAGGGGTGAGACGTTACCCCTTGCCTCGTTTCTCTTTTTTCCAGGCTTCCCAGGCATAGAAAAACCCAATCGGCGCACTGATGAGGCAAATAATCGCCAGAAGAGACGATTCTACGGCGAGCCACCCTCCAAGAGCGGTATAGATGGATGATCCGAGGAAATAGACAGACCAGGGAATCCTGCGCATTTTTTTCGGAGGCCTGTCGGTGTGCGATGTCATGACGCTTAGACCTGCAGATTTGAGAAATTGTACAGACATTGTCAGGGCCCTCCCTCTGGAATTGTGGACTATCTAGTGGATCGGAACGTCTGGTTTCCTACGAACGGATGCCTGCCCACCGATTCCGCAGCCACTTCGACCGTACGAGCTTGTACCCGAGCCAGGCCATGAGCAGCACGCCGAGCAGTGGAACCACTACGGAATTCACCAACTTCTGATAATCGGTCATCTGGACTCGCAAGAGATACTGGTAGCGCAATGGCTTCTGTCCCTCCGCCGTAATGATGACCCGATACAGGCCTTCTTCCAGCGTGGTCTCGCCACTCACGACTCCAGTCGGATGGTGACTCGGACGCCAGTCTGCTACCGTCTGAGCTTCTGCCTCATTACTCCCGCTCCCCTTCACGATCCGCAGACCCACCGGCACGTTGCGCAATGCCGGATCCACGAGGTCCACAACCAGGAAGGTTTCGCCTGTCTTGGGAATGTCCGTGCAGTATTGAGCTTTGAGCTCGTATTGCGGCTGGTAGGAACTGAAATGCACCGCGCTCTCACCGACCCAGCGCACGCAAGGATCGACTTCCAGATCCGCTCCTTCATGTGCCGCGGCTGTGCCGGGGTACAGTGCGGCAACAAGTAGGAGCGCCATCAAACTTACTCGCGTCATGTGCCTATTCATATGCCGGACCCTCCTGTTTAGAACCTCGAGGTGATCCGCTGCTCGATCCGGTTAAGGGGAAGGGAGCTACCCACGGGTATCACTATCGAGTTACATGCTGTTGTGCGCAACGTGACGCACTGATGCGCCGCAATCACGAGATCGACAATCGCGCCACAGTTGAGACAACGCCGCCCCCAAAATCCGTTGCCACAGGATTCGAGCTCATAATCTTTAAACTCCTCGATCACCATCAATCCTCCACAGCGTGCGCACCTCATCACAGACCTCCTTCCTTGAAGGGATTGTGCGTCTGCTACTTCGCAGCGTTCCCGCTGTTCTTCCTGCTAGAATTTCGAGCATCTGCATATGTGAGTTTGCATCTCAGTGATTGTCCATGATGGCTTTAAGCTCACTGCCGCTGATCACCTCGCGTTCGAGCAGGACTTTTGCTCCTTCTACGAGTGCACGCTTCTTTTCAGCTAAGAGCCATCTCACGCGATCGTATTGCTCGTCGATGATCCGGCGCACTTCACAGTCGATCTCGCGGGCGGTCTCCTCCGAGTAGTCGCCTTTCTCCTGAGTCGCCTGAATCTGCATGATAAGAGGCTGGCGTTCACGATCCAGGGTCACGGCACCCAGCTTCTCGCTCATCCCGTAGGATTTGACCATGCTCTTGGCAATGTCCGTCGCCCTGACCAGGTCGTTCTGTGCGCCCGTGGAGGCCTCGCCGAAGATCAATTCTTCCGCATTCCGCCCGCCGAGTAAGACGGCAATCTTGTTCTCCAGCTCCGTCTTGGCCATCAGAAAGCGATCCTCCGTCGGGAGTTGAAGGGTATAGCCCAACGCGGCAATCCCTCTGGGGATGATGGAGATTTTCTGTATCGGGTCTGCGCCTGGGAATGACAACGCCACCAAGGCGTGACCCACTTCATGATGGGCGACTCGTTCCCTCTCCGTCTTGTTGAGCACCCGGTTCTTCTTTTCCAACCCCGCCACGACCCGCTCTACCGCTTCTTGCAATTCCGAGTGACCCACCTGCTCTTTATTCCGACGCACGGTCAACAGTGTCGCTTCGTTGATGATATTCGCGAGGTCGGCGCCGGAGAACCCGGGGGTCATCCCGGCGATCACCTCAAGACCTGCGTCGGGACCCAGCGCCACCCGCTTCGCATGAACGTGCAAGATGGCCAGGCGGCCGATCTTATCCGGGCGATCGACCAAGACTTGCCTGTCGAACCGGCCTGGCCGCAACAGGGCAGGATCCAAGATTTCAGGCCGATTGGTCGCCGCCATCAGAATGACGGCAATGCGGGGATCGAAGCCGTCCATCTCGACCAGCAACTGATTCAGGGTCTGTTCACGCTCCTCATGCGCCATGGGTCCCGCCCCACGGGCTTTCCCCAACGCATCCAGTTCATCGATGAAGATAATACAAGGTGCTTTGACCTTCGCCTGCTCGAAGAGGTCCCGCACGCGGGAGGCTCCCACTCCCACGAACATTTCCACAAACTCGGACCCGCTGATGCTGAAAAATGTCACGCCTGCCTCTCCGGCCACAGCACGGGCCAGGAGCGTCTTGCCGGTTCCAGGCGGGCCAACGAGTAAGATGCCTTTCGGAATCTTGCCTCCGAGACGCGTAAATTTTTCCGGTGTCTTCAGAAACTCGATCACCTCGCGCAGTTCTTCCTTCGCCTCCTCCACGCCGGCTACATCGGCGAAGGTGACTTTCGTATCCTTCTCCGCATAGATCTTCGCCTTCGACTTTCCCACGGTCATGAACCCTTTTTGACCCTGTCCAAGCCCTTGACCGAGGCGCCGAATCACAAAAAACCAGATACCGCCAAAGATCAGCGCAGGAATGACCCACCACATGATATCTCGCAAGAACGTGCTCTCAATCATGCCGGTGAATTTGACATTGCGCGCATTGAGTTCCTTGACTAAATCAGGATCTTCAACCCGGACAGTCGTGAACAGCTTCGGCTCTTTGGATCTCTCTTCCTGCTTCAGTTTCCCGAGCAATGACTGCCGTGTGACCGTGACTTCCGCCACATTGCCGGCCGCCAGGAGCGTCTTGAATTCGCTATACGGAAGCTCGTCAGGCATCTGCATGGGCGTGATGAAATTGAGCACGAACAAGACTGCCCCCATCGTGAGAAAGGTGCACAGGACCGAAAAGGAGACTTTTTTATTCACTGGCATCGCGAGTTGTTCCTTTCTCTGTCACGACCCTAGGTGGATCGAAGGATTGGGGCTGTTGCGCTCACGCCCCTGTTTGACGTGTTCCCTTTGGGCTTCTTGCTGACGTGCTAAGGCGACAGAATCTTGATACGCAATCTGAACATCTGGGCATCCGCCCAAGCTGAGGATTCCCTTCTCAGCCTTTGAAGTAACCAGTTGCAAGCACCAGACATATCAAAATCACGGCACCAAGAATGATGAAAATGACCCCCTTCATGGTGGGAACTCCTTGTTGAAAAACTATAGATGGCATTAGCATTCGGCATTAGGGCCTGAGGAGGCCCGTTGCCAGTGCCAGGCACATCACAAGCACACCACCAAGAATAATGAAAATGACGCCCTTCATGGTGTGATCGTTTTTTTGCACAGTAGTATTTGACATCGGAATTCCCTCCTCTTGTGTGTGGGTCGATTTGGTTATCAGAACTGCACCGCCTTATCCTTCTCTGTCCTTCTCACGGATCATCCACTCCCGTATATAAGGCCAGCAATTGAGGAGCTCGACACCGCTTTCTTCACAGGCGTTCAGAAATCGAATGATCTCGACATCCACGAGCGTCACTCCGTTGAGGTCCAGCGCAATCCGCGACCGAGCGCCTTCCATTTGCGCCTTCAATTCATCCAGATGCTTCGCTTGCAACCGACCGCTTAGACAAATCATCGTCTTGAGACGGCGGGTTTCTTTTTCAAATTTTATTGTCATTTGTGACCTCTGCAACCTGGACTACATAAAAATATTGCAATGAAGAGGCCAGCTATAAACCATTGAAATGTTTGTGTTTGGTGTGGATACTTCTGCCGAAGTTTCAGCATTTGCTGAATGATCGGCAAAAGAGGCAGGAGTATTCGGTGAAATTTCAATTCTCGGTCGGATTGCGTGGAGGATAGTGAGCGGGTGCTGGGTCAGAGGAGTCGTCTAAAACAAAAGCAATGATTCGCGAGAGGCCGGTTCTCGCGGGTGGCGCCCAAACAACTTTTGGCCTTTTTACCGTGCGTAGTCGGCTTGTCGAGTCTTAAACTGATGTTTGTTAATTCCCAGGGCCGTGATTTTTGATTCAAGTGTCTGCCTCGGGAGTCCGAGCTTGGCCGCGGCGCCGGTAGGGCCGCTGACCTGGCCCCCACAATCCGCCAACGCCGCTTCAATCATGTCCTTTTCATGTTCGGCCAGCGCGACGCCTACCGTCCTTTTGCGGCTTTTCAGATCGCCTCGCCAAACTGTTGAAGCTAAAGCACTGATCTGCAATTGACACTGCGAGTAGGCGTAACCTAAGTGGCAGTAATGCTGTAGCGCACTGCAGGAGAATGGAGTGACAGCTTCGGTATCATGTTCTGCCGCGCCGCCTCATATGCTTCCCAGTCGGCGATCTCTGGCAGCGAAGGAATAGTTACGCTCTCGCCGCGGTCGAGTCCGACGAGCGCAGCGTCTACCATTTTGTCCACGTCCATCAGCATGCTTGGCGGCAAGGTCGCGATGTCTATCCCGGCCTTTTCCCAAATCGCCGTCCGGGTCGCACCCGGCAGCACCACCTGCACGCGAACGCCCTTGCTCGCGACTTCCTGTTGCAACCTCAAGCTCAGATTGAGCAGATAGGCTTTGGTGCCGCTATAGCTGCCGTTGAACCTCTCCGGCGCGAGTGCCAGGACCGAGCTGATGTTGATAAGGGTGCCACTGCCGCGCACGACAAATCCTGGAATCGCCGCTAGCGCCAGCAATGTCGGCGCCAGCACGTTGAGCTGAATCATGCTCTCGAGACGATCGGGATCGGCATTGGCCAGGTCGCCAAACATGGCGATGCCCGCGTTGTTGACCAGTACGGTGATTGTGGCATCAGTGCGCAGCACCTGTTCGACTCGAGCGAGATCCGCCCTGTTGTTCAAGTCGGCAACGATAACCTCGACGGAACGGCCAGTGTCATTGGTGATTCGTGCCGCCAGCGAGTCGAGTCGTTCTCGATTGCGGGCGACGAGGATCAGATCATGCCCGCGACTGGCCAGTCGATCGGCATAGATTGCGCCGATCCCAGAAGAAGCGCCCGTTATCAGAGCGGTACTTTTTAGGCTTGTATCCATGTTGTTCTCCTTCTCTCAAATTGTGTACCGGCAATTATATTCGATCGACCGTGACGGCAGCCAAGTTGATCGTAATTGGTGCGAAACCCTGGGTTGCGACGCTTCTGCCTTCGTGAAGGTGCACGAGCTGTCTTGTCGGAAATGCGACAACCGTCGAATGTTTTGTGCTCGTGCTGTGGTGTGGGACCGGTAGTTTCTTCGTTACGTCAGGTGAATAGTCCCTACGCCGCTACATGTGTGCGTCGTCGCAGTAGAAGACCTGATCGGTATTGTGGTTCGCGACGGTCTTTGTGAATAGCACCGCGAGGCGTCGCCACGTTTGCTCACCTTCGGTCCACGGGGCGATTTCTCGCACCTCCAGGTGTTTCGATTGTAGTCGACCGCTCATTCAATCATCGTCTTGAGGGTGTGGTTTTCTCTTTCAATTCTTATTATCATTTGCGATTCCTGCGACCGGATGAGAAATAATGCAATGAAGAGACCAGATGTAAGCCTTTGATAGAGTGACACCTGGTCTGGTTTCGACTACCGAAATTTCAGCATTTGCTGAATGATCGGCAACCGAGACAGAAGAATTCGATGCGGTTTCAATTTTCTGATTCGATCGCGTGGAAGGCGGTGACCAGTATCGAAGTCGGAGGAATAGTCTAAGCCAGAATCGACAACTCGCGAGATCTATTTTCTCGCGAATGGTTCTCAACCAACGTTCAGTCTCTTTACCGTGCGTAGTCGGCTTGCCGAGCCTTGAAGCGATGCTTGTTAATTCCCAGGGCCGTGATTTTTGATTCAAGCGTCTGCCTCGGGAGACCGAGCTTGGCCGCGGCGCCGGTAGGGCCGCTGACCTGGCCCCCGCAATTCGCCAACGCCGCTTCAATGATGTCTTTTTCATGCTCGGCAAGTGTGGCGCCTAGAGGAATCAACGACCCCGACAGTCGGTGCTTTTCCCGTTTCAACCAGGTCTCGTCGACAGAAAATGTTTCGCTTTCGCACAGCACGATCGCTCGCTGGATGACATTCTGGAGTTCACGAATGTTGCCGGGCCAGTCGTAGTCCTGAAACAGCTCCAAGGTCTCTTTCTGTATATTCTTGATTTTTTTCCCGGCCTTCTTCGCATAGCGTTCAATCAGGTAGGTGACGAGTAACGGGATGTCGTCTATCCGTTCGCGTAACGGGGGGATCTGGATTGGAAAGACATTCAGCCTGTAAAAGAGATCCTGGCGAAAGGTGCCTGCCGCCATGGCTGCCTTCAGATCGCGGTTCGTGGCGGCCAGCACGCGCACATTGACGGAAATCGAGTGGCTGCCGCCGACCCGTTCAATTTCTCCCTCTTGGAGCACTCTCAGCAAAGCGATTTGGGTTTCGGTCGGTAGGTCCCCGATTTCGTCAAGGAAGAGTGTCCCGCCATCGGCGAGTTCAAATCGCCCGAGGCGTCGTTGCATCGCCCCCGTAAACGCGCCTTTCTCGTGTCCGAACAGCTCGGAGGCAATGAGTGACGCCGGGATCGCCGCACAATTGACGGTAATAAACGCCCGGGATGACCGCTTCGAGCGCTTGTGAATGGCCCGTGCGATCAGTTCCTTGCCCGTCCCGGTCTCACCCAGCACGAGTACGGTGGAATCCGACGGCGCGACTTTGGCGACTTGCGTTAAAATGCTGCGGATGACGTCCGACGAGCCGACGATTTCCTCAAACATCGAAGACTGATCGATCTCTTCGCGCAACGCCAAGTTTTCTTTTTGAGTTCTTTCTTCGGCCCGTTTGCGATCGTCGATGTCGGTTCCTGTCGCGTACCAGCGAATGATCCGTCCTTCTTCGTCCCGCAAGGGGTTATAGCGGATCAGAAGCCACCGATATTGTCCATCCTTACGGCGAGCACGTAGCTCCAATTCAAATGGGGCTTCGCGTTCGAGCGCATGCTGGCGCTCGTTCTGTGATCCCTCGATATCATCAGAGTGAAAAAAACGTGCGCGAAAGTCATCCGCCATGACATCTTCCAAGCTCAGACCGCTGTACTCGAGCACAAATCGATTCGCATAGAGAGTGTTCCCATCGGGCCCCAGAACGCAAATGAGTTGAGCGATCGCGTCGGTGATGCGTCGCAGCTCCTGTTCATCTTGGCGGAGCTTCTCCTCCCTATGCTTATGCTCAATCGCTACCGTCGCCAGATGCGTGATCTGTCCGATGAGGTGTTGATGGTACGCACTAGGGCTACCAGGTTCGCGCGAGTAAATCGCGAAGGTGCCCAATACTGTGTCATCGGATGACCGTATCGGAGTGGACCAACAAGCCCGCAGTCCATGTGCCATGGCCAGCGTGCGCCATTCATAGGTGTCCCATCGTGTGTCCGACGCGACATCTGCCGCTATCACTTGTTCTTTGAGAAATGCCGCCATCGCGCATGGACCTGAATAGATATTCACGGGTCTGCCATGGATCGACTCGTTGTAGCTGAGGGGAAGACTGGGCGCTGCACCGTGCTTCAGTCGATTGCTGATTGGATCGACCAGCACAATTCCACAGAGGGATCCGTTCGCAATATTTTCGATGAGTCGGCATAACGCATCGAGGATTTCTGAGAGCGTAGATCCGGTGGCGAGCATCTCGAGCAGGCGATTTTCTCCGGCGAGCAATGCTGCGGCCTGTGTACGGTCTTCAACGGTAGAGGAGAGGTCATCGAGCGTGCTTGATCGCGGATCGGTTTCAGTGTGATGGTTGGTTTCCATATGTGCTCTCCTGAAATAGGGGCCGGTTTCATCACGACCGGTAAAGAGGGATGCGCGGCTGGTCGTCGTCTTGCCGGCGAACTCTCTCGTCCCATCATTGCGCGAAGCCTACGCCCTTCGCAAGTCTTCAACAGAGGATTGCCGATTGAGCATCTCGCTCCGCCGACGAACACGAAAGCATCTGGATCATATCACAGGACATCAATATCACGCATTACGCCTGGTGCTCATCAAAAATCACCAACCTGGTTATCATCGGATGCCTTAGGTCTTTATCTTGGACACCATGCATCGGTACATAGGTTCGTTTCTCTACCCTGTCAATGGGTCCTGGCATGAAACGGGAAACTTTTCAGGCCTAATAAGTCGAGGCCCTCGATATCCTTCGCCCCCCTTAATCTGGGTTCTTGCCCAGCCCCTGTGGGTGCTCGAAGCGAATGCTGATTTTTCGGCACCATGCTGATAATTCAGCAGCTCGTCGTTAGCGCGTCATTGTATTTACTGCCACACTCTCGAACGAAATCGCTCATTCCAATGAATTTCAGCATCATCGACGGCTAACCCATGCGAGATCTCTGCTGGAATGTGAATTGCTCATGTACGTCACCATGGATTGACGGTTGCCCGTGTGGATCTCATAGAAAGGAGGCGGTGGAAATAGCGGGCAAGATCTTTCGAAGAGACGTTCAGGATCAACCCACAGAGGTGGTCCTCAAGCACATGAAGGGAGGTTAAGACTATGGCAAAAACAGCTACATTCGGTGAGAGCAACGTCGGGTATGATATGTCGCTCTGGTACGACTCCAGGCCCCTCAAGGTCGGTTGGTTTACCATGTTGGCGGCGGTGGGTGCCGAGGTCGTCTATCAACGCATGTTTGGGTACTCTCACGGGTTGGATTCCATGACCCCGGAGTTCGAGACCGTGTGGATGGGCCTGTGGCGGTTTAACGTGATTTCCAACATCATCTTCTCGGCCAGTTGTATCGGGTGGATTTGGCAAACGCGAGATCGCAACGTGGCCAACGTGGATCCCAAGACGGAACTTAAGCGGTATTTTTACTTCATGGGGTGGCTCGCGGTGTACGTGTTCGGCGTCTACTGGGCAGGGAGCTACACCCTGGAGCAGGATGCGTCGTGGCATCAGGTGATCATCCGCGATACAAGCTTCACCGCCAGCCATATCATTGCGTTCTACTTCACGTTCCCGTTGTACATTACGTGCGGCGTGTCGAGCTATCTGTATGCCATGACCCGGTTGCCGCAGTTCAGCAAGTCTGTGTCGTTCCCGTTGGTGGGAGCGATTGTGGGCCCGATGATGATTCTCCCGAACGTCGGGCTCAACGAGTGGGGACATGCGTTCTGGTTTGTGGATGAACTCTTTGCGGCGCCGTTGCACTGGGGCTTCGTGACCCTGGGCTGGTGCGGGTTGTTCGGGGGCACGGGCGGCGTGGCGGCGCAGATCGTGGCGCGCATGTCGAACCTGTGCGATGTGGTGTGGAACAACGAGAGCAAGGACTGCTTGCACGTGATCCCGTACTAAGTCGGGCTGTTGGTGTTGATGGGCTGACAATAGAGCGACCGACGGCGGTCCTCAGTGCCATCCACGGGCGACCTCCTACTCTAGGAGGCCGCCCGTGTCGTTTCGGTCGTGAACGAGTCTGAAATTTTTGGTACATTCTCATTTCTCGGCCATTGTAGACCCATGCCTGGACGAAAGAGTTTCAGACCTTCTCCTAATCTTCTCGCAGTGAACGATACGAGGTAAAGCCAATGAACGAGTCGCTCTTAATGATCTTCAGGGTGCTGACCGTTCTTTCAGTCGCCCTGTTAGTGGTTGGGATGGTCAAGCCGGAATGGATACGCTTCGGACAAAAGCAGCCCGGCCGTCCAACGATCATTGCCATCGCCGTAAGCCTATTGGTCATCGGTCTATCCGGCGCGGGCGTGATTCCGTCTATTGGAAAAAATAATATCGAAACGATGAAACTCGGCGCAGCGCCGAGTGAGACTGTGTATGCAGTCGACAAGGACACGCGTCAGTGCGAGCCGGGAATCAAATCTGGCCATGCAGGAGTCACCAATGACGAGCAGACATCGGCTGGTATTCGCTATATGGTCAAGACGCCGGCTAACTACGACGCACAGATTGCCCATCCGTTACTCATGGTCTACGCGCCGGCACGAACGAACCGGCATGAGTCGGAAAAATTTGTGTCTCTCACGCAAGAGGCCACGGCGACAGGTCTTATTGTGGCTTATGCCGATCATCGTGCGATGAGTCCTGACACGATTGAAAAGCTCGCTGAAATACCAGGGCTGATTGAAAAGAAATGGTGTATCGATCACAAACGGATTTTTCTCACGGGCCATTCTGATGGCGGGACTACGGCCATGGCCATCGCGTTTATCAATGGCACTAAACATATTCCCGCCGCGATCGCTCCCAGCGCCATGGGTATCAGGGGCGAGGACTTAAAGGCCTATCAATGTCCTGACCCGCTTCCCGTGATGCTCATGCACAGCAGCCAGGATAGGCTGTTTCCAGGGTATGGGAAAGAGGCGATACAGTGGTGGGCGGCCTGTAACGGCTGCGAAGCCACCCCCCCTGTTAAAGACGCGGACGGTTGTGTAACGTATAAGGGCTGTAAGAACAACGTCGTCACACGGTATTGTGAAGGTACGGGGTCGCATACCACATGGCCCGGAAGCAATAAGGCGATCATCGAATTTTTCAGAGGCAGCCAAGGCCTCCGTTGAAATGTTCTGAGCAGTTCGGGGAAATCAACGGTGACCATACCTCCACCATCGAACTGGGTTGTCTCGACGAGACGCCGAATGCTCTCGGTCTTCCCCATGATCGACACCATGCGCTGAACCGCGTAGGGAGGATGCGATGAACAATCTACGCTTGCCCCACGTCGGAAGGGGTGCTCTGATCCTGCTCTGTTCGCTCGCTGCTGCAGGCTGCGCTCAGCCTGTTCAGACGGTTGATACGGCTTCGTTCGGTCCATCACAAGATCAGCAGGCCATAGTCGGTTACTATCGAGCCGAGGCGATGGTCCTCAATGAGAAGGCTGCCGCGATAGCCCAGAGTGCTGTCCGGTATGAGCAGCTCTTCGGCCCTCAGTCCGACTGGGTCAGTGGAGCCCAGCAGCTCTCGCGGTACTATGCCGTAGCGGCTCAGGATTTGGAACGTCGGGCTGACGCGTATGAAGAAGCTGCTCGAACGGGACAGCAGCGCCGCCGATGACCGGCAGGAGGCTGTGGCAATAATAGGGGCAGGAAGACCGATCACTACAATATACAGAGGAGGATCCATGAAGCCTTCAACTCGTGCTCGTGCGATCATGCTGGTGATTCCGATTCTGTTGGTGATGTACGGCTGTGGAACGACCGTCGACCAAGGGAAGCGAGGGCTGCGCTGGAACCCGCTCACGGCTGGGCTGGGAAAGGAGTCGCTGAAAGAAGGGTTTTATTCGCATGCGCCGTGGAACAATGTGTTTGAGTACGATGTCCGGTATCAGAGCTTTACAGAAAAGGTTGACGCGCTGACTGCCGACGATCTGTCAGTGACGCTGCATGCGGCCATTACGATGCGCCCGGTTGGGGAAGAAATCTATTTTCTCGCTCAGGAGGTGGGGCACAACTGGTACGCGCAGCTTGTAAGGCCGCAGTTCTTGTCGGCGGTGCGAGGGGTCGTTGCTCAATACACCATGGTCACACTTCCTGAACGGAGCAGCGAAATCGGCAACAAGATCGAAGCGGTGATGGTCGAGTCACTCAAAGGGCGACATTTGGATGTCTACAGTGTGGCCTTGTCCGAAATCGAATTTCCCCAGATGGTCTTGAAATCCATCGAACAGAAGCAAGCGAAGGAACAGGAGAAGGAGCAAAAGGAATTTGAGGTGCTGATTGCGCAACGCAATGCTGAGATCGCCAGGATTCAAGCGAAGGGCGAGGGAGATGCCTTGCAGATTCGTGCCGAGGGTGAGAGTGAGAGTCTGCGTATCCGCGCCAAGGGCCAGTCCCAGGCGCAGGAGCTCATCACGAAAACCCTCACACCGGAGTATCTCAAATTCAAATTGTACGAGAACCCCAGCACCAAGACGATCATCGTGCCGGACAAGTTGAATGTGCCGATCATCGTGAATCCGGGGGCGGAGCACTCACGCTGAAAGGGATGGGAAGGACACCCACGTTGGTCCTGTGCTCCCGGAACGCGCGCCCTGAGAAGGGCCTCGTTCGACGGCCGCAGTGGGACCAACATGGGTGCCCTTCCTAGAGGGAAAAACGAGCAAGCTTGGAGGGAGCATTTATATCATTCGATGCGCGCACTGGAGGGGTGAGTAGCTACCTTGTGAAGAGAGAAGTGAGTGGGAACGGGTGGTTTGATGACCTATGGGAGTGATAGATGACAGCATTGAGATGTCCCTGGTGAACATGCTGTCAATGTCTTCAGTGAAATAGGCTTTCTCCACTCACATGCAATCCACCGAAGGAGGCCGGTCATGTCACAGATGACTGCAGTGCAAGTCAGTGGTCCCGGCGGCGTGTTCGAGACCGTGAATCGTCAGGTGCCGGAACCGGGGCTTCAGACTGTCCGCATCAAGGTAGAGGCCTGCGGCGTCTGTCATAGTGACGTCTTTGTGAAGGAAGGGCACTGGCCGGGCCTGCAATACCCACGGGTGACGGGCCATGAGGTTGCCGGTGTGATCGATGCCGTTGGACCGGGCGTGACGATGTGGAAGAAAGGCCAACGGGTCGGCGTGGGGTGGCACGGCGGACATTGCGGACAATGCGTCTCCTGCCGCCGTGGGGATTTCATGGGCTGTCAGAGCTTCCAGGTCACGGGATTCCAGGAAGACGGTGGGTATGCCCAATACATGATTGCGCGGAGCGAAGCTGTGGCTGCAATTCCAGACGCTCTCGCGCCGGTGGAGGCGGCGCCCCTCCTATGTGCTGGGGTCACGACTTTCAACAGCTTGCGCCACAGCGGGGCGAAATCAGGTGATCTCGTGGCGGTGCAGGGCCTGGGCGGGCTTGGGCATCTGGGCATCCAGTTGGCCAGCAAGATGGGCTATCACACTGTGGCGATCGGGCGAGGCCAGGACAAGGAAGCGTTAGCGTTGAAGTTAGGCGCAGCTCGTTACCTGGACACCGAGAAGACCAATGCGGCAAGCGAATTGACCAAGATGGGTGGAGCCTCGGTCATTCTGGCTACCGCGCCGAACAGCAAATCGATGTCGGAGCTGATTGATGGACTCGGTGTCGGCGGCAAGCTGCTGGTTGTGGGAGCCTCAGCCGACCCGATTACCGTTACACCCATTCAACTGATCGGCGCCCGCCGGTCGATTCAGGGCTGGCCATCCGGAACCGCCCGGGATTCTGAAGACACGTTGAACTTCTGTGCGCTGACCGGCATCCGACCCATGGTCGAAACCTTCCCGCTAGAACAAGCCGCTGCCGCCTACGATCGCATGCTGAGCGGCAAGGCGCGATTTCGAGTCGTGCTCACGATGGGCGGATGAAAGGTCACCGGCAGGACGCTGAAAAAGCCTTCCAACGTCGTTCTCGCCTCGCCAAAATCCTCAACGTACCCGAGAGGGTACGCCTCCGGTTTCGACTCGTTTGCGGCCTAGTTGGAAGTCTTTTTGAGCATCCTGCGGGAGCCTGATGATCTTCTGTGCTCGCGCAACGCACGGCTTCAGAACAGTGAATTCCCAGGGTCATTTCTTGACTTTGCATCTGACCACAAAGAGCTCTTGGGAAATCCGTCGATGACCGGGTGTCAAGTCAGGCAATGACCCTCATGAGCACTACTAGTGAGGCTGCGAATATGCAATCCACTGTCTGTCGCCGAGCGTGATAGTATCGGTCTGCCTTGCCTGAACGCAGGCAGTTCTATGAAATACAAGAAAAACCATTACATCCCCGAGTTCTATTTGAAATCCTTCTCGGTCGTCCACCCAGGGGACCGTAATCTCAAGATTTGGGTATATGACAAGGAGCCTAAACCGCCACGCAAGCAATCTCCTAAGGACACAGCCACTATCAATGGCCTCTATTTAGTATCCGCTCCTGGAGTGCATCTGACCGACTTGGAAAGATCCTTCAGTAAACAGGAAAGCATTGTGGCCCCGTTGCTGGAAAATTGGCAGAAACCATCTGAATTACCAAAGATCAATGACATCAGAGAAATCGCCTATTTCCTGGCCCTTCTTCACCTCCGTAACCCAAAGACGGCTAAATGGTTTGAGGCAGTGTCAGAAGTTGTTAGCGCGGAGAAGGCAAGGGCGATGGCAAACGACGATGTCATGTTTGAAAAGTTCTGGCAGTGGTTTCTCGCTAAAGAGTCCGAACCGCCTCGTATAACTAAAGAGCAGTTTCGCAAACTGGCTCTCAACTTTGATGAAAACTTCACGGTTAAAATCGATGCGAAGTATGCCACTTTGTCTCCCCTCGTTCACGCGGACGCCGTCTGCAATGAATTGAAAAAGATGTACTGGTGCCTATGCTCCGCTCCTAGAGAATGGGATTTCATAACCTCCGATTCGCCCGTTGTGGTGAGATTCAGAAAAGGTGACGGAGTTGCGTTCGGAGGCGGGTTCGGACACCCGACCACCCAAGTTACATTTCCTATTTCTCCAAGGGTCTGCTTGTATCTTTCTAGGACCTTCAATCGGAAGGCGGTTGCTGTCAATTCCACATTCGTAAAAAATGCAAACCGCCGAACCGCAATCAACGCAGAACGGTATGTATTCGCATCCCAGCTTAGTGAAGGCATCGAAAAGCTGGCAAAGAAGTACTCCGTTACTCGAAAACAGCCGAGGCTGGACAAGGATGAGATGGTTGAAGACATGAGAATCCGCGCAATGCGTCGTAAATCATCTCTACCCGATTGACAATGGTGTGGCTTAACTGTGGCAGAACTATCCAGTCCAATCAGTCTTGATCGGTTCCTCCCCTACCTCTGACTCGTCTGTAAGTGATTGAGAACGAAACGATGAGGAACTATCAGGCTTTATAGTCTCTGAGCCTGTAGGGTTTTCAAATCTCGCCCCTCCGCCATTTCCGGATATGTGAGGCGGAGTGAGTTTCTGTGTCGCCTCACAATGACCCTCATGAGCACTCTGCTCTTTCAATTGCTCCATTTCTGTGGCTGTAGGGAGTTCAGAAGAGGATGCTCAAACAGGCCATCCAACGAGGCCGCAGGGGAGACAGAACCGGAGGCGTAGCCTCATGGCTACGTTGAGGATTGTGTCGAGCCGAGAACGAAGTTGGGGGCTTGTTTCAGCGTCCGATTAGAGTTGGTATTTTGCTATGCGATACCGAAGTGTATTGCGCGTGATCTTGAGGAGCCTGCTGGCTTCGGAAATGTTGCCGCCTGTGCGTTGTAGCGCTTCTTGGAGCATCTTCTTTTCCATCTCATCAACGGAGAGGCCGTAGGCCAGGAGCGAGGTCTTCTCGGTGTTTCCGTTCTGTCCCGCCGATTGGGCATCTCGCAGAGAGAGCGGGAGGTGGTCGGGCTGGATCATCTCGCTTTTACATGTGATGGTGAGCCCTTCGACTACGTTGTGTAGTTCCCGCACATTGCCGGGCCAGTCGTGGCTTTGCAAGATGGTCAGTACGGCTGGGGTGATGCCCTTGATGCGACAGCCATGGTCCCGGCGGGCGGCTTCCAAGAACGATGTCAGAATCGGTTCAATATCTTCGGGCCGTTCGCGGAGCGGTGGGATGCGCAGTTGGTAGACGTTCAGCCGATAGTAGAGGTCAAGGCGGAATCGCCCGGCTTTGATCTGAGCGGGCAAGTCTTCATTCGTGGCGGCGATTACGCGAATGTCGACGTGGATGCTGTGTGTGTCCCCCAGCGGATCGACCTGGTGGTTCTCTAGGACACGTAAGAGTTTCGCCTGCGCGGATGAACTCATTTCACCAATTTCGTCGAGGAAGAGCGTGCCGCCCTCCGCTTGTTGGAATCGTCCCGGTTTGGCCTGCTTCGCATCGGTGAAGGCACCGCGCTGATAGCCGAACAATTCCGATTCGAGGAGTTGCTCGGGGATGCCGGCACAATTGAGCGCCACGAAGGGGCCTTTGGATCTGGGGCCGGCGGCATGGATGCCCTGGGCCACGAGTTCTTTGCCGGTACCGCTTTCACCGGTGATCAGGATGGTCGTTGCATCGGTTTGGGCGACTTCGGTTGCCAGATGTTTTAACAGTTTCATTTGAGGCGATCGGCTGATGAGCTGATCGAATGCTGAGAGATGTTCTTCATGCGCGTGGGGCTCTGGCGCTTCGAAGATGTGGGCCTTGTCGATGGCAGTCTGGAGATCCTTCATCGTGACTGGTTGTGCGAGATAGTCAGTAGCGCCACGGTGCAATGCTTCGACCGCGGCTTTTGCTGACCCGTCTGTTCCAAGGATAATCACAGGAAGATGTTGAGTGATGTGTCTGGCCTGAGACAGAATCACTTGGCTTGCAATCCGTCCTTGGCTTTCATCACAGAGGACAAGTGCGAGGTCTGCTCGGTCTTTCAGGATGCGCAGACTCTCTTCGGTTGTTGCTGCAGTAAGGATGGTGGTTTGTCGATGGTCGAGGGCTTGTTCGAGCAGTGGTCTGATGTGGGGATCGGTTGAGATGAGCAGCAAGATCGGAGGATGCATAGGGGCGTTCCTTCTTCTGCTAAGTACTGGAAACAGCCTACTCCTCTTCCCGCCAAGAAAACAGGGGGATCTAGGAGGCGCGGCCTCCTGTCTGTCGCTGCTGATTTTCCTGTGCAATGCTTACATTGCGAAGGAGCCCGCTCAGTTTGGCTCGTTTGAGGGGGCTTTCTTTGAGCATGGCCGAAAAAATTTCTTGGCTGATCTGAGAGAGTGTCTGGAGGCTGGGAGCGAGGGTTAAGGGAGTGGGGGTAAAGGCTGGTTCGTTCGTCGCGTCTGCCCGCAAGTTAAACGGACAGACGTCCAGGCAATCGTCGCAGCCGAAAATGCGATTACCCATCTGAGAGGCAAGCTCGTCGGAGATCACTTCTCGACTGCCGCGCAGTTCAATGGTCAAGTACGAGATGCAGAGCCGGGCATCGACAACATAGGGTTCGACAATGGCGCCGGTCGGACAAGCCTGGATACAGAGCGTGCAACTTCCGCACAGATCTGTGGCCGGTTCATCCGGTTCCAGATCCAGGGTCGTCAGAATCTCCCCGAGCAGGAGCCAAGAACCACTTTCCGCCGAGACGAGATTGGAATGTTTCCCAATCCAGCCGAGGCCTGCCTGCTGCGCCCAGGCCTTTTCCATGATCGGGCCGGTATCGACGTAGGCCTTGGTGGTGATGCCTGGCGCCAGGGTTGCGATCTTCGCTTCGAGTTGCGCGAGTCGTTGGCTCATCACCTTGTGGTAATCCTTCCCCCAGGCGTAACGGGCGATGCGTCCCATTCCGGGCTGTTCGTTTGCACGATTGTCCGTGTAGTAATTCATCCCGACCGAGATCATCGATCGACATCCCGGCAGAACGTGTTGCGGATCACTTCGACGAGCGTGGTCGCGAGTCATCCAGGCCATCGTGCCGTGGTAGCCTTGCCGGAGCCATTCTGTAAGACGGCTGAATAAGAGATGGGGTAAGGGGGTGGTGGGGGCGGAAAGAGAGGAGTCCGGCCGATGGCTGATAGCTGACTGCTGACTGCTTTCAGCGACCCGACTGATGCCGACGGCATCAAACCCAAGGGCCCGAGCTTCGGCTTTGATCGTGTTAGCGAGAGACATGGTTAGCAGTTTGTTGACACGCGAGATGATGACCCCGGAAACGATACCACGTCTGAGATCACTGACGGAAGTTGAATGGCCTCCAGGCTGTTCAGAAAGGCCGTCCAGCAAGGCCGCAGGCAAATCGAAACCGGAGGCGTACCCTCTGGGGCGCACGGTGCGACGAATAAGGAGCACCACGTCTGTGCGCGCCGCCGAGTTGGTGAGGCGGCCGGGTCCCCGTTGAGGATTTCGATGAGCCGAGAACGACGCTGGCGGAATTTATCAACTGCCTGCTAGTGCGATTACTGGGAACAGTCAAAGCGGACAGAGAACTGGACCGAGCAATGGTCGGATTTACAGTGGGTACAAGAGCCGGTGATGTGGGTTTTCCAATCTGTGGCCTTCTCGTCGAATCGGCAGAACGTATTTCCGCCCTTGGAGATCGTCGTCCAGGGTTTGTCAGTTCCAGGAATATGGGCCACGAGACAGCCTGTGGGGAAAGGGACGTGACAGCTCTGCGAAGCTTCTCCCTTCGCCATGCCAAAACTACAAAACTGTTCTGTCGTGGCGTATGAATCGTCCATGGGCTGCGCGTGAGCCTCTTCTGCAACGCTCCACAGGCCGATAAACATGAGCAGCAGGAAGGACCAGCTTTTCATAGTCCCGCATCGTAGCACAGAGATGTTTCGCAGGATGCTGAAAAAGTCGCTCTCAAGCACCGTGAAAGGTAAAACATAAAACGTGAAATGTAGTATTGCCGAGAGCTCATGCTCCGAACCCTTTTACTTTTTACCTCTCACATCTCACGGTTGGTTGTTAGTACTCGCGTGGTTCTCACCGGGTCTATATACTTGCAGCATGGTGTGGCGGGTGATGATTGTCGTGGGCTGTCTCGTGTTCGGCTGGTCAGCGCCGGGCTATGCGGCCGATCCGGTCGTGCTGGATGTTCGCACGGAAACTACCGGCGGCGTGAAGGCGAGTGCCACGATTCTCTTTCCAGTAGGGCCGGCGGTCATTGAACGGTTACTGACGGACTATGCTCATTGGCCTGAGCTCTTCGATGTACGGATGCGGATGGCAGAAATACGGGAGCAGGATGGTAAGGTGTTTACGGATATCCGGATCGACCATGCTCTCCTTCCAGGAGAGCGACGTCTCTTGAGTGAGACGAGGACCCTGCCGCCAGGCGGGTTGCTGACGGAATTGAAGGGAGGCGACTTTAAGCAGTATCGCCGGCTCTGGAAACTCACCCCCGTCGATGGTGGGGTTCATACGAAAGCCGAGTTTGAACTGCTGGTCGAGATCGGTACCATTTTCCCGGATTGGATGGTTGCTGCGGCGATGAAGCGAGATCTCCAGTCGCATTTTCGAATCATAAGGGAAAAGGCGCTCGCGCAGCAGGCGGGGCAATCACAGTAATGGGCAGGCAATCTCCTGCTAGCAGGCTATGGGAAAACTATTTTCATATGTCAGAATGTCAACGGGCCGTAGGTATGGCAGAATAAGAGAACGTTCTCGCAGGATGCTCAAAAAGACCGTTCAGCAAGGCCGCAGCGAGTGAAGACCCGGAGGCGTACCCTCTTGGGTACGTTGAGGATCTGAACGATGCGAGAACGCCGTTGGCGGCTTTTTTCAGCATCCTGCTACTGAGGAAACGTGAATTCGGTTAGCTCAGCCTTCTCAAGCCCCTGCTTCACCAGCGCGCTCACATCGAACATTCGTTCCACCTTCTGAATGTCATCGAGTCTGGTTTTCGTACTGGGGTGCGGCGGGGTGAAGAGTGAGCAGCAGTCTTGATCAGGTTCAATCGATATGGCGAAGCTGCCGATCCGCTCAGCCTGGTCAGTGATTTCCAACTTATCCATGCCGATGAGCGGGCGCAGGAGTGGCAACTCTGCCGCCTCTTCGATGACCGTCAGATTCTCGGGTGTTTGCGAGGCCACCTGCCCCAAGCTATCGCCTGTGACCAGTCCCCAACAGTGCTCACGTTTAGCGAGCTCCTGCGCGATGCGGATCATCACGCGCCGGTACAGGACCACGCGAAATGGAGCCGGCGCGGTTGCCACAATGTCCTGTTGAATCTCCCCGAACGGGATGACGTAGAGCTTCGACCGGTATTGATGGGCTGTGAGGAGCTGCACGAGTTCGCGTACTTTCTCTTCCGAGGCACGACTGACGAGCGGTCGGCCGGAGAAGTGGACGAAGAGGGCCCGGCATCCGCGCTTCATCATGCGATAGGCTGCGACCGGCGAATCGATCCCTCCGGAGATCAAGCAGGCGATTTTTCCGCTGACGCCCACCGGCATGCCGCCCGGCCCCTGAATTTTTTGGATCGAGTAGTAGACCTCTTTGGAGAGCAGTTCGAGATAGACCGTGAGGTCGGGATCTTTCAGGCTGACCTTTTTACCGGTTCCTTCACAGACAGCAGCACCGACGTCCCGCGCGACTTCCATGGAGGTCAGCGTTAGGCGTTTGTCGGCCCGTTTTGCCGAGACGCGAAAGGTGGAAAACGATTCCGATCGGAGCGCGTCGATGACCGCCTTGCTGAGCGCGTCGATGTCTGGGTGGAGCAGATCGAGCGGTAACCCATGGGCTAGTGAAAAGTTGGCGATCCCGAAGACTCGTGTGAGCCGTTCTATGATGGCCTGGTCCGGAACCTGGTCAGGCAAGACCACACGAATTCGGCTGCGTAGATTCTCGACGCGTCTGACGCCGAGATCTCTCAGCATCCATTGGATATTGCGGACGAGCCGTTCCTCGAAGTATTCCCGGTTGCGGCCCTTGAGGGCAAGTTCGTGGTAGTGGACGATGGCGCATCTCATGGTTTAGTCGGATGCTGAAAATGGTCGCCAACATCGTTCTCGGCTCGACAAAATCCTCAACGTACCCCTGAGGGTACGCCTCCGGTGTTTGTCTCGCCTGCGGCCTTGTTGGACAACCATTTTGAGCATCCTACATGCCTTTATGAGCTGTGATCCTGCGATTCCAAGAAACGCTCTGCATCGATCGCAGCCATGCAGCCGGAGCCGGCAGCAGTTACGGCTTGGCGGTATACAGAGTCCTGCACATCGCCGGCGGCGAAGACGCCCGGCACGTTTGTGGCGGTTCCCTGTGTCGTGCGGATGTACCCCTTGGCATCCATGTCTAATTGGTCTCTAAAGAGATTGGTGTTGGGGCGGTGCCCAATCGCGACGAAGACGCCGGCACAAGGCAGGTCCGTCGTTTTGCCGGTCACGAGATTCTTGAGGCGGGCGCCGGTCACCACGTCACTGCCGAGAATGTCTTCGACAACGGAGTTCCAGACGAACGTGATCTTTTCGTTCTTCACCGCGCGGTCTTGCATAATTTTGGAGGCCCGCAGCTTGTCGCGCCGGTGGACGATTGAAACCTTCGTTGCGAACTTGGTCAGGAAGGTCGCCTCCTCCATCGCGCTGTCGCCGCCGCCGACGACAATCAGTTCTTTTCCTTTGAAGAAGAATCCGTCGCAGGTCGCACAGGTTGAGACGCCGTGCCCTGTGAGACGCGCCTCATTCTTCACCCCGATCTGGATGGCCGATGCACCGGTGGCGATGATGACGGTCTTCGCGTGGATGGTCTGTTCAGCATCAATGGTGATGGGGAACGGGCGTTGCGTAAAGTCTACGGCCGTAACTTCCCCCGTCAAAAACTCTGTGCCGAACCGTTCTGCCTGGCTTCGCATTTCCTTCATCAGTTCCGGGCCCATGATGCCCTTGGCAAAGCCGGGATAGTTCTCGACTTCCGTCGTCGTGGTGAGTTGTCCACCCGACTGCCAACCTTCAATGAGCAGGGGCGACAGATTCGCGCGCGCTGCATACACTGCCGCTGTGAGTCCCGCTGGCCCCGAGCCGATGATGACGATGTTGTGCATGCGGGGACTGTAACACAGCCGGGAAGGAGACGGTAAGAGGGTGGTTAACGCTTCGCAGAAATGAGCACGTAGTGCAGTTCGCTCTGCAAACCCATTCGTTCAGCCCAGGACCAGAGATAGTCGAGATCGAGTTGGGCATTGGGGTTGGCGACGACTGTCATGACATCATCGAAATCGCGCGGCCGGCTTGCAACTAACTTGAGCAGTATCAGATCTTACAGAGAACTGACCGATACGTGAATTCCGCCACGTGATTGCGGCTGCCGCCTCTTGAGCGTGGTGTGATGCAGCTCCGAGGTTGCAAAAATCAAATCCAAAGGAAAATCAGGAGCCGATCGATGATTCAGCCGCAGAACGACTTCACGTGCCATGGGATTCGAATCTTGCCACTCGGATGAAATCGCAAAGCCTCTTGTGAGGAGAGGATATCAGATACGCATCGCTTCCCATCCGGTCAGCCAGGATCAGGAGGTCCAAATCCTGAGTGGCCCTCGGACGACCGTGCGCACCCAGCGTTACGGCTCCGATGAGACAGTAGGGAAGGGAATGAGATGAAAATGCTGCGACCGCCTCGCCAAGCAACCATGCATAGTCATATGGAGCATCATTTCCTGAAAGCATCTTGCGGCTCAGAAGTTAATCGCAAGGTCTCTTGGTTCGAAGAGCAAGACTGTGAATGGGACGACCTCCTGAAGGCCTTGGTGATTGCCAGCGCCGCATCAGAAAGCCGGCACACTTGCAGGATGCCTTCAGCCGGAATGGCAGGATAGTCACCGGGGCTGAGCTGGGCCGCGCTTACATGCAGCTTGCGCAACCAGATGGGTGGGTCGTCAGGATCAATCGGCATGGGGCCATGATAACGCAGAAAGAAAGAAAGAAAAGCCTATCGTGGAGCGTTTGGCAGTGAAGTTTCGTTTTCTTCGAGTTGTGAGAGGGGCGAGCCAGACGGCCGAAGGCTCATCGGAGTAGCGGATCGGCCTGTCTGCGTGCGGATCCTCCTGCAGGGCCCCACGCGGACACACACAGACAGACGATTGCAGCAGAAGTGTCCATGAATCATGCGGGTTACGCTTGCTGTAGGAGGTCGTGGTATGTAGCTCGAATGGCCCTCATGGTGTCTTGCCGTGGTCGCGTCCCATCTACCACGATATCAGCCAAGCGGCGCACCATAGAGAGAAGCTTGACATAGTGTGCCAATAGGTGTATATGCACTCATATGGAAGCTAGACACCGACAGACGCTTAGTCAGTGCCCAGAGTGCGTATGTTTTAATCTGCGCAAGTCAGCTCGGGTGGTCACTCGCTTTTACGATGCGGTACTCCAGCCCATTGGAATACAAGGGACGCAGTTTTCTTTGCTGTCGGTGCTGCATCATGTGGGCGAGTTACCGATTACTGAGATAGCCGAGAGGCTTGGCGTGGACCGGACTACATTGACCCGTAATCTTAAAACATTAGTCGGTCGAGGATACGTTGCGGTTGATCAGGGGAAGGATGGACGAACCAAGTCGGTGAAATTAACCGGTGCAGGCCGAGACATGTTGGTGAAGGCACTGCCTTTTTGGGAGCAAGCACAACAGAAAGTTGTGGCTGGGTTGGGACCAGCGCGCTTCAAGGGCCTGCTCAAAGAATTGGCTGCGATCAGAACGTTAACCAGGTAAAGAGCTGCAATCGTTGAGATGACAATGAAACCTGGTGGCTTTCTTGGTCACCACGGGAGGAAACACAGTTGCTGTTGGGCCAAGCGCTATTTTAGGGGCGAATACGTGCAGATACACCGTATTGGGTGTTGAGTGTTGGTGGAACGATTTCATTGCTAGCGGCTCCTTTTGAGTGCTGGGACGGATCGTCCGCGCGGTTTCTTTCAGTCAGATAGTGAGGGCCGATAATGAAATGGGCGAAATGCATCGGCGAATACGTGCATATACACTATAAGGAGGACGTGCAATGAGTAAGACCATAGATTCCGACAGGGCAAGAAAGTTCTTTGGGTGGGTCACTGATCATCCAAAAGCTTTGGTGGTAGCGGGAGTGTTGCTGATGCTCAGTGCGGCAGCGTTTATTCCTGGTCTGACCAAGGATACCTCCTCGGATTCCTTTATTGCCAAGGATAACCCCGCCCGTGTGTACCGGGATCAGGTGAAGAAAGTGTTTGGTTTGTCCGATCCGTTTGTGATTGCAGTCATCAATCATGGACCAACCGGTGTTTTTAATCCCGAGACTTTGCGATTAGTGCAATGGCTGACGGATCAGGTCAAAAAAATTCCGAACGTTGACCCCGACGGGGTCGTGAGTCTGGCAACAGAAAGCAATATCGTCGGTACTGACGATGGTATGCAGGTGCATAAATTCTTTGATCCACCGCCTGCCACACAGGCACAAGCCAATGCCATTCGTGCCGCGATCGCCGATTTTCCGCTGTATCAGGGCAGTCTGGTCGCGCGTGATTCGACGGCCACGCTGATCGTCACCGAGATCCTCGATGAGATAAAAAGCGAAACGACATACAACGCGTTCATGGCATTAGTCAAAGAAGCTCCCCAGATCCCCGGTGTGGAGTTGCACGTTGCCGGTGAAGGCGCGATCTCCGGGTATCTCTATAATTACATTGACCGGGACGCCACGCGGCTCAATCCCATTGTGGCCATTGTTATTACCCTGGTGCTGTTTATTGCGTTTCGCACCGTCTGGGGTACGCTGCTGCCGAATGTGGTGGTGCTGGCCACGGTCGCCGCCGCCTTTGGGACGATGGCGGCGGGCGGCATCTCTTTTTACGTGATCACAAACGGGCTCGCCTCTATCCTTATTGGGATGGCGGTCGCGGAACCCATTCACATTTTCACTCATTATTACGAGATTGGCCGGGCCCACCCCGATCTCAGCCACCGAGAAGTGATCGTGCGCACCATGATCGAGACCTGGAAACCACTTACCAACACCATCCTCACCACAGTCGTGGGTTTTATATCCCTCTATTTGTCCGGCGGTATGCCGCCGATGCAGTATTTCGGTCTGTTCGCCGCCATTGGGGTCATGGCCGCCTGGCTGTATGGCATGGTGTTTATTCCTGCGGCGTTGATGCTGGTGAAATTCAAACCGTCGCCCGCGATCAGAGGCGGCAATACGACCGACCGCTATGGGCGCGCCGTGGTGGCATTGGGGAATTTTTCGATCCGGCGTCCCCGGCTCATCCTGACCGTGACATTCATGATCATCATCATCAGTGGGATGGGGGCGTCCCGATTGATTATCGACGAAGCAATGATTAAAAACTTTCAGCAGGACGAACCGATTTATCACGCCGACAAGGCCATCAATCAGGTGATGGACGGCACCAATTACTTGGATATCGTGGTGGAGACCCAGACGCATGAGGGTCTGTTTAACCCGGATTATCTCCGCCGTATGGATGCCTTGCAGCGGTTTGTCGAGACCTTGCCGGGTGTGGGCGGTACAACCTCGGTAGTGGATTACATTAAGCAGATGCACCGTTCCATCAACGAAAACCGCAAGGACGCGTATAGCATTCCCGATAACCGAGACCTTGTCGCGCAACTCTTTCTGCTCTATTCCGCCTCCGGCGATCCCACCGATTTCGAGGAGGAGATCGATTACGATTACCGCCGCGCCAATATTCGCGCCAGCATCAATACGTCCTATTACACCAATAACCGCATCGTCATTGAGAAGCTCGATCAGTATCTCGCTGAGCATTTCAATACCAACGAGATTACCGCGCATTTAAGCGGACGGGTCAACGTCAACCACCATTGGTTGAAGACCATCGCCACCACACACTTTGTCAGCGAAGGCATCGCGCTGGTGATTAGCTGGCTGATGGCGGCCTGGCTGTTGCGCTCGTTCAGCGCTGGATTATTTACCCTGGTGCCGGTGTTCGCCTCCGTATTGCTGGTGTATGGCGTCATGGGCTTCGGCGGTATCTGGCTCGCGGTCGGCACCTCCATGTTTGCGGCCATTGCCACGGGATTGGCAATTGATTTTGGTGTCCATACCACCCAACGAATCCGAGAGTTGATGCAATCCGGCACGGGCACCTTCGAAGAACGCATGGCGCAACTGTTTCCCTCCACCGGCCGGGCGCTGTTTTTTAACTTTGCGGCCATGGGCCTCGGGTTCGGCACCCTCATGACCAGCGTAGTGCCGCCGCTGGCCAGCTTCGGCGGCCTGGTTACCGTGGCCATGACGGTGAGTTTCTTGGCCAGCATCATGGTCATGCCGGCGATGGCGAAGCTGTTCCGCCCTCGCTTTCTCGGTTTCGCGCCGCTACCTGAGGAAGTTGCCCAGGATAAGCCGCTGGAACCGGCTTATTCCGTCTCCACTGTTGAGAAAGGAAGGTAATACCGATGCAACCGAAGATGCGACACACACTTATCGCACTATTCCTACTGTTTCCTTTGTTTGCGTCTATCGCGGCAGCCGAAGCACTGCCCGCGGGCGATGAGATTGCCCGCCGTATCAACGCCCGTAATGAAGGTGAAGCGGTCTCGCGCCATGTCACGATGTCGATGACGGATCGCGGCGGCACCGAACGGGTGCGGGAAACCAAAGGCTTCCGCAAGTATTTCGGCAAGGAAAAGCGCATCGTGATCTTTTACCTGAGTCCCGCCAATATCAAGGATACGGCGTTTTTAACCTACGACTATCCCGAGGCGGATCGCGATGACGATCAATGGCTGTATATACCCGCCGCCCGCAAGGTTCGCCGCATCTCAGCGTCCGACCGGGGTGATTACTTCCTCGGCACAGATTTTACCTATGAGGACATTCGCAAAGAAACCAAAGTGGGGATCGAGGATTACGCTTGGAAAACTCTCGGGGAAGAGACGATTGACGGCCACCGCTGCTTTCTGGTCGAGCAGATCCCGGTGAATGAGAACACTGCCAACGAGTTGGGCTACGGTAAAGTGCAATCCTGGGTCGACGCCGAGATCTGGATGGTGCGTCAGGCGAAATATTGGGACGTGGCGGGTAATCCTTTGAAGACTAGCCAGTTTAAGGACATTAAACCTATCCAAGACATCTGGACTGCCCATCAGTTAATCAGCGAAAACCATAAGACCGGACATAAGACCGTATTTACGTTTAAAGACGTGGATTATGGCCGGAACGTCAAGGATGAAATGTTCACTGAAGATGCCTTGCGGCGCGGGTTTTAGTGACCCATGGCACGTTCATGGAAGCATTGCGGAATGCTGGCGCTGGCGGGCTGGTTTATCGCCGCCAGCGCCCTTGCCGCGGGAACGCTCGAAGACGTCAAACCGGCTGGGGAGGATCGTTTTCGTTTCAGCGCCGTGGTCGAAACGGAAGGGGCCTATGGGATAGCGCGTGACCGGGCCAACAAGTTGGAATTCCTCATTGACCCACAGCTGGAGTATCGATTCAGTGAGGACACTCGATTCACTGCTATTGCCCGGCTGTATGCCGAGGGGTTCGACCACCTGGAACCTGGTCAACCTGGGCAAAGGGAGATCGCTTCGAATTCGCGCCGTGTATTGCTGGGCGACCGAACCGATATGGAATTGCGGGAGTTGTACCTCAGCACTCAACTGGGGAAAGCCCATCTCACTCTCGGCAAGCAACAAGTCGTGTGGGGTAAGGCCGATGGCCTGAAACTGCTTGATGTCATCAATCCGCAAAACTTTAGGGAATTCATTTTGGATAATTTCGACGATTCCCGCATTCCGCTCTGGACAGTCAATGCGGAGCTGTCTCTTGGTAAGAGTAATTTACAGTTTCTGTGGATCCCGGATCGCACATATCATCTACTTCCGGAATCAGGCGCAACCTTTGCCTTTACCTCGCCGCTGGTAGTCCCTCAAGCGCCGCCGGGGGTTGCTGTGGATCTTCGCCCCATTGAACGTCCGAAGAATATCTTGACTGATTCCGATGTCGGCATGCGGCTGTCCACCTTTTGGCATGGATGGGATCTTACATTTAACTACTTCTATCATTACGCTGACTTTCCAGTCTTTTTTCAGTCTCTGTCTCTTGCTCCAAGCGGTGCCGTCGTCACAGTCAGTCCGCGTTATGAACGCAATCATCTTTTCGGAGGTTCCTTCAGCAATGCCTTTGGTGATCTGACCGTACGTGGTGAAGTGGTCTACAACACCGACCGATTTCTGCTGACGCGGAATCGGCCTGATAGCGGTGGTGTCACCAAGAGCGGCGAAATGTCATATGTCCTGGGGCTGGATTGGTTCGGCATCCGGGATTCTTTGGTGAGTTTCCAGCTTTTCCAAAGCTGGTTGCTCAATCCAACGAGCGACATTGTACGGGATACATCGGATACGACGACCTCCTTATTGACCAGGAGGCATTTTCTGAATGAAACCCTGGAAGCCGAAGTGCTGTGGCTGCGTAATATGAATGAGGGTGATGGCCTGGTCCGGCCCAAAGTGAGTTACGAACTGCGGGATAACATGAAAGTATGGTTGGGGTTTGATCTATTTCACGGAACCCGTAACGGTTTGTTTGGACAATTCGCTCAGAACGACAGGCTGGTGACGGGAATGGAAATAGGTTTTTGAGTATGTGACGCTCAAATCCCTCGGCAAATCTTTTTCCTCTAATCGAAATGAATTCTTTCCGCCATTTCAGGTTAGCACCATTTGAGATGCTTCTATTGAAGGAGCGGCCGACCTCAGTGTGAGACCATTCCTATTTTAAGAGGTCGAAGTAGATGCGTCGAATCGATTGCATAGCCTGTCGTGGTGGCCGCGTCCCATCGATCACGATATCAGCCAGGTGGATTTTCTTGGACAGCGGCATTTGGCTTCGGATTCGCCGGATGGCTTCAGTGCGGGAGAGGCCATTACGTTTCTTGAGACGAGCGATTTGAGTCTTGCGATCAGCCGTGACGACGATCGTACGGTCGACTCGCTTGTCTATGCCAGCCTCGAACAAAAGCGGTACGTCGTAGATGACGACGGCGTGAGGGTCTTTTCGTGCTGCTTGTTTGGTGAGTCGCGTTTGTTCGCGTGCGACACGGGGGTGGATGATTCGCTCGAGACGACGGCGTTTCGCTGTATGACGGAAGACGATGACACCGAGTGCCTGGCGATTGAGGGTGCGGTCGGCATTCAGGACAGTCTTACCGAATGTGTTGACGATTTCCCGCCAGGCAGGCTTGCCTGGCTTGACGACTTCATGGGCTAGTTCGTCGGCATCGATGACGATCGCACCGCATTGCTTGAACATCTTGGCAACGGTGCTCTTGCCAGTGGCGACGCCGCCTGTGAGGCCGACCAGAATCATGGTGTGGAGCATAGCACGCGAGTTCTCACCTCACAATCAGCTAGCCTGCATTATTCGCGAGAGTTCGTGACGAAACCGCCGAGACGCCAGGCGAGACGGGCGTGCGGAGCCGTGAAGGAGGGAGGCATACTTGAAACAGTATGTCGACCGACTGAGCGGCGAGCCCGCCCGCCGTCAGGCTTGTCGCAGCGGTGTATCGGCGGTTGCAGTAGAAGTCTTCGTGAATAATGTGGGCTTGATTGACTTCGGACTTGGGAGGCTTGTATGAGTTCCTGCATGAAGCGATGTATGTGTTTCGTCCTCATCGCAGTGCTTGAGCTCTGGGGTTTCGGCCTGGTGTTGGCCGATGAGGGGCCGCCGCTCGTTCCACGGACCATTGTGGTTGCGCTGGATGGAACCGGGGACTATGTCTCTCTTCAGGAAGCGGTCGATGCTGCCAAGAAAAGTGACACCGTCTTCGTCAAGGCAGGCCGCTATGCTCAGGACGTCACCATTCATAGCAAAGACAAGATCAAACTGGTAGGGGCGGGGGTTGATCAGGTGACGATTCTCGGCCGCGATATCGTGGTAGGCGCGCTGCATGTGGGCAAGTGGCCCTATGGGGCGACGGACATTGAAATCAGCGATATGACCATCAATGACCGAGGAGGGCATGCCGTCGGCCTCTTCAATGGGCAAGGGATTGTCCTTCGCCGGATCAAGATCAATGGGATGTTATTCAGCCAGCAAGTTCACGATGTGCGGATAGAAGATTGTGTCATTGGAGGAAGCGAGACGACCGGTGTTCAGTTTGCCGACTCAGACGCCGTCCTGATAGGGAATGTGATTCATGACAACGACCATGGCGTTTCGATTGCCGGCAAATCGAACGTACGGTTGGAGCGGAATGTGATCAGACAGAGCCTCTTTGAAGCGGTGGTGGTCAGCGGCCATGCCCGTGCTGTGATTGTGAGTAATACGTTGGTCAAGAATGGTGGCGGCGCGGCGTTTCTCGGGCAGTCCCAGAGTGATGTCAGCGGTAATGTGGTCGGGCTGAATCGAGTGGGTTTTGTGATCGCGCCAACAAGTCAGACCACCAGCTCGTTCAACGCGTTTTACAATACCGATGGCGATTATCTGCGCGTGGGTACCCCGAACCAACCAGCTCCGGAACTCAAAGCCCGGTCAGATATTGCCGGTGACCCGCACTTTGTTGACCCAGAGCATGATGATTTTCGCCTACGTCTGGATACGCCGCTTCTCAAAGTCGGTCACTTTCCCTACCTTGGAGCCCTCGCTCCCGTCCCAATCGCAGCCCGTTGATTGACTGAAAAGTAGTCTTCAATCAACACGATAGATCCTTCACTTGGGTATTGATTTCCATGTGCTATGCTACCTATACGCCGACAGTCACATGGGTAGAGGTTGCTGGCGTAAAGATTGCTACTCCAGCAGTCGGGGAATCAGGAGGCAGCTGTGGCAAGTTTTAGACAAGAGTTGGAAAAACGTGGACCTCACGGCATCCCATCGCTCGACGATGTGGAGTCAGGCAAGCTGGTCGGCGCCGTTCTCCCTATGTCGGAAAAGGCACAGATTCAGATGCGAAACAGTATCGAAGTCATCGATTACCTCCTCAATCAAGAACGCGTTGTCTGGAGCTGACTCCACCTTCTTCATCTCCTCAATCCTCGATCTCACGCCTCACATCTTGACAGGCCCGCGCTTGCCTTCGTACGCTTATTCCCGTACACCATCCTTTATAACCAGGAGATAACCCGATGGCATGCGTTCATCCTCACTGTAGGGGGGCTGTATCAATGGTGCATCGGCTCATAATTGCCACGGCGTTTGTGATGCTGATGCCGTATACGGTGCCGGCTTCCGATGACTTGCCGAAAGAGTCGGTTCTGCCGCTCGCGCTGGCGGGTAAAGCGATTCAGGCATCGCTGGATGCGTGTAAGAAAGACGGCTACAAGGTCAGCGCGTCGGTGGTAGATCGAGGCGGGGTGCTCCGCGCCATGGCGCGGGCTGATGGAGCCGGGCCCCATACGGTCGATAGCAGTAAGAAGAAGGCCTACACGGCGGCGAGTCTTCGCCGTCCTACGACTGAGCTGGCTGAGTCGATCAATAAGATGCCGGTCTTGCAAGCACTTCGTGACATCAACGATCAGGTATTGATGCTGGGCGGCGGGCTTCCGATCGAAATCGATGGTGAGATTGTCGGAGGAATTGGTGTCGGCGGGGCACCAGGCGCACACCTTGACGATGCCTGTGCTCAAGCGGGGCTGGACGCGATTGGCGCTGTGCCGAAAGTTCCAGCACCCAAGTGAGTGGAATATATCCCGCAAGGTGCTTCATCGGCCTGTTCCTGTTGCTGGCTGCCTGCAACAGTGACGTGCCGGTGCCGGCTACTGTCGAGTTTTCGGCCGATCAGGTGCGCGTGACCATCACCAGAACGGCCACCAATCCATTTCTCTCCCGGCATGATTTGCATCTCACGTTCAAAGGGCCTGGAGGCTGCTCCAGCGAGGTGGAACTGTTTCCCAATACGGGATATGTGAGTCGAAGGAATCTTTATCAAGTGGGAGCAGGCGTACTCTATGTGGTGGGCCAGTTCGATGCCCGTGTCATCGATGTGAAGCATTGTACGGTCACACTGGCCGAGTTCCGTACCCTCGATCGCTACGTCACCTTCCTCGGTAGCTTTGATGAGAACGAGCAGAAGGTCTGGACCTATTTCCCTGCCAGTCAGCGATCAGAACTCCCCTTTGAGAAACGATAAGCTCTTCAACTTGTCAGGCTCATGATCCTGCTATGGTGAGCTTCGTTCTTTGAAGGTAAGCTCAGAGATGGCGGATTTGTCCAGATCACCTTTCCCGAGTGCAACGAGTTTCTGATATTGATCGCAGGCCGCTTGAGTTAACGGGACTGTGATCTCCGCGGTTTTCGCTAACGCGAGGGCGATGCCCGAATCCTTTGCGGCATGGGCAGCCGAGAAGTAGCAGTCATGGGCGCGGTTCTGCATGTCCTCGCCGTCCGTCTCTAACACACGCGACGCAGCTCCCGTTTGAGCGAAGACGGTTCGCACCATCGTCAGATCGAGCCCGAGCGCTGCTCCAAGCCCCAGTCCCTCAGCCAGTGCCGCCGTATTGCAGTTCATTACCATGTTGACGAGGGCTTTGACCTTCGCAGCTTCTCCTGCCTGTCCGATATAGCGTAAATGGGAGCTCAGTTTTTCTAAAAGCGGCTTGGCCGATTCGAAGACATCCGGACGTCCGCCGCACATGAGGTAGAGCGTGCCTTGGCGCGCTTGCGTGATGCTGCTGGCCATGCAGGCCTCGAGGCTCTGCCCGCCATGTTGCGTCACCAGGGATCCGACCACAATGTGTACAGCCGGTGAAAGGGTGGCACAGTTCACGAAGAGCCGGTCCTTGGCGTGGCGGAGTAGACTCTCTGTGCCGGTGGCAGAAAAAATGTGGCGCATCGCCGCGTCATCGGACACCACCGTAAAAATGATGCTGGCGAGTTCTGCAACGCGGGCTGGGGATGTAGTCGCTTCACAGCTTAGCTCAAGGGCGAGGCTGGTAGCCGTGGCGCGATCTTGATCGTAGACTGCGACGATTGTTTCATCTTGATCTTTCAACCGTCGGGCCATGTTGGCCCCCATCCGCCCCACTCCTACAAAGCCGATCTTAGGATCAGACTGCCTCATCACGCTTGCTCCTTCGTTTGTGTTAGCATGCGCCCGCGTGCGCGAGTGTAGCATAGCCCTAACAAGCTGCGGAAAAGCCATTTCGGCAGAGTATAAATTCGATGGATCGGGAGTTTCGGACAATAGAAGCACCTTCCCTGAAGGATGCTCAAAAAGTTCGTCCAGCAAGGCCGCAGGCGAGTCGAAACCGGAATCGTACCCTCAGGGGTACGTTGAGGATTTCGATGAGCCGAGAACGAAGCAGGCGGAATTTTTCAGCATCCTGCTGAGGAATCGATAACGGGGATGTGAGGAAGGTCCGTAGAATGCAGCAACCCATTGTGGGATATCACGTGGACGAAGTCGGCGATTGGGTGGCCGATCTACAATGCGGCCATGGTCAGCATGTGCGCCACCAACCGCCGATGACGAATCGACCGTGGGTCCTGACAGCAGAAGGGCGTAACCAGCATCTTGGAGAGATGTTGAATTGCAAGAAGTGCGATGAAGCGAGCGGGTGATCTGGCAGGATGCTGAAAAAGCCCGCCAGCTTCGTTCTCGGCTCATCGAAATCCTCAACGTACCCCTGAGGGTACGATTCCGGTTTCGATTCGCCTGCGGCCTTGCTGGACGACCTTTTTGAGCATCCTGCTGGATGGTCAGTTGTTGTCTGTGTCCACTGGCGCCTCGTGTTTCCTGCGTCCTCCCAAGGTGTTCCCTGATTCGATCACTCGATGATGGTGACTTGAGTGACAGGTTCCGTTTTCATATCGAGACCTGGTTCCGAGCAGGGTTGCAGGCGTGGGCCGTCGTATCGGTAGCCGCCGGAGACGGGATCGTTGGCCAGTAGCAGTGGGGTGTCGAGGTCGAGCACATCGAAGCCGCCGAGTCCCAGGACCAAGCTGAAAGAGCAGCCCATCGCCACACGTGTTTCGATCATCCCGCCGATCATCAACTTGAGGCCGGATGCTTTAGTGAAAGAGACAATTTCTACTGCTTCGGAGACGCCGGTTTTCATGATCTTGATGTTGATGTAGTCAGCTGCACCTCGGGCGACGACCTCTCGCGCGTCTGCGAGCGAGCGGACCGATTCATCGGCCGCAACAGGAATACCTGTCTCTCTGCGGATCGCCGCCATGCCGTCGAGGTCGTCCCGCACTACAGGCTGTTCGAGCAGCACCATTGTCCCCCCGAATTTTTTCACCCCCTGTGCAAATATCAGGCAGTCCTGGCGGGAGAAGCCTTGATTTCCATCGCCGATGAATGAGATGCCGGGGAGTGCGTGATGCACGGCTTTCAGGCGCCGAATGTCGTTCTCGACATCGTTGCCGACCTTCATTTTGAAGAGGCGAAACCCTTTCGCGTGCCATCTGCGCGCAAGGGCGACAGTTTTGTCGAGGTCGGCGATGGGAATCGTGATGTCCGTTTCCCGCGCTTGCACATCCGAGCCACCCCATAGTTTCCACATTGGGATGTTCAACGCATGGCAATAGGCATCGACGACGGCGGTTTCGAGCCCGCAGCGTGCGGCTGGAGAGGAGTGCGCCTGTTCAGATAGCACTCGGCCAACGTCCGTATAACGTGCGGCTGAATGACCGAGGATGGCCTCGCCGAGTTGGCGGAGCACAATCAGGCAACTTTCGCGAGTTTCTCCTCCGACTTCTGGAAATGGCGCCGCTTCGCCATATCCTTGTACTCCGTTCGAAAGGGTGACTCGTAGAAAAACGTTCTCTGCGACTGTCCGTGAACCGGTCGCAACGACGAAGGGGTCGGTGAGGGGCACATCCACCGGCCAGAATTCTACCTTGCGTATGGCGGTTGAGGTATCGTCCATTGGAAAGAGCAGGGCCTGCTTCTTTAAGACAACAGGAGAACCCTACGCAGGGTGCTCAAAAAGTCCAGACTTCTCACCCGCCCAACCCTGGCGCGCCGAGACTCGCCTAGTCCCAAGCAAGGCCGCAGCGAGCGAAGAGGTGAGGAGGTACCACCCGCACTTTGTGTAGCCGTTCGCCCATAGAATGGATCTTGGCGAACGGAAAATACCCTCCAGTGCTTCCGAACCTCTGAGCGCAGCGAGAACGCCGCTGGAGGGCTTTTTCAGTACCCTGCTGGGGTATCACCCATATCGATCGTTCTCCCAGGGGAACGCGCTGTTCGAGTAGCCCCGCACTTCCCAGAACCCTTTTTCATCCTTATCCAAGAACGTAATCTCCTTCACCCACTTGGCGCCTTTCCAGGCATAGCGCTTTGGGACAATCACGCGAACCGGGCCTCCGTGTTCCTTCGTGAGGGGCCTGCCGTTCCATTTGTAGGTCAGGAGCACGTCCGTATCGTCGCAGGCTTCAAGCGGCAGATTGGTGGTGTAATCGTCGAACGATTTGAAAAGGACGAATTTTGCCGAGGGTAATGGCTTCACCACGGACAGAATGTGTTTGAAGCTGACCCCTTCCCACTCATTGTCAAACCGGCTCCAGCTCGTCACACAGTGGAAATCTGACAGGTTCTTGAATTGAGGCTGCGCCAAGAATTGTTCCCATGTCCAGGTGACAGGGGTGGTCACAGCCCCGCCGATGGTCAGGCTCCAGTCGCTCAGCGGGACATCGGGCTTGAATCCCAGGTCCAAGATTGGCCACGTCTCGACGAGATGTTGTCCTGGTGGCAAGCGGGCATCTCCTTCGTAAAACACTTCCCGTTCTTCACCGCCACGCCGAGCCTTCGCCCACTGTTCTTTTGTCTTCGTTAAGCGACTCGATTCATCCATAGGTCGGCCTCCCCATACAGAGTAGGACAAGAAGGTCTTGTCTTACAAGTATTCGGCGGAAAATATTGGATGTGTGACATCGCGCAACTCATTCTAATACCTAACTATGGCCAGACCTGCTACACTTGCATGAACGCACAAATTGGGAGAGATATGGGCCGGCGTATCTTGGAGTGTGTTGTATTCGTGGTGGTCTGTTCCCTAGTCATGCTCGCGGCTATGGTCAGGCAGACGATCGCGGGAACAACACAAGTGAAGGAGTCAGCGCTGGTCGCCGCTTCTGTCAAGTCTGCCGCGCAAGAGGAATACCCGTCGGCCCCACGTGTCAAGAAGAGCGTCAGGCCGATTGGAACGGAGCGTCAATCGGGGGCGATACAGAAAGAGACCAAGCCGGTACGGACAGCGGTGAAGCCGAAGAAGTCAAAGCACTCTCGACGCGTGAACGTTCATAAGAAGAGCAGGCCGAAAGTCGTCGTGCCGCCAAGAACCGATCTCATGTATTACGGCATGCTGGAAAGTCCTCAGCGCTACGATCCTCGTCGGAATCATTTCGGTGGAGGCGTTCCGGACCCGCATATTCCTGAGTTGACCCACGACCATTTTCAAGAGCTTGATCGCAACCAGGATGGAACGATCGATCCATTTGAACGGGCGTTCGGCCGGCCCGATATGGACCGAGATCTCTACGACCGCCGGCCACGATAGTCGCCTCTGCTGCCTCCTCCGGTCCTTCACATCCAATCATCGCCTCACGCCGTAGACCGATAAGAAGCACGAATTTGTCTGTAGGAGGGTGTCGTTTCTGTAAGACCATGGGACTTAGGCTGACTGAGGAACAGTGATCCGCATTGACAGCCAGAAAAGGAGTCCCCATGATACGTGAACACATCATCATGACACCTGAGACGCCATCTACTGAAACGAAGAGCGGGTTGAATGCCGGGAAGATTGCGGTGGTCTTCGCGATTGGAGTGGCGGTGGCGGCATTTTTCTACTTCGATCTGGGCCGGTTTCTCTCCTTGCAGGCACTCAAAGACAATCGCGACGATCTACTCGCGTTCACTGAAACACATGCTGCCGTCGCGGCCGCGTTGTTCGTCTTGGCTTATGTGGCCGTCACGGGGTTCTCGCTCCCCGGCGCTGTGATTCTGACACTGGCCGGCGGATTCCTCTTTGGATTCGTGTGGGGTACGCTGTTCGTCAACGTGGGAGCCACAACAGGCGCGACGCTCGCGTTTCTCTCATCCCGTTACTTACTGCGCGATTGGGTCGAACGGAAGTTCGGAAAGTGGTTGGGCCCGGTTCAGCAGGGCTTTACGAACAATGCCTTCAGTTATCTCCTGACACTCCGGCTGATTCCGCTCTTTCCGTTCTTTGTGGTCAATCTGGTATCCGGCCTGACTCGCATGAATGTCGGCACCTACGTCGTAGCGACGGCACTCGGGATTATCCCTGGTTCCTTCGTGTATGCCTACGCGGGTCGGCAACTCGGCACGATCAATTCGTTGAAAGACATTGCGTCCCCCGGCGTGATTGGAGCATTTGTGTTACTAGGTCTTCTGGCGCTTGTGCCAAGCCTGTACAAGAAATGGTCTGGGAAACCGGCAAACCCCGTGAAAGGTGAAAGGTGAGACGTGAGGCGTAGAAGCAACGTGAGAGTGGCGCGATGCTCACACAGCCGTCAGAGAAGAGCGTTGCGATGAGTCAGCATGAAGAAGGTCTCATGCTGCCGAACGACGAGCATAACCGCACGCTCGTCGGCAACGTGCATCCTTCAAACTGGGTCAATCCCGAACCGGCTGGCCGTTATAACATTGTGGTCATTGGGGCTGGGACTGCGGGATTAATCACCGCCGTCATCGCCGCAAGTCTCGGGGCCAAAGTGGCTTTGATCGAAAAACACCTGATGGGTGGCGACTGCTTGAATGTCGGCTGTGTGCCTTCGAAAGGCATCATTCGCGCGGCAAGGGCCTGGGCTGATTTGCGGAATGCCGAGGAGTTCGGCCTGCATATTCCTCCCGGAGTGAAGTACGACTTTGGCGCGGTCATGGCGCGCATGAGAAAGCTGCGCGCACAGATCAGCCACAACGATTCAGCTCATCGCTATACCACGTTGGGTGTAGATGTTTACATCGGCAGCGGGCGCTTCATCGGAGCCGATAGCATCCAAGTCGAAGGACCGGCTGGCAACCGTACCCTCACCTTTGCGAAGGCGGCTGTCTGCACCGGAGCACGGGCGTCGGTGCCTCCCACACCGGGGTTGAAAGAGGCAGGCTATCTCACCAATGAAACAGTGTTCTCGCTGACGGAACTGCCGGCACGTATCGGGGTGATCGGCGCCGGTCCCATTGGCTGTGAGTTGGCCCAGTCGTTTGCCCGCTTCGGGAGCCAGGTCTCTCTCATTGAAACGAGTCACGGCATCCTGCCGAACGAAGACCGAGATGCGGCTGGAATTGTCGAACAACAGATGTTGCGCGACGGTGTAAAGCTGCTCTGTTGCGGGAAGGATGTGAAGGTACAGAAGACAGAAACTGGTAAGCGGCTCACTGTCGAGTCACATGGTCAGCAATACGATGTGGCGGTCGACGAGATTCTTGTCGGCGTAGGGCGCACCCCGAATGTCGAGGGAATCGGGTTAGAAGCGGCTGGTGTCGAGTACGACAAGAACGGGATCAAGGTAAACGCGCGGCTGCAGACGACAAATCCGAAGATTTTTGCCGCAGGCGACATTTGCTCGCGCTACAAATTTACCCATGCTGCTGATGCCATGGCGCAGATCGTCATTCAGAATGCTCTGTTTCCCCACCCATTCGGCGTGGGTTATGCCACGGTCGAATCCTTGATCATGCCCTGGTGTACCTTCACGGAGCCGGAAGTCGCGCATGTCGGGATGTATGAGAAGGATGCAAAGGAGAAGGGGATCGAGGTAGAAACCTATACCTACAAACTCGACGAGGTCGATCGTGCGATCCTTGACGGAGAAGACGAGGGCTTTGCGAGGATCCACATCCAGAAGGGCACGGACAAGATTGTAGGAGTCACGATTGTGGCGGCCCATGCCGGCGACATGATCAGTGAATTTTCCGTGGCGATGAAAGCCGGCGCCGGAGCGAAGACCATCGCCGGGACGATCCATCCCTATCCGACGCAGGCCGAGGTCAATAAGAAGGTCGTGAACCTGTGGCGCAAGGCGCACTTTACGCCACGGACGAAGAATCTGTTGATGAAGCTGTTTGCGTGGATGCGGAGGGGGTGAGGGCGGACGTGGTTGCCTTCCTTGCTCGCAGAACAGCGGAGGGGATGGAGGCTGATGATCTTCTGTGCTCGCGCAACGCGCGGCCTGAGAAGGCCCTCGTTGGACGCGCGCAGTGGAAGATCATTCAGCCCCCATCCCTGAAAAGAGAACGAGCAAGCTTGGAGGGAGCATGTATATCGTTCGATGCGCGCAGTCGAAGGCGAACCACGTCTGCCATCGTGGAGTGGATAAGAGAGGATTGAATTCCTGGTGCTCGCGCAACGCGCGGCCTGAGAAGGATGGGGCGGGAGCGGCCAGATGCCCTTCTTGCTCGCAGAACGCGCACGATAAGAATGTGCTCGTTCGATGCGCGCAGTAAAGGGCGGCCTTGGCCACTCCCTCAGATAGAGGCATAGAAGATCAAGAGGCCTCGCATGGACTAAAGGCACAGTTCGGGAAAACTAGTACGAAGCAATCGGAAGGGTAGGGTGGGTGAAAAATATCTGCCAGTGTGTAGGCACTGGTGCAGAAAGCCGTCATGGACAAACTTGCGATTGAGGAACTACATCAGTTGAGGCTGCGCATCTTCGAAAATGCGGAATCCTTGCACAAAGAAGCAAAGCTCTTGTTGGACAACGGTTTCTACGCACGGGCGTTCTTGCTGGCTTATTTCACTTGCGAAGAGCTTGGGAAGGTTCCCATTGTTGTAGGCGTCATTGGGCACCTGTTGAGGAACGAAGCCATTGACTGGAAAAAGGTCATGAAGCGCTTTCGTGATCACAAAGTGAAAGTGGATTCAGACGACTTTCACCAGTACGTTTTTGGAATTGAACTCGATCTATTACGCGACTCTGACCTTAAGTGGCTAGAGGTAGCGAGTGTGGCCTCAAAAGACCGCGTGAATCGGAAACACAACTCAACGTATGTAGATGTTCGAATGAGAGACATAATGTCACCCTTAGATCAAATTACAAAGGCACAGGCCATTGAAATGCTAGAACGTGCCTTTAGCTCATTGCGTGCACACTGGCATGCCGAAAGCCTGACGAACCCGATAGTCGTCGCGGCTAACAAGGCGCTCAACACGGATGCAACGACAAGCGGCTCGCCGGCTAGCTAACATGTTGAGCCGACGCTTCGCGCCGGACCAACGGCCCTGCGGATAGTCCTCCGCTAGCTGGTCTACGAAGCGAGATAGGGATTGTAGGGTCAGGATTGTAGGGTCAAGTCTTGTAATATCACATCTTGGCCTAACATCTCACTGGAGCGGGCGGGCGCTCGGGATATTTTCACTGCGTGGAAGCCTCTACTTTGTTGCCCGCCGCTGATTCGCGGAGCCGTTAGGCATCTTGAGCACATAAGGCACACAAGTGTATACTCTCGGACGTGAAGCCCATCAGATGGAACTCCGAGAAGAGTCTTTCGCTTAAAGCGGAGCGCGGCGTTTCATTCGAGGAAGTTCTTTCTGCGATATGGCAGGGCGGTCTCATCACCGTGATGGACCATCCCAACCGGGCAAAGTACGGGCATCAAAAAATGCTGGTGGTCGCAATACGAGACTACGCGTTTCTCGTGCCTTACGTTGAAAACGAGAGCGAGATTTTCCTGAAGAGCATCATACCGAGTCGCAAGGCGACGCGCGACTTCTTATCGGGAGGCACGTGAGATGAACGACGAAAAACTGTTGGAACAGGAGATACTAGCCTCTTTCGAACGGGGTGAGTGGAGATCCGTTCGGAATCGGAAAGGGGAGATCGCGCGCATCAGGGCATCGGCCGCGACTACCTTGCTCAAGAACAAGCGGGTCAACATTCGAATCTCGTCGCTTGACCTTGAAGGGCTGCAGGCCCGAGCTGCTGAGGAGGGCGTTCCGTACCAGACACTCATGGCGAGCGTCCTTCACAAATTTGTATCTGGCCGTCTGGTTGAGGCACAAAAACGCATAACTACGCGCTCAAGTCGGGCGGCGCGCAAGCGTACCGCTGCATAGCGCGAACAAACGTCGTGTGTTTCGCGGATGCCGCTGATCCGTGGGGCCGTTAGACTTCTTCAAACCACCCCGTAGGCACTATGAGCAGCCCATACGTCTTCATCAGCTACTCGCGCCAAGATCGCCAGTTCGTTGAACGTTTGTCACGCGAGCTTCAATTGGCAGGCGTTCAGACTTGGATAGATACGCAGAACATCTCCGCGGGCGCGAATTGGCAGCAAGAGATCGAGAAAGGCCTGCTGCAAGCCGACGTCTTGCTCTACGTCGCGAGCAACCAAGTCTCCTCGTCGAGATGGATTGAGTTGGAACTACAAGCCTTCCTAAGAGGGTCCGGCCGGGTCATCCCACTCATCATTGACGACGCTGGCCCAGCGTCGATGCCGCCCTCCCTCCAAACGATCCAATGGGTCGATTTCAGGGGTGACTTCCAGGGCGCACTCAATCATCTTCTGGCCGGAATTCAAGGATTGGTTGGCCACACATCAGTCGAACCGAAAACAAAGCAGTCAAAAGGTTACGTATTTATCAGTTACGCATCTGAAGATGTTGATTTTTGTCTTGATGTGAAACACTTCCTCGCAGAGCGGGGTTATTCATTTTGGGATTTTCAAACGAGCAAGAGAAACTATCAACTCGACTACACACTTGAATTAGAAGAGAGAATATCCAACGCGGAAGCAACATTGAGCATCGTGTCGCCGGCCTGGAAGAAATCAGCTACTGCGTTGCAGGAGCTGCACTACTCCAAGGAAGTTGAAACGCCAGTCTTCTTGTTGCGGCTAAAAAGCCCAGGTCCGACGTTAGCACTTGCCGGACTGACGTTCATTGATTTCACTGAATCTCGTGAGATCGGCTTTCAGAAACTCGCATCAGAAATGCAAGACGTCGGCCTGTGAAAAAGACATCCAATCCCTCGCTCAAGCGGATACCAAGAGCTGGTAGCGCTACAGCGCTGCGCTATTCTTGCTTTCGCGCGGCCCAACCGGCGGCTGCAGCGGACAGCCGCTGCACCGTGGAGCCGTTGTAAGAGCCTAGAGGAGATCGACATCTTGAGCGCCGCTGCCAAATGGGGTGTAGGAGAGCAGCCAGACCATTCCTAGGAAAGTGAAACGAACAAGCTTGGAAGGATGATTTAAAAAGATGAGGTCGTTCGAGTCGCGCAGTCGAAGGCGAACCACGTCCGCCCTCATAGAGAGAAACGGTAAGATGCTGATTACGACAGGCATACTCTTAGCGACGTGGCTATTGATGGCTCCGGCATGCCTTTGGGCAGAGAGCGGGGCCGTGCTTGAGGTGGGTAAGTTCTCAGCCAGTCAGGTTGGGCAGGCGATGCCCGATGGGTGGAAACCGCTCACCTTTAAGAAGATTCCTAAACATACTTCCTATGAAGTGGTGAAGGATGGAGATGTGAGGGTTGTGAAGGCGGTGAGCGAGGCTTCGGCTTCCGGCCTGACCAAGCCGGTGGTGATCGATCCGAAAGAATTCCCGATCGTGCGGTGGCGCTGGAAAATCGACAACGTGTTGAAGGGTAGCGACGTGGCGCTCAAGGAGGGCGACGACTTTCCGGCCAGGCTCTACATCACCTTTACGTACGATCCCGACAAAGTCAGTTTTGGCAAGAAACTCAAGTACAAGGCCGGCCAGGTGATCTTCGGGGATATTCCAATTGGGGCGATCAACTACGTTTGGGAAGCGAAGACACCGGTCGGCACGATTATCGACAACGCCTATACGGATTTTGTCAAGATGGTTGTGGTGGAAAGCGGGCCACAGAAGATTGGGATGTGGATCGACGAAGAGCGGAATATTTACGAAGACTACAAGAAAGCGTTCGGGGAGGAGCCACCGATGATCAACGGCGTCGCGATCATGAGCGACACGGACAATACCAAGGAGCGCGCCATAGCCTACTACGGCGACATCATTTTCAGGAGGGCCGCACCATAAGCTGCCCGCGACCGATGTTCCTGCCCTATTCAATATTTCTTGCCCGAATCAATAGTCCCGCGCATCCGTGATGCTTTTGTGACAATCGCTTGCTATCCTGACGACGAAGGTCGGCCGAGAACAATACAGCACAGGCAAAGCATGAAGCCTCGTAAAATCCTTGTGATTGAAGATGACCGGGACATTGCGCGTCTGGTGGAACTTCACCTGCATGATCTAGGATATGATGTGCAATTGGCGCATGATGGTGTCTCCGGCCTCAAGCACGCCCTCTCCACACCCTACAATTTGATCATTCTCGACCTGATGCTTCCAGGGATCGAAGGATTGGAGGTCTGCCGAAACCTGCGCGCCAAACCTAACTACACTCCCATCCTGATGCTGACGGCCAAGTCAACGGAACTGGATCGTGTGCTGGGCTTGGAGGTCGGCGCAGACGATTACCTGACCAAGCCGTTCAGCATCAGGGAACTTCTTGCCCGCGTGAAAGCCTTGTTTCGCCGCATCGAAGCGCTTGAATCACAGTCGGCCCAATCGACGCAGAAGACAATCCGGACAGGCGATCTGGCGATTGACGTTGAAAAGCGCACGGTCACGCTTTGCGGGAAACCAGTCGATCTCACGGCCAAAGAGTTTGATCTCCTGCTTCAGTTTGCTCAGCACCCAGGCCGGGCCTATACACGCTCCCAACTCCTTGATCTGGTGTGGGGCTATACGCACGAGGGCTACGAACACACCGTGAACTCCCATATCAACCGGCTGAGAGCCAAGATCGAACGCGACCCTGCCCACCCGCAGTACGTGTTGACGGTGTGGGGAATCGGCTACAGATTTCATGAAGAACAAGTAGAAGGCTAGTTCGATGTTCAAAACCCTGTATGGGAAGCTGGCCATTGTCCTCCTTGGGTTGTTTTGCCTCATAGGCGCCGTGGCCATTGTACTGACGTTGTATACGACTCGGCTGTATTTCCAAGAGGTCAACCAGAAGCTCAACCGGACCCTGGCAGAACACATGGTGTCTGAAAATATCCTGATGCAGGCGGGACAGGTAAATGACGCGGCGATCAAAGAACTGTTTCACCTGCTCATGGTGATCAACCCCAGCATCGAAGTTTACCTGCTCGATGCTCAGGGGACGATCCTGACCTTTTCAGCCCCTCCTGAAAAGGTGAAACGACAACGCATTTCCCTCGCGCCACTGGAGCGTTTTTTGTCGGGAGACGAAGACCTCCCAATTCTGGGTGACGACCCGCGTGACATCAATCGTGAGAAGATCTTTTCGGCCTTTCCCATACAACGCTTAAATGGCCAAACCGAGGGCTATCTGTACGTGATCCTGGGTGGCGAGGAACTTGACTCGGTGGCACAGATGCTTAAAGGGAGTTACATTCTCCGGTTGAGTCTGTGGGCGGTAGCCGCAACACTGCTGTTTGTCCTTCTGACCGGACTCCTTATTTTTGAGCTATTGACTCGGAGGCTCAGAACGCTCGCCGTGGCGATGGAGACCTTCAAGCGGGGTGATTTTTCTCAACAGTCAGATCCTTCATACCGGTCTCAGGTTCATTTCGCCACCACTCGGAAGGGAGATGAAATATACGAGTTAGGCACGATCTTTACCCAAATGGCGGATCGTATCCATCAGCAGGTCGGGCAGCTCAAACAGACTGATTTGTTGCGGCGCGAGCTGGTCGCCAATGTTTCTCACGATCTTCGCACACCTCTGACATCCCTTCAGGGGTATCTTGAGACCCTGCTTCTGAAGGAAGGAACACTGTCCCCACAGGAGCAGCGAACCTATCTTGAAATCGCGACCAAGCACAGCGAGCAATTAGGAAAACTGGTGGCTGAGCTGTTTGAACTGGCGAAGCTGGATTCTCATGAGATGGAGCCTCATGTCGAGCTGTTCTCCCTGAGCGAACTTGTTCAAGACGTGGTCCAACAACTCCGGCTTGCTGCAGAACAGAAGCGTATCGGGCTTCACGCAGACTTCCAGGAGGACCTTCCGTTCGTGTCGGCTGATATCGGGCTTATCGAGCGGGTTCTTAAAAACCTTATCGAGAATGCCCTCCGCTACACCCCGCAAGGTGGCACCGTAACCGTGGCTCTCACCCAAAGTAGCCAGACGATTATGGTGCAGGTGACGGATACCGGCTGTGGAATTTCTCCTGACGATCTCCCGCATATTTTCGACCGATTCTTTCGTGTGGGGGCAAACGACCAGGAACACTCCACTGGAGCGGGACTTGGCCTTGCCATCACCAAGCGAATACTCGAGCTCCATGGAAGCACAATTGAGGCCCGAAGCATCCTGAATAGCGGGACGACCTTCACCTTTCACCTGCCCGCTGCACACCCCTCCATTGAGCCCACCGGTTCTTCATCGACGGGATACTAGCCCGCATTATTCCTGACGCTTCTGCTGCAAGCGCGGATACGCGGCTGCGACAGACAGTCTCGCTGTTCAGCCCTTCGACATCCTGCACGAGTATGCCTCAGGACTTCACGCCTCCGAGTACCCGCCTCGCTTCGCGGCTGCGCGCTTTCGCCACGAATCTTCATGAATAATGCAGGCTGGCCCTAAACGGTGATCGTGTCGTGACACGTGGCATGCGTGGGGTGTGGCTCGGTAGTGATCTCATCTGCTGGGTCTATCGGTTGCCAACATCTCCGCAGTCCAACCTCTCTCTGGACCAGACTGTGCCCTCACCACCTTGATGCGGTGACCTGATATCCCGGTCTGACCAAGGCGCTCGGTGCCTCGTGACCAAAATGTGATTGTTGTGTGAGCGTTTCGTGATCGGAGACTGCGATGATCACCAGGCGATCGCGACGCCACATGTCCGTGGGTCCATCATGCACTCATCACTGAAGGAGGGCGCACAATGAGAGACGTATTTGCCGCCGGGTTGTCCGCGTTGTTGGTGATCTTCGTACTTGTGTGGTTGCCGGCCTGTGGCGGCTTGATGGATAAAGAAAAGGCAATGGACAAAGACAAAGCCATGATGGAGAAACCAGGTGGAATGATGATGAAAAAGGAACAGACCATGGAAGTTAAACCGGAATCGATGATGGGTGCGAAGCTACGCCAGGCTACATTAGTCGGAGCGGCAGGGCATCATGCCTCCGGTACCGCCGTCCTTACAAAGGGTGAGGCAAGCACGTCCTTGCTGACATTCTCGAGCCTCGATATGGATCGGGTGCCGGACGGCCGTGTGTACTTAGCTAAGCACGGTGACTATGCGAAAGGCATCGAAGTGGGACAGTTAACGGTGTTTCAGGGTGCGGTGACGTTCATGATTCCAGAGGGAACCAATATTGATGACTACGATGGTGTGGTGATTTGGTGTAAGAAGTTCGGGGTCGAAATCGGTCACGGGACGTTCATGGGCGGATCGAACAAAGGAATGTGATGTTGGCTAGCCGGAGGTCGATGACGATCAAGTCTCCCCATCTTGCGAAGCCCAAGGGCGGACTCATCGCGAGACTCAGGTCTGGTGAGGAGAGGGCTTTCGATGAACTGGTCAGCCAACAGCATGGCGCGCTCATTCGAATGGCCCTGGGCTATGTGGCCGATCGAGAAGTCGCTGAAGAGGTCGTGCAAGACACCTGGATGGCGGTGATCGAAAGCCTGAATCGGTTCGAAGGCCGGTCGTCCCTTCGCACCTGGATTTGCGGGATTCTGATCCATAAGGCCAAGGATCGCGGTGTGCGCGAGAAACGCCATACAACCTTCTCGGACTTCGAGTTTTATGACGACGACCGTGATGAAGTCGTCGACCCATCTCGTTTCCAACAAAGCGGCGAGTGGGCCAGCCATTGGGCCTTCCCTCCTCAGCCTTGGGACGACCGGACACCGGAGACACTCTTGGTGTCGAAGCAAGCCGTAGACTGCATGCAGCGGGCGATTGACGCTTTGCCGGTCAACCTCAAAGAAGTCCTGATCCTTCGTGATGGGGATGGCGTAAAGACCGAGGACGTCTGCAAGAGGCTGAACATCACTGGAACCAATCTCTACGTACGGTTACACAGGGCTCGGGAACGAGTAAGACTGGCGGTCGAGACCGCTCTGGGGACAGGGTGAGGCTACGGGGACACGCAGGAGTCGATCTCTCTGTTGCCGTAGCCTCAACCTCATCTTCTTTGAGGGCTATAGGTATCAGGGGACCGAGGCTGTCATTCGCTGCAACGTAGTGATTTAACCTACATAGTAACACTCCTTGTCCCCGTTCAGTTCGCAACGTGAGGTTCTCCATCTTGTGACTCATATGTGATCACTGCGTGAGAGTTTCGTGACATTTGGCGCCTACCATGTGGTTCGTCTAACTAATCACTCACTCGGTCAACACAGGAGGTAGGAAATGAGAAAGATGTACCTGCGCGTGATGGCACTCGTATTGGCATTGTCCGGAGGGTTGATCGGCACCGTCTTTGCCGACCAGAGAGGGCAGATGGTGTACACCATGTCGAATGCCTCATCCGGGAATGCTGTCCTGGCGTTTGAGCAACGTGGCGACACCTTGATTCCGGCCGGGAGTTTCCCCACGCAAGGCACTGGTTCAGGGGGTGGGCTTGGCAATCAAGGGGCCATCGTATTAAGTGACGATGGGGATACGCTCTTGGCCGTCAATGCCGGAAGCGACGAGGTGTCGGTGTTTCGTGTCCATGCCAATGGCCTCACACTGGCCGATAAGGTGAGTTCGGGCGGGGTGCGCCCGATCAGCATTGCCGTGCATGAGGACTGGGTCTACGTGTTGAATGCGGGCGGAAGCGGCATAGGCAATATTACGGGATTCGTCTTGACGAGTCGCGATACGTTGAAGCCGATCCCTGGATCGACTCGCCCGCTCAGTGGTCCGGCCACGGCGCCGGCACAAGTCGAATTTAATCCCGAAGGAGATACGCTGGTGGTAACGGAAAAAGCCACTCGGATCATCGACACCTATACGGTGGATGATGATGGTATTGCGACTGGCCCGGTCTCTCATGCCTCGTCCGGCATCACCCCATTCGGATTTTCGTTCAATAAGCGAGGGATTCTCATCGTCAGCGAGGCGTTCGGTGGAGCAGCTAACGCCAGCGCGGTCTCTTCATACGCGCTCCACCAGGGTTCGTTGAGGCTCCTCAGCGCCTCAGTCCCAGACTTACAATCGGCGGTGTGTTGGATCGTCGTCACCAAGAACGGCAAATTTGCCTTCGGCAGCAACACCGGCAGCAACAATATTTCCAGTTACCGCGTCGGGCGGGACGGGACACTGACCTTGCTCGCGTCCGTGGCTGCCTCGACCGGAGCCGCCCCTATTGATATGGCATTGAGGGGAAACAGTAAGTTTCTCTATGTCCTCAATGCGACGGCACATACCATTGACGTGTTGCGTGTCGATCGCGGCAATGGGCAGCTCACTCCGGTGACGAGCCTGTCTGGTCTCCCCGCAGGGGCGAACGGTCTTGTGGCTCGGTAACGTCGCGCTATGCGATCCGTCGCGTGAGCCGTCATGAGCAGGGGAGCCTCGCCCGCGAGAGGCTCCCCTTATTCACCCGATGCGATTGGAACGTGAAACCGCCTCTCCGTGATGGGTGAGGCGGTGCCGGTGGCAGGACCTGAGTCGGACAGGGAGAAGAGTTTGTGTCCATCCATTCCGGCATCCAAACACGAGGTGGAAGGAACGCGGCATGATAGTTCTGACTCGAATTCTGGCGAACATCATCATTCTCAGCGCACTCATTGGATGGTCACCGGTCTCCGCAGATACCGGTATCAAGGCTCCGACGATTACGAATGAAACATGGCTGAACAGCAGGCCTCTTCATGACGCTGACCTCAAAGGCAAGGTCGTCTTGGTGGAGTTTTGGACATTCGGCTGTTACAACTGTCGTAATGTTGAGCCCTACGTGAAGCAGTGGTATCGGCAGTATGCCGATCAAGGGTTTGTGGTCATCGGCGTTCATTCGCCTGAGTTTTCTCACGAACGGAATGTCGATCGTGTTCAGCAATATGTAACAGAGCATGAGATTCGGTTTCCTGTCACCATCGACAACGACTTTTCGACGTGGAACAAGTATGGGAATCGCTACTGGCCAGCCATGTACCTTATCGACAAGCATCGTGTGGTCAGGTACGTTCGAGTTGGCGAAGGAGGATATCGGGAGACCGAGCACATGATTCAAATGTTATTGAAAGAAGACATACAGAGCTAGCTTCGACTGTATGCTCATACAGCAGAGGGTGAAGGCGTCGACTTGATGGCTCTGAGCCATGTGGCGGCTCTGAACAGGCCGGCCCATTCATGGAGCGCATCGCGCATGAGGTGTGTATGCCGATTGAATAGGGGTTACTGAATGGAATTCGCGAAGCCGCTCCGCGTAATTTCTGCGCGAAGGGTGTCCCCGACCTTTTTTTGCCTGATCTGTTTCGTGCCCTGGCCCACGTACAGATCGACGTGGTTGCCTTCGTAGTCTTCCACAGTATAGGTGTTGCCCTCGATCTTCTTGACTGTGCCACCGAACGTCATCCAGGCCGGACCCGGCTTCTTATCATGGCTGGCTTTGGGTCCATCGATCTGATGAGGGGCATGACCGGCTTTTTTCACGGACGAGTGAGTGGACTTCTTCATTTCTGAGTCTTTGGCCAATGCTGGGGTGATCGCCATGGCGATACAGGCTACGGTGCTCACCAGAATCAGGAACATGTTCATACGTGTCTTCTGCATCATGAACCTCCTTCAAAGGACGAAGAGTCGATGTCAATCCAAACTCTTGAGCAAGGCCTGTGCCGGAGGATAGTGCGAGATTAGTAAGAAAGTTCAGTAGGTTAGAGGAGCCGACGAGATAGGGGCATGCGCATGCAACAGAGGCAGGGAAAAAACGGCGTGATCCTGTCCAAATATGGCCGTTTGTGTCGATGCGAGGCTAGATGATGGCCGCCCCTTTGGCGCTCTTGAACCAAGCGCTCACACCCGTCATCAACCTCATGGCGGGTCGGCCGGTGTTGGCGACGTTTCAGGTCAATCTCCGATGCAATTCCGCCTGCGGGTATTGTGATCTTCCGCTTAATGTCGGTCGATATGAGATGACTAGAGAAGAAATCCAGGGGGTCTTCTCCGGTCTCTATCGTGACGGTGTGCGGTTTGTGCTGGTGCAGGGGGGCGAGCCGTTGTTGCGGCGTGATTTGCCGGAGATTCTTGAAGACCTTTCGGCGATGGGCTTTCAACTCACGCTGATTACGAACGGCACGAAGCTCACGGCGCATCTTGTCGAGCGACTGGGTCGGCTGCCGCTGACCGTCTCGGTAAGCCTGGACACGTTGGATCGAGAGCAGTATCGGCAGATTCGCGGCGCCGATCAGCTGCTCCAGGTCTTAGAGGGTATCGCGCTTTTGAAAGATTTTCCTCATCCGAAATTTCTCACCTGCATTGTGAGTGCAGTCAATCGAGTGGAGGCGCCGGCGGTCGTGCGATTTGCGCGCGCGCAAGGATTCTTGCCGGTGGTGGGCGCCTATCATTGGAACGTGGGAACATATGGCAGGCCCGATGAACTGCTCATGTACGATCGAGCGAGCGCCGCCGCTGTGTTCAGCGGGCTTCTGGACGACGAGCTGATTCCTCCCGGCTACCTCAGGAAATTTGTCGAGGACAATGTGAGCTGGTTGCGTGGAGAGAAGTTGGAACCTTGCGATGCGGGGCGGTACAGTGTGGCGATCGATGCTTCCGGAAATGTGTCACCCTGTCTGGCGTTCCCTTCCGTGGGGAACTTGCTCGAATCGTCGCTGAGTGAAATATTATCTCGATTCAATCGACAAAAGATTCAAGCCTGTTCCGATAACTCGTCGTGCAACAGGCTCGATGGCCGGGTCGTTGGAACAATCCTCCGCCATCCGATCACTGCGCTGCGGTCGGCGCGGTCATTGACCTCGCGAGGGACCCTCTGATGAGTCGTTGGATCGGCGCGATCTGTCTTGTCGTCATGTTGGCCGGCTGTTCAATCACACCGCGGACCTTCCAACCGGTCGATCCCATTGCCCCCGATCGGGCTTCTCACCAGGCTTGGGACCGGATTGTCCAGGCTCACGTCCACGATGGACAAGTGGACTATCCAGCCATACAGGCCGGTGGCATGCTCGATGGCTACGTGAGAGAGCTTAACCGCATCGACCCCACAAAGTTGCCGGGGCGCCAGGACCAACTGGCATTTTGGATCAATACCTACAATGCCTTTGCCGTCAAGGGTATCTTGGACCACTATTCGCCAATGACCCTCTGGGGGCGCTATCGCTATTTCATCGGTCGCGACTATCACGTCGGTGGCACGACCATCAATCTCTACGATCTTGAACGGCAAGTGCTGATCGAGCAGTTCCATGAGCCGCTGATGCACTTTGCCATTGTCTGTGCATCCACATCCTGTCCGAAGCTCCAGCCTTGGGCCTATCAGCCGGATCAACTCGATCGTCAGCTCGACCAAGCCGCAAGGATGTTCATCAATGATCCCACACGTAATCGATTCGACCGAAAGCTGAAAGCAGCGTCGTTGTCGATGATCTTTCAATGGTTTGAAAAGGATTTCGCCGATGCCGCTGGATCAGTGTTGGCCTATATTGCTCGCTATGTCGATGATCCTGAATTGGCGAAGGAGCTGATGCAGTCGGGCTATCGCATCGAGTATCTCGACTATGACTGGAGTTTGAACGGCATTCCGCCTAGCCCGCATGGTTCATGACGATTCGTCACGAAATCGTGGAGTCGCCTAGTGAGACGGGCGCGCGGAGCCGGGAGGCGGGGCTTGCCCCGCCTGGGAGTTCCGAAGAGGGTGCGCCCTCTTCGTGGGGATTTCTACAAGGGGGCTGGCCCCCTTGTAAGAGTGGGTGAGGCAGGCTTCTGGGCCGAGCCCACGAGGAAGAGAGGCATCCTTGAACAGGATGTTGACCGACCGAGCGGCGAGCCCGCCCGCGTGGGCGCAGTGAAACATGCGGCCAGGCTTGTCGTAGCGGCGAATCCGCGATTGCAGTAGAAGCGCTCGTGAATCATGCGGGCTAAGGAGATGGCACGTGCTGGTACGTCCTGATGAAAAAACGCCGATTGCGCGCCTGCTGACGTTTCTCGAATATGGCGAGCGGATGGCCAACGAATGCGCCAAGGCACAGGCTGCGTTGGCTCCGGATTCAGGATCGCGTCGCTTCCTTCTCACCCAGGCTCGACAAGAAGCTGCGCATGCCGTGGTGTTTCAAGGCGCCATTGCCTGGCTCGCACCGAGGCATCTTGGCGATGCGCCGTTTCTGCCGGCGTTAGAAGAATATCGGAAAAAACTCAACGATGCCCTGGATAGACAAGACGTGCTCGAAACGTTTCTCGCTGAGCAGGTCATTCTCGAAGGACTGGGCGAAGCCATCCTGACGCGCATCGAAGAAGGGTTGGCCAAGCGCGCGGCACCATTTGGCCGACTGCGACGAATATTACTACAACAAGAAGAGGCTCATCACGGATTCGGTCGGCGTATGCTTGAACGGGCGATGGCTGAAGGGCGGATCGATGCGGAGACGTTACGTCGTCGCGCGCAGGACTACCTCGCGCTGACGGACCAGATAGTCCTGACATTGAGCGACCTGTTCGAATCGATCGCCGAAGATCCCACGGCCTGGGCGCAGGACGTACGGAAGTTTTTGCCTCCGTGGCTGACGGAGGTGCCGGTGTGATCTCGGTCATCATGCCGGCCTACAACGAAGAGCGGGCGCTGCCCAACACATTGCGTGCTCTCTTCACCCAACAGGGCGACTACGAAGTGGTCGTCGTCGACGGCGGCAGCACCGATGGCACGATGAACGTACTCAAGGAATTCGGATTTATCCCCGACGCGTCGCATCGTACGTTTCACGTTTCACGTTTCACATTTCACGCGCCAAAGGGCCGCGCATCCCAGATGAACGCCGGGGCCAAGCAGGCCACAGGTGAGTGGCTCCTTTTCCTTCATGCCGATACGGTCTTGCCTCCGGGCGCAATTCAGCGGCTCAACGAGATGGAAGCAGATCAGACTGCTCAAGCCGGTGGATTCATGCACCAGTTCTCAGGCGACGACTGGCGACTCAAACTGATCTCGTTCTTAGACAATTTCCGCTGCATTCGAAGCCGGATCATTTATGGAGATCAAGCGCTCTTCGTCCGCCGTGCGCTATTCGAACAGCTTGGTGGGTTTCCCAATCGGCCCATACTCGAAGACGTAGCCTTCTGTGAGCGCCTTCTCGCCGTAACCACGCCGCTTCTGCTTTCGGCATCCGTCGTGACCGATGCCCGCAAGTTTCTGAAGATGGGAGTCTGGCGCAGCTTTCTCCGTGTGCTCCTCATCATCCTTCATGTCGAATTTCGCTTGCCAGTGCTGCCCCGCTCGTTCTTCCAGGACGTTCGATAATAATATAGACCGTAGCACCCCGCGCACCTTTCTTCCTCTCCTTCGCTCAACTCATCAGACGAGGACAAACGGAGGGTTTTATGCGACACCGGCTCATTCAAGATCTCTATGGTCGTTCGTTCGATAGCCCTGCTTCTATCTGGCCGCACGTCGACATTGGCTCACGACGATGTGAAGCGGACAGCTGGGCGGACGGTTACTGTGTCGGAAGAGAGTGGCGACGATTTTTGCTCGCAAAAGAAACGAGGTCGGATGTCTTTGTCGGTGTGACTCGTCATCGCGCACGCCATTGCGTGGTTGCTTCTGTCTTGTGCCTGTGCGGCATTACCTCGAGACGTGGGCTTGTGTAGGTATGTGATCACTTGTATGATTTGAAATATGAAACAGTCCAGTGCTGGCAGAGTGATGGTATTGGTTGTGGCCCTTGCTGCCTCCATCCAGGGCATTGCCGCACCGGATCGTGTCGTGGCCGATTCTTCTGTCTTTGCGGAGCCGAATAACCAACCTTCTTCGAGCACGCCGGAGGCCACTGCCCCAAGCCAATCTCCACTTGCAGTGCCGTCAGCCCCTGCTTCCTCCGCAGACGTTCGAGACATTCCCTCGATCAGCGGTCGCTACGCTATTGGAGGGAGAACGTTGTTGCCGTATATCGGGGCAGGTTTCGCTGGAGGCTACAATTCAGAATTCAATCGTTCCTTGAGTGGGGCGCCTCCCTCCCAGAGCGAATTTGGACTTCGAAGTCAGTTCGGGCAAAACGTCTCCCCGAATGAGTTCCAACTAGGCGTCCGCATTCCGTTTTAGCCGAGTCGCTACCAATCCCCCTGCTCACCGACAAGCGAGAACCGAGAGGAGCCATGGCATGACCATGCACCTCGCGGTGCGGCGGGTTCCAAAAGGAGTCACGTATTCGGCGGACCGACGGGGGGCGATTTCACCGGTTCGTCGACAACGGTAAAGAACTCGACAGGTTAGGGATACTGTGCGAGGCTCATTGTGTACGGTATTTTTCTTGCTCCTTATCGCTCTTCATGAAATTCATCACGCTGACAAGAATCTTCGATGCGCCGCCGGCCCGAGATGGGAACCGTCAAGGCTGGATGTGTATCATGACCCTGAGCCTGGTTGTGAGCGGGGCCTTTCTGATGCAAGGGTGTGTCGCAGGGGCCTGGGTGGCAGCGATGGCAGTGAATACGATGAAGAGCAGTCATATTACGTTTTGGCCGTTTGAGCAATCGTGGGTAGCCCCACGGGATCGATCGAACGATGCGATGCGCAATCCAAAGGTGACCAGCATCGCGGTTCTTCCGGTTGAGGGCGATCCGGAGATGGGTGCGCGGCTTGCGACGGTGTTGCAGCAAGAAACCACATTGCGCGTCGAGTCTCCATCGACCGTCAGGGCCGCAGTGGCTGAAACTGATTCGCGTTCGGCACAAGCTAATGATAATGATCGCAGCGCCCTGGCCAAGGAAATCACCCGGGACCTGGGTGTCGATACCGTTCTCGTCAGTCGCGTGACCGGCTCACCTTCTCATCCAAGCGATTGGGGATGGAAAGCCGAGGGTTCACGCCGTCTCTATTTATATCTGGTGAATCACGATGGCCGTTTGCTCTGGAAGGATCAGCTCCCCTTCACGCTGGTAACAGGCGGAACCCCGCAGTTGGAAGCATCCGTACAAGTCGATCTCGCCTACCATGTCATGCGGCACGTCAAAAAGTTGCATCTTGATGAACTCGGCTATCTCCCAAAGAGAATTTCCTAGTTCTTCCACACTCCTTCTTGCAGCGGTCTCCCTCCTCCGGTAAAGTCTGGCTTCTTCACCCTGGAGCCTGACTTCTCCATGCCGTTGCTCGATGCGCCATCGCTGGTTTGTCTTCAGGAAGAGTTTTGTCTATCGATGAAGCGACTGTTGAGTGATCTCTGCCTTGATTTGGAAAGCCAATATGCCGATGTCGCGAAATCGTTGGCCTTGCCTGTGGCGTACTTTCGGTTCCTCAGCCAAGCACTCGAACGGGATGGGTATGCTCATTGGAAGGTGGTTGGCTGGATCGAAGCGTTGAACGACCTGGTGTATTTCATCGATCTTCTGAAGCAAGTCCGTGATGAACAGAGTCCTCGTGAGTTTGCGGCGGATCTCTATGCCGAGTGCGAAGAGAAGTTTTTTGAGAATAGTTATCTGGACGATCTGTTTCCGCGCGGGGTCTCGCAAGCCTCGGGGCTCGAACGGAGACTCAACGAACTGTGTACCCGCCTCACGCAGGAGCTGACACAGGAATCGCTCTGCCTTGTGCCGGGACTTCCGATGCTATGGTGCGCCTCTAGCAAGATCCCGTCCTGGACGATCGAGGTACGGCTTGACCACAACATCGAACGGGCAGAGCTGTTCGGAACAATGGCAATAGGGGTGGAGGGCGATATGTATGAAGCCCCTCCTTCGGTGAAGAGGGCCCTGAAACAATCAGCCGGACATGCCATGGTTCTGGTCGAGCCGCACGAGCTGTCCCTGAAAATTAAGCGAACCGTGACGCCTCTCTGCACGAGGCGAGGTAATCGATTGGAGTGGAGCTGGACGCATCGGCCGCAAGTTATCGCAATCGAGACTCGTTCTGGAGCCATCACTGCCGGACCAACGCTCGTCTATGGGAAGGACCGTCAACCTCGTTCGGTCGCTGCCACTTCACCTGATCAGGTTGCGCGAATCGGGCGGGCCTGGACGACCATTCAAAAGGCCTGGCCAGAAGGACAGGAAGTCCTGGCACTGCTGACCACCAGGATCGTCCCGCTTAAAGCCAAGGGCGTCGTCAGTTTCAGCTATCGCCACCGGCCAGGGCTCTCCTTTATCAACTGCTTCGATCGAGACAATCTCGATCTGATCGACGATCTGATCCATGAAAACAGCCATCACCATCTGAATCTATTGCTTCGCAAGCACGTGATGTATCACGGTGACCATAATCAGCAGATTTTCTATTCTCCTTGGCGTCGGAGCCTTCGCCCGTTCAGAGGCATTCTCCATGCGGCATTTACATTTACGATGGGAGCGATGCTCTTCGAACGACTATCAACGTGGGCGTCTGAGCGGGGTGGATCGGTTCGATGGACAGGAGCAGGACTGACCCAACGCGATCTGCAGCGAGCCAGGTTTCGCTGTCTTGAGGAAGTGGAATCCGTCCGCTATTCGATCCAAGATTTAGAGTACGCCAGATGGCATCTCAAGTGGCTCACAGGCTCAGGCCAGCGGCTGGTCAAGCAGTTGGCAGAAGCGATCGAGCAGGTCGAACAGAGCATCGCGCCCCATCGTAAGGCCGTTCTAGCATCAAAATTCGGCCCAGCCCTTCGACGTCATATCAAGGAACTCCAGCAAGCTCGCCAAACCTATGGACCAGTGCGACTGGGGAAGGTCTAGCAGGCTGCTGAAAAAGCCCGCCAGCGGCGTTCTCAGTCCTGTGTCTCCTTGCGACGTACCCTCCGGGTACGCCTCAGTCGCCCCATTCCCTGCGGCCTTGCTTGGGACAAGGTGCGTCTCGGCGCGCCAGGGTTGGGAGGGTGAGAAGTCTGGTCTTTTTGAGCATCCTGCGAGAGAAGTCGCGCAGGTTGTGTTCGTCGAGAGACTCGGCTATTCTTAAGACCAGGCTCGAAGGAGATAGTCTTGAGTAAGCTGCGGCAGACCAAAGAAGGATTATTGATCCCCTCTTCCCTATTGAAAGGGTTGACGGGGCTCGTTTCTGTTCAGCGGCAGGGTAACGTCCTACTCATCGAGTCTGAACAGCGACGGACGGCTCGACGCCGTGCGGCCCGCATGGTTCAGCGCCTGAGACAGACTGCAAAAGGATCAGAGGCGCTCACACCAGCAACGATAGCCCGCGAAGTCGCGGCGGTACGACGGAAACGTGCGGGTCATCGTTGACACCAATATCATTGTCTCCGGCCTTATCTCTCCTACGGGTCCACCCGGGAAAATTGTAGACGCCTTGCTGCAAGGCTTCCTGGTACCTGTCATGAGTCCCGACACGCTGGCTGAACTCGAAGCGGTGCTGATGCGGCCTCGTCTTCGAACCCTGTTCGGGCGTGCGGGAATTGAGGCGACGGAGTTCTTAACTGAATTTCGAGAGCTCGCCGAAATCATTGAGCCAGATCCCACCGACATTCCGGTTCGTGATGAAAACGACCGAATTTTTCTGGAACTGGCGGCGGCACGTCCTCCGGTGGACTTTCTGATCACCGGTGATCGAGACTTTGAACGGAAGCAATATGCCGATGTCCCGGTGATTTCCGCCGCGCTGTTCGTCAAGACCATCTTGTCTTAACGTGCCATGTCTCAGGATATTCTCGCCTCTCCACTGCCATATCAAAGAATTGAAGAAGGCCCCCAAACCTACAGGCTGGTGTGCTTAGGAAGGTGTGAGTGTGTATTGATGGTGAATTATGAGAGGTGGCGGTAGAGATCGGCGTGCTTCTCCATCACACGCTTGGCGGCGGCGTGGAACGCGTCATTAGGCTGGCCAATGAAGTCCTGGATACCGAGGCGCACCATCTGCTCGATGCTCAGGCCCTCGCGCTTGCCCAGCGCTTCCAGCCGCCGCATTTCTTCATCTGAAATGGAGATCGTGAGCGTCGCCATGATCGGCTCCTTCACTTAGGATGCTGCGTTTCGTATTGAGGTCAGTATAAGTGAAAGGACTCGTGAGGCCAAACCCTTGAAACTAACCCGCCGCCATGTGAAGGAACTCCAGTAAGCCCGCCAGGCCTACGGGTCGGTGCGGCTGAGCAAGGCATAGCTAGAGGAAAACGTGCCCTATGCAACGGCTAGGTAGACGCCGGTACCGATACCAGATTGAGGCGCATATTCAATGTGAAGGATTCTTCGAGGTGTTTTGCTTTTACTCTTCGATGAGGCATGGATAATAAGGGGCTTCATCAGCAGCACTCCCCCCGCAGGCACCACGCATTCCAGAGAGGCCTGCCTCTTGGTAATAGCACCAATCTCATCATCCGTAAGCACACCGTTCTGATGGCTTCTTGGGATGACACGCAATGGCCCATTCTCTGGACCACAGGGGTCCAAGTGGACTCTTAGTGTAATAACTTTCTCCAGCGCCCATGATGGTGAGTGTGCGTATGTCACACCTAACTTATTAGACCATGGTCCCCACTCTGAACCATCAAGTTTCTTGCTAAGAGGAAGAGCAGTGTCTTGATGCCATACGACCAGCCAATTTGATTTTGGGGATTTTTCAAATAATGTTGCGCGGTAAGGAGTTGCAGGTTCCGAAAGAGCGGTCGAAGCCAATGCAATCAGCCGTTTGTCATTTGCCAAAGATAAGACTGCGGGACAAGTCATAAGATGACGGGTTCCTGCGCGGCTTCGCCCGACCTTCCAATTTGAAAGATGGTTCAGGATACCCGTGCACTCCGAGCTTGAAAAAACACTATGGACTACAGAGAAGCCGTTTTTGTTTAGATCTTCCATTCCTTATCGAGAGTGTATTGGAGGTTTGATAAGTCGGTGTCTGTCTTGCGCTGTGTACAGTTTGAGCGGCTGAGATGCTCTCAACTGCGTACGTCTAACGAGGGTTGTCCGACTTTTCATACATTTCTTAGAGGGAGTGGTCGAGGCTGCCCTTTACTGCGCGCATCGAACGCGCACATTCCTATCGTGCGCGTTCTGCGAGCAAGAAGGGCATCTGGGCACTCCCTCTCATCCTTCTGAGCCCGCGCGTTGCGCGAGCAAGGAGATCTCCCAGTCACTCCCGATCCTCACGGCTCAACAACGATATCGACAAACGCCGGCACACTATCCGCCCCCTTCTTATCCGTCACCCTTAGCTTAAACCGATAGGTCCGTTTCTCCGACATGATCGGCGCGAGAAAGGAGGCTTCGGCGTTATCCACGTCCAGCAGTGCAATCTTACTGCCGCGGACTTGGCTCCACGAATAGTAGAGGGCTTCGCCTTCCGCATCCCGACTCTTCAACCCGCTCAGCTTCACTTTGGTTCCAGCTTTGACCGATTGGTTGGGGCCTGCATCCGCGACCGGAGGCTCGTTCGGTTCCTCGTTCACCTCGACGGTGACATCGAGCATGGCCTGTTTGCCGCGGTTGGTGACGGTGAGTATCATCTTTCCGTTACCGACAATCTGCAGGAGACCATTGGACAACACTCGAATGATCTTGGGGTTCGAAGACTGGTATCTCGTGCCGCTGCCCAGGGTACTGATTCGGCGGGTTACGCCATCGGTGAACTCACCGACTACGGGCAATTCGAAGACCTTACCCAGGGAATCGACATGACCGAAGGCGGAGGATTGTCCGGCTCGTCCGAGCTGCAAGGGTTTATCGGTTTCAAATTCGATGGAGGCGAGGGTAGCAGCGGGTTCGACCTGCACCAGAATTTCATCGAAGACGGATCGTTTCTCCAATCGACCACGAGAAATGTCGGCGACGGCCAGCAATCGCATCGGTCCGATACCGTCTTTAGGGACCAACAATGGGCCGCTGAAGGGTGGGCGATGGTCGGACAATCCGATCAGCGCCGCCGGCGCCACGATCGATCCCATCGCTGTGGCGTCGTCCTGCTCAACCAGTGTGTCATCCTGTTCGCTGTACCAATAGTAGCGGACTTGGACAATGTTGGAGTCTTTGCCCAGATCCACATGGGCGGTGATCGTTGTGCCCGATGTCAGCTTCGCCCCCTCCGCCGGTTCAAGAATCTTAAAGGCGAGCGCTTGCCGGGATGTGAGGACGAGGCACGTTGCCAACATGAACAGACCGAAGATCCGAGCCCACGTCTGACGTTTCACCTTTGACGTTTCACCTTTCACGGTCACCTCTTCAGATGGAAAGGCACGTCGATCAGGATGACGCGATCTTTGAACAGAAGCGCGGTTTTGAGGAGCAGTGCACGTTGGTTGTGCAGGATGCTTTGCCACCAATGGGCGGGAAGAATCTCCGGGATGACGACCGTCACCCAGATGTCAGGTTCCTTTTCGAGAATTTGTTCGATGTAGTCGAGCAAGGACTTCATGACTGAGCGGTAGGGCGACGGGAGCGCGCGCAAATTGACGCCACAGCCCCATTGCGCCCACTGGATTTGTATGCGCGCTGTGGCCTGCGTGTCCACATCGACCATCACCGCATGAATCTCGCCGGGATGACTGCGCGCATAATCGACCGCACGAATAACCGCTTGATTGACGCCGTTGATGGGAATCACGACGATATTGCGTCGTGGAAGTGGAGGACGGTGATCACGCGTGAGGGTGATCTGCTCAGCGACGGCCTTGTAATGAGTGTGAATCGAGCGGAACATCCAGACCAATATGAAAATGAGGAGGAAGACGATCCAGGCGCCTTGCGTAAACTTGGTGCTGGCGAGGATGATGGTCGCAATGCCGGTTATGACAGCGCCTGCGCCGTTCACCATGAGGTTTTTTCGCCAATGCGGCCCTTTCTTGGTTATCCAACGGCGCACCATGCCGGATTGGGACAACGTGAAGGAGATGAACACGCCAACGGCATACAAGGGGATCAGGGCATGCGTGTCGCCGTGAAAGAGCACGAGGAGCGAACAGGCGAAGATTCCTAAAATGACGATGCCGTTTGAGAACACCAAGCGGTCGCCGAATGTGGCCATCTGACGGGGCATATAGCCGTCGCGCGCCAGGATCGATGCGAGATGGGGGAAGCCGGCAAACGCACTATTGGCGGCAAGGATTAACAGCAGCATCGTCCCAATTTGGAGCGCGTAGTACAGAGCTCCGGTGCCGAAGGTGAGACGTGCTAATTGAGAAATAATCGTTTCGTCCGTCTTGGGAAGCACTCCATAGTGGTCGGCCAGGAAGGTGACTCCCATAAATAATGCTGCCAGAACGAGTGCCATATGAATCATGGTCGTCGAGGCATTCTTGGACTCCGGCTGGCGGAAGGCTTTGACGCCGTTTGAGATCACTTCCATCCCGGTGACGGCCGAACAGCCGGCGGCAAAGGAGCGCAGGATCAGGAACAACGTCAGTTCTTCGACCGCTGTCTGGTTGTCCGGCGATAACGCGACACTTTGTCCGGACAGGCTCTGGATACTTCCGATCACCACCATCAGCCCGAGTGAGCCGATGGCAAAGTAGATGGGAACGGCAAAGAATTTTCCCGACTCCCGCACGCCGCGAAGATTGATGACGATCATCAAGATAATGGCGACGAGCCCGAGGGCTTCGCGATGTTCGAACAAACTCGGTACGGCTGAGGTCAGGGCTGCGATACCTGCCGCCACGCTGACGGCGACCGTGAGCACATAGTCAATCATCAACGCCCCGGCCGCGATCAGCGCAGGCAGTTCCCCGATATTGTTGCGGGCCACAATGTAAGCCCCGCCACCCTCCGGGTATTCGTAGATGATTTGGCGATAGGAAATGGTGAGGACGACGACGAGAAATAAAATGGCAAGGCTGATAGGAATGGACCAGGCAACGGCGGCAGTTCCCGCAAGGATCAGTACGAGCAAAATTTCTTCCGTGGCATAGGCCACGGAAGAAATCGCGTTCGAGGAAAAGATCGCGAGAGCGAGGGTTTTCGACAGCCGTTCGTCTGCTGCCTGAGTACTCTTGAGTGGATCGCCAACCAGCCAACGCTTCAGAAACATAATCTTCATTATTGCACAGAAGCGAAGGGGTGCGCATTGAAGAAGATGCTTTCAGTCCATATGACTTAGGGCGCTGGTTCTCCTGTTGCCGACCGCTGCGTTTGTTGGGTGACGCGACGGTCACGATTTTGCTGCCATGATCTCAGCGCTCACCCATACAGGCTCATGTTTTTTCTAGGTATAGCCCCCTCTTGACTCAAACCCCTTGTCTATGGTCTATACCCCAGTTGTGATCAGGCTTATAATGACACCAGCTATAGAAATATTGCCGAAACAGTATCGTGACCAAATAGTGACCGATTGAGGAGGAGGCTTACCGTATGAGTGCATCAAAGAAGTGGGTAGGGGCGGGGATGATGGGGCTTGCGGCCTGTATCTTGTTTGCCGAGGCGAATTCCGCGCTTGCGGTTGTGTCGCATGACACGCATGTTGCCGTGGATTCCACTGTCGATGTCGCGACACCGGTGAACGTACAGGCGGGTCCGATGCTGATGGACAAGATGTCGAAGGCCATCGAGCAAATCGAGCGGCAGGTGCAGAGCAAGGGGCCGTTCCAGGGCGCCGGAGCCCATGCGATGCAGCAGGGGATTCTGCTCGTCGCAGAAGATCAGGATAAGGTGAAGGTCACGCAAGGCGCTCGCTGTCCAGCGCAAGCCCCTGTCCGTGCCTTCGATATTTCCACGATCAACGTTGAAATCTCCGTGAATCGATTTGGAGATTTCTATCCAGGGTACATGTATGCGCTGACCGAGAATGTGGCCGGTGTGCGGGCGGAAGAGGAAAAAAATAAGGCTGCGCGGGAAAGTGACGATCCGACGTTTGCCCTCGGCGCCGTGTCAAACGGTTTGCAGGGCGATCTGATTCAACCGTTGGTCATTCGGGCGAACCAAGGGGATTGTCTCCGGATCACATTGCGCAATCAGATTGCTGACGAACCGACCAACATGATCATCAACGGATCGCAGATGCTCGTCGCCAGTACGGGCAAGCCGGCGACCGCCAATAATCCTGATGCATTGGTGCCGACAGGGAAGCAGGGCGAATTCGAGTGGTACATTCCGATGGATCTTCAGGTGGGCGGGCGCGCGTTCCATAGCCATGCGACCAGAGAGCAGTATTCCCTGGGCCTGTTAGGTTCGCTTGTGGTTGAGCAGCGCGGGGCTCGACATCTCAGTCCTTTTACGGGCGAGGAAATGAAGAGCGGCTGGGAGGCGATGATCGATTTGGCCAACGCCTCGGACTTCCGCGAATTTGTCATTTTCTACCATGAGGCAGGAGACGAGACGTTTAGATTGTTGAATCGCAAAGGGGACATGTTGCCGCAGCGTGATCCGCACACGGACACCTATCGTCCGGGGGCTCGCTTGCTCAACTATCGCAGCGAACCACATGGCACAAGACTAGAGCAGCAGGAGCACCTGGTCGGGTTTTCCGATGAGTCGCAAGGCTATGGGTCCTACACGTTTGGTGATCCCGCAACGACGGTTCCCCGCTCATATTTAGGGGATCCGGCTACGTTCCGGATGGTCGGTGGGTCTGAAATCGTCCATTCGCACCATCTGCATGGCGGTTCCATCCGCTGGGCCAGACAGCCTGGTACCAGCAGAATTGATCCGACCTTGTCGAAGAACGGCCCTGTGAAGTTTCCGCCCATCAGCGATCCGTCGGATCGGCTGGATGTTCAGTCAATCGGTCCGTCGGAAATTTACGATGAGGTCACTGAGGGTGGGTCTGGTGGATTGCAGGCCTTGGCCGGTGAGTTCGTGTTTCACTGCCACATCCCGCAGCACTATGTGACGGGAATGTGGGGGTTCTGGCGTGTATACAACACGTTGCAGTCGACCGGGTTCCAAACCGACGTGATGAAGCCGCTCGTCGAGCTGCCCGATCGCAAGGGGAAGATCAAGCTCGCAGTCAGCTCGGACAAGCTGGTCGGGACCACAGTGGATTGGTATGGCGGAAAGAAGTGGGAGATCACGAAGGATAAGACAGATTGGAAAGCCAATCCAGTCAAGGTCTCTATCAAAGATTGGGTCGAGTATATGCTGCCGCCGCAAGGATTGCCCGGCAAGACCGAAGATCAAGTGAAGCAGGCCCAGGCGCATGATGCAACGGTGGTGAATTGGAAGTGGGAAGGCCCGCAGGCGCTGAATGAGCCTGAGACGCCGCACAAATGGGCGGATTACGAGTCGCCAACTCCTTTGAAACGTCCGGCTATTACGTTCGATCCGCAAACCGGGAAACTGGCGTTCCCCTGGCTGCGTCCACATCTCGGGAAGCGGCCTCCGTTTGCGCCGAATCATGGTGGGGCGCCGTGGCTAGAACCATTCCGTGTCCGTGAAGATGGAACAAGAAGTACGGAGCAAGCCAAGCCAGGCGAGCAGGGGCCGTGGAGCTTGTGTCCGGAGAATTCTCCGCGCAAATTCTATACGGTTCATGCCATCACACTGCCGATCACGCTCAAGCCGGCGACGCCAACATCCGCCGCACTTGTGGACCCTATTGGAATGATTTTTGTGTTGCACGAGGAAGAAGCCGAAGTTCGCAAGAATCCAAAAAAGCAGCTTCCGCTGGTCATTCGCGGAAACGTCTACGATTGTGTCGACATCATTTACAAAAACGAAATACCGGACGATGCGCGGACGGGATGGGCGAACAAGGTCAATCTTCATCCGCATTTCTTCCAATTCGATACCAGCGCATCCGATGGTCCGACGATCGGATTTTCGTACGACATGTCGTTGCGCGCCTTTACCATGCTGAAGGATCCTGAACCTACCAAGGGAATGCCCTTGCCAGGAAACACGGTGCTGACGGCGGACACGAAGGCCGGTTCGCGCAGCATCACCGTCGCTGATCCGTCGAAGTTCCATGTGAACATTGAGCTGGGCGTGGGGATGGACGATCCGAAATTTTTTGAAGTGGCTCGGATCAAAACCATCAATGGGAAGACCATCACGTTCGATGCCCCGTTGAAGTACGGGCACAGTAAGAACGATATTGCCAGCGTCGAATTCATCCGTGAGCGCTGGTACGTCGATTCCGATTTCGGAACCGTGTATTGGCACGACCATGTCTTCGGAACCGATACCTGGGGACACGGACTCTTCTCCGCATTCATCACCGAGCCACCGCGATCGACCTATCACGATCCAGTCACTGGAAAAGAGATCCGGAGCGGCCCCGTTGCGGACATTCATACCTTAGAACCGGTTTCGGCCCATATCCGTGGCAGTTTCCGCGAAGTCATGATGCATATCATGGACAGCAATGCCCGGACGGCGGAATTGATCACGACCGATAATCCGCAAGCAAGAGTGGGGGCGACCACCGTAGATGGGCCTCCGTCTCATCAGTTCCCAGCACGTATCAATAAGTCTCCGATGTGGTTTCTGAATGGTGGCGAAGCGACGACTGGAAGCGGCTACAGCATGCGTGTGGAGCCGCTGAGTGTGCGTCTCGCCCAGAATCCTGATCCGTCGAAACTCTTTGTATCCGGTATTCATGGCGATCCGGGTACTCCGTTGTTGCGGGCCTATCTCGGCGATCCGATTCTGGTGCGCGCGTTGGTCGGATCAGCAAATGAAGTACATACCTGGCATGTGACGGGCCATTGGTTCCCGATGGAACGGTATTCGACGACCGCCATGCCGCGGAGCACGATTCACCTGGCGATCGGAGAGCGGTACGATCCGGCGATTCCGGCCGCGGGGGGACCGCAGAAGCAGGCTGGCGACTATCTCTACTATAGCGGTCGAGCTTCCCACTTCGCGGAAGGCAGTTGGGGAATTTTCCGGGTCTTCGATGAACTGCAAGGGGATCTGAAGCCCTTGCCGAGCCGTGAGCAGATTCAAAAATCCGCGACGTCGATTTGTCCGGCAGACGCTCCAGTGAAGACTTTCAACGTTTCAGCGATCGACCAGAACATCCGGTACCATGAAGGAACGCCGGGCGTGATGGAAGTCGATTTGGAACGGAAGATGGTGTTTGGGAACGAGCAGGGCAAGATGTATGTACTCGATGGCGATCGTGGGAAGGTCAAGGCAGGCGAACTGAGGCCGAGCCCGCTGACCTTGCATGTGAACGTCGGCGATTGCATGAAGATCAATCTGAAAAATGAGATGGCCAAGGAACGGGCCGGATTCCACGTCGATATGATGGCGTTCGATCCGAAGGATTCGTTCGGTGCCAATGTCGGCAACAACCCGGGCGATCAAACGATCGGTCCTGGGCAGAGCAAGACATACACCTATTATGCTCACCAGGAATATGGAGAACTGGCAGCTCTCATTCAAGATTGGGGAAATGTGGTCGAAAATCCACGCAATGGCCTGTTCGGCTCAATTATTATCGGCCCCAAGGGATCGCGCTACCGCGATCCTATGACGGGCGCTGATCTGGCGATGAAGAGCAGCTGGCGTGCCGATGTGCTCGTGGATCGTACAATCCCAGGGAACGAAAACAGGAAGAACTACCGTTCTTTCTCGTTGATGTTCCAAGACGAAGATAACATCGTGGGCGTGAGCTTCATGCCCTATATCCAACAGGTGGCCGGCATCACGGCCGTCAATTACCAGTCGGAACCGACTGCCTGGCGGATGGAAAAAGGCTGTGATGTGTCGGAGCTCTTCAGCTGTGTCAAAGCCGGGGCTGCTGGTCCAGCAACACCGCTGCTGCAGGCACATGTCGGAGATCCGGTGGCCATTCACGTGCTCGGCGCGTTCAGTGAGCAGGTTCAGTTGTTTACTGTCGATGGCCATGAATGGCCGCATGAGCCGTATTCCCAAGGCGCCGACCAGGTCAGCACCATGGAGTTCGGTGGTTCCGAAGTGATTAATGCGTATCTCACGGGCGGCGCAGGCGGTCCGAATAAGATCGTCGGCGACTATATGTGGAAGAACCAACGTCCGGCGTTTGCCAACGCAGGGCAATGGGGCCTCTTCAAGGTCCTGCCGATTGACGATTCCAGGATTCTTCCGTTGATGCCACAGGTCCCACCGACCAAGACGGCAGAGCGTGAGGATGGTGGGGCTGTGTCGCGTACATCGACGGTTGGACGGTAAGCACAACGAGAGCGTCGGCTTCTTCACGTAGGGAGGATCTGGCGGAACGAGTGAGGGGCGGTTATGATCGCCCTGACCATGGGGGGAGTATTAATACTCCCCCCATGTATTTTTTTATTGATTGTTAATGGTGATGAGCATGACTTTACAGGGTCGGCGTGTTGTGGTCTCTATTTGTCGCTCGATTGTGCTGAGCCTATTCTTCAGTGCTCCGATCGCCGCGTGGGCTTACGAGGAAATGACGGTATCAGACGGTGGTACGGTCATGGGGACCGTGCAGTTTTCCGGAGAACTTCCGCTTCCCACGCCGTTTGAGCTTCGCCGATATTATGATCGAGTCTATTGCGGGGCAATATCCGATGGGTCTGGGTATCGGTTGCTTCGAGAAGTCTCCGTTGGAGCGCAGCAAGGTTTGAAAGATGTCATTGTGACAGTTGAAGGCATTGAAAAAGGGAAACCCTTCGAGTTTGCTGAAACAAATTTGGAGGCGAATATCTGTCAATTCGTCCCATTTGTGTCGGTCATGCGGGAGAACCATCCCCTGGCTGTGAAAAATCTGGATCCGGTTTCGCATGATTTGCAAATCTATGAACGAGACAATGAGCATGTGTTTATTATGTTCCATCGGCCGGCGTTGACCAAGTCTGGGACGAGCGATGTCATTAAATTTACGGGGAGCCGCCGCGACGTCACCATGCAATGCGGCATGCATCCATTCATGCAAGGACACGGGCTCGCCGTCAAAAATCCGTATTACGCGATCACCGGTTTGGAGGGAGCCTTTACGATCAAGGATCTTCCGGCTGGCACCTACCGGATCAAGGCGTGGCATCCGACCTTGGGAGAGAAAGAACAAAATATCACGGTGGCTGCAAACGGCACCACATCGCTGGGATTCAGCTTTGAGGCGAAATAGCCATGGGATGTTCTCGGTTTTTTCATGTGGTGATGATAGCTCTGTGCGCGGGCATGATGGGCGCTCATGCCGTTGCTGCGGAAGTCGTAGCGGTATCTCCGGTTAGCCGCATCGAAGTCGTCCTGGCAAGTCAGTACAAAAATCAGATTGCCGCAGTGAAGGAAGAATTTGTCCAGGCGGGGATGCCCAACGTCCATTTTCAGTTTTTTAGGCAGGGGCAGCCTCCGCAAAATATCGGTCTGGGCCGAGACGTTCCAGCTGATAAGGCACGAGAAGCGATCCGGTTGGCGCTCAAATACAACCTTGGTGTGGGGATACTGCTTCCTGAGAGACTGTTCCCTCCACGATTCGTGACGATCGCCTCATCGAACTATGACGACACGGTTGAGTACGTTATCGATCAGGCCACTCTTGCCCAATTACAGAATGAAACTCTTACGACCGAAGAGTTTCACCGTCTCTACAAGGGTCTGACATCTATCCCACTGCCGCCCAAAGGCCGATATAATCCCTAGCAGGTTGTTGAAAAAGCCCGCCAGCATCGTTCTCGCCTCGCTCAGAGGCTCAACGTACGGCATAGGGTACGATTCGCCTCTTCGCTCGCTGCGGCCTTGCTGAACAGCCTGTAGGCCATTGAGTTTCCATCGGCGATCTCGGGCGTGATGTCTTCCGGTATCGTCATCCAGTTTGTCAACACACTGCTAGTATTCACGAGAGTTCCTGACGACAAATCATCGCAGCTTTCCTACCTTCGATAACGCGGAATGCAGAAAAGGACTCACTGTCACCCCCCCCAGAGACCGTCTTTAAGTGTCCCGCTGCTCCGCCTCCATGCTGTACATTTCGACTCCTGTCAAGGCGGACAGATGGTCAAATGCCACAGTATCCATTTTGGATGACCGCGCTTCAGCCAAAGCCCAATGGTCTCTCGGTATCTTCCAGGTTGTGCCACATTGATTGCCCATCTCTGTCCCGATATGCCCCAGATCTTCAACGCAGGCGTCCAAGGAATTAGACGATCTATGTAATTGAAATTGCAGCGGCGGTGAATTCGGCCTGTTCATAGATGTCTAGTTTTGTAGAAATTTGACCAATCCAGACCTATCAAGTTCCCGCTACGGTAAATTGTGAATCATGAAGGCTGGACCGGATTCGGTGGCTCATTCCTGCCTCTATCTGCATCTAGGCACATAAGTTGCGCATATGTAATAGCGCTGGTGAAGGTCTGGGTGATTAGGACCGGCCTCCGAATGACCCTCTCCTCCGCAAGGAGGAATCCTTCACCAGCTCTTATTGTTCTTGTTGGGGCGAGGAATATCCTCTGGAAGCGGTAGAGGCCGGCTACACACGATGGGTGATCCTAGAGGAGCAGGATAAAACTCAGCCCGCTGTTCGAAAGAGGGATAGCGGTGGAAGAAGGAGGCCGAGGTATGAAAAGGGTATTGAGTTCCCGCAGCTGCCGCGCGTATCGCATGGCAGCAAGTTTGCCGGTTGCGTTGTTCGTCAGCAGCCTGCTGACAGCTCCGATGGCGCTGGCAGCAGATCAGCACACCAACCAAGGCGAGGAAGGGAAGGCATCGACGGAGAAGGTCATATATCGCGAAGGCGGAGCGGTCCTGCACGACCGCATGATGGAAGAAATAAAGCGTCAGCAGGAATCTATTGGGCAAAAAGGTGGATATAGCACCGGCGCGAACAGTCACATGCTGCAGCAGGGTGTTCTGCTGCTAGCGGAGGATCCGACAAAAATCACCGTCAGTACCGGGCAGCGTTGCCCGGCGAATGCGCCAATGAAGGAGTATCACGTTTCGGCGATCAACGTTGAAATCACGCTGAGCCGGTTTCTCGACTACTTCCCCGGTTACATGTATGTGCTGAAAGAGAACGTTGAGAAGGTCCGCGGCGAAGAAGTCGCGAACAAAGAAGCGCGGGAGAAGGAGAATGATCCCGGCGCCGTGTCAAACGGGTTGCAGGGCGATGCCATTCAGCCGCTCGTGATCCGTGCCAACCAGGGCGATTGTCTCAAGCTCACACTCCACAACGAAATCACAGATGAGCCGACAAACCTGGTTATTAACGGTTCATCCATGGTGGTCGCGTCTAACGGCAAGCCTGCAACTCCCTCAAATACAGAAGGTACGGTTGCCCCAGGTGGGCAGCAGGTGTTCGAGTGGTATATCAATCCGGATACTCAGGAGGGCGCGCGATTTTTCCGTTCGCATGCATCGCGCGAACAGTTCAACCAGGGGTTGATCGGCATGCTTGTCGTGGAACCGCGTGGCTCACGCTATCTCAGCCCCTTCGACGGCAAGCCGATGGCGAGCGGTTGGGAGGCGATGATTGAAGATCCAAAGGGAGCGGACTTCCGAGAATTCGCGATTTTCTATCATGAGGCCGGTGATGAAGCGTTTCGCCTCTTGAATAAGAAGGGCGAAATGTTGCCCCAGCGCGATCCACATACCGATTCCTATCGGCCTGGCGCGCGGTTGCTAAATTACCGCAGTGAACCGCATGGCACGCGTATTGAGCTTCAGGCCCACATGGGCTTCTATGGTGATGAGTCCATGGCGTACGGGTCTTATACGTTTGGCGATCCGGCCACGACCGTTCCTCGATCCTATCTCGGAGATCCAGCCAAGTTCCGGATGGCGGGCGGGTCGGAAATCGTGCACTCGCATCACCTCCATGGCGGCTCAATTCGCTGGGCACGCCAGCCAGGGAACAGCAACCTGGACTTTGCCTTGTCGAAGAACGGGCCGGTGAAATTTCCTGCGATCAGCGACCCCTCAGACCGCTTGGACGTGCAATCTATCGGGCCGACAGAGGTGTACGATCAGGTAATTGAGGGTGGTTCGGGAGGCCTGCAGGCTCTTGCTGGTGAGTTCGTGTTCCATTGCCACATCCCACAACATTATGTGACGGGCATGTGGGGGTTCTGGCGTGTGTACAACACGCTGCAAGCAGCTGGTTCCCAGACCGATGTGATGAAGCCTTTGGTCGAACTGCCGGATCGTGTCGGCAAGATCAAGACGGGGACTCCGTCGGACAAGCTTGTCGGCACTACGGTGGACTGGTACGGCGGAAAGAAATACGAGATTACCCAGGACAAGACCGATTGGAAATCCAATCCGGTGAAGGTTTCCATCAAGGATTGGGTGGAGATGATGCTCACGCCGCAAGGCAAGCCGGGCAAGAAGAACAGCGAGAAAGAGCAGACCTTGGCCTACGACTCGACCGTCAACGACTGGGCGTGGGATGGTCGCAAGGCGCTCAGCGAACCCGAGACGACGTATGAATGGGTCAACTACAAGTCGGCGACACCCGGTAAGCGGCAGGAGATTCTCTTCGATCCACAATCCGGCAAGATCGCCTGGCCGTGGTTACGGCCGCATCTGGGCCGGCGCGTACCGTTCTCTCCGAGCCACAGTGGTGCGCCATGGCTGGAGCCGATCCATCGCCGCGATGACGGCAGCAACTCCACTGAACCGCCGAAACCGGGCGAGCAAGGGCCATGGAGCCTCTGTCCGGAAGGGGCGCCGATGAAGTACTTCAATATTCACGCGATCGCATTGCCGATCACATTGAAAAAAGCGACGGCCAAGACGCCGGCGATTGTGGATCCGGGTGGATTGCTCTACGTGCTGCATGAAGAGGAGCAGGAAGTTCGGAAGAATCCTGCCAAGCAGATGCCGCTGGTCATCCGCGGCAACGTGCAGGATTGCATTGACGTGGTGTACAAGAGCGAGTTGAAAGACGATGTGCGGCAGGGGTTCTCCAGCAAGACGAACCTGCATCCGCACATGTTCCAGTTCGACACGCAGGCGTCGGACGGCCCGATCATCGGCTTCTCGTATGAGATGTCGTTGCGGCCGTTCACCATTCTGAAGGACGAGCATCCCGGTAAGGGCATGCCCGTGCCGATGAACACGACAATGGAGGCCGATGCGGCCAAGGGGGCGACCAGTATCAAGGTGAAGGACGCCTCACGCTATCACCTCAAGACTGAGTTGGGCGTGGGGATGGACGAAGTGGGCGCATTCGAGTCGGCCCGGATCAGCAAGATCGAAGGTAATACGATCATGTTCGAGCGGCCGCTGAAGTATAGCCACAAGAAGGGCGAGATCGTGTCGGTGGAGTGGATCCGCGAGCGATGGTATGTGGACGCCGATTTCGGCACCACGTTCTGGCATGACCATGTGTTTGGTTTGGATGGGTGGGGCCATGGTTTCTACTCCACGTTCATCGCCGAACCGCCGCGATCCACCTATCATGACCCAATGACCGGCAAAGAAGTCCGCAGCGGGCCGGTGGCCGACATTCATACCCTCGAACCGGTGTCCGCGCATATCCGTGGTTCCTTCCGTGAAATCGTGACCCAGGTCATGGATTCCAATCCCCGGACGGCGGAGTTGATTACGTCCGACAATCCACAGGCGAGAGTTCAGGCCATCTCGGTGGATGGCACTCCGTCTGCGGTCTATCCAGCCAAACTCAACATGTCGCCGTTGAAGTTTTTGAACGGTGGTGAAGCGACAACGGGCGGCGGCTACAACATGCGTGTGGAGCCTTTGTCTGTGCGGCTGGCGAACAATCCAGATCCGTCTCAGCTCTTCAGCAGTCTGATTCACGGCGATCCCGAAACCCCGATGTTGCGAGCATATTTGGGCGATCCGATCGTGGTCCGATTAATCGAAGGATCGGCGAACGAAGTGCACTCCTGGCACATCAGCGGCCACTGGTTCCCAATGGAACGCTACAGTGCAAACTCCATCCCCAGGAGTTCGCTGCACGTAGTGATCGGAGAGCGGTACGATGCGGCCATTCCGGCCGCAGGAGGACCGCAACAGATGGCGGGCGACTACCCCTACTACAGCGGTCGCGCGTCGCACTTTGCGGAAGGCAGCTGGGGCCTCTTCCGGGTGTTGGACAAAGCCGATGCCACACTGAAGCCGCTGCCGGGACGGGGAGAGATTCCGCAGTCGGCCAAGTCTGTCTGTCCGGCCGAGGCGCCGGTGAAAACGTTCAACGTGGCAGCCATCGACAAGGCGATTCGCTACAACAAGGGAACGCCTGGCGTGATGGAAGTGGACATGGAGCGGAAGATGGTGCTGGGCAACGAGACCGGCAAGATGTACGTGCTCGAAGGCGAGAAGATCAAGGTTGCCGCGGGGAGCATTGAACCGAGTCCGTTGACTCTGCATGTGAACGTGGGCGATTGCATCAAGGTGAATCTCAGGAACGAGATGGCCAAGGATCGGGCTGGGTTCCACGTGGACCATGTGGCATTCGATCCCAAGGAATCGATGGGGATCAACGCAGGGAACAATCCAGGCGACCAGACAGTGGCGCCGGGGCAGAGCCGGACGTACACGTTCTTCGCCCATCCGGAATTTGGGGAGAACGCTGCTCTGATTCAGGATTGGGGGAATGTGATTGAGAATCCGCGGAACGGGCTCTTCGGAGCGATCATCATCGGCCCGAGGGGATCGCAGTATCGCGATCCGGTGACCGGTGAAGATCTGGCCCAGAAGAGTTCCTGGCGCGCGGATGTGATTGTGGATCGGAATCTGTCGGGTAACGAGACTCGACAGAACTATCGGTCCTTCGCTCTTCTATTCCAAGACGAAGACAACATCATCGGTACCAGCTTCATGCCCTACATCCAAAAGGTAGCTGGTGTCACGGCGGTGAATTACCGGTCAGAGCCGACCGATTACCGGATTGAGAAGGGCTGTGCGTACAGTGAGGTTCTCGTTTGCGTCAAGGCGGGCGATCAGCCGGTGACCCCGAGCATTGCGGCGCACGTGGGCGACCCGGTTGTGATTCATGTGCTGGGGGCCTTTAGTGAACAGATACAGCTGTTCAGCGTGTCGGGGCATGAATGGAAGCATGAGCCCTACATGACAGGAGCGGACCTCGTGAGCACCATGGAGTTTGGCGGCACCGAGGTGATCAATGCCTGGCTGCATGGCGGGGCCGGAGGTCCGAACGGGATTCCTGGCAGCTATCTATGGTTGAACCAGAGGCCAGGATATTTGGATGCTGGTCAGTGGGGAACGCTGACGGTGTTCGACCGCAACAGTCGTGCGATCTTGCCGTTGAGCGGGCAGGCGCCGGCTACACAACAGGCCGAGGAACAGGTCCCAGCGCAATCCATGCCGGTATCCATGAAGGCTAACTAGGTTAGCTTGGACGAAGGAAGCCGCGCGGGGGAATCCGACAGAGTGACGTTCGGATTCCCTCGTTCCTTTTTGCAGAGGGCATGGGAAAGTGTCTTGAATGGAGGCTCGACCGTGCGGTAGAACCACCACATGGGAAAGAGAGGGCATAGAGAAAAGTCTCAGCGGTGCCTGGGATGGCTGGTATCGTTCGCACTCGCCGTCATAGCTGATGACGCAACCGCGCTCGATTTCTCCGCTGAGCGAATTGTGAAGAGCGGGAAGTCCGTGGTGACGGCTCATGTCAATGCCACGGATGATCGCTGGCGGTTCGAGTTCGCTCGACCGCAAGGGGACGCCAGTATCATCATTGTGCGGATGGACCGCCAGTGCTCCTGGCTCATTTTGTCTAAGCGTCGGCAGTATCTCGAGGTTCCGATAGCGAGAGACCATCAATTGGCAGTGAGCGAGACGATGGAGGGGGAACTTTCGCGCGAGCTCGTCGGTGAGCAGACACTGAATGGCTATCCCACAGAACTGTTCGAAGTGACGGTTTCTGAAAATGGAGGCGAGCGGCACTACTATCAGTGGGTGACCAAGGTGCAGCGGTTTCCCGTAAAGACGGTGAGTAAAGAGGGGAACTGGTCCGAGGAGTTTCAACGGTTGATCTTCACCAAGCAATCTCCGTTCTTATTCGAACTTCCGCGACGCTTGGATTGGGCCAATCCACCGGCAGAGATACAACAGTAACGGTGCAACACGTGAGGAGGGAATATCAGTGAAACGGTCGATCGTGACGGCCCTGTGTCTTGGCGCGGTTGTGCAAGTCAGTATGGGGTTCGGAGTCTTTTGGCCGGCGAGCGCGTACGACACAGTGGTCGTGACTGACGGAGCGTTATTGCGGGGTAGAGTGACGTTTCAAGGGACTGCACCGGAGCCCAAAGAATTCGAGTTGCATCGATATCCGGATAGCGTGTTCTGTGGCGCCCTTTCCGATGGTGAGGGACATCGGTTACTCAAGGAAGTGCATGTCGGGCAGGGCGGCGGTCTCAAGGATGTGGTGATTGTCGTGGAAGGGGTGCGGAGTGGGAAGCCGTTCACCTTTACGAGTGCCCAGGTCGAAGCCAACGTGTGCCAGTTTCTTCCCTTCGTCACTGTCGTGAGCGATAAGCGACAACTGACCGTGACGAATCAGGATCCCGTGTCGCACGATATTCAGGGTTATGCCTACGACCAAGCGGGGGTGGATATCGTGTTACATCGCCCTTCACTGAAAGCCACCGGGACGACCGATATCGTGCATTTAGTCAAGGGGCGGAGAGTCTTCACCATGCAGTGCGGCGTACATCCGTATATGCAGAATTGGGGGTATGCGATCGACAACCCCTATTATGCCGTGACGGACGCGACCGGCGCATTTTCCATCGGGGACCTCCCTTCCGGTGCCTACCGCGTGAAAGCCTGGCATCCGATTCTGGGTGTCCAGGAAAGGGAACTGACGGTCGAGCCGAACGGTACCGCCACGCTCGATGTCCAATTCGACGCGAAGTGACCGAAGACTCATGGTAAAAAATAGAGCCGTTCAAGCCCTCAGCATCGTCGCACTGTCTCTCTCAGTTGCGATGTCCTTCGCTCATGCGGAGTCGCCGAGGAATATTCAGGATCGCGGGAAGGCGATGCTGCGAGATGCCGAAGACATGGTCATGCATGGAGGGATGGGTGATGGGAAGGCCATCGTGCATCACTGCGGTGAAGTGGCGAAACATGCGGGCGCGATTCTCAAATCGTTACCGCTCACCGATGAGCATGGCAAGGACGCTGTGCCTCATTTACAGGAAGCCATCAAGCAATGTCAGCGAGTGGCTGCAATGGGGGACAAGGTCGATCCTGGAGCCAGCTTGAATCCTGCCGCCAAAGCCCGTGCGGCGGTTAGGGAGGCGGTGACGCATCTCGCGGCCATGAAAGACAACGGGGCATAGACAAGGAATGCTAAAGCTGAGGTCAAGGTTGAGCAGCGATCCGATTTGACCCATCTCAACCTGAGCCTGAACCTCAACCTTCAAGGTTTCGGCACAAGTGGGCTGACTGCATTCTGGTCTCGCCCCGGCTGATAGGTCTCCAGCATTCTGGTGACCAGTGGAAGCACCTGTTCTTCTGCTGAGAGAGGCACTTTGATTCGTATCCCGCGACCCTCGTTGCGGCCGAGTGAAAAGATGTGGTGTTCGATCATCTTGCCCTGCTTGTCATCCGAATAGGTGAAGGTCAATCGTTTCGCGGGGAATCCGGCCAGCGACATCTCCTGATCCTTCCGCCACGTCACCGTGATCGTTTTCTTGCCGAAGAGTTCCGTGATAATGCGGCGATGAGCCACGGCAAACTCATCGAGTGTTTGTCGTCCGTCCTGGCTCTTACCCTCCAAGACATTCATGTGGCCGGATAACGCCACAAGGCTGTTGTCGATCGGCGGGTGGAGCATGACGCCGACCCCGTCCGATATCGGATTGCCAAGCCGCCAGTTTTCGGGGTAATGGACGGAAAAGCCGAAGCGGGCATTCGTATAGACTTTCCATGCGCGTATGTCATCGTCCGACGCAGCGGCGAGGGGAGCGTGGGTTGTCAGGCTGAGGCTCGTCACAATTGCTATGAGCAGGTATGTCCAAATCAATGAGTCCTCCTAGGCTAGCAGGATGCTGAAAAAGTCGCTCCTGGGAACCGTGAAACGTTAGACGTAAAAGGTGAAATGTAGGGTTACCGAGTGCTCTTCTTTCGAAACCTTTCACGTTTTACGTTTCACCTTTCACGAACGACGAGGATGGCCAGTGAAATTTCGTCGTGCAATATAATTTTCCGCAGCCTGCTATTGCGCGGAGCGTGCGCAGCGAAATCCGATGGTCGCGGCGCGGCGATCCGGCGATGCTCCGCCTCTGGTAGCCGTTCGCAGCATCGCCGGCGTACTCTTCCACGATCCTCCGCGTACCACCTTGTATCGTCCGGTGGCAGGTCCGTGGGGGTTGCGATCCGGCATAGTCGCATAGTAGTCGATCCCGAACCAGTCTTCGACCCACTCGGCCGCATTCCCTGCCATATGATGCAGGCCGTAGGGGCTTCTCCCTTCCTCGCCACTTTCGACAGAAGCCACGATGGGAATCTCGTGGGCGTGATACTGCCCGAACATCGCGAGCGCCGGCGTGGGAGGTCTCTGACCCCATGGAAAGAGATTGCCGCTGTCCCCGCGCGCGGCTTTTTCCCACTCGGCTTCTGTTGGAAGCCGCTTTCCCTGTGTGCGACAAAAGTCAGAGGCTTCAGACCAGGTGACGTAGAGTGCCGGCCAACGTGTCAATGTCTCGGGCTGCATGGCATGGATCGTCGTGACATGATCGATTAATTTCCGAAGTTCTTCGGAGAGATGGCGTTGTTGCTGCCGTAACCACAGCAGATACTCTCCCAGACTCACTTCATCCCGATCGATTTCAAACTGATTGAGCCAGACGCGACGCTGTGGCTGCTCTGTGTCATCGTACTGGAGATCGAAGCTGAACGGTTCGTGGCTTGCGCGGGCGGTGCCCATGAGAAAGAGCCCCTCGTCAGCTGTCAGCATGGGAGCGCTGTTGGCGAGTGCGGCAATGGCTTCGACAGGATCAATCGGCGCTGCTGTTGCCGTGTGCAGAAACGCAGCACCCATGAGTGTAGCCATGAGGATATATCTCAAGGCGTGAAGAGGTCTGGAAAGTCGGTTGCTGTGTCGAGCGGTGTGGCGGCTGTCCTGCATGACGATCGAACACCGTGAATAAGAAGTGGCCCACTATAATGCGAGGCCATCACCAGCACAAGGTTCAGGGTTCCCCGATGCTCTGCTTGTTGATAGTCGCAAGTCCGCCGAGTCGACTTCTCCTGCCACATGCCCTTCCCTTTTTCCCTGCTAACAGGATGCTGAAAAGTCCGTCAGTGTCGTTCTCGCGTCGCTCTCAAGATCCGTGAAAGGTGAAACGTGAAAGGTGAAACAAGGTTCAGCAGCAGAGCTGCGTCCTTGCCGGGGGCAAGGCGCGTCTCGGCGCGCCAGGGATGGGCGGGTGAAGTCCGGCCATTATTGAGCATCCTGCGGTTATTTTGCTATCAGCGCCATAGTAAGATTCCATTTGCACGTTCTGTATAAACCGAGTTTTTCCGCAGCCTGCTAGATGATGGATTCCATCCATGTACGGTCGATCAGCCGTCAGGCGCAGCTGGTAGGGACAGAGCAGGAAGCATCTCGGGCATGAAATATATCTCTACGTGCTATACGGGTTGAGCATCAGCCGGGCTAACCAGGTGTGGCACTGGCTGCGAAGGTCGCCATCACGCTGGAGACCTGTCACGCAGCCGATGTGTTATAAAAGGCGTTCACTCATCATGGCAAACCGGAGATGGTGAATACCGGTTAAGGTTGCCAGTTTACCCACCTACGCAGGAAGCCATGGCTGACCGTCCTCCGCAGTAGGCTGCTACGGAGGATGGATCAAGCCGTGGAGGAATGCGCAGCGGGTGTCCTCCGACCCGTCGGCCAGAGCCTATGGGCGACGTGCCGAAGCCTTGGCGAAGGAAGGCATGCTTCCAGCCTTCGTAGCTGAGCTCCTTCGGCGGAGTAGGCTCGGCGGGTTTCGCTGAAGATACCAGAGGGACCACGGCTATAAAGCCGTGGGGCTCCACCGCGCAGGAGTTTGTGCAAGCCATCAACGATTAGAGGTGCCACTTTAGCATGAGGCTGATTCTCGGTTATTTTTTTTGCAACAAAGTCTTTGTAACCATAGGGGTTAAGGAGGAGTGGTGAATCCATTTCAGATGATGAAGAGCAGAAGGTTGCTGGTTGTTGTATCGGTGGGTTTTGTTGCCCTGTGGTTTCCCATTTTTCCAGATAGGGGCCAAATACATGCAGTGGAACCATCCAGTGCCAGCCTGCAAGAGCAAGGCGATGGTTTAATGAGGAACGTTGAAGAAATGGTGGCGCATGGCGGTATGGGAGATGCCAAGGCCATTGTTCATCATTGCGGAGAGGCCACGCGCTTTGCCAAAGCGATCATCAAACAGCTTCCACTGTCGGATGCACATGGAACCGATGCCGTGACTTCGCTCAATGAAGTGATCCGGCAGTGCAGCCGTGTGTCGGATATCGGTATCTATGCCGATCCAGGACAGCTTCTAAATCCTGCGACCAAAGCTCGTACCGCTGCGCAGGAGTCGATGAAGTTGCTTGGGTTGATGAAGACGAATAAAGGCTAGACTGTTGAAATGGGGGGAAGGCTGAAGTGTTTGGAACTTCGAACCCCGACCGTCAGTCTTCGGACTTCAGCCTTCAGATCGCGCCGATCGGCCGTTCCCACCCGCTTGTTTCAGATTGACAGGATACGGTAGGATTTCATATATATACTCGTTCTCAGAACAGCCTCGCCAGCATGCCGTCGATTGAGCACACCAGAGAGGAAGCTATTCCCACCTTTCTCTCGTCGGGCCGGTGGATACAGGTAGGGAACAGCACGCGAGCAATCATGGTTTATCGTTAATCACAAGGAGGCAGTCCCATGAAGAGTGCATTATCAATCATATTTGGTGTGGCAGCCGTCGCGTTTGTCGCGGCGCCTCTCACCTCGTTCGCAGGCGGAACGATTGCCGGCAAGGTGACCTTTGCCGGAAAGTCCGAGCAAAAGGAGTTTTTGTTCTCGAAGTTCCCCAATCCCAAGTTCTGTCCGCAGAACCCAAACAAGTCGTTGATGGATGGGGACAAGCGATTCTTGAAGACCATCGAAGTTGGTAAGGATGGCGGACTAAAGCATGCGGTGGTTGCCGTAATCGATGTTGAAGATAAGGCGTTCATGGATGGGTATAGTGGTACGGAAGTGACGGCAGCATTCTGTGAGTTTCTGCCTTTCGCTGGGATTGTGGTGAATAACAAGTCCTTCAAAGTCGAGAACACCGATGCCGATCCGGATGACCCCAAATCACTCCAAGGTGTGCTCCATAATCCGCATAGCTTCGTCGTGAAGGGCACCAGCTCGGCCACAGGGTTCAATATCGCTTTGGCCAAGAAGGGTGACAAGCTCGACAAGCCAGTGGTGTTCCGTGGCGGAGCCGAGAAGGACGGGTTCTATCGTTTACAGTGCGACCAGCATGAATTTATGCAGGGCTTCTTTCTCCCGGTATCGAGCCCGCACTTTGCGGTGGTGAAGGACGATGGCTCCTTCGAGATCAAGGATGTGCCGGCCGGCAAACACAAGGTGATCGCTTGGCATCCGTTCGCCGCCAAGGGCAAGAAAGTGGAGTTTGAAGTCGATGTAGCCGATGGTGGGACGGCCAATCTCAAAGCTGAAATCAAGTAAGCTCGTACATATTTGAGCGGGGTAACCCGCAATCGAAGGGCAGCGGAGCAATCCGTTGCCCTTTGTATTTGTGCTGCGTACCACGCCGAGTCAGCCGCCTTGCCTTTCAGTTTCCAATCTAGGTAGGATGGCGAGTTTCAAAGCGATTTGCTCTCCTTCGCCAAAATGCCACGCTTGGTAGAGCGAGGATGAATGGCGAGGAGAGCCCTCCGAAGCATGAGCGAAGGAGGGCTACGGAGAGTTCCGCATTCTTATTATAGATGCCCCGGGCTGGAGTGCGGGGAGCTTCACTTGAGGGGCGTTGTGTGTCACGAGAACTCTCGCTCGCGGAAATCTTCCAGCTAGGATACTACTGGGAGACTAAAATCCTGCTCACAGCCGTCAGGATGGATGTATTTTCCGCTTTGGATGGGAAGCAGAGAACCCTCCATGATATGGCCGATCGTCTTAGCACCCATGAACAGACACTGGGATTGCTGTTGAATGCCCTTGTTGCGATGCGATTGTTGGAGAAGGATGGGGAGTCCTATGGAAACTCGACGGCTGCAGCCACGCATCTGGTTCGCAATTCCGGCCAATATATCGGGCATCTCCTCCTACTTCACGATGCAGAATGGGATAACTGGGGCAAGCTGGAGCAGACGATTCGCACGGGACAGCGGTCGGTCGACCGACATGTCTTTGAAACCGACCCTGAATTAGGCAGTAACGTATTGGCGGTTCTTCATAGGATTGGACAGCAGAGTGGGCCAGACCTTGCTAAGCGTCTGCAGTTGAGCGGGCCGGTTCGATTCCTGGATTTGGGAGGTGGGGCCGGGACAAATGCAATTGCCTTTTGTCAGGCCTATCCGGAGCTGACCGCCACAGTGTTCGATTTGCCTGCGACCCTTCGACTCACAGAACGAACGGTGAAAGAAGCTGGTTTGGAATCGAGAATTGCGTTGTTTCCCGGAGATTTTAATAAGGATGGACTGGGTGGACCCTACGACGTCGTCCTGATGTCGGACATCCTGCACTATCAAGATTTTTCGACGAATGCGGCTCTGGTGAAAAAGGTTTGGACCCATTTGGCTCCGGGTGGACGCTTGGTCATCAAGGACCGATTCTTAAACGAGGCCGGAACCGGCCCGGCTTGGACCACCGCGTTCGCGATCCACATTCTTGTGAACACAGAGCGAGGCGGCTGTTACAAGACGGCAGATGCGATTCGTTGGATGGGGGAGGCGGGTTTCCCAACGGTGACAGAATTGGAACCGTCAGCGGTCGTGCAGGGCATTCGCTCTCAAGAACCGTGAAAGGTGAACCGTGTACGTAGGACAGCCAATGCTCTTCTTCTAAAACTTTTCACGCTTTACGTTTCACCTTTCACGAGTGATGACGAGGAGTTGCATGCTTGAGTGGCTGAAAGAGCCAGGGTTTTTTGGAACCCATGCCACGGTTGGGGCAGATATGAGCCAACTCATGGCGACGTTCTTTACGGGGCTCTTCGTGATCGGCTGGATTCAAGCGAAGAGACACCGTGCGGATGCGCATCACTGGATGATGTTTGGCGGGATGATCGCGATGGTGGCGTTTTTCATCAGCTACTACCTCTTTCGCCAATTAGGCGTGTTGGCATTTGAAGGGAAAGAGGGCTTCGGTGGATCGCAAGCGCTCTACGATTATGTCTTCATTCCTGTGCTGACCGTGCACATTATTCTGGTCATTCTCGGATTGGTCATGGCGATCTACATGATTGTGCTGGGTTTTCGCGCGCAACAAGTGATCGATGGTGTCCGATCGCTCAGAGAGACGCTGTTGCTCACGACGTGGAAAAAGATTGGGGTGATTTTTGGTACGCTCACGGCGCTGATCATAGTGTTGTTTCTTTCTCGCATCGCCACTGCCGATTTTTCGATGCGGAAATTCGAAGTGTATCTCGGCTTATTGGCTGTGATCGCCATTGTGTTTTCGGTTGAAATGACGATCCAACGGATCTGGCCGAACGGCGCGCGCCGCCATCGGGCACTCGGGCTGTTTACGATGGTCGTCTATTGCGTCCTCTTTGTGACCGGGACCACCACCTACACGATGCTCTATCTCTTGTATCCGGGGAAGATTGGATAAGTGATGGGTAATCTGTGATGAGTGATGCGCACATAATGCGGAGAAGGCAGATGGTTACGCGCTCCGAGACGTTTCACGTGTCACGTGTCACGCCTCACGGTGTTTTCCCATGCTGACCTGTGGTTGCGGTCGCTGGATGCATACCGAAGGAGTTGAAGAACGGTCGTATGCGGATGGAACTCCCCAGTGGTTCATACGAACGGAATGTCGAGGCTGTGGATTGCGAGTCGGGATCGACGCCCCTGCCGGTCAACCTAGTGGGCTTATCGACCGGATGATGTGGACCGATGACGCCAATCATCGGCTGGATCGTATGCCGCCGTATCTCGCCCCACTCGTGCGAAGTGAAATCGAGCATGATATGCGGATGAGAGGAGAACGGGTCGTCACCTATGACATCGTGCTCCGTCCAAGGACTGGCCAACGCATCGAGTGGGAGCCAGAAGCGGAACGGCGATTGGACAAGGTGCCGGCGGCGGTACGTGCCATGGCACGCATCGAGTTGGAACGGACTGCGGTAGATCGCGGCGGCACGCGCATTACCGTTGCACTGATGGAAGAAGTGAAGGCGCGTTACTTTGGAATGGCGGCCCAGAAGAGTGAAGGGTGATCTGTGATGAGTGATGAGCGAAGAGGGTCGCATATTTCCCGGCACTGTTCACCCATCACCCATCACGCATCACTGGTGTTGTAATGTTGCACCGAATGGCATTACGAGTATTACCCAGCCTCAGTTTGGCTGTGACTGAAAACTCAGTGCGTAAAAAAAAGCGGATCGTGATGTTTGTGCCTGGGTTGGTGGCGTTTGCGGTCTATCGATTAGCCAAGCTGCTGTTGCCGCTTTCCGAACCGATCGTGCTGTTGGCGGTCAGCGGCCTTGTCTCATTGGTGACGGCATTGCTCGCGTATCGAGTTGGTCGGGCCACTGGGTGGGGGAATATCTTGCGAGAGGATGGTAACCGGTTACTCACGTGGCTTGGTGGCTGGATCGGGTTTGTGTATGGAGTCCAGTTGTCTCTGTTGGTCTTGGCGTTGCTCTGGCTTGTCGGGTACGACTATCTTAAACATCCAGATGGGCCGGCCATGATGGCCATCATCATTTCCTGCACGTCGGTCGCGCGCGATGCGTTCGAGATCGGTCATGTGCGGAAAGTGACCCTCATGGGCCGTCCATTTCCGACATTTCCCGATGGGGTGGCACTCCGGACGATGGTGGGCAACCATACGATGCAATTCGGCCCTTGGGTCGCAGTTGGTCTCATTGTGGGCGCGCTGGGTGCGTCCCTGGGATATTTGGTGGAGACGAATCAGGTTGCAGCCTTGGTGCAATTGTCTGCTGTCGCGTTGTTGGGGGGCGGGGTCGCGCTCTGTGCCTATTTGGGCGGGCTTCATCCTCAATCGTCATGGACTCAAGGGCTGTCGCAAACAAAGCCGGGTGAATTGCTCAAGTATTGGTGGTGGCCTGGGCTTTCCTTTGCTGCGACATACTATCTCGTGGCGGCTGGCTGTGTCATTTTCTTCTTGAGGCAGCCAGGAATTCCCACTGCCTATGCGATGGTCTGTGGCGGATTCGTCACAGGGATGATGGCGCTGTATTGTTATTATCTCGGGTTTCGCCGGCAGGTAGAAGAGCAGCAGGGATACACGATGTCGAGTGCCTTGCTCCGATGTCCTTTCGTCATGGGCATTCTTGGCAAGTCAACGGGAGCAGGTGTGTCAATGACTGCAGGTTCCGGCTCGAAGGTTTAGCAGAATGCTGAAAAAGTCCGCCAGTTTCGTTCTCGCATCGTTTAGACCCTCAACGGGGACCCGGCCGCCTCACCACTCGGCGGCGCGCACAGACTTGGTGCTCCTTATTCGTCGCACCGTGCGCCCCAGAGGGTACGCCTCGGGCCTTCACTCGCTGCGGCCTTGCTGGACGAACTTTTTGAGCATCCTGCGGGGCTGGTCTTCTGTTGTGTTACCTGTGCGGATCCCCGAGGTTTTCATGATTCAACGTCGTTTTCTTGCTGTCAGGTAAGCATATGGTTATGAAGAAGAGAGCGTACAGAGTCATCGGGTTTTCCGTCCTGCTGATGGTTGTGCTCGTGGCACTGGGGATTGGCTGGGGGATTCAGAGCCAATCCTTTGCTGAGGAGGCCACCGACCTGTATTTCAAGACACCAGGGACTCCCGAGGGGCCGCCGGCCCCTTCCCCTCAAGAGACGGTCTACTCGCGTTTCGGGGAAATGGATAGTCGACTACTCGTGTGGTTCGTCACCCAGCTCCACACCTACTTCGGTGGATTTGTTCTCGCGTTACCGATTTTTTGTGTGTTGCTGGAATTTCTTGGACTCAGGAGCAAAAACCCCGAACTTGCCCTTCGTTATGACGGCCTTGCGCGGGATTTGGCAAAAGTTGCTCTCCTCGCCTTATCGGTGACGGCCGTGGTCGGGAGCTGCATGCTGGGGGTCTTTCTCTATTTCTATCCCAGCTTCATGAAGTACATGGGCGGAACGTTCAAAACCTTTATGCCGGTCTATGCATTCGTGTTTCTCGGAGAATCGCTGCTGCTCATCACCTATTACTATAGCTGGAACAGGTTGGTTGAGCCGGCCTCGAAATGGGTCCACGCATCAATCGGCCTGTTGAGTAACCTATTTGGGACGGCACTGCTGCTGTTGGCAAACGCTTGGTCGGCCTTCATGATGGCGCCGGCTGGTGTCGATGCAAAGGGGCAGTTTTTGGGGAACGGATGGCATCTGCTCCATTCGGCTCTGTGGAATCCATTGAATGTCCATCGTTTCTTGGCAAACATTATGTCCGGCGGCGCGGTGGTGATGGCCTACGCGTGCTATCGATTCTTTACGAGCAAGTCAGAAAAAGAGAGCGCCTATTTTGACTGGGTCGGGCATATCTTTTTATTTGTCACGGTGATCGCATTGTTACCGATGCCCTTTGCCGGCTACTGGTTGATGCGATCGGTCTATGCATTCAGCCAGAGTATGGGTGTGACGATGATGGGCGGATTACTCACATGGCTCTTCGTCGTGCAGGCCATCTTAATCGGCGTCCTTTTTCTGGGAGTCAACTTTTACCTCTGGCAGAGCATGGCGCGCCTTCGTGGTGGGGAACGGTATCAGCCCTATTATCAAGTGCTGCTCTCGGTGTTTATGGTGGCGCTGTTCGTGTGGCTGACGCCTCACACCGTTTTCATGTCGGGTAGTGAAGTGAAGGCGATGGGCGGAGCGTCGCATCCCGTAGTCGGCAACTATGGAGTGATGTCGGCAAAGAACGGTGCGGTCAACATTATGATTCTTGTGACCACCATGAGTTTTCTGTATTACCGTCGCGCCAATCGAACGATGGTTGTGCCCTGGGTCACGAAAGGGAACATCCTCATCGGTGCGTTGTTCTTCTTGGGGGCGCTCAACATTATCTGGCTTTCAGTGTATGGGTACTATCTGCCGGCGAAGCTCCGTGTTGGGCTGTCGTCGCCGCAGGCCGCAACTACGTTGACGGTCCTTGTGGTTGGAATCATCATCAATCGCATGATGCTCAAGGGGGCGGTTCTTCACGGACCGGTTCAGTGGGGAAAGATTTCCCTCAGGGGCATGGCGGGGTTGTTTGGACTGGCCGCAGCCTTCACATGGGTGATGGGTCTCATGGGTTATATCCGTTCATCCGGGCGGCTGGCATGGCATGTCAGCGAGTTGATGGCGGATGTCTCTCCTTGGGCCTTCACACCGGATTTTGCGTTTGCGGCGAAAATGGTGACGCTCAACATGATGGTGTTCTGGGGAGCGGTGCTCGTCCTGTTCTGGATGTCTCAGCGTAACCAGTCGCCAGCGATTGGAGAAGAGTTAGTCGAGGGAAACACAAGGGTCTTGGCGCCGCCGTCGTCGTCGCAAGAGGCCTAACAGGATACTGAAAACGTCCGCCAGCATCGTTCTCGCATCGCTCAGAGGCTCGGAAGCACTGGAGGGTATTTTCCGTTCGCCAAGATTCATTCTATGGGCGAACGGCCACACAAAGTGCGGGTGGTACCTCCTCGCCTCTTTGCTCGCTGCGGCCTTGCCTGCGGAATGGCGCGTCTCGGCGCGCCGGGGTTGGGCGGGTGAGAAGCCTGGCTATTTTGAGCATCCAGTGGCTATGTTGAAATCAGCGCCGTAGGTAAGGAAGGTTCCACGGGCATTTTATGTATGGACCGAGTTTTTCCGCAGCCTGCTAAAGTCCGAAAGGGGTAGGAAGTATGAGGCGAGAGATGATGATCCTGAGATACCTAACAGTCGTATTGCTCGTGTGTGGAAGTGTGGTAATGCAGGGCGCGGTCACGGCCCAAAGCCAGTCCCTGGTTCTGGAGGATTTTCAGACGAAAGATGCAGAAGGATTTCCATTGAATTGGGAGCATGAGAATCAACGAAGCCAGTCGAAGGGGCGGGATGCGTATAAGGTTCAGACGGAGGCTGGTGTGAGCTTTCTGGCCGTAAAGGACGCGGGGCAGCGAATCAAGAAAAAGAAGATCGATTGGGATCCCAAGGCCTTTCCCGTCCTCACCTGGCGTTGGCGTCTGCAAAAAGCCACGACGGACACTGAGCCGATTGCGGCGATGTACGCTTCGCTGGATACCGATCTGATGTTTATTCCGGTGTTTACGAAGTATGTCTGGAGTGCGACTAAGCCCGATGGCACGCTTACCGAGGGAGGGATCTTCAGCGGCTCAGAGATCGTCGTGCAAAGCGGTACGAAGGCTGTTGGGGAGTGGTTCGAGGAACGCGTGAACGTCTATGAGGATTTCAAGAGGATTCACAAGCACGAACCGGCTGCCAAAGCCTGGGGCATCTCGATCATTGCCGCATCCGGTGTTGAAATCGATTTTGGCTCGATCGTGGCGAGCGCCGGACATTAGAGAAATGGACCGTAGTCAGCATGGCCAATTCAGGCACGGAACACGTTGCTCCCATCAAAAAGGTGGTCGATATCCTGTTCGGTGTAGCCGTGATGGGAACTGTCGGGACGCTGATCGGGATTATTATGGGGGGCGGCATTATGCCGCTGGCGAGTGGGGCAGGGTTGGTGCTCGGCGGTGTGATTGGGTTTATGGGAGGGCGGCGTTTCTTAGCGAGTATTTTAGTGGGCACTCTGCTAGGTGGGGTGCTTGCTTGGCTTATTGCCGGACCAGAGAGAATATCTGTGGGGGCGGGGGCTGGTGCTGCGATGGGCGGATTTCTCGGTGTGCAGATTTCGATGTTGCTGGATATGAGAGCGGCAAAGAAAAAAGCTGCACCCGGAGGAGTATGAGACATGATGGAAAGTAAGGGAGTGCTTGTCGGCTCGATCGTATTCGTTTTTGGGGCGTTTGCCCTGATGATCAGCTTGCTGGTCTATGAATCCTACAAGGCGAAGCAGATGAAAGCCTTGGCTTCGTCGATTAAGACCGAGGCTCGGCCTGCGCCAACCAGCGCGCCCTCTCTGGACTATTCTATGTATAAGACGAAAATAGGAGATGAAGGGCGAGAGATGGTGCAGGTTCCCGATGGCCCGTTCATTATGGGGAGCAAAGATGGTGATCCAGATGAGGTGCCGGAACGGCAAGTGTTTTTAAGCACATTCTATATCGATAGAAAAGAAGTGTCGCAAGAGGAGTATGCCCGGTTCGCCAAAATGACTAAGCGTTCGTTGCCCAAGATCGAGGTGTTTGAAGACGATCAATCCAAGCTGCTGAAGCCTGAGTTTGCGGCGATGAGCATGACCTGGGACGAGGCGGCGGCCTATTGTAAATGGGCAGGAAAACGTCTTCCTACGGAGGCGGAATGGGAAAAGGCCGGCCGTGGTGAAGGAAAGCGGAAATACGCGTGGGGCGACACCGTCAAAACTGGCCATGCCAATGCCAATCTGGATGGGAGTGAAGATGGATATCGGTATCTTGCGCCTCCCGGCTCATTCGAAGCTGGTAGAAGTACCTATGGAATCTATGACATGACCGGGAATGTTGCGGAATGGGTAGCAGACTCATACGATGAGCATTACTACCAGAAAGCACCCTATCGTGATCCGAAAGGGCCGGACCGTGCGGACTTGAAAGTTGTGCGCGGAGGGTCGTGGCGAGAGACCGAGCATACTGCGCGACTCTCCAAGCGATTTGCTGCGAAAGCCTGGCGGACGGATATTACGATCGGGTTTCGCTGCGCGAGCGATATGGAGGCCAGCGACAGTCCCGCGGCGTCATAACCAACATGCTCGAAACCAAATTCAAGGTATTGTTTCTTCTTGCCATCCTTGCATTTGCTGCGATTCCTATCATGGGAATCCTTCGCGGTACGACGTTGACCCCGTTTGAAGTATCTCCTGCCGATTCGACAAATTCAACGCCGTCGGGGTCGCCCGACCCTTCTCTGGCTGCTCGTGAGGAGCCGGTTTCGGAAGAAATGATTTCGATTCCGGCAGGACCCTTCATCCGTGGCACTAATGAAGGTGGGTTCGATGAGCGGCCGCAACGTACGCTGGTGCTGGGTGCATTTGCCATTGATCGCTATGAAACGACTAATTTTCAGTACCAGCAATTTGTCGATGCAACAGGGCATCGCAAATCTGGTCCGCCTGCTCGCTACGCCAAGAACATGAGCAAGATGTTGAGTCTCAACCAGCCCGTGGTCTACGTATCATGGGAGGATGCGGAAGCCTATTGCCATTGGAAAGGGAAGCGGCTTCCAAGCGAGGCGGAGTGGGAAAAAGCCATGCGAGGATCGGATGGACGCTTGTGGCCTTGGGGTAATGTTGACCAGCCCAACGGAGCCAATTGGGCGAGGGTAGAGGATGGCCATGAAGTTTCCGCAATTGTCGGGACAGTTCAGACAGATAGGAGCCCGTACGGTGTGATGGATGGAGCAGGTAATGTCATGGAGTGGGTCGATGATTGGTATGCGGAGCGCTACTACGAAGAGGCTCCGGATCAGAACTCCCCGGGCCCTGATCACGGCGTATTTCGAGTGCTTCGTGGGGGAGGCTATGCGACCACGGGAGCCGATATTCGCATTACCAGCAGAAGCAAGCTGGTTCAGGATTTTCGCGATGAGACGATCGGGTTTCGTTGTGCAGTTTCTGGTGTGAAATCAGAGAAAAAATGAACGGGAAGACCATGCGAAACTTATAAGAAATCAAAGTAATAGAGAATGAGAAAGACGGCTAAAAGTATATTGACAACCATTCCGACCAAAACTATAATGTCGAACACTTTTGATTTTTTTTGCATCGAGTTTCCTCTGATTTTTCGTGTTTCGCAAGGAATTTTGAATAACATACGGGTATCTGTGTGTCAAGAAATTCGCTGAGATGAGTCGGGATGGAGTGGTTGCCTCAGGAGAGAAGGAGACGCAATGGCCACGGCAGTACCAGATAGCGAGATAAAGGTCAAAGTTGGGAAGATGATTTTTTACATCACTTGCGCGGTAGGCTTGTGGTTTTTTTATTGGTTTGCTGGAATTCAGTGCCCCTGTTAAGCGGGGCCGCTACGGCGCTATGATTTTTTGGATGTCGGCAAGGTTTAGGGAGGGAGTGCAATGGGTATGACAGTCGTATACGTGGTGGTGTCATTGGCAGTTTGCATTACCTATTTTCTAGCAGTTGACCACTTCTTGATGGACTCGCAGGGACTGGACTTCTGGTATTTATTCCGGAAGTAGGCCGTAGGGGTTCATTCCGTCCTGAGTCGAGCTTGCAGGGGATTGTTATGAGTCTTTTTCAGAATGCATCAAGGAGGTATTTCATGGGACGTGTAGCCGGGAAGAAGATTTTTTCAATCATGGCGCTTTGCGCGATGGTTGGCCTTCTCCTGCTCCCCATCGCTGTATCGCTTCCGTCACTGGCTATGGGCGCGGATGCCCCTGATGCGGTGAAGAAGGACGGTGAGGCGAAAGTTGAGAAGGGGCGAGACGTCTATTATAAGACGGAGGGTATCGTCGTCGGCGCCCCTGCCCCGAAGACTGTCGATGGCCCTCGGGACTATCCGCGGTACAACTTCGAAAGCCGTGTATTGCTCTGGTTCGCCAACCAACAGCATCTCTACTATGGGAGTTTCGTGCTCGCAGTGCCGATCTTCTGCATGGTGATCGAATTTATGGGGGTGGTGACGAAGGATAAAGCGATGGCGAAGCGGTACGATCAACTCGCCTATGACTTCATTAAAATCAGTCTGACGGCCTATTCGTTGACCGCAATTCTTGGTGGTATTCTCATCTTCACTTTCTTGACGCTGTACCCCGCATTTTTTGGCTATTTATCCGGTATCTTCCGCCCAGTCATGCATATCTATGCGTTGATGTTTGTGGCGGAGAGTGGAACGCTCTACATCTACTATTACGGTTGGGACAAGATGAGAGACGGGTTCCTCAAGTGGATTCATTTGAGCATGTCCGTAATCTTGAACGTCATTGGCACCTTGCTCATGTTCCTGGCGAACTCATGGATCGGCTTTATGATGTCGCCTGCCGGCGTCGATGAGCAGGGTCGCTACCTGGGGAACATCTGGCACGTCATTCATACCGCCCTTTGGAATCCCCTCAACGTGCATCGCATTTTGGGGAATATGGCATTTGGCGGCGGTGTCGTGGCGGCCTACGCAGCATACAAGTTCTTGGCCTCCAAGACAGACGAGGATCGTGCGCACTATGACTGGATGGGGTATATCGCGATGGCGCTCGGCGTGGCGTTCCTAATTCCCTTGCCGTTTGCCGGCTACTGGTTGATGCGCGAGGTGTATGCCTATCGCCAACAGATGGGGATTACGCTCATGGGAGGCCTCCTGGCGTGGCTTTTCATTATTCAGGCTACGATGATCGGCATTCTCTTCTTGAGTACAAACTATTATCTCTGGCAGGCGCTGGGTCGGATGCGCGGGGCTGAGAAATATCAACGCTACATTAAGTATCTCGTATTCATTCTCTGTTGCGGCTACCTCGTGTTCATTACCCCCCATACGATCGTCATGACTCCAGCGGAACTCAAAGCGATGGGTGGTCAACAGCATCCGGTGCTGGGAAACTACGGGGTTATGTCGGCCAAAAACGGTGGAATTAATGTGATCATCACTACCACCATTCTGAGCTTCGTGTGGTATATGCGAGGGAATAAGGTTTCGACGGTATCCTGGTCGAAGTTCGGTAACATTTTCATGGGCGTGTTCTTCGCATGTGCCTATGTGAACATTATCTGGCTGGCCATCTATGGGTATTACATCCCGGCAAACGTGCGAGTGGGTCTCTCAGTGCCCCAAGTCGCCACAACACTGTCTTGTCTCTTCTTCATGTTTCCGTTGAACGCAGCCATGATGAAGGGCGCCAAACAGATGGGGGCGATTGAATGGGGAAAGATCTCTGTTCGATCGCAATATGCGTTAATCATGCTTGCAACGGCTTTTACCTGGATGATGGGATTGATGGGATACATCCGTTCTTCGGTCCGATTATTCTGGCACGTAAATGAGATTATGCGTGATAACTCGCCTTGGGCCTATACGCATACGGTGGGTTTTGCCGCGAACATGATTTCGTTCAATGTATTGTTCTTCTGGGTGAGTATCCTATTCGTCTTCTGGCTGGGAAGCCTCGGGATGAAGAAGGCGCCTGTTGAGGCGAAGGCAGGGGTTCCTGGCGGCGCACCGCAGCCGGCCGGGGGCCACTAATCATCTTTAAGGATCTTGGTTGGGGGAGTGGAGTTGCTGAATACGCGGCTCCCTCTCACCCAAACTTCAGGAGGTTACATCTGTGGGCGATTTAGCAAAGGAAGCTGTAACGATAGGGTGGCCGCTATTCGCGCTTCTAGCCGGTCTCTTCGTGTATTCTCTGGTATCTATTAAAGATGGGGTAGCAAAGAAGCGCTCTTTGTTCAAGCTCTTAATCGGCACGGTGTGCGCATTTTTACTGTTGCTGGCAATTGCACATTATAAGGGGAGCTTTTATGAAGCAAACCGGATGCTTCCCGTCTCCTTAGTGCTCATCACGACAACATGCTTCATGATGGGGATCTATTTCCCTAATCATGCTGCATTGTTTAAGATCGGCGGTTTCATGTTTCTGGTTGCTGCTGGCCTGTCAGGATATGGGAACTGGTTGCCGCAGGTCGAAGGGGGATTTCCTCCTGCAGAAGTGAAATTGGATTTTTCTTCTATGTCTGCCCAGCAACTTGCGGATGAGGGCGAGAAAATTATTTTTGGGGGAATTGGAAAGAACAAAGAACAGGGCGCGGTTGGCAAGGGTCAGTGTCCTCTTTGTCATGCGTTCCACGCAGGGATGCTGGGTGAGCGCGCTCCCAACTTGCAAGGCCTTCCAGGGCGAGCAGGTAAGGAGCGATTAGAGGATCCTAAGTATAGCAAGGGCAAGGCGGAAGCCAGAGACTTCGCACAAAAAGAAGCGTTTCCTGGTTCAGGCACCGCGGAAAATGGTCAAGAATATATTGCAGAATCCCATGCTTGCCCGAGCTGTTATGTCGTTGTGGGTTATGGAGTGAAGGGGTCGAACGACAAAGAGAGCCCGATGCCGGCTATTCATAAGCCACCAATCTCGTTAAGTCTTGCTGAGTTGGCAGCTGTAGACACCTGGTTGTATCTACGCGAAGGAGTCGACGCTCCATCATTCGAAGAGATGATTAAATCGTATGAGAAGTTTATCCCCGAAGCTGACCGGCCTAAGCAGCAGGAAGAAGCGACAGGTGGGGGGGCTAGTGCGTTAATGGCAGATGGAACCGAGACGGTAGATGTAATTTTTCAAAAGGCGACGTGCACGGCCTGTCATACGATTCCCGGTATTCCAGGAGCGAAGGGGACGATTGGTCCTGTGCTTGAAGAGGGAACGAATGCCTTGCTTCGCATGAAGGATAAAGATTACAAGGGATCGGCAAAGACCGTTCCAGACTACATTATGGAGTCGATCGTTTCACCCAGTGCGTACGTGGTGAAGCCATTTCCGGACAATACCATGCCGAAAGTATTTGGCCAAAAGTTGAGTGCGGGGGCTATGAAGAAAATCATTGATTATCTGTCACAGGTGAAGGTGGGATCGCCACCACCGAAGGTCTCATGATTGTGGCTATCCATTTCTTTTATCGAGTAAACGGAGTTCGCCGATGAAAGCATTAATGTCAGTCGCGGCACTTGCGGGGGCAGCTGGAATTCTCTTGCTTGCCGGAATGATCGTGGGCATCGTTCCGTCAAATTATGTACGCCTGATTGAAGGGTATATGCCGGTCCAAGTGATCGCGGAGCTCACACTGTTCGTGGCTGGCTTTACAGGGCTTAGTTATATGATGGCAGCCATGGGAATGGCGTTTCCACGATTTTGGCAAGGAATTCTTTTTTGGGCATTCATTCTCCTTTATTTGAAGTTTCGTATCTATCCGCCGATTCCATTTAGCGTCCGTGCCATGTATGGGACGATTTCTCTGGTGGCCATTTTCATGTGGGTGTCTGCGAATGAGGAAGATTGGAAAAAATTCAAACAGCCAATCATGAACGTTTTGGATGCCAAGACCGGGGGCACCAAGGCATTGCGCATTGGATATCTGTTTATTATCCCGATCTTGATCGGTGGATTTTCATACAACGCCATGGTCCCCAAATCCGAGGAGCCAATTGAGTTGCGGACCGTGCACCCTGCCCCTCCGGCCAGTACCAAGGTGCATGGGAAGACCTATACACTTCAAACATCACAGAATCCCTATCGTGTTAATCCTGAAGGAAAATACGATCAGGAGTATAGCAACGCCAATATCGTTGAACAGGGGATGGGCCGCTTGATGAAGCCGAATGCCAACCCCTGGGATAAGGATGCGCAAGGATACCTCAAATATGTGCGTGAGGGCGGAGAGATCTTCTATCAAAATTGCCACTTCTGCCATGGCGATAATTTAAACGGACGTGGCCTCCATGCTTTTGCATTCAATCCGATCCCCGCAAACTTTACTGACCCAGGTACGATCGCGCAATTACAAGAAACATTCATCTTCTGGCGTGTATCCAAGGGTGGGATCGGCTTGCCAAATGAAGGGTTCCCCTGGGCCTCTGTGATGCCACCATGGGAACAGCATTTGACTGTCGATGAAATCTGGAAAGTCGTCTTATTTGAATATTGGCACACAGGGTATTACCCGAGAACCTGGGATTAGAGTTCATCGAGTTTATAGCCAACCTGGATTTATGACATGAGGGAAGCGATGAAGAATTCGATAAGGCTGAAGGCTGGGGCATTTCTCACGACTGCCTTCGGAGTGATCCTGGTCTCTGGAATCACAGGAGGGCTGACCTTTGCCGCAGAGACTCTTCCTGCGGGCTTTAAGAAGGGTGAATTAGCGGCTGAGCCTTCTGCAGATATGATCGAGGCAGGAAAGCGGGTCTACTTCACCAAGTGCGTCTGGTGTCACGGGGTCGATGGAGCGGGCGATGGGCCGGGTGCCGATCGTCTCTGGCCGCGTCCCCGCAACTTTAACCAGGGGACGTTTAAGATTCGGCACACGGCCAGCGGTGAATTGCCTTTATTCGATGCCAAAAAACCTACTCCTGGGCAGAACGATCTATTTGAAACTGTGACGCACGGTCTGCCAGGTTCCGCGATGCCGTCGTGGGAAGGCATTCTGACGGAAGAGCAACGGCTCCAAGTGTTGTCATTCGTCACCACCCAGCTTGTGAAAGATCGAAAATTTACGGACAAGCAGTCAGAGAGTCAGAGTGTATTGCAGCTAGCTGATCTGAAGCCGATTCCTGCGACAGAGGAAAGTTTGAAAAAGGGAGCAGAACTCATTGTTGAGAAGAAGTGTGTCGAGTGTCACGGCGCTGATGGCCGTGGCGACGGCAATGCGTTCAATCTCAAAGACGATTGGGGTTTTTCAATACAGCCAGCCAACTGGCACAAGTGTTGGAACTTCAGAGGTAGCCGGCAAGATCCCTATAACGTCAAAAATATCTTCCGGACGTTTTCGACAGGAGTCAACGGTACTCCGATGCCTTCATTCGCCGACAATACCACGGTCGAAGAGCGGTGGCACATTGCGAACTTTGTGAACTCACTCTGTGAACGCGAGGCAGATGGGACACCTCTCTCGATCGATCAATTGACAGACAAACCAAAGGTGAACTTTGTGTTGTCCTCAGGGGTGGTCCTGGAAAACGGAGAGATTCCTGCAGATCCTGAAAATGAACTTTGGCAGAAGCGGGCCAGGAGAATTATCGCGATGGGTGGCCAGATCACCCATAAGCCCAGAAACTTCGTCAACAGGATCGACGACATCTGGGTGAAATCGCTCTACAATGATAAGCATATCGCCTTCATGTTCCAGTGGGACGACCGTACAAAGAGCGTAGCCGAAGGGAAGTTGCCCTGGCCTCCGACCTCAGTCAATATCGATGTTAAGGAACAGGATCCGAAAACCGGTGAAGAGGGTTCCATTGCATCGCGTCAGAATAACTACGCCGTGTACAACGATGCAGTCGCTATTGAAACTGCGGTGAAGTGGAAGGAGCTACCTGCGCCGATTAAGCCCCGGTATCTGTTCGGAAGCAACGAGCAGTTCCCAATGGACATTATGAAGTGGGAGGCTGATGGGTCTCTCCGCGCCTTCAAGGGTACCGGATGGGATAAAGATTTTGAAGAGCGAGACAACTACGAAGAGAGCAGTAAACTACTTTTTTCTGAGTGGAAGAATGGCCGATGGACCGTGATCATTCAGCGGCCTTTGGGCAACAAAAAGGACCAGGATTACGACGAAGATACTTTCTTCGAAATGGGGCAATATATTCCCACGGTGTTCTTTGCTTGGGATGGGCACAATGGCGATGCGGGGAGGAAGATGGCTGTTTCAGCGTTCTATTATACCTTCCTGGAGCCCCCAACACCGAAAGAAGCCTATATCTATCCAATAGTGATTGCGGTAGGCGTTGTCTTTCTGGAAGGCTGGATCCTGATGAGACGAGCAAACAAGCGGAAGGCAAAGAACGTTTAACGTTCATTACAACTGAGAGAGTCTGAAGCATCAAGAGGGGGTGGGGTGACCCACCCCCTCTTTCTTTTTAGTCGGCTGCATGAAGGGATTATGGAAATCGAAGTAACCGGCATCCTTCTCGCGGGTGGAAAGAGCAGAAGGATGGGAGAAGATAAACGGTATCTCCTTGTCGGGGAGCAGACCCTCCTTGAAAGGGGGCTGAGCGTGCTTCACTCAATCTTTCAGGAGGTACTAGTGGTCATTGCGAAGGATAGCGATCCGCTTGGCGTCGATGCCAGAGTTGTACGCGACCAGGTGCCTGAATGTGGCAGTCTCGGAGGATTGTACACCGGGCTCATACAGGCAACAACTCCTTGGATCTTCGTGGTCGCATGCGACATGCCGTTTCTCAATCATGCGGTCATTGATCTGTTTACGAATCGAAGAGGAGCTGTAGATATTGTGATGGCGAAATTTGCAGGCCAGTTACATCCAATGCATGCATTGTATGGGAAACGTTGCCTGCCAGTTGTTGAACAGATGATTCAGTCGCGGCGGTTCAAGATCCAAGGAATGGTTTCGCAATCGTCTCTCCGGGTACAGTATGTCACCGAAGCTGACCTGCATACGCTCGATCCCGCCGGGCGTTCTTTTTACAACGTGAATACAGTGGCCGAGCTTGAAAAAGCACGGCTTCTATTGACTCAGGTACCTCCCTCAGGATAACCGCCATGCCGACTTCGAGAAAGACGATCATAATGATGCATCCTGGCAGTCTTGGCGATGTGTTATTAGCAGTCCCGGCTATGGTTCGACTGCGGACTCGTTTTCCGGGCTATCGGCTGGCACTCTTCGCAGAGGTTCCGGCCGCAAAACTACTGTATGCCTGTGGTGTTGTCGATGCCTGGACCTCGATGCAGGGGCGCGACTGCGCGGGCTTATTCGTGGACGCAGACGCTGTTAACGGTCAGGTACGAACATGGCTGATGGACTGTGACCTCGCAATCGGCTGGATGCAGGGGCACGATGGAACATTGAGCCGAACTCTTAAGGCCTTTGGAGTTCGAACGGTTATCGTCAGGTCTCCATTTTCGACTGAAATTCTGGCGGCTCATCAGCAAGAAAAATTTCTTGAAACGATCGATGAGGTCCCCTCTGAAGATGATGGAGATGTTCTGCTGAAGGTAACGGAACCGGCCATTCAGCTTGGGCGAGCCTGCCTGGAAGCAGCGGGCCACTCTATCGGACAGTCTCTTGTTGTCATTCATCCGGGGAGTGGCAGCCCCCATAAATGTGTGGCACCGGAGACACTCCTGCCCGTCGTCGTCGCTGTTCAGCGTGTTGGCGCCATTCCGTTGATTCTTGAAGGGCCGGCAGATCGGGAATCGGTTGAGCGTCTACTCCAGTTATGCCCAAACCCACCAATTGTTTTGAAGGACCTTGATCTCCTCACTGTCGCCGGAGTGCTTGCCCAATCACAGCTTTTTGTCGGGCAGGATTCTGGAATCACGCATATGGCAGGACTGATGGGGCTACGTATGGTGGCTCTATTCGGGCCGACCGATCCTGCTCGTTGGGCTCCTCGTGGCATCCACGTGACCGTCGTGCAGGGCGCATCGTGCCTCTGCCGATCATGGGACGAGGTGAGTCGATGTAAGGGGAAACCATGTCTCGATCTACAAACGGATGATCTTGTGGCACTGTGTCTCACCCGCCTTGATGAAACAACGATTCGACGGAGAATTCCATCCGGCCGCCTTGTCACTGATTATCCCGTATGCTAAAGTGACCAGTTGTTTTTCCCTTTCATTGGTAAGGACTTAGGAGCTATTTTCTTGTCCAGCGGGGTCGTTCAGGAAAAGGTCACCAGCGCATTGATTGGAGCGCTTGATGGGGCCAAAAAGAAGGGCCAGTTAAAGACGGAATCCTGGCCTCAGGTGAGTCTGGACACTCCCAAACGGCCTGAATGGGGAGACTTAGCCTCCACAGTCGCGATGTCCCTCGCCGTGTCTGAGCAACGAGCCCCCCACGATATTGCCCAAATTATCATCGACAATCTTGCTCAACGCGATCAGCTTTTCGACCGGGTAGAAATTGCCAGGCCTGGATTTCTCAACCTCACGGTTAAACCAGCCATCTGGCAGGAGGTGCTCAGGGAAATCGAACGGGAAGGTGCTGTCTACGGGCGAGCCGACATTGGGCAACGGCGGCGAGTGTTGGTGGAATATGTGAGTGCGAATCCGACCGGTCCGTTGCATGTGGGGCATGGGAGAGGCGCGGCGGTTGGGCAAGCGGTTGCGAACATGCTCAAGGCAGTCGGCTATGACGTTGTGAGCGAGTACTACATCAACGATGCCGGTCGGCAGATGAAATTGCTAGGGGCCTCCGTCTACGCGCGCTATGAGGAACTGTCGAACCGGCCGGTCGAATTTCCTGCAGAGGGCTATCACGGAGCCTACATCACGGCTATGGCCGAGCAGGTAAAGAAACAGCTCGGACCTGAGCTGGCCGGACGGATAGCCTCAGAAGTTGAGGAGGGCTGTCGAACGTTTGCCAATCAGGAATTGCTGCGCCTGATTCGCGAGGACCTAAAGTCCTTCGGGATCGAGTTCGAGTCCTGGTTTAGCGAGGCTTCTCTCGTGAACTCAGGGGCGGTTCAACGGGTGTTGGATGAACTGAAATCGCAACAGTTCCTGTTTGAACAGGAAGGGGCCTGGTGGTTCAGATCCTCGGCGTTCGGGGACGAGAAGGATCGTGTTGTACGGAAACAGGATGGTGAGTATACATATCTGGCTTCCGATATTGCCTACCACCAAGATAAATTGCAGCGCGGATACGATCTTCTCATCGACGTGTGGGGCGCGGACCACCATGGGTACATTCCTCGGATGCAAGCGGTCGTACAGGCCTATGGGCATCCGAAAGATCGCCTCCAGGTCGTGCTGGTCCAGATGGTGAATTTGTTGCGCGGTGGGAAAAAAGTGGAAATGTCGAAGCGGGCCGGCGAGTTCATTACGATGAGGGAAGTGATCGATGAAGTCGGGGCCGATGCGGCGAAGTTCTTTTTCTTGATGCGCGATTCCAGTTCGCATCTGGACTTCGATCTGGAACTGGCGAAGCAGCGGTCATCCGATAATCCCGTGTACTATGTGCAATACGCTCATGCGAGGATCGCCAGTCTTTGGCGTGTTGCCACTGATCGAGGCATCGCCTGTCCCTTGCCGAGCGAGACGGATTTGACGGTGTTGATTGATCCGGATGAATTGGGGCTGATTCGCAAGCTCTCGGCGTATCCCTCAGTTCTGCAGGGCAGTGCCATGGCCTATGAGCCCCATCGGATGACCTATTACCTCCAGCAATTGGCCGGCCTGCTGCACACGTTTTATAACAAACATCGGATTCTGCCTCCTGCTGCGGATCGCGATCTGCTGTCGGCGACTCCTGAAGGATTAGCTCCAGCCGAGGGGCTGCAGAAGGAGGCGCCGACTCCCGAACGGACTGCGGCGAGGCTGGCGTTGATGAGTGGAATCCAGCAAGTCTTGAAGAATGGGCTCGGCGTGCTTGGGATTTCCGCGCCGGAGCAGATGTAGCCGGCAAGAGGGATTGTGGACTTTTCAGTTCAGCAGGTGGATCGTGAGACGAGTGCGCGGTTGGGGAGGCTCAGCACGGCTCATGGTGAGATCGACACGCCCGCCTTTATGCCGGTCGGCACGCTAGGACCGGTGAAGGGGATCGATCCTGTCGATTTAGAACAGCTTGGATTTCGTCTCATGCTGAACAATGCCTACCATCTCTATCTGCGGCCTGGGCATAAGATCGTGGCGGAGATGGGTGGGTTACATCGGTTCACGGGATGGTCTGGGGCCATCTTGACGGACAGCGGAGGATTTCAGATTTTCAGTCTTGCCAAGCTGTGCAAGGTGACGGACGAGGGTGTGAGCTTTCAATCGCATCTCGATGGGTCCACACATTTCATCACGCCGGAGACGGCCATCGAGATAGAAGAAGCGTTGGGGGCTGATATCATGATGGCGTTCGATCACTGTGTGGCCTTACCAGCTGACAGAGCGATCGTGCGCGATGCGGTACGGCGGACAACCCTTTGGGCTCAGCGTTGTCAGGCCAGCCGGCGCCGTAGGGATCAAGCCCTCTTTGGGATTGTGCAGGGCGGCCTGGATGCAGACCTCCGAGTGACCTCGGCGCGTGATCTCGTCGGGCTTGGCTTCGAGGGCTACGCGGTCGGCGGGCTCTCGGTGGGAGAGTCGAAGCCAGAGATGTATGCCATGTTGGATGTGACGGTGCCGGAGCTGCCGGTTTCGAAACCGCGGTATTTGATGGGTGTGGGGATGCCGGAGGATCTCATCGAAGGCGCGGCACGGGGGATCGATCTGTTTGATTGTGTGGTGCCTTCTCGCCATGGGCGGACCGGCTCGCTCTTTACAAGTTTCGGGCGCGTGGTGATTAAGCAAGCGCGGTATGTTCGGGATGAGCAACCGATCGATCCGGCCTGTGGCTGCCCGGTTTGTGCGCGTTACTCACGAGCCTATCTGCACCACCTCTTTCAGATGAAAGAGATGCTGTCGTCGAGGCTGAATACGATCCACAATCTCTGGTATTTTGCTGATCTGATGGGCCAGGTGCGGTCAGCGATCGCACAAGGGACGTTCCGGTCGTTCCGGGAAAACTTTTACCGATCTCGAGACCTGGCTGCATCGGAGGGTTTAGCTTCGGACGGTGAGGGGCTTCGGTCTGCGGCAGGGGACTAACTTGGTTGAGAAGGAGTGTGTATGTTCATGCAATCGGTCGTGATGGCTCAGTTATTTGGCGGAGGGGGTAGTGGTGGGGGTTCCACGACCAGCACAATCCTCTCCCTTGTTCCGTTCGCGCTGATCTTCGTCATTTTTTACTTCCTGGTTATTTTACCGCAACAAAAGCGCGCGAAGCAGCAGAAGTCGCTACTGGAGGCCCTGAAGAAAGGCGACAAGGTCGTCACGGCGTCAGGTATCTGGGGTACGGTGACGAATCTTGGGAAGGCGACGGTGACGTTGCAGATCGCGGATACGACGAAGATTCGCATACAACGGGATCAGATTGCCCGATTACGCGGTGGCGACGATGAGGAGAAGGACAAAGACTCGTAGACTGCTCAGGATAAAGGGGTACCGGACGACATGAAAAAGGTGGGCGGGCGGTTAACATTGTTGGCGCTGGTGGTGGTGCTGTCGGTGATCTTCTTCATCCCTACCTATCAGCCCTTCTATCAGGCGTTGCCTGGTTGGCTGAAGCAGGTCATGCCGAATAAAGGCATTACGTTGGGCTTGGATCTCCAAGGCGGGATTCACCTCGTCATGGAAGTGGACGAAGATCGCGCGGTCGAAATTGCCGTCGATCGATCGGTCGCGTCGCTTCAAGATGTCTTGGTTGAGAAGAAAATCCCCGTAGAGTCTGTCACGCGGACGGGACAGGCTCAGGTGACGATGCAGTTTCAAAATGCCGAACTCAAGGAGCAGATTCAGAAGTTGATCGACGACTATCCGACCTTCAGTGAGACCGCGTCTGCCGGATCGGCTAATCGGCTGGTGTGGGAGTTGCGAGAAGCTGAGGTCAAACGGATCAAGGACTCTGCCATCAACCAAGCGTTGGAAACGATCCGAAACCGTATCGACCAGTTCGGCGTGGCGGAACCGATCGTGCAGCGGCAGGGGTTGAAGCAGATTGTCGTGCAGTTGCCAGGCGTGAAAGAACCCAAGCGTGCCAGGGATTTGATCAAAGAGACAGCCTTGCTCGAATTTAAGATGCTCGATGAGGACAACCAGTCGAAGCTGGATTTGCCTTCCCGGATTCCAAAAGACAAAGAGGAAGAGGTGCTCAAGCAGGCCGAGTCAAAGCTGCCGGCCGGCGATCAGATTCTTTTTGAGCGAGGGGTCGACAAGGACACCGGCCGCGAATATCGCATTCCGTATCTCGTGAAGAAGCGGGTCATGCTGACCGGCGATGTGTTGAGCGATGCACGGGTTTCGATCGGTCAATTCAACGATCCCTATGTCTCGATCACCTTTGACGGGAAGGGCGGTCGTGAATTCGAACGGATTACGGGCGACAACATCAAGAAGCGCATGGCAGTCGTGCTCGACAACACGATCTATTCTGCGCCGGTGATCCAAGACCGCATCGTCGGGGGCCGCGCGCAAATCACCGGAACGTTTTCTATGCAAGAGGCGAACGACCTCGCCATCGTGCTCCGGGCCGGCGCGTTGCCGGCTCCGCTCAAGATCATTCAGGACCTCACGGTCGGGCCGTCGCTCGGGAAAGATTCGATCGAGAAGGGCGTGCAGGCCACGCTGTTTGCCGGTGCCATGGTGGTCATTTTCATGATCGTGTATTACCGGCTGTCTGGCGTGATTGCAGACTTTGCGCTGATGCTCAATCTGTTGTGCTTGATCGGAGCCCTTTCTGCGCTGAACGCCACACTCACGTTGCCGGGGATTGCCGGAATCGTACTTACGATCGGGATGGGCGTCGATTCGAACGTGCTGATCTTCGAGCGTATTCGCGAAGAGCTGCGATCGGGGAAAGCGGTTCGTTTGGCGATCGATGGAGGCTATGACAAGGCGCTACTGACGATTGTCGATTCGCACGTGACGACCCTGATCACGGGAGTGGCGTTGTTCCTCTTCGGCACAGGGCCGATCAAAGGATTTGCCGTGACCTTGTGTCTCGGAATCGGGATCAATCTGTTTACCGCCCTGATCGGGACCAAGGTCATTTTCGACCTCTTGAATCAACGACACAAAGTGGGACAGTTAAGCATCTAGTTCGAAGGAGCCGGCATGTTGGAGATCCTCGGGAAAACCAGTATCGATTTCATGGCGAAGCGTCGTTGGGCCTTTCTCTTTTCCGGCATCATGGTGGTGCTGGGCATTGTGGCGATCATTCAAATTGGCAGAGGGTCGGCGAATCTCGGCATCGACTTCGCGGGGGGGACCGCAGTGCAGCTGAAGTTCGATCAAGCAATTCGGATCGATGAAGCGAGAAAAGTCTTGGAGGCGAACGGCCTGGGTAACGCCGAGCTGCAAGAGTTCGGTCAGGACAACAAACTCCTGATCCGTCTGAAGGCGTCGACGACCATCGAGGAAAAAGTCGCTGACCGAGTCGTGGCGGTCTTTACGAAGGAGTTTGCCTCGAACCATTTCGTGGTCGATTCCAGTACGGAAATTGGGCCGACTATCGGGAAGAAACTTCAAGGAGACGCCCTCATTGCGATCCTCATTTCCTTTGCCGGAATCATTCTGTATGTGGCGGCGCGGTTCGAATTTCGTTTTGGCATCGCTGCGGCATTGGCAACCTTTCATGACGTATTGGCGGTATTGGGCGCCTTTTATATTCTGGACAAAGAAATTACCTTGCTCGTCGTGACGGCCTTGCTGACGTTAGCCGGCTATTCGATGACGGATACGGTGGTGGTGTTCGATCGAATCAGGGAAAACCTCAGGATGCGGCGGCGGGAGAGCGAAGAGACCATCATCAACAACGCGGTCAACCAAGTCTTGAGCCGTACGATTGTCACCAGTTTGACTGTTGTGCTGGTGTTGATTCCTTTAACGTTGGCCGGCGGAGAGGTCTTGCACGACTTTTCTCTCGCCCTCTTGTGGGGTGTGATCTTCGGGACCTATTCCTCTGTCTTCGTCGCGAGTCCATTGCTATTGCTTTGGCCTGGAGCATCCGGGCGGCTGCTCAAGGGGAATTAGCTGGCTGGTGCGATCACATATAGTCATGTGTGAAGCATCGTTCAGGAACAGAGTTGCTGGTTTCTAGTTTCAGGTTTCATGTTGCCAGGAATCGTCCTCTGAAACTTGCCACCTGAAACGTTTGAACGAGATTCGCGTCACGCATCGAGGGTTGTCGCATCCTGCTTGGGGCACACCCATGACACTCTGGAGTCGGTCTCACAGTCTCCAGCATAAGATTATCGCGGCGATCGTGCTGGTCGGACTGCTCCCTCTCACCCTTCTGCTCGTACTCACGTACATTGAGGAGCGGCGCGCGCTTCGCGACATGACCGGCGCCAACTTCAAGGAAGTCGCCGTTGAGGCCGCTCGCCGCATCGAAATGCAGGTCAGCCGTGGGATGAACGAAGCCCAGCAGCTGGCCACGACCCCCTTTCTCCACACCGCCGTGACCGAAGCCAACCGCACGTATGAGGGAAAGGATGCGCGCAGCATCCAGGGCATGATCAAGGATTGGCAGCAGCGATGGCGGCAGCGAGGTAAGCCAAGCGAGTTTCCCCTCTTCATCAATCGCATCGTCACGAACTACCTCATCCGGTGGCACGATATCCGCCGATCGGACTATGTCGGAATCCTGGTCACCGATCAGCAGGGGGCGCTGGTGGTCAGCTCCATTCCACAAGTGGAATATTTTTACGGGAAGACTGCATGGTGGCAGGCGGTCGTAAAAGGGGGGAGTCCCCGGGGCTATGTGAGTGAGATTGCCTTCGATCCTGCATTCGGGAGTCACATGCTTGTGGTTGCGGTGCCCATTCTTGACGATGCCAAGGAGAAGGCGATCGGGGCGGTCACGATATTATTACGCCGAGACACCATCTTCCATGCCATTGCCGACGTCACGATCGGGGCGACCGGCCACGCCATGTTGTTCAATTCCGATGGTGTCCCTGTGATGTGCCCGGTTCTGCCTCCGGAAGCGCATACGGTTCGGCCCGAATTGATCGGCGCCCTTGGGAAACTAGAGGCCGGTTGGGCCGTTGCGGCAGACGATTCGCACGGGGGGCTGAATGCCTTGATCGGGTTCGCGCCGGTTCGATTCGGCGAGAGCTTGGCCCCGGGCAGTTTGGGCGGACATCAGTGGATCACGGTAGTACGGCAGGATCCCAAGGAGACCTATGCGCCGCTGGCCGAACTCGTGGCGAAAGTGTTGCTCTATGGATTGGTTGTGCTCGCGGTGCTGTGGGGGACAGGGGTACTCGTTGCACGCCGGATCGCTCGTCCCATTCAATTGCTGCACGACGGGGTTGGTGAAATCGGAAGCGGTCGATTGGATCGACGATTGGAACTGAAGACCGGCGATGAAATTGAAGGGCTTGCCGATGCCTTCAATCACATGGCGGAGAATCTCCAACGGTCGTTTGCCCAAATCGAACAGCGCGTAGTGGATGTCCGCCGCCTGGAAGAGAAGTATCGCGACCTGATCGAGCATTCTCCTGAGATGATCTGCCAATTGGATCGGAGTGGTCAATTCGTGCATGTGAACAAGACGGGGATCGAGAAGCTGAGGTATAGCCTCGATGAGATGTTGGCCATGCGCCTCTGGGACCTCGTGCCGCGCGGCCAGGAACCGCTCGTCCTGCACTATCTGGAGCAATTAGTCGCGCAAGGGCGCAGTTCGATGGAGACGGTGTTTTTGACGAAAGACGGTCACTCGATCGATGTGGAAATTCACGCCACGGCCTTGATCGATCAAGAGCGGGGCGGGTTGGTTCACTCGCGCGCGTTTGTTCACGATGTGACCGAACGTCATCGGCTTGAGCGGCATCTGCAAGCCTACACCACAAATCTGGAACAGGCCGTGTCGGAGCGCACCGAACAACTCGTGGCGTCGCAGGCGCGTTACAAGGCGCTCTTCGACTTGGTGGCAGACTCGGTGTTTATGGTGGATCCACATGGCAACATCGTCGCCGTCAACAAACGCGAGGAACAAGCGCTGGGGTATGCCGAGGCGAATGTCGTCGGCCAGAGCCTGCTCGAAGTGGTGCTCTCAGGTTATCACGAGGCGTTGCGTGGATGGCTGAACGACGTTATTTCCGGGCAGCGGAAAGTATCCACTCAGGAGATCATGGTGCGCCATGCCGGCGGACAGGACATTCCGGCTGAAATGGATTTGATTCGTGTCGGAGTGGCCGACCAGCTGTTGGTCATGGTGCAGTTGCGGGACATTACCGATCGGAAGCGGCTTGAACGGCAGTTGGATACGTACAGAGAGGAATTGGAACATAACGTCAAAGAGCGCACCAGAGAGATCGAAGAGACCAAGCAATATCTCGAAAATCTTCTTGAGAACGCCAACGATGTGATCTACACCCTTGATACCGAACAGCGGTTTACCTATGTCAACAGCAAGATCGAAGCATGGGGCTATCGGAAAGACGATCTGATCGGGCGCCCGTACCTTGCGCTTCTCTCCAAGCGCCATAGAGGGAAGCGCCTCAAAAGCACATTGGACATCGGCGCGAAACAGGTCTATGAGGTCGAAGTGGTCACGCGCACAGGGGAACCAAGGGCTGTGATGGTGAGTGTGTCCCCGCTGCATGGGGTTGAGGGCATGATCCTGGGCGTGTTGGGCATCGCGCGCGATATGACGGAGACCAAAAAGTTGGAGCAACAAATCAGGAACTCTGAGAAACTGGCCTCGGTCGGCAAGCTCGCCGCAGGGGTGGCGCACGAGATTAACAATCCCTTGGGGGGGATTCTCAACTGTCTCTACAATTTACGGAAGGGCACGCTGTCGCCGGGTCGGCAAGAGGAATATTGGGCGTCGATGGAAGATGGCGTGCGGCGGGTGCAGAAGATTGTGCGTCAGCTCCTCGATTTCTCTCAGCAGCACGAACCTGCATTTGCGTTGACAGACATCAATCACGTCGTGGACCGGGTGTTGGCCCTCACGACGCATCTCTTGGCTCCGAACCGAATCCTTTTGGAAACGGGATTTGGTCAGGGGTTGCCGACTGTGATGGTCGATCGGCATATGATGGAGCAGGTGTTGATGAACTTGGTGTTGAATGCGGTCCAAGCGATGAAAGACGGAGGTATGCTGACGATTCGAACGTCTGTGGTCGAAGGGGTGTGTCTGATCGAAGTTCACGATACCGGATCGGGTATCGCGCCGGCAGTTCTGCCGAGGATTTTCGATCCATTCTTTTCAACCAAGAAGGAAGGTGAAGGAACCGGTCTCGGCCTGTCGGTCAGTCTGGGTATCGTTGAGCGCCACGGTGGAAAGATCCTGGTAGACAGCGAAGTGGGAAAAGGAACAACCTTTACCCTCTGCCTGCCAGTCTCCAGAGACCGTTCGTTGATGGAGCGGGTGTCATGAAGGGACTCAGGATCCTCTTGGTCGATGACGAGCCGCTGATGCGGTTGTCGATGGTCGATGCGTTGGAGGCGGTCGGCCACGATATCGAGGCCGCGGCTTCTGGCACGGAGGGGATCGACGCCATCCACCAACGGCCGTTCGATCTGGTGATCACCGATCTGCGGTTGCCCGGCGCAGACGGGCTCGCCGTGCTCGCAGCAGCCAAAGAGCGGTTGCCCCACACAGAAGTTGTGATGATTACCGCCCATGGATCGGTAGAGACAGCCGTCGGCGCGATGAAGCTTGGCGCCCTGGACTACATCACGAAGCCGTTTCAGATGGACGAATTGCTGCTGATCGTCGAGCGGGTGGGCAGCATGGTCACCTTGCGGCGAGAGAATCTCGATCTGAAAGCGGTGCTGGAAGATAAGTTCAGTTTTGGAGGTATTCTCGGGGCGAATAACCAGATGCGGGCGGTGCTCGAGAAGATCAAGATGGTGGCAGGAACGGATTCGACGACGTTGATTTTAGGAGAAAGCGGAACCGGCAAGGAGCTGGTCGCCAATGCCATCCATCAAAACAGTCCGCGCAGCCAGTTCCCTTTGATCAAAGTGAGCTGTGCAGCGCTTCCTGAATCCCTCTTGGAAGCGGAACTCTTCGGCCATGAAAAAGGGGCGTTTACGGGGGCGCTGCGGCAGCGGCGAGGACGGTTCGAGCTGGCCCATCGAGGTACGCTCTTTCTCGATGAAGTCGGGGAAATATCACCGGTTATCCAGGTGAAACTTTTGCGGGTGCTTCAGGAGAGGCAGTTCGAGCGCGTGGGAGGAAACGACACGATTCACGTCGATGTGCGCCTGGTCTGCGCGACGCAGAAAGACCTGCGAAAGGAAGTGGCTCAGGGCCGGTTTCGCGAGGACTTGTTTTATCGCCTCAATGTCGTTCCCGTAGTGATTCCGCCGTTGCGTCAACGGCAGGAAGACATCATGGTCATTGCCGAGCACGTCCTGAAGACCTGTGCCGGTAAGATGAATAAAACATTGAAAGGGTTTTCCCCCGCGGCACGCGAGCTCTTCTTGCGCTATTCATTCCCGGGGAATGTGCGGGAGTTGGAGAACATGGTCGAACGCGCAGTGGCGCTGGGGCGAGACCGTGACGCGGTCCAGCCGTCCGATCTGTGCGGGTTCCAATCCTGTCCCTATACGGGTGGGACCCCACAAGAATCGTGCGGATTCTGTAGCGAAGGGCTGACGGGGCAGAAACAAGAGGCACGCCCGCTGACTTCGCTGGCGACGGCGAGAGAACAGTTCGAGAAAGAATATATTGTGTCGGTGTTGGAGCGAGTAGACGGCAGCCGCACGACCGGCGCGAAGATTCTCGGCATCTCGCGCAAAGCGCTGTGGGAGAAGTGCAAGCGCTATGGGATTCCGTCGGCGAGAGAAGAGGCGGAGGATGAGAAGGAATAGGGAGCGGCCAGGTGCCCTTCGTGCTCGCAGAACGCGCACATTCAGAAAGTGCTCGTTTCATGCGCGCAGTGAACGGCAGCCTTGACCGCTCCCTAGTCGATGGGTGTAACAGAGGAGGGGATGGGGACTGATGATCTTCTGTGCTCGCGCAACGCGCGGTCGCAGACTCCCCTCGTTGGACGCGCGCACATAGTGTGGACCAAGACAACCCGAAAATGTAAAACATCCTTGTTTCTAGTCAGAATATGACGGACGGCGAAAGAGTTCGGGGTAACATCCACGCTCGATGCTTCGCGGGTGGTCGATTGGATCGTGAAAAACATTCCCGACCCCTTTTCTTGTAACTGATGCCGTAATGTCTTTGTTTTCTCTATCTTGACGTTTTCCGTCCTCGAGTGAAATCAGATCCAAAGATACGAAAGTTTTCAGGCAGTACAGTCCTTGGAGTCGTGTTCCTGGCTACCTGGTAAATGAATCTAAGGGTAACGATATCTTCACTACTGCTCTTGGGTAATAGTGCTTCCCCTGATAAAACGACGGCATTGATTCTTTTATATGAGTCTTGGGACGACAATAGGTTTTCGATCTCTGGCATGACGGTGTCCAGACGTGTGGTCATAGCCCCTAAGCTTCCAGTCGGCACGTGTATGTAGACAATATTAGCTGAATCAGCGGGAAGTTGACTGGCAGCCTGTCGGATCGATTCGACCACGCTACGTATCCACCCACCTGGACGAGTTACTGTCCATCCGACGCCATATCCACCGGTGACGATGAGAGCCCCTGCAGGATCTTTGTCAAGGGTGCCTTGTGCAAAGCTATAATCTAGTCCTTTCGGCAGCAATATGTTCGCGCCATCGGTAAGATTTTGGCCTGGTATGAAATCAATTTCAAATTTACTGCCAAATTTGAGGCTTAAACTTGTCCCGCGAAATTCGTTCTTTAGGGCAGAAGAAACAAATTCGACTAAACCGGGTAGATCACTTTCTGTCGGATCTGTTCTACACGAGATCTTTATAAATACACTGATTCCTGCTTGATCCGTTATCTGTTGCAGTTGCGTGTTTGCCTTATCAAAAACCTCCTTAACGCGACGAGGACTTAAGGCATCTATATTCTTGTGTTTGCACTCGATGTAGACTCCAGTTGTATCTGCAAACGCCTTGAACTCGCCGGTTTTGTTGGCATCGGTTATCTGTATGCGAATGCCAGCATCAATGTAACTGGCCATAACGTACAGTTCGTATCTGGTTGGCTCACAATCCTTTGGGTTTCGCAATCGAGGCGCCAGCCGTTCAGTTGATACATGTTCGCTTGTTGCTCGCATGTCATGTGCGAGCATAAGAATCCAGTTGGCCGCCGGTGATCGTGCAATTCGTGTTGAGTCCGAATCCTGTAGATAAGATCTAGTCTCAATATAACGAATTACGAGGGGGTGCGCGCTCTGTCGGCGATTAACCTTCTCTGCTTCCTTCTCAAGCCATCCCGGTTGTCCGCTATTTACAACATCGGCTATAAGCTGTAACGCATTGCTCAGAGGAGTTCTAAGATCTGTGGTGACCGCTTTCCGCGAAGGCACGGAAGCTCCCGAGGATAGAAGAGCAGGTTCGCGAAGTCGACCAACGAATTCGAATGCCTCGCTTTCGGTTGCTTCCCACTTTAGTGCTCCAAGATGGATCACATAGGTACCGTCCGGTTGGGGTCTTATCCCTCGACCTGGAATGAGACGAAATAACAAAATTTCTGCCAATATCTGTTCCAGGCTTCTGCTATGGAAGTCAATCTTGAGATGTTTCTTAATGGCATCAATGCTGGTTTGCGGCAAAGGAGCCTTGCTGTCCTGACCGAGATAGATAAGTTCCGGCGAGCTTTCAATACTGGCTGGTTGCTCCCTCGTCACGCATGCAAAACACCATCCCTCGGTTTTTGTCTGATCGGGTCGGCAATCCAGGATGCCGCATGAGCCGAGCCTTGCTGCGAAGGGTTGCATAGGATTATCTTCCATCCCTTCCCCTTCAACCTGAGATAGGAAAAAGTAATTGTGCATGGTAGCGCACAGCCTACAGCACAGGCGCTAGACAGGTCAAAATTGCTGTTAACGTCTATAGCTTGAAACTGTTTCCCTCCTTCTCGCCTACGGGAAACAGTTTATCTGAACTGAATTAAGACAATAAAAAGGGGTAGGGAGTCTTTTCCTGGTAAAGCTTGACTGCGCCGTCGCGGGCAGTCATCGCATTACTTCGCTCCGTTAGCACAGCGTTGTCTGTCGGGATGCACAAGATAGCGAGGGCCGGTTGATAATTGGCTGGGCAGCGAGGTATCAAGCACGCCATGGCCTGGGGTACAAGCGATCAGCTTGAGGGGCAGGCACGACTATTGGCGTATTGGGAAGATGCCCGTCCCCCACAACTGGCCGATCATGCCGCGTGCAGTCGAGTTGGGCGTTGTCGGTGGTGGCGAAGAGGCTGCTAGTCTGGTTGAATCCTTGGACTACGAATACACAACATAAATTGCGGTTGAGTGAGGCGCGCGAATCGGACGCGATTTGGTTTGGCGCGCCTGAGCTATTTCTGCGCGCGGAGTCCCTGCACAGTATTTTTCTCAATGTCGGCCCGGTGTGCGAAGGTTTCGATCAGTGTGACCTGCCACTTCATGATGCTCGATGCGGGAAGCGCGCCAACGAGCGCGGTCACTTCATCTTTCGACTTGGCTTCAATCACAAAGGCTCCGGTAAAGGTGCCGGCGGCGATGCCTCCAGCAAGAATCCTGCTCTCTTTCCCTAGACTCTCGAGGGATGGGATGAGAATTTTGTCCAGTTGCTCGATCGTTTGCTCGCGGCTCGGAGGAGCCCCGGCTTGGGCCGCCATAAACTCGACTAGATAGAGCATGCCCATGGTTGTCGCGTTGCGCACAACGTCCCGCTGCGCACCGCCTTCGCCAAATGCCGATAGAAGAGGCAATGCGACCGCTACGATTGTAGCCAGTACCCCTGTCAGCACGACGGTGATTGATTTTCCGGGGGGAGGAGAAGAAAGGGGTCGGGAATCTTTGTTTGGTGAGGCTTGGCTGTGCCGTTGTAGCGGGCACGCTCCGATGCCTCTCCTTGATTCTCGCGGTCAAGTCCGACTGTTGTTTGATCTGGTGGGGAGGTATAATCTACAGCGTGAGGATGAACAGGAGTCATGAAGGATTATCACATCAATATCTTCTATAGCGACGCGGACAAGGGTTATATCGCGGATATTCCCGACCTGGATGCCTGTTTTGCTTTCGGGAAAACTCCGACCGTCGCCCTGAAACAAGCGCAACTGGCTAAGAGAGTCTGGCTGGAAGCGGCTCGGGCAGCCGGCAAACCCATTCCCAAACCGCGTTACCGACCTGCCATCTACCAAACCGGCTCGTAAGATTAAGTGGCTTCCACTGCAGCCGAGTTTGTTATAAAAGATTCCCGACCCTTTTTATTTTCCCCTTCCCGCATCCTGTTCCGCCATCTTTGGCAGACCGTCTCTGATCCACGGGATAGGCATTGTGTATGATTGCAAGACTTGGACTTCACCGTGTCGGTTTCGCACTGCGGCAACCGGTCATCGATGGTTAGTGGACGCCTCTGCTGCTGGCTGATTTCGATTGCCTGCGGAATCGGGCCGGCGGGAGGCCGAACTCACGTTTGAAGGCGCGGTTAAAGGACGGCTCTGACTCATAGCCCACCTCGGCAGCGATCTGTGCAACATTACTGCTAGCGGATTTGAGCATTTGCGCGCCGAGTTGAAGCCGCCAGCGTGTGAGGTAGCCCATGGGGGTCTCCGAGAGATACCGCCGGAAACGCTCGGCCAGTACGGAACGTGAAATTCCTACCTCGCCCGCGAGTGCGGCAATCGTCCAAGGGTGGGCCGGTTTGCGATGCAGGAGGACCAAGGCCTTCCCGACCTCCGGGTCGCGGACCCCGGCCAGCCACCCGGTGTGTTCACGCGGAAGCAGCGCGATGTAGCGTCGCAGAGTTTCGATAAACAATACTTCAGCCAATTTGGCGAGCACGGCCTCACCACCAGGTCTGGAAGCATCCGCATGACCCACTGAATAGCGGATGGAGTTTTCAAGCCATTGGCCCGACGCATCGTTGCGGATACCTACTTTTAGAATGGATGGCAGCCCGCCAAGAAAGACCCGGCTGAGTTGCGGCTCGCAGGCCATGTAGCCGCAGATGAACTTGGTGATCTCCCCACCTCCGCCCAGGCGGGAGACCTTGAGGCCTTGGGAGAAAATTCGTTCTAGCTCTTGCGCGTTGTCCACCGGTTTGATGGGCAAACCGTTTCCTAAGATGTGTGGGTCGCCGTGCGGAAAGATGACGATGTCCCCTGCGTTGAGTGGAACCGGCCGGCCGTCTCCCTCGACATGTGCGTAGCCGCGGCCCTCAGTCAGCAGGTGAAAGATGATCACGTGTCTGCAGTCCGGCGAAAGGTGGGGAGCGACGGTGCGCGAGGCAGGCGAACGAAAGCACCAGGGGGCTGAAAACTCAGCATTGTAAAACATGGCTCCGTCGAGCTTGACGGCCTTGAGGACTTCGGACAAGACGTCCATGCGGGCTCCAAACTGTAGGAACTGAGTTTCGGCAAAGCATGCCGGACGCCAAAACAAGGACGGTGTAGCCTAGCACGACCCTGTCAAGAGAACCAGACTCCCGGATAAGACAACTACACGGAATCGCTCTATAGTAGCATGGACAATCGCAGTCAACATCAGACCGATATCAGGAGGTCGTCATGTACGATATGAAGAATCTGAGCAAGCTTAAGGATCTAGATGCGAATGCCCCTGAGGCGATGAAAGCTTTTGTGGCGTTTGACAAGGCTGCGCTCGCAGCCGGTGCGATTCCGGTCAAATATAAGGAGCTGATGGCCATTGCGGTTGCGCTGACGACTCAGTGCTCATACTGCATTGCGATTCATTCGAACAAGGCGCGAGAGGTTGGCGCTTCGGAACAGGAAATTTCCGAAGTGGTGCTGATCGCTGCGGCATTACGCGCGGGTGCGGCAGTCACCCACGGCACACACGCGATCAAAGGAACCTAAACGACCTTCTCGATGGTTCGGGACCTCATGATGCACCTGATTGTACTTTGCCAGAGGATGCTGTATCGCCTCACTCTTTCAGGAGGCATATGACATTCCTCTTTTCTGAAAGGATACGGCCATGAAACGCTTACTCTTATCGGGATTGATCGCTGGTGTTCTCGTTGTGTTCCTGACCTCTGCTGCGCACGCAGAAATCCTGGCCATGCTGAATTACGAAAGCAAGCCTGAAAACACGGTGCGGAAAGAGGGGTTGGCCATTATCGATGTCGATCCTAAGTCGTCAGGGTTCGGCAAGATATTGATGGATATTCCACTCCCGCCTGACCTCGTGGCTCATCACCTCTACTACAATCGAGATATGAGCAAAGCGTATGTCACGGCTCTAGGGAAAACTGTCTTGCACGTGCTTGATCTAAAACGTTTTCCCTACCGGATGAAGGCGGTGGAGATTCCGGACTGCAGTGTTCAAGAAGATATGGTGTTCTCCGAGGACAACCAAACTTGGTTTCTCACCTGTATGGGGTCGAGCACCGTCATCATGGGAAATGCGAGGAATGACACACCCCTCAAGACGATTGCCGCTCCTCTTCCCGGTGACCCCTTCATCAGTCATCCGCATGGCATAGCCATCCATAATGGGATCGATCGCGTTTTGATCACCAGTACCGTGATGCCTGGTGATATCTCCCAAGCAGGGGAGACGATCACAGTGCTTGAAGCTAACACCGGCAAGGTGCTCTCCACGCACAAGGTGTCATTGAAAGCCTCACCCTCCAAGGCTGCCCCGGTCGAAGTGATGTTCTCCCCTAACGCGAACCCACCCATTGCGCATATCACAAACATGCTAGAGGGAACCGTATGGATGGCCGCATGGAATCAGAAATCAAAGAGTTTTAGCTTTGAGCAGGTCGATGACTTTGGTCCACGCGAACAGGGAGTGATTCTGGAAATGTTGTATAACCGAAAGGGTGATCGGCTGTACGTCACAACCGCCAAGCCAGGGTATGTCAACATCTACGACAATACAGATCCACGGCATCCTCAGTTTCTCAACGCCATCCCGACAGCCGCAGGCGCGCATCACATGGCTCTGTCCTCTGATGAAGGCTACCTCTTTGTTCAGAATAGTTTCCTGAATCTTGAAGGCATGAATGATGGATCGATTACGGTGATTGACTTAGTGAAGAGAGAAGTGGTCGGGAGCATTGACACGCTGAAAAATCAGGGATTTAACCCTAACTGCATCGTTCTTTTACCAAGTGATCAAAAATAAACTAGCGCGTCCCTAAAAATCTGGATTGGCTCTCTCAATCTGTGCAATTCGAATTGGAGGAGAAAAACAGGGATATTCTCCGTTGTTTTGACGAAACCGATGGAGGTCGAAGTATTCCTGTGTGGTGCGAAAAAAAGCTGAGAGGCTTCTAGAGCAATAACTACCAGGGCAATTCATCGAACGTGGCGAAGTGGCAAGGCGACAGGCTTATCAGCAGCCTGTCGCCGTTCTTTTTTGCGGAAGTCATACTGGCAGGGGTAATATGTCTTATAAGCGTTGGAATAGCAGGGCGTGCTACCCCACAGCCTTTTTATTCGGAATACAGATGATGAGGCAAGGTTACTCTTGAGGCTCCGCGCCACCTTCCCATAGCTTCACTGTCCGATCCCACGAGGCGCTGGCCAGTTTCATTCCATCCGGTGACAGGGTAATCCCGCGAATGCCTCCGGTATGGGCTTTGAGTGTTCTGAAGCAACGGCCGTTCGACAAGTCCCAAAACCGAATCGTCGCGTCATCGCTGGCGCTGATGAGCACCTTACTGTCCGGCGTGACGGCGAGCGTCCGCACCCAGCCTGTATGGCCTTTCAGTGTTCGTTGTTCTGCCATGTGGGGCATGTCGAACAGCTTGATTGTTTCGTCACGGCTTCCGGTGATCAATAGTTTGGCATCGGGGGTAAAGGCCATGGCACCGATCCAATAGCTCATCGGCTTTTGAAACCCACCGTCATCTTCAATAAAGTATCCGCGTGTTTCACTGGTGTCTTCCTCGGTCTCTTTCCAGTGGCCGTTGTGCATGATTTTTTCCTCGCCACTGGGTAAGACCTCCCACAGTTTGATCTTACCGATATCCATTCCACTGGCAAGGTGGGTCCCATCCGGCGAAAAGGCGACGCAGACAGACCAGTTATGGTCATATTGGTCTTTGCCGAGGAGGGTCATGAGCTCGGTACCGGTGGTGACTTCCCAAATCTTGATGTCTTTATTGTGGCTGCCGCGCGCCAGCATAAGGCCGTCGGGCGAGAGCGAGAGGCTGACGACATTGTGGTCGTAGCGTGTGAAGAGAAGTTTCTTTGATTCGCCGGTGGTCGGGTTCCACAGGCGGATGGTCCGGTCCTCGCTGGCCGTGGCCAGTGTTTGGCCGTCCGGCGTGAAGACGACGGATCGGATATCCGCTGTATGTCCCTTGAGTGAGCGTAAGAGGCGTCCGGTTTCAATATCCCATAGGCGAACGAGCCGGTCGACTCCTCCGCTGGCGAGGGTCAATCCGTCTGGTGCGAAGGCCACCGACCACACTCCATGTGAATGGCCTCGAAACGCAGTCAACTCCCGTGCCCCTGTCTTCCAATATTCAAGAAAGTCGATCGGCGTAGCGCCCGTTGCTGATGGGATTGGCGTGAGCGCGGGGTCAAGTTGGGAAGTTGTCTGATCGGCCATGTACATCCTTACAGCTAGAACAAGGTGGAGCGGCGTACGGCGACCGGTTTGATTGCAAACCGTCGATTCACGCCAGTATAATTCGTGTAAGCTTACAGAGATCGTAAGAGAAGCTTTGTCGGCAAGTCAAGCAGACTCCTAGCGCGCCTCCCAAAGGACAGGTATGGAACTTCGTTTTCAGCCCGCACTGCTGCAAGAGGTCATCGACTCGTTCGTTGAAAAGACGGAACGGGAAGGCGACCCGACCTATTATAAAGAGTTTCACGAACTGGCCGATCCGATCTATGAGAAGTTTACGCTTGACGATCGGGAGAGCGAGTTCAAGAAGCTCTACCAGTATATGTTCGGGACCTGGGGATTTTCCGATATTATCCGTGATGCCTTTAATGAATATCCGTTGCTCAAAGAACGGGTCGGCATCGTCCTCGTCAAGGGGGTCCTCAAGGAGGATCAAGAGGGTGTCGATATTCTCAGGAAGTGGGGGTCTGTCGAGCACGAGTTGGCTCGTGAATTCGAAGAAAAAGGCTTGAGAGGCGTCGGGATCAAGCTCATTCCACGTCGATTCTATGACCCCGCGCTCACACGCTATTGCCGGCATGAGTTGTTGCATATCTCGGACATGCTGGATCCGGTCTTTGGGTATGATCCTGATACCAAAGTCGGGCAAAACCCCGGCGAGGAAACTCTCATTCTCCAACGCTATCGGGTGTTGTGGAGTCTCACTGTGGACAGCCGGCTGACCGTTGCCGGCAAAGAGCCGATGCTGAGGAAAGAAGACCGGTTCAAAGAGTTTCGCTCCTGGTACCGCAAGATTCCCGCGCCACAACTGAAATCGGTGTTTGAAGGGTTGTGGCAGACGAGTTTCTTTACCCACTCGGAGCTGATCGAGATGGCGTCGGATACCTTACGCGTCATGGACCGTGCGGTGGATGTCGAGGGAGGCGAGGTTCCGGAAACAGAAAATAAAGTCATGTTGATGCCGGGATTCCCCTGCCCGCTGTGCCGGTTCCCGACCTATTCGTGGGTCGAGGATATGGGCAACAAGCTCGAGTCCTATGTGCTCGATTTCATCCGCGAGAATCACCCTGGCTGGGACATCGAGTTCGGGGCCTGCGATCGTTGTGTCGAGGTCTATAAGCTGCGTGCCGACGGCGTCATGTAACGGGGGCATCATTGTGGCCACCGATCCGAGCTATGGGCGTCGCGACTTCCTCAAAGACTCTGTGGTGTCCGTTGCCAGAGCGGCACAAGAGTTTTCCAAACACCAGCATGCCGCGCCGGAACAACCGGCTCCACTCCCGGTGCGAACCGATTGGCTGCGCCCTCCAGGCGCGGCTGACGAGGCGCTGTTTTTGGATCGATGCACCCAGTGCGGCGACTGTGCCAAGGTCTGTCCATACGGGTCGATTTCGTTCCATCCGCAGAACGGGACCCCCGTAATTTTTGCGGATCACATGCCGTGCTATCTCTGTGAGGACGTGCCCTGTATTACGGCCTGTGCGACTGAAGCGTTGCTTCCGGTCGAAGGGCCGGAGCAGATACGAATGGGCCTCGCGGTTGTCTCGTACCGTGTCTGTACGGCAGGGCAAGGCTGCCATGCCTGTGCATCGAAATGTCCCACGGATGCCTTATCGATGGACTTTGATCAACAGCGGCTTGTGGTGGCGGCTGAGCGTTGCGTCGGATGCGGATTATGTGAACAGGTGTGCCTGACCGTGAACGATCGCGTGGCCATTCGGGTCACACCAGTGAGATTGTTGGCGTCGGCGCATTGATGATTCACAAGGCCGGTCTGAATGCTAGAGGAGAAATCTTGAAGAGATGCCGCGGCTCCCGAAAGAAAATATTTTGAATAATCCTGAGTTGAGATTATCTCTTGTGAATGGGAAGATCGTGCTTGACAACCCTTGAGCCGATACCTACCATACGAGAGTTTTGTGCCAGAGATTTGGCTTCGCATGTTCAGGAAATCTTGCGGGTATCAGGATAAACCGAGGAACCGATTCGCATGACGAGCAAACAGCCGGCACACACACATGCTCAGGCCGTGGCCGGGGTCATACCGGCGTCGCCGGCCATTAAAGATTCACCTGCTGTCGAACGTGCGCTCAATCGCAGTAAGCTCTATCTCCTGGTGTCGTGGAGTCAGTTGTATCCGGAGGATGAAGAGTTTCTCGATTATGTGCAATGCGGAGAGTTTGTTGAGGATGGACGAGCGGCGCTCGATACCTTAGATGCGATGCTTGACGGCATCGGCGGCGAGCGGGCCAAGCTTAAATTGGTATTGCTGCGTAAACAGTTCGATCAGATTGAGAAAGTGGTCGCGTCGGAATGTGTCAACTGGCAACTAACCGATCTACAAGCCGAGCATCGCCGAGTCTTCAGTAACGTCATCACGCTCGATTGTCCTCCTTACGAAACCCTATTCGGAAACGACCATGTGTTCGCGCAGTCGCAAGTGATGGGCGATATCGCCGGGTTCTATCGTGCCTTCGGTGTGGAGTTATCCAAAGACATCCATGAGCGACTGGATCATTTGAGCGTCGAATTCGAGTTCATGCATTTTCTGGCCTACAAAGAATCGTATTCCCGCTGCCACGATGGAGCAGACAAGACACAGATTGTCCTGGACGCGCAGAAAAAATTTGTCAAGAATCATATCGGCCGATGGGTCCCGCTGTTTTGCCGGATGTTGGTCAAGAAAGCCGGGTCAGGGTTTTACAAACACGTGGCGGACTTGATGGCGGAATGGATGGATTTTGAAGTGGCGTTCCTCGGCGTCGCGCCTCAGCCCTACTCAGAGACCGATTATCGTCCGGCCACGTTCAATTCGCCGGAAGGCCAGACCTATGAGTGTGGTGCGCAGGATCAGGGAAACGAGCTGAGTCTGTTGTTGAACGAAGTTGGAGCAGAGTCGTTCTTGGACAAGAAGGATCAAGGCAAAGACAAAGAGGGGGAGGGGCCAGTCGGGACGGCCTAATCCCCGTGTCTGTTCAATTGACCCTCGTATTGTGTTATATGATGACAATTTTTGGGCCGCCGCTCTTTATTTTTCATTAAGAGGAGGCGTATTCTATGAAAACAGAAGAGAAGCCGAAGCCAAAGCCTCAGAGCAACCGTTTAAGGATTGGTCTTTTGGTCGTGTCCGTGATCGTGGGTGTACTGTTAGCCATTGTCTCCATCATGACTAATCCTCATTGATCGTCGGCCTGATATTGAGTGTTCTTTTTTAATTGAGAGGAGGGGTATCCTATGAGTGTAGTGCAGACACACAGTAAGCGTGTGGTGCTCGGCATTCTTCTCTCTGCGTTGATCGTGGGCGTCATGCTGACGATCGGGCAGGTTCCGTTGGCTGTCAGCCAGCCGGTGACCATTCCGGCGAAGATGGTCAAGGGTGCGATCCCGATGGATGGCGCCAACCCGGTATGGGAGGGCGTGCCCGGGGTGATCGTACCACTGAGCGGTCAGCTGATCACCACGCCGATGCACCCGAATATTTCGGTGAAGTCGGTGTTCGTGAAAGCCATGACGAACGGTAAAGAGATGGGTCTTCGTATCGAATGGCAGGATCAGACCAAGAACGATACAACCATCGGTCCCCAGGATTTCCGGGATCAGGCGGCGGTCATGTTCCCGGTCAACACGGCTGGCGCGCCACCCTTCCAGTGCATGGGTCAGTCCGGCGGCACGACCAACATCTGGCGGTGGAACGCCGAGTGGCAGAAAGATATCGGCAAAGATAGCGCAGGTATCTGGGACGTCGACGACCAGTATCCAGGAATTTTCTGGGACTATTACTTCGAAGAGCCGGCAGGCGGTGTGACCTATCCTGACCGGATCGGCCGAAGCCTCGGGCCCTTCAATCCTGGTATCTGGTCTGGCAACATCATGTCCGATCCGACGTTGCGTGTGAGTTCAGTTGAGGATCTCAACGCCAATGGCTTCAGCACCCTGACGACGCAGGCGCATCAGGATGTCATCGGAAACGGCGTGTGGGAACCTGCCGGTTCCATCAAGGGCGGTGGATATACTGGTCCAACCTGGCGCGTGGTAGTGAAACGCACCTTGGAAACCGGCGATGCCAACGATACCCAATTCAAGGCGGGAATGTCTGTACCTATCGCTTTTGCGGTATGGGATGGGAACAACATCGAGCGCAACGGCATGAAGGCGCTCTCCACCTGGTTTACTCTGAAGCTGTAGTAGGGAAGAACGATTGCGGAACGAGAAAACCCCAGTCCGGCGTCAGGCCGGGCTGGGGTTTCTTGTTTGTGTGTCGGCGCGCTAATCCGACGCGATGTGGATTGGCGCGCCTGAACTACTTCTGCGCGCGGAGTCCCTGCACTATCTTTTTCTCAATGTCGGCTCGGTGTGCGAAGGTTTCGATCGGTGTGACCTGCCACTTCATCATGCTCGATGCGGGAAGCGCGCCAATGAGCGCCGTCACTTCATCTTTCGACTTGGCTTCAATCACAAAGGCTCCGGTAAAGGTGCCGGCGGCGATGCCTCCAGCAAGAATCCTGCTCTCTTTCCCTAGACTCTCGAGGGATGGGATGAGAATTTTGTCCAGTTGCTCGATCGTTTGCTCGCGGCTCGGAGGAGCCCCGGCTTGGGCCGCCATAAACTCGACTAGATAGAGCATGCCCATGGTTGTCGCGTTGCGCACAACGTCCCGCTGCGCACCGCCTTCGCCAAATGCCGATAGAAGAGGCAATGCGACCGCTACGACTGTAGCCAGTACCCCTGTCAGCACGACGGTCTTTGATTTTCCGAGTAGTGTCATGGGCATCACTCCTTTCACAACGTGGCGGCATGTCTAATTTTCACACGAGATGCGATGGTATGTATATGGAAGTTCAATCAAAAAGACAAGACGGGGTAGGCGGGAGATGGAGCAAGGGAGAATTTCCGATGGTTGCATTTGCCCGAGGCCGGAGTGTATAAAAATAGTTGGAATTTATTGAGAATTCATCTTATTTTCTCTCCAGTTGGTGATGGATCGGCATGAAGATTTCACTGCTCTTTCCTCCAACGTGGCATCCATCGCAGCCCTATCTGAGCCTCCCTTCATTGACGGGGTTTTTAGCTCAAGGCGGCGTCACTGATGTATCCCAGCGTGATCTCGGAATCGAACTCCTAGACAGGGTGGTGACCCATTCCTATGGGGTGGCCCTGTATCAGGAGTTAGTCGATAAACAGCGAACACTTGAGCAGGAAAGGATTGGGGACACCGGGCCCGGCAGTGCCGAGCATTTGGCGAGAGTGGTGGAGTCGCTGGACCGCTTTCCGTATCTCATCGATCGGATTGAGCCGGCCAAGGAAACTCTTCGCGGAGAGGGCTTCTATGATCTCGAATCCTACAAGGAAAGTCTCTTTCTCATCGACAAATGGCTGGAGGTACTCTCCACGCTCTATTTCCCGACCAGATTGACGGTCGTCGACAATCAGTTCGGCAGCTGTTCCATCTATTCATCCAAAGATCTGATGAAGATCATCAGGGATGAGGCCCAGAACCCCTATATTCGGCTCTTTCAGGAGCAGTTCGTGCAGTCTATTGTCGGCGACCAGCCGGACTTGATCGGCGTGTCGATTACGGCGACATCGCAGATTATCCCCGGTCTGACACTCTGTCGTTTGCTCAAGGAAGCTGCCCCCAATATCCACCTGACCATCGGCGGCAGCATCTTCACCAGATTGGTCGATAACGTGCGTCGCTGTCCGAGTCTCTTCGATCTGACCGACGATATCATCGTGTTCGAGGGCGAGACTGCGTTGCTTGAACTTGTTCATCAATTGGACGGAAAAAAAGATTTCAGCAAAGTTCCGAATCTGATCTATCGCCAGAACGGAAAGATTACGATTAATCAGCCGTTTTATTCTGAGAACATCAATCAGCTGCCGGCCCCCAACTACGACGGGTTCCCGCTCGGACTGTATTTGTCGCCGGAGCCTGTTTTGCCCGTGCAGTTTTCGCGAGGCTGCTACTACAAGGACTGTGCGTTCTGCGCCCTCACGCTGGATCACCAGAACTTCAGGCAGAAAGATCCGGGACGGACCGTTGAGGAGTTGGCATGGCTCAAGCAGCGGTACGGAGCCCAGCGGTTTTTCTTTACCGACGAGTGTGTGGCGCTCTCACCGGCTAAGCGGTTGTGCCAACAGATCATCGACAAGAAGCTGGATATCAAATGGACCTGTGAGATGCGGTTTGAGAAGCATTTGACCCGTGAACTGCTGACCTCGATGCGGGAGGCCGGCTGTCTGAAGGTCGTGTTCGGATTGGAGTCCTTCAATCAGCGGGTCATGGATTTCATGAAGAAAGGGATCAAGCAGGAGTGGGTGCGCCGTATTGCCGACGATTGCATCGACCTGGGGATCGCGGTGCATTGCTACATCATTGTGGGATTTCCGACCGAGAAGGAAGAAGAAGCCAGAGAGACGATGAATTTTATCGTGGAGAACGAGCGTCTCCACGGATTGTACGGGTTTTCTTGTCAGCCATGCCTCTTCGATTTGGAAAAAGAAGCGCCGATCATGAGCGACCCCGGCAGCTATGGCATCAGGCGGATCATGCGCCCGTCGGCAGAGGACTTGAGCCTGGGTTTCTTTTATGAAGTGTCGGAAGGCATGACGCCGGACGAAGCGGAGCGCCTCTACCAACATGTCTACGAAAAAGTCAGCGAAGTCGTGTGCGAGCTGCCGTTCAACTACTCGATGGCCGATGGACTGTTATATATCGCACGGGCCAAAGCGCAACAAGTGTGTGAGCCGCAGCCGGCAGGGTCATCATGAGTGGCCCCCTCACGACATTCATCCTGTCTCTTTCCGATCGGTATAATGTACGCGCGCTTCAAAGGTGTACGACGTGACTACCACGAATTCCACCATCGAACGGATTACGGGGAAGCTCAGCGATCAATCTTTGCTGTTTCGATACACAATCAAGCTTGTCCTCATCGTTTCTTTCTCTGAATTGATTCTGTATCGGCTTGTGTCGCGGTTGGGGATGCATCTCAGCAAGCTGGCCCAGGAGCATGAATGGATTATCCCAACCTTCACGGCGCTGACGCAGATTGGGCAGTGGCTACTCAATGTTGTGGCGATTCTGCTGTTTCTTGCTCTGAGTGTGGCGGCCGTCAATCGAGTGGCCAGTCGAGGGTTTACGGGATCGAATCGGATCGTGATCCCCTGTGTCGCGCTCCTCTTGCTCCTTACCGTGGGATTTTTGTTAGTTCCTCCCGCCTTCTTGGGGTCGGCTATTTATAACATCGTGGCGCTGGTTGCGTTGATCTGTTTGATGGTGGAGTACCTCTCCACCCATACCGAATGGTCGCATCGCGCTATGGGGATTACCTATCTTCTCGGGGTCGGGGGCTGGTTGTATTATCAGATCGTGTCCACCATCTATAGTTTTATCGGAACCGTTGCGGCTCCGCCCCTGGTGTATGAGGCGCATCGTGGGGGTGAGGGGCTCTTGGTCTTGTCCAGTATTCTGGTGATGTGGGCCTATGGGCAGGGCGTCTCGTTTCGGACCCGCAATCAACGACAGCGTCGTCGTGCCATCTGGTTTTGGGCGACCTCTATATCCGTGTTTACGGTGATGTTGTTCTTAGACTATCTGCTCCATCGGTATGATGCCGGGATGGCCAGTAGTATTCGTAAGGCGGCGGACGGCATTGGGTGGATTTTTCAGTTCGGCATGGGTTACACGTTTTTTCTCCCGTTTGCGTTCTATCTGACAGGCCTGTTGTGCTGGTCGTACACGGTGATTAAATTACTCAATATGGGGCGTCTGGCAGGGTATGGTCTTGGATTGATGTTTATTGCAGGATATGCGCTCCTGTATTCCAATCTAACGCTCATGGTGGTGCTCGGCGCAATGCTCTTAAGTATGGACCGGCAGCGGCGCGATGCGACTGAGTCGTCGCCGGCAACGAACGCTCCCATGGTGAGTAGACCGGACTCTTTGGCGGGCGGACATATCTAAGAGTATTGTGTAGTGATTTAGGTAGCGAGGCTGAAGGTGTTCAGGCTGAAGTGTTCAGATCTCCAGCCTTCAGCCTGAATGCCTGGGAGTTAGCAGACTTTTATAACAGGGAATTGTATGAACGAACCAACCGCTGCTGTTCCTGAACAAAGCCAGACCATCATCGATCCCGGCGATCAGCCGCTGAGCCCCGACGAGGAAATCAGCGAGATCGAAAAACTCTTAGCGGTTGAGCCAGACGATTTCCAGGCCCGCTGCCGATTGGGCGAGCTGTATTTCAGCAAAGGCCGGATGGATGACGCGCTCGTCGAGGTCAAGAAGTCGATCGAAATGGCGGAAGGGCTCCGCGCAGAGATGAATCGGTCGCTTGCGATGTACTATTCGAATTTGGGTACGATCTACGCCACGAAGGCCATGACGGATGAAGCGGAAACCGAATTCAAGCATGCGCTCGATGTCTTTCCCCATGATGTCCTGGCGCTCTTCAACCTTGGGCGGGTCTATGCCGACAAGAAGAAATTCATGGAGGCCAAGGGGTATTACGAGCGCCTTGTGGAAATTACGCCGGACGACCCTATGGCTTGGTACAATCTCGCGGGGGTCTATGTCGAACTCGATAATCCTCAGGTTTCGGACTACAATACCATCGACATGGCCATCCAGTGCTATGTCCGTACACTGGAGTTGGACCCGAAGCATTTGGAAGGCAGTTTCAAGCTGATGGAGTTGGCGTTGAATCACAAGAAAACGGATCTCGCGATCAAGGTCATGGAAGAAGCTGTCGAGCAAAATCCCGAAGAACCACTGGCCTACTACAACTTGATCAGCGTCTACGACAAGGCGAAAATGTTCGAACAGGCTGAGCAGGCACGGAAGCGATTGAAGGAACGATTTTCCAAACGGGCCAAAGAGAGCAGCGCATCCTGATTGCCTCATTTATAAGGAGGAATACACCATGTTTGGGAGTCTTGGCTTTACAGAGTTGATCTTGATCCTTTTCATCGTATTGGTCATCTTCGGTGCGGGAAAATTGCCGCAGTTGGGGGAGGGGATCGGTAAGGCGATCAAGGGCTTCAAGAAGTCCGTGCATGAGGCGGACGCGATTGAAGCCGAAGCCCAAGCGGCCCAGCAGAACATGGCCGCCGCTCCGCAGCAAGCGGTTCCTGAACCCATGCTGCAAGCACCGGCTTCCGTGGAGCAGTCGGCCGCGCCGGTCCATTCAGCGTCACGCGGCTAATCAGCCGGGATAGGGTTACAGGTATATGGAAACCGAGCTTCAGCTTGCGGTCGGCTATATCGAAACCTTCGCAGGCAACGGCAAGGCCAGGAGCACTGGCGATGGAAAACGGGCGGTCAAGTCCGGAATTCCACTGCCCCATCACGCCGCGCTCGACAAGGACGAAGCGTGGTTCTATTTTGCCGAGTCCGGGTCCGATCGTATCCGACGGGTCAATCTCCGGGAAGGCCTACTCCATAACTTTGCCGGCATCGGTGAAACATGCTACAGCGGCGATGAAGGCCTGTGTGGAGAGGCTGGGCTCTATTTGCCGCTCGACGTCGCGTTCGATTCCCACAACGATCTTTACATCTGCGATTCCGGCAGTAACCGCATCAGAAAAATAGACCATGAGACTGGTATCATCACGACGATCATCGGGACCGGACAACATGGGTTCAACGGAGATGGCCCGGCCCTTGAGACCAATCTCACCTGGCCTGCCGCGATCGCGTTCGATCCCAACGACGTGATGTACATCGCCGATACCCAGGCACATCGAATCCGTCGCTACGATCCACTGACAGGCATGGTCACGACTGTCGCCGGGACTTGGACGGCAGAGGACGAGGCTCGAGAGCAACCGCTCGTGGCGCGGAATCTGGTGGTGCTCTCCGGCGATGCCATCGGCATCGATTTCAGCGATGATCACGGCTGGCTCATGCCGGTCTGTTCGGATGGACTGGACATGTCCATGTATCTCGATGACGGAAAGCCTGCACTCGAAGCCCGACTGTATGATGCCGTCGGGCTTACGGTGAATGGGAAAGGCGATATTATTTTCGTCGATAAGGGCAGCAACCGTGTCCGCAGCATCGATCATCGCAGCGGTATCATCTCGACAGTAGCCGGGGTGTGCCGGTACGGCTACGATGGTGACGACAAGCCGGCAGTCAGAGCGATGCTTCATGCGCCGGAAGCTGTGGTGGCTGATCAGCAGGACAATCTCTACATCTCCGACACGATGAATCATCGCGTACGTAAGGTCGAGGTTGCCACCGGCCTGATCACGACGGTGGCCGGCAACGGAGACAGTGGGTACGAAGATAAGAATATGGGTGGGTGCGGCGCTGCACGCTTCGTTGCGAAAGAGTCGGCAGGGACAGTGAAACATGGAGACGGACTTCTCGGGATCGAGGCCGTCGTCAATTCTCCGGTTGGACTCTCACTGGACTCCCAGGGGTATCTCTACATCTGCGAGCGGGGCGAAAACAAAATTCGCCGCGTGAAACTCTGGTAGCGATTCGCGTGCCGTCGGATGGAGCCGCTCGGGCTGTGTGAGTGTCTGCGCCCATCGCGATGGGCTCGCGCCGATCACCTGAGGGCGTTGCATAGTGCGTACGACGACAACGATATCTTCCCGCCCAGTCCTGCTTCTGCTCTTCTTCATTCTGGTGATAGCCGGGGTCTTAGTCGGTGTCGGTGTGCCCCTTGTGAGTTCCGAGGGGATGATTATTCGCACGCGTCTCGTCGAGGGGGATCTGCCGGTGGAGCCGGATGATGTGGCGTGGGCCAAGGTCTCGCCGATGACCCTTCCATTGAGCGGTCAGGTGATTACCAGACCTGTCTGGCCGGAGCCGAGCGCGCGAGCCTTAACGGTGCGGTCGCTCCATAACGGGACTGAGATCGCGTTTTTGCTTGAATGGCAGGACAACACCAAGAATGACCGTCTGACGCCGGGAACTTTTCGCGATGGCGTAGCGATCGGACTGCCGCTCGGCGATGCCCCTTCGTTCTTCTGCATGGGCCAGCTCGATCACTACATTAATATTTGGCATTGGAAGGCCGATTGGCAGAGCGATATAGACCGCCGGGCCGCGAAGGCCTCCGAGAAGGCTCGCGATGGTGTGCGGACGTTCGAAGTCATTCCACGGCGAGTCTCGTCTGTCGAGGATCTCATCGGCGGGGGATTTAGTACCCTGACGACCAAAGAGAAGCAAGGCCGAGTTCAGGGGAAGGCTGTATGGAAAGATGGAGTGTGGCATGTTGTCATGCGCAGGCCCTTGGTGAGTGAAGAGCAGGAGAACGAAGCCAAGCTGATTCCAGGTCGGGTGCAAACTGTGTCGTTTGCTGTCTGGAACGGTGAGAATAAAGAACGGAATGGGCAGAAATCTGTCGCGCCATGGTTTCAGCTTATCATCGACCCAGTCTCAAAACTCTAGCAAGATGCTGAAAATGGCCGCCAGCTTCGTTCTCAGTCGCGACCTTCGCTGCGACGTACCCAGAGGGTACGCCTCACTTAGCTCGCTCCCTGCGGCCTCGTTGGACGACCATTTTGAGCATCTTGCGAGATTGCTCTGCTGACGGATAAGAGGCGTGAACGTTGGAGGATGTTCGGATCAGTTCAGCCACTGTTCAATCAAAGGCCCTTCGGAGTGGAAGGGTCTTTTTCTTGTGTGTCAGTCTGTGCCTGGGAGTCCTGGTTGGTCTCCAGGCCGCGCCGGTGAATGCGGCGGATCAGGAGCCGATGACCGTGGAGGAAGCCGAGCGATTGGGAGAAGAATTCGGTGTGATGGTCGGAGATGTGGACGAAGACATCAGAAAAGAATTAAAGCTCGAACGAGCGCAGGGCGTCGCGGTATTCGAAGTGATTGGGAGTTCGCGCGCAGACTCTGCCGGCATCAAGGTCCGATCCGTCATCAAGGAAATCAACAAGACTGAGATCAGAAATCTGATCGACTTTGGGAGAGCCATCAAGCGAGGAATGAAAGAATGTAACTTCACCGTCGGCACCTATGAGTCGGCTGATCCAGGCGATCCTGTGGGGTGGGGAGTGAATTTCCATTTCGTTGGATGTAAAAGGGATTGAGGATGTCACGACCTACATCATATGCCCAACACATTGCCGTCGGCCTCTGCTTCGCCCTCATTGTGGGGGTCATTGGCCTGTATCATGGCCTTGCCATGGCGCAGAAGGCAGACGTTCCGGCGACAGCTGATTGGGTAGAAGAAATCGAAAAGATCTTCATCCGATCGGAAGACTGCAAACAATGCCACGACAGGCATTATGAAGAGTGGAAAGGCGTGCGCGAGCAGACGCCGGATCTCAAGACGTTCGGTCGAGTCGATGCGGCGTTGTTGCATGGGACGTCGCTGGAGTCGCCGGTCTTCCGTACGGTGTTGGGTATCTGGCTGCAGACCGATCCGACGGCGGATGAGCGCCGTCGTTGTCTCGCCTGCCATGTGCCATCAACTACTGTGTTCCCCCAACATGTCGAGAAAATTGTGGCCCAGGTGCTGTCCGGCACGCCACAAGTCGAGGGCATTGGCTGCGCCTCCTGCCATCTGATCAAGCAGGTCGAGCAGACGCCCGACTCTCCACCCTCATTCAAGATCGAGCCGGGGAAGATGATCTATGGGCCCTATGCAAATCCAGAAGAGAACCTTGTGCATCCTGCCACACAGTCCGAGCTGTTCCGTGGCGCGAACTTCTGTGCCTCCTGTCATTTCGATAAAGTAAAGGATGTGATGCAGAAAGATCTGGCTGGTGAGATCTTACAGGGGACGATTTGCCAAGATTGCCATATGGAGCCCTCGACCGGCAGTTCCACATCGAAGCGTGGCGCCATGACTCGTGCGATCGGCCGGCACTGGTTCCGCGGGGTCGTGGTGTCCGGCACCATGCTCAAGAATCGAAATCTCCAAGCTGAATGGATGCCTCGCGTGGATCTTGAGGCCACCAAGTCTGCTTCGGCGGTGGAGGGGACGGCATTAGTGAGGATCGGCAGCCTCCCGCACAGTTTTCCGGATGGCGATCCGGTGCTCAAGCAGTTTTCTCTGATCCTGACCGCCAAGGATGTGCAGGGTAAGGTGCTGAAGGAAGAGACCAAACAATTTGGCTTGCCCTACGACAAGATTCTCCGAGGCCCGATTCCTGATCCATTCATCAAAGGGGGCCATACGCGGAAAGTCCCTTTCTCCCTTGCGATCCCGCCAGGATCAACTGCTGCATCGATTGAAGCGGTGTTGAACTATGCGTTGATTCCGACGCCGGAACCGGGACTCAAGGAGAAATATCTCGCCAGCTTGACGACCGACAAAGAGCGGGAGAAGGCAAAACATATTTTCGATGAGTATACGCAGCCCCGGCTCTTGACGTACCGGGCCAAAACTTTTTAGCAGGCTGCTGAAAAAGGCCGCCAGCGTCGTTCTCGGCTCATCGAAATCCTCAACGTACCCCTGAGGGTACGCCTCTGGTTTCGATTCGCCTGCGGCCTTGCTGGACGGACTTTTTGAGCAGCCTGTTAGGCCTCGGAGCAGAAACATCAGTATGATGGAGCGAAATTCGATCCCTGTGAAGATCGGAATCGGTACAGCGATTGTGGCGGTTGCATTGTTTCTCGCCCCTTGGCTCGACTGCGGCACGTTTGCGGAAGAACTCGGTCTGTCGCAGAGTACCATCGAACATGCCTTTCCGAGCTCCAGTAAGTGCAAGCGGTGTCATGAGCGTGTGTTTGAAGAGTGGGACACCTCTCCGCTCTCGCGTTCGATCCATTCCCCGGCCTTCCGTGCTTCGCTTGACGCGTTTTTGTCATCTCCGGCAGGAAAAGATAAAGCTCAGTGTTTTCGTTGCCATGCACCGCATGTACGAGAATTCTCCGAACACGTCCAGCTCTTTATCAATCAAGCCAAGGCTGGTGACCCGTCACTGGATGGGGTGGCCTGCGCGCAATGCCATTTGATCAAGCAGGTTGATCGGACAAAACAACCGCCAGAGCCCAAGTACGAACTCGAGAGCAAGACGGTCTATGGCCCCTATAAGGATGCTGTTCAGAATCGGGCGCATCAGTCGATGGAGTTGGGGTTGTTTCAAAAATCCGATCTCTGCCTCAATTGCCATCAGTCGGTTCCCTCAGCCGCCGGCTTAGGGAAGGCCAACGATCTGCTGGGCAACTGGGATCAGAGTAAGGCGGTGAAGTCAGGCAAAGAGTGTCAGACCTGTCACATGCCGGAGCAAGTCGGCGAGTCGGCCAATGGCGAGAAGAAGCGAAGAACCGCCAACCATACCTTCCCTGGTCGTATCGGCAAGCTTCGCCAAGAGGCGGCCAAGCTGGGCGTCACAACGAAAGTCGAGGGTGAAAAAACGACGATCACCGTGAAGGTGCAGAGTCTCGTTCCGCACAATCTGCCGACCACCCATCCAGCCTGGGCGACCGTGGTGTTGGATCTGGATATCAAAGGGAAGAATCTAAAGACCGTGTTTACGGACAAGCGCATCTATGGGCGAGTCTATCAGGATGCCAATGGCCAGAGGACGAGCTTCGACTTTGATGCCGTCAAAGTGATCGAGGACACAGTCTTGAAACCGGAAGAAACGCGCGTCGAGATCTTTACGTTTCCTACGCCGAAAGACACCAAGACGTTCGATGTTGAGGCGACTCTGAACTACGCACCCATCACCGGGGCTGCCTCATTCCTACAGCGCGTCGAAGCTGAATCTTCCCAAGGATCACAAGATCCGGTCTTTCAGCCGATCGAGATCGTCAAATACGCTGAGAATGTCGCAGTTATCAAGTAACAAAGGGAACGAAGTCACCTGTTTATTTTACGAAGGATGTTCAAAAAGCCTGTCCAGCAAGGCCGCAGCGAGTGAAGGCCCGGAGGCGTACCCTCAGGGGTACGTTGAGGACCTGAACGATGCGAGAACGACGCTGGCAGGTTTTTTCAACATCCGCTACTCGGCGATGATGCTGGAGCCTGGAGACTTCATCTTAAATATCTGAACGGCGTTGTACATGCCTTTGGCGGGGTGGTTGAGGATGAGGCGTGAATTGGTAATGTGGGTGTCGAGCAACTCGTATTGTCCGCCGCTGAAATAGATGTCGCAGTCATCGATCGCACAGTTTTTGTAGACGTGGTTGTCCAGCGACAGCTTCGCTTTGCTGAATTGCTGTCCCTCCACCAAAATATAATCCGGCGCCATCCCCATGGTCATTTCCTCTGCCGCGCACTATAGCAACTCTCTTTTTGAACCGCAAACCAGCACGCAGGTTTGCGAAGAAACGTTCAGTTTGATTCGATCAGGCGGGGGTGATCCTCGCTATAACATGCCCGGTATCTCTGCACATGAAGACATCTGTGCGGGGCATCATTCTAACTGGCCGTGGGCTACGCCGCCATCGCCAAGGGGTATATGCAGGCGAGGGCATCCTGAAGCTGTTCTTGGGCTTCTTTGAGCAGAGTGGGGCATGTGTCCGTATTGAATCGTGTGCAGGAGATCGCGAACGGATCACAGGCAGGAAGCCGACCAGCCTGGGCCGGTTCTAATTCTGCATAATCGGCAAGAGCTCCAGCGAGGTGAACAATCGATGCATGGAGAGCGAATTCGCCGGCTTGGTTCGGGCTCAGTTGATGGCGAATGGCCTGCTCGATCTGGGTTGGCATGCTCCAGACACGAATCAGCTCCGCGCCGACCTCGGTGAAGTCGTATCCTATGCTCGATTGTTCCACTTCGGCGAGCGGTGACCCGAGATATCCGGCTTCGACCAGAGCGGACTGTGCCCGTTGCGGAATGGTTTGATAGAGCACCAAGTGGCCGATGTCCCGGAGCAGGCCCTCGATAAAGAAGCGTTCGCTTTCTTCGACGTCGATTGCTTGAGCAATCTTACGTGCCAGTAAGGCACAACGCACGCTCTTCCGCCAGAAGGCCGGGAGGTCCATGAGGTCTGCAGTCATTCCCGTGAATGTCTGTCCGATAGTGGTGGAGGCGACTAAGTCACTGACGGGTTGCATGCCGAGTAGGGTGACGGCTCGAGCGATGTTATCGATCTGCTTAGGAAATCCATAGAGGGGGCTGTTCACAATTTTCAGGAGACGCGCGGAGATGGCCGGATCGAATTTCAGGGCATTGGCCAGATCGTCCATGGTCGATTCTGGATTGTCGACGACATCGCGAACGCGGAGGTAGATTTCTGGGAGGGTGAAGAGGTTTGAGCAAGATTGGACGAGCTCATGCGCCGAGGCCATCACCGTGCACTCCTTAATATTACGTGTCTACACCTGGTTGAAGAGGCGTTCGACTATCGTTATCGGTTATGGCTCAGCTGAACTAAAGGGGCGGAGCGAGGGTTATCCGGATATCGGCTGCCGGTTCGATTGAACCCACTGAACATGCCCTCCTCAGCGCGCGTGTTCCGGGAGCGAAGAACCAACACGGGTTTCTCTTCTCCTTTTTTCATCTTGATCCCTTCCCCTCACCCGTATAGAATAACGCAACTTTTCGGCTAGTTAGCTGCAAGACTAAGCCTGCACCACCCCGCGGTTTCCCCCCACACGTACTTTTGATGGGTTGAAGCCAGAGGGAACCGTGTGACATAAAGAGCCCTTGAATTCATTGGGAGGAGAGCACTGTGAGCGACTCAGTCATCATTACGTTTGCATTGATAGCGGCGGTGACCGGCATTGCCTACGGCCTGTATCTGGCCATGTGGGTGTTCAAACTCGATGCCGGGAACCAGAAGATGCAGGATATTGCCAAGGCCATTCAGGAAGGTGCAAGCGCCTATCTGAACCGCCAATATAAGACCGTTGCGGTCGTTGCCGCTGTATTGTTCGCTCTCTTGTGGGGGGCGGGAGCCTTCTCCGATAAGTTCGGCCTACTGACTGCCGTTGGGTTCTTAATCGGCGCCGGCGCGTCGTCGCTGGCCGGCTACGTGGGAATGGTCATCGCGGTGCGGGCGAACGTTCGTACGGCGCAGGCTGCCCATAATGGGATGAATGCCGCGCTCACCGTGGCGTTCCGTGGAGGCGCGGTGACGGGACTCTTGTTGATCGGCTTGGGCTTGCTGGCCATTACCCTTTTCTACTCATTGGCTGCCCAATTTGCGGGGCAAGAGCATGCAATCCATGCGCTGCTGAGTCTTGGGTTCGGCGGCAGTTTGATTTCGGTATTTGCCCGTGTGGGTGGCGGGATCTATACGAAAGCGGCGGATGTCGGCGCAGATCTCGTCGGAAAAGTTGAAGCGGGAATTCCGGAGGACGACCCTCGCAATCCTGCAGTCATTGCAGACAATGTGGGTGACAATGTCGGCGACTGTGCCGGTATGGCTGCGGATCTTTTTGAGACCTACGCGGTGACGACGGTGGCGGCGATGGTCTTGGCCTTCACGCTGTTCAAGGGAGTCAGCGCCCCTATTCTGTATCCTCTCGCCCTCGGAGGCGTCACAATCTTCGCAACGATCATCGGTATTTTCTTTGTGAAGGTAAGCCAGGGCGGTGAAATTATGACCGCGCTCTACAAGGGCTTGTTTGTGGCGGGTGGAATCGCAGCAATTGCCTTCTTTCCCGTGACCTCTTCGATTATGGATGGTGTGGGCGGCGTAAGTGGGTTGAGTTATTATCTCGCGGCCTTGATTGGCTTAGCCGTGACCCTCGCCCTCGTCTTTATTACCGATTACTACACGTCCAAGAGCTATACGCCGGTGAAGGCTATTGCCAAGGCTAGTGAAACGGGCCATGCGACCAACATCATCGCTGGGTTGGCCGTCGGGATGGAGTCAACAGCCTGGCCGGTGGTGGTGATCGGGGCAGCGATACTTGGGAGCTATTGGATCTGCGGCGGTGCGGCATCGGGCGGCTTATACGGCGTGGCCGTGGCGGCGGTGTCGATGTTATCGATGGCTGGTATCGTGGTGGCGATTGATGCGTTCGGCCCGATCACAGACAACGCAGGCGGTATTGCGGAGATGGCTCACCTCGGCAAAGAGGTGCGGGACATCACTGACCCGTTGGATGCGGTCGGTAACACCACAAAAGCGGTCACTAAGGGCTATGCAATCGGATCAGCGGCTCTTGCGGCGGTGGTGCTCTTTGCCGAATATGCGCGTGAGGTGGCAAAAGGGAGCGGCGCGAGCACGTTTGACCTCTCCAATCCTTCTGTCCTAGTCGGGCTCTTCTTGGGTGGGATGTTGCCATTTATTTTCGGAGCCCTTTGTATGAAAGCGGTGGGAGAGGCAGCCGGTCTTGTAGTGGAAGAGGTGCGTAGGCAGTTCCGAACGATTAAGGGGATCATGGAGGGGACCGGCAAGCCGGAATATGGGACTTGTGTGGATATTGTGACGCAGGCAGCAATCAAGAAGATGATGGTTCCGGGACTGATTCCAGTCATCTCTCCGATTGTGGTCGGTGTGATTTTGGGACCACAGGCTTTGGGCGGCATGCTCGTCGGCAGCATCGTTACTGGTCTGTTCGTTGCGATCTCGATGACAAGTGGCGGCGGCGCCTGGGACAACGCCAAGAAGTATATCGAAGAGCAGGGCAAGAAGGGGACAGACACGCATAAGGCGGCAGTCACCGGCGACACCGTCGGCGATCCCTATAAGGATACGGCTGGTCCGGCGATTAATCCGATGATCAAGGTCATCAACATTGTGGCGCTCTTAATCGTCTCACTGATCGTCAAATAGCGAGACGCACGGTTTTCGTCATTTGTCTCTTGTGGCTGTTGATCGGATAGGTTGTCTCGCGAGATACGCTTCACGAGCGACGTTTCACGATTATTCCCTCGGCTTGACGGCTGAAAGAACCGTGGAGTAAGGTGGTAGTAAGGGATCACGCTGGTGGCTGATCCACGAGGGTTTCCCAGAATCGCGGGAGGTGCTCGGATGGAGAAACAAGAGCGCAAGCAAGAGCCCAGGCGAGAGCCGCAGGGGAAGGACGACGTCAAGGCCAATCCGAAAGTCATTGAGGCCGGCAAGAAGATGAAAGAAGACATCGATAAGCTGGTCGATGAAATCGACGACGTGCTCGAAACAAACGCAGAAGAATTCGTTAAGAACTACGTGCAAAAGGGGGGAGAGTAGTACTGGTAGTCATCTGAACCTATCTCCTTCTTTACTCTCCTCTTCATCACACTCCGGTAATCACTGTCCGACTTCCGTCCGTCACCACGCCATGTTTCTCGGTTTGACAACGCAGGGGCGAGCGGCTAGTATCCCTTTAATTCTCAGATAGTTAGCATCAGAATCCTTCGAGAGGTCCTCATGAAGTCCAAGCTCTGGGTCTTCCGTGATGTCAATCTATCTCAGCGGGCTTCGTTAGCCCAGGCCCTCTCGATTTCTCCTGCAACTGCATCACTTTTTTTGGCTCGTGGCGTAACCACACCGGATGAAGCGACGACGTGGATGTTGTTACAGCCGCCACACGACCCATTTTTGATTCCCGATATGGACCAAGCAGTTGAACGGTTGCATCGAGCTGCCACAACTCAGGAGCCGATCTGTTTTTATGGCGACTATGATGTCGATGGGATTACAGCGACCAGTATCTACCTGTCTTTCTTTGGAGGCTTGGGTGCGCAGGTTCGGGCGTATGTCCCGCATCGTCTCCGTGAAGGCTATGGCCTCAATCTCGATGCTGTGCAGCGCTTGCATGACGAAGGGATCTCGTTGTTGGTGACGTCCGATTGCGGCACGACCTCACATCAAGAAATTGCATTGGCTGCCCGTCTTGGAATGGATGTGGTGGTGACGGACCATCACCAGACTGATGAGAACATGCCGCCGGCTGTGGCGGTACTCAACCCCCATCGAGCCGGTGCCTGCTATCCCTTTCGGGGCCTCTGTTCCGCAGCGCTGGCCTATAAGGTGGCGCAGGCCTACCAGCGACGCTATGGGGTTGCTGGGGTACCGTTGGAGTCGCTGCTCGATCTCGTGGCGTTGGCGACGGTCGCTGACGTCGTCCCTTTGCACGACGAGAATCGAAACTTTGTACGCGAAGGACTCGTTCAATTGTCTCGTGGCGCGCGCTGCGGCGTACGGGCGTTGAAGCAGGTGGCGGGGGTCACGCGGGATTGCACGGCAGAAACGATCGCCTTCAAGCTGGCGCCGCGCATCAATGCCGCTGGGCGATTGGACGATGCTATGTTGGCTGTGCGGTTGTTGACGACTGACAACCCGGCTGAGGCGCAGCAGTTGGCAGATCGACTTGAGCAGCTGAATCGAGAACGGCAGCGCATCGAAGTAGATATCATGGCGGAGGCACTGGCCTCGCTGAAGGATCAAGAGGTGCCGCCCGCAATCGTACTGGCCTCTCGGCACTGGCATCTCGGCGTGGTCGGCATCGTGGCGGCGCGTTTGGTCGATCGGTTTCAGCGACCGGCGATCGTGATGGCGATTAACGAACAGGGCATCGCTAAAGGCTCGGCACGAACGACCAGCGGCTTCGACCTCTACCAAGGATTGGCGTCCTGCCGAGAGATGCTGGAGGCCTTCGGTGGGCATCCGAGTGCCGCAGGGGTAACGATTCGCGAGTCTCGGATCGCTGAATTTCGTGCCAGATTTTCCGATGTGGTAGCCGGGTGGACCCACGATGGCGCCAAGGTTCCAACACTGAACGTTGATGCCGAAGTGCGTCTGGACGAAGTGAATCTGCAGTTGATCCAAGAAATCGGTTCGCTGCATCCGTTCGGCGAGGGCAATCCAGAGCCTACATTTGCGGTGACTCGTCTCGAAGTGTTGGATGCACGCACTGTCGGCGAGAAGCATCTGAAAATGACCGTACGCCAGGGGACATCGCTGCCGTTTGATAGTATTGGATTTGGGATGAAGTCGCTGTTGGAGCGCGGCATTCCGTCCCGTACCCCGGTCGATCTGGCCTTTACGCCAGAACTGAACCACTGGAACGGCCGTGACCGGATTCAACTTCGCATTCGTGATGTCCGACCGAGCGTGAGTGAGTAAGTGAGTGCATCATGGTGTACCAAACTGTCACAGACCTCGACCAGTTGCTGGATCGGATTCGAAGCTATGCTGCCGATGCCGACCTCGGCCTCGTTCGCAAGGCCCACGAGTTTTCTGCGAAAGCGCATAAAGGGCAACGTCGCCGGTCCGGAGAACCCTACCTTCAGCATCCCATCGCCGTCGCCGGAGTTCTGACCTCACTGAAAGCGGATGTCACCGCCATTGTTGCAGCGCTGCTGCACGATACCCTGGAAGATACGGTCGCCAAGCCTGATGAACTCGAACGGGAATTCGGGAAGGATGTCGTCCATCTGGTCGACGGAGTGACCAAGATCGGCAAGATTACATTTCGGAGCTATGAAGAAAAACAGGCGGAAAACTTCCGCAAGATGGTGCTGTCGATGGCGGATGATATCCGTGTCGTTCTCATCAAGCTCGCCGATCGACTGCACAACATGCGCACGTTGGAGCATCTCAGCGCGGCCAAGCGACAGGAAATCTCCCAAGAGACGCTGGAGATCTATGCGCCGCTGGCGAACCGTCTTGGAATCGGGTGGATTAAGAATGAGCTTGAGGATCTGTGCCTCAAGCACCTCAAGCCCGAGGCCTACGAGACATTGCGTGTTCGTGTGGCAAAACGAGATGAGGATCGGCAGCAGTATATTGATGAAGTCAGCCAACTTGTGAAGAAAGCGATGGAAGAGAATGGATTGGCTGGACAGGTCTATGGTCGCCCCAAACATCTTTACGGTATTTACCAGAAGATGAATAAGCAGTCGATTACGTTTGAAGAGGTCTACGATCTGACGGCATTGCGGATTGTGACCGATGCCAAGATGAACTGTTACGCTGTGCTTGGGGTGATTCACTCAGTCTGGCGGCCTGTGCCAGGGCGCTTCAAGGACTACATTGCGATTCCTAAGTCCAACTTGTATCAGTCTCTGCATACCACGGTGGTGGGCCCGAAGGGGGAGCATGTTGAATTCCAAATCCGCACGGAAGAGATGCATCGTATTGCCGAGCACGGCATTGCCGCGCATTGGAAGTATAAAGAACAGGGCCATGTGGCAGATCGTGACAGTAAGGCCTTTGGCTGGCTTCATCAGTTCGTAGAGTGGCATGAAGATTTGACGGATAACCGGCAATTTATGGACTCGGTGAAGCTGGACCTCTTCCACGATGTGGTCTATGTATTCACGCCCAAAGGGGTGGTGAAAGAACTGCCGAGGGGATCGACACCCGTCGATTTTGCCTTTGCGATTCACACCCAAGTGGGAGACCATTGTGTCGGGGCCAAGGTGGACGGAAAGATTGTGCCACTCAAGTATCAACTGGCGAGTGGGGATACGGTCGAAATTCTGACGTCCCCGACGCAATCGCCCCATAAGGACTGGTTGAAGTTTGTTCGCACCTCGCGCGCGAAGACCAAAATCAAACACTGGATCAAGCTTGAGGAGCAGAAGCGAAGTGTCGAGATCGGCCGCCGCCTGCTGGAGTCGGAGTTTCGCCGTCAGGGGATGGCGCCGGCCAGGATGTTCAAATCGGCGGAGCTGTTGGAGGCCGCTCGTCAGTCAGGATTCGAGAGTACCGACGAATTGGCTGCGGCAGTTGGGTTCGGTCGCGTGGCGACGTCGCAGGTCATCGACAAACTCACGGTTTCATCATCTAAAGCGCCGGCTCCAGCTTCCGCTCCTGAACGTCCCACTGCGCGTAAAGCGGTGAGTGGAAAAAGCGACGGCACCGGTGTACAGGTGAAAGGATCTCGCGATCTTCTCATGCAGCTCTCGCGCTGTTGTCATCCTGTGCCCGGCGACCGCATTCTGGGATACATTACGCGAGGTCGCGGGCTCACAATCCATGCCGTCGATTGCCCAAATCTTGAGGCACTGGACTACGACAAGGAGCGGTTGGTGGAAGTGGAGTGGGATGCTGCCACACCCAGCACGCACTCGGTCAAAATGTCCATTGTCGCTGTCGATAAGACCGGGGTCTTGGCGAATGTGTCCTCTGCGATCGCAGAATGCCATGCCAACATCAGTCGTGCAGAGATCACGACGCGGGAGGATCAAAAAGCTGTGCTGGATTTTGTCGTAGAAATTTCAGATACCCGCCATCTCGATCAAGTGCTCAAAGCTGTTGAACGTGTGGAGGGGGTCATTACGGCAAGGCGGATGAGGGCCTGGCAAGAACGGTCCTAGCTAGCAGGACGCTGAAAAATTCCGCCAGCTTCGTTCTCGACTCGTCGAAATCCTCAACGTACCCCAGAGGGTACGCCTCCGGTTTCAACTCGCCTGCGGCCTTGCTGGTGAACTTTTTGAGCGTCCTGCGTGAGGGGAACAAGCTACGGAACCCGGAACTGAAGTTTGGATCCCCGCTGTAACTTCAAACTATCAGCTCGTCCCCCCACGAGCTCCAAGACATAGAGTGCGCCTTCGTTGGGCCGGTATTGGGGGCAGCTGTCATCCGTCCTCGTGCAGATCGGGACGTTCTGTTCCATATGGACAATCTGCTTTTTCTCATTGATCCAGATGAGATCGAGTGGAATCTTGGTGTTCTTCATCCAGAACACCCAGGCCTCTGCTTGCGAGAATGTAAAAAGCATGCCGCGGTCTGGGGCTAACTGCTCGCGGTACATCAATCCCTCTGCTCGTTTCTGGGGAGTGTTGGCTAGCTCCGCGTGAATGATGGTTCCTCCCGGGAGGGTAATCGGGATGAGCCCAGGCTGGGATGGATCGTGTCCTGCCATGGTATAGCAAGGGAACGAGAAGAGGAGAATGAGAAAAATCGCAAGTGGTCGGTGTCGTTGCACGGCGGCATCCTATCGGCGCACTGGAAACGAGTCAAGCCGGAGGCTGCATGGGGCGGCATGAGATCGTCTGCGGGCTAAGAGTATCTTGCAATCGCGCGGGTGCCTATGCCATCCTCAGAATAGATAAGCAAGGGGTGGGTGTATGAAAGAAACACGAAAAGTGCATTATGTGAAGGGCGTGTTTGTGTGCCCGAAATGTCGGCAGTCGTACGTGCAGGAAAAGTGGATTGAAGAATGGCGAGTTCGCTGTCACAAGTGTGACTATCGTGGAACGTTGACGGAAGTTTCCGTTGAAGAACGGATGGAAGAAGAAATTGTCCGTCGTTGAACCACGGCAATTCCGTGCGCCGGCTTCTTCTCTCGATTAACTAATTGATGATTCTCCCTTTCCCCATCTCTTCTTCGCGCCTCCGCCTTTGTGGTTCCCTTCTTCTGAGCACTCTTCTTGTAGTGTTCGCAGCCGGTTTTGGTGAGGCATTTGCCGAGGATGCCGCGCCATTGGTGAAGGTGCTCGTGGCTTACCATTCGCTTTCCGGTAATACGGAGCGCATGGCTGAAGCAGTGGTCGCTGGCGTGAAGAGCGTGTCCGGCACCGAGGTACTCTTGAAACGAGTCGGCAAGGTGACGGCGGACGATTTGTTCTCTGCCGATGCAGTCGTGGTCGGCTCGCCAGTCTATTGGTCGAACATGTCTGGTGAGGTGAAAACCTTTTTCGACAACTGGCAGTTTAAATTTGGTGTGTTCCCAGAATTTAAGATGAAAAACAAGATCGGTGCAGCTTTCGCCGTGGGCGGTCAGGTGTCGAGTGGGAAGGAAGTCACGATGCTGACGATTCTTGCCGCGATGCTGGGGAATCAGATGATCGTCGTCAGTGGGGGCGGGGCCTTCGGCGCATCAGCCACCACAGAAGGCGACAGCCCCGGCATCGACAACCAGGAGTTGGCCGACGCCAAGGAGTTAGGCCGACGTGTAGCCGAGATCGCAGCGAGATTCAAGGCCAGTTCTGCCAAGTAGTATCTTCTGTTTGGTCTCCACGACGTATTTCGATCGGCGAGCGCCGGTTCGCGTAATGGGACCGACCCAGGTACCAGATCGAGTATTCATCCGTTACCGTACCTTGCTGCCGTTCCTCTCTCCCGCTTATAGTGAAGCACTATGCGGAAGAAGACCTCATCCCGTCGCGGGCAGGGAATTGTCGTTTCACGCCCTGCCTCCGAATCATTCGCACTCATCGCCGCGTTTCGCGCCATATCGGCTAACGCTGTTTATACGATGGCCCCGAAGGCATCCGTCGTCCGGGGGTACGACTATTACCAAGAGCAGCGGCTTCAGCATTATGCCTGGAACCATGACCGCACAACGCTGACGGCGGAGGTACAAGGGAGCAGGCTCTACGAGGTCGTTTTTTCCATCGACGACGGATTCCTCGCGGCCTCTTGCGATTGCCCGGCCTGGGATCCAGGCAGGCTGTGCAAACATGTGCTGTGCGTCTATTTCACGACCAAGCATCTGCTCTCACCGGAGCTGTTTAGATTGCCTGGCGGGCAAGAAGTCGAGCTGCCTGAGCTTCGAGCCGAGTTGCTCGGCAGCATCCAGGAAGCAGCCAGGGCGCCAGGACCGTTTTCTGCCGAAGTGGCCGGTAAAGGAGTGGCTCGCAAGGGACCGGCCTATGAGATCGTGATCGATGCCCATCACCTGCATCCGCAGCTCCTAATCCATAGGAATGGCGTGCCGCTGTCCGGGGGATGGGGTGCCGCGATTCCACCTGAACTGGTTTCTCTCCTTAATGTGTCCTGGTTCATGCCCGGGTTCGGGGAAGACCCCTTGCTCCACTATCTCAGAGTTCACGACAGGCCCTACCCGATTGTGCTGGTATCTAGCCACGAATCGATCCCGCTTCACTGGAACCAATCGGTCAAGTGCCGGAGTAAGACGGAGGTTGACCTTGTCGGCGGCCAGGTCAGGGTACGCGCGGTCTGCCTCGCCGACGAGGTACCGCTCAAACGGATCGCGCGCTTCAGGACGTTTGTGGTCGATCTGAGCGGCAGGCGATTGCTCTATCTGAAGGACGAACAGGGGTGGGCGTTGTTCCGTACTTTGCTGCAACGCTTCAAGGGTGGCGATCCGTTCTCCGATCCCTATGACGATTTCGGCGAAGGGTTCCGCACGGTGCCGTTACCGGGCGAGTCCGGGTATGGGCGGTGGCAAGGCGCCAACCAGGATATGGAGTTTACGATCTCGCTGGACGAGTTTCAGTCTGCGCAAATCGAGGTGCTTCAAATGCAGGCCAACCGGATTGTGCGAGATCTTCTGCTGAAGGTAGAGGGCCAGGAAGTTTCGGTGCAACGCCCCGCGCCGCCTTCGGTGGGTGATGGATTTTCGTATTCCCTGATCCTGAAGCCTCCATCCGGCGTGGAAGACCCACTATCTGCTTCATGGACATTACAGGCACAATGTCGCCGTGGTGATGTCCGGTTTGCTCCGAGTGTCTCTACCTTTGGATTTTTCTCGGCGTTGGAGCAAGGGCGCGCCTTTTCCAGTGCGCTGCGCACGCACAAACGAAAGGCCATACTCTACGACGCGTTTTTTAGACTTCTTTCTGTGCGCGAAGCCAAGGAGCGAGACCAACGCATCAAAATGGTTCTCAGTTTGGAGGAGTGGCCACGCGCCGTCAACGACGAGGCCACGCAGTGGCTCAAGCAGCACCTCTTGGGCTATGCCCGGACAGATGTGCGACTACAGACACACGCCGGGCGATGGGAGCTGCAGCCGGTGGATAAGGCTCGCGAGGTGTGGCTGTACAGGATTCCCTTCGACGTATTCGGCCAGGAAATCTTTCGCGGCATGCGGCGCTGCGACGAGATGATGATCGACGCGCCGCGGCTGTTCCAAGGATTGCCGGCTCTCTTGGACAGGCTCACGTCCGCCGGGATTGCATTGCTCTACGAGGGCAAGCCCGTCAAGCCTTCTCGATGGGATTGTTCAGCCCATGTGGAGCGTGTCGAGCCGGAAGGGGCTGGGATCGACTGGTTTGAAATCCGTCCGGAGATCCGGTGCGACGGTGTGGCGCTGGACGAAGCGGAGTGGCGGGCTGCCCTTCAGCAGGGAGGGCTGATCGACGCTAACGGCGGGTTGCGGGTGTTGGATCGCCAGACCCTGGAACGGCTGCACGCGATCCTCGCCCTGACCGGCGAGGCGCAGGCGGATCGGGGTGTCACGAAGATCGTGCGTGTGCCGCGCATGCAGATTCTCGACTGGCTGGCATTGCGCGAACAGGGCATTGCGGTTTCGTTGCCTGCTGAAGACGAGGCCGTGCTCGCCCGTCTCCTGGGATTCACGCGGATTGCCGCACGGTCTCTGCCGAACAATGTGCAGGCCACGCTTCGTCCCTATCAGCGGGACGGGTATGCCTGGCTTGCGTTTCTCTACGAGCATCGTTTCGGCGGCTGTTTAGCGGATGACATGGGGTTGGGTAAGACCCTCCAGGCTATTTGTCTGTTGGCCGCTATTCAGGACGGGCACCTCGAGACGGCGGCGGGTGTGAAGGGTCCGCATTTGGTCGTCGTGCCGACGAGTCTCCTCTTCAACTGGGAGCAGGAGCTTGCGCGCTTTGCGCCAGGCTTGAAAGTCCATGTCTATAGCGGCAGCGAGCGGACGTTCGATGCCAAAGACGGTGAGGTCGTTATCACGACCTATGGGCTGGTTCGCCGGGACATCGAACGATTGGAACGCCTGGCGTTCCATGTCATTGTGTTCGACGAGGCGCAGGCGGTGAAGAACATTCAAGCCGACACGACGGGCGCCGCCCGCCGTCTCACCGGACGTTTTAAACTCTCGCTGACCGGCACCCCGCTCGAAAACCATCTTGGCGAGTATTTTTCCGTGATCGATCTCTGTATGCCGGGATTGCTCGGCGAGTACGATCGGTTCAAGGCCGGTCTCAAACGTGTCCAAGGCGCCGTGCTGGAGCGGTTGCTTCGCCGGACCAGGCCCTTCATCTTACGACGGACCAAAGCAGAGGTCCTCCAAGACTTGCCGCCGAAGATCGAGAGCGAGGTGTTCCTCGACTTAACCGATCGGCAAAAGGTGCTGTATCAGCAGACGGTCGCTCAGGTTCGCACCACGATTGACGAGGCCTACCGGACCAAGACCTCGGGTCAGGCGCAGTTCATCGCGCTGACGGCGATCCTCAAGCTCCGGCAGGTCTGTCTATCGCCTCGCCTCCTGACGAACCGTGCCGACGAGCCCTCGCCAAAAATCAGTTTCCTGATGGAACGATTACACGTATTGCTGGATGAGGGGCATAGCGCTCTGGTGTTTTCTCAGTTCACCAGCTTTCTCGATCTTGTGGAGGAGGCCTGTGTCCGGCATGCCCTGCCGTATCACCGACTGGATGGTTCCACGGTGGCGACCACGCGCAAAACCAGAGTGGCGGCGTTTCAGAGCGGCGAACAGCCGAGCGTGTTTCTCTTAAGTCTCAAAGCAGGGGGGCAGGGGCTCAATCTCACCAAAGCGAGCTATGTCTTTCATCTGGACCCCTGGTGGAATCCGGCGGTGGAAAACCAGGCGTCGGATCGCGCGCACCGCATCGGGCAACAGCGGACTGTCTCGATCGTACGGATTCTCATGCGCCATAGCATTGAGGAAAAGATGATGGCACTCAAGCTACGGAAACTCGATCTGTATGATGCGGTGATGCGTGGGGTCGTGCGCGGCTCCGGGCAAGGGGTGCTGACCAAATCCGATTTCGAGTTTCTGCTCTCGCCGAGCGCACGGTGAGGATGTGTCCGTCGAGTGAATAAGGGATCGTGACACATTGTTCTGTTCCAACAGGATGCCAGAAAGGTAAGACTCCTAATCTCGCGGTACCCTGTGTAGAGACGAGATTGTCGTCGTCGATGGTGAGTGGATCTGTGCCGCAGTAGTCTTGTGGAGGTCGGGTGAGGGAGAAGGCCTTAGTCCGGACTATCTCCGTAGGCTGTTGAGGGAAGGCGCTTGCTGCGCACTCATTGCGATTTCCGCAAACTCATGAATATTCTTTGAGCAGCGACCGCAGCATCCTGGATCTTTTAGTCCGAACTTCGCTTTGAGTTGGCAGGGCATGACAATGCCGGCTTGTCCTGCTTCTCTGATATCTGAATCGGTTATTCCCTTACAGAGGCAGAGGTACATGGGTTGTACTCCTTTTTCGTCGAAGAGGGTTCTCGTGCGTAGACGACGATTATGATAACTGTTATCAATTAAGATAATATTACGCCTCGCCGCTCCTTCTGTCAAGAGAGGGAGGCGTGTACAGGTGTGGTGTGGGAGAGTGGAATGACTAAGGTGCTAGAAAAATAGAGAATTTAGAGCGTGTGTTCCAGCTGATCAACCATCTCGCGGATCGTATCGAACCCCGATTGCCAAAAATCTTCAGACGCCATATCGACGCCGACTTTAGCGAGAATCGTCTGCGGCGTCTCCGACCCGCCGGTACTCAGCAAGTCGAGATATTTGGGTACAAACGTGGCTCCTTCTTTTTGATACATCCGGTAGAGGGCAAGAACCAGTAAGTTTCCGAAGCTATAGGCATAGCAATAGAAGGGGCTGGCAAAGATATGTGGAATGGTCAGCCATTCCCATTGAAACTCTTCCGGGACCTTAATGCTCTTTCCAAACTGTTGCCGCACCTCAGACAGATAGGTCTTTGCCAGATCCTTTACGGTCGCGCCTTGGGCAATCATCTCATGGGCCTGATTCTCAAATTGGACAAAGTAGGCTTGCCGCAGGACCGTGGCGTAAATGTCGTCCAGTTGGTTGAGCAGAAGTCCCTGCCTTACTTTCTTGTCCCGTTCCTGGTTCATGAGGGCATCGGACAGGATACGTTCCCCGAACACCGAGGCCGTTTCCGCCAGTGGGAGGGTGGAGTGAAAGGTAAACATGGAGTGTTTTTCCGCCAGCATACCGTGGATGGCATGGCCGAGTTCATGGGCCATCGTTGCGATATCACGTGCCTCGCCGGTGAAGGTCATCAGCACATAAGGCGTCATGTTTGGGACAACGCTATAGCAATATGCGCCCCCGATTTTTCCGGGTCGCGCTCGTGCATCGATATGACGTTCATGCAGCACGCGTTCTGCCAAATCGGCTAGTTGCGGAGAGAATCCCCGATAGGCCCCTAGCACCATTCGGACGGCATCCTGATAGCGATAGGATTTCTGTGCGGTGCGATGAGGCGCATAGATGTGATAGCGGCTCATCGGCTTGATCTTGCAGAGACGAGCCTTGATGCGGAAGTATTCTTGAAAGATGTGCGCATTCTTCTGACAGACCTTCAGCAGCGATGTCACGGCTGCATCGGGAATGTCGTTTCCGAGGTTGCGGGTGGCAATCGGGGACGCGAATCCGCGCAGCTGAAGATTCTCAGCCTTCCAGTCGTTCACCAAGGTTTTGTAGATCTCCCCAAGCAGGTCGTGCTGGCCGGCGTAGACACGGTACAACTCTCGATAGGCGGCCTCACGTAGCCTGCCTTGCGCATGGCGCAAGTAGGACGTCAGTTCCTCGCGCGTCATCGTCTTTCGTGTGCCGTTGATGGTGAGCGTGAACGTGAAGGCGTTTGTGACCACGTCATACAACGAATGGACGGCGCTACGACCCGTGATGTTCTTAATGTTGACGATCTTCTCTTCCGGTTCAGACAGTGTGTGAGGTTGAAAACGGCGGATGGTTTCAAGGTGATACCGGAGTGTGCCTGTTCCGGTCATGAGTCGGCGCGCATTGTCTTCATCGACGCTTTGCCACCAGAGATCGAAAAACACCAGTCGGTTCTGGATCGCTGTGAGCCGCTCCTCAACCTTGGTTTTAAACGAACGGGCGGCTAAGTCTTTCGTGTTTTCGGAGAACCAGAGGTAGGCATAGGCGCCGATTTTGGAGGAGGCCGCTGTGATGTCTTCGCTCAGAGTCAGTAGCGGGTGGAAGTGTGATGTGTCCATAGTCGGGCTCAGTTGGCCTCGCGCAGCTTCGAATTGCACCACCTTGGCCTCGATCTCTCCCAAGAGGATTTCAAAACGTTCAACCGGATTGTCCAGTAAATGTGAGAGGTCCCAGCGCTCGGAGTAGGAGAGTTTCTGCCGTTGAGGGGAGGAGGTCTTGCGCGAGGTTGAAATCTTTCGACTCGTTTTCACAGGCATAGGTTGCATCTCCTTCGTCTCATCTGCGTACATCATCTACGTTGGGCTTTCCGGCGGCGATCATACCATTCCCACTGACGAGCACGCAGAGTTTTTCACTCATCTAAGACCAGAGAGAATCTTCCATCTGCGGTGGCATTCTCGGTATGATAGGCCAAGTAATACGGGAGACGCCATGACCGATCAGGAACTCAACCGGGCAGTTCAATATGTCACTGCCAGCACTTCGTATGGGCGGGATACAGTGGCCGAGATTCTCAAGACTGGCATGGGTGAAATGACTGCTCTGGCCATGCAATCGTCGGAGCGATTTGAGCGGGATGTGCTGTTGGAGTACGTCTGCCAATGGACCATCAAGCGAACGGGCCAAACGGAACCGTTGGTCAGAGAGATTCTTGGCTGCGCGAGCCGCTGGCTCGATGAAGTGTATGAGGAGATCTCCAAGCGCCAGCCAGAGGCCTTAGGGCTCATTTCCGATGATGATGACGAAGGAGCGGAGCCGGTTTAGCAGAATGCTGAAAACGTCCGCCAGCATCGTTCTCGCATTGTTTAGGCCCTCAACGTACCCCAGAGGGTACGCCTCCGGGCCTTCACTCGCTGCGGCCTTGCTGGACGGACTTTTTGAGCATCCTGCGGGATTATATCTTGTCGCCGCAGACGTGCGGGCATTCAATTCGAATCTAGCGGTTCGCGTTCCTGAATCGCCTCTTGTCAAGACTTGTGTCCGATTATTGATTCAAAATGTGCGCGTGTAGTCACATGTACCGAAAGACAGGAAGATGAATTTTGGAAGACTCTGCAATAGGCATTGGGAACGAAAAGTATCACTCTGATATGCGTTGTTCGATCTGTGGAGTAAGGGCAGCGACTACTCGTGATCATGTTCCTCCTAAGAACATCTTTCCGAAACCACGACCTAACGATCTTGTCACTGTTCCCGCATGTCAAGAGTGTAATATGGGAGATCCAGGATTTGATGAGAAGTTCCGCGCCTACCTAAGTCTTCAAGTGGGTCTTGATACGGCAGATGCCACAAGACTGTGGACTCAACACGCCGTTAAAACATTTCGTCACAACAATAAGCTTAGGCGGGAGATTCTTGGGAAATCTCAACGAGTCGATATGGTAACCAAAGCAGGAATAATCATAGGAGAAGGATACCGTCTGCTATGGGATAGTGCAGCTCACGACACGGTTGTCGAAAGATGCATTCGAGGGCTTTACTTTCATCATTTTGGAAGTATTTTGGCGAAGAGCGTCAAGGTTCGAGTTTACTGGGTTCGAGAGCTCACTAAGGAAATGATGGAGCTGTCATCGGAATGGAACAAGAATTCGATGGGGGAAAACATTTTTGTGTATAGGTTTGTTAAAGCTGTTGATCAACCAAATACATCTGTATGGCTATTCCAATTTTATGGCCGGCACTGGGCGGGCGGGTACACAACTCCTCAAATAGCTTAGGATGAAAGTGAGCCTTTAAGCATCTCCAGATTCTTTGTCACCATCGCATCGCCGTTTTTCGTGGACACATCGATGCCGGTGGCGCAGACGGTTCGGCATTCGTCGATTCGACCCAGCTTCTCTAGTGATTGGGCCAGAGCATAATACGCGGCTGAATAGGTGGGTTTCGCGATCACGCATTGTTGAAGCGCCTTGGCCGCTTCTTCGAAGTTGGCATCTTCCATGTAAGCCTTCCCGAGGCCAAACCAGGCCACCTCGTCGTTCGGGTCAATGGCCAGAACTTTTTTGAGCGGTTCGATGCGACGATTCGCCATGTTTCCCTCCAGGTATGAGTGACGATAGCAGTGCCGAGCGCTCGTTGTCTATGCCGATTCCTGCATGTTACGATTCGAAAATGTGATGAGAGACGAGTGAAGGGTGATGAGTGAGGGGCGGAGTGCTCCTTCATCACGACTGATCACTTTTCACGCATCACTCATCACTGGATTTCAACATGGGAAAAACAGGACTCGTCTATGACCCTCGCTACCTCGACCATGATATGGGGGCCGGGCACCCTGAGTCGTCTCATCGGTTGCGTGCCATCATGCAGCAGTTGGGACAGAGCGGTACGGCGACTCGGCTGACTCAGATTCAACCGCGAGAGGCGGAAGATGAATGGATTACGCAGATCCATACCGCCTCATATCTTGCGATGCTGAAGAGTCATGCACCGACGAATGGGCGAGTCTCACTCGACCCTGATACCTCCATGTCTCCCGGCTCATTGACCGCCGCCTATCTGGCAGCTGGCGGGGCATTGGCTGCAGTCGATGCGATTATGAGCCGGCAAGTGGACCATGTCTTCTGTGCGGTGAGGCCACCGGGGCACCATGCCGAAGCAGGGCGTTCCATGGGCTTCTGTCTCTTCAATAATGTGGCGATTGCCGCGCGCTATGTGCAGAAGAAGTATGGCCTCACGCGCGTCTTGATTGTCGATTGGGACGTGCATCATGGCAACGGCACGCAGCATAGCTTCGAGACTGACCCATCGGTGTTGTTCTTCAGTACGCACCAGTATCCACATTATCCTGGCACGGGTGGTGCGACGGAACGAGGCAAAGGAGCAGGGGAGGGTTTCACGATCAATGTGCCGATGGAAGCGGGTGAGGGTGATGAGGAGTATCGCGCCGTCTTTCTGAAATCGTTAGTGCCGGCAGCCGATGCGTTCAAACCGGAATTTGTCATCGTCTCCGCCGGATTCGATGCGCACAAAGACGATCCGCTTGCGAGCATGGGGTTGACGGAAGAGGGCTATGCGAATCTTACTGGCATTGTGGCCGGTATCGCCAAACGCCATGCCGGTGGACGCATGCTCTCATCGCTCGAAGGCGGGTATCACCTAACATCCTTGGCTGCCTCGGTCGATCGCCACATTCAGGCGCTCTTAGCAGGATGTTGAAAAATGGGGCAGGGGTAGCTGGGACAATCCCCGTGCTCGCGCAACGCGGGGTCTCAGAAGACCCTCGTTGGACGCGCGCAGTTGGGATCGTCCCAGCCACCCCTTATATAGAGTGCTAGTGCGCTGCGGCTTTGCCTTGGGAACGGCGTGTCTCGGCGCGCCGGGGTTGGGCGGGTGAGAAGTCTGGCATTTTTGAGCATCCTGCATAGTGCGCTCCTGTTGTTCTCGATGTACAAGCCAATAAAATTCCAGTGCGTACACAGAGTTTTTTGGGATAGTCTCTTAGCCGCATGAAGACCCTTATAAAAGCTCTGCTCGGGTGTGTTCTGGCTGGCGTGCTGGTGTATCTGTATTACACCGAGATCAAACCAGTTGTGATTTTTGGATTGCGGTCGGACTACGCCCATGCGATTCCATATCAGAAAATTCCTGAGGGTCTGACGAGCCTGAAGGCTGAGTCCTGTGGAGAATGCCATCGCGAGATCTACGACGAATGGAAAACGAGTATCCACGCCCATGCCTATGAAGATCCATTTTTTCAGGCCTATTGGAAAAAAGACAAAAATGTGTGGGTGTGCTTGAACTGTCATACCCCTCTGGAAAACCAGCAGCCGACTTTGATCAAGGAGATTCCGCGAGGGCGTGTGGAGAAGGCGGTTCAAGAGCCCAATCCTCAGTACGATCCCGAGTATCAGAAGGAATCGGTGACCTGCGCGGTCTGCCATGTGCGGGACGGAGTCATCTACGGGCCGTTTGACGATTCGGCTGCGCCGCACCCAACCAAGTTCGATCCGAATTTCAGGACTGCGCAGGTTTGTTATCGTTGTCACAATGTCGTGTCCGGACCGGCCCAATTTTATAACGTGGGTCCTTGCGGGACGTATGCAGAATACGAAGGCAAGTTCTTCATGCAGGAGCGGGGCTTTATTTGCCAGAGCTGCCACATGCCGGAAGTCGACCGCCCGGTCGCGACCAATAGTCCGATCAGGAGAGGGCGTAAACATCTCTGGCGCGGCGGGCACGATCCCGATATGGTGAAGCGGGCGGTCGGCATCCAAGTCAAGGCCGACAATACGTCTCCGAAGCCGGGCGACCGAGTCGGATTTACGCTCACACTGGTCAATGCAGGAGCCGGTCACAAAATCCCGACCGGCGATCCCGATCGATACTTCACGGTGGAGTTTTCCGTCGTAGACCAGAAGGGGCGGGTACTGGATCAGCATACATCGACGATGGGCCGCTGGATCATGTGGCAGCCGGCTATCGTCGAATTGTATGATAACCGCTTAGTGCCCCTGGCCAGCCGCGAGTATCAGTTTGCGTACCAACTCCCGGCTCAGGCGGAAGGCTTGAAAGTGAAGACTCGCGTGCAGTACCACATCCTGACCGATAAACAGCATGAGATGCTGCAGACGAAATATGGGCTGACGGGGAACGATCCCTATCGATTCGTCGTCTACGAGCGGGAGTTCCCGCTGTCCGGCGCGCTTGCTGCAGTATTGGACGAGGGCAATCAGCTCTCAGCGGGCAACCGCCAGCCAGATGCGTTAAGTTGTAAGGCCGGAGTTGAAGGCTGACCAATGATGCCTAACAGGCTGCGGAAAAACTATTGCGGCTTAGTGGAAATTTAAAGGTCTGCACATTTTGGACAACAGGAGAACATCACGCAGGATGCTCAAAAAGGCTGTCCAGCAAGGCCGCAGCGAGTGAAGGCCCGGAGGCGTACCCTCAGGGGTACGTTGAGGGTCTGAACGATGCGAGAACGATGCATGGGAAAGAGCGCGCCTCGGCGCGCCGGGGTTGGGCGGGTGAGAAGAGCGACTTTTTCAGCGTCCTGCTAAAGGGAATGACATGACACACGCGTTGCTGATTGATACCGACACTCTCCAACAGAACCTGGGACAGCCCGGTCTGGTGGTGCTCGACGTGCGAGGGCGGGCCGCCTACGAATTCGGCGGCCATATTCCGGGGGCGGTGCATTCGACGTGGCATGAGTACAGCGACCCTCATGCTGTGCCGAAGGGATTGCTTGATCCCGATCGCGGACGCATCGAACAGAAGATCCGCGCCTTGGGCATCAGCCAGGATAGCGATGTCGTCATCTACTCCAATCCGTTTGACAACTGGGGAGACGAAGGCCGCATGTTCTGGATGTTGGAGTATCTGGGGCACACACGCCTCCGCATTCTCGACGGTGGGTGGGTCAAGTGGGTGCAGGAAAAACGGCCGTTCGAGCATGGATGTGTGACGCCCACACCCGGGACCTTCACCGTCAAGCCGGTGACGACCGTGATCGCAAGCAAAGATGAACTGAAGCAGCTTGTGAAGCAGCCGCATCCAGGCACCGCGATCGTCGATGCGCGCAGTCTCGAAGAATATCTTGGGAAAGAGGTGTCGGGGATTCCGAGACCCGGACACATTCCCTCTGCCATTCATCTGGCCTGGACAGGATTTCTTTACGCAGACGCGACGGTAAAAGATGTACCGACGATTGCAGAGAGTCTCGCCGAGAAAGGTCTCACGCAGGATCAAGAAGTCATCTGCTATTGCACCGGCGGCGTCCGTTCATCATGGCTGTATTTTATTTTCAAGCTTGCCGGGTATCGGAAGGTGCGCAACTACCCTGGGTCATGGTGGGAGTGGAGCCGGGATTTTGCCTGCCCGGTTGAAAAAGATGCCAAGGGATTGCAGCAGATTCTGAGCGTCGATCCTCAAGTGAGACCTTCTTGACAGTAAAAAAATGGCTGTGTAAGGTGATAGCCAGTCGAGAATGTTGTAGTTGTCGCTCGCTCGTCGAGTGAGCCTTAACCACTGAGGAGGATCCCATGACCATGAAAATTCGTCGCGGAGCACTGGCTGTGGCGGCGGTTGCCGCGCTCGTTGGTTTCCCGTTGTTTAGCGGGCTTGCCCTTGCTGCTGACAAGCATGTGGGTGAAGCCTTGGCACATGCGAAGGAAGCCGTGGCGCATGGCAAGCAGGGACATGCCGATGCCTTGGTGCAGCATGCTGAAGAAGGGCTGAAGCATGCCATGGCCGGTGATATGAAGAATCCGCATTTGGCCGAAGGCATTACGCATCTCAAGGAAGCCGTGGCCCATGGCAAGGCTGGTCACGCTGATGTGGGCACACAGCATGCCGAAGGAGCGGTCACCCATTTGTCTGAAGTGAAGTAAACCTTCGAGTAAGAGTGTTCGTGAACGGGCAGGGGCGACCCTGCCCGTTTTGTTCTTGAGGGCATGACGATCATGCGGGTAGGGTTTTTTCAGTTCGCACCACGATTCGGTGAAGTCTCGCACAATCTCGACACGATTGTGGAAGCCCTCGATCGGGCCGACGCCGATCTGATCGTCTTGCCGGAATTGTGCGCGTCCGGGTATCAGTTCGTGTCGCAGCATGAAGTGATGACCCTGTCGGAGTCGGTGCCGAATGGGCCGACCACGCAACGGCTGATCGATCTAGCGAAGCGGCGTCGGATGACGATTGTCGCCGGCCTTCCGGAGCGTGCTGGGGCTGCCTGCTATAACTCCGCTGTGGTCGTTGGCCCGTCTGGGTTTATCGGGTGCTATCGCAAGACCCATCTATTTTTTGAAGAAACGCTATTCTTTACGCCCGGCGACACAGGATTTCAAGTTTGGGATATCGGGCCGGCCAAGATCGGCGTCATGATCTGTTTCGATTGGTATTATCCGGAGGCGGCTCGTACGTTGGCGCTGAAGGGCGCAGAGATCATTTGTCATCCCTCGAACCTCATCTTGCCAAATTGTCCGGACTCTATGCCGGTTCGGTGTCTGGAGAATCGAGTGTTCGCCATTACCTGTAATCGCACCGGGAGCGAAGTGCGAGGCGGTAAAGATCAGCTGACATTTATCGGGAACAGCGAAGTCGTCGCTCCTAAAGGGGCGATTCTGCATCGCGCGCCGCGAGACCAAGAAGAACTCTATCTCGTCGAGATCGATCCTGCCGATGCGCGCAACAAAGCCCTCACACGATACAACGATCTTCTCCGCGATCGACGCGAATCCCTCTATCGCTAGCCAGGCTGGTTTGTCTGGTTGATTTGGTCTATTTGGTTTTTTTGGTTGAATCCGACGAACCAAATGAACAAAACAAACCAAATAAACCAGATCAACAAGTCTGCTCGTGACGCTTGCACGCCACCGGCTCAAGCGGTAGGATTACCACTATGAAAGCTCCACTTGGGAAAGGCATTTTCCTCATCGCCGCGCCGTCCTTGCGCGATCCAAATTTTCGGCAGACCGTCGTGTTGCTCTGCGAGCACGGGGCCGAAGGTGCATTGGGTGTCGTCGTCAACCGCCCGACTGCGATGTCGGTCTCAGAGGCCTTACCACAAGTTCCGATCCTCGAAGGGCAACGGCACGTCCTCTTCTCCGGAGGGCCGGTGCAAACGAATCAGGTAATGATGCTCTATCGCTTGGATCAATTGCCTGAGAATTCCCACCATGTGTTCGATGGGATCTGTCTTGGCGGGGACACAGAGCTCGTCGATCGTATTTTGACGACCAGTGAGGGGAGAGAGGCGTTTCGCGCCTATATCGGATATTCAGGATGGGGCCCTGGACAACTGGAATCTGAAATGCAGACCGGATCATGGTTTACCATTCCCGCAGATCCCAGTGCGGTGTTCGACAAGGATCCCACACGTATCTGGCCGGACATCGTGAGCGCCCTAGGCGACGACTATCGCCATTACGCGGATATGCCGTTCGACCCCTCGCTGAACTAGCGGAACTAGCAGGACGCTGAAACAGACCGCCAGTTTCGTTCTCGCCTCGAAAGCATCCTCAACGTACCCCTGAGGGTACGCCTCCGGTGCTTCCATCGGCTGCGGCCTTGCTGGACGGCCTGTTTGAGCATCCTGCGGGAGGCTCTGCTATCTGGGAGATGCTCGCAGTTGGGATTCAGAGAGTGCTCACCAGTTTTTCACTAAGGTAGTAGTTGCTTGCTCTTCCTTGCCCCATTCCATTGCAGCCGTCTTGTGTGGGTGATACCCTCCCTATTCATGCGGTTCGGTTTTCCGGAGTCGCCCGATATGATCAAACGGATTGGCTGTTGGATGGGCCTCGCTCTCCTTGTCGGCGCCTGTTCCGGATGCGGCGTGCTGTACACCGTGATGAAGTCGGAGTCCAAGCTGGACCGACTGGCCGTGCCGATGACGAAGGCTGAGGTCGTCGCCCAGGTCGGACGTCCGGATCGTGTGTTGCGTGACGATGGCCAGATGCTGGTCTGGGAATATTCCCTTACCGCTCGCAAGCAGTGGCTCTACGAATTAGCCCTCTGTCCACTTTCCATGTGGGTCGGCGGTTGTCTGTTCTATCCGTTCACCAACATTGTGGCAGACCATCAGCGCGAATATCCGCATCACATCGTGCTGGTGAACGAGGAACTTTGTGCCTGGGGCACGCCGGCCGCTATTTTACAGCGCCGTCGCGCCTGTGCGTCGTCAGGCATCGCTGCGTTAGGAGTCGGCGGGATGAGTGGACGTCCTGAGCCGGTCGTGACCGGTGTCGGCCCGATTAATCGAGAAACCATTGATCGTTATCGAACGATGGCCGTGATGGCGTTTGAGGATGCGCCCGGTGCAGAAGAATCGGGTTCGCGTGTGGCTGGAATGGTAACGACATTGTTCTTGGATTTGGATATCAATATGGTCGAGCGAGCCGAACTCGACGAAGTGTTCAAGGAGCAGGTCGTCCAACTGAAGCACGCCGACGATGCCGAAGTGCTGAATGTCGGGAAGCTCGTCGGTGCGCAGGCCATCGTGGTGGGTGAAGTGCAGCAATGGGGGCGACCCGATGGAGACCAGAACAGCCGCGTGTCGCTGGGCTTTCGAATCATCGATGTCGAGAGCGGTGTGGTGTTATTCAATGGGGAGGGGTACGGTTCTGACACCATGGCTGATGATCCTGAGAGCCTGGCCCGTGCCATTGTGCAGCGCATTCTCGCTCGGTTCGGATCGCAAACTGGGTTGATTGGGTCTGGACGGGTCGGTATCAATTGGGATCTTCAGGAATCCGCCGGCATGCGGTACTATCTGGTGCGGGAACTCCGCAGCGGTCTGCCGGCAGAGAAAGCCGGCCTCAAGGTAGGCGACCGGGTAGTTGCCTGCAACGGCGCGGTTTTATCGAGCGTATCTTCAGAACGGGAAGCGAAACGACTCTGCCAGGTTGAAGCAGGACAAGAATTGCGTTTAATGGTGCGGCGGGCCGGACAGCCAATCGAGATAGCGCTGACGGCCGAGAAGCGCCCAGGGCTATAGGCGCTGAGGTGCCATCTACTTATGAGACAACAGAGGGGCAAGAAATTTTCCTGTATGAGATCCGGCCACCTTCGCCACCTGTTCCGGTCGTCCTTCCGCCACGATGTGTCCACCGGCCTCGCCGCCTTCCGGGCCTAGATCGATGATCCAATCCGCCGACTTGATCACGTCGAGGTTGTGCTCTACCACGACCACGGTGTTGCCGCTGTTCACCAGCTTGTGCAGCATGGCCAAGAGTTTCTTGATGTCATCGACATGTAGCCCCGTAGTGGGTTCGTCCATGATATAGAGCCCGTTCTTCGCGGACGAGTTTTTGAGTTCGGACGCGATCTTCAACCGCTGAGCCTCGCCGCCTGAGAGGGTTGTGGCGGCTTGGCCGAGCCGGAGATAGCCCAGTCCGATGGACGAGAGTAGGTGAAGTTTTTCTGTGAGCTTGGGCGAACCGCTAAAAAATCCCAGCGCGTCTTCAGCCGTCATCTGCAACACATCATGGATCGTTTTCCCACGGTAGCGAATGGCGAGCACGTCCGGTTTGAATCGCTTGCCGTCGCAGGCCTCGCATGTCGCGTAGATATCCTCAAAGAAATACATTTCCAGCTTTTGAACTCCGCTTCCTTCGCAGCGTTCGCACCGACCACCGGTCGTATTGAAGGAGAAATGGCCTGGCGTGAGCCCGTTCCGGAGCGCATCGCGTTCGGAGGCGAAGAGCGCGCGCACCTCATCGAAGGCCTTCAGGTAGGTGATGGGGTTCGAGCGTGGTGTGCGACCGATGGGCTCCTGATCGATGAGCTTGACGCCAGTGAGATGTTCGATCCCCTTAATCGCGCGAAACTTGCCCATCGGCAGCGACTCGACACGAAAGGCGCGGGCCACGGCGCGGTAGAGCGTGTCTTCGACCAATGTGCTCTTGCCGGACCCTGACACGCCGGTGACGCAGACCAACATGCCGAGCGGGATTCTGACGAACAGATCTTTCAGGTTGTGCTCGCATGCGCCTGCGATCACAAGAATGTTTCCGTTTCCTTTCCGGCGAGATCGTGGAATCGCAATCTCATCATCGCCACGCAGGTAGCGCGCGGTGATCGACCGCCGGTCTGCCATGAATTCCTGTTGGGGCGCCGCACAGATCACTTCGCCGCCTTTCTCGCCGGACAACGGGCCTAGTTCGACCAGAAAGTCGGCGGCCTGCATCATCTGGCGGTCGTGCTCCACGACGACCACCGTGTTGCCTTGGACTGCCAGCTCTCGCAGAATACCGGCGAGTGTTGCGGTGTCACGCGGGTGCAGGCCGATGGTCGGTTCGTCGAGGACGTAGAGCGTGCCGACCAGGCGTGCCCCGAGTTGATTCGCCAAGGCCGCGCGTTGGGCTTCTCCTCCCGAGAGCGTACGGGTTTGGCGAGAAAGCGTCAGATAGCCGAGGCCCACGCGGAGGAGAAAGCCCAGCTTGGCCGTCAGTTGTCGAAGAATGTCCCGGGCGACCTGTTCCTCATAGGGGGCGAGGGCGAGGGCGAGGGCTGTGACCCACGCAGCAGTGTCCTCAATCGTCAGCGCCGATAGCTCATGAATGTCTTGGCCGGCAATCTTCACATAGCGCGCATCCGGCCGGAGGCGTGATCCGTGGCAGCTTGGACAGGGGATCGGGGTCCGGTAGCGGCTGAGCATCACGCGCACATGCAGCTTGTAGCGCTTCCCTTCTAAGTATTCGAAGTATTGTCGCACACCCTCCAGCTTGTCTTCCCCTTCCCAGAGTATCTGCTTGATAGGCTGCGGCAAATCCTTGTAGGGGAGGGTGAGGTCGATTCCACGCCGCTTCATGGAGAGCAGCAGTTGTTTCTGCCACCAATCGCCGCTGGGTTTACTCCAGGGCTCGATCGCGCCTTGGGCCAGCGACTTGCTGTGGTCGGGAATGACGAGGTCGGGATCATAACGCAAGATATTGCCGAACCCCTTGCACTCGGGACAGGCGCCAAGCGGATGGTTGAAAGAAAAGAGGACGGGGCGAATCGGTTCGAATGTTCGGTTACAGCGCTGGCAGCGAAAGTTCGTGCTGTAGGTGCGGGTGCCCTGGTCGATGACCTCCACGCGGCAGAGGCCCTCGCCCTCGCGAAACGCGGTTTCAATTGCCTCGACGAGGCGGGATCGATTGTTTTCCCGGATCACCAGCCGATCGAGGATCACGTGCAGATGGTCCGGCCTGTTTGTAGGAAGGGTCTGGATCTCGTGGAGATCGAGAATCTCCTTGCCGCATTGCAGTCTGCTGTACCCGCGGAGCAACAGTGATTGGAGAAAGGCCTGGTCTTGTTTCTGCGCAGGGGCTGTGACAGGAAACAGAATCATCGCGCGCGCGCCGGTGCAATGGGTCAGGAGATCGTCGACTACGCTGCCGGGGTAGAAACTGCGCGCCTCGACGGCACAATCGGGGCAAACCGGATGGCCGATTTTGGCGAACAGGAGCCGCAGAAGATCGGCAATTTCAGTCGTGGTGCCGACCGTGGAGCGGGCGGTGCGAATGGGGTTTTTCTGTTCGATCGCAATGGCCGGGCGAACGTTGATCAGCCGGTCGACATCGGGGCGGTTGACCTTGTCGAGAAACATGCGGGCATAGGTGGAGAGCGATTCCACATAGCGCCATTGGCCTTCGGCAAAGAGCGTGTCGAACGCGAGAGAGGATTTCCCAGACCCTGAGACGCCGGTGATGGCCGTGACCTGATTATGGGGGATGCGGAGCGAGATATTCTTGAGGTTATTCTGCCGCGCGCCTTCGACGATGAGGTGATCTCTCGATGGATTGGAGTCCAGAGGGTTCGGCACGGCGATCACTCCGATAATGGGTTGACCGGTCATGGTAGCAACTGTTGGCGTGGGGTTCAACGAAGGAACAGAGGAGGGGATGGAGCCTGATGATCTTCTGTGCTCGCGCAACGCGCACGATAGGAATGTGCTCGCCAGGGACAAGAGCGTGTTTCGGCACGCTCAGGGTTGGGCGGGTGAGAACTCTAGCAGCGGCCTTAGATTGGCATCTGAAGGTGCCGACCAACTGGATTACCCAATTCTCAAGTGGAGAAAACTCCTCGGGTCCTACCCCCGATCCACGTGTTACGCCGTACTGCCTAGTTTGCCTTATTTCTGACGCGTTTGCTGCAAGCGCGGATACGCGGCTCTTGCGCGTGAAACGTTGTTTGTGAAGCGCATGACGGAATGAGTAGGTCTGATCGTTGTCTGCAAGATGTGATTCACGGAGGACGCCCTTGCGGGCTGAAGGCTGCTATCGGTACACATCTTTGCGGTGTTCGATAGAAAGGATTTCCAGCCATTTGCCTATGGTGTGGTACAGGATACGATAAGGTCAGACACGGTAGGACCACACCTTGTCTTTCTGGAATCGGCCTTTCAGCGGCTTGCCTTCGCGGGGATGGTCGGCCAGGTAGGGGAGCGATTCTTTGATTCGTTCGCGGATTCCAGAATCGAAGGCCTCAATATCTTTGACGGCCTGATGGGTGAGTCGGATCTGCCTCACTGATTTTCGCCGAACACATCTTTGAAAGACCGAACTTTCCCAGTCTTGGCTTCCTTTAACCCTTGCTGGAGTGCCTTGACCGCTTTCGGATTGGAGAGCAATTCCAAGGTCTCCACCCAGCTTTCAAATTCTTCAGCCCCCATGACGACGGCTTTTGGGGTTTCGTTTTTGGTCACGATGAATCGTTCGGACAGGCGATCGGCTTTGTCGACGAGTGTGGAGAATCGGGATCGCGCTTGTTTGAGCGACATTGTCTTAGTCATGTCATGCCTCGTGATGGATTGCGGGGTATTCGGCGACGGAGAATAAAAGTGTACACGATGATGTACTCTTTGGTAAGGAGACAAATTTACGGGACGGCATTTATCTATTCACCAGTTTCACCGCCCCTACGCAACCTAAATACAGCACGAGCGAACCGATCATGGCAGGCCAGAAGCCGAGTTGCGGAACGGCCAGAATCATGGTGATGACGTAGACGACCCACGGCGGAACGAACCACAGCAAGTTCTTTGCGTAGCTGACGATTGCCTCATTGCCGCCGTTCAGATAGATCAGGATGAACGTGGCGCCGGTAATGGCGGGAAAGGTGCTGGCAAAGGCGGCGAGGAACGATTTGCCTTGCGACCCGAGGTAGGTGGAGACACTGACGATAGTTCCACCGAGCAGGAAATAGAGCACATACTTACCGAGTTCACCCATCGCGTTGCTCCTTGTTGAGAGAGACCGCTTCTTTCTACGACAATGCGAATTTCACCGAGCTGTACATCACGATGACTTCAACGGCATGTGCGACGATCGTGATGTAGAGGTTACGTGTGCGCAGCCAGATGGCTCCCCAGATCAGCCCGTTCCAGACGGCGATCCAGTGGAGGTCCTGAAAAGTATTCACCATGAAGGGATCGAAAGCAAATATCAGAGCACTGGCGATGAGGGCCAAGGGCGAGAAGCGCTGGGCCACGCCGGATCTCCACAGCCTCGACTCAAGTGCAGTTAACCGGCCCAGGAGAAATCCTCGAAAGTTCAGTTCCACAAAGAAGGCGATGGCACAAATGAACCAGGGGACCATGACCAAGAAGGGGAGTCGGCCATGTGGCGTGATTTTGAGGAAATCGATGTCATAGCCCAGATGCGGATAGACGAAAAGAATCGCGAACGTATTCAGGCATCCGAGCAGCACGCCTGTCAGGAGTCCCCAGCGGACACCATCACGGAAGTTTCGTTTTTCCAGCCCTAGCTCAGAGACGATGTTACTGTTGCGCGTGGCCCACAAGCCGAAGGCGAGATAGGCGACGATCTGTGGCGCGAATAGCACTGCCGTCTGTTCTTGAAGCGAGGCGGGAAGGGCGTAAAAGCCGAGCGTTGCGGCCACGGGGAGCAGCGCGAGGGCTGCTCCCCATTCTTTGGTCTGAGTCGGTATCACGTGCGGACCGGACTCAGTCGCTGTCATAGAGGTCAGCCCTCATTAATCATGCGGGCTAGTTCAGTTGGAGGTTATAGCGGTCGAGGGTGGTGGCTTTGTGCCTCGCGAGGTTGGAGAGCGATTTGTTGTAATCGACGGTGGAACGCAACTCGTTGCCTTGGGCCGTCGCCAGATCGCGTTGAAAGTCGAGGACGAAGCGTGTGGTGCTGAGCCCGACCTTCAGCCGTTCTTGCTCCGCCTGCAACTGTTTCTCGGCCATGATTCTGGCCGATCTAGTGGTTTCGATCCGCTTAAAATCCGTCTGGACGCGCCGGACGGCTTCGCGCACCCCCACGATGATGAGTTGCCGCACATTTACGAGCGATGCTTCGGCGTTCTTCTCCTCCAGCTGCCGCTTATTATAGGTGCTCCAGGCAGAGCGGTTGCCGAGGGGATAACTTAAGACAAGGCCTGCGCCATAATTGTAGAAATCTCCGCTGAAGTTCCGGTTCACCGAGTCGGCGTAATCTCTCCCCAGTCCTGCCATGCCCATCGTCCCTTGGAACGAAAGATTCGGGAGAATCTGATTTTTGGCAAACTTGGTATTGAGATCGCTCGTCTCCATATTCTTCTTCGCCTGGACAATTTCCGGCCGCTGCTCGATGGCCGTGTCGATGGCTTCCTGCAGGCTGAGCGGTTCGAGGACCACGACCGGCTGGTCGAGTGGGATCAAGTGTACGTCTTGACGCAGATTTTCTTCACCAGGATTGAGCAATCTGCGCAGCTGATCTTCCTGGTCTCGAATCGTTTTCTCTGCGACCAGGACCTGCTCGACCCTCGACGCGACGGCCGCTTCGGCTTGCAAGACATCGACGATGGACATGATGCCGGCCTTGGCCTTCGCGCGGTTGCTGGCCAAGAGTTCCTGCGCCGCTTTCAAGGCGGCCTCGGCGACTTTCAGGTTCTCATTGGCGAAGACGACTTCCCAATAGGTTTGTTCTACCGTAGCCAGGATGTTGAGGACACGATCGCGAAAGACATGTTCTTCGACGATGGCGTTATTTTGCGCAACGTGGATGAAGGTCTTGGTGATATCGATGCCGGCGTTGCGGAGGAGTGGTTGTGTGAGGGTGAGCGAGAGGCCTCCGGTATAGGACGGATTGAATAAGAACGATCCGAAACTACTACATCCGGGAGTGTTAGGCTGTTGCCCAAAACAACCTTGTGTGCCGGAGACATTATTGCGAGCGGGGCTATAGTTCAAGTCGACATTGCCGCCTGTCGGCAAATTCGTTGTGGCGTCGAGCGTGACGGAGTGGTTCCGTTGGTCGAAGATTCTGATATCGTTGAGCGGTCCCTGTGAAAAGCCGAACACCGGCCGGTTGAGTGGGGTCGCAGTTCGGTTGTATTGGCCGTTCACGCTCAGCGTCGGGTCGAACTTGGCTTCTTCGATGGTGATATCTGCCAACCGGCTCTCCTTCGTCTGGCGGCTGATGTTGATGTCCAGATTATACTTCAGTGCTTGAAGGGCTGCGTCGGCGAGGGAGATGGTTTCCTGTCGTTCCGAAGACGGTGTCTTGCCGATCTCGAGCCCCCAACTGAGCCCAGGTGACAGGATGAGTCCAATACCGAGGGCATAGCTACACGTGCGCCACCATCTCCGTGTGTTGATATTCTGTTCCATCCTTCCCCCTTTGATCGACAAGGAAAATCTCTGCATACTATAATGATGTTATGCGAATCTGTCATGGGCTAAGTGCCGCGGGTTTGGTCAACCCATGTATTGTGCCGGGCTTGGTGCTTCCAGCAGCACTGGCTACGGTGATCCTATTCCTATTCTCACTCCCGTCATTGATCCCGCAGGCCTGGGGGCAATCGACCTCAAGCGTTCGTTCATTCGATGGCGGGGTCGCGCCACTGTTCAAGATGCCCGGCATCGGGAGTCTCTATGTCGATAATCAAGGCACGCAGGGATTCTTGTATAACCCAGGAAACAATTTCCAGTCGTTTAGCTTTCGGAATCCCACAACAGGGCAAGCATGGAGTGGGGCCGTGACCACGTTCGGGCCGCAACTTTCGATTGGGCTGATCCAAGGCGCGAATCAGACTGGCTCCCCGACCGTCCTTCCTGGGCCTCCTCGCCAAACCTCGCCACTGCCATCGATTCAGTCCACGATTCTCGACGACATTCCCTAAAACAGGATGCTGAAAAAGCCCGTCAGCTTCGTTCTCGCATCGCTCAGACCCTCAACGGGGACCCGGCCGCCTCACCACTCGGCGGCGCGCACAAACTTGGTGCTCCTTATTCGTTGCACCGTGCGCCCCAGAGGGTACGTCTCGGCCCTTCGCTCGCTGCGGCCTTGCTGAACGGTCTGTTTCAGTATCCTGTAAGGCCCCCCCTCATAATACGGCTACGGAGCGTTCGCTAGTTGCAAAGTGAGTGCAAGGACATACCGAGCCACTGTGTGCAGAATTTCCGGATTGATCGTGTCGGCGGTATCGGTTGGCTGGTGAAAGTGCGGGTGGACTCCACCGCTCACGACGGTGATGGTTGGTACTCCCGCTTCTTTGAAGGGCACATGATCGCCGCCGGGGAAAAATCCGTACAGGTCAAGTTTGTCCGTCAAACCCACTGCCCGCCCTGCTTCCTCTGCCGTGGCTTTTTCAATCCCTGTGATACCAACGGTTAACCGTCCGTTTCCCATTCCGGCATGGTCGATGTTGATCATGGCTTTCGTTGAGCCGAGAGGGACGACGGGTCTCGATGTATAGAGACGCGACCCGATCAGATTATTTTCCTCCCCACTGAAGGATACAAAGAGGATCGTCCGTTGGGGGCGCAGTCCCATGTTTCTCAGCGCTCGCGCCACTTCCAGGGTCACGGCTGTTCCCGATGCGTTGTCGTCAGCGCCTGGAAACCAGAGGCCCGCAGGACGTCCGAAATGGTCACGATGTGCCCCGATGATAACGGTATCCGGCCCTGTACCAGGGATCATCCCCACCACGTTCGTCAACAAGCCATCCTGTATCGTGGTGTTCCAATGGAGAGAGGCATATTGGTTCGTGTGATGAGAGCGTGCTGATGGAGCTTTATTGAGTTGCTCTTGGAGGGTGCGGAGGCGGTCGACGTCGGATCCCTCACGGCTCTCGGTTAGGAGACGCTCTGCGAGGTGTGTGCTGATCCATGCGCCAGGGAGCGCTTGGTCAGGAGGAAGTTGCCCGTAAAAAGCGCTGGGCTTTCCCGTGATGCCACGTCGAGCTTCGTATGGATTGACAATCGGCCCTGTCGCAGTCAGGTAGGCCACGGCTCCTCGATCTCGTGCGAAGCGGACCTTGTCGGCGTGGCTGATGTGGCCTTGGTAGTAGTCTGGCTTGCCACGGAGGAAGAGCACGATGCAATTATTCACGTCGATGCCGGCGTAATCGTTGACCCCTTGGGTAGGATCGACGATGCCATAGCCGACGAAGATGATCGGACCTTGGAGGTCTGCAGAGGGGGAATCAAAGATCGGGAGGTAGTCCTTGCTTAACTGTGCCGTGACAAACGTGTCTGCTGTGCCGGTACGAATGATCGGGTTTGGCGCGATGAGTGGGGTGGGGACCATCGAGGCCATGGTGCCTATTGGTAGTACCTTTCCTGATTGGGCAAATGGGAAAGTGAGCGGGGTGTTGAAAATGAGTGGAAGTTTTACCCCTACGGAGATCAATTCCCGTGCGAACCATTGAGCAGATCGCAGATCGTCCTCTGATCCGGTCTGCCTACCGTTGAATGCCGGGCTGCTCAACGTCGTCACGTCAGCGAGCATGCGTTCGCTCGACAAGCTATCGAGGGCCCGATGCCATGCCCGCTGGTCGTCCTCCAATTGCGCAAAGCTCTGAGCCCCCAGGGGGAGCAGAACGAGAATGATTTCCAGGAGAGTGATTACAATAAGGGAGGGAGAGCCGCAGCGCGCTGAGCCGTTCATGAAGTGAGCCTTTCCAGAAGGTACGCGGAACTATAGCATAGACTAACCCACATGATTCATGAGCGCTTCTGCTGCAATCGCGGGTCCGCCGCTGCGACAAGCCTGGACAAGGCTGCGCTGCGTCCAGGCAGGCAGGCTCGCCACTCGGTCGGTCAACATACTGTTTCAAGTATGCATCCCTCCCTCGCGGCTCCGCGCGCCTGTCTCGCCCGGCGACTGCGCGATTTCGCCACGAACCGTCATGAATAATGCGGGCTAGGGAGCATTCGCCAGTTGCCAGGTGAGCGCGAGGACATACCGTGCTATGGTCTGCAAAATTTCCGGATTGATCGTGTCGGCGGTGTCGGTAGGCTGATGCATGTGCGGGTGGGCCCCGCCGCTTGTGATGCTGACGGTTGAAATTCCTGCCTCTTTGAACGGTTCGTCGTCGCCGCCGGGCAAGAATCCGTAATAGTCAAGCTTGTTGACTAAATCCACTGCGTACCCTGCTTCCTTTAACGTGGATTTCTTCAACTCTGTGACGCGGAGGATTAACACTCCGTATCCCACTCCGACATGGTCAATGTTGATCATGGCTTTCGTTGAGCCGAGGGGGATGACAGGTCTCGATGTATAGAGGCGTGACCCGAGCGAATCTCTCTCATGTCCGCTGAATGATAGAAAGAGGATCGTCCGTTGAGGACGTAGGCCGATTTTCCCAAGGGCCCGTGCGACCTCCAGGACCACGGCCGTTCCTGATGCGTTGTCGTCAGCGCCAGGAAATAAGAGGCCTGCAGGGCGGCCAAAATGATCTCGATGCGCGCCGATAACGATGGTATCCGGCCCTGTACCAGGAATCATCCCCACCACGTTCGTCAGCAAGCCGTCCGCTATCGTGGTTTTCCAATGGAGAGATGCATATCGATTGACGAGGCGCGAGCGCGCTGATGGGGCGTTATTGAGTTGTTCTTGGAGGGTGCGAAGGTGGTCACGATTGGACTCATCGCCGCTTCCGGCAAGGAGAGTCTCGGCCAATTTCGTGCTGATCCATGCGCCAGGGAGGGTTTGGTCAGGGGAGAGCTGCCCATACAATGCGCTGGGCCTTCCCGTGGCGCCGCGGCGAGTTTCATATGGGCTGATAATCGGCCCTGTTGCGGTCAGATAGGCTAAGGCTCCTCGATCTCGTGCGAAGCGGACCTTGTCGGCGTGGTTGACGGGGCTTGAGTAGTGGTCTGGTTTGCCACGCAGGAAGAGGACGATACAGTTCTTCACGTCAACGCCGGCGTAATCGTCGACTTCATGAGTGGGATCGACAATGCCATAACCGACGAAGACGATTTGACCTTGGAGATCGGCTGAGGGGGAATCGAAAACTGGGAGATAGTCTGTGCTCAACTGCGCTGTGACCAACTGGTCCGCTGCGCCGGTGCGAACGACCGGGTTGGGTTCGATGAGTGACGTGGAGACCATCGAGGCCATGATGCCAACGGGCTCTCCCTTCCTGGCCCTGGGAGAGGGGAAGGCGATCCCGTTGTTGTCAATGAGCGGTAGTTGTACCCCTGCCACAGTCAATTCCCGTGCAACCCATTGTGCGGATCGCAGGTCATCGGCGGATCCGGCTTGCCGTCCGTTGAAAGCCGGGCTGCTTAACGTGCGCACGTCGGCGAGCATGCGTTCGCTCGACAGGCTGTCGAGGACTTGAAGCCATGCACGCTGGTCATCCTCCGATTGGGCGAAGACTTGGGTTCCTATGGGGAGCAGAGCGAGGATAATTCCCAGAAGAATGACCACAACAAAGGAGGGAGAGCCGCTGCGCGTTGAGCCGTTCATGAAGTGAGCCTTTCGAGGTCGAGGCACTATAGCATAGATCGAGAGGTCCGTTGCAGAGCGGTTGCAGGCCAAGGTACTATGCCGAATTGTGAGCATGACACGTCGATGACAGATTTGACCACACCAGCACAGCATTTCACGAACCGGCTGGCCACAGAAGCCAGCCCCTATCTCCTGCAGCATGCGGAGAATCCTGTGGAGTGGTATCCCTGGGGCGAGGAAGCCATATCGCGAGCGAAAGCCGAAGACAAGCCGATTCTCTTGTCGATCGGGTACTCGGCCTGCCATTGGTGCCATGTGATGGCTCATGAGTGTTTCGACAATGTTAAGATTGCCGGGTTGATGAACCAGGACTTCATCAATGTGAAGGTGGATCGAGAAGAACGCCCGGACTTGGACGATATTTACCAAAAGTCCGCGCAGGTATTCCTGGGACGCAGCGGTGGGTGGCCCTTGACGATGTTTCTCACGCCTGACCAAGAACCATTCTATGGGGGTACTTATTTCCCGCCGACACCCCGCTACAACCTGCCCGGATTTCCCGATGTCTTGCGCGGTGTCCTTGAGGCGTATCGACATCACCGCGACGATGTCCTGAAGAATGTCGAGAAGGTAAAAACCGGGCTCCAGCGAGTCGGCACGCCTCAGCCGTCTGACGATCCCTTGACGGATGGTCTGCTCGACGAGGCAGTCAAAAGCTTAGGACAGTTTTTTGATCCGGTTCACGGTGGATTCGGTGAGGGGCCGAAATTTCCCACGGTTCCTCCGCTCAGTCTGTTGCTCCGTCAGACGGCTCGGACGAAAGACGCCTCTCACCAAGAGCAGGTGCTCTTACAGCTGCGAACCATGGCGGCTGGAGGAATCTACGATCATCTCGGCGGGGGCTTCCATCGCTATTCGGTGGATGGCCGGTGGTTGGTTCCCCATTTCGAGAAGATGCTCTACGACAATGCGCAGCTGGTGCGGATCTACCTCGATGCCTGGCGTCTCACCAAAGAGGAGCGGTTTCGTGAAGTGGTGGAAGAGACGTTGGAATATGTCCGTCGTGAACTCACGCATCCCGATGGCGCCTTCTTTGCTGCGCAGGATGCCGACAGCGAGGGACATGAAGGGAGCTACTTCGTCTGGGAGCCGAAAGAGATTGCATCGGTGCTGGGAGCCGACATGGCTGAGGAGTTTTGTCGATACTATGGGGTGACGGAGAGCGGCAATTTTGAGGGGAAGAACGTGTTGAATCGGCTGGGTGAGGTCCACCCAGAATCTGACGCGCAAGCGGAAGTGGAGACCATGTTACGGGCTGCCAGACTCAAGTTGCTGACCGCACGCGAGCAACGGATGGCGTTGCAGCGGGATGACAATATTCTCACGAGCTGGAACGCGATGATGGTGTCCGCGTATCTCGATGCCTACCATGCGTTCGGGGTTCCGGCGTATCTGGCAGCTGCGGAGCGGGCGCTCACATTCCTGTTGGACTATGCGATTGAGAACGGAAGGGTCTATCGTACGGTCAGGGCGGGGAAAGGACGCTTGAACGGCTATCTGGACGATGCCGCCTGTCTTGCCGCTGCGTTGCTGGACGCGTTTGAGGCAACATCGCATCGGTGGTATCTGGATCAAGCGCGCGAGGTCACGGACCATTTATTGGTGCGATATTGGGATGAGCCCATTGGGGGGTGTTTTTATACCAGCCGCGACCATGAAGCCCTGCTCCATCGTATGAAGTCGGGGACCGATAGCGCGATTCCATCCGGGAACGCCGTCGTTGCCATGGTCTTGTTGAGGCTGTTCTCTTTCACCAAAGAACAACGGTATCATGACCTGGCCGAGCGGCTGTTCCGGGTGTTCCGTCATGCGATGGCCCACAACGCCTATGGCACATCGGCTATACTGTGCGCACTGGATTGGTACCTGGCGACACCACAGGAGATTGTTGTGGTTGGGACTCGTGGCGATACCATGACCGAATCGTTGCTCTCAACAGTCCATCGGCGCTATCTGCCGAATCATTCGGTGCTGGTGGTCGAATCGGCTCGTCGTGGGGGCGAATCCGACTTGCCGCTCGCGATCGGGAAGACGAGTGTGAACGGGAAGCCGACGGCGTATGTGTGCCAACGTCAGACCTGTTCACCTCCTGTGACAGACCATGACCAATTGGATCTGGTATTGTAAGGAGACTGCCGGGAGGATGTCGTGAGCGCAGGCGATTCAGGCAAAGGGCTGTACGATCATCTCTACCGGCGATTTTTCGAGAATCGCGCGTCTCACCAGGGCTATGATTTTCAGCATGCCCCCGGTGGAAGCGCTCCAACGCCTGGAGTGACATTCCCAGATCGTCTTCGGTGGTGGGCTTGGGGGCGATGGAAACGTCGAAACAAGATCATGGTCGCCCGCGACCGGTTCCAACAAGACATTCTCGATATCAAGAAGCGGCCACCGAGGTAGCAAGAGTTTCAGGGGATGGGCACGAATGAACGTAGCATGAGCGTGAAGCCGAGATCTGTGAGTCGGGTGCTTATAGGGCTTGTCTTGGCCATGATTGCCGGCGAATGGAGCGATTGCGTTGAGCCATCTCATGCGATTGAGATAGAGAGCCGGATGGAAAAAGAAGCCAACTTGCAAGGCCAGGTGCAAGGGGGGTTGTTTAATCGATGGACGTTCGACCAGCAGAAGTCCGGTGAGGCTCCCGGCGGATTTTCGATGCTGGGGTTTGGCGAGGGGCCGGCTGCGGATTGGATGGTCAAGGCAGATCCTGATGCTCCATCGGGGTCCAATGTTCTCGCTGTCAATTCATCGTGCCCAACTGAGACCTGTTACCGTGTGATCGTCGCCGATGGGTTTCAGTATGAATACCCAGATATGTCGGTCAGGATGCGGTTTCCCGTCGATGAGTCGACGGCGATAGGTGGTGTGGTGTTTGGCGTACAGGATGCCAGGCACTTCTATGTGGTGGTGGTCAATCTTGCGACGAAGATATTGGAAGTGAGCAAAGTGGTGAAAGGAAAGGAGACGAGTCTCGGACAATCGTCGCTCACGCCTAAAAAGGGTTCCTGGCATATGCTGCGTATTCAGCGGAATACTATCCTGAGTAAAGACTTTATCGAAACCTTCTTTGACGGCGTGCTCGCGGTAACGGTTGAGGATCAGTCTCTGACCATCGGTCAGGTCGGTCTTGTGGTTCGGGGATCTACCGCGCTGGACTTCGATAGTGTGCATGCGGTTCCGCTGTTCTCGCACCGCCCGCTTTCTGCTCCTGCCGCCTATTAGGAAGGGCACCCGCTATGCGTGTGAATACGTCATCGCTTGCAATTAAAAGGGCAGAGGAGTAGAGTACCTCGTGTATCGTCGCGAAAGGCCTGGTGATGATATTACAGAGAGACAAGGCCTAAGACAGTTGTTGTTTTGGTTCTGCACGGGAATTTGATCGGAAGCCAGCCTTGAGCCGCCATGGTGTTTGCATCTTCGGCCCACTCCTTCCTCACTTTGTTCTCGAGTCCAAGACAACACATATTCTCAAAGGAGGAGCCCAATGGGTTCGAAGATTTATGTCGGCGGTTTACCGTATTCCACCACTGAGCAGCAGCTGAGCGATCTGTTTGCTGTGCATGGAGCGGTGACATCATCCCGGATTATCACAGATAAGTTTACCGGCCAGTCCCGCGGGTTTGGATTCGTGGAGATGTCCGGGGACTCAGAAGCGCAGGCGGCGATTACCGCGCTGAACGGCACTGAGTTGGGCGGTCGCACGTTGACCGTCAACGAAGCGCGCCCGCAGGAGCCACGTACTGGTGGCGGCGGTGGTGGTGGTCGCGGCGGTCGCGGCGGCGGCGGAGATCGGTACTAAGCCGTAACAAGTGGTTTACACATCGGGGCTGCCTATCCGGCAGCCCCGCTATTTCCTTCCTAGAATTGCCCATCAACGTGATGCGTTTCTCGGCCCTCTACCAGGCCGGACCGTGCAGTCCCAGGAAGTGTTTCCTTACAAGGAGTTTTATGTCTACGTTTGCTGATATGAATCTGCCCCAGTCCCTTGCCCAGCGCCTGATACAGGCAGGCCTCACGACACCTACGCCGGTGCAAGAGGCTGCCATTCCTCTCGCGCTGAAAGGCCAGGACATTATGGCGCAAGCCAAAACCGGGAGCGGAAAAACACTGGCGTTTTTGCTGCCGATTATTGAGCAGGTGATGCGCCGTGAGGCTTCTGCGCCTGCGCCTGGTCCCTATACCAGGTCTGGGCCAAGCCACGCGTCTGGACCGAAGTTTTTGGTGCTGGCGCCCACACGTGAATTGGCGCTCCAGATTGAAATGGAGTTGCGCAAGTATGCCCCGATATCCGTGACCTCGCTGTCGGTGTATGGTGGGACGCCGATCGAGCGCCATTACCGTGCATTGCAACGGCCTCCGATGGTGGTGGTCGGTACGCCAGGGCGGTTGCTCGACTTGGCCGGTTCCGGCCACTTGAAGTTGGGTGGCGTGACGTTTCTTGTCATGGACGAGGCCGATCAGATGTTGGACCGCGGGTTTCTTCGGGACATCCAACGGATTATCCGTCTTCTGCCGGTTGAACGCCAGACGCTGTTGTTCTCCGCGACTTTTTCCGGGGAGATTCAAACGCTCGCGCAGACCATGCAACGCAATCCCGCTCGTATCTCGGTCGATCCAGGCATCAGCACCCCGACGACGATCGTGCATGCCTACTATGTCGTGCCGGGAGATCAGGCTCGTACGCAACTGGTGCATACGTTGCTCCAGAGTGTGACGGGTGGTGGGCGGTCGATGGTGTTTTGCGATCAGAAGTATAAGGTGCGACGGTTAGCGGCCCATTTGGGCGGAGAACCAGCTTCGGTCGGTGCGTTGACCGGCAACCACAGTCAAGCACAGCGGGAACGGACGCTCGGCGCGTTCCGGGCCGGGCGGCTCCGTTCGCTTGTGGCGACCGATGTGGCAGCCAGAGGGTTGGATATTCAGGACGTGACCCAAGTGATTCACTATGAGTTGCCGACTAATCCGAATTCTTACGTCCATCGGACAGGACGAACGGGTCGAGCAGAGAAGGAAGGGGCGACCTTCCTGATTCTGTCTCAGTCCGAAGAACGAGAGTATCTTCGAATGGTGAGACAATTGCGAATTGAGACGAAGAAGCTCGCGCTTCCCGTGTTTGCGGCTCTCCCATCTCCGGCCCCTATGCCGGTGAGTGAAGAGCAGTCTCATCGCCAGCGGCCACGCCGAAGTGCGGAACCCTCGGGCCGGCGGTTTCGCGAGGGCGAGAACCGTGGTCCAGTTCATAGACAGGGAGCCTCGGCGGGTCCGTCCAGGCACTCGCGATATTAAGAAATGCTGACGCCGCCGGACCCCGGAAGGGGCCGGAGGCGTCTCATGGATCTGTCAATGTCTAGCTTGCCCACGCACTGTTGTGCGCGATGCTGTTTCCGATGGTAAGATAACGACCACAGCCAGGACTATTCATGAATGCCTGCTGCGTCGTCCGATCCACTCGCCCGGCGGGGCTTTTCTCGTTCGGCCTCCTCGACGGACTCCACGTACGCCTACGTCGGTCTTACTTGCGAGAAGCCCCGGCGGGCTTCGGTCTCGAACCCCTCGCGACGGCATTCATCAATAATCCTGGCTAAAGGTCGTCCATGCCGCCGTTTCAACTCGAAGCCCCATTCAAGCCCTGCGGAGATCAAAGACAGGCCATCGATAAGTTGGTCGCTGGGATTGCGGCTGGCCGGAAACACCACACGCTGCTCGGTGTGACTGGATCAGGCAAGACCTTTACCATGGCCAATGTGGTCGCGCAGGTGCAGAAGCCCACGTTGGTGCTGGTCCATAACAAGACGCTGGCCGGCCAGCTCTACCAAGAGTTCAAACAGTTCTTCCCCTACAACGCGGTGGAGTATTTCGTCAGCTACTACGATTACTATCAGCCGGAAGCCTATATTCCCCAAAGCAACACGTACATTGCCAAGGACGCGTCCATCAACGATGCGATCGATCAGATGCGACATGCGGCGACGGCCGCGCTGCTCCAACGGAACGACGTGCTGATCGTGTCGTCGGTCTCTTGTATTTACGGCCTGGGGTCGCCTGAGGTCTATCACGAGATGGTCGTCTTTCTCGAAGAGGGTATGGAGATCCGGCGGGAGAAGATTTTGGCAAAGCTGGTCGAGATTCAATACGCCCGCAATGATATGGATTTTCATCGTGGCACCTTCCGCGCCCGCGGCGACGTCATCGAGATCTTTCCGGCGTCGAACGATGCGGTATCCGTGCGGATCGAGTTGTTCGGCGACGTCGTCGATGCGATTCACGAAATCGACCCCCTCACGGGGAAGTCTCTCAGAAAGCTTCCAAAAGTCGCAGTCTATCCGAACACGCACTATCTCATTGCGCCGGATCGATATGAACGAGCGATTACAGGCATCGAAGAGGAATTGGATGAACGGGTTGCCTACTTCAAGAAACAGAATCAGCTCGTGGAGGCTCAGCGGATCGCGCAGCGCACCAAATTTGACCTTGAGATGATTCGAGCGATGGGGTACTGCCATGGCATCGAGAACTACTCACGGCATCTCAGTGGCCGCGCCGCCGGTGAGCAGCCTCCGACGCTTCTGGACTATTTCCCCAAAGGTTTTCTGCTGATCGTCGACGAATCCCATGCCACGATTCCCCAAGTGGGAGGGATGTACGAAGGCGACTATTCGCGGAAGCGCACCTTGGTCGAGTACGGGTTCCGGTTGCCATCGGCGGTCGATAACCGGCCGCTGAAGTTTTCAGAATTTGAGCGTTGTCTCAATCAGGCGGTGTATGTTTCCGCGACGCCAGGCTCCTATGAATTGGGGCATGCGGCTGGAGAGGTGGTTGAGCAGATTCTTCGCCCGACCGGTCTGATGGATCCAGTCATCGAGGTGCGCCCAGCCAAAGGGCAGGTCGATCACCTTCTCGGCGAAGTGCGGACTGAAACGGCCCAGGGAGGGCGGGTGCTGATCACCACCTTGACCAAGCGGATGGCCGAGGATTTGAGCGAGTACTACCATGATCTGGGGATCAAGGTGCGGTATCTGCATTCCGACATCAAGACGTTGGAACGGGCTGAGATCCTACAGGATCTTCGGCGCGGGCGGTTCGACGTGCTGGTGGGGATCAACCTCCTGCGGGAAGGGCTGGATCTCCCGGAAGTGACCTTGGTAGCGATTCTCGATGCGGATAAGGAAGGGTATCTTCGATCCTATCGGTCTTTGATCCAGACGGCTGGGCGAGCGGCGAGAAACGTGCGGGGCCATGTGATTTTGTACGGTGATACCGTTACCGATTCGATGCGCATGGCACTCACCGAAACTGAGCGCCGCCGCACGATTCAGGCTGACTATAATGCCAAGCATGGTATCGTGCCCGAGAGTATTAAGAAGGACGTCTTGTCGCTTGAATATGCAACGGAGGAGATGGGTACCGTGCAGCTGGATTTAGCTGCTGAGTCGCCGGCTGTCTACGAAACAGCAGAGGCGGCGGAATCGATTATTAAGCGGCTGGAAATGGAAATGAAAGCTGCCGCGAAAGAATTGGAGTTTGAGCGGGCCGCGTCGCTGCGAAACCGAATTCGAGCGTTGAAGCTGAAAGAGTTGGAGTTGAAGCCGGAAATCTAGCTGGATGCTCAAAATGGCCGCCCAGCAAGGCCGCAGCGAGTGAAGATCCGAGGCGTACCCTCGGGGGTACGTTGAGGATTTCGATGAGTCGAGAACGAAGCTGGCGGGATTTTTCAGCTTCCTGCTAGAAAGCTGCTACACGTTCTTGTACAGATAGATGCCTAAAAACATCCCAATCAGGCTGAGAAGATTGATTTTGAGTTCGAAGCCTACCGTAATTTTGAGCAGAACCATGTCGATGGTGAATGGGCTGATGCCAGGGTTAAAATGGGTCGCGAAGATCGTTTGAATGTTGCCATGCGGGGCCATGACCCGAAGGATCTCTCCTAGGACTCCTCCCAGTATTCCACCGATGAGAACAAAAATGAGCAGCATCCAGTATGATTTTCTCACGGCAACCGCCTCACAGCTTGCAGGGCTCTTTGTAGAGTCGTACGAAACGATGGTAGGACCATTTGGACCATAACGAAAGGTCTAGGACATGTCAATGAAATGTGCATCTCGGTAGTGGGTCAGTTTGAAATGGTAAAAATCGGCCATAGGCTTGCTTTCCCTTGCCTCTGCTTGAGCGGTTATGTATGCTGAGGCATGGCTAAAAAAACAAAATCCAGCGACATAAACGTCACAGCCCACGAGATCCTGCAAGTCTTAACAGGTGAGCCTTCCGGTAGTACTTCGGTTCAGAGAGACCACGCCAAGAAGAAAGCCGTACCACCAGCAAAGAACCCCGCTGCTGTCGCTCTAGGACGCCTGGGAGGGCTCAAGGGTGGGAAGGCAAGGGCAAAAAAACTCTCCTCAAAAGAAAAGTCTGCAATTGCTAAGAATGCCGCAAAAGTCCGCTGGTCGAAATAGTCCACACTGGAATAACGACCCCACTCTGAGTATCCATTCCACGGTTCGTCGCGTCGCGTAAATATTGCCCGTGGCGTTGCATTGACACGCGGTAAGTACGGGTGTATTATCCGCGCTATGATTAACCACGTGTGAGGTGCGGTATGAGCAAGGCTGCTGCGATTGAATTTCTGAAAGAGCAATTAGTCGCTGGAGAAACTGAGCGTAAAAAGACTCAGACGTCTATTCAGACTTCTCAAGCGCGGCTCGTGCAGCTGGACGCCGAAATCCAAGCAACCAAGCTTTTACTAGCCAAACATACCGGAGATAAGGAGCAGTTGACCTTTCCGACTCAATCGACTCAATACCAAGTCCCTGCGGACAGCGGCACCAGCGTTTCCAGATTGGTGATTCAAGCCTTGACCGAATCTGGAAAGCCTTTGAAGACGGATCAGCTATTAACGTTTTTGTCGAGGCATGGGAAGCAAACATCGAGAGCCACGCTTAGGAGTACGCTCCACTTAAACGCGAAGAAGGGGACGTTAAAACCAATTTCTCCTGGACTATACGGATTAAGCGAATGGCAACAGTTGCGGTAAGGCGTGAGTCAGTGGACGTGGATAAATGAGTAAATTTACATCTCGGGAGATCCAGCTGCATGTCCGCAATGAGACGAAGAAAAAGACTCCGCTCGACGAAACTAAGTTACGAGAATCACGGGAGCTAGACCGTGCTCACATGGAATGGCTTCTGTGTGCGACCTGGGATGAGGTGAAGGAAAGGATTAGCGAGATCGGGCTGCAACCCGGAACACCTGGGTATGCTCAGATGCGAGTCCTCTGGAACGACTTCCACCGCGAACTACAGAAGAAGAGGAAGAAGTTTTAGTAACATTCTTCGAGAGATAAGTTTTTAGCTTCTTAGCCCTCGCCGCTGGCGGCAATTCATCCAGTGCGTTCTGGACGATTGTCGTCATCTTTTGTGCTGTTTCTTCCAACAGATTCTGCTTTGTAGTCCTTGGTGCCATAGCGGCATTATTTTACTAGCATCATACGCTTGACCGCAATAGCTAAGTTGAAATTGGTGTATCCATTCATAGTTAGTTGAATTATATATTGACAATGCTTAACCGCTCAAGCATAATGGAGGTGTACTGAATGACGGAGGGAGCCATGAACAAACTGACGCAAGCCAAACGAGTCCAGATCATCGCCGCTCTTGTCGAGGGCAATAGCATTCGTGCTACGTGTCGCATGACAGGCGCAGCCAAGGGCACGGTGCTCAAGTTGGTGGTGGATCTCGGTAAGGCTTGTGCGGCTTATCAGGATCGCGTCCTTCGCAATCTCACCTGCAAGAAAATTCAGTGCGATGAAATTTGGTCATTCTGTTACGCGAAGGAAAAGAATGTTCCTGAAGAAATGAAGGGCAAGCTTGGTTTTGGTGATGTCTGGACCTGGGCAGCAATCGACGCGGACACCAAACTCATCCCGTGCTATCTAGTCGGCGGACGCGGTACGGAATACGCGAAGAAGTTTGTTGCTGATCTCGCCTCACGGTTGGCTCATCGCGTGCAACTCACGACCGATGGACACAAGGCGTATCTCACAGCGGTTGAAGGTGCCTTTGGCGCAGAAGTGGATTATGCGATGCTGGACAAAATCTATAGCAACCCACCCGGTAAGGGCACGACTCGCTACAGCCCTGCGGAGTGCTGCGGGACACGGAAGATCAAAGTAAAGGGCAACCCCGACATTGCGCATGTCTCAACCAGCTTTGTTGAGCGGCAGAACCTCACCATGCGTATGAGCATGCGCCGGATGACCCGATTGACCAATGCATTCAGTAAGAAGATTGAAAATCAGGGTCATGCGGTAGCCCTTCATTTCATGCATTACAACTTTTGCCGGATTCATCAAACATTGAGGGTGACGCCTGCAATTGAGGCAGGAATCGCAAATCACGTATGGACATTGGAGGAAATCGCTAATTTGATCGATTCAAACTGACCCACTACCTGCATCTCCATTCCCTTGACTTCATCTTGCCTCGTCCTTTAGACTCCCCGATGCTCTTTTGCTAGAATTTTCCAGGTGATCGGAGATCCGGCGATAAGACTTCGATTGCCTTTTTCTTTGTGGCGCTATGCTGGATTCTCTTAGCGAAAAATTCGAGAAGATTTTTAAAAAACTGCGCGGTTCTGGGGTTCTCACCGAACAGAACATCGCAGAAGCCTTGAAAGAGGTGCGTCTGGCGCTGCTCGAAGCCGACGTCAACTTCAAGATCGTCAAGGACTTCATCGAGCGGGTTCGCGAGAAAGCCATTGGGCAGGAAGTGCTCCAGAGTCTGACCCCTGGGCACCAGGTCGTCAAGGTTGTGTGGGACGAGCTGCGAGAGATGATGGGCCGCGACCGAGCCGGTCTGGCTCTGGCCTCGAATCCTCCAACTGTCGTCATGATGGTGGGGCTTCAGGGAGCAGGAAAGACGACGACGTGCGGCAAGCTTGGGCGGTATTTCAAGGCGCAAGGGAAACGGGTTCTTCTGGTTGCGGCAGATCCTCGTCGTCCGGCAGCCGGTGACCAGTTATCGAGTCTAGGGCGCGATCTTGCCATCGATGTGTATCGCGCCGATCAGGCGCACGCTGCCCAGGCCGATGTCGTGCGCATCTGCCAGATGGGCGTGGATCGGGGACGAGACCAGGGATACGATCTTGTCATATTAGACACGGGCGGACGTCTCCACATCGACGATGAGTTGATGGGGGAGTTGGTTGCGGTGAAAGCTGCCGTAGGGCCACAAGAAATCCTCTTGGTGGCCGATGCCATGACGGGCCAAGACGCGGTGACCATGGCGAGCCAGTTCGATCAACGTATCGGACTGACCGGCATTATTTTGACGAAGGTTGAAGGCGACGCTCGGGGCGGGGCGGTGTTGTCTATCCGTGCGGTGACCGGTAAGCCGATCAAGTTTTTGGGTGTCGGGGAGAAGCTCGATGCGCTGGAGTTGTTTCATCCCGATCGGATGGCATCGCGCATTCTTGGAATGGGCGACGTCCTCTCGCTGATCGAAAAGGCTCAAGAGACTTTTTCGCGTGAACAGGCTGAGGAGACCCAAAAACGGCTGACCAGCAATACGCTGACGCTGGAGGATTTCCGCGCCCAGCTGGGGCAGGTCAGTCGTCTTGGTTCGATGGAGCAGATTTTGGGTATGCTGCCTGGCGGTCAGAAGCTCATGGGGGCGATGGAAGGGCAGAAGCCGGAACGAGACATGAAACGAGTCTTGGCAATGATCGACTCGATGACCGTACGCGAGCGGCGCGACCATACGCTCATCAACGGAAGTAGAAAAAAGCGGATTGCCCGCGGAAGCGGGACGAAGGTGGAAGAGGTGAATCGGTTGATTAAACAGTTTCTATCGGCGAGGAAAATCGCGAAAGCGATGGCAGGATCTGGGGGGCGCCGACAGCTTGCGCAGATGATGCGCTCCAGGTAAGAGGCGAGAACCATTATCACGGGTGTGTGTACAGGAGGAGGAGTCTAGTGGCTGTTCATTTGAGATTGACGAGGACAGGACGACACAAACGACCGCTCTATCGCGTGGTGGCAGCGGATTCCAGGAAGCCGCGCGATGGGCGATTCTTGGAAATTCTTGGGATTTTTGATCCCTTGAAAGAGGCGGGTCTGCCGGAACTGAAGCAGGAACGGGTGTTGAGTTGGTTGCATCAGGGAGCCCAACCGACCGTCACCGTCAAGACATTGCTCCGCCGCAGTGGCGTATGGAAGCAATTTGAAACAGAGAAAGCGGCGAAGAAGAAGGGCGCTTAGCCCGCATTATTCATGAGCACTTCTGCTACAATCGCCGATCCGCTGCTGCGACGAGCCTTCGGCCAGCGGGCTCGCCCCTCGGACCCTCACCGTACTACACGAGTACGCATCGGGTCCTCACGGCTCCGCGCGCTGGTCTCGCGACGTGGCTCAGCGATTTCGCGACGAACCGTCATGAATAATGAGGGCTAGTCCGTGACGCCTGCTCAGACGGATTTGGTGACAATCGGCAAGATCGAGCGCCACTTTGGCGTACGGGGCGAGTTTAAAGTTCGGTCGTTGAGCGATGTGCCAGGACGGTTAGATCATCTGAAGCAGGTGCAGGTCTTGGAGACGACGGGACAGACGGTCGAGAGGACCGTGACGCATGTTCGGCGCGCCGGCTCGACCTATATCATGGGTCTTGCTGGTGTGACGACGCCGGAAGAAGCCGGCCTGCTGCGCGGGGGCTTGATTCAAGTGCCGCGTGCTCCAGCGTCGGCATTGTCCGCGGATGTCTATTTTGAATGTGACCTTGTCGGGATGACGGTAGAGAACGAGCGGGGCGACGAGGTCGGAGTGCTGGAGACGATTTTAGAGATACCGGAGAATCATGTGTTCGTCGTACGCAACGGGGCGCAGGAAGTCCTCATTCCCGCCGCCAAGAGTTTTGTAACGTCGGTGGATCTCCCGCGCCGGCGGATGATGGTTCGTGGGATCGATGAGTTAGTTCAGGATCGCCATGCGCTGTGACATTTTGACTTTGTTCCCTGACATGGTAGCGCCGGTGCTCGGCCAGAGTATTCTTAAACGGGCACAGGAAAAAGGTCTCTTACATATTACGGTGCGCAACTTGCGCGACTATACGCTTGATCGCCACAAGGTGGCAGACGATGTGCCCTATGGCGGGGGGGCAGGAATGGTGATGAAGGCCGAGCCCATTTTGCGCGCGGTGGAACAGATTCAGGACGACTATGCAAGGGTCGGTGAACAGATTCGATTGCTGTTTCCCTCCCCGCACGGTCGTCCGTTCACGCAGGCCTATGCGAGAAATCTTGCGGACGACCCACGTCGACTCATTATTCTTTGTGGCCACTACGAGGGAGTCGATGAACGAGTGCGGCTGGCTTTGCATCCGGAAGAAGTTTCCGTCGGGGATTATGTGTTGACCGGAGGCGAGTTGCCGGCGTTGGTGCTCATCGATGCCGCAGCCCGTTTGGTTCCCGGCGTGTTGGGTGATCCGGAGTCGATCGTGGAAGAATCGTTCACGGACGCGCTGCTTGAGTATCCGCACTATACGAGACCGTCGGAAGTTCGAGGGGTGCCCGTGCCGGAGGTGCTGCTTTCAGGACATCACGAGGCCATTCGTCTGTGGCGTCGGAAGGAAGCCCTGCGAATCACGTATCAGAGACGGCCAGATCTTTTACAAGATCGGGTCTTGAGTCTCGAAGATCAACAATTGCTAGATGAACTTACTCGTGAAGGCGTGGTTGGCACGCCTGTTCGATGTGGGGGGGAGGGGTAGTCTCATGAATAGGTTGGAACGTATTCAACAGTCTTTCACGAAGAAGGCGGCGCCTAGTTTTGAAATCGGGGACACCGTCCGCGTGCACGTGAAAGTGGTCGAAGGGGAAAAAGAGCGCATTCAGGTGTTCGAAGGTGCGGTGATTGCACGTAAAGGGTTGCTGAACACGGAGACCTTCACGGTGCGCAAAGTCTCCTACGGTGTCGGCGTGGAACGAATTTTCCCGATCCATTCGCCGATCGTCACGCGCGTCGAGGTCATGCGTCAAGGCAAGGTGCGTCGGGCCAAGCTGTACTATCTTCGAGGGAAGAAGGGAAAGTTTGCCAAGGTCGAAGATCGGGAATTCGTCGCGAGCGTCAAGGGGAAAGCTGGGGGCGCCAGCAAGGCTGTAGAGCCAGCCGGAGCCGCCTCGGTGGCAAAGGCCTAATAGGCTGCGGAAAACCTATCCCACAGGACGCTCAACATGCGTCCTTGTTGTTCGTGAAGCGTGAAACGTTCGGACCCGGAAGCGAACGACGTTTCACGAGATACGCTTCACGGGTGCCGAGCACGCTGCTGGCGGACTGTTTCAGTATCCTGCCAGTCCTGTTCCCCGATTCCACCGACTATACAGGTCGGGTGCCCTTTAAACGGACGCATCGTGGGACCTACCGATGAATTCGAATTAGAAGCCCGTCGGCGCGGCTATCGTCTGATCGCTGGTCTCGATGAAGCCGGACGAGGCCCCTTGGCCGGCCCTGTCGTCGCGGCAGCGGTCATCTTGCCCACTCGTTGCCGTTTAGTCGGTGTCGATGATTCCAAACAAGTCTCAGAGTCCGCACGCGTGCAGCTCTACGAGGTGATCATTCGCAGGGCGCGTGCCGTCGGAGTTGGGATCGCCACAGAGCAGGAAATCGACTGCCTCAATATTTTAGAGGCGACTCGCCTCGCCATGCGCCGTGCGCTGGCATCGTTGACTCCCCCGGCGGACTGTCTCTTGATCGATGCGGTCATTTTGTCGAATCTTGCCATTCCCTCACGCCCGATCATTAAGGGTGATACATTATCGATCTCGATTGCCGCGGCGTCGATTGTCGCGAAAGTGACGCGCGATCGTATGATGGCGGTGTATCATCAGACCTATCCAGACTATAATTTCCTTTCCCATAAAGGGTATGGGACGGAGGAACACTTACAGCGGCTTGCTCAATATGGTCCTTGCGCGATTCACCGGCGCACGTTTGCGCCCGTTGCGCAGCTCCTGGACGGACGTCGCGGTCGCCGATCCCCTTCGCGTATGGATCTGGGTGAATCTTCGCGGATGAATCAGTGACCAGTCTTAACCCTCGGAAACTGTTTGGCCAAGCAGGGGAATCGGCGGCGGAGGAGTATCTGCGGCGCAAGGGATATCGAATTCTGGCGCGTAATCTCCGCTCCTCTTTGGGAGAGCTGGATTTAGTGGCTGAGGACGGTCAGGTCCTGGTGTTTGTCGAGGTCAAGGCGCGTCGAACCGATGCGTTCGGCGGGGCGATTCATGCCGTTCATCACCGAAAGCAGGAGAAGTTGATTCAGTTAGCGGCTCAATACTTGGCCCGTCACCACATCAAAGATCGCCTCTGCAGATTCGATGTCGTCTTGCTGCAAGGCCCGGATGCCGTCGCTCCGCAAATCGAGCATATTCTGAACGCCTTCGAAGTTTCTGGAGACGATCTTCGTTGGTAGGGCTAGGAGCCTGTCCGAGTAATCCTTCGTGGCGAGGCGAAGGAGGTGCGGGCAGATGCGAGGCCGCAGGTTCGAAAAAGCCGGAAGCGTACTCGCTGGAACACGTTGAGGATTTTTTCGGACCGAGAACGATGCAGATGCCTGTAGATCGTTCGCCGCAGTAGAATGGCATTACTCGAACAGGTTCCTAAGATGATTCAATTGATTCACGTGTCAAAACATTACGATCAGCGTTCGGCGCTCTCGGATGTCAGTTTTGAGATCGGGAAGGGAGAATTTGTTCTTCTCATGGGTCCCAGTGGAGCGGGGAAGTCGACGCTGTTGCGGATGCTCATCGGGGCTGAACAGCCTGATGAGGGACAGATCTTCGTTCACCAAAAGAACGTGACGATGCTCAGGCGTTCAGAAATTCCCTATCTGCGCCGCAAGGTGGGAACGGTGTTTCAAGATTTTCGACTGTTGCCGAAGAAGTCCGTCTTCGACAACGTTGCGTTGCCCTTGCTGGTGCAAGGGATTTCTTCCGCCGACATTCGCCGGAAAGTTACGGAAGTATTGCGAGCGGTGGGTGTTGACCACAAGCGAGATCAGCTGCCTGCGGGTCTTTCGACAGGAGAGCAGCAGCGGGTGTGCATTGCGCGCGCGATCGTCAATGGTCCGGTCGTGTTGCTGGCGGATGAACCGACTGGAAATTTAGATCCGGCTTTGACGTCCGAGATCATCGAACTGTTTAAACTCATTAACGCGCGCGGCACCACGGTGGTGGTCGCGACGCACGATCCGCTGGTCATGGAGCAAGTAAATCGGCGCGTGCTCACCTTGTCTCAGGGCACGTTGTTGCCTGAACGGCGGGTGAAAGGGTGAGGACGCTTTCGTACCTGCTCAGAGAGTCGTGGGTGAATATGTGGACCAACCGGGCCACAACGATGGTCGCCATCGTGACCACGGCTTTTACCTTGGCCTGTGTCGGCGTCTTCTTGCTGCTCTATGTCAATCTTCTGGCGGCGGCCGGATGGCTCCAGGACGATGTCAAAATCATGGTCTATCTTGATGAACGGCTCGCCTCCGACTCGGTCGCTGAGATCGAACAACAGTTGCGGAGCGATCAAGCTGTTGCCTCACTGTTGTTTATCTCGAAAGAGCAGGCGTTGGGCGAGTTCAAAGCACAATTTCCTTCGGAGTCTCATTTACTCGAAGGGCTGGGCCAGAATCCCCTACCGGCCTCATTCGTGGTGGCGCTCAGCCCACCGTTCCATTCGCCTGATGCGATTTACCGATGGGCAGAACGGGTCAGGCAGGTCACCGGGGTCTCCAAGGTCGACTATAATCAAGATTGGATTGATGCCCTTGCCAAGGTGATTCACTCGATTGAGTTGGTCGCCATCGGTATTGGCGTGATTCTTTCAGCGGCGGCGGTGACCATTATCGCCAATACGATTCGCCTCACACTCTTTGCCCGGCGGGACGAGATCGCCATTTTGCGGCTCATCGGGGCGACAACCAGTTTTATCCATATCCCCTATCTGCTGGAAGGCGCCGTGCTTGGCGCGTTGGGCAGCGCACTCTCGCTGGTCATGCTCAAGTTCATGTATGAATTGTTTCGCCAACAAATGCGGGCAACGGGACGATTTGCCGGGCTCGACAATCTCATCGCATTCCTTTCTCCCTCGGTCTGTCTTGCCCTGATTGTGTTAGGAATGGGTCTCGGGTTTGCCGGTAGTCTCGTATCGATACGGCGGTTTGGTGAGGCCAAGGCATGAGGTCTTGGATGAAGCTCCTGGTCGGCGCCGTGCTGTGGGGGCTGATGGGGTTTTCCTGGGCGGCGACGGTCATTGCCGATCCGATCACCGACAAGATCGAGAAAGAGCGGAGGGCGCTCGATCAACTCAAAGATCAGATCGAAGAGACAAGGAAGCGCGCCGATAAAGCAGGGAAAAAGCGAGAGTCTCTCTTGCAGGGGATTCAGACCCTCGACGAGCGGTTGGTGCAGTATCGGCAAGCGCATCAGGAAATCAGCCGAAAGTTGCGAAAGAAAGATCAGGAGATCGAGGTCATTACGACGCAGATCGGCGGGTTACGCGTGAGTATACGAGAACGCCGGGACGCCATTCTGGCTCGGCTACGGGTGCAATATATGGAGGGCCGGTTCGGGCATTGGAAAACCTTGCTCGCTTCTGACTCGTACGGGGATTTCCAGCGGCGGATTCAGTATCTTTCAGCCGTGTCTGAACGGGACTATGCGCTCATGGGCACGTTCCGAACCGATATGGCCCAGATGGAGCAGGCAGAGCGCCAGCGGGAAGAGGCGCGTGTCGGCATGTTGTCCTACAAACAAAGCACCGAGAAGCAGCTTACCGAAATGCAATCGGTCAAGAAAGAGAAGAAGGTCTATCTCGCCAAGATCACGCATCAAAAAGAATCCTATGAACATGCCCTCCAAGAGTTAGAGCGGTCCGCCTCGCGTATCGATAGCCTGTTGCGCGAAATGGAGCAGCGCCGCCGCGCCGCCGCGACCAGGCCTCCGACCGGGGCGCTTCTCCCTCGTGGGGTAAAGGGCACATTGCCCTGGCCGGCTGATGGGAGTATTGTTTCCTACTTTGGCCGGCAGAAGCACCCGACCTTCAATACCTATGTGCAGCGCAGAGGTATTGAAATCAAGACGGTGGAAGGCAGCGCCATTCACGCGGTGATGCCCGGATCGGTGGTCTATGCCGACTGGTTGAAAGGGTACGGACTCGTTATAATCCTTGATCATGCGAACGGATTCTTTTCGCTGTATGCCCATGCCTCGAAGATCCTGGCGTCTGTGGGCTCACAGGTCGGGGCCGGGCAAGCAATCGGAGAAACGGGAGATACAGGCATGACGGGCGAAGATACTTTATACTTTGAGCTACGCCAGGGGGCGGAGCCACTTGATCCGCTCCAATGGTTAGCGAGACGGTAACCGGTTGTAAAAATTTTGGTTTATGCAGACAACGCCGCTGAGATCTCACAGAATGGTACGCAAGCCACAATAGTGTAGAATGTTCAAAAGGGTCGTCGATCAGGCCGCAGTGAGCGAAGGGGCGAGGCGTCCGCTTCGGTACGTTGAGCCTCTGAGCGATGCGAGAACGAAGCTGGCGGGCTTTTTCAGCATCCTGATATAGGGAACAGGAAGAGGAAAGGACGTTATTATTATGGAAATGGGACAGAATCCCCGACGACGACGCTGGGTGTTAGCCCCGATGGTGATGGTCGCCCTGGTCTTGGGCGTGCTACTTGGCAAGGGGTGGGAGCGGACTGGGCATGCGACGGAAACGTATGAGGAGCTGAAGACGTTTTCCGAAGTGTTGACCCAAGTTCAGAAGAGTTACGTCGACGAAACGAAGGCGAAGGATCTCGTTCAGGGGGCCATTCGTGGCATGCTCTCAACCCTTGATCCGCATTCCGCCTACATGACCCCGGAGATGTATAAGGAAATGCAGGTCGAAACGAAGGGTGAGTTTGGGGGGGTGGGCATCCAGATCGGTGTGAAGGAAAATCGCCTCGCTGTCATTGCGCCCATCGAGGGCACGCCGGCCCACCGCGCCGGGGTCAAGGCCGGTGATTTCATTACCAAAGTAAACGACGAAACGACGAAAGACCTCACGTTGATGGATGCAGTCCAGAAGATGCGTGGCCCCAAGGGCTCCAAAGTCAATTTGACGATTCAGCGGGAGGGAACTCCTGATCCACTCCAATTTACACTGGTCCGCGATACCATCAAGATTGAGAGCGTGAAGTCGAAGGTTTTGGACAACATCGGCTATGTGCGGCTGACACAATTTCAAGAATCGACGGGGCGGGATTTGAGCAAGGTGCTCAAACAGTTCAAAGACCTGAAGCTCCAATCGACGATCCTCGACCTTCGCAACAATCCCGGCGGACTGCTGACCGCGTCCGTTGAGGTGTCCGAGCAGTTTCTTCCCGGCGGCAAGCTCGTGGTCTACACAAAAGGACGTGAAAGCAAGAAGGACGAGTGGATCGCCAAGGGGAAAGATCAGATGGACGATTCGCCCATGATTATTCTGATCAATGAAGGATCGGCGAGCGCGTCGGAAATCGTGGCCGGCGCCTTGCAAGACTATGGGCGGGCGGTGATCGTCGGGACAACCTCGTTTGGCAAGGGATCGGTGCAAACCATTCTCCCGTTAGGGGATGGGTCCGGGCTCCGTCTCACGACGGCGAAGTACTACACACCGAAAGGGCGATCGATCCAATCGACCGGCATTACGCCTGATATTGTCGTGAAACTCCCAGCACCGACGGCTGTTGCCAAGATGGGTGAGACGAAGTCCGGTGAAAAGGATGGAGAGGCGAAGCAAGCCAAGTCCACAGTCGTGCCGGGGAAAGACCAACCGGCTCCGAACGGCAAGGGACAGGACGAAGGCACCCCGAAGAACGGTACCACGCATCCGACCCCTCCCGGCGAGGTCTTCGGTGAACCCTCGCTGGAGCAGGATGTGCAACTTCAAAAGGCGGTCGAAATGCTGAAGACCTGGAAGATCTTTAAGGAGCTTCCTCGGGCTTCCTAACGAAGAGCGGCTGCTGCAAGCTGGCGATCGCTTCCAGCAGCCGCTCTTCCGATCCTGAGAACCCTGGCGCCGTGCGCAGCATGTGCGATCGCACTAACTGCTCCAGATCGGTCAATGTGGTGATGTGCAGGCGGGTATAGAGATACGCCACAAGTGATTCGGAGAGTCCAGGGAGCTCAGTCCAAGCCTTCACGGCGTCCGGCAGGGGTGTCCTCAAGGTTTCATAGGCTTGAATCGTTCCAGTTTTCAGAAATTCTTCGATTTTATCTGCCAGATCCTTTCCAACTCCCTCAATATCTTCCAGCGCATGTCGTGCGGCGACATCGGCAATGTCTTCCTCCAAGGCTTCGATGGTATCCGCTGCCTTTCGATAGGCTCTGACCCGATAGGGGTTCGCCCGCTGAACGGCCAGTCGTTCCGCCATCGACCGAAAGATCGTGGCGACTTGCTGGTTGTGTTGATGGGGGGAAGCCATAAGCTGTGATGGGGTTATTCTGACGCGAGCAGGGACGCCGGCGCAAGTTCTGAGCGCCCGTATTACGTGGCGCTCCAGTTTCGCTCAGGCTGTGCTCATTGCGTAAAGCGGTGAGTAGGCGATGTATGATTTCAGAACTTGACCTCAATTGCTCTTGTCTTCTCGCAGCGGGAGGATTACCAGTGCCACGATTGACAAGCGCGGTCGTCTGTCCTCAACATGGTCTGAAGTTCGCAGGTAGTTTCTGTTGGCTTTGCTGAAATGATTCGGGCGGTGCTGACGCGCCGTCGCTAAACCGCAGCGTTGGGCCTAAGTGGGAGGAGGGATGTATGGGACGGCTGAATGGAGTGTTCCCGGCAGTCGTGATTGATAACGTTGATCCTGAAAACCTTGGACGCGTACAGGTGCAGCTTCCTCAGATGGGTGACTCTGGCCAACGTGGCTCCAAAGTATGGGCTCGTATGGCCACCTTGATGGCCGGCAAGAATCGAGGTACGTGGTTTATTCCTGACGCGGAGGACGAAGTACTGATTGCATTCGAAGCCGGCGACGTGAGGCGGCCCTATGTCATTGGCAGCCTGTGGAACGGCACCAGCTCGCCGCCGGAGACGATGGATGCGAACAACAACAAAAAACTTCTGCGTTCCCGCAACGGCGTGACGATCACCCTAGACGATCAAAGCGGCCAGGAGCGCTTCATTGTCGAGACGCCTGGTGGCCAAAAGGTCACGCTCAAGGACGGCCCTGGCTCGATCGAGATTCGGGATAGCAACGGCAATTCAGTGACACTTGAGGCGGCGGGGATCATGGTGAATGCCAGCGCAAAAGTCACCATCAATGCCAGCACGGTCGAGATTAGTTCAGGCATGGTCACCGTGAACTCAGGCATGTCGAGATTCAGCGGGGTGGTGCAGTGCGATACGCTCATCAGCAACAGTGTCATCAGTGCAAGCTACACTCCTGGTGCGGGAAATATCTTCTGATTACTGAGCCGTTCAGGTTGTAAAGGAGGAAACCCTATAAAATATTCGGCCCAATAACCACATGTAGCCGACCCATTTCCCTCGCGCTCTGTGGGCGACTAATGCCCACGTGAGCATGCAGCGATGGCCCCTCTCAATATGAAGCCTGCTAGGGAAATGTAAGGGGCCAGGCGCGATCTTGCAGCGTGTGGCGGATCTGTCCTCCCTCCTTTTCCTCACGCAAGGCTCCGACACCTCCAGCCTATCAATATCATCATTTCCGAGCACCCGCCTGTAGATAGCACATCATCTGTCCGGTTTTTGTAGCACGTGATCTGTCCGGTTTAGGGTGGGTCCTCAAGGAGGGCCACTATGACATGGGCGACCGTACTGCAGGAGGTGAGACAGATGCGGTTTGAGGAGCTGTATGGGCGGCGACAGCGGCGCGAACTCACGATGGCGGAGGCGGCGGAGATGTTAGGGATGACCGAGCGGACGTTTCGCCGCTGGAGTGGGCGGTATGACACCGAGGGGGCCGAGG